>ERZ772877.5-NODE-5-length-495657-cov-67.5475_pt1 | contig 495657 bp, 357 predicted proteins | sample MGYA00580583_ERZ772877 | MGnify/ENA primary metagenome ERZ772877 (study PRJEB29015, sample SAMEA2737661) | human gut metagenome | biome: human gut; feature: human-associated habitat; material: faeces | place: China | collected 2012 ... | reverse complement strand
GATTGCCATTGGACTCCCGCAAAGAGTATACAAAGTCTGACTGGATTATGTGGACAGCTGCTATGTCTTCAGATTTAGAAACTTTCAAGAAATTCATAGATCCACTCTATAAATATATCAATGAAACTACTTCGCGGGTACCTATCAGTGATTGGCATCACACAGACAGTGGTGAATGGGTTGGGTTTAAAGCGCGTTCGGTTATTGGAGGATACTGGATGCAAGTGTTAATGGACAAAACTCGATGAAATGTTTAATTAACTATACATTTATTATTAACTAGAATGAAAAACATGAAATGTAAAATGAAAAAAGTATTGAAGGAATGGCGGTGGATATTGCTGGCATTATTCACGATTTGCATTTGTAGTTGTAAGGACGATGACAATGTAGAGACTGGAGCCTTTGATCCATCAAAACCTGTAGCAATTTCTGATTTTACTCCGAAAGAAGGAGGAGCCTATCAGAAACTATTGATTTATGGTGAAAATTTCGGAACAGATGTTTCGAAGGTAAAAGTGAAGATTGGTGGCAAAGATGCTATTGTTATTAATGTAAAAAGTACTTATGTTTACTGTTTTGTTCCTTCAGGAGCTTTTAGTGGTGAAATTGAAATCACTGTAGGAGAAGGAGAGAATGCAGTAACAACGACTGCGAGTACTACTTTTAGCTATGAGAAAAAGATGGTTGTAGGTACGCTTTGTGGCTATCGCAATAATCGTGATGATCAAGGTTGGAGAGACGGACCATTTGATGGACCGGAAGGTGTCAAATGCTGTGGCTTTAGCGATAACGGACGATTAGCTTTTGATCCGTTGAATAAGGATCATTTGTATATTTGTTACGATGGACATAAAGCTATACAGTTGATCGATTTAAAAAATCGTATGCTTTCTTCTCCTTTGAATATCAATACTATACCTACTAATCGTATACGAAGCATTGCTTTCAATAAGAAGATAGAAGGATATGCTGATGAGGCAGAATATATGATTGTAGCTATTGATTATGATGGTAAGGGAGATGAAAGTCCTAGTGTATATATTATTAAACGTAATGCGGATGGTACATTCGATGATAGATCTGATATACAATTGATAGCTGCTTACAAACAATGTAATGGAGCTACTATTCATCCAATCAACGGAGAATTGTATTTTAATAGTTATGAAAAGGGACAAGTATTTCGTTTAGACTTGGTTGATTACTTTAAAACTATTAAGAATGGTGGAAGTTGGGATCCTATAGTAAAGAACAATCCTAATACTTTTAAGCAGTTATTCACTATTGCTGACCCAAGTTGGGAATTTCAGATTTTCATTCATCCTACTGGAAAGTATGCTTATTTTGGTGTGATTAACAATCATTATTTCATGCGTTCCGACTATGACGAGATAAAAAAGGAATTTATTACCCCGTATAATTTTGTCGGGGGATATAAACAGTCAGGTTATAGGGATGATGTAGGAACTGAGGCACGTATGAATAATCCTTGTCAAGGAGTATTTGTGAAAAATCCGGATTATACTGGTGAAGAAGAGTATGATTTCTATTTTGTAGATCGATTAAACTTCTGTGTACGTAAAGTAACTCCAGAAGGTATCGTATCGACCTATGCGGGACGAGGAGCGTCAACTTCCTTAGCTGACGGAAACCAATGGGGAACTGATGATGGTGACCTACGAGAAGTGGCTCGTTTCCGTGATGTAAGTGGACTTGTTTATGATGATGTGAAAGAGATGTTTTATGTACATGATCAGGTGGGACATACTATTCGCACTATTTCAATGGAGCAAGAAGAGAATGTAGCCGGTGACGAGAATATACCGGAAGATGAATCAACAGTGGAATCTAACGAATAAACACATTTATCAGATTATGAAAAAATATTTAGCCATTTTTTTGTTGATGCTGGTTGTCCCATTGACGATTTCTGCACAACAAACAATTACCGTGACTGGTACGGTTACCGACACACAAGATGAGCCGATGATTGGTGTTAATATCACTGTAAAGGATGTAGCAGGTTTGGGAACCATTACGGATATCAATGGTAATTTTTCTATAAAGATGGAACCTTATCATCGACTAGTCTTCTCATACATCGGATATGATGATGTGGAAGTACTTGTAAAAGAACAGCATACTGTTAATGTAAAGATGAAAGAATCAGAGGCTAGTGTACTGGATGAGGTTGTGGTAACTGGTATGGGGGCACAGAAAAAACTGACAGTGACGGGAGCTGTAACCAATGTGAATGTGGGAGATTTAAAACGTTTCCCTACTTCCAATATGTCTAACGCTTTGGCCGGTAATGTTCCGGGTATTATTGCCCGACAAACTTCCGGACAACCGGGAAAAAGTACTTCTGAGTTTTGGATACGTGGTATTTCTACTTTTGGAGCTAGTTCAAGTGCTTATATTCTGGTGGATGGCTTTGAACGTAGCAGTTTGGATGAACTTAACATTGAAGACATCGAATCATTCACAGTATTGAAAGATGCGTCAGCTACTGCTATTTATGGTTCTAAAGGTGCAAATGGTGTAGTATTGATTACAACAAAACGTGGTAAAGCTGGAAAAATCAATATTGATGCCAAGGTAGAAACTTCTTATAATACGCGTACTATCACTCCGGAATTTGTAGACGGTCTTTCGTATGCCAGTCTGATGAACGAAGCATTAGTGACTCGCAATTTAGGAATGGCCTATCAACCGGAAGAATTAGAGTTATTTCGTACACAAATGGATCCGGATTTCTATCCGAATGTGGACTGGATGGATTTGATCCTAAAAAACGGAGCATGGAGTTATCGCGCTAACTTGAACATGAATGGTGGTGGTAACACTGCTCGTTATTTTGTTTCTGCAAGTTATACGGAAGATCAAGGTATGTATAACACAGACCAAACGTTACGTGATGATTACGATACAAATGCCAACTATAAAAAGTGGAATTATCGTATGAATGTTGATATAGATATCACCAAATCGACTTTATTGAAACTAGGTATAGCAGGTTCATTAGCCAAACGTAATAGTCCAGGACTGGCTGATAACGAGATGTTATGGGGCATGCTTTTCGGATACAATCCTATTGCAACGCCTGTATACTATTCCAATGGATATGCGCCTATTTCCCACCGGGATAACGTAAACAAACTTAATCCCTGGGTTGCATCTACGCAAACTGGATACAATGAAGATTGGCAGAATAATGTACAAACTAATGTTACATTAGAACAAAATTTTGATTTCATTACCAAGGGATTGAAGTTTGTAGGACGTTTTGGCTATGATACAGACAACAGTAACTGGATTAATCGTCATCGTCAACCAGATTTGTATAAAGCGAACGGACGTAGACAAGAAACGGGAGAGATTATTTATGAGAAAATGTTCTCCGCATATGACATGACACAATCAAGTGGTAGCTCTGGCAAACGTCGTGAATTCCTTGATTTACTGTTAAGCTGGGAACGTGCTTTCGGAAATCATCATGGAGGAGTTACTTTCCGTTACACACAAGATAGTGAGAAGCGGACAGTAGACATTGGTACGGATATTAAGAATGGAGTATCAAAACGTAATCAAGGGTTAGCAGGACGATTTACTTATAACTGGAACTATCGTTACTTTGTTGATTTTAATTTTGGTTATACCGGATCGGAAAATTTTGCACCAGGAAATCAATTCGGTTTCTTCCCGGCTTTTTCTCTTGCATGGAACGTTGCCGAAGAGTCATTTGTTAAGAATAACTTGAAGTGGATGAATATGTTTAAAATACGTTATTCTCATGGTAAGGTAGGTAATGATAATATTGGGGATAACAACCGTTTCCCATACTTATATACTATAGCCACTACAGGATATAACAGCGAAGGCAAGCCTAATTATGTATATAACTGGGGATTTGGTGATTATGGAAAATCATTCATAGGAACTCATTACACACAGATGGCTTCTAATGGCATTACTTGGGAAGTTGCGACTAAGGATGACCTGGGGATTGATCTTTCTTTGTTTAATGACAAATTTACAGCGACAGTTGACTATTTCCACGAAAAACGTACAGGTATTTTTTTAACACGTGAGTTCTTGCCTGACATTACAGGTCTTGAGAGCAAACCTAAAGCGAATGTAGGTGAAGTGAAATCTCAAGGTTTCGATGGCAATTTTGCTCTTAAGCAGAAACTGGGTGAGGTGGATATGACTATTCGTGGGAATATAACTTATAGTAAGAATGAAGTGCTCGAAAAGGATGAAGAGAATCAAGTCTATTCTTATTTATATCAAAAAGGGTATCGTGTAGATCAAGTTAAAGGATTGATAGCTGAAGGATTGTTTGCTGATTACGATGATATTCGTACCAGCCCGAAACAAGAGTTTGGTACAGTGCAGCCTGGAGATATCAAATATAAAGATGTAAATGGTGATGGTGTTGTAAACGATAATGATAAAGTTGCTATTGGCGCTACTACCACTCCAAACTTAGTATATGGTATAGGGGCATCTTTCGCATGGAAAGGAATTGATGTAAATGTTCACTTCCAAGGTGCCGGTAAATCCACTTTCCCTATTTATGGTAAGTGTGTATATGCATTCAGCGAAAGTGACTGGGGAAATATCTTTAAAGATATGATAAGTGATCGTTGGGTAGATTCAGAGACTGCTGCCAAACTGGGATTGCATGCTAATGAGAACCCCAATGCAACATATCCGCGTTTAACTTATGGGGAAAATAAAAACAACCAACAAACCTCTACTTATTGGATGCGTGATGGTCGATATATTCGTTTGAAGAATCTGGATATCGGTTATACTTTGCCAAAAAGCATAGTCAATAAACTGCACTTCAATAATATTCGTATCTATATTGCAGGATCAAACCTGATTACATGGTCTAAGTTCAAAACATGGGACCCGGAAACTGGCAATCCGCGGGGTGAAGCCTATCCGCTAACAAAATCAGTTACTATGGGTTTATCTGTTAACTTATAAAAATACTAAGAGATTATGATAAAGAAGATTTATATATTATTATTAACCGTATTAGGGATGGGAGTAATTTCTTCTTGCTCTGATTACCTGAATTCGGAGAAATATTTTAAGGATCGTCTGACACTGGAGAAAACTTTCGAAAGTAAGGATCATGTGGAAGAATGGTTAGCTTATGCTTTTTCATTTATAAAAAATGAAAACTATGAGGTGACGACTAAAGGACCAAGTGAGAATTCGTTTTGTTTTTCAGACGATATGTATTATGGTGACCGCGATAAGACAATCGATGCAACAAAGAATGAATTGTCATATAATATGTTCAAGTTAGGAGAATATGATGAGAATACTTATAATGTTGGGGCATGGGGGGCATGTTATAAAGGAATTTTCCAAGCATCAGTATTTATCCATAATGTTGACCGGTGTCAAGAGATGGCTGATTGGGAAATACTAGATTATAAGGGGCAGGCTCGTTTTGTTCGTGCTTACTATTACTGGTTGCTCTTACGTCGTTATGGTCCAGTGCCTATTATGCCGGACGAAGGAGTGGATTATACTCAAAGTTATGATCAAATAGCTACTCCACGTAGCTCATACGAAGAAGTGGCACAATATATCAGTGACGAAATGGTACAGGCTACTAAAGAGTTACAATATGATCGTCGTACTGATAATTATGCTATAGGCCGACCTACTCGTGGAGCTGCATTGGCAGTTCGTGCTTATGCACTGATTTTTGCAGCTAGTCCGTTTGCTAATGGAAATAATGATGAATATGCGCAGCAATTGGTAGATGATGAAGGGCGTCGTTTGCTTTCTTCCGAATATAGTGAAGAAAAATGGGCAAAAGCTGCTGCCGCTTGCCGTGATGTCATCGATTTAGATGTTTATGAGTTGAATATTGTAAATAAATCCACATCTGATAATGGACCTTCTGAACGTCCGACTGTTACTCCACCGGCTGATGGCGAGTTTTCCAATCAACCCTGGCCAAAAGGATGGACAAATATTGACCCGCTCAGATCATATCGTACTATCTTTGATGGTACTATATTACCTGCAAACAATAAAGAACTGATATTTACACGCGGGGCAACAAATATAGATATGTTGGTACTTCATCAGATGCCCAAAGATGATGGCGGCTGGAACTGTCATGGTATGACACAGAAAATGCTGGATGCATATTATATGAATAATGGTAGTAATGAGCCGGGTATGAACTCTATGTATCAAGGAGTAGCTAATTATCAAGGTATTGTAGATACTCGTGAACGTAGAACCGGATTTACTGATTTGCAAGACTTGAAGGATAATAAATATCCGGAATTAGGTTGGAAATATGATCCGAAGAAAGGAGATAACGATCAGGCCAAAACTGGGATGAATGTTTCTTTGCAATATGTAGAACGCGAACCACGATTCTATGCTTCTGTTGCTTATAATGGCTGTACCTGGTATTATTTGAGCCAGACTGAAAGCAAACCTGCCGATGTAAATCAACAAGTTTGGTACTACTTTGGAAGTTCCGATGGTTATCGTAATGACGGTTTCTACTTGCGTACAGGTATAGGAATCAAAAAGTTTGTTCATCCAAACGACTATCCAGGCAATTATGTTGCGAAAGCTGAAACAGCAATTCGCTATGCGGATATTCTACTGCTTTATGCTGAAGCATTGAATGAGTTGACTGGAACATACAATATACCTTCTTGGAATGAGGCGACAACCTACACTATCAGCCGTGATAAAGAACAAATGGAAAGAGGTATTCATCCGGTACGTATTCGTGCCGGGTTGCCTGACTATCCAGACGAATTTTATCTGCAGAGTGGGGTTGATGATATGCGTAAAGCATTAAAACGTGAACGTATGATAGAGTTAATGGGCGAAGGAAAACGTTACTTTGACATTCGCCGTTGGAAAGATGCGCCAGTAGAAGAATCTCTGCAAATATACGGTTGTAATGTCTTTGTTGGTGAAGCTAAGAGAGACGAATTCCATTCGGCAATTCCTGTTTACAATCTCCCGTCTACTTTCTCGGAAAAGCTATGGTTATGGCCTATCAAACATAGTGAGTTGAAACGTAATTCACGTTTAACACAGAACCCAGGATGGACAATGTATGATTAATTCTAAACATAAAGACTTATATATGAAGAAAATATATACTTTGGCAGCTTTGGCTGCAATGACAATGTTGGGAACTTCCTGCAATTCGGAATGGGAAGATGAACAATATGAGCACTACATTTCTTTCAGTTCACAACTGGATAGTAAGGGAGTGACGAATATATATGTACCTTATAGCCGCCATGATGCAGAAGGAAATTATGCAGAAGGAGGAGAAGGGAGGTCCAATTATCAGTTACCGATACTTGTTAGTGGTTCTACCGATAATCCAAGTAATGTCACTGTACACGTAGCACATGATGCTGATACATTGAATATTTTGAATTACGCTCGTTACGCTACACGTACAGAACTATATTATGAGGATATGGGAGCAGAAGGATTGGCATACGCTTCATATCCAGAATCTCTACAGATAAAAGCAGGAGAAAATAAAGGTTTACTGGATCTTAAATTTGATTTTCGCAACATTGATATGTCAGAAAAATGGGTACTCCCATTGCAGATTGTAGACGACGCGTCTTACAACTACGTAGCTCATCCACGTAAAGACTATGCTAAGGCGATATTGAGAATCTTCCCATTTAATGATTACTCTGGCGATTATTCTGGTACAGGAATAACCAACAAGGTGGTGACGGGATATGATGGAGATGGTAAACCGATAGAAACAGCAGAATCTATCACAAAATCGTCAATAAGAGGGTATGTGATAGATGAACAGACTATTTTTACGTATGCAGGAATAGTAGATGAGGATTATACAGACCGTAGAAAGTATAAAATCAAATTTGCTTTTAATGGTGAGACGAATGGTTCGGTTACTATTTCCTGTGATAATGCAGAAGAGATTGGATTTGAATTAAACAAGGACGTGACTCCTTCATTTCGTATTTCTTCATCAATGGATGACGCGAAGCCTTATCTGGAACACCGTTATGTAATAATTAATAATGTTGATTATTATTTCAATTATATACCAGTGGAAGGTACCATCATTCGCTATCATGTAAAAGGTACATTGACATTATCACGTGATATCAATACTCAGATTCCAGACGAAGATCAAGCAATTGAATGGTAGTTTCTATTAATCGCTAATCTAATGATTCAAGAAGAGGGTGAAGTTCAAGTTATTGAATTCACCCTCTTCTCTTATTTTGAAAAGTTATTTTAGGACTGATTGTGTGCCGTTTATTGTCAAATATCCTAAAGCATACTATTTCGTTTCTGTAACTGTAGAATACGTCACGCTCCCTAGCTTCCCGTCATTACTCAGTGTCTCAGCTTGAATAATCAATGGCGTGGAATACTGATTATTGTAACATTCGATCACTGCCTTTCCATTTTCATCCGTCTGCACAGTCGGATTCCAGTAAAGAGTTCGTCTTTTGTCTGCTTTATCCATGTATAATTCTTTATCTATATAAGCAGGAGAATAATACTCCAATGCCGGTGTATATCCCTGCATAACAGTCTGCCGGGTACCAAGAGCCGCAGTCTCGTGTTTATTCAGAACATCATGTCTGGGCAATGGAATGAGGTAGAAAATACTATATTTGTCCAGTTTCGATACATCTACATCATTGGAATTAGACATTTTGGTATTCTGGATAATTTCATCATCTACTCCTCCTGTGCCTTTACTGATGATAATAGAAGCCAAACCGTCTATTTCAGTCAGCATCATGTTTACTTCTGTTGACGATAGAATTTTGTTATCCATAATATAACAGATCGGTTTCTGGCGGTAAGTACAGTTATCATTGGAACGGTCCCAGTAAAAGAGTGGATTTAATTTTTCCATCACCTCCGGGATAGTGGTGACAACTTTGCCATTATCGCGAAGCTGATCGACAGCCTGGCGTATATCATAGTAGGCATCAATACTTTGCTCATTAATTTTAGTCGCCATATTCGTACTTTGACGGCGCCGCTTACTTTTGATTTCAACTTCGTCCAAAAGATAAAGCCCGTCTACCCGACGGATGGAATCTATATATAAAGAGTCGAATTTTTCAGCTTCCTGTTGCCAGTGGGCAATGTTGCTCCACTCCGGATGCAACTCTCTGTAACCGTATGCACGCGTAGCAGGCGAGAAATGCCGGTCGATGAGAATAGAAGCGTCCTTATTTCGTTCTTTTCCCACTTTGCGAGTCTGGATCACAGCTTCCATTGATCCCTCGAAATCTTCCAGCGGAATGCTGAAATGTCCGTTCTCATCCGTAACGGTCTGACCGGTAATAATCTCTGCATCTCTCTTCACCATTACGCTGAGAGCTATATCCTTCAGCTTGTTTTTGAGAATCGTAGATTTGACTTGTCCATAAAGTACCAGTTGGCTTTCTGGCAACTGAAGTGGGGTGAATGGGCTGATACCGATCTGTTGTGTCATATCATATTTACGCCATCCGTGTACCATTAACAGTATATCCAGTTCCTTCTGTTTCCGGAGAGAACTCTCTGTGAAGTAGTAGCCGGGTTGATGAATGTAGCCTTTCAAGTCCGATGTAAGTAGAAGGTCGGTGAAGATATTGTTATCATATTCCATATAATCAGAGCGGACGGCGTCACGGATACTGACTGATAATTTGCCGGGTATCGGTTCTCCTATGGCGTTGTTCAACTGCAGTTCGCAGCGGATGGGAGCATAAGGAGCGTAAATCTCTTTTAAACCTTTGGGCGAGATTTGTAAAGGAGCCCGTGGAGAAGCAAAGATAAAGCGGTCGCATAAAGTATTTCCGGCACGATTGAGCAGACTGATTTGTAAGACTCCTGCCGGTAACTTGCGCGACAATACTGTAAATTGCTGAGGCTTATTTGCCTGACAGTGGATAAGCTGATAGGCATGGGGACGTCCCTGATGGCTTATAAAAACGGCTAATGTATCCTGCGGGGTCGCTGCATTACATGATACCGTCACAGAAATAGCCCCTGCATTATTGCCTACTTTCAGAATATACCCGCTTGGCAGTGCTTTAGGGAGGGTAAATTCATACTGTTTTCCTTGAAAGTTTACTTTAGCGATTGCCGGCAGAGCAGAAGGCGTATACTCAAAAGCTCCCATTCCATCGTGTAAAGTTTCAAAAGACGTGATTTCTTGCCCTTCTTTGGTATAAAGTGTGCCTGATAATTGAATATTTCCTTCATTTTTGCTTTCTGCTTTGAAAGCAACCTGCGAAGTTACCCCTTCGACTAACTGTCCTCCTTCCGGAAAGAAACGCAGACTCAGCTTCTCTCTTGTTTCTTCCGGCCTTTTCTCCATAGACGGACTCAACTCATAGGTGCTGATACTACGCTCCAACTGGTCGCTATGAGAAAGCTGATAGACAGGGAAAGTACGTGAAAAGTACTGCGGATCACTGAATGCAAGCATCCAGCGGGTGTAAGCACGTACTTCGTAATAACCGGATAGCATTGACTGGGGGAGTACAAACTGCCCGTTGCCTTCTCCTTGTGATAGTTTAATGATCTGTTTATCAGTAACGTGCCCTGCCTGATCTACCAGTTCCACATACAAAGGACGGCTGATTGAACTGAAAACTTGTTTTTCGGCAAGAGTGACATATGCTTTGAACCATATCGTGTCGCCCACATAATAGCTTGTATTATCAAAATGCAGATATGCTTTTTCACGCGGATAGTTATCGGCAAAAGTTTGAGCTTGATTCATGTACTGTTCGAATATCACTTTAGCGGGTGGATTTTCTCCACGTGCAGATATTGCTAAAAGTCCGCATACTGAGAGTAAAAATAATAACGGTTTGTTTTTCATATTAGTGCTGTCTATTTTTAGTTGTCTATTTTATTGTATGATTTTTATGTTCAGCACTTTCTCTGTGCTATTTTAGTATCATGTGAACTACTACAAAGATAGCGGTTTCGATGAATAAAGAAGGAAAAAAAACATTCAATCTAAGAAAGAAACTGTTCATTACTCTATAAATACTAATCGGATTGCTGTTTCATGTTGATAATTCTTTTTATCAAAATTCGTTTGTACTGAATGAGAAAGGCTGCCTTATTTTTATTGTTGAATAGATTTTATCATTTTTTGAATAGAAAATGTTCGTGTTTCTATTGTTTTTTGTCGTTCTTTGGGTATCACATTAAACAAAATCTAATCAATGATAATAAATAGAATTATGAGAACACTTATTATTTTGCTTTTATGCACGAACACGAGTTTTGCGATAGCTCAGATTTCTCCCAAAGCAGTTGAGAAGAATAACCAATCTGTGAAAACTGCGGGTTTCTTTAATGATTCCGATTCTTTAAATAAGGCTATTCATCTTTCAGATGAGGCGATAGCTTTGGAGCCTTCATACAAACTGGCATATGCAAATAAGATTAAATACTTAATGGCGTTGGGACAGAAGGAGAAAGCACTGCAAACCAAGTTGCAAATGGAGAAATTCTCTCCGGATGATCCTTACTATATTTTAGGTAAGGGAATGATGCTGGAAGAGAATGCTAAAAAGAGCCTGGCTATGGATACTTACAAACAAGCTGCCTCTCTTTTCGAAAAACGCTTGAAGGAGAAACCAACTGAAGCAGACCTGATGAATTATGTATTCGTACTCTTTTTGAGGGATAACAAGAATTATTCTTTGGATGAAATCGAAAAGGAGTATCTCCAAATCTTCAGTCCAGCAATAAGACAACACACGAAAAAGTTGATAGATGAACTTAGCAATAAAAGAGAGGATGTAATTCATGAGATGCTAGGTGGTAAATGAAAACATAGGGATTGCGGGTGGTTTACTTCATTCCTATTTTGTTGATGGAGCTATTCTGAATGATTCTTGCACGCTGTTTGTTCCGGATGGTGTTTCTCCGTCAGAATATTGTCAGTCTGATGCTTATCAACAAGCATCCAAGAATCAGCAGGAGCATGGTGGCTCTCTTAGCCTTGTTGCCGATTCACTACAATATGCGTATATGAAAGCTCAGGTTGAGTATATAATATTGCCGTTTAAGAAACGGTTGGATGGCTTTACATATTGGCAAAGAGAATTGGAACCGGCCATTCATCCGGCCTTGAAAGCGTATCTCAAAATTGAAGATGCGACAGGAGGAGTTTCTTCGGTTATGATATTTTGGGAAATTGCCAGGAACACGGATCATTTTTGCAGTGATTTTAAAACAGATCGTGATGTGCGAATGTTCCTGACGCTTTATTTCTGGAAATATTTGTGTTATTTTGCAAATATAGATTTTTATACCGGTCAGGATAAAACTGAAGAGATTCTGAAGGGGGAGGCTGATTAGTTTGGAAATCTGATTATTAGTTTAAAACAAGAACCATTAATGTTATGAAATTGAGAATTGTACATTTGTTATTATTGCAGTCCGTAATGCTTCTTCTATCCTGTTCCAATCAGAGCCGGAAGAATATGGATACATCGGCAGAACCAGCTGATGTACAGGCGAATGTGTCGGATAGTAGTAGAATTGAACAAGAAGCCATCGGCATGATTGAAGACTTTTATGAGGCTTATGCTGCCAGTTTCATGTCCACTGGTAAAGAAGCTCTCGCACTTGGGGATTCAATTAAGCAAAAGTTTCTGACCAAGGAGCTGATAGAGAAAGTTGATAGGCTGATAGAGGCGACAGATGCCGATCCGATCATTCGTGCGCAAGATTTAGGTGAAAATGATATGAAAACATTGTCGGTGAAACATCTGAATGATAATTGGTATGAGGTTAACTATACTTCGGCTAAAGGCAGTCAGTTTGAACGTGCCGTGAGTATTCCGGTCAGAGTGGTTAACGTTGACGGACAATATCAGATTGATGATATAACTCCGGAAAACTGATCGCATCATTAAGTGGTATGAAAAAAGACAAACAGCATCTTTTACGCTAGGCAAAAGGGCTGTTTGTCTATATTCAACGAGGAAAAGAGTATTCGTTTTATTTCTGTTCTTTGACTTTCTCCATCAGTAGCTTCATGTAGTAGCCACCCACTACGGAACGTGCCTTGAAATTCATCATCTTTCCTGTATTCGTATCATGCCAGTCGCTGATAGGCACACGGGAAGTTGTTTCGTTCGCATAAGTATAGATCGGGTCGATGAACTTCTGGAACGTAGCATCGTCCGGAGACATACAGGCGCTCCATAGTACCCAGTCGGATTTGGTATATTGTGCGCGGGAGTCCAATAGCAAACCATATTTATTTTGCTTGGTCAGATAGAAAGGAATTTCCGTATCGAATACTTTCTGCGGGAAAATGTTCATGTTAAACACTTTGTCCCATATCAGATTGTATTTCTGACTCCACGTTCCCGGTTTGTCAAATGCCAGTTTGTAGTGATCGCCGTCAAATGCCATCTTCTCCCATTCTATCGCCAGTCTTTTGGCGGTTTCGATATATTTGTTCGCAGTTGTTTCTTTGCCCAGCATACGTGCCATTTCTCCGTATCCGGCGATTGCCATGATCGCTTTGGCGGAAAGATTGGCGTTGTGTGCCAGATGTCCGGCAAAGTCGTCTGTACAAAGCTGGTTTTCAGGGTCCAGACCGTTCTCAATCAGGTAGTTTGCCCAGGTTGATAATGTTTCCCAGTATTTGGAAGCATAGTTGGCATTGCCTTCCATCATAGAGATGGCTGTAGTTACCAGAATCATGTTTCCGGCTTCTTCGATAGGCATATCTTCGCCATAAAGCTGTCCGTTGGCTATCGGATAAGTTCCTAAGTCATGAGCGGGGTAAGGCTTGTTCCAGCGTCCGCTTTCGCTGTAATAGAAGATAGAGTTGAGCATTCCCTTCATCAGTTCCGTATTGTAAATAAGGTATAGTGGAGCGGATGGATAAGTTAGGTCTACTGTGTTGATACAGCCGTTACTATGGTTCTCTTTGGATAAGAAAAGCAGGTTGCCTTCCTTGTCGGTAAGGAGTTTATGGGCGGTAATGGAGTGGCGGTAAGTCAATGCGAGTAGTTCGGCATATTTCCTGCCTCCGGCTTTTTCTGCATCAGCCATCAGTTGTTGGTCGAAGGCACGGCAACGTTCCATCAATGAGGGATAAGAAGCCTGCGCACGTTCGAAAGCATCAAAGATGCTGACTTGACCGTTGTGTTTCCAGTATGCCATGCGGCGTTCGTAGAAATATTCGATCGAGTAGATATCGTCGTAGCCTAACATCACATATCCGCTTTTCCCTTGATTGTCTACCTTGCCTAAGTTTTCGGTATAAGCCATAGCGGGCATGTCGCTTTCGCTGCGGGTAATGAAATCCTGGGAGTTGGGTAATAGTTTGCCATTGGTGATGAAGGCTTGCTTCATGTCATAGTAGTTACCTATGCTTAAGTCCTTGTTGGGTGCGCTGTTGCTTCCCAGATAAGCATATCCCCAGTCGATGCGTACACCGTCTCCTTTACGTTTTACGTAAGGCTGGTCGATGGTACCTGCCTTGAGGTAATCCACTCCGTTTTTGCTGATCTTTTCTGAGATGGTTGGTTGTGACGGTTCGTGTACGGCAAGTTGCGGGGTTGTTTCGATATACACTTGCACATCATGTTGTTTCTTGTCGAGTGTACGTACCCGATAGGAGATGTAGTTGATAGGGGTCGAGATAAGATCAAGATCTTCCATCAGCAGAGGTGCTGTGAATACGAGATCCAGTTCTACCGGACCGCAGGTGAATGTATAGTAGGTCTGTGTCGGTAATACATCGACAGACTTCTGGATAGCAGCTTCCTTGAAGTTGCTGAGCTGTTTGTTCTCACGGAACAGGCCGAAATCAACGTATGCTCCGCCGGTTGTGTTGTGACAGTGTGCTGCAATAATGTTTGTTCCTTTACGGAGCTTGGCTTTAGCTGATGCGGATAGTTCGATGGTAACATCGTCATTCCAGGAATAATCGGTTGCCACCAGTTTTTCTCCGTTCAGATAGAGCTCGAATACATCGTCGTGTGAATAACGTAAGTAGATAATGTCGTTTGTCAGGTCTTGATTGAGGTTGAAACTACGGCGTACCCAGATGTCTTCGGTGTTCCACTCTGTGCCGATGCGTTTCATGTCTTTGGTGCCGAAAGCGGCTTTGCCCTTGGTCCATCCGGAATCATCGAACTGGGGCTGTATCCAGTTGGCCGCCGGTTGGCTCATGGTGAACTTTGCTTCCCAACGTTCGGTGTTTGTCATCGGAAGGATTGTTTCGAGGTTTAGCTTGTCCTTGCCCATGAAACGATATACTTTCCCGTCCACCCGGAGCGCTCCCAGTAAAGGATGGGTGGCGGCTGTCCAGTGTTCGGTGTTCCCTTCGTTCAGTTCGTTGTAGGGAGACCAGATAGCAAGATAAGTGTCGGAAGTGATCAGAGGTACGGACGGTGCACGCAAAGCGATATCCTGACTCGTTTTAAACAGGTCAGTTGCCTGCACATTGCATGCGAGGCAAACTGACATGATTGTAGAGAATAGTTTATTCATTAATATGAAACTTTTATTTATTTAGCGAGTTACAAATTTTCTGGTTGATGGCTTTGATTTTAGGCTCGTCTACTTTAATAACTTTCCGGTCGTAAGTAACCAGACCGTTCACTTCTTCTTCCACATCTGTGATTTGTGTGTATACGGCAGCCGAGAAGCCTTTCTCGATCAGTTCCAATAAATGGTCTGCATATTTTATGTATTCATTAGTCACTTCTTCCGGCGTGTTGAACTTCACGTAGCCCCAGTTCTTGTCTGCCAGCCACAGATGTCCTTTCAGTGCCATACCTATACCGCCATATTCGCCCAGTACGGTAGCGCGTATCGGATCGTAGAGATAGAGGTTCGGTCCGGGATAGTTATGAAGGTCGAGAATATCTCCGCACGTGTAGTGGTTACCTCCACTGGCAGGGTTTACCAGACGGCTGGGGTCGTATTCTTTCGTCCATTTAGTGATTTCAGGAGTCTTGAATTGTCCCCATGCTTCGTTGAAAGGTACCCATACGCCGATGCTCGGATAAGAATACAGGTAGTCGATAATTTCTTTCCATTCTTTGCGATAGTTAGCTTCTGATGCTGCGGAGCGGATGGCGTCTGCGCCGTCATAGTACTTGTGCATCTGCCATTCGGCAGGACCGCGACCTCCGTTCGGCATATCTTGCCATACGATCAGTCCGAGTTGGTCGCAATAAGTATACCAGCGTGCCGGTTCTACTTTTACGTGCTTGCGCACCATGTTGTAGCCGAAATCTTTGATCTTCTTCAAGTCATATACCAATGCTTCGTCTGTTGGCGCTGTGTATAAGCCGTCCGGCCACCAACCCTGGTCGAGCGGACCAAACTGGAAATAGTCTTTGTTGTTGAGTTGCAGGCGTGTAATACCATTCTTGTCTTTATGAGTTGAGAATTTGCGGAGAGCGGTGTAACTCTTCACTTGGTCTACAGCTTTGCCGTCTTTATAAAGAGTGACTTCCATATTATAAAGTGAAGGAGACTCGGGTGTCCATAATTTAACGTCTTCCGGCATTGTTAATTCTACCGGTACGCCATTGAGCGCTGCTCCTTTGGCTACGAGGTTTTTGCCGTCGAATACTTTCACTTCCACTTTGTCTGGAGAGCATACGTTGGTGGCTACTTCCACTTTGACAGTCTTCTTGTCGATATCCGGAGTTGTTTTCAGTTGGGCGATATGCTGGGCAGCTACCGGTTCCAGCCATACAGTCTGCCAGATACCTGTGACTGGTGTATACCAGATTCCTTCCGGTCTTTCTACTTGTTTTCCTCTCGGCTGTTCGCCACGGTCAGAGGGGTCCCACACTTTCACAACCAACTGGTTATTGCCTTTATTCAATGCGGAAGTAATATCAAAGTAGAATGGAGTGAAGCCTCCTGTATGTTGTCCTACTTTTACGTCATTTACCCATACATCGGCTTTCCAGTCCACAGCTCCGAAGTGCAGTAATATTTGTTTGCCTTTCCATGCTGACGGTACATCAAAAGTACGCTGATACCATAATTCCTGATGCTCGTTAATGGTTTTACCTACTCCTGACAGGGAAGATTCGACTGCAAAAGGTACTAAAATCTCTCCTTGGTAATTGTTTGGTGCCGGTTCTCCTTTTTTAGTAATCGCATAATTCCAGCTACCATTCAGATTCTTCCAATCCTGGCGTTCCATAATGGGGCGTGGGTATTCCGGTAATACGTTTTTAGGATTCAACTGCTCACCCCACGGAGTCTTTATCTTATCACCGGCGGGCTTCCATTGAGCGAATGTCGGGCTACAAAGAGCCAATGCGAATAGCACTGCTAGAAAATTCTTTTTCATGGTAATTATCTTTATATGTATTAAATAGAAGAATTAATATTCATAAAAGGAATATTGCAAAGAAAAGCTAATCAGAGAAGAATAAAGGAAATTTGCTGTTCAATAAATGATAAATGCTCGTCATTTTATAGTGAATGACAGTTTTTTATGCGATAATGGTTATTTTTTGTCCTTAATTGAATAATAAGTAGCTTATATTACCGGAGATAATTATGACTTTTGGAGGGAGAACAATCGTATGTTTCCGCGGATAGTCGTAAATAAACTGAAAAACAACTATAATAAACTTTATCAATGAGAATTCTTTTTTTATTAGTAGTATTGTCGGTTACTTCTGCCCTACAGTCGCAGGTAGTCATTAAAGAGAATGCTATTCAGAGTAAGTATGCTTTTCCCTTGGTTACTTCGAAAGCGAAAGCTGTAGTAGTTTATGATACTGATGACTATTTGGTGGTACGTAAGACTGCGGAGCTTTTTGTTTCGGACGTCGAATCAGTGACCGGACAACAATTACGGTTGACGGACAAACTGAAAGGCGACAAAGAGATTATTATTGTGGGTACAGTTGAGAAAAATCGGCTGATCCGCCAGTTAGCTGAGAAGGGCAAGCTAGATATCTCTTCTTTGGAAGGGACATGGGAACGATTTCTGATTCAGACGGTTTCCCGTCCATTCCCCGGAGTCAGCAAAGCGCTGGTAGTAGCGGGGAGCGACAGGCGGGGAGCTGCGTACGGACTTTTTTCGCTTTCGGAAATGATGGGAGTGTCTCCTTGGTACTGGTGGGCTGATGTTCCGGTGAAGAAACATAAGACGCTTTATGTCGATGCCCCCGCCACTTTGTCCAAGACTCCTTCGGTGAAGTACAGAGGAATTTTCTTAAATGACGAAGACTGGGGACTGAAACCTTGGGCTGCCAAGACATTCGAGAAAGAAAGAGGAAATATCGGTCCTCGTACCTATGCCAAAATATGCGAGCTGTTGCTGCGACTGAAAGCTAATCATCTGGCACCGGCCATGCACCCCGTTTCTACCGCATTTTATAAGATACCGGAAAATAAACTGGTAGCTGATACCTTTGCCATTGTTATGGGGTCCAGTCACTGCGAACCGTTATTGCTGAACACTGCCAGCGAATGGGACAGCAAGACGATGGGACCATGGGATTATAACAAGAACAAAGATAAGATCAACGAGGTATTGAGTAATCGTGTGAAGGAAAACTGTGCGTATGAAAATGTATATACGCTGGCTTTAAGAGGCTTGCATGATGCAGCTATGGGTGGCGGAGATGTGCCGATGCGGGAAAAGGTTAAGATGCTGGAAAGTGCACTGAATGCTCAGAGAGAGATCATTGCCCGGCATATCGACAAACCTGTTGAAACAATCCCACAGGCATTTACGCCTTATAAGGAAGTGCTGGAAATCTATTCGAACGGACTGGAATTGCCGGATGATGTTACAATTATCTGGGCGGATGATAATTTCGGTTATATGAAACGTCTGAGTGGTCCGCAGGAGCAAAAGCGCTCCGGACGTGCAGGCGTTTACTATCATATATCTTATTTGGGTGTTCCTCATAGCTATTTGTGGTATAGTACTACCCCTCCGGCATTGATGTATGAAGAACTTCGTAAGGCGTATGATACCACTGCCGATCGTGTCTGGCTGGCGAATTGCGGAGACTTGAAAGGGGCTGAAACACAAATCTCCCTTTTCCTTGATATGGCTTATGATATAGACAGCTTCAATGCGGATAATGTCGCCACTTATCCGGCACGTTGGCTGGCAAAGATGTTTGGTGAGGAGTACTACGATACATTGGAAGATATAACTTGTTCTCATATAAATTTGGCTTTTTCCAGAAAGCCGGAGTACATGGGCTGGGGATATTGGAATAACTATTGGGGAGGCGGAGAGAAACGTACGGATACGGAGTTCTCTTTTGCTAACTATAATGAAGCGGAAAGACGCTTGACTGAGTATAGCCGTATTGGGAAAAAAACGGAGGATTTGTTAGCTTCATTGGACGAAAAGAGTAAACCGGCTTTCTATCAATTATTATACTATCCGGTGAAAGGGGCCGAACTGATGAATCATATGACCATCAAAGGACAGTTTTACCGTCAGTATGTCCGTCAGCAACGTGCTGCCGCCAATCGGCTTAAGGCTCAGGTGAAGTGCTATCATGATAGTCTCGAAATCATAACCGATGGATACAACTCTCTGCTGGATGGAAAATGGAAGCACATGATGTCTTTAAAACAGAACTATGATGGTACGAGTTCCTATTTCATGATCCCATTGATGGAAGAGGAATACACACCTGTTGGCTTTCCTAAGCTGGGGCTTCAGGCAGAAAGCGAAAATTTGGATAAAGGAGGAATGAGTTTTCATACATTGCCCGCCTACAGCACTTATTCACGTAAAAGTCATTGGATAGATATATATAATCAGGGGACCGGAGAGCTAAGCTGGAGTATCACGCCTTCGGAAGACTGGATACTGATCTCTCAGAAAAGTGGTAAGACGTCTGCGGAAAACCGTATCTATATTTCTGTTGACTGGGATAAGGTGCCGGCAGGAGAAAAGGTGAAAGGACAAATTGATGTAACTTCCGGCAGTCAGAAGGAGAGTGTACTGGTTTCAGTATTCAATCCGGAGTCTCCTGCACGTACAGAAGTACAAGGATTGTATGTAGAGGAGAATGGTTACATTTCTATTCCGGCAGCCGACTTCCACCGGAAGTTTGAGAGTAATGATATTCGGATGAGTATCCTTCCGGGACTTGGTTTTGAGGGTCGCTCTTTGCAGTTGGGGAATCCGACAGCTCCCTTGCAAATGTATCGTGCAGGTGATGTCCCCAGGGTGGAATATGATTTCTATACATTTAATGCCGGGATTTATGATGTATATACGTATGTTTTGCCGACATTTCCCTTGCATGCTGAGCGGGACTACAAATTGCCGGAACATACTAACTCGGATACAAAGTATAGTGTCCGTATAGATGATGGTTCCATTTCTACTCCTTCTACTTCAGCTATCGAATATTCTCAAATCTGGTATGATAGCGTATTGAAGAATTGCAGAGTGAATAAGTCTACTTTGTATGTAAAGAAGCCCGGTAAGCACACTTTGCAGATACGCTGTGGTGATCCGGGCGTCGTTATTCAAAAGATTGTCATTGACTTGGGAGGAATGAAGCGTTCTTATCTCGGCCCTCAGAGTACAATCTGTAATTAGTTCTGTTTTTTATGAATAGGGGAACCGGATGGCCTTGCCATTGGTTCCTCTTCTTTTTGAGGGGTTCCCAGCACGGGCATTCCGTCTTTGTCCCAGTCTATCTTCTGTAAACGGGGAGAACGGGAATCGGATGCGCCAGGAGCGTCATTCGGTATCTGGCGGGCATGATATAGCATATACCATTCTTTCCCATCCGGAGACGGAGTGAAAGATATTCCGCCGGGACCGTATACATTGTTTTCAGGGTCTTGTTGTAGTACCGGAACCGGAGACTTCTTCCAGGAAGCCGGATTGAGTAAGTTAGCTTTTGCGTCTGCAGTCAGTAATCCGACACAATAATAAGGAGTCCAGCTACCACTGGCTGAATAGAAGATGCATGCTTTGTCTTTATTCTTTGATTCAAAATATTGGGGTGCTTCGTTTACATGTATCGGATAGGCTGTTTTGCTGCCATCCGGATTTACCCATTGGCATTCCCATTCATATTCAGGTTTGGAGATGAGAATCCTGTCAGAAGACAGTGTCCATGGATTCTTCATAGTAGCGATGTAGATACATTGGGTTTCACTGTCTATCCTTCGTTTTTGCCAGCCGCACCATATCATATAGCGTTGGCCATCATGTTCAAAGGTGCTGGCATGGATTGCCCAGTTGTTGTCTTTATCTGTCTGTATGCGTCCTTTCATCACAAATGTTCCTTCCATGGGGTTGGCGGCTTCATTCTCGACAACATAAATCTGGTGATTATCCATATTGCCGTCGTCTGCGGCAAAGTAAATATACCATTTGTTATTTATACGATGAATTTCGGGTGCCCACAGATGATAGGAGTTGCTGGGGTCGGTGGGTATCCATACATCTTTTTGAGTAGCATGTGAGAGGTCTGTTATATCATCGGTTTCCCAAAGTATGACTCTGTTTTCTGAGCCCTGTGTATAATAATATTTGCCTTCATGAAAAATAGCCCATGGCTCTGCTCCACGTTCAAGTAACGGGTTCGTATAGGTATTTCCTGCGGCTACAGTTTCTTTCTCTGTTGTAGCCTTCTTATGCTGGCAAGAGACACCGATTAATAAGATAATGGATAATAAAAACAATCTGCTTCTCATGGTACTTCTCATTTGATAATGACAATGCAAAGTAAGCATAAAATATTGATAAATCATGCAAATGGAAGTAGAATGGTCAGTTTTTGTTGTTAAATGAACTGTAATTTCTGAAACTTTTCTTTGTTTTTTCTCATCTTTGCGAAGTGAACTTTTAAATAAATAATATATGAAACTTAGACATCTTTTTCTTTTCTGTGTAATTTGCTGTTCTGTATCTATATCTGCCCAAAACAAAAGTAAGCTTCCGAAAACGAGTGGTAATCCTATTTTCCCTGGTTGGTATGCCGATCCGGAAGGGATTGTGTTTGGAGACGAATACTGGATTTATCCTACCTATTCTGCCGCTTATGATGATCAGATATTCATGGATGCTTTCTCATCAAAAGATTTGGTAAACTGGACCAAGCATCCGAAAGTACTTTCCAAAGAAAATATCAGCTGGCTCAGACGTGCATTGTGGGCCCCGGCAGTAATCCATGCTAATGATAAATATTATTTCTTCTTCGGAGCCAATGATATCCAAAATAATAATGAGTTAGGCGGAATTGGAGTTGCTGTAGCAGACAATCCTGCAGGACCTTTTAAAGATGCGTTGGGAAAACCGTTGATTGATAAGATTGTAAATGGTGCTCAGCCGATTGATCAGTTTGTATTTAAGGATGATGATGGACAATATTATATGTATTATGGTGGTTGGGGACATTGTAATATGGTGAAGATGGCACCGGATTTATTGGGTATTGTACCTTTTGAGGATGGTACTATCTATAAGGAAGTGACTCCCCAAAATTATGTGGAAGGGCCGTTTATGCTGAAACATAATGGAAAATATTATTTTATGTGGTCGGAAGGTGGCTGGGGAGGTCCGGATTATAGTGTAGCCTATGCCATTGCGGATTCACCGTTCGGTCCGTTTGAAAGAGTCGGAAAAATTCTGCAGCAAGATACTAATATAGCAACCGGTGCTGGTCATCATTCGGTAGTTAAAGGTCCCGGATCAGATGAATGGTATATCATTTATCACCGTCGTCCGTTGGGCGAAACTGCAGCGAACAGCCGTGCAACTTGTATAGACCGTATGTATTTTAATAAAGACGGAAAAATAGAGCCTGTCCGTATGACTTTTGAAGGAGTAGGAGCTAGCCCTTTGGCAACCCCTGTTCGCGCTAAAACATATGCTAATCCTGTAATAAACTTTAGTTTGCCCGATCCTACTATTATAAAAGGAGACGATGAATATTACTATCTATACGCAACTGAAAGTATTAAAAATGTACCTATTCATCGATCAAGAGACTTGGTAAACTGGTATTATGTAGGTACTGCTTTTACAGATGCTACCCGTCCAAACTTCGAACCTAAAGGGAGAATATGGGCACCGGATATTAATAAAATCGGTGATAAATACGTAATGTATTATTCTATGTCCACTTGGGGAGGTGAGTGGACATGTGGTATTGGTATTGCTACTGCTGATAAGCCGGAAGGACCATTTACTGATTTGGGTAAGTTATTCCGGAGCAATGAAATCAATATACAGAATTGCATTGATCCTTTTTATATTGAAGATAATGGAAAGAAATACCTTTTTTGGGGGAGCTTCCACGGAATATATGGTACGGAACTGACAGATGATGGTCTCTCTTTGAAGAAAGGTGCTCCAATAGAGCAAATAGCCGGTACTGCTTATGAAGGTACGTATATTCATAAACGGGATGGTTATTATTATTTGTTTGCTTCCATCGGCCGCTGCTGTGAAGGTTTGAAGAGCACATATACTACAGTTGTGGGGCGTTCGAAGAATCTGTTCGGCCCTTATGTTGACAAGAAAGGGCGTTCAATGTCAGATAATCATCATGAGATATTGATTCAGAAGAATAAGGCATTTGTCGGTCCGGGGCATAATTCTGAACTGGTGACAGATAAGAAAGGAAACGATTGGATGTTCTATCATGCGGTCAGTGTTGCTAATCCGGAGGGCCGTGTATTGATGATGGATCGTGTGCAGTGGAAAGGTGGCTGGCCGTTTGTGAAAGGCGCTGTACCTTCCTTGGAGACTGCTGCTCCGGACTTCAGATAAGTTTTTTCATATGGCTATTCATTTCTTTACAATGAAAAATGAGCATATAAAATGTAGTTGAAGTTTAAACAAATAAATTTTATCCAGACACTTTATCCAGAATAGAAAAAGTATTGGGGAAATTGCAAAGAGAAAACTATTTATCTATAGGAAATGATGGCTTTTCTCTTTGCAATTAACTTTTTCTATAAAGGTGGGCTTTTTTTTGATTTATTGTTTTATTTTTGTCCTTGTAAACTCATAAACTTGTTATAGATGGCCTCAGATATACACACTCTCTCTGATTCTCTTTTATGGAAGAGGTTTCTCGAAGGAGATTCGAGTGCGTATTCTCAAATATATAATCAGACTGTACAAGAGCTGTTCCGATATGGTTTACTGTATACTTCGGACAGGGAGTTGGTCAAAGATTGTATTCATGATGTGTTTGTGAAGATTTACACCAACCGTGCCAAATTAACCCCTACTGATAACATTATAGCTTATTTGATGGTGGCACTGAAAAATACACTCTTTAATGCGTTAAAGAAAACATCTGATTCTTTTTCATTGGACGAAGCTGATGAGAAAGAAGACCAGTCCGAAGAGCATTTTTCTACTCCGGAAACTATTTATATAAATAAGGAACAAGAGAAGAATACTCATATGAAGGTGCATGCTATGATGTCCTCCTTAACCACCAGGCAACGTGAAATTGTTTATTATCGGTATATTAAGGATATGAGTATTGATGAAATTAGTAAAATCACGGACATGAATTATCAGTCTGTATCTAACTCTATCCAGCGGGCTTTGGGGCGTGTACGGAATCTATTCAAGCGAGAATAGGAGAGAAGAATATTCAGCTTTTTCCTGCCCATCAAAAAAATATCGAAAATAGTTTGAGAAAAGTGAGTATAAAATCAAAGTAGAACTGTTATCCTAATGTAAAGACAATAAAAATGATTAATTCAGAACTGAAACATACTGATTTTTCTAGATATACTTTTGAAGAATTCCTTCAAAATGATTTTTTTATTTCTTCTGTTAAATATCCAACAGAAGAGATACAAGAGTTTTGGGATCGTTTTGAGAAATCTACTCCTTCTAATATAGATGATTATTTTGCGGCAAGAGAATATATAGAAACGATTTCTACTTCAGAAGGTGATTTGCTTTCGGATCAGGAACTGGGAGAGTTGTGGGCTGATATCCAGACAACAAATATTAAAAATGATAAGATTAAACATAAAAACTTTTTTCTGATAGGGTTGACTGCCGCAGCCAGTGTAGCTATTTTGGTTGGTAGTTTCTTTTTATTAAAGAATTATCAGGCGGTTTTGGCTCCTGATATTGCGACATTTGCAGTTCAGACTAAGACCGAATTACCGGCTACAGAGGAAACATTGTTGATTCTGGCAGAAGATAAAGTCGTAAGTCTGAAAGAAAAAGAGACTACAATTACCTATGATTCTGTAGCAATTAAAGCTAACGAAGAAAATATATCCAAAAAAGAACTGGCGGTTTATAATCAGTTGGTTATCCCACGTGGAAAGCGTTCTGTACTGACATTTTCTGATGGCTCTAAAGTATGGGTGAATGCAGGTACCAGAGTCATTTATCCTACAGAATTTGAAAAGGATAAACGCGAAATCTATGTTGACGGAGAAATCTATATTGAAGTAGCTAGAGATGAAGAACGTCCTTTTTATGTACGTACTAAAGATATGAACGTTAGGGTGCTGGGTACTAAATTCAATGTGACAGCTTATGAATCTGAGCCAATTCGCAGTGTGGTGCTGGCTCAAGGGTGTGTGCAGGTTGAGACGACGCAAACCCCAAAAGCTATTTTAGCTCCTAACCAGATGTTCAGTTCTGTAGAAGGGAAGGAAAATATTTCACAGGTAGATGTGGAACAAATGATTTCATGGGTAAATGGTCTCTATTGTTTCAATAGTGCCGATTTGGGAATTGTATTGAAACGTCTGTCCACTTACTATGGAATAAATGTCGAATTTGACTCAGCGCTAAGTAAGATAAAATGTTCCGGAAAAATTGATTTGAAAGACAACTTTGAGACAGTAATTAATGGATTAACCTTTGTAGCACCAATATCTTATGCCTATGATGGACAGTATAAAACTTATCGGGTCGTGAAAAAATAGACACAGAAAAATATAGTAATTAATAAAATAAATCTCAAGAATTTATGGCGATTTTTATAAAGAGTGGATAATACTGCTGTATTATCCAGATGGGGCTCATATGCCTGTAAGTATTAAGTTATAAAATAATAATATTATGAGAAATTTGGACATTGTTAATATGAAAAATTCAATTAAGGGAAGAAAGAGCAAAATACTCAAGCTATTTCTTTGCTTCTTACTTTTGGGAGTAAGTTATTCTTTCGCTAATAACAATAATTATTCCCAGCTCAAAACTCTCTCGGTGAACGTGAACAATAAGACGTTGAGAGAAGTCTTTCAAACAATAGAGAAAACCAGCCAGTTTGTCTTTTTCTATTTGGATGATGCAATAAATCTGGATCGTAAGGTATCCATTGATAGCAAAGACAAGAAGATAGACGAAATCCTTACTGAACTCTTTGAAGGTACGTCCTGTACTTATAGAATCTCTGACAGACAAGTTTTTATCTCAGGAAAGTCAGCTGCCGTTTCTGCCGCGCAACAACAGAATGCTCGAAAAATCACAGGTCGTGTAACGGACACCAAAGGAGAGCCACTTATTGGTGTGAATGTTACTGTGGATGGAGATACCAATGGTTCAATAACCAATATGGATGGGTTATTTGAATTGCGTGTCAGCAAGAAGAATGCTGTTCTTAAGTTTACTTATATCGGATTTAAACCTTCGGAGGTAAGAATAAACTCATCTACAAATATCTATGATGTTGTACTGGAAGAACAGGTAAACGAACTGGAAGAAACTGTGATTGTCGGTTACGGTACACAACGTAAAATCAGTAATATCGGTGCACAATCCAGTATGAAGCTGGAAGATATAAAAACTCCTTCGGCTAGTTTGACTACCACCTTGGCCGGTCGTCTGGCTGGTGTAGTTGCTGTACAACGTACAGGTGAGCCTGGAAAAGATGCAGCAGATATCTGGATTCGTGGTATTGCTACTCCCAATACGGCTACTCCCTTGATTTTGGTGGACGGAGTAGAACGTGCATTCAACGATATTGATCCTGAAGATATCGAATCATTGACTACTTTGAAAGATGCATCAGCAACTGCTGTTTATGGTGTACGTGGTGCGAATGGTGTAATCATAATCAAAACAAAGCCGGGTAAAATAGGTAAACCGACAATTAGTGCTGATTATTATGAATCATTTACCCGTTTCACTAAAATGGTGGATTTGACAGATGGTGTCTCTTATATGAAGGCGGCTAATGAAGCGTTAAGAAATGATGGACTGGCAACTAAATTTACAGATTCACAAATCCAGAATACAATCTTAGGTAAAGACCAGTATCTGTATCCGAATGTGGACTGGCTGAATGAGATATTTAATGATTGGGGACACAATCGTCGTGTTAACGTGAATGTACGTGGTGGTAGTGAGAAAGTTTCATACTACGCTTCGGTCAGCTACTTCAATGAGACTGGTATGACAGTGACAGATAAGAGCATCAATACCTTTGATTCAAAGATGAAGTATAGCCGCTATAACTTTACTACCAATCTGAGTATCGATGTGACTCCGACAACTAAAGTGGAAATTGGTGCTCAGGGTTATCTGGGTGAAGGTAATTATCCGGCCATATCTTCCAAAGACTTGTATAATGCTGCTATGTCCATTTCTCCGGTAGAATATCCGAAAATGTTCTTTATTAACGGTGAGGCATATATTCCGGGGCGTTCCACCAATAACAACTTCAACAACCCTTATTCACAAGCTACACGTCGTGGATATGATAATCTGACCAAGAATCAGATTTATTCTAATTTACGCATTACGCAAGACCTGGATATGCTTACTAAGGGATTGAAATTGACAGCTATGTACGCATTCGATGTATATAATGAAATACATGTTCATCAGGATCGTGCAGAGTCTACTTATTATTTCTTGGATACGAATGTTCCTTATGACTTGGACGGACAGCCGATTCTGCAAAGAATCTATACGGGCACCAATGTCTTGAGTTATAAGCAGGAAACGAGTGGTAATAAGAAAACATATCTGGAAGCTTCTTTAAATTACGACCGCGCATTTGGCGATCATCGTGTAAGCGGATTATTCCTCTTTAATCAGCAACAGAAACTTCTTTATCCCAAAGGAACACTGGAAGATGCCATCCCTTATCGTATGATGGGTATTGCCGGACGTGCTACTTATTCATGGAAAGACCGCTATTTTGCAGAGTTCAATATTGGTTATAATGGTGCGGAGAACTTCTCTCCTAAAAATCGTTATGGTACTTTCCCTGCGTATGGTGTTGGTTGGGTGATTTCAAATGAAAAGTTCTGGGAACCGCTGTCAAAGGTAGTATCATTCCTGAAGATCCGCTATACGGACGGTAAAGTCGGTAATAGTGATGTTTCCGACCGTCGTTTCATGTATTTGAATCAGATGAAAGAAAATGGAGACTATGGTTATAAACTGGGACCTAACGGGACGAAATATTCAGGATATGAAACATTGAATATGGCTGTGGACTTGATTTGGGAAGAAGCACGCAAACAAGACTTAGGTATTGACTTGAAACTGTTTAATGATGATCTTTCAATAATCTTCGATATCTTCAAAGAGCGCCGTGAAAATATCTTGTTAAAACGTGAAAACTCTATTCCGTCATTCTTAGGATATAATACATCTGCTCCTTATGGAAATATTGGTATTGTTGAAAATAAAGGTTTCGATGCTACAGTAGAATACAATAAAAGATTTAATAAAGACTGGACGCTTGCTATTCGCGGTAATATTACCTATAATAAGGATAAATGGATTGAAGGTGAATTACCGGAACAACGCTATGATTGGATGAATCAATATGGACAGAATATTCTAGGAAAAAAAGGATATATCGCAGAAGGTTTGTTTACACAGGCTGAAATTGATGATATGGCACGTTGGGAGTCTTTGTCCCAGGCAAATAAAGCTACTACTCCGAAGCCGTTTGCTTCTCAGTTTGGTACGGTAAAAGCGGGTGATATCAAGTATAAAGACCTTAATAATGATGGTCAGATTGACGCTTATGATAAAACTTATATCTGCCGTGGTGATGTACCTACTATGGTATACGGTTTTGGCTTCACGCTGGGTTGGAAGAACCTTTCATTAGGTATGATGTTTCAGGGTACTCATGATGCAGAACGTATAATGAGCGGTAGCAGTATTCAACCGTTTAACGGCGGTGGCGGTTCCGGTAATCTGTATAGCAATATTGATGACCGCTGGACTGAAGATAACCCGAATCAGAATGCTTTTTACCCGCGTTTGTCCTATGGAGCTGAAACTTCCAGTAACATTAACAATTTCCAGCCGAGTACATGGTGGGTTCGTGATTTTAGTTTCCTGCGCTTAAAAACAATGCAGATCTCCTATAACTTACCGAAAGACTGGGTGAATAAAGTACGTTTGAAAAATGCGGCAGTCTATGTGATGGGAACAAACTTGTTTACTCTTAGCAAATTCAAATTATGGGATCCGGAGTTGAATACAGATAACGGTGCTTCTTATCCGAATACAACCTCTTATTCTGTAGGCGTTAATTTCACATTCTAAAAACCAATAACAATGAAAAAATATAACTATATACTATTGGGTATGTTATCACTCTTTTTTGTGACAACACTTACTTCCTGTTCAGATTATTTTGATCAAGTGCCCGATGACCGATTATCTTTGGAAGAAATTTTTAAGACCAGAGATGGAGCATTGAAATATCTTTCGAATGTTTATACCTTCTTGCCGGATGAGTTTAATCAGCGCCAGGTACATGAAACCAGCTTGTATCGTACACCGGGACCATGGACCGGAGCGAGTGATGAAACCGAATGGACTTCATCAGGCAATAAAGCCAAACTGATCAATAATAACTCTATTGATGCAACCGAAAACACAATGGTATTGTATCGTTGGAAAAGCTGGTATTCGGGTATTCATGAATCTGCTGTATTTACCAAATATGTAGATCAGGCTCCGCTTACGGCATCGGAAAGAGCACAATGGAAAGCTGAGGCTAAAGCTCTGCGTGCTATTTATTACTTCTATTTGGTTCGTACATATGGTCCTGTGCCTGTTTTGGAAGACGATTATGCTTTGGATACTCCCAGTAATGAATTGCAATTGTCTCGTAGCACTGTAGACAGATGTTTTGATTTTATTGTGTCCGAATTGAAAGAAGCACAGAATGCTGGTCTGCTGGAAGATGCTTCGTCAGATAAAACAACAGGTGTGGGACGTATAGACAAGGCTATAGCCCAGGCATTTATAATTGAAGCATTGACTTATCGTGCCAGCTGGTTGTTTAATGGAGAGTGCACTTATTATGCCGATATGGCAAATCCGGATGGAACGAGATTATTCCCCAGTCAACCGGATGCAGCCACTATCAAGGCTGACTGGCAGAAGGTAGTTACTGAATGTCAAAAATTCTTCGCTGATTATGGCAATCGTTTCCAATTGATGTATACAGATAAATCAGGAAAATCGGTAGCAGGCCCTGATGCTGAGGGATTCAATCCTTATGAGTCTTATCGCCGTGCTATCAGAACGTTATTCTCAGAAATGGGTAATAACAAAGAAATGATTTTTTATCGTATGGATAATGCAGCAGGTACTATGCAGTATGATCGTATGCCCAATAAGTCAGGTAATACAAATGATTACAGAGGTGGCAGCTTGTTGGGAGCTACACAAGAGATGGTTGATGCCTATTTTATGGCCAATGGTATGTCACCTGTTACAGGCTATGCAGCTGATGGTGTCACTCCGATTATCAATGAGGCTTCGGGCTATAAAGAGGACGGCACTTCTTCATCAGACTATAAATCGGCAGATGGTACTCTTTATGCACCGGCTGGAACACGCAATATGTATGTTAACCGCGAACCGCGTTTCTATGCTGATATCACTTTCAGTAATTCTAAATGGTTCTCAGGTACAGAAGGCGATTATACAGTTGACTTCACTTATAGTGGAAACTGTGGTAAGGCTCAGGGTAACAATGACTTTACCAGTACAGGCTATCTGGTACGTAAGAATATGGATTCGGGTGACCGTAATCAAAACTTGGTTTGTGTGTTGCTCCGCTTGACGAATATTTACTTTGATTATATCGAAGCATTAGCATATGTAGATCCAAGTCATGCAGATATTTGGAAATACATGAATCTGATCCGTGAACGTGCAGGTATTCCGGGATATGGTACTGCCAGTTTGCCGAAAGCAACCACTACCAGTGAAATCATGAAACTGATCCAGAAAGAGAAGCGCATTGAGTTAAGCTTTGAGAACTGTCGCTATTTTGATGTGCGTCGTTGGGGACTGACGAATGAGTTCTTTAACAAACCAGTGCATGGTATGAACGTGAACTATGATGGAAATGAGTTCTACAAACGTACAGAAATCACTTCCCGTAATTTTGATCGTCAATACTTCTTCCCGATTCCGCAGAGTGAAATTGATATTGATAAAAATCTGGTTCAAAATGAAGGCTTTTAATTAATTGATTAATAAATCGCAATATATGATGAAACAATATATATTTTCTGCATTATGCTTAGTCTCAGGTGCGTTTTGTTTGTCGTCTTGTAATGATGATAAAGAAGCTAGACCTTATACTCCGGATTACGAGATTGTGCCTGAATATACAAACGCAGATACATGGAAAGCTTATGAGGCATTTAATGAACATCTGTTAGATCAGAATAAGTTTATATATAAAAGTAGCACTGCTGACAAGGCAGCTGTAGACCGTTGGAATGGTGCTGCCGCAATTTGGTGTCAGCCGACTTACTGGGATATGGCAATGAATGCTTATAAGCGTGCAAAGGCTGAGGGTGATACTCAGAAAGAACAAAAATTTAAACAGCTTTGTGATGATCTGTTTGCCGGCAATAAAGCTCATTATGCGAATTTTGATTTTGATGATAATAACGAGAATACCGGCTGGTTTATTTATGATGACATTATGTGGTGGACAGTTACATTGGCACGTGCCTATGAGCTATTCGGAGTTGAGGAATATCTGAGCCTTTCTGAAGAAAGCTTTGGCCGTGTATGGTATGGCTCAGAGAAGGTAGGTGATACCGGTTCTTATGCAGACCCTGAAAAAGGGCTGGGAGGTGGTATGTTCTGGCAATGGCAACCTATCAAGAATCCGAATCCTAACGAAGCTGACCACGGTAAGATGGCCTGTATCAACTTTCCGACTGTGGTGGCAGCTCTGACATTATACAACAACGTACCGACCGGAAGGACAGAATCGACAGACTCCCATCCGAGCTATCAAACGAAGGAACAGTATTTGGCTAAAGGTAAAGAAATTTATGCCTGGGCAGTGGAGAACCTCGTTGATGTTACTACCGGACAGGTAGCGGACAGCAGACATGGTAATGGTAATCCTGCATGGAAAGATCATGTATACAATCAGGCTTCATATATTGGCGCTTCGGTGCTGCTTTATAAAGCGACTGGTGAAAAACAGTATCTGGATAATGCAGTAATGGCTGCGGATTATACGATGAATACGATTTCGGGAACATTCGACCTCTTGCCTTTTGAGACAGGTGCTGAGCAAGGTATTTATACTGCGGTCTTTGCACAATATATCGCAATGCTGGTATATGATTGTGATCAGACGCAATATATACCTTTTGTGAAACGCAACATTAATTACGGCTGGGCTAACAGAGACAAAACGCGTGATATATGCGGAGGCGACTATACCAAGCTACAGGTAGAAGGTGATGCTGTTGAAAGTTATTCGGCCTCGGGTATCCCTGCTCTGATGTTATTGTTTCCAACCGATAAATAAGTATAACCTATAAATGAAAAGAATAATGAATACAAAATATTCTATTAAGAAAGTATGGTACTATCTGCTTTGTATGATAATGACTCTTCAGCTAATAGCTTGTACGGAAGAGACTCACGAGTCATATACTGCAGCACCGGAGGTCGAAGATATCTATATTGACCAGCTGGAAGAACTGATTAATAAGATGAAGGATTTGCAGAAGAACTCGGAATATGGAGAAAAGAAAGGGCAATATCCTACAGAGAGTCGTGCCATCCTGACAGATGCTATCGATGATGCCAATCGTTCAGTTCTGTTGATCAAATATCAGAATCCTGTTCCGTCGGAGCAGGAAAAGCAGCGTTACGTTGCCAGTGCAAAATCTGCAATTGATAAGTTTAAGGGTACTATTCGTACGGAAGATGCTGAAACAACACCTGCAGAACTGTTTGTTGATGGTAAAGGCGGCAATTCATATATTGATTTCGGACGTAGTGAAGAATATGTTAAGTTTGGAGAACAAGGTCATCAATCATTTACCGTAGAGTTGTGGGTAAAGGTTACGGAGCGCGGCAGATGGGATAATTGCCTGTTCCTGTGCTCATACATGTCAGACAGTAGCTGGCGTAATGGCTGGATGATGTACTGGCGTAAAGATGATAATGGTGTTTACCGTACTACTTGGGGTGGATTGAATACGACCAATGGTGACAGGGATCTTTGGGAACCGAAATTCCAGATTTCTGATGATTTGAATAAATGGCAGCATTTTGTAGCAGTATATAGTGATGAAGGTTTGGACGGCAATTCTACATTACGTGCAAAATTATACTTAAATGGTGAGTTGAAGAAAGAAGAAACAGTTTCTCCTACAACGAGAGTTTATCAGTCAGGACATTATTCAGATTACTCAAAACCGATGACTGCATTTGGTCGTTACATGAGAGTGAGCGATGATTTGTATGAAGAAGGATTCTCCGGATATATGAAGAAAATCCGTATCTGGAAAACGGCAAAAGGGGCAGATTATGTAAAGCAGTCTTATGAAGGAACAGCAGAAGTAACCGGAAAAGAAACGGATTTGGCAGCCGGATGGGACTTTACATCTAAACCATCGGGAACAGATAACGAGATTATTGACTTGACTGGTCGTCATACAGCGAAAATTATAGGTACCTATAAGTGGGAACGTATTCTAGAATAATAAAGAGAGAAATAATGAAAGACATGAAACAATTAATTAATAAATGGGGAGAGAGTATGCTCTTTTCCCTTCTGATGGCGCTTTGCCTCACATGGACTTTTACAGCTTGTTCGGATGATAAAGATAATGAATATATATCTGATACGCAACTTAGCATATTAGAGGACAATCGGACTTCTTTATCATATTTGTTGAAAAACTCTACCTTTGGAACAGCGCCGGGAACTTTTCCGGAAGCCAGCAAGGAGATACTGAATAATGCAATAGCGGAACTGGACCAGTTGATTACCAAGGTAAAGGGCGGTGAGATGTTTGATGAGGCGACCTTTGAGGCTACAATAGCTAAGGTAAATCAGGCAATAGATGAGTTCAAAAACTCTAAATACTATAACCTTTCTCCGGAAGCCCAGAAGTTCATTAGTGATCTGATGGCAAAAGCAGATGAGTTAAGAGAAATGATAGCTAATGAAGCATTGTGGGGAAATCATCAGGGACAATATCCGGTAGAAGGTAAGGCTACACTGGAAAGTGCAGCGGAAGATTTGGAGAGTTTGGCAGACAGAATCAAAACCAGTGCCATCACAGATATGACGCAGGAGATATATGATGATGCCATTGCGGCTGCTGATAAGAAACTGCAAGAAGTGGAAAATTCCGCATGGCCGGAAGATAATCTTGTCTGGAATTTATTTGTGGATGGTAATAAGGGTGGTTACATCGACTTTGGATATAGCGAGGATTTTGTGAAATTTGGTGATGATAATAATCAGAATTTTACGATTGAGCTTTGGATAAATATCAAAGAATTCTGTTCTAAGTCAGGGGAAGACAATAGTACCTTCCTTGCTGCATTTGTTAATTCTCCCCGAAGCGGCTGGCGTGTTCAGTATCGTAAAGTGAATGGTGGCAATGAACACTGGCTGAGAGGTTCTATGGCACATTGGCAGAATGAAGGTCCAAAAGATCCGGAATGGTGGGAGCCGAGAGCCATCGTAAACAATCCCAAAGATAAATGGACACACTTTGCTTTTGCTGTAGCGGATAATGGTGTTCCGGGATTTGATCCACCTCAGGAACATACTAAATCCTGTGTATTTGTGAATGGTTCGCAATCCGGCGAGGTGATTCGTGTAGGTGAGGCTTGGAGAACTTATATTAACAATGGTTGTATTGAAGAGAAAATGCCTATGACTGCCTTCTGCCGTTTGAATACAGATAAAACGACTCGTGAAGAATACTTCTCCGGTTATATCAAATATATGCGTATATGGAAAGGTATCAGAAGTCGCGATGATCTTCGCTTATCTGCTATGGGGCAGGTTGACGTAGATCCGAATGATCCGAATCTGGTTGCAGCCTGGGACTTTGAAGTCTTGGGAGCACAACCTACCGGAACGACAATCACTGATATTACAGGACGTCATGTCGCTACTCTAAAAGGTCCGGAAGGAACATATCAATGGGTGGAAAGTACGACTATCGCACAGTGATTAATGCAGATTTTTCAATAGTGTATTAAATTATATCAGTGCTTCCCTTTGCTTTGCATAATGCAGGGCAAGGGGATTTTTTTAAGTCATTATCTGCGTTTGCAAATAGCAAAAGGGTGTTTTGGTCTGTATTTGTTCTTTATTGAATAGAGATTATCGTTCTTTTTCGTCTATTTCTGCAATCTTTGTAACAGGAAAAATATTAAAACTTATCAACTATCATGAAAAGCAAAATTCTTTTGGCGGTAGCTTTACTGCTGGCGATATCAACTACTAGTGTATGGGCGGCTGATAGCTCAGAAAAAACGAACCAGAAGACAGGGTCTTACACCAATGAAGACGTGTGGGCGGCATACGAAGGATTTAATAATACGCTGCTCGACCCGGATAAATATATCTATAAAACGACTTCGGCCTATGAACAGGCGGTAGACCGTGGTCATGGCGCAGCTGCTATCTGGTGTCAGCCTATTTACTGGGATATGTCAATGAACGCCTATAAACTGGCGAAGGCTCAGAAAGATAAAAAGAAAAGAGCCTATTACAAAGAGCTCTGCGAAAAGATATTCGCTGGAAATAAAGCCCAATATTGTCACTTTGATTTCGATAATAATAATGAAAATACCGGATGGTTTATCTATGATGATATCATGTGGTGGACGATCTCTTTGGCACGTGCATACGAACTGTTTGGTGTGGATGAATATCTGAAACTGTCTGAAGAGAGCTTCAGCCGTGTATGGTACGGTTCTAAAAAAGTAGGCGATACAGGATCATATGACAAAGAGAACGGAGGGATGTTCTGGCAATGGCAGCCGATCCATAATCCCAAGCCGAACAGACCGGGGGACGGAAAGATGGCTTGTATCAATTTCCCTACCGTGGTAGCAGCACTTACACTGTACAATAATGTTCCGAAGAAGAGAAAAGAATCAACCGAAGAATCACCCAAGTATCAGACAAGAGAACAGTATTTGGCTAAAGGTAAAGAAATTTATGAATGGGGAGTAGAAAACCTGTTGGACAAGAAGACGGGACGGATAGCTGATAGTCGTCATGGCAATGGTAATCCAGCCTGGAAAGCGCATGTATATAATCAAGCTACCTTTATCGGTGCTTCCGTATTGCTTTACAAAGCGACTAAAGAAAAACGCTACCTGGATAATGCAATCCTTGCAGCAGACTATACAGTCAATGAAATGTCTGCGAAGCATAACCTGCTGCCCTTTGAAAGAGGAATCGAGCAAGGTATCTATACGGCTATTTTTGCAGAATACATAGCTATGCTGGTATACGATTGCGGACAAACACAATATATCCCGTTCCTGAAACGTAATATCGAGTCCGGTTGGGCAAACAGGGATAAGACACGTAATGTATGTGGCGGAGAATATGAGAAAGCATTACCGGCCGGTGCTGAGATAGACAGCTACTCGGCTTCCGGTATACCGGCATTGATGCTTCTGTTTCCGGCAGAAAAATAATCCGAAGAGAAACGGGGCAACGACCAGATATAAAAATGAAAATACACCTGAATATCATGAACAATAAACATTTACTGATTGCTCTCGGCTTGCTTCTTGCCTGCAATCATGCTACTTATGCGCAAAAAGGAAAAAGCAAAGAAGCAAAGACCACGTTTCAGACTTCTGAACCCTGGAAACCCGAAACAGACGTACGTGCTGATGCCACGATGGTATATGGTACACTGGATAAGCCCGGAGTAACTTTTGAACAACGCATTCAGTCATGGAGAGACAAAGGTTATCTGACGGAATTTATGACCGGAGTTGCCTGGGGAGACTACAAGGACTACTTTCTGGGGAAATGGGATGGAGTAGACGGGCATCTGAAAGAAGGACAGCGCGACCGTAATGGAAATGAAATAGCTCATGGTCATCTGATCCCTTATATCGTACCTACCGAAAGTTTTATCCGCTATATGCAGGAAACACAGATCAAACGGGTGATTGACGCCGGGATAACATCCATATATCTGGAAGAACCGGAGTTTTGGATGCGTGGCGGATATAGCGAAGCTTTTAAATCCGAATGGCAGAAATATTATAATTTCCCCTGGAGAGCTCAGCACGAATCTCCCGAAAACACATACCTTTCCAACAAACTGAAATATCATCTGTACTATAATGCGCTGGATAAGATATTCACTTATGCCAAAGAATACGGAAAATCGAAAGGACTGGATATCAAATGTTATGTGCCGACGCATTCTTTGATTAATTATACTTCCTGGCAGATTGTAAGTCCGGAAGCCAGCCTGGCTTCATTGGATTGTGTAGACGGCTACATTGCCCAGGTATGGACAGGGACTGCCCGCGAACCGAATTTCTATAACGGCGTGCAGAAAGAACGTGTATTCGAGAATGCGTTTCTGGAATACGGGTGTATGAAGTCGATGACTGCACCGCTGAACCGGAAAATGTATTTCCTGACAGACCCGATCGAAGACCGTGCGAAAGACTGGCTGGACTATAAAATCAATTATCAGGCCACTTTTGCAGCACAGTTGATGTATCCTATGGTAGATACCTACGAAGTAATGCCCTGGCCGGACCGTATCTATCAGGGACTGTACCGGATAGCGGGAACGGATCAGAAAGAACGCATTCCCCGCTCTTATTCCACCCAGATGCAGACAATGGTTAATACACTGAATGATATCCGTACTTCCGATAAAAAGATTACAGGTACACAGGGCATCGGTGTACTGATGGCAAACTCACTGATGTTTCAACGTTTTCCGAATCATAACGGTTACGATGATCCGCAATTTTCCAGTTTCTACGGACAAACTTTGCCTCTGTTGAAGCGTGGTATTCCGGTAGAGCTGGTACACATGGAAAATACCCCTTTCAAAGAAACTTTCAAAGGACTCCACATATTTGTCATGTCTTATTCAAACATGAAACCGATGAAACTGGAATATCACAACTATTTGGCTGATTGGGTGAAGAAGGGCGGAATACTTATCTATTGTGGAGAAGATATCGACCCTTATCAAACGGTACTGGAATGGTGGAATACAGATGGAAATGAATATAAAGCGCCTTCGGAACACCTGTTCGAGAAGATGAATCTATCCCGTAATCCGGGTGAAGGAACTTACCGCTATGGTAAAGGAACGGTGATTGTGATGCGTGAAGACCCCAAACATTTTGTTTTGAAAGCCGGAAACGATCAGAAATATTTTGAAACGATCGCATCCGCTTATCAGAAAAAGATTGGCAAAGAGATAGAAACCAAGAACAGCTTCATTGTAGAACGTGGTCCATATACCATTGCTGCTGTCATGGACGAAAGCGTTTCCAAAGAGCCACTGACGTTATCCGGATTATATATCGACCTGTTTGACAAAGACCTGCCGGTACTGACTTCCAAACAAATCCAACCGGGTGAACAGGGGTATCTTTATGATCTGAATAAAGTATCCGGTAAAATAAAAGCCAAAGTGCTCTGCGGAGCTTCTCGTATCTATGATGAGAAAGTCAGCAAACAAAGTTACTCTTTTGTAGCCAAAAGCCCGATAAATACAACTAATGTATCAAGAGTCCTCTTGCCTCGTAAACCAGAGAAAATACGTGTGAATGGAAAAGAGGAACAACCGGAATGGGATGAATCATCAAAAACTCTTCTGTTGAGTTTCGAGAACGATCCTGCCGGTGTGAATGTGTCAATAGAATGGTAAATAGATTAAATAAAACAGGTAATTAAATTATGAAACAACAACTGATGACGCTGTTGCTGGGAGCAGCCTCTGTATTTTGTAGCTGTGAGACCCAGCTGGAACAGCATGTGAAGAGCGAGTTGCGTGCTCCGGCTTATCCGCTGGTGAGCATAGACCCGTATACCAGTGCATGGTCTTTCACGGACAACTTATACGACGGTTCGGTCAAACATTGGAGCGGTAAAGATTTCCCTTTAATCGGTGTAGCTAAAGTCGACGGACAGACTTACCGCTTTATGGGAACGGAGGAACTGGAGTTGAGACCTCTGGTGAAAACTTCGGAACAAGGTAACTGGACAGGAAAATATACAATTCAGCAACCTGCCGACGGATGGCAAAATGTCGGCTTCAATGATGCTGCCTGGAAAGAAGGTGAAGGTGCCTTCGGAACCATGGAGAACGAACATGTAGCCAAGACCCAGTGGGGTGAAGAATTTATCTGGGTACGCCGTGTTGCTGATATTCAGGAAGACCTGACAGGTAAGAATGTATATCTGGAATATTCTCATGATGATGATGTGATTATCTATATCAACGGAATAAAGGTTGTAGACACAGGAAACGCTTGTAAGAAGCACGTACAGGTGAAGTTATCGGAAGAAGTGGTAGCGTCCCTGAAACAGGGAGAAAACCTGATTGCCGCTTATTGTCACAACCGTGGAGCGAATGGCTTGCTGGATTTTGGTTTGCTGGTAGAATTGGATAATAACCGTTACTTCAATCAGACTGCACAGCAGACTTCTGCCGATGTTCAACCTATGCAGACTTATTATAACTTCACTTGTGGTCCGGTAGACTTGAATTTGACATTTACCGCGCCCCTGTTTATGGACAATCTGGACTTGATGGCACGCCCTGTCAACTATATTTCTTATGAAGTCATTTCTAACGACGGACAGGCGCACCAAGTTGAACTCTATTTTGAAGCTGCTCCTCAATGGGCACTCGATCTGCCTCATCAGGAATCCGTAGCCGACAGCTTTACTGACGGTGATCTGTTGTTCCTGCGTACCGGCAGCCGTAATCAGGACATCCTGAAAAAGAAAGGTGACGATGTACGTATTGACTGGGGACACTTCTACCTGGCTGCTGAAAAAGAGAACAGCACCTATGCTATCGGTGACGGAAAGAAACTTCGCCAAAGCTTTACAGAGAACAAACTGGAAGCTCCTACCACCAATGGTTATGACAAACTAGCTTTAGTACGCTCACTGGGTGAAACAAAGAAAGCGAACGGACACCTGCTGATCGGTTACGATGATATTTACTCTATCCAGTACTTTGGTGAAAACCTCCGTCCTTACTGGAATCGTACAGGCAGTGAAACAATCGTATCACAATTCCAGAAAGCAGAACAGGAATATAAGACTCAAATGAAAAATTGTGCAGCTTTCGATAAGAAACTGATGGCGGAGGCTGAAGCGGCCGGCGGACGCAAGTATGCCGAACTTTGCGCTCTGGCTTATCGTCAGGCATTAGCTGCCCATAAACTGGTACAAGCTCCGAATGGTGACCTGGTATTCCTTTCCAAAGAGAATTTCAGTAATGGTTCCATCGGAACAGTCGATCTGACTTATCCGGGAGCTCCGTTGCTTCTGCTTTACAATCCGGAACTGGTCAAAGCTACCATGAACCATATCTTCTATTATAGTGAAAGCGGAAAATGGACCAAACCGTTTGCTGCTCACGACGTAGGTACATATCCGCTGGCTAACGGCCAGACTTACGGAGGCGATATGCCAATCGAAGAATCTGGCAATATGGTAGTCCTTGCTGCAGCGATTGCTGCTGTAGAAGGAAATGCCGACTACGCACAAAAGCATTGGGAAACTCTGACAACCTGGACGGATTATCTGGTAGAGTATGGTCTTGATCCGGAGAACCAACTTTGTACGGATGACTTTGCCGGACACTTTGCGCACAATGCCAATCTTTCTATCAAGGCTATCATGGGTATTGCTTCTTACGGCTACATGGCAGATATGCTGGGCAAAAAAGACATTGCTGAAAAGTACACGAAGAAGGCGAAAGAAATGGCTGCCGAATGGGTGAAGATGGCGGATGACGGCGACCACTACCGTCTGACATTCGATAAACCGGGAACCTGGAGCCAGAAGTATAATCTGGTGTGGGACAAATTGCTGAAACTACAGATTTTCCCGGAAAAAGTTGCTGAGACAGAAATTGCTTATTATCTTACGAAGCAAAATAAATACGGCCTTCCGCTGGATAACCGTGAAACTTATACCAAGACTGACTGGATCATGTGGACAGCTACCATGGCACAGGACAAAGCTACTTTCGAGAAGTTTATTGAACCGGTATATCTGTTTATGGATGAAACGACTACCCGCGTTCCGATGTCCGACTGGGTATTTACGGACAATCCGATTCAGAGAGGTTTCCAGGCGCGTTCCGTAGTTGGCGGCTATTTTATAAAGATGCTTGAAGAAAAACTAACTAAATAAAACAAGAACACCATGAAAAAACTCGCTCTATTAGCTTTTACTTTATTTAGTGCGTGGAATATGGATGCTAAAACGATTACCGGACCAGTGGACTATGTTAGTCCGCTGGTAGGTACTCAGTCCAAGCACGCCTTATCTACCGGAAACACTTATCCCGCTATCGCCCTTCCCTGGGGAATGAACTTTTGGGTTCCCCAGACCGGAAAAATGGGGGATGGCTGGGCATATACCTATGATGCCGATAAAATCAGAGGTTTTAAACAAACCCACCAGCCCAGCCCCTGGATCAATGATTACGGTCAGTTCTCCATCATGCCGATTACCGGTAAAGCCGTTTTCGATCAGGATCAGCGTGCCAGCTGGTTCTCGCATAAAGCAGAAACGGCTACTCCTTACTATTACAAAGTATACCTTGCCGACCATGATGTAGTAACCGAGATTGCTCCGACAGAAAGAGCGGCAGCATTCCGCTTCACTTTCCCTGAGAACGATCACTCTTATGTAGTTGTAGATGCTTTCGACAACGGTTCGTTTGTGAAAGTCATCCCTTCGGAAAACAAGATTATCGGTTATACGACCAAGAACAGCGGCGGTGTTCCTGCAAACTTCAAGAATTACTTCGTACTGGAGTTTGACAAGCCTTTTACTTATACGGCAGCTGTTGCCAATGGTAACATCGATACCAATAAACTGGAAGCCAACGATAAGCATGCCGGCGCATTGATCGGCTTTAAAACCCGTAAAGGCGAACAGGTAAATGTACGTGTAGCTTCTTCTTTCATCAGCCCCGAACAGGCGGAACTGAACTTGAAAGAGTTGGGCAAAGATAACATAGACCAGATTGCGGCAAAAGGCCGTAAGGTATGGAACGACGTTTTGGGACGCATCGAAGTGGAAGATGATGATATCGACCATTTGCGTACTTTCTACTCCTGCCTGTATCGTTCGGTACTTTTCCCCAGAAGCTTCTACGAAATAGACGCGAAAGGAGATATCGTTCACTACAGTCCTTATAATGGTGAAGTACTTCCCGGCTATATGTTTACCGATACCGGTTTTTGGGATACGTTCCGTTGTCTTTTCCCTTTCCTGAACCTGATGTATCCGTCTATGAACATGAAGATGCAGGAAGGATTGGTAAATACCTACAAAGAAAGCGGCTTCCTGCCGGAATGGGCAAGCCCGGGACACAGAGGCTGTATGGTTGGCAACAATTCGGCTTCAGTAGTTGCCGATGCTTACCTGAAAGGTCTGAAAGGATATGATATCGAAACCCTTTGGGAAGCTGTAAAGCACGGAGCTAATGCGGTACATCCGCAGGTTTCTTCTACCGGACGTCTGGGCTATGACTACTACAATAAGCTCGGTTATGTTCCTTACAACGTAGGCATCAATGAAAATGCAGCCCGCACACTGGAGTATGCTTATAATGACTGGTGTATCTATCAGCTGGGTAAGGCCTTGAACAAGCCTAAAAAGGAAATTGAGATCTTTGCAAAGAGAGCCATGAACTATAAGAATCTGTATGATCCCGAACATAAACTGATGCGCGGCAAGAATGAGGATGGCAAATTCCAGTCTCCGTTCAACCCGTTGAAGTGGGGAGACGCTTTCACCGAAGGAAACAGCTGGCATTATACCTGGTCCGTATTCCATGATCCTCAGGGATTGATCGACCTGATGGGCGGAAAAGACGGCTTCAACCAGATGATGGACTCTGTATTTATCCTGCCTCCTGTCTTTGACGACAGTTATTATGGCGGTGTCATCCACGAAATCCGTGAGATGCAGATTATGAATATGGGTAACTATGCACACGGTAACCAGCCTATCCAGCATATGCTGTATATGTACAACTACTCCGGTCAGCCGTGGAAAGCGCAGCACTGGATTCGTGAAGTGATGGATAAGCTTTATACTCCTGCTCCCGACGGTTATTGTGGTGATGAGGACAACGGCCAGACTTCTGCGTGGTATGTGTTCTCTGCCATGGGCTTCTATCCGGTATGTCCGGGTACGGATGAGTATATTCTCGGTACTCCTTACTTCAAACAGATGAAGCTGCATCTTGAAAATGGAAAGACAGTAACCATCTCCGCTCCAAATAACGGAGACGACAAACGTTATATCTCTTCCATGACCTTGAACGGCAAAGACCATACAAAGAACTACGTGACTCACGAGGACCTTATGAACGGTGCTTCCATCACTTTCAAGATGGATTCCAAACCCAATGAGCAGCGTGGTACCAAAGAAACCGATTTCCCTTATTCTTTCTCCAACGAATTTAAAAAGAAAAAGTAATTTATGAAGAAGCAAGTAAAATATATCAGTGCGGGTATGCTGGCAGGCATGCTCCTTTGTGGCGGTCAGATGCAGGCTGCAAATACGATGTCCGGAATGCATGTATGTGTGACGGACGCTATTCAGAAAGACAATCGTCCGGAAGTTTCCAAACGTCTTTTCCGTTCGAATGCGGTAGAAAAGGAAATCATCCGTGTGCAGAAACTTCTGAAAAACGAGAAACTGGCATGGATGTTCGCAAACTGTTTCCCCAATACCATCGATACTACCGTACACTTCCGCAAAGGCGCGGATGGCAAACCGGATACATTCGTTTATACGGGCGACATTCACGCAATGTGGCTTCGTGACTCGGGTGCGCAGGTATGGCCGTATGTGCAGTTGGCAAACTCCGATCCCGAACTGAAAGAGATGCTGGCAGGTGTTATCCTCCGCCAGTTCAAATGTATCAATATCGATCCGTATGCAAACGCATTTAATGACGGTGCCGTTGAAGACAATCACTGGATGAGTGACCTGACCGATATGAAGCCGGAACTGCACGAGCGTAAATGGGAAATCGATTCACTTTGCTACCCGCTGCGTCTGGCTTATCACTACTGGAAAACAACCGGAGATGCCAGCATCTTCTCAGAAGAATGGATTCAGGCTATCACCAATGTGCTGAAAACATTCAAGGAACAACAGCGCAAAGACGGAGTTGGCCCGTATAAATTCCAGCGTAAGACAGAACGTGCATTGGATACATTGAATAATGACGGACTCGGAGCACCAGTGAAACCGGTTGGTCTGATCGTCTCCTGCTTCCGTCCTTCGGATGATGCGACGACTCTTCAATATCTGGTACCTTCCAATTTCTTTGCCGTATCTTCATTGCGCAAAGCAGCCGAAATACTTGATAAGGTAAATAAGAAGACTGCTTTGGCTAAGGAATGCAAAGACCTGGCAAAGGAAGTAGAGACAGCATTGAAGAAATATGCGGTATACAACCACCCGAAATATGGTAAAATCTATGCTTTTGAGGTAGACGGCTTCGGAAATCACTTCCTGATGGATGATGCCAATGTACCGAGCCTGCTTGCCATGCCTTATCTGGGTGATGTAGATGTAAACGATCCTATCTATCAGAATACCCGTAAATTCGTGTGGAGCGAAGACAATCCTTACTTCTTCAAAGGCAAGGCAGGCGAAGGTATCGGCGGACCGCATATCGGTTATGATATGGTGTGGCCGATGAGTATCATGATGAAAGCCTTCACCAGCAAGGATGATGCGGAAATCAAAACCTGTATCAAAATGCTGATGGATACCGATGCCGGAACAGGCTTTATGCATGAATCTTTCCACAAAGACGATCCGAAGAACTTCACCCGTGCCTGGTTTGCCTGGCAGAATACGCTTTTCGGAGAACTGATTCTTAAGTTGGTTAACGAAGGCAAAGTAGATTTATTGAATAGTATCAATTAATAGAATACCATGAAAAAGTTATGTGTATGGGCAGTTGCCGCCCTCTTAATGGCAGCTTGTACACCGAAAGCCGAGAAAACAACGGATTCCGGTTTATTGCAAAGTAACTTCCAGATGGAAGTGGATGGAAAGAAAACAGATTTGTATACCTTGCGCAACAAGAACAACATGGAAGTTTGTGTAACGAACTTCGGTGGTCGTATCGTTTCAGTGATGGTACCCGACAAGGACGGACAGATGCGTGATGTAGTGCTCGGCTTCGATTCGATTCAGGATTATGTCAGCAAGCCTTCGGACTTCGGAGCAAGCATCGGCCGTTATGCTAACCGTATCAACCAAGGTCGATTTACTTTGGACGGTACTGAGTATCAGTTGCCTCAGAATAATTACGGTCACTGCCTGCATGGCGGTCCGCAAGGATTCCAGTACCGTGTGTTTGATGCCGTTCAGCCGAATCCGCAAGAACTGGAATTGACTTACACGGCAGAAGATGGCGAAGAAGGTTTCCCGGGAAATATCACTTGTAAAGTGTTGATGAAGCTGACAGACGATAATGCGATCGATATCCGTTACGAAGCGGAAACCGACAAGCCGACCATTGTGAATATGACTAACCACTCTTACTTCAATCTTGACGGAGACGCAGCCCGTAATGAGGCGCATCTGCTGACAATTGATGCTGACTATTATACTCCGGTAGACAGTACCTTCATGACTACAGGCGAGATCGCTCCGGTTGAAGGAACTCCGATGGACTTCCGCACTCCGACTCCGGTAGGCGCACGTATCAATGACTACGATTTCGTACAGTTGAAGAATGGTAACGGTTACGATCATAACTGGGTATTGAATACTAAGGGCGACATTACCCGTAAGTGTGCTACTCTCGAATCACCGCTGACTGGTATCGTACTCGATGTATATACTAACGAACCGGGTATTCAGGTATATGCAGGAAACTTCCTGGATGGTTCGTTGACCGGAAAGAAAGGTATCACTTACAACCAGCGTGCTTCCGTATGTCTCGAAACTCAGAAGTATCCCGATACTCCGAACAAACCGGAATGGCCTTCGGCAGTACTTCGTCCGGGCGAGAAATATATGAGTCAGTGTATCTTTAAGTTCTCTGTAAACAAGAATTAAAGATAAGTATATTATATCATTAGTTTATCCTATCCTGTCATTCAGAGCGTAGCGAAGAGTGACAGGATGATACTATTTTAGAAGCATGAAAAACAACCGAAGCAGATGGTATGCCCTTCTTTTAGTCGTGTTATCTATCATGACACCGTCAGTTGCACAAAATACAAAGTATGTCAACTTGTTTATCGGTACTTCCGGTGATAACGGACAGGTAGCTCCGGGCGCTGCCGCTCCTTTCGGAATGGTTTGTGTGTGTCCGGATAATGATCCGCGTAGCCATGCCGGTTATGATTATGCAGTGACGAAAGTCTCCGGTATCTCTGTCAACCGCCTCTCCGGAGTGGGATGTAGTGGCGGAGGAGGAAACCTGCGCATTCGTCCGGTAGCTCCTTCACAGGAATTGCATATTAAAAAGTCCCGCGAGAAAGCAACTCCCGGATATTACTCGACAGCTTTTACCAATGGTATCAAAACTGAATTGACAGCGACCAACGCTATGGCGGTGGAACGCTATAAATTTCCCCGAAGCCTTTCCGCTGCCCTTTGGATAGACTTCGCCTCTACGTTTGAAGACGTAGCTACCTGCCATTACAAACGTATATCGGAAACTTGCATCGAAGGCTATGTACAGGCAAAGAACGTCTGCGGACATGGACGCTACAAACTCTATTTCTCCTTAAATACCAGCCATCCTTTCCAGTTGGAAGAACAGAAAGAGACGACTGCCTGCCTTACCTTTGGCAAAAAGGTACGTTCGGTGGAAGTCCGTATCGGACTGTCTGCGTTAAGTTCCGAACTGGCGAGCTGGGAATGTGCCCGTTGGGAAAAGATGGACTTCGAAGATGTGAAATCCCGGACCGCTGATCAGTGGGAAAAACAACTGTCGGCTATCGACGTCAAAGGAGGCAAGAAAGATGACAGGGTCATTTTCTATACTTCCCTGTATCGTACTTACCTGAGTCCGGCGGATGTCAGTTCTCCGGACGGAGCTTATCTGGGTACGGATGGAAAAGTGTATATCTCAGAAGACTTCCGATATTACAGTAACTGGTCGTTATGGGATACCTTCCGCACTAAATTTCCTTTGTTGGTACTGACCGAACCTGCGAAGATGCGGGATATGGCGACTTCCCTGATTCATCTGTATGCAACGGGAAAGAAAGACTGGTCCACCGGATTCGAGTCTACCCCGACAGTACGTACGGAACATGCCGTAATTCTCTTGCTGGACGCTTACCGGAAAGGAATTACCAACCTTGATTTCCGTAAAGGATACGCTGGTATGAAGCAGGAAATGGAGCGGCTGCCCATGCGTTCGCCCGACCAGAAGATGGAATCGGCATATGACTTGTGGGCAATGGCAAAGATTGCGGAAATCATCGGTGAAAAGGCGGATTCCGAACAATACCGGCAACGTTCGGTCTCTCTTTTTGAAGAAACATGGAAAAAGGAATTTATGAATGTGACTCCCGCTTTTGAAGTGATGAAGAACAACGGACTCTATCAGGGAACCCGTTGGCAATACCGATGGGCGGCTCCACAATACATTGATAAAATGATAGAATGGGTAGGGCAGGACTCTCTTCGTTTGCAACTTACCTATTTCTTCGACCATCACCTTTATAATCAGGGAAACGAACCGGATATCCATGTTCCTTACCTGTTCAACCGACTTGGGGCACCGGAGAAAACCCAGCAGATAGTGCGCAGTCTGATGACCGAACCGATGATCCATAAATATGGAGGCAACTCGGAATTTAAGACTCCTTATCTGGGTAAAGCATTCAAGAATGCCCCCGAAGGGTATAGTCCCGAAATGGACGAAGACGACGGTACGATGAGTGCCTGGTACGTGTTCGGGGCAATGGGTTTCTATCCTCTGCTTGTGGGAGATGAATACTATGATCTGACCTCTCCGCTTTTCGACAGGGTACTGTTGCGGTTGACGAATGGAAACGTACTTACTATTCAGACAGAAGGACGGAAAAAGAAAGACGCACCGATCAAAAGTATCCATTTCAACGGGAAAAAGATTGCTGACTACCGTATATCTCACAATGAACTGATAAAAGGCGGAGAATTGATTTATAATTATAAATAAACCGAATTAAAACAAGGCTGACTAAAAAGTCGGTAGTATCTCCAAAAAAATATTCAAAATGAAACAGAAACGATCTTTTAAAATAGGTGTTGCGGGTACGCTGCTGACTGTCGGGTTACTGACAGCAGCTTTTACTACACGCACTGCCAGTGAGTCTGTAAGGGTGATGGACCGCCCCGACACAGAATCGACGAATGTGAATTATGTGAGCTATCGGGCCCCGCTCCGTCCGTTGAACTTTATTAAGCTGCCTGTCGGCAGCATCCAGCCGGAAGGCTGGGTAAAGAAGTACCTCGAACTGCAACGTGACGGGCTGACCGGACATCTGGGAGAAATCAGTGCCTGGCTGGAGAAAGATAATAACGCCTGGCTGACAACCGGTGGTGATCATGGCTGGGAAGAAGTACCTTACTGGCTGAAAGGTTATGGCAACCTTGCCTATATCCTGAATGACCCGAAAATGATTGCAGAAACAAAAACATGGATTGAAGGTGTATTTGCCAGTTGCCAGCCCGATGGATACTTCGGTCCTGTCAACGAACGGAACGGCAAGCGTGAGTTGTGGGCACAGATGATTATGCTCTGGTGTCTGCAATCTTATTATGAGTATTCTCAGGACCAACGGGTTATTGACCTGATGACGAACTACTTCAAATGGCAGATGACTGTCCCCGACGATAAACTTCTGGAAGACTATTGGGAAAACAGCCGTGGCGGTGACAACATCATCAGTATCTATTGGCTTTATAACCATACCGGAGATGCCTTCCTGCTGGACCTTGCCAAGAAGATTCACCGCAACACAGCCGACTGGACAAAATCAACCTCCCTACCCAACTGGCACAATGTGAACATCGCCCAGTGTTTCCGCGAACCTGCCACTTATTATATGCAGACCGGAGATTCCGCCATGCTCAAAGCCTCTTATAATGTACATCATTTGATCCGTCGCACTTTTGGCCAGGTTCCGGGCGGTATGTTCGGTGCCGACGAGAATGCCCGTCTGGGATATATCGATCCTCGTCAGGGAGTGGAAACCTGCGGACTGGTGGAACAGATGGCTTCCGATGAGATCATGCTCTGTATGACAGGTGACCCGATGTGGGCTGAGCATTGCGAAGAAGTGGCTTTCAACTCTTATCCTGCCGCTGTGATGCCGGACTTCAAGGCTTTGCGCTACATCACTTGTCCGAATCATACTGTCAGTGACTCAAAGAACCATCATCCGGGTATTGACAACCGTGGTCCGTTCCTTTCCATGAATCCGTTCAGCAGCCGTTGCTGTCAGCATAACCATGCACAAGGCTGGCCTTATTTTTCGGAACATCTGATATTGGCAACTCCCGACAACGGTATTGCTGCCGCCATCTATGCTGCTTGTAAAGCTACGGTAAAAGTGGGTAATGGAAAAGAAATCGTCCTTCACGAAGAGACTAACTATCCTTTTGAAGAAGGCATCAAATTCACCGTTTCTACCGATGAAAAGGTCGATTTTCCGTTCTACCTCCGCATTCCTTCATGGACTGAAGGAGCCGAAGTGCGTGTCAACGGAAAGAAGATCAGTGTGAAACCTGTATCCGGTAAATACCTTTGTATCGAACGCGAATGGGCGGATGGTGATAAAGTAGAAATGACTCTTCCGATGTCTTTGTCCATGCGTACGTGGCAAGTCAATAAGAACAGTGTAAGTGTGGATTATGGTCCGTTGACTTTATCTCTGAAGATTGACGAGAAATATATAGAAAAAGACAGTCGTGAAACGGCTATCGGTGACTCCAAATGGCAGAAAGGTGCTGACCCGAAGAAGTGGCCTACTACTGAAATCTATGCTAACAGTCCCTGGAACTATTCGTTGGTATTGGATAAGAAAGAGCCTTTGAAGAACTTCAAAGTCGTTCGTAAGTCCTGGCCTGCTGATAACTTCCCGTTCACGGTGGCCAATGTGCCTTTGGAAGTGAAAGCTACCGGCCGGATTATCCCCGAATGGCAGATTGACGAAACTGGACTTTGCGGTGTATTGCCCGAAGAAGATGCGGTGAAAGGCGCTAAAGAAGAGATTACATTGATTCCGATGGGAGCGGCCCGGTTGAGAATATCGGCTTTCCCGAATACAAAGGAGTAACTGGTGATGGAATCAGTTTACTTGAATTTGTTATAAGATAAATCATTTTGATTTAGAAAGATATAAGTGTTTATGATTGCATCATTGGCGAAATGACTGATTTGTGCTATTATTTGGAAAGAATGTTGCCTCCAAACTATCAGAATTTCGCCAATTTTGCAATCTAAATAAAAGATGTTCGTTGAACTAATTTATAATAATACTTATATCAACCATGAAGAATTTAGCATTATGGGCTGTTTCTGCCCTTTTTGTAGCTGCTTGTACCCCGAAAGCCGAGCAACCAACCGACTCCGGCCTGTTAAGAACTAACTTCCAGACTGAAGTAGGTGGTAAGAAAACCGATCTGTACACCCTTCGTAACAAGAACAACATGGAAGTTTGTGTGACGAATTTCGGTGGACGCATTGTTTCTGTGATGGTCCCCGATAAAGACGGTAAGATGCAGGATGTAGTTTTAGGTTTCGATTCTATTCAGGATTATATCAGCAAACCTTCTGATTTTGGTGCCAGCATCGGTCGTTACGCAAACCGTATCAATCAAGGTCGATTCACATTGGACAGCATTGAATATCAGTTGCCTCAGAATAATTACGGTCATTGCCTGCATGGCGGTCCCAATGGATTCCAGTATCGTGTGTTTGACGCTGTGCAACCGAATCCGCAAGAAGTGGAACTGACTTATGTCGCTGCGGATGGCGAAGAAGGTTTCCCGGGTAACATTACCTGTAAAGTCCTGATGAAACTGACAGACGATAATGCAATTGATATCCGCTATGAAGCAGAAACGGATAAGCCGACTATCGTAAATATGACCAACCATTCTTATTTTAACCTTGACGGCGATGCAGCAAGCAATGCAGACCACTTGTTGATGGTGGATGCCGATTATTATACTCCGGTAGACAGCACATTCATGACAACCGGCGAGATTGTTCCGGTAGAAGGTACTCCGATGGATTTCCGCACTCCGACTCCGGTAGGGGCACGCATTAACGATTACGATTTTGTACAATTGAAGAATGGAAATGGTTATGACCATAACTGGGTATTGAATGCCAAAGGGGATATTTCCCGCAAATGTGCTTCACTCGAATCTCCCAAAACGGGTATCGTACTGGATGTATATACCAACGAACCGGGTGTTCAGGTATATGCCGGCAACTTTCTGGATGGTTCTCTGACAGGAAAGAAAGGTATCACATATAATCAGCGTGCTTCCGTATGTCTTGAAACTCAGAAGTATCCGGATACTCCGAACAAACCGGAATGGCCTTCGGCTGTGCTTCGCCCGGGAGAAAAATACATGAGTCAGTGTATCTTTAAATTTTCTGTAGATAAGGAATAATCTGCTCGCTCCCAAGAAATAAAAAAAATATTTTAGTCTCACGGTCTCACTGTCTTTCTGTAAAGATCAGATAACTAGATGAATAATGAATGAGAGATACCTTCGGAGCAGGGTGTCTCTCATCGTTTTATCCCATAATATGCTCCCAAACAGTGTATCTCTCATCCTTTTTTAAGTTGTCTCTCATCATTCTTTCTGCTACAGACTACAGCTGTATTGATTTTACTTTACCTATCATTTGTATGTTGTGACACTTATGTCCTTAGCATATCTCCCTTACATTCTTATATTATCTTACCGACATCTTCATCGTTCCACCCGGGTGAATTGATCATTGCACCCAGGTAAACCGATCGTGTCACAAACGTAGACAGTTCGTTCTACCCGGGTGGAACGATGAAGATGTCCTTACGAAAAACTGATAACAATAAGTGAAAATTAAGCGATTATAGGGTTGCTTGGACGAAGAGAAACGGTAAATCAGACAATAACTGCCGCAGTTTATAATTATGTCCGTTATTTGTTTGCCTTTAAAGTTTTGGCAATCTCTTCGACCATAAAAGGCGTATTCTTATTTATGTTTTCGCCTTCCAAATGCACTGTTGTGTATGCTTTTAGTACAAACATGTTTTTCTCGATAAATGATGTTTCATCTCAGCCTTAATTTTTTGAATGATTGTAGAATTCTTTTTTATAGGTTTTTCTATGATTAATTGAGCCAGCCTATTTGCCTTTTCTGCCTTTCCCTGTTTCATGTAGACATAATGTAACCTATAAAGAGGTATAAACCTTACAGGACACATTAAGGTAGCTTTCTCTAAATGATGTTTGGCTGCATCATATTGTTTTAGGCCAATATATGCCTCTGCTTGTACTAATTCTAAATTGTAATCTGACCAATAATTACAGCAAATAGCCGTTATTGCTAAGCATTCTTTATATTTTTCGGCAACACAAAGTTCGGCAGAGTAATTATATAAGAAATAAGGATTTCTTCTAAAAGTATGTAGTAAATTATGGTATCGTGGTAACATGTCATTGGTTCGTCCACAGAGCGACATATGCGCTACTTTTCCCCATTCCAGTTCTGCTTTAATTCTGCTCACCACTTCAATAAGCAAAAATAAACTTCCTATTAATAAGAAAAAAGCAATTCCTCTTTTTATAATTGTTGTTTTTTGAAACAAGGTATTTTCATAGGCTTTTCCTATTAAAGTACTAACACTTAATGCACTAATAATCCAAATGAAGGGATAAGTGAATGGATAAGAGAAAAAAGAAAAAACTGCAATGGAAAGTAAAGAGAGCAGAGACACATATCCTGCTTTGGTTGGGTGCTTCCTGTGACAAAGAATCAAGAAAATACCAGCAGCTATCAAAAGTACCCAAGTTAGAATACCAAACTGGACTCCGACAGAAAGGTATTCATTAAAAGGACTCTTAATATTGTCTGCTAAAATTGCAAATTGACTATCCGGATGTTCCTTGAAATATTGGGCTTGATAATCCATATAGTGTGCGCTGAATCCTCCGACTCCATATCCTGTAAAAGGCTCATGTTTTATCATTTCCCATGTGCAACGCCATATTAATAATCTACCATCAGCCGAATCTTTTTTTAGATGATAGACTGTTACAGAAATGACAAATATACTAATCAGCAGAAAGGATAGACAGAGTAAGAAGCTACCGATATGTTTTTTATAGTGGAACTTATTCTTGTTTTGGTGAATAAAGTAAATTACTAATACGGTAAATATACTAATTGACCCGGCGCGAGATTCTGATAGCAATACTCCTAAGACAATAACAAACAATGCACACCAACTGGCCCATTGAACCTTTTTGTTTGAATATTGTAAAAAATAGAAGGTAAATGGTAACCCTGCGCATAAACTTCCTGCAAAACCGGCAGGATTATCAAAGCTACCGACAACATTGTAGGTGATGGAATGTGAAGACAGTATATTGAAAAATTGTAATATACCGTATCCGGCTTGAAGAAAACAAGATATAATAACCGTGTAGTAACAACATTTTGCATTGCAAATAAACCTTTTTCCTCGGAAAAGATAAAATGAAAAAAAACATCCAATTACTCCTAATCCTGTGAACATAAACATCCATTTAGGGAAAATTTGGGAATCTGTAAATGTGTTTGCATTTACGAATAAGACTCCCAAACTCAACAGAAAATATAGAATAGAAGAAACTGGAATGCTTTTCATTTATTTATATTAGTTGCTGTTTCAAGGCTCTAAGACGAAATATTTGGTGAAATCTTCACTGTGAGTCGCACCTTTTTCGTCTTTGAAGAAAAGATTTCCGTAGCAGGTTCCTTGCAGCTTTCCTTCGACTTCGTTATATTTTACAATTGGCAGGTCGTTGCATGTAATCTCTATTCCAGAGTAACTAATACACTCTAATTCATTTTTTATCGGATATACTTTTTTATTCATTTTGTCATATCCATAAATCACAGTTAGTTTATAATGCGCGTCATAGCCGTCCCTGCTGGAATAAATAATACCGCTTTTTTTCCTGCATTCTAAGATTTCGGTGTTCCAATTTGTCAAGGAGTCAATTTTAAATTCATCAGCTACACAAAATAAAGAGCCTTTTTCGATATTGTATGAACCATTTTGGATTCTTGACACAGTATTTTGCAAGAGGTGAAGTATTTCTTTTTTTCTTTCTTGAGAGATATCTTTTTTGAGAAAAGAGTAGTCAATTTGAAAAACAGAACTCATGACTTCCCATAATTTATATTCCTCATGATTAACTTTTTCTTTGACCCACTGTGGTACTTCGTCCAATTTGGAGTATTCCTGAGCATTGCATTTAAATGGCAGATTACAAATCCCTGCAAAAAATAGGACGAATAATAATTTATAGATGGACGTATGATTGGTACTTAGAATGTTGTTCATGGTGACTATTATTTTTAATTGTTCTATAACTTTTTTCAAGATCTGAATAGAAAATCACAAAAGAGTACTAACTGTACCAAGATTAATCTTGTGTATATTCAAATTGATCATGGGATCATGAATCCTGTCTTTTGTACAGTTACCTCAACCTTTCTGGATCCATCTTTGAATGATAAAGTTCCGCTACACGATGCGGCTATTAATTTCTTATCCTTATCGTAAGAAACACTGGAAGCACCAGAAAAACTCGGGTCATTTCCTAAATATGGTGATCCCGTATAAACACTCGATGACGTAATTGTAACATCATCATCGGATTTTTTGTAAGTAACAGCAGCTTTTATATAGGGACCTAAGCTATGTGTATACAATGTACATCCATTTGTCTTATATTCAGCTCCTCCTTCTGGTGATCTTGTTGCTATTCTGCCAAAATATTGTGAGTCTGATAGGGTGGTGCCATCTTCATCTGCTATATTTAGGAATCCTTCATATTTATTAATCTGCCCTTTTTCTATTCTTTCACAGATGTTGTTGATGCAATCATAGATTTCTTTTTTCCTTTTTTCTGAAATATCCTTTTTTAAAAAGGAATAATTTATTTCATACCTTGAACTCATGGTTCTCCATAGTTCGTATTCTTTAGGTGTCACTTTTTCACTAACCCAATCAGGAATAGTATTGAGAGGAGCGTACTCTGGATTTTCTTCAAATGATTGCATCGGTTCATTTACAACCCAGTCTTCATTTTGTTCGCATGCCATTAGTGATATAAAAATACATAATGACATTAAATGTCTTAATCGATTCATAAGTGATATTTATTTAAAATTAAATGGATGTCATGTTCTTTTTTAGGACTTCATACTCTTTTTGCAAAGGTACGAATCTTTTAAGTGTGAAAAAAGGGAATGTTACACTTGATTTTGTGGTTTATGATTGATATTCAAACTATTATCATTGCAAAAAAAAGGTATTATCCATTGAATTGTAACAATCGTCCTATTGTTTTAATCTAAAAAAGTCTGATTTCAATACAGACACCCTATTTATTACTTGGGGAATGCAATAAAGAAATTCCGGTAAATCAGACAATAATTGCCGCAGTTTATAATTATGTCCGTTATTTGTTTGTATTCTAATAATAATTAGAGTATATTTGTAAGAATGTATAACACAATGAAGTTAACTTGACTTCATCAACAAAACTATTATATGATGAAAAAAATCCTTTTCTTAATGGTGATCTGCGTAGCCACATCGCTTACTTCTATTTTACCGGCTTCGGCTCAGAATTCAGACCAGACCGACGAGTACAAAACTTTACTAAAAAAGATCATGACGCTTTCCGGCAGTTCGGCATCCTCTGAAGCTATAATGTCTCAATTGATGTCGAGTATGAAAAATGGGCCTTTCCAACAAGATGAGGCTTATTGGAAAGATTTTGCTTCAAAATGGACACGGAAGATTGAAGATAAAGTCATGGAAGTATATGCTCCTATTTACCAGCAACACATGACATTAGATGAACTGAAAAAAGTGGTTGCTTTTTATGAATCTCCTGCGGGAAGAAAACTTGGGGAGACTGCAACTGCCGTTGCAACTGAATCAATGCCGATGATACAACAGCTGTCAATGGAAATGGTGCAGGAAATGATGCCGAAGCTTCAGAAATCAAGAGAGTTGGTAAGGGATGACGCTGCCGAACAGGCCAAGACACGCGATCAAAAGTTATTTGATGCGGCTTATACAGCTCCTAAAGATAGCATAGAGATCGTTGCCGATAGAACCTATGAGCATGGCATGGGTACAAAGCCTTTATTGCATTCTATTGAAAGAAGGAAAGATGATACTAAAGTAACGTTCCTGCAACCCATCTATTTCGACTGGCAATGGATGTACTATAGCCCGGGATTTAAAATAGTAGATAAGAAAACCGGTGATGAATACATGGTGAGAGGATACGATGGTGGCGCACCTATGGATAAGTTGATGATTATTAAAGGTTGCAATCGTAAATACATATATGTCAGCCTGTTGTTCCCCAAATTGAAAAAGAACGTGAAGGAAATCGATATAATAGAGGCGCTGACTGATAAAGAGGAGTTGCCTTCCAATGATGACGGTAAAGCTAAGTCTTATTTTGATGTAAAAGTGGACGATTATTTGGTACTTTCCAGAGAAAACAAGAAAGTCTATTATTGATTGGACAGATTTATCTATCATTGAAAATGAATATAACTATAAAAAACACAATGGTTTGGATTATAACCATTGTGTTGATGTCCATTGATATATATATAGTATTCATGGACCCTTTGGAACGGCAATATGATTTGACGCAAGTTGTAATAGCTTGGTATCTTGTAACGTTGCTGCTTGACTTCCTTTTTCGTCATAATAAAATTTATGGGGTGATAAGGAACATTATAGCCACAGTGCTTCTCTGTGTATTCTATTTTGTATTTCCTTAAATGTATAATAATATGAGATATGCAGTTGTTTTGATAATCAATATTATATTGGTGTTGGCAGGCTTCTTTTTACTTTTTGGTGATCCTTTGAATAAACAGCTTCCAACGAAAATGATAGCTATTTGGTTCATTGTTTTAGTGATATTAGATTATCCTCTCCGTCATAATAAAATATACAAAGAGATAAGAATATTGGTATACATTATTTTTCTTGCTCTTCTATATTGGTTGTTTCCGACATAGGTAAATCATTGTTTTATTCATATTCATGCTCAAATAAAATAGCCTGTTAATGGATTTGTATAATGGGAATGTTTTATCTTTGCAGTGTTTAAAATAAGATACGATGAATAAAAGAGTAACAATACAATTCGCTGACTTTATAAAGAGTAGGTTGGCAGGTGGTTTGCTCTGTTGCCTTGTATTGTTGGCTGCTTATCTGTTTCAGATGTTTTTCCCAGGAATGTATGTTGATGCATTCTCGTCATCTTTTTATCTTTTTGCGTGGTTGATTCTCTTTGTGGGCGCACTCCTATGGACACTTCGTGAGAAAGGAACATCTGGATTACCCTCCGAGATAACTGATTGGCAATGCATTGCTGCCTTTTTGTTGATTGTTGCAAATCAGATTTATGTTGTTATGCCTAAGGAGGTTCACGTTGAATTGGCTCCTGTAATATCTGCTTATACTTTACCTGTGCTGGTCATTGTCAGTTTGGCAATAGCAGGGATAGTTAAGTTGTCTATCTCATTCTATCGTTCATTGGAAATTGAACGGCAAAAAACAATTCTTCAAGAGAAACGGCTTCAGGAACTGCTGTCTTCTCCTCCACCTGTGTTGGAAGGCGTCATATTTGTGCGCAGACTTTTAGAAAATCAATCTATATATCAATTAACTGCCAGTGAGAACCTTACATTAATAGAAGGATGCCGTGCGATTGATCCTGACTTTTTTGTTTGGTTAAAAGATAAGCAAATAAAAATTCCTCCACGTCATATTGTATATTGTGTACTTATTAGGATGAGGAAAACTAAGAAAGAGATTTTGTCTATTTTTGATATTAGCGATGGTGCTTGCCGTGCCATGAGGTCTCGTGTCCGTGCGAGCTTAGGTATAGAAGATGAGGACATGGAAACCTTTTTGCAGGAGTTACATTAGGTAATCTCTAGTATGTTTATTAGTCCTATAAAAGAATGGATTGCTGATATAAATCCTCCCATAATAGCGTAGTAGAACCATACGCGTTTATTCGAATATTTGTTTTGAGGGAATGTGTCGATGGCTCCGATTATGAGCACAATCCATGCTAGAAGTTCAAAGAAAGTAATAAGGAAGTCTTGAAGAGAATAATTTATATCATCAATAAAGCGGTGAAAGTAACACATAGTGATGCTAATCCCCCACATTATATTATATAAGATTATATATTTAACTATTTTCATTTATTAGCTATACATTCTTTGTATTCCTTGTTTGCTATATCTTTGGCTCTATCATATTTTGCAGCTGCTTGTATTAAGCAGCCAGATGGCATTGAACCATTTTGACAGTTAGCGATAGCATTGTCATAATCAGCTTTTGCCTGCTTATATGCCGCTTGTTTTTGTTCTTCACAGCTACTAGTACTTCCTCCTTCTTCGCGTGTTTTCAGGAGTTTTACTTTTGTAAGTTCGTTACTTTCTGCATATAGTATAAAGAGTTGTGTCCGTTCATCTGCGCTTAATCTTAAAAATCTTGTATGTTTAATCAGGTTTTCTTTAGCTTTTGCCAGTTGCTGTAGTTCATTTTCTAGATTGGCTTTCCTCATGAAGTCTTCCACGTAGTCATCATCATTCAGATTTTCCATAAGTTTGTCATATTCTTCTTCACTTAAAATAGAAGTGTACTCATGAAACTTATCAGCTAAAAGCTCGGAGCTCATTTCGAATTCCCAAAATTCATCTGAACTGGCGATGGAATCAATAAGAGTGCTTCCATTATTTATCATTCTTGATGAAAGTGCACGTGTATTAGTTACCTCGTTTTTTTCTATTTCGTCAGAGTAATATCCGTCTGCGCTACAACTATAAATAAAAAAGGAAGCTACCAGTCCGCAGGCTAATGCCATTACATAATACAAAGTGTATTTTTTCTTTTTTGTGATCATATTCTGTTTTATTTAAATGTGTATGCAAAGTAACGAAAAATAGACTTATTTTAGGGATAATAATCATTCAATAAAAGGAAAATATTTGGTCTAGTGTCAATTTGGTTATGTTTGTGATGTTACAATTTAGTGTAAAATATGAAGGAGAATCGCTCCTAGAAAGCTCACAGGCGCTATATGATAGCTTATTGGTGTAACACATTCGTTGTTAAGGTTTAGTCCAGTCGTTATTATCCGAAATAAAAAATTAAGCTTAACTACTTACTGATAAGTACAAGACTTGATAATGAGAAGTACTTAAGTTGTCTGATTCTAGTACATTAGTTGAGTAAAAGATGTACAACGTTGGAGTAGACGATGTACTACAATTGAACTAAAGATGTACAGCGTTTGATCTATACTATTAGGATGTCAAATCTGAAAGGGCTGAATGTTGGTATCACTTTAAAGGATAATATTCATTCAAAAAAGGATAATATGTGGTCAGAGAAGGAAAGTTTGGGGTATTTCGGTTGTTACAATATTAGGGAAAATAAAAAAATATCCTCGCTGTAATCCTCCTGTGGCACATTCTACATGCTGTAGGAGTGTAACGCCCTCTTTTTCTATGGCAAAAGAACTTGTAAATTTGCAGAAAAATAACACGAAATCATTTATCTCTATTTTTCTGATAATTATGAAAATATTCACAAAGTTGGTATCTGTCTTTTTGCTCGTAGCAATTGGTAGTCTCTTTTTCTTTTCATGTGCTGAAAAAGAAAAATGCACTCCAATGGTTTCATTCCTTGAAACCGCTCTTCAGCAGGCAGGAGAGAACCGTGTGGAACTGGAAAAGGTCTTATCTCATTATAAAACTGATCCGGCGGATAGTTTGAAATATAAGGCCGCTTGTTTTTTGATAGAGAACATGCCTTATTACACCTATTATAAGGGCAAGCAGTTGGACCGATATCTTACTTACTATACTTTACTACAGGAAACACGTGGATTGGGGATTTCTCCCCAAGTAGTGGCTGACTCTGTTTGTCACATGTATGGGGCATTGTATTTAGATTCTTTGCAATCCTATAGAGATATTGAAACTGTTGATTCTGCTTATTTATGTAATAATATTGAATGGTCATTTAAGGTGTGGCAGGAACAACCATGGGGGAAACATGTTTCGTTTGCAGATTTTTGTGAATATCTTCTTCCTTATCGTATTGGTGACGAGACCTTGACTAGCTGGCGTGAATCTATTTATCAGAAGTATAATCCTTTGCTCGATTCTTTACGTGCATCCGGAGTACTTGATAAAGAAGACCCGATTGTGGCAGCCCGTTGTTTGCTCGATTCAATTCGTAAAGGAGGAGTGGTATTTACTACTGCCGTTCCTGCCAGCCTTCCTCATGTGGGACCGGAAGTTGCGCAACTGAAAGCAGGTAGTTGCCGGGAACTTTCAGACTTTGTCGTTTATGTTTGTCGTGCGTTGGGTATTCCGTGTTCAATTGATTTCATGCCGATTCGCGGTGATGAGAATGATAGCCATCAATGGGTAGCATTTTCAGATAAGTATGGCATACTTTATTATCATGAATTTCCTAACGGTGTGAGTGAAGTACGAAAAGACGCAATGTGTGGAATGCCCAAGATAAAGGTCTATCGCAATACCTTTAGTCTGAATCGTGCTATGCAGGAAGAAATGCTGAAATTGGATACTGCTATTGTTCCTCTTTTCAAAGATCCGCATATCGTAGATATTACTTTCCCTTATACCAAAGATTTCAAGAAAGAACTCCACATACCAAAGGACGCTCTATATAAAGGTAAGCCACGTTCAAGAATTGCTTATCTATGTGCCAGCAAACGGATGGATTGGGAGCCTGTTGCATGGACAGAGTTCGATGGTAAAAACATTGTCTTTACGGATATACAAAAAGGACCCGTCATGCGGGTTGCCACTTACGAGCGAGGACGACTTCGTTTTTGGACCGATCCTTTTGAAATAAATGTTTCCAATGAGTTTCATTTTTTCACTCCTTCGGATAGTGTACAGGATGTTACTTTGTTTGCAAAATATACTTTGCGGGCAGATGAGATGTTTTTGAATCGTATGATAGGCGGAACATTTGAAGGAAGCAATGATCCTGATTTTCGTGAAAAAGAAGTCTTGTACTTGATAAACGAGAAACCGAAAAGACTACAGACTGTTGTTCAATCGTATTCTTCAAAATCGTATCGCTATGTCAGATATATAGGTCCCAAAGATTCACACTGTAATATTGCGGAGGCGGCTTTTTATACTCCTAATGATACCGCTTCTTTAAAAGGTAAAGTTATAGGTACTCCCGGATGTTTTCAAAAAGATGGTTCGCATGAGTATACAAATGTATTTGATGGGGATGTCACAACTTCTTTTGATTATATCGAACCTTCCGGTGGTTGGTCAGGTCTTGATCTTGGAACTCCTAAGCAGATAGGAAGAATTGTTTATACGCCTCGGAGTTATGATAACTATATTCGTTCGGGTGATGATTATGAGTTATTCTATTGTGCAAGGAGGAATAATTGGAAATCTCTTGGAGACCAAAGGTCTAAAGCGGACTCGCTGATTTATATCAAAATTCCAGTGAATGCTTTACTTTTATTATGTAACAATACACGAGGAATACAGGAACGAATATTTGTGTATACAGCAGCTGAACAAATTTGGAAGTAAATTCAGATATGATTTTAATAAAAACTTGATTTATTTTGCTAATTGTCATTTATTAAGCTAGCGATATATGATTTAGTAAAGATGAACAAGTTTAATAAGTAAATAATTATTAATGATTAAATTTTAAAATTATGATTTCGAGAAAGAAAAGCCTTTTTTTAAGCGTATCAGTATTGATTCTATTTGTGGCGTTAGTTGCACAAAGTTGTAGTTCGGAGAATGACGATTTTGTTGCTAATCCCAACTCATCATTAGAAATGAGAGCTAACCTAGAATCAATGGATAATCGTGCAACAATTGTCAATTCTATAGCCGAATCTGATGAATTATTAGATTACGGAATGAACTGTATGTTACTTGCTGAGAAGTTAAAATCATATACTTCAACTTTGACTCCAGAAGAATTTGATGAACTTATGAATAACTTAAATAATGATGATTATATGATAGAACTTGTGAGTAAGGTTGACATTGAAAAAGAGGCTTTAATGGTAGAGAATGCACGACAGGAACTATTAGCTAATAAAAGTTTTAAGTTGTTAGATGAGTCCGAAAAAATGAATGTTTTTATTAGATTCTCTGATAATTCGCAGAATACTATGCAACATCTATTGCTAAAAAGTCCGGGTGAAAGTGCAGGAGGTGTTACTAAAGCGGAATGTAAGCGTAGATATGATGAAGACTACGCTTATGCTTCTGCTATTTATCTATCATCTATGCTCCTTTGTTCTTGTGCAACGGGGGGGCTTGGTGTATGTCTTTGTGCTATTGGTGCTTCTGCTGGCTATGACTATGCAACAACTCTTGCTGATCGTAGTTATTATGATTGTTTGTCAAATGCTATAGATCGCTAAATGGGGTATTATAATATCTTTATAGTTTTAGCTATACTATCTGTATTGCTCATGACAATTAATAGAAACTATAATTATTTGATAAATGACTGGTATATTTCAGGTGTTTATGTGTTAATGTGGGTCTTTCTTTTTCTTTATACAGTAAGTAAAGTTCCTAAAAAGAAAAAAGGCTTGAAAGAATATCTTCCTAGCATTTTAGCCTTTCTTGTGGTTCTATTAAATGTCTTGGATGTGCTTAGAAGACATGTTATGTGTTAAAATAAGTAGATGAAAACTTAGGAATAAATACTTAATGTTTTGTGGTTTATAATCAACTTTTTATTTATTCCTAAGTAATAATGAGTTTTTATATGTCAAAAGTGAGTATTACTCAAATCGGCTTTGCTCTTCTTTGCATTGGTAGTGTTTTTATGTATTCTACCCAGATAACCGATCCCTATATTGTTTCTAAATGGTTATATACGATCTTATTTGTTTTAATTATAACAATATATTGTTCAATTAGAATGTTATTAGGAAAATCTGTAAAATTTGATACACGATTGGCTGGGATGAGTATTGTTATTGTTTCTAGTTTACAAGCAATATATGGTCTGTCTCAATGTTTTAATATAACCACCTTTAATACTTTTTATAAGATAATGGGGAGTTTTGAAAATCCTACGGGATTTTCTGCTTGTCTTTGTGTCAGTTTACCCTTTTTTGTTGTATTCCAATTATTAAATGAAAATAAGCAAATACGGTATCTAGTATGTTTTTTAGGGATTATTGTTGTAATAGCAATTGTACTATCATATTCAAGAGCTGGAATTATTAGTGTTGCAATAGTAATTGCGATATTTTTGTTTCAAAAGCTTAAACAGAAAAGAATTTGGAAGTATCTATTATTATGTAGCAGTCTGATATTATTGTTGTTTGGTTGCTATTGGATGAAGAAAAACTCAGCCGATGGTAGACTGCTGATTTGGCAATGTGGTATAAATATGGTAAAAGATGCTCCTTGGATAGGTCATGGGTTGGGTAGTTTCGAAGCGCACTATATGGATTATCAGGCAAATTTCTTTAAGCAATGCGGACAAAGCCGTTTTTCTATGTTGGCAGATAATGTGAAACAACCATTTAATGAATATCTTGGACTTCTTTTAAATTTTGGGATTATTGGTTTATTAGTATTGTTGTTATTGATGGTAATAATTATATATTGCTATAGGAAGAATCCAAGTGTAGAAAAGCAAATAGCCTTTTATTCTTTGTCTTCAATAGGAATATTCTCGTTCTTTTCTTATCCATTTGCATATCCTTTCGTTTGGGTTGTGACATTTTTAAGCATATTCATAATAACTAGTGAATATATCAAACCTTTATTTTCTAATATCCTAATAAAGAAAATAGCTTGTATGTTCATACTTACATATTCTCTTTTCGGGAGTAGTAAATTGTTCGAACGTATTCAAGCAGAATTAGACTGGGGAAAAGCTTCTACGCTAGCGTTATGTAAGTCATATAATGAAACTCTTCCAACCTATGAGAGATTAGAAAAGATGTTTGTGAGTAATCCCTATTTTCTCTATAATTATGCTGCTGTTCTTCAAGAAATGAAGCAATATACCGAAAGTCTAGAAGTGGCTTTAAAATGTCGTCAATATTGGGCAGATTATGATTTAGAGTTAATAATTGGGGAAAATTACCAGCAGCTTAACAAACCTGAACTGGCGGAAAAATATTATAATAGTGCATCTATGATGTGCCCTTCGCGCTTTCTACCTCTTTATAAACTATTCCATTTATACAAAACGAATGGTGAAAAAGAACGATCGCTTGCTATGGCTGAGGCCGTTATTAGCAAACCGATGAAAATTAAGACAACTACTATTAGGATGATGAAAAGAGAAATGGAAAGAGAAATACAAAAAATGAATATGTCTATAAAACTAGAATGAATATGGAATTAATACGGTTGTTGTCAATCACTTCGCTTGTGCATTTAGGAATCTACGGATTGTTTATTGTGTGATAATAGAAATAAATATAGTAACCGAATGAGAATTTATAAAACACTAATGAATAAAACATTCATTTATCTGCTAATAGCAGTATTGGCAGCTTGCAAAAGTACTCCTTACTCTGATGAAACTACTAAAAGTGACCTTCGTGCGCCTGCTTATCCGTTATTAACTTTGCATCCGCATGTGAAACTTTGGTCTATGACGGATGAACTGAACAAACAGAATATGACTTTTGGCGGCAGCACACAACTTCCTTTTGTTGGCTTCTTACGGGTAGACGGTGCTATGTACCGTTTTATGGGTAGTAAAGAACTGCCGATGCAAGCTATCGCTCCGATGGCGCTTGACCATGAAAAGTGGGAAGGAAAGTTCACTTCATTAGTTCCTGATGAAGGATGGGAGCAACCGGATTTTGATGACAAGTACTGGCAATTGTCAGAAGGGGCATTTGGCACGCCTAGCATGTGGGAAGCAAGAACACAATGGACTTCTTCTAATATTTGGGTACGAAGAGAGGTTGAAGTTGATCCGTATCTTCTGGAGCATAAAAAGATTTATTTGCGCTATTCTCATGACGATGTATTTCAATTGTACATCAATGGGAAGCAATTGGTGAATACCGGATATGACTGGGGAGCAAACTTTAAAGTGGAAGTCCCGGACTCAATTCTGCAAACAATGAAAAGTGGAAAAGCGTTGATTGCCGCTCATTGTGAGAATCGTGTGGGAGGAGGATTGGTAGACTTCGGACTCTTTGCCGAGGAACCGACTATGCCGGTGGAAAAGGTAGCCCCCATCTCTTATGAAAAAGAGTGGACGGGAAGATATACTATGGAGCAACCTCAGGAAAATTGGGAAGCCAAAGAGTTTGACGATACAACATGGACAGAAGGACAGGCGGCCTTCGGCACGGATGATCAACGAAATGTGCATACTCCCTGGTTCTCACCTAATATATGGGTGAGGCGCGAACTGACATTCGACCCGGCGTTGGTGAAAAACAAGCAACTGTATTTACGCTATTCCCATGATGATGTATTTCAATTGTATGTGAATGGAATGCAACTGGTCAGCACGGGATATGAGTGGAAAAGTGATCTCAGAGTAAATATCCCGGATTCTATTGCAGAAACTATGAAAGATGGGAAAGCCGTGATTGCCGCTCATTGTGAGAATCGTATGGGAGGTGCATTGGTTGACTTCGGACTATATGCAGAATTGAGGGAAGCTGAACAAACGTCTGTCGATGTGCAAGCAACCCAAACACATTATACCTTCGAATGTGGAGATGTAGAACTGAAACTTAGCTTTACCGCTCCTTATCTGTTGGACGATCTGGAGACACTTGCCCGTCCGGTCAATTATATCTCTTATCAGGCTAAAGCATTGGATGGCAAAGAACATGATGTTGCTGTTTATTTTGAAATAGACCCGCACAAGGCATTTCGTGCCGGACAATCTACACAAATATATGAAAAGGATGGACTGGCTCTGATGAAGACCGGACAGGAAAATCAGAAATTATGGGTGGATAAAGAGAAAGATGGACGGTCATGGGGATATTTCTATCTGGGAACAAAGGATGACGTGACCTGTGCACAGGGGGATGCAGCCGAAATGAGGGCATACTTTATGAAAGAGGGAGATCTGAAACAAATGAGAAAGTCTGCCGAGAAACGCTATGCTGCATTTGCACAGAAGCTGGATATGAACAGCGATTTCCCGCAACATCTCACTGCAGCCTTTGACGGACTGTATACAATGGCTTATTTCGGCGAGGACTTAAGACCTTATTGGAATAAAGACGGAAAATCAAGCATAGAAGATTTGTATGCAGATGCAGAGAAAGATTATAAAGAAGTGATGGCAAAATGTTATGCTTTTGACCGTCAATTGATGGCGGATGCTTACCTTGCCGGAGGAAAAGAATATGCTGAACTCTGTGCTTTGGCTTATCGTCAGTCTGTATCCGCTTTCCAGATGTCTGAAGATTCGGATGGAGAATTGCTTTATTTTACTCCGCAGGTAGGTCCGGTGGATGAATATTATCCGGCTTCACCGCTATATCTTCGCTACAATCCCGATTTGGTAAAAGCGATGCTTAATCCGTTCTTTTATTATAGTGAAAGCGGGAAATGGGGAAAGCCATTTCCTCCGCATGATTTAGGAGGATATCCTATCGTAAACGGGCAGACGATAGGTGGTGATATGCCTGTAGAAGAAGCAGGAAACGGATTGATAATGACTGCTGCTATTGCTAAAATGGAAAAGAATGCTTCGTATGCAGAAAAGCATTGGAAGACATTGACTCAATGGGCTGAGTATTTATTGGAAAACGGCACGGATACCGGTGATCAGCTTACTACAGATAATTTTGCAGGAGACTGTCCTCATCATGCTAATTTATCCGCCAAAGGTATTCTGGGTATTGCAGCATATGCACGTCTGGCAGAAATGCTGAATAAGAAAGAAGAAGCTAAGAAGTATATGAACGTTGCCGGTGAGATGGCTAAAGAATGGGAAATGGCTGCTTATGCGGGTGACCATTACCGACTGGCTTTTGACCAACCGGATAGTTGGGGGATGAAGTATAATCTGGTGTGGGACAGGCTGCTTGGCTTGAATCTTTTCCCGGAGAGAGTTATTCAGAAAGAGACGGATTTCTATCTTACTAAGATGAATGAGTTTGGATGTCCGTTGGATAGCAGACATAGTTATACGAAAGTGGATTGGACAGTATGGACTGCTTCGTTGAGTGCTGACCGTATGCAATTCCGTAAGCTTATGTTGCCGCTTCATAAGTTTATGAATGAGACTACAGATCGCACACCAATGGCTGATTTGATAAATACGGATGGGAAAACTATAGTAGGATTTACGGGGCGTACTGTAGTAGGTGCCTATTTTATCAGGTTGTTGGAAAAGGAATAATTAGAATCTTAATGTCTTTTAGAAGGTATATTCGGAGCAATATGATATAGTTGATTTATTATTTTAAATAAAAACATTATGAATATGAAAGGTTTATTTTATTTAGTTGTTACTATGGTAGTAATAATTGCATGTACAAATGAAGAGTTTGATGCTAATTCAGAAGTTAAGAAGGAAGAAGTTAAAACAAAGATTGCATCATTAGCTGAAAAATATGATGTAAACGTCGATTTCTTTGAGATTAATCCTTCAGAAAAAACTGAAAATGAGATGTCATTAGAAGAAATTGAAGAATTGTTTCGTGATATAAAACAACTTAGAGAACACCCTGTTGAATTAAAGATGTATAAGGATAAAGAAGAAAATGGCTGTATGTTTTATTCTACTAAAGAGCAGAAACCTAGTGTGCCGCTTGCTAAAACACGTAGTGAAATTTATTCATTCAGTGATTGGATTTGGAATCTTACATGGTTTAGTGTAACTTTGATCGAAGATAACAAAAATGTAACAGTAATGACAGATATAACAGGATTATCAGTTTATACGTATTCTCAATCTTATGCGAGTGGCTATGTATCAGGAAATGCTATATCATTTAATAGTACGGGGAAAATTAAGGCAACTATAACTCAGGTTGTTGGCTTTAACCTTTCTTATGTTATTAATTCTTCAGGGACATACGATAAGAGTGCGGGAAAGGGAAGTGTTACAGTTTCTGCATATTAATGATTATTGAGAATAAAAATTATGATTATGCCTCCAATGTTTTTTGAAATTGTTTATGTTCTGATTTTGTTGATTGGGATATTGGTCGTGTTGAAAAGTCATCAACTTACTAAACCATATAAATATTTATGGGTCATTTTGGTTTTGTTATTTAATCTGTTAGGCATAATTGCCTTTTTGATATGGAAACAGTATCTTAACAAAATGAGCAATAGTGGATCGCATGGAAATGTCTGATTTGATATATAATATGAATCGGGTAAACTTTTTTCTCTATGCTCTTTGTAAATCCGGGATGGATTGAATAGACCATTGAAACTGGTTGTTTTTCTTTGATTTAGCCACCGTTATTATGATGGTGGCTAAATTTCTTATCTTAGATAAAGATACAGGAGGTGCCCCTTTTTTCATAAATGCCATTGTCGTTTCTGTCTATAACCATAAAACATACTTGAAATCGGAAGTTTTTAGGGGTATACCCCTAAAAACTTCCGATTAATTATTTATATTTGTGTCTATAACCCTAAAAACTTCAGTTGTATGATTAATCGTGAACTTTATATGGAGCAAATCACTCCTTTTATTGATAAGCCATTTGTGAAAGTTATCACTGGTATTCGTCGCTGTGGCAAGTCGGTCGTGTTGCGTTTAATTCGTGAGGAACTTTTACGAAGAGGAGTATCTGAGGATTATATTATTTATATGAACTTTGAAAGTTTCGAGTGGATAGACATGAAGGAGGCGAAGGCGTTATACGCTCATATTCGGGAAGCTACGAAAGCCTCGGGAAAATATTATATTCTCTTGGATGAGATTCAGGAAGTTACAGATTGGGAAAAGGCAGTGAATGCCTTTTTGGTTGACTTGGATGTAGATATTTATGTGACAGGTTCTAATTCACGTTTACTATCTTCCGAGTTTTCGACTTATTTGGCAGGAAGATACGTTGCCTTTCACATTATGACTTTATCCTTTAGAGAATATCTATTATTTCATGATCTCCCGCTGACAATTTCTGTATCCGACCGTAAAACGGAGTTTCTGAAATATCTTCGTATGGGAGGATTTCCGGCTATTCATACGGCAAACTATGATTATAATGCTATCTACAAAATAGTGTATGATATTTATTCTTCTGTCATTCTTCGTGATACCGTGCAGAGGCATAGCATTCGTAACGTAGAAATGCTTGAAAGAGTGGTGAAGTTTGTTTTTGATAATATTGGGAATAAACTAAATGCGAAAAATATTGCCGACTATTTCAAAAGTCAGCAACGGAAAGTAGATATCAATACGATTTATAATTATCTCAATGCTTTAGATAGTGCTTTTGTCATTCAACGTATACCACGTTATGACATCAAGGGCAAAGAGATTCTGCAAACCAATGAAAAGTATTTTGTAAGTGATCTTTCATTAATTTATTCTGTGATGGGATATCGGGACCGCTTAATAGGGGGAATGCTCGAAAATTTGGTTTGCATGGAGTTGAAACGCCGCGGATACGAAGTATATGTAGGTAAACAGGATGAAAAAGAAGTTGATTTTGTAGCCATTAGGCGTGAAGAGAAAATATATGTGCAGGTTACTTATCAACTTGGCTTGCAAGCAACCATCGATCGTGAGTTTGCCCCTTTACTGGCAATTGATGATCATTATCCTAAATATGTGGTTAGTATGGATGATCTATGGCAAGATAATATTGAAGGGGTTAAGCATCGGCATATAGCCGATTTTCTACTTGATGAGTGGTAAAGACGGACTAAAGCTTTAGTCCGTCTAACAAATCTAAATAAATCCCGATAGCCTCTTCTATCTCTTTCAGCATAATATACTCTTCGGCTGTATGTGAACGTGAAGAGCGTCCCGGACCGATCTTTACCGACGCAAAGGACATCAATGCCTGATCTGACAAAGTCGGGGAACCGAAAGGTATGCGTCCCATCTTCACCGCTTTCTGTACGAACGGATGTTTCTCATCAATTCGTGAAGAGTTGAGGCGGAACGAGCGGGCTTTCGCATCGCAGGCTATATGCTTTCTGATCTCTGCAAATAAATCTTCGTTGGAGTAAAGTTCGTTGCTTCGGATATCAACAACAAATGTACATTTATCGGGAACTACATTGTGCTGAGTGCCTGCATTGATGACCGTAACGCTCATTTTTACCGGTCCGAGTAAAGGTGATTCTTTCTCGAAACGATAATCACGGAACCAGGCGATATCGTTCAATACCTTATAAATGGCATTATCTCCTTCATCGCGTGCGGCATGTCCGGCTTTTCCCGTAGCAGTTACATCCAGTACCATCAACCCCTTTTCGGCAATGGCAGGTTGCATCTCCGTAGGTTCGCCTACGATAGCGAATGAAACAGGGGGTAACCCCGGTAATACACTTTCAATTCCCTCCTTACCCGAAACTTCTTCTTCGCAGGAAGCCAGATAGATGAGATTGTAATTTTGAGAAGTGCGACATAGTTGCAGGAACACCTGTAAGAGCGAAACAACACTGGCTCCGGCGTCGTTACTGCCCAATCCGTATAATTTACCGTTTTCCTCGCGGGGTGTGAAAGGGTCTTTGCGCCAGCCATTTACGGGTTTTACCGTGTCGATATGAGAATTGAGCAGGATTGTCGGCTTTTTAAGGTCGAACATAGGACTGAGGCACCAAACATTGTTTCCCTTGCGTCCGGTCTGCATCCCTTCGGCTTCGATATAATTTTGCAGGAAATCAGCGGCTTGCGTCTCTTCCCGACTGATGGACGGAATGCTGATTAGCGATTTCAACAGGCTTACAGCTTCGGCTGTCATGGTTGGAATATCGTATTTCATATACAAACTTGTTAATTTAGAGCTTAATATTTGCACAAAGATACTCGTTTTGCGCAATAGTTTCAAATAAAACTAATACATTTGTGATGTACATTGATTATCAGATGATTATGAAAAATCATTATTTTACTTGATTATAATGGTGGGATAATATTAGTGCCCTAATAAAACAGGAGGGTTTTAGTAGATGTCCTATTAGTGGATACTAATGATGATAAGTCGCAAGTAGTCACAGACCGCAATTCATATCTGTGTATATACAATATTCTCTGTTGTTCCGAAAAACGATTGGGTACGCAAGCTTTGTTTTATCCATTTGGAAAATTTGTGTAAAGCTTTACATAAGATATTTATTTCATTTAGACAAAATTGCCCAAAAGTTTTAATATGAGTATTGAAAAATTGTGTTTTGTTTGAGAAATAGAAAATATTTTTTATGGCTCCATTTCGATGTAAGTTACCATAGGGTACTCTTTGTTATTAAGGTCTACACGAAGTTTGCGCACATAATCCGGTTGGTTCTCTTTGCCGGTAGCACCCAATGCTTCGATGAAGGGAGTAATTTCGAGTTTTCGGTGTACCTTACAATGATAGATTTCCGTAGTGTCCGAGGGGTATATCTCCAAGTCAAACTTTTCTTTGGCCACCAGTACTACTTCCAGTTGCTCTCTTCGGCGCCAGGCATTGATAATAGGGTGAAATCCGGAAATATGTCGTTCGATTAAGTATTGTTTTCCTTTTTCTGTGAGGCATACGGTGCTCCTAACTGAAGTACTGTCTCTACGAACGATGTTATATGTTATCAGCCCGGCATCTTGATAGCACTTCATGCACGAGTCGCATCCGTGGCATTCGTATGTTTTGCCCATATAGTTGCCATTTACAATCCATACATTGCTGATAGGGGTTTCCGTACCTCCCGGAGCTGGATAGGTAACATGCGGATATTTGCCGCCAAGAGGCAGGGTAACTTCGCCCGTCTGTAGGGCGAGAGCATATAGCTCTTTGGTGGGTTCAAGATGATTGCGGATTATGCGTTCCACTTCGGCATGGTTGTTCCTACAGGATGTACAAAGGTATATCACAACTGCCACTCCGGCAGTGGTAATATTTCGTAGAGTAATATTAGATAGTATGTTAAACATATAGTTAGGTATAAACAGGTAAGCAATAATAAAAAGAAAGAACACAAATTACGCAAATTACATTAATGGATGTACTGTTGACAGTCTCAGAATAATTTTTTGTGTAATTTGCATTCTTTCTGTCAATTCACACTATTTGATGAATGTGATTTCGTAGATGTCCGGTCCTGTACCACCGCTAGTGGTCAACATTCCATCAAACTTGAGAGCACGTATGTCAGCGGGTTCCTTGAACTTCAGATATATGGTGCCATTAGCATTTCTGGTGAGTTTGCCATATGAAATGAATCCGTTACCTTCGTCTGCATACACGTTCAAACTTCCAAGACTGTAGTAACCGGTGTCAAAGTTGATTCTGACACCCAGTATTCTTGTGAGCTCCGGGAAAGTCATCGTCAGGAAAGTATTCTTATTAGGGTACCACGTATTGCCAGAGTTTTTTCCATCATACAGAAATTCCAAACCATCGCTTTTATTTGATTCAAAAACAACGTTGTTATTGAAATACTCTCCAGTAATCTCATCATTAGAAGGATCAATATTGTCTTTCTCCAATTTGAGATTTATCTCTATTAACACGTTGTAGCTCTGTTTCGATATTTTCACTCCACTGACTGCATCTACAAATTCCAAGCGAAGTGGAAGAACGTATCCCGGTAGTTTGTTCAATATATCTGGATTAGTGATATTAAGAGTAATTGTCCCCTCTCTACTTCCGGCAGTTATGATGGCATCATTCAATTCGAATGCCTCGTCCGGAAACTCTGTCAAAGTATGTCCTTCCAACAAGTCGAGGTTCTTTTTGAGACGCACTTTGACATTTTGGTTCAAAGCCTTTTTCAATTTTACATTAAAGGTGAACTCGGTTCCTTCGGTTATCGTAGTCTGTTTTCCATCGCTCTTGGCATTCAGTTTCATCACGGTCTTACCTTCCAGATATAAAATGTTGGAAGGATCAAACAGAAACTTTTCCGGAATATCTACAAATACATAGTTTGCATCGAGCTGATAAGACAAGTCCTGGCTTACCACTTCTCCCTGATTGTCATCGCTACAAGCCGAAAAGGCAGCTACGGCAAACAGTATATACAGCAATTGAATTATTTTTTTCATTTGTTTCGATTTTAATTTGTTACACGAACAGGAGAGCTATTCTACAATTATCAGGTCTTCGGCCGGGAATTGCACATTCTCTACATATGATATTTGGGGAGGATCTTCGTCCCATATACCCAATGTGCGAAAGTCTGAGATTTCCCAATTGCCAGTCAGTTCTTTCATTTCATTGTTCTCTACAGTGTTGAAAGGCATGTACATAATCAGGTTGGGATCTGTTGGATCTTGAGGCAAATATTCCTTATCTATGATTTCTCCGTCGGTCAATGCCCTGTTCCACATGCGTGCTTCGCGAATATAAACATTAGTATATTGAGTGTTGCCTATAAATAGACAGCACTTCTTCATGTCCGAAAAATAGATAGGCGAGGTTTCGAACGTCTTCTGTAATTCTCCGTTCACATAAACCGAGATACTGGAAGCATTCCTGTGAACAAGGCTGATGTTCAGCCATTTCCCGTTAGATAAGGGCTTGTTGGTCCAAGTATCATCTCCATCGCGTCCATTCTTGATCTGGATACCTTTGTCGTTGGTGATACGGGTATAAAAATCGCCCGTACCGGATTGGATCGACATGACGGTTTGATTACTATTAGTCATTCTCGGGTAAAGCATACTCACCTGCATGGTCCAATTATCCATAGGCTTTCTCAGCTCTGCATTGGGTACCAGTGCGATACTTCCTGCACGTGAGAATTGTCCGACGGAAGTAACCAGCTCGCGGCTCAGACGGATGATAGTAAAGTCCGGCGAGCTCAGTATCTTATATTTGGAAGAGCTAGTGATGGATACCGGAATAGCAAAACGCTTACTGTAGGGATACTTGGTTTCATCTATTTGGGGGATCTTTATCTCCACGCTGGCGTTGTACTGTCCGGGTTCAATAGTCACCACAGCTTTTCCGTGTGTTTCTTTCTTGTCCTTGGTGATGAATATAAAGTCTTCTATTGCCATAGGTTCCAGCGTCAGACCGGCTTTGGTGTTATACTCCTCCAACAGTTGTTTGTCCACTTCTACCGTTATTTCCACTGGCTGGTCGGTAATGTTGGCTAATCGGGGAGTGATTACAGAACTGCCACCTTTATCGTTGCTTACCACCATCGAGATTACTCCGCTACTGTTGGTGTTACCCATGTAGACCGCATTGTCAGCACCTTCTCCTTCACCATTGACCATGTCGCAAGCGGTGAAAAAGCCTAAGGACAGGAATAATAATGCTATATGTTTCTTCATATTATTTTTGGTTTATAAAGTGATTATATTACTTGATAGGAGGATTCATGATGGAAATTGCATTTCGTACATAACGATATTCGTTTTTGTCAAATGAATCTGCATTAATGTGATAAGCACCGATACCACCAGCTTCCCGGTTGAGGTTGTTAACAACAAAGTTTGCATAATTTTCAAAACTTATCCGGTTGGCTTGTCCGCTTTCGAATGTCTCTGTATAGATAATCTGGTCTTTCACATCATTCCCCAAACGGTTGGTTATTCTGGATGTCCATCCACTATAACTACCATTATAGGATTGTGCCACAAAGTAGGAGAAGAGAGGTGCCATTTCCGGGGATAGATAGTGGATTGAGCCATTGATGTTCAGAATCTTCTTCTTGCCGTCTTTGGCTTCTAATTTGTCCAAACCATCGCGTAATGTTTGAAAGAAAAGATTTTCATATTCTTTATTGTCATACGAGCTGCAAGAGATGATAGGCCTATAGTCTGTCCAGTCGTTTGTCCAGTCGCCACAGTGATTGCCTGGTTTGAAAGGAGAGGCATAGGAAGGTTCATAGTCAATATCGAAGCCGTCGTATCCATACTTGGCGATGGAGTCCAAAATGGCTTGTGCGTATTGCTTGATACCTGTTGTCGGGTCATCAGACCATCCGCCTTCAGGAATATTACTAAGTCCGTTACCCACGTTTTCTACGATCCAACCCACAATGACCTTGGTACCTTTACTCTGCACCTCTCTCATCTGTTTCAGACGTTTTTCATTAATGTTGAAACAATTTCCCCAAATAGAAACGATATCCATACTGTCGGGAATCAACGTCAGATTGGAGTATTCGCCCGGAGTTTCAGCACTCCATGCGTTGAACCAGCCGAACATCACCGGATGCTTGGTTTCTTTGTACTCCCTTAAATCTGCAAGGTAGAGTTCATAGAGGCGTTTGTTCTCCTCGGCTATGCGTACAGAGTCCTCATAATTCTGTTGTTTCTGGGCATCTTCCTCAGCCCATTTATCTTTATCACGATTCTCATACAGATCTTTCACGGCTTCTTTTTCCAAGTCGATAGTTTCAATGTCAGTACATGAAAACATGAAACTTGCCATGAGTGATAAAACGAAGCATTTTTTTATGTTATTCATCATTTCTGTATCGTTTAAGAGTTACTTTTTTTCTTTTTTGTCCCACCATACATTTACGGAAGCCTTATCTATGCCTCCCAAATATTGTTGGATGGCTTTTTGAAGGTTTTCGCCGTTGTGTTCGTATTCATTGCGCGGATATGGAATACGGCGTACGCCATCCTTGTGACCGTCACTTTTCTTCACGTCAGAGTTAGTGAAGTTGTTCACCGGAGGAATCTGGCGTGGGTATCCTGTACGTCTCCATTCGCTCCATGCTTCTTGACCGTCGGGGAAGAGGGCCAGATACTTTTGTGTAATAATACGTTCCAATTTTTTCTCTACATCATCCGCCTCATTCCACTTCACGGTAATGATACTGGGCGCTGCATAGTTGTAGGCCGCATTCACCGGATCTGTAAAGGCCAGCGGAGGAGTGGTACTGTTCAGGTAAGAGCCAATACTTGCGCCACATTCGGCAAAAGATTTCCGAATGCCCGATTCATAGTATTGTTGAGGAGTTCCGCCCCCCATATCGAAACCTGCTAAGGCACCTTCTGCCCGCAGAAAGTCTACTTCTGAAGCCCTCATCCAATACACAGGATCGTCTTCCGAAATGTTGGGCAATGACGCTCCGTCATACACTTTTTGAGTAACCGGTAAGCCGGCACGTATAGCGTTCTTTCCTTGATCCTGAAAATATTTGGAGATACGCGGGTCTGCATATCCTTTCATATAACATTGAATAGTGGCTCCCATGCGACTATCGTTGTACTGACCCGGGTCTGCAATCTGGTACATCGGATGTTTTGTCTGCAAATTAGCTCCTCTATTCATTTTTGCCATATCGTCTATGCTTTCCATTACGCCAATTGGGTTCTTGATAGCCTTTTCAGCGTATGTGCGTGCCAATATCTCATCAGCATAGCGTACACGGATAGCAAGTCGCAACATCAGTGAGTTGGCCAAACGTATCCACTTGGTCACGTCGCCCTCATACACTACGTCCGAAGCCATGGGGACGGTATTGTTGGCTTTCATATAAAAGTCGTACAGGACGGTGACAGCTTCGTCCAGTTCTTCAAAGAACGAGCGATACACCGATTCCTGAGAATCATATTCCACAGTGAACGAACCGTTTCCCACCTGTTTGTAAGGGATGGGGCCAAACTTGTCAGTAGAACGATGCAGTCCCATAATCTTAGATATCTGTGCAATAGCGTACATCTCTTTATTGGGGTTTTCGCCACTCATGTTGATATTCTTCAGTTGGATCCAGGGAGCAAAGATGTTGGTGATAGCATACTCATACATCAAGTTCACCCAGCCTTCCGAAAAGAAGAACGTAGTGGTGTTGGACGCCTCGTTCCATTTGTTGTCACGTGGCGAGAAATACCCTATCCACGAGTCACCGCACAGGTTGATGGAAATCTGATAAGCGTTGGTCAAGTCTGTGTTATCAGTTTTGAGCGGTACGGGAATAATATGTTTTTCTAAATTCGGCATATAGGCACCGTTAAGCACACCGTCTTTCTGCTCCATGTCTTTGTCAGGAAGATACGGGTTTTTATTTATCTCTTCAAAATCCGCGCATGAGGTGCTTGTCATGATCCCTGCACATGCCAATAGTACCCCCACTATCTTTTTTATCTGTATTTTCATAAATTGAATATATTAATTGTTACAAGCTAAACTTAATACTAAATCCTAAGTTCCTTAAGCTGGGAGCCATGAAAAAATCGCTGCGGTTATACGTACCTGTAGAACCGTTCATGTCGGGGTCGAACGGAGCCTTACGGTAGAACATGAAGAGATTACGTCCCACGAAGGAGATAGTGGCATTGTTGAAAACATCACCCAACCATTTCTTCGGCAGCGAATAGGTCAACGAAAGTTCTTGCAGACGGACGTTGGTGGCATCGTAGGTGTAGTAACTCATCAGCCCTTGTCCACCCACAGTATTGTAATAGCGTTCGGCATCATATCGGTGTCCGTCCAACATCACACCGCCGTTGTCGCGAGCCTCGGCTGATACTTTGGACACACCGAATGCATCCATGAATGCCTGTGTCTGCGATGTGACGATACCTCCAAAACGTCCGGTAATCATCAACCCCAGTGAGATATTCTTGTAGTTGATGTCATGACGCCATCCCATGGTGAAGTCAGGATCGGCCGATCCCAAACGGATACGTTGGCTGCGGTCAACCTGATAACCGTTTCCTTCTTCAACGAGCTTGCCGTCTCTGCCACGCTGTAAAATGCCTGTAGTAAAGACATCGGACATGGAATAGCCTTCACGCAGGTATACATCACCAACTTCCTTCAAAGTCAATTCAGTTATATTTACCAGTGAGTTGTCGATAGGATTGCGATAATCGTGTACCATTTCTACGATCTTGTTTTGGTTGGCTGTATAAGTCAAATGGGTAGAGTAGTTCACCTTGCCAAACGTATCGTTGTAGCCCAATGTCATTTCCACACCTCGGTTGCGCACGTTACCAGCCTGAACATAGAAACCTGAATAACCGGTTGCAGGAGACATGACCGAAAGAAAAGTCTGGTTATACGTATTGGATTGGTAGAAAGTTCCGTCAAAAGAAATTCGTCCGTTCAAAAAACGGGCATTGATACCTACTTCATAGGATTTGGTTCGTTCCGGCTTGAAATCGGGATACGGATACGTGGAAATCGGATTAATAACGCCGCCCGACATTGGGTCGGTCACCGTACCGGGAGTGATACCCGTCTGCGTAATAGGCGATCCTACCTCTGTATAGGATGTACGTAACTTTAAATAAGAAATAAATTCAGGCAGTTTCACCATTTCGCTAATGATACCTGACAGACCGATGGAGGGGTAGAAGATGCAGGGAGTATCTCCATTGCTGACCAATTGAGAGGCCCAGTCGCAGCGTCCTGTAGCAGACAAATAGAGCATGTTTTTCCAACCTAGCTCCGCACTGGCAAAGAAGGCAACGTTGCGTGTACGTAGGTATCCTTGGTCTCTTTTACCTGAAGCGGGTTCCACATTGGCCAGCGAGAAGAGATTGGGCACCGTCATCAGTTTGCCGCCTACATCAATACTACGTGTATAATGATCTTCAAAGCTACCGCCCACGTTGGCCGTCAGTGAAAAGTCTGTACCGAACCGTTTGTTAATATTAGCCATCACGTCAGCATAGGTTTGAGTGTAGAACTCCTCTTTATTCGTGTAACTACCCTTGGAAGAACCTGTATAAAGCTCGAGTGTAGAAGCATGAAGTTTACGTTCTTCGGTAGAGTGAGTCTTATCTAGGCGCACACGTCCAGCAATATTCAACCAGTCGAATATGTCATATTGTACTCTGGCATGAAGCATGTAACGGCTTTTCTTGGTGGGAAACATTTCGCGGTTGATAATCCAATAAGGATTTTCAAAGGAAAGTCCCTGATCGCCATATTCCCAGTTCTGGGTGGGGAAACGACGTTCTTCGTTATAACGCTCGAATATTTTCACATTTTCGAAGTCCTCGCCACGGGGAAACAGATAGAGCGGAAATAACGGGTTGAAGTAACGTCCGCCTGAAATCATGTTCTGCTCAGCCTGAATGACATAACTAGCCCCCAAATCTACGTGTAACTTGTCATCCAACATTAGCGCAGTATTTCTGAAAGAGAAGTTGTAACGGTAATATTCATTGTTCTTAATGACACCCTTGGAGTTGGTAGAGGCCAAAGAGATGAACGTTTGGTTAGTTTTCGTGCCCGAAGAAATGTTCAGCGAGTTAATGGTATTCATACCAGTTTTGAAAAAGTCCATGGGATCAAATGAAGAAGGTGTAGCTAGTTTCTCTCCCCAACTACGATAGGAATTATCTCGGTTGCCATAGCTATTTTGGAACTCCGGTGATATCATCGGTTTAGAGAATTCTGTATTGGATGAAAAGTTAATTTTCATCTTTCCCTCACTACCTTTCTTGGTGTTGATCAGAATCACACCGTTGGCTGCAGCTGCACCATAAAGAGCTGCTGCTGAAGGACCTGTCAGCACAGAGATACTTTCAATGTCATCGGGGTTAAAGTCGGAGATACTTTCACTACCGGCCACTGCACCATATTCTGTTTGGATGACACCCCGTGAAGGGTTTCCGATGGGCATACCATCAACTACATATAAAGCATTGTTGTTTCCGACGATAGATTTGGAACCACGCATGATGACACGTGTAGCACCGCCCACACCAGAGGAACTCTTCTGGATGTTGACACCAGCGACCTTACCGTTTAAACTGTTCATGAAATTAGCGTCCTTAGCCACGGTTAGTTCGGAATTGCTTACAGTCTGTACGTTATAGGAAAGTGCTTTTTCAGCACGCTTGATACCTAAAGCCGTAACAACCACTTCGTCTAGTGCCTGAGATTCATCTTCCAATACAATGTTAATAGTATTTTCTTTTACAACTATCTCCTTTGACTGATAACCGATATAGGAAAATACCAATACAGGTGTGGCACCTTGTGTAGTAATATGATAGTTACCTTCCATATTGGTTACAGTTCCGTTGCCGGTCCCTTTTTCGACCACAGTAACTCCAATTAGCGGAGCACCTTTTCCATCCACTACATTACCCACCACATTTCTGCTTTTAGATTTTTTAGCAGTCTGCTCCGGAATAATCATTATATAAGTATCTTTTACGGTATATGTGAACCCTGTTCCGGCAAGAATAGTTTTCAGTGCCTGATCCAAAGACTGGTTGTTTATATCTAAAGATATTCTTGTTTTAGGTAGTTGGGAACTGTTGTAAGATACAGACATCTTGGTCTGTTCCCTAATATCCGCTAAAGCTGTTTGCAATGAGATATTCTTCTTTTTTATTGTTATTTTACTATTGTTTTGGGCATAAAGCATTGACCCGATTAATAGTAGAAAAGTTATTAATATACCTTTTCCAGTGTTTTCCAGATATAAATTCATATCTTTACGACGTTTTTAGTTTTAAATCATGTATTTTTTCTCATTTCTTAAATAAGCAACAAGTTGCTTATTTGTTTTAAGGCTAAAAATTATTTCATATCCGGAGAGGGTGGAGCCTCTTCCGGATATTTTTCTACATAAGCATATTAGATTTTAAGTTTAACAAAAAAATATTTATTGTTTTTCTCTACTAGATAATATAGCAGATACTGTCTTCCAATCGATAATCGAATTGACCAATGACAACCTTCATCACTTCCAATGTTTCTTCTAAAGTGGCATCTTTTCTAAAAACAAAATTATAACGATCTTGATTGGATTTCTTTGTTGAGATATGGAATGTGATTCCATAATGACGTTCCAACGTCCGCACAATTTCGGTGAGAGTAACCTTATCGAACACAAGTTCTCCCCGCATCCATGCCGTCACATCTTTCATGTTTGCAGTCAGCATTTGGCAGTCATCCGTACATTTGTTATACACAACCTGATAACCGGGAGTTAAAACATAACTAATCGTATCATTACAATCCACTCGTACTTTTCCTTCGATCAAAGAAGCAGTTATTACATCTTCTTCCGGATAAGCTTTCACATTAAACTCTGTTCCCAAAGCAGTTATCGCCATGTTTGATGATCGCACGATGAAAGGTTTCTTCGGATTTCTTGCTACCTTAAACTCAGCCTCTCCTATCAAATAAATCGTTCGGGTTTTGCCCTCGAGATTTTCAGGATAAAACACGTGTGAACCGGAGTTCAGATGTACGGTAGTCCCATCCGGCAGGCTGATTGTCTCTCTGGTTCCATTATTCACATAATGTTCCACCATTGCAATGTTGTCTCTGTCAAAATGATTGTAGCTTATCCACAAAGTAGCTGTCACAGATAGAACGACAATAATAGCAGCTGCCGCAACAGATTTCCACAAATTCCAGCGATTTACATCTGTAACCATTGGAGTGTATTCAATTCCGATTTTATCCAATACCTGCCGAAACGAATACTCCATATCGTGCTCAGCCTTTCCTTTTGTCTTGAACCATAGATTACGAAGTGCTGTCTCTTTCTCTTCGGCAGAATCAGAACTAATCATCCAACGATGAAACCTGTCGATCGTTCGCTTTGAATAATCAAAGTCAATAAAAGAACGTAGCTGTTTTTCTAATTTATTTTTCATCTAAACCAACTCAAGTGTTACATATAAGAGACAACTTGCCGGGCATACATACTTAGTCTAGATAGAAAAAAAATAAAAATAAAACGATTTTTTTTAGATCTTGAAGGGCTTTATAGATATGTTGTTCAACTGTACGAACCGAAATATTCAATTTCGCTGCAATTTCCGGTGAGGTCATTCCCTCTTCCCTGCTCATTAAAAAAATACGCCTGCGCTGTTCCGGCATACGTTCAAGAGCCATCTGAACAAAAAGTTCAAGTTCATGAGCGCAAAATTCATCATCCGGCGTAGGCAATCCCCGTTCCGCCATTTGCATTTTTTCTGCTGCAACATCCAAGTAGTCATATTCAACAGCCTTGTGTTTCAAGAAATTATAGATATGGTTTCGTACAACTGTATATAAATAACTGTCCAATTTTTCACGTTCTAACCATAAATCCGGTTTCTCCCATAACTTAACGAAAATATCCTGAGCAATATCTTCTGCATCTTCTTCTGATTTTAATAATTGCCATGCGAAAGTTTTTACTTTGGGAAAATTCAGATCAAAAAACTTTTTAAAACGAAGAACTTTATCTTCCATTCGTGTGATAATCATCATGTGTATCCATTTAGATTAACAAGTAAAATATAAAACTCTCCAACAAAATTAATTATTAAATAATTTATCGACAACCTTTTCATAAGAAAACATTCAAAAAAAGAAAGCTTTCAATACTTTTTTAAAACTAAACGGCTAATAATCAGTGTATAAGTACTGATTTATTGATTTTATTTGAAATAATTGCGTAAAACGACTTTTTTGTGTAAAAGTAATTAAGCAATAATATAATGTTTGAATTGCAACGCAAAAGTAGTGTGTTTCAGATATTGAGTATTTCTTTGACTGATAAAACTAAATTTCAAAATGACAAGGAACGGTTCAGACCAAATGGACCAAATTTATTTAATTCTAATTCGTCCTAGTTTTAATGGGACACTAGTGTATTTTTATGATTAATAATTATGGTTAGTTTTTAGGGTTAAAACTGGTTCTATTCTCAAACAAAACACTGATTTTCAATACCCATTGTAAAACTTCTGACTAATTTTGTCTAAATGAGATAAAACTAATACCTTTGTACCATATTTATCAATACAAAGAGTATGACTTATCATCATTTATCTGTCTTGGTCCACCGTCAGGCTGAAAAGTATGGCGACAGGGTAGCATTGAGATACCGCGACTATGAGACAGCACAATGGATTCCGATTACCTGGAATCAATTCTCCGGAACTGTACGACAGGCTGCTAATGCTTTCGTTGCGCTAGGAGTGGAGGAACAAGAGAATATCGGTATTTTTTCACAGAATAAACCTGAATGGTTCTATGTCGATTTCGGCGCATTTGCCAATCGTGGGGTTACTATTCCGTTCTATGCAACGAGTTCACCCGCACAGGCACAATACATTATCAACGATGCGCAAATCCGTTATCTTTTTGTAGGCGAACAGTATCAGTATGATTCTGCATTCAGCATCTTCGGCTTTTGTTCCTCGTTACAACAACTGATTATTTTCGATCGTTCGGTAGTAAAAGACCCGCGTGATGTCTCTTCCATCTATTTTGATGAGTTTATGGCAATGGGCGAAGGATTGCCGCATAATGAGGTGGTGGAAGAACGTACCGCACGTGCTTCTTACGATGATCTGGCTAACATCCTTTATACTTCCGGTACGACGGGAGAGCCGAAGGGAGTAATGTTGCATCATTCGTGCTATCTGGAGCAGTTCCATACGCATGACGAGCGTCTGACGACAATGACCGACAAGGACGTTTCTATGAACTTCCTTCCGTTGACACACGTATTCGAGAAGGCATGGTGCTATCTTTGTATTCATAAAGGAGTACAGATCTGCATCAATCTTCGTCCGGCAGATATCCAGACAACCATTAAAGAAATTCGTCCGACACTGATGTGCAGCGTACCCCGTTTCTGGGAAAAGGTATATGCCGGTGTACAGGAGAAGATCAATGAAACGACAGGATTGAAGAAGGCGCTGATGCTGGATGCCATCAAAGTCGGCAGAATCCATAATCTGGATTATCTTCGGTTGGGAAAGACCCCTCCGGTGATGAATCAACTGAAATATAAGTTCTACGAGAAGACTATTTATTCTTTGCTGAAGAAGACGATCGGTATTGAGAATGGAAATTTCTTTCCGACAGCCGGTGCAGCCGTGCCCGATGAAATCAATGAATTTGTTCATTCGGTAGGAATCAACATGGTGGTCGGCTATGGACTGACAGAATCTACGGCTACGGTATCATGTACTTTGCCGGTAGGTTATGATATCGGTTCGGTAGGTGTGGTATTGCCGGGACTGGAAGTGAAGATAGGCGAAGACAATGAAATCCTGCTCCGTGGAAAAAGTATAACCAAAGGATATTATAAAAAGGCGGAAGCTACTGCCGCTGCTATCGATGCTGACGGCTGGTTCCATACAGGCGATGCAGGTTATTTCAAGAATGGGCAGTTATTCCTGACAGAGCGCATTAAGGATTTGTTTAAGACGTCGAATGGTAAATATATTGCTCCGCAAGCATTGGAAACCAAACTGGTGATAGATCGTTATATTGACCAGATCGCTATTATCGCAGATCAGCGGAAGTTTGTTTCTGCCTTGATCGTTCCGGTGTACGGGTTTGTCAAGGACTATGCGAAGGAGAAAGGAATCGAATACAAAGATATGGCCGAACTGTTGCAGCACCCAAAGATTGTCGGTCTGTTCCGTGCACGGATAGAGACCTTGCAACAGCAATTTGCGCATTATGAACAGATCAAACGTTTCACATTACTTCCTGAACCTTTCAGCATGGAGCGTGGAGAATTGACTAATACATTGAAGTTGAAACGCTCAGTGGTTTCTGAAAACTATAAAGAACTGATTGAGAAGATGTACGAAGAATAAGGCTTTTCTTGGTCTGGCCTGATGATAAACGATAAACGGTGAACAAGCTGCATATTTGGCAAGTTGTTCACCGTTTGTTCTTTGTGTATCAATAGGCTATGTGTCTGCTATTTTATGGAGAACACTATGCTTTAGTAACCGAAGATTTGTTCCTGAGTGAGTTCTTCGATAGGACCTACCGCTTTCAGCTTATTCATATCAAGGTCTTTCTTGTCTCCCAAGATGCAATACACATACGTGCGTCCTTTCACCCATTCCTTTTGGAAATCAACGATATCTTTCAATGTCATAGTCTGCACGTCATTATAGAGTTTGATGCGCGGATCTACGCTTTGTCCCAAATCCTGTGCATTGATATAAGTCCAGATAATATCGCTTTTGATGATGCGGTCGGTACGCATGCGGTTGATTAATCCTTCTTTTGCCAATTTGAAGGCTGCTTCGGATTCTGGCATATTGTTGATAATATCGTTGAACGTATTGACGGCATCAATCATCTTGTCATTTTGAGTTGCAATCTGGGTACGTATCGTATATGGATACTTCAGATAGCTTGGCGGCATTATACCCGCCCATGCGGAATAAGCCAGTCCGCGTGTTTCACGCATTTCCTGGAAGACGATGGAGTTCATGCCTCCGCCGAAATATTCGTTATATAATTCGCGGGTAGGTTCGATAGCCGGATCGTATTTCTTATCAAGATTGGAAATTTGCGCCATATAGATCTGTTTGGCTTCATAAGGAGCTACCAGTACTTTGGTCGCCGGTGTTTCAAGATAAGAAAACTCGTTTCCTGCAGGAATATCTTTCAGAGTAGCCGGTACCTGGTGGTATTGGTCGATGGTAGCCAGCAGGTCTTTGCTGCTGCTAGGACCATAATACAGGATACGATGTTTGTAGTTGTTCTGATTATGAATCCGGTCAACCAGTTCCTGTGGATTCATGCTGGCGAGCTCTGCTTCCGTTAGTAAATTGGTGGCGGGAGACTTCGGACCGTACATCGCATAATTCATCAGGCGGGAAAAGTTCTGTCCTTGATTCAGTTTGGCATCTGCACGGGCTTTCAGTATATCTCCGACCAGATTGTTGTAAGCTTCCTTATTTACTTGTGCGTCTGCCAGTAACTTTTCGAATAGTTGCATGGCAGCCGGCATATTCTCATTCAGACCGGAAAGAACCACGTAGGTGCGTTCGTTGCCCGGAGAAACGTAGAAAGTACACGCCAGACGATAGAACTCGCTCTTCAGTTCTTCCGGTGTCATGTCGGAAGTGCCCAGATATTCAAGGTAGTCGAAAGCCGTTCCCAATGCCTTGTCGTTGTTGTTACCCATATCGAATACGTAGATCAGTTGGAAGAGATCGTTGGTAGTATTCTGCTTATAGAGTACCGGAATGTCGGATTTCGCTGTCAGCTGGCTCATATCTTTCTTGAAGTCGAGGAATATAGGTTCGATGGGCTTTACTGCATTCTCCTGTATGGAGGTAAGGAATGGACTTGCCACATCCCGGTTGGATACGATGGGAGTAATCTCCGGTTTTGTCATCTTCTTCTCGTTCGGGTCCTTGCCTTGTTTCTTGTAGACAACGGCATAATTATCCTCCTTCAGATATTTATCGGCAAAGGCCACGATATCCTCTTTGGTCAGTTTAGCCATGCGGTCGATGGCGGTTACTTCGTCCTCCCAGTTTGTTCCGTTAATGAATGAGTTGACGAATATGTCGGCACGTCCTTCATTGCTTTCCATGCTTTGGAGCTCGTAGAGCTTGAAGTTGTTGATATTGGCTTGCAGCATCTTCTCATCGAACTCTCCGGCACGAAGTTTCTTTATTTCGTTCAGCAAGAGGTCTTTGACTTCTTCCAGCGTTTGTCCCTGTTTGGGAAGTCCGCCCAATATGAAGGCTGAGTAATCTGCCAGTCCCATCGGGTAACCGTAGCTGTTCAGCACCTTCTGCTGCTGGTTCAGATCAAGGTCGATGAGTCCTGCCTTTCCATTGTATAATACTTGCGAAACAACTTGCAGAACCTCGAAATCCTTGCTGGCCAATCCGGGGAATCTCCATGCCAGTGCAACGCTTTCCGCATCCGGACCTAATACCTCTTTAACTACAGGTGCGGTGATCGGATCTTCTTTCGGCAGATTCAGTTTGGGAAGTTCCGGATTCGGCTTCAAGCCGCTGAAGTATTTATCTATCAAGGCAATGGTTTCATCCGGGTCTAAATCTCCGGACATACAGATCGCCATATTATTGGGAACGTACCATTGTTTATAGTAATTCTTGATATTGGTGATGGAAGGGTTCTTCAGATTCTCCTGTGTACCCAATACGGTTTGTGTTCCATAAGGATGTTTGGGGAAGAGAGAGGAGAAGATCGCCTCCTGCACTTTGCTGTTGTCCCGGGTCAGAGACATATTTTTTTCTTCGTATACAGCTTCTAGTTCCGTATGGAAACCGCGGATGACATTATTCTCGAAGCGGTCTGCCTGAATCTTTGCCCAGTTCTCTATCTGATTGGAGGGGATATCTTCCTGATAGACAGTCTGGTCATACCATGTGTAGGCGTTGCTGCCGGAAGAACCGATAGCAGCCATCAGCTTGTCATATTCGTTGGGAATGGCGTATTTGGATGCTTCGTAAGAGAGGCTGTCGATGGTGTGGTAGATCGCTTTGCGCTCTGCTTCGTCCGTCGTCTGGCGGTATATCTCAAATTGCTGTTCAATTTGGTCCAATAGTGGTTTTTCGGCAGCATAATCCTGTGTGCCATACTTGTCGGTACCTTTAAACATCAGGTGTTCAAAGTAGTGTGCCAGTCCGGTCGTTTCTGCCGGGTCGTTCTTTCCGCCCACCCGCACGGCGATGAATGTTTGAATGCGGGGAGTTTCCTTGTTTACAGTGAGGTAAACTTTTAATCCGTTGTCCAGTGTGTAGATGCGGGCTTTCAGCGGGTCATTGGGCACTGTCTCGTAGCTATACTTCTTTTGTGAGCTACAACTGCTCATCACTAATGCAAGGAAGAGCGATAAGCATGAAAGTTTCAGGAGTTTGTTCATATTGTGACAACATTTTAGTGACAGAAACAAAGGTAGCGGAATTTTTCTTACCTTTGCACCGAAAAGAGAAATTTGTAAATTGTAAATGATAAAATTGTAAATCACATGATTACTATTGAACAACTTAAAGACGTGAAAGAGCGCACTGATGCGCTGAGGAGGTATCTTTGACATCGACGGGAAGAAAATTCAAGTCGAAGAAGAGCAACTAAGAACGCAGGCGCCGGGATTCTGGGATGACCAGAAGAAAGCGGAAGCCCAGATGAAACTGGTGAAAGACCTGCAAAAGTGGATTGACGGCTATAATGAAGTCAAGACGCTGGCAGACGAACTGGAACTGTCGTTCGATTTTTATAAAGAAGAATTAGTGACTGAGGGAGATGTGGACACGGCTTATGCGAAAGCCAGTGAAGCGGTAGAAGCACTCGAACTCAAGAATATGCTGCGTGATGAAGCCGACCAGATGGCCTGTGTGTTGAAAATCAACTCCGGTGCGGGTGGTACGGAAAGTCAGGACTGGGCATCTATGTTGATGCGTATGTATCTGCGCTATGCTGAAACGAACGGTTACAAGGCTACTATCGCCAACCTTCAGGAAGGGGATGAGGCAGGAATCAAAACCTGTACCATCAATATTGAGGGAGATTTCGCTTATGGTTATCTGAAAGGAGAGAACGGCGTTCACCGTCTGGTGCGTGTTTCTCCGTACAATGCGCAAGGCAAGCGCATGACATCGTTTGCTTCCGTGTTCGTCACTCCGTTGGTGGACGACAGTATCGAAGTGAATATTCTGCCTGCCTGCATTTCATGGGATACATTCCGAAGCGGTGGTGCCGGTGGCCAGAATGTTAATAAGGTGGAATCCGGCGTTCGTCTGCGCTATCAGTACAAAGACCCTTATACGGGAGAAGAAGAGGAAATCCTTATCGAGAATACCGAAACTCGTGACCAGCCGAAGAACCGTGAGAATGCAATGCGCCAGTTGCGCTCTATCTTATACGATAAAGAATTGCAGCACCGCATGGCAGAACAAGCGAAAGTGGAAGCTGGTAAGAAGAAAATCGAATGGGGATCGCAGATTCGCAGCTATGTATTCGATGACCGTCGCGTGAAAGACCATCGTACCAACTATCAGACTTCGGATGTAAACGGAGTGATGGATGGTAAAATCGAGGAATTCATCAAAGCCTATCTGATGGAATTTTCATCGCAGGAATCATAAAAACAAAAATTAGCGAGTGTTATTTTTGGAAAGTTAAAAGATTTGTTTTTACTTTGTTAGCGTTGAACTTTAAAGCTAACATTATGGGTAAAAGTAAGAGAAAAGTAGCACATAGTAAGAAAGAGGAGGAGCAGGCCCAGCGGGTAGTCAAGATAGTATTTGTTTCACTCATTATTTTGGCGCTGATTATGCTGATCGCATATTCCTTTTTCGGCTGATTGATTCACCACAGGTTACACAGTTTTGCATGGACGGGGACACGTTGATTGTCGACGGTGAATATCCATGCTGACGAGGGTAGTCCGTGGTGAATTCTTTTTTTGTAACCCCTTTGTTATCCATGTAACAGTATTGTAACCATTCTGTAATTTCACCGTATCTCTTTTGTAATCTCTCCGTATCTTGCTCATTGTACCTTTGCCGCGAATTAAGTAGCAAACAATTGAATGAGTAGAATTACAACAACCGTCGCCCTGCTTTTGATGGCGACAGCAGCCTGCGGACAGGCTAAAGAAGATGCCGGGGATGGCAAACAGCTGGATAAGCAGACCATGGAACTGAAAGATTATTTGCCCGAAATTCATGGAACGATCCGGGGAAAATATGAGTTCCAGACAGAAACCAACGAAAGCCGTTTTGAAGTGCGGAATGCCCGCTTCAGTGTTTCGGGAAATGTACATCCGATTGTTGCCTATAAAGCGGAGATCGATTTGTCCGACGAGGGTTCCATCAAGATGCTTGATGCGTATGCCCGTGTATTTCCTGTCAAGGACCTGAATTTTACGATTGGTCAGATGCGTGTACCTTTCACGATCGACGCCCATCGTTCTCCCCATCAGCAGTATTTTGCCAATCGTTCGTTTATAGCCAAGCAGGTGGGCAATGTGCGTGATGTCGGTTTCACCGGTTGTTATACACAAAAAGAAGGTCTTCCTTTTATCCTTGAAGGTGGATTGTTTAACGGCTCCGGACTGACTAATCAGAAGGAATGGCATAAGACCTTGAATTATTCGATAAAAGCACAGTTGCTGCCTAATAAAAATTGGAATCTCACTTTGAGCACTCAAATGATAAAGCCGGAACATACCCGTATTAATATGTATGATGCCGGCATCTACTATCAGAATAATCGTTTTCATATCGAAGCGGAGTATTTGTATAAAATGTATGGACACGAAGCGTTTAAGGACGTTCATGCGGTCAATAGCTTTGTGAATTATGATTTGCCGTTGAAAAAAGTATTCAATAAGATTTCTTTTCTGGCCCGTTATGATATGATGACTGACCACAGTAATGGGCTGGCGGACAGTGAGACAGGTGTTTTGAAGATAAACGACTATGCCCGTCATCGTGTGACAGGCGGTATCACGCTGAGCCTTTCCAAAGCTTTTATTGCCGATCTCCGTCTCAACTTTGAGAAGTATTTCTATCAGAAGTCCGGAGTTCCCAAAGAATCGGAGCGTGATAAAATCGTTATTGAGTTTATGACGAGATTTTGATTTTTAATTATCTTTGTGCTATGGCACAAGAAATAGAACGTAAATTTTTAGTTTCCGGTGATTTTAAATCCTTTGCTTTTGCGCAGAGCCGGATTATGCAGGGATATATTTGCAGCGCCCGTGGTCGGACGGTGCGGGTTCGTATTCGTGACGATAAAGGTTATCTCACTATCAAAGGTGCTTCCAACGAATCGGGTACCAGTCGCTATGAGTGGGAAAAGGAACTTCCCTTGTCCGAAGCGGAAGAACTGATGAAACTTTGCGAACCGGGAATGATTGATAAGACCCGTTATCTGGTACGTAGTGGCAATCATATCTTCGAAGTAGACGAGTTCTACGGTGAGAATGAAGGACTTATTGTGGCTGAAGTAGAGCTGGGCACGGAAGATGAGGCGTTTGTCAAGCCCGGGTTTATTGGCGAAGAAGTGACCGGGGATGTACGCTACTATAACTCTCACCTGATGAAAAAACCGTATAAAACGTGGTGAATGTTAACAAATAAGCTGTATATTTGTTCTTAGTACTAAAAGAGCAGTATATGGAACAGTTGTACAATTATCTACCGAGGGAACTGATAACTTTCGTTCTGGTTACTTTATTTTCTTTACTTATCGGACTGTCACAACGACGGATCAGTCTGAAGCGTGAAGGGGAAACAACTCTCTTCGGGACTGACCGTACATTTACTTTCATTGGTATTCTAGGCTATTTGCTCTATATACTCGATCCTACGGATATGCGTCTGTTTATGGGTGGTGGTGCTGTGCTCGGTTTATTGCTGGGCTTGAACTATTACGTCAAGCAGTCTCAATTCCATGTTTTTGGTGTAACGACCATTATTATTGCACTGATTACTTATTGTCTGGCTCCTATTGTTTCTACCCAGCCTTCCTGGTTTTATGTGATGGTGATTGTGACGGTGCTTTTATTGACGGAGCTTAAACACACTTTTACGGAGTTTGCCCAGCGGATGAAGAACGATGAGATGATTACGCTGGCAAAGTTCTTGGCTATCAGTGGTATCATATTGCCTATGTTACCGCACAAGAACCTGATTCCGGATATTAATCTCACTCCTTATTCTATTTGGCTGGCGACGGTTGTTGTCTCCGGTATCTCGTATTTGTCTTACTTGCTGAAACGCTATGTGTTTCATGAATCGGGAGTATTGGTTTCCGGCATTATCGGTGGATTGTATAGTAGTACTGCCACAATTTCGGTATTGGCCCGTAAAAGCAGAAAGGCTTCCGAGCAGGAGGCGAACGAATATGTAGCTGCTATGCTGCTTGCGGTCAGCATGATGTTTCTGCGTTTTATGATATTGATTCTGATCTTTAGCAGGGAGATATTTACATCTATCTATCCTTATCTTTTGATTATGTCTGTGGTAGCTGCCGTTGTTGCGTGGTTTATACATTCCCGTCATCGACGCTCCAAGGATATGACCGATGAGTCGGAAGATGAGGACAGCAGTAACCCGCTCGAATTTAAAGTTGCTCTGATTTTTGCCACTCTCTTCGTTGTGTTTACAGTGCTGACGCACTATACTTTGGTTTATGCGGGTACAGGCGGATTGAATCTGCTTTCTTTTGTATCCGGACTTAGTGACATTACTCCTTTTATCTTGAACCTTTTGCAGAATACAGGGAGCGTAGCTGTACTGGTTGTTGTGGCTTGCAGTATGCAGGCTATTATCAGTAATATTCTGGTGAATATGTTTTATGCTTTGTTTTTTGCAGGGAAAGGTAGTAAGTTACGTCCCTGGATTTTGGGAGGATTCGGGACGGTGATCGGGGTAAATCTTGTGTTGCTTCTGTTCTTCTATTTGTAGAAAAGGGGGGCATCCTTTTTGTTGCCGAATACACTCAATAGAACTGGCTTATATTTTGTTTTTTTGAATAAAGAAACTATCTTTGTATTTAGATATAATAGTATCTGAATAGTGCTATTTTTTAATTAATTGAATATAATTGTATGCCTTTACTTTATAATTTTGATGTAGAGAGACCCGAAGAGTTGCTGGCAATTCTGGCTCAGAATCTGCAGAAACGCAGGCTTGAGAAAGGACTTTCCCGAGAAGCTCTTACCGAACTTAGCGGAGTTCCGACGCCTACTATTGCCAAGTTCGAACAAAAGCATACTATTTCATTGGCATCCTATGTGGCATTAGCAAAAGCACTGGGTTACTCTAAAGCTATCAAGGAACTTTTATCTGAACCGCTGTTTAGTACAATGGAGGAGTTGGAAATGATTAATAAGAATAAAAACAGAAAGAAGGGGCGTAATGAAATCAGTAAATAAACTGATAGTAACCTATCATAGTAGAAGTGTTGGAACTCTCAGTATGACACCTGATAATCGGCTATGCGCATTTCAGTATGATAGAGAGTGGTTGGCTAATGGGTTTTCTATCTCTCCGCTTGACTTGCCTTTAAAACCTGATTTGTTTATTGCTAAGCCACAACCTTTTTGGGGAAACTTTGGTATTTTTGAAGACAGTCTCCCTGATGGATATGGGCGTTATTTACTTCATCGTTTACTCAAAAAACAAGGGGTGAATGATAGCGAGCTAACTCCCTTGCAACGGTTGAGTATAGTCGGAACATCAGGGATGGGAGCTCTTTGTTATATACCGGAGACATACATTGGCGAAGAAAAATCTCTTCCGACACTGGATTGCCTTCAGCAAATGGCATTGGACATACTGTCAGAGAAATCGTATGAGGATGAAGAGGTACTTTACTTTAATAGTGGCAACTCAGGTGGATGCCGCCCTAAATGTTTACTTCACGATACAGAAGGAGCTTGGTTGGTGAAGTTCAGGCATACATATGATCCGAAAGATATGGGAGCGATGGAGTATCGTTATAATGAAGTCGCTCGTAAATGTGGCATAACAGTACCGGACTTTAAATTGATGGACGGAAAGTATTTTGCTACCAAAGGTTTTGATATTGAAAATGGTATTAGGTATCATATTGCTACGGCAGGGGCACTACTTAATGAATCTATTATGCAACCCAGATTGGATTATAAGACTTTACTGCACTTGGTTGGTTATCTTACCCAAGACCCTAAACAGGTAGATGAAATGTTCCGGCGTATGGTGTTCAATGTCTTAACGGATAATAAAGATGACCATGCCAAAAACTTTAGTTTCATTTATAAAGAGGGGAACTGGGCGTTAGCTCCGGCTTATGACTTGACCCGATGCAATAACGGATATAATGGAGAACATGCTACCTCTGTTAATAATCATGGTAATCCTACTATAGAAGATATGCTGATTGTTGGAGAGAGCATTCGTATTCCTCGGAAAAAGGGAAAAGAGATGATATTGACTATTGCAGAAGGGTGTGCTGAGTTATTATCTAAAAAAGGCATCTGAGAAACAGATGCCTTTTTTAATGAAGTTATTTAGAAATCAATATCGTTCATGCTATTAACCAATAACTGATATTTAATATATCCTCCACTTTTAGAAGAATATTTGGTATAAATAGCGGTGATATTACCTTTGGCACCATCTGCAGGCAGAGGCTGAAGTGCGAAGTTTGAATATCCGCTGACACGCAGGATATAGTTGCCACCTGTAGATGTCGCATTGTCATAAGCAAACCAGGAAGAACCATAATAGCGATTACCTCCATAGCTGTAAGCATAGGTTGGAGTCAATCCTTCTTCTGCATAATATTTGTTTTCATATACAGCGGTGGTTGAACCGTTCGGGTAAGTTGTTTCCAGATATTGAGGATACTTGTCGCCGTCGTATGTGCCTTCTTTGTAAGTCAGTCCTTCGAAACGTACTAAACGTCCTAATGCATCATCATTCAATTCTGTTTTATAATTATTTTCATTGATAACCAATATGTCGTCTTCTGTCAGACTGCCGAGTTCACCTTTGAATACATGTTGATCTACAAATAAGGTATTCTCGAGATTACGGTTTGCATAACCTTTGGAAATGTCTTCTGCTGTCGGCATTCCACCTACACTTAACATATAACGATAGCTACCGATAGCCAGACCTTTGGTTTTAACAAAGAGAGTCTGCCCTACATGAAAATAAACATAGTTGCTAACCATCAATTTCAGTTCAATGGCTGATTTGGATGATTCATCATAGATGTATACTGATTTGTATACATTACCGGCTTGGTCGCTTGAGATGACTTTTCCGCTGATGACATAGTCTTCTGTGATTTCCAGAGTTTTTCCCAGACTGGCTGCACCGTTTCCGTATTCTTTATAGAAAAGTTGCTTAAAGTCCTTGATGGAGATTAGTTTGCTATTTGAGAAGTCTTCTTTTGTCCAGACTTTGGCTGGAGCAGGCTCTTCAAATTCGTTGTAGCAGCTACTGAAACCGAGCACTACTACCGCAAGCATAAATAATTTAAATATTTTGTTCATAACTGTTCTTTTTACTTATGATGTCCTTAGAAACGGAAATAAATGTTCATGTAATAGGTTGTACCGAACATATAGAAATATTTCGAATCAAACGGTTGGTAAGTTTGATAACTTTCATCCTTGTTCTTCAGCAGACGAACTTGTTCATAACCGCCGGTCTTGATATTCTGGTTGTTGAGCAGGTTCTTTACCTCCAGGCTGAAACCAAGAGTATAGGCACGGTTAATGTACCAGTTCTTACCAACACTTGCATTTAAAACGCAAGCAGAGTTGAATTTCTCCTGATTACGTAACGTTGCGATATCTTCTTCAGTCATTCCCGGTGTCAGTACGGCATCTGTACGATAGAGCGGACTCATAGATAAGTACATATTATTATAATAGTTCATATCTAATGACGCAAATATGTTTTTAGGACCACGGTAAGACAAGCCTACGTTCAGTGCTGTTTGCGGAGTGCTTTCTACACGGAAGTTCTTCCAGTATACTTTACCCTGGTTTTTGATTTCTCCACTATTATCCTGAATCTGTACATAATCCGGGTTATTGTCATAAGTGAATTGTCCCCAGCTGATGGCTGCATTCAGAGAAAGTCCTGCATAGATAGGTACAGAAGCTGCTGCTTCAAGTCCGAAGTGACGTTTGTTGATACCGCTCATTGCAAAGTTGGAGAAGGTAGCTTCTACGTCATCATAATAAGAGAGAACTTTGGACTGATCCATAAACTTCGTATAGTATCCGGAGATACGTGCTTTAACATCCCCCCAACGCAAGTTATAAGAGGCGTCTACACCAAATACCTTCTCGCTTGAAATACCCGGAGTCGCAGAGTTGCGGGTACGGGGAGAAACAAATGAAGCTTGGAAGGCAGGAGCATCCTGCATATAGATGATGTTGGCATCAATAGAATGAGCAGCAGAGAACTTATAGCTGAAGTTGGCTTTCAGTTTATAAGTCAGGTAATTCTGCTTCTTAGAGTCTCCTTGAGAATTGTCAAGGAACAACCCTTTTTTCCAAATACCATGACGCCACAGAGTAGTATGTCCGAGTTCTCCACCCAGATTGACTCCAAAGTTGCCGAAGTTTCTGCTATATTGTGCCCAGGCGCGTGCGTTGATAATATTTCCGTAGTAGTCGTAGCTGTATTTATCACCCTTCTTGACAGCTTGGGCATGACCGTACTTATCATAGTACTCCATGTTGTTCTGGTAAAGGATTGGGTTCATACCACCCATGTCACGTTCGGCAAACTTGTCTACGTCTACCCAGTAATCACCACCCAGCAAATCTTTCACTTCGCTATAATATTCTGTGCGATTACGACGCAAGTTCAATCCACCGTTAATTTTAGAATTGTCACGGAAGATATGAGAGAATTGTGTGTAGAGATTCCAGTCTATCTGATCGGCATGGCGTTCTTCAATCATGTTGATGGCACGATGACCGGCTCCATAGGTCGGGTTCTCTTCCTGGCTTTGGTTGATATGATACAAGTTGTCCCAGTTGATGTGGCGGATGTTATTAGTATTTCCTATCCATGCTTCATACAGTTGTGCTCCGACGTAAGTGTTGTTATAGAAACTCGGTAAATAACGGTAATAGTCGGGACGTGGGTCGGGACCACCGTACCAAGTCAGCGCAGAGTAACCGTTCTGTCCGAAACGTACAGAGGTTGCAACGTTTAATTGTGAACGGTCATTGATGTCGAATGTATAATTCAACATCGTAATAGGTTCATGATAGCTGCGCACACGTGCGTTGACACGCTTTCCATTCAGCCAACCCCAGTTTGGATTGTAGTAGTTGTTGCCTACTAAGTCGTAGACTTCCTGAGTAGAAGCTTGTTGTGCACCACGTTCTGTGGGAGCACCCAGGATGCTTAATGCCAAGCGGTGTTGTGAATTGAATTGCTTTTCTACAGCGGCAAAATATCCGAAGGCATTGTAGTACACACCGTTTACATAAGAGTTTCCTCCTTGGCGGGTTGATACGGAGAAGGCATAAGACCAGCCGTTATCCTGTAATCCGGATGCATAGGTCAGCATACCACGGAAGCGGTACATGGAGTTACCGTTAACTACGCTGGCGCGAAGGCCTTTGCGCATCTGTGAAGGACGGGTATTGATATTTGTTGTACCTGCGATACCGCCGATGCCCATATCCCCCATGTTCAGTGCAGATGTGACTTCCTGATTACGAGTCGCATCATTCAAGCCGCTCCACAAAGACCAGGGAGTATATCCTGTCATTGCGTCATTCAGTTGAATACCGTTCATATAAACGTCGGAGTATTGAGAATCATAACCACGTACATTGAAACGCATTTCACTGAATTTGTAGGAAGCGATGTTATTGAATACGTCTTTTGATGCGGACAGAGACGAGGGAAGTGATTGTGCATCCTCCAGCGTTTCTGTGTCAAATTCGGCAAAGATAGCATCGTCCATCGTAGGAGCAACGTTTTCAGGGATCAAAATGACGTTATTGATATCTCTGATCAACTTATCCACACGGACAGCCAGAGTTAAAGGTTCGAACTCTGCAGCTTCGAAAGACAGAGTGTATTCTCCTTTTGCCAGGTTTTCGATAACGAAGTTACCCGACGCATCAGTCTTGGTTGTTACATCTCCCGGGGTTAATGTCACTTTTACGCCGTCTATGGCCGCACGTGTCGTACGGGAAACGACTTTACCTTTGACTCCACCATTGTTTTGTGCAAAAACAGTGAATGACATCAAAGATAATACCATGAATAGGATTGTTTTGATTTTCATATAAACTTATTTTTTTATTTACCTATATAGATATATACGGGGAAGTGGTCACTGTAACCTCCCTGGAAGTTATTACCTACGTATGTGCGCAATGGATATCCTTTGTATTGTCCTTCTTTCTGCACCATGTAAAGTTGCTTGAAGATATTTCCATAGAATTTAGATCCGGGAGCTTGCTGCAATTTCAGCTTTCCTGTCGATCCTTTTGCTAAATTCTCGGATACTACAATATTATCAAAGATATTCCAGGCATCTCCGTAGGCTAGTGTTCCGTATCCTGCTTTGAGCATATCGGCATAAGGAGCGAAGAAGTCGCCTTCCTTCAAATCTTTCAGTTTGAATTTGGCTCCTAACCCTTGTGCTATACTTTTGTCGGTCGGATCATCATTGAAGTCTCCCATCATAACCACTTTCGTGTTAGGATTGGCCTTCATTACAGAGTCTGCAATGCTGCGCATCTGTTCGCCTACAGCGATACGTTTAAATTCTGAAGCTTCTTTTCCTCCCAGGCGTGAAGGCCAGTGTGCTACCATAAAGAAGAAGGGTTCGTTTTCAATCGTTCCCCAAAGCGTCAGGATATCACGGGTCTTGAAGTCCGGAAGTGAAGGGATGACTGTTCTTACAGCTTTTTCTCCTTCTATTTTAAACACATCGGGACGATACAGAAAAGCAACGTCTACACCGCGGGCTTCAGGAGAGTCGAAATGTGAAATCCGATAGTTTGCCGGAGCCAGTTTGCGGGTTGCGATAATATCTTCCAGTACACTGCGGTTTTCTACTTCCGATACACCGATAATTACCGGATAATCCTTGTTGATAGCTGCAATATCGAAGAATACACGTTCTGTGTTAGCCAACTTCTTATTGTACTTGGCTGAGTTCCACTTCTTAGGACCTTCGGGAGTAAATTCATCATCGTGAACTTCCGGATCATTGATTGTATCGAAGAAGTTCTCAAGATTGTAAAATACAACCTTATACGGTTTCTGCGCAAAGCTGAACGATATCAGCAGCGCAAAGAGCGCGGTTACTAATAACAGTTTTTTCATAAGCTAGCTTATTAGTTAATCCCCCATTGAGTGGGATTATTTTGTTGTTTTACACTGTTGGATACTTGTGGGAAGAAGGTAAATCCTGTCATCTTTTCGATGTCTGCTACAGAAGTACAGATAGACTTAGGAGGTTCAATGTTTCCATACGATTTGTGATCTACCCAAAATCCTATTGATATCAGTTCACTGTCTGAACAATCTTTGATGTTCTTTCCTGTTTTTCCACTCTTCGTACGCAGAAGTACTTTGAAGTAGTTCGTAGGAACCGGAACTGTATTCCTTGCTCCATCCGTAGTGGTGGTTGCACCTGCCCCAAAATATGCGCCGGTAACTACATACAAGGTATCAGAACAGTTATTTGCCCGAACTTTTGTTTCAAGTTTAGCCCACATATCCTGATTCAAACGATTAAGCTGTGGGGTCATATTGGACATATAGAAGGTTTGAGCATTCATTTCGTCTGTTCCTAGGCGATCGGCTGATGGAAGCTGATGACCACGGTCATAAGATCCTCCATAAGATCTTAATGTACAATCAGCCTGATAACTTTGAGGAATGATAGGGTCGAAGGCCCAACGGTCTGTACGTTCTCCTGAACCTTTGAGGTATGCGTTATGTATCGGATAGGCTACCCATAAAGCTGCTTTCTTTGTTTTATCAAAACAAATAGAATAATTACGTATTGTTTTATTATTCAATAGAGCATAATGAGTTACATACTGATAATTAGCATTTTCCTTGAAATCAGGAACTTCAGCCCACAGTTTGAAAGCTGGCAAGTTCTGCTGTGATTCAGATAATTGTACTAAATCAAAGACTTTCGCCTCTTGGTCTGCAAACTGGAGTGAAACTTTTGCTACACGTTGTTCTTTACCTGTATTGCTATTATAATACACGTATAAAACATTGAGTCCGTCTTTTATTTCTCCGGATTTAGAGGATAAGGTCAGATCATTGCTACTGAAAGAACACCATGTTGTGCCCTCAGTGATTTCTGCATTCCATATTGTCCCAGGAGTACCTGTGATGATTATGGCAGACGATCCGGATGCCGATTTTACAGTGGAGGAAATTTTCCAGTAGGCATCACCTGACTGTGACGAGCCTCCACCGTTGGAGTCATCATTGCTACATGCAGCTATAAATAGTATAAGTGCAGTTAACCATATTGATTTAGAAATAAATCTATAGTATTTATTGGGTGGCATTATTAGTTATTATATGGGTTTAAGACAATCCAGTCTTGATAGAACATTTCTACCAAGACTGGAATATCATTATTCTAGAAGGATATTATTCTGTTAATCTGTAGATGGTTACGTCTACTTGAGTTCCTTTATAACAAGCAAATCGATATTGATTGTTATTATTATTCCATTGTAAATTACGGGCAGCGTATTTTACTGGAATAATTTTAGTACCATCAAATTTCCATTGGAATCCATCTTTTATAGAACTATCGAAGTGTAAATTATTACCATCTTTTGTCAATCCCAAATAGGTTGATCCAAGTAGAATAGTATATTGATCTTCACTACCTTCTACCTTAGCTATAGTACATGCATATTGATTGGTCTCATCATTTGCCGCTATAGTTTCATTAGATGAATTATAGGCTGATAAAATATCTACATATCCGGCATAATCACCTGCGCCTTTTCCTGATAAAACATTGACTGTCGTTCCATCCTCCTTAGTATATGTAATCAAATACTTCCCACTCCAATCAGAAGGAGCCGATGTTACTTTTTCATATACTTTTGTTACGGCTCCCTTAGCATCTTGTTTTACAACTACATTTACTTTGCTATTTCCAAGAGCAATTACCAGGGTCTGTTCAACGGCTCCACCGTTATTCTCTATTGCAGTAACTGTAACAACATTGCCTTCAACGGATGAGGATAAGTTACCGCTTAAGCCTGTAGCTGTAATAACATTTGCTCCTTGATTTGCAGTGGTAACTGTAATTGTTTTAGTACCACCAGTTGAAAGGAAGCTTAATGAAGATGGATCTACTTCAACAATTGTTGGTTCAGTGACTTTGAATCCGCTCACGTCTTCAAGATTACGAGGTGCTAATTGTCCTGCACTTTGGTAGATGGAAGCAATACCCGTCATTGATGCAGTTGTTGCTGCATATGGCTGATTATCGAACGGAGTTGCGTTCTTGTTTATATTGACAGTGAATGATGTCCCTGCAACATTGAATGTGTGATTTTTGCCAGCATCAGCATCTTTCCACACTCCTCCTGTTGCAATATTGACATTTTCAACTGTAACAGGCATACATACAAATGCTGCTAGTTGGGATAAAGTGACTTTTACAGGTGTTACGGCATTGTTTGCAGAAATAACCTCAATATTATCTGCGCTGAATCCTTCAACTTGAGGTACATCATAACGTTTATATATTTTGGCTACATCTTTTTGTAATGTTACTTTGATCTCTTGACCTAATGCATATTGAGTTACATCTATTTGGTTGTTATATAAAGAAAGTGCATTACCCGCTGTGGTAGCTCCTTTGCTCATCAGATAAAGAGTACCATAAGAGTAGTTCTTGCCTGCAGGGTCACCACAAATAATACCTTGAATTACATAGTTTTCATCTACAGCTGTGGAAGTACTTGTCATTTTTGTTACTAAGTCTGCTATAGAAATAGGAGTTGCAGTAGACTCGATAGCGACAAATGTTTTAGGCTCACCGTAAATAGTACTAGAAGCAGTTGTTGCATAAGCACGGAATGCATATTGATTGTCTTTAGTCAGATTAGTAACAGCTACTGTCCAAGGATTTTCTTTTACCGATGCGGCTGTTTTAGTCGCTTTTGTCCAATCAATATCTGTTACAGTTCCAGTACTGAATTCAATATACTGTACACCAACTTCGGTGGCTTCAGAAATCTCAATATTAGCAACTGAACCACCTAATGTTGCAGTGGTAGCTGTGATGGCTTTTGCATCTGTTGTTGTTACTTTAGGTTCTCCTGCTGTTCCAAAATCAATTTCAGTACCACCAGCACCTGTTGCCAAAGTGATATCATCTAAACGAATAGCTGAAGCATCTAAAGCTGTGAATCTGATATATAGGTTTTCAGGAACTTGTTTTAATGTGAAGTTTGCTGTTGCAAAAACCCAATAAGGATAATCGGCATCGCCATTATTCTTAGTATATGTAATTGGTACCCAAGCCGTACCATCAGCACTTAATGCAACTTCAAATTTGGAAACATCGAAGGTGTTGTCGTATGTTCCGTTATTGTTCACAGAACGGCTGGCTCCAAATGTCAATTGCAGATTCTTTTGTTCGGAAGTAAGCGTGATCGTATTAACATTGAAGTTTGTAGGAGTTTTGCCGAAAAATACAACGTTAGGTCCTGATGCACCTGCATAAGCATCTGTATTTGCTAATCCACTATTACGGACTGAAGCATTTACGCCTGTATAAGTAACGGATTCTGAACCGACCCCTGTTTTATTCCATCCTTCGTATTTATCAACAAAAGGCCAATTCGTTTTATCAAGCTCAATTGTACCAACATTGTCGTTATAGATTACTACAGATGGCTCTACGCTTCCACTGCTAATCTTAACAGTCTCTGACATCAACACACCCACTTTATTTGAAATCTCAATAACAACGCTGGCTTCATCATTAACGTTTTCCGGAATGCTAACCTGAATAGTAGCAGAACCTTCACCTTCATATTTTGATAGAGTAACCCATGATTTGTCATCCTTTACTGTAGCTTTCCAACTACGGTTGGTTGAAATGTCAAAAGAAGCTTGGCTTCCGTTGGCTGGTTGACCGTCTAAGCCGAAAATCAAGGTTGTAGGCGAAACTTCGAGGTATGGAGCCTCGGTATCATCATTGTCGTCAACGCAACTTACGAAAGCTGTGCTAACCATTACAAGCATAAGCCCGTAGAATAACTTCAGAAAGTTCAAATTTCTCATTTTGTTGCTTTGTTAATTAATTAATAAAATTTTTGTGAATCATTTATCATTTTGTTCTCTCTCGATAATAATAGTTTAGCAAAGTTATTTTTTTCTATGAAACGTGCAAAGTTTCTAACGTCTTTTTCATATTACAACTGTGTTAAATTTTAGTGACTTAAGAACCGGCAATGAGGTGATTTTCGACATTGACGAATAGATTGATTCTTTTTATCTTCAATATATAACATTGTGAAAGAATTTAGAGATGTTTGTTACTTTTTTGAAAGATTTGCATTATGCCTTTATTGGACTTGGCCTTGTTAGCAATTGCACTGTTTACGGAGTATTAATAGAAATATTTTTGAATGGACTTCATTTATAATTTGATAGATAGAATCCTAATGGTATAAATTTATTTTAATATTTGGATGCTGAAATACCGTATTGGGAATGAATGCGTCTTTTTACTTTCATCTTGATGGTGGAATCTTATTGTATAAACTATTTATTTCTTCTTTTGTGCTCTGATTGCCGAATGTTTTGTGATGATCTTGTTGCTTTGATCTTCATCCACAATTTCTCCCACCATCCACTTTCAGCTTTACTTAGCGTATCAGAAGTTATCGTGATTATCTTTTCTCTCAACTTGTTCTGTTCGGTTGCCATCGCATACTGCTTTTCCAACACTGAAATTCTACGCTTTTTGCATTGAAGGTCTTGCTCTTGTAGCTCAATGACTTCAAGATAAACTTTGCATACTTCGGATTGGTTATTGCAGAGTTGTTCCAGCGTATGAATGTAGTCTTTGGTGGGAAGGGTTTCGTGCCAACACAAGAATTTCTGAAGGCTCTTTTCGTCAATGATAAGAGTAGTCTCTGTGAAATATGCGGTGATTGCTTCCATTTCTGCCCACAAACAGATGTCTTCTTCTTTGACTCCGTACTTGTGCGCCGCTTCGTCTATGCTAATCCATTTCGGCATAGTGTTTCTTTGTTTATGCGTTTAACAAAAAAGAGCGAATAACTCTTGCCAAGCATGGTGCAACAAGCATCCCTGCATTTTGCTTTCTAGTCGGAGGGTTATGGGGTATGGGGATTATGTAGGGGAACCGACCGGATACAAAAGAGGCATGGATGCTGTTGAACCATTATCTGATTTCGAGGCCTAGCAAAACCCTTGCAAAAGATAATGATAACAACAGACATCCACGCCAATCGTTTATATATAACACATCTTTAACTGATATGTTGATATACAGCCATCCACGTGGAGTATCTGTTGTATCATCTCTCTTTGCATAGAAAATTGCTAGTTTTCGAAATCGAGAGACAATACATTATTAATACTCCTATTTAAGGAATAAAAAACACTACCCGCTTATTACATCTCGCTGATGCGCAGAAAGTGTACAGCAAAGATATATGTTTTTTCGGAATAAAGTGGGAGAATGGGAATAAATAAAAGAAGTCTGGTATTTAGAATGATTTTTTGTGTTTAGGTGATGTTATTTCAAGGTGTTGTTGCCATTAATATCACTTAGCACATTTATCTCCTTCGTAAAGCAATGCTTTGTATCTTCAAAAGCTATGCTTTATGGTTGCTAAAGCATTGCTTTAAATAACCATACAGCAGATGTTACGAGTGTCGCCTTCACCTTCACTTTTTCCTCTCAACCTTTTATTTATCAGTGATCTCGGGTGAAGGGACGGCTATTCACCTAGTGAGTGGAGAAAACATTGTAAGTGTTTGAAATAAACTATCAATGGTTTGAAACAAACATTGGGAAGAAAAAAATAATCTATTAGCATCTTTTTATTAGGTTATAGCTAATACGAATATCATTATAGCAAAAACAAATTAGCTTATAGCAAAGTGAACGATGTCTTTATGATTACATATGAAAATTGGGTGAAGGATCGGTGAAGGGCGATATGCTTCACCCGTTATCACTTATGAATAAAAGGTTTCGAAGAAAAGGTGAAGGCTACCCTTCTATTTGAAAATTTATAGTATGGCGTATAAAAGCATCTGGCTTTGATGGGAAGGGGGCGTTTCAGCGCAAGAATTTCTGACATTATACAACTCATACCTCATACAAGTTACTTGGTATATGGTTGATGCAAGCTCAAGAGAAGGGAAATCAAGGTGATGCCTGCATGGAAGTGGATGTGCAATAAAATGAAAAACGATTCTCTGATATATCAGGAATTACTTGATATTAATGGCAAATAAAATATGGGTTCTAAATATAATACCTTTTAGTGTACAACTTAATCTCTTTTAGTGAATGAATTAATTCGTCCGCCTATAGGCAAAGTTGCGTTTGCCTATAGGCAACCTTTCGTCCGGCTATAGGCGGACGAAAAGATGCCTATAGCCGGACGAATTAATTTATGAATGCGGTGACGTTATTTTCTACAGAGAAAACCTTTATTCAATTATGCCGTTGTTCTTAAGATTTTGAAGATGTATTTATAATGTGCAGCCAAGAAAGAACTCTGCTATTTTATGGCGTAGAAATCAGTTTCTCTTTTCGTATAATCTTTTTTATCTCTTCTTTTACGATTCTTAACTCCGAAGATTTCGTAACCATAAAGAAACCATCTACTTTTACCCCGTATTTGTAAGAAATTGAAAGAAACTTCGTCTAATAAACTAAAAACTAAAACGGTTCCAAACATGAAACACAGATTGTTGCTACTATTACTATTCGTGTTCACCGCAGTGATGACAGGTTGGGCACAAAACTCCGCTACGCCGTCCTATACTGTCAAAGGGGTACTTTTGGATTCACTGACTCAGGATGGAGAACCATACGCTACTATTAAGATTACTAAAAAAGGAGCACCGGACAAGGCTGTCAAGATGGCGGTGACGGGTGCCAATGGTAGGTTTCAGGAGAAACTGAATGTAGGTGCGGGAGATTACGTCATTACTATTTCTTCGATAGGCAAGGCGCCCGTCACGAAAGAGTTCACTTTGAAACCATCGGTTAGAGTCATTGATTTGGGGACAATGCTCTCCGCTGAGGCTAATAATGAATTGAAAGGAGTGGAAGTCGTGGCGCAAAAGCCTTTGGTCAAGGTGGATGTAGACAAGATAGAGTATAATATTGAGGATGACCCCGACTCGAAATCGAACAGTATATTGGAGATGCTTCGAAAAGTGCCTTTAGTGACAGTAGACGGAGAAGACAACATACAGGTGAATGGTAGCAGCAGCTTTAAAATACACGTCAACGGGAAGCCCAACAATATGATGAGCAACAACCCGAAAGAGGTGTTGAAGAGTATGCCCGCCAATTCCATTAAATATATCGAGGTGATAACATCGCCCGGAGCTAAATATGACGCTGAAGGAGTGGGAGGTATTTTGAATATCGTAACAGTAGGCGGTGGATTCGAAGGATATACGGCAACATTCCGGGCAAATGCCAGCAACTACGGTGCCGGTGCCGGCGGCTACGCAATGGTGAAGCAGGGGAAAATGACTGTCTCTGCCAATTACAACTTTAATTACAATGACCGGCCCCGTGGATATTCGGACAGCTACCGTGAGAACTATGAGTCGGATACGGAAAAATATCTTGAATCAAATAGCAGTTCCAAGTCGAAAGGCAACTTCCAGTATGGAAACCTGGAAGGCAGTTATGAGATCGACACCTTAAGGCTGCTGACGGTGGCTTTTGGAATGTATGGCAGCAATAGTAAAAATTATGGTGATGGATTTACCACCATGTATGGTGCTAACCATGAGGACATAGCCTACAGCTATCGGACCGGCAATCATGGAGATGGCTCCTGGTATTCCATCAATGGAAACATCGACTATCAGCGCACGTCCAGAAAGAACAAGCAGCGGATGATCACTTTCTCCTATAAGATCAATACGCAGCCTCAGACAAGCAATTCTAATACTGGCTATGAAGATATTCACGCCAAAGAGGAGGTGGACGACCTCGTGAAACGGTTGCTGTTGAAAAACAGCCAGTCGGACGGCAAAACGAATACCATGGAACAGACCTTCCAAGTGGACTATACGACTCCGATAGGCGAGTTGCATACCGTGGAGGCAGGTGCGAAATATATCTTCCGCTGCAATACCAGTGACAACAAACTATATGAAGCAGCCGGAGGAAGTGACGATTATTTATATAACGAAGACCGCAGTAGCGACTATCGTCATTTGAATCATATTTTAGCCGCTTATCTCGGATATACATTGAAATATAAGGATTTCACCTTCAAGCCGGGAGTGCGCTATGAACAGACTGTGCAGCGGGTGAAATATATCGTTGGACCGGGTGAGAATTTTCACACGAACTTCAGCGATCTGGTGCCATCCGTTTCTCTTGGCATGAAGCTCGGCAAGACTCAAAACATGCGTGTCGGTTATAATATGCGTATCTGGCGTCCGGGCATCTGGAATCTGAATCCTTATTTTAATAATCTGAATCCGATGTTTATCACCCAAGGTAACTCGAACCTGAAAAGTGAAAAAAGCCATGCGTTCGACTTGTCTTATAGCAATTTTAGTGCGAAGTTCAATATCAATGTGTCGCTGCGCCATTCTTTCAACAATAACAGTATTGAGAATATAAGCCGGTTGATTACGGCGCCCGAAGGGGAGATGTTTGACAATGATCCTACACACATAGCACCAGAAGGAGCTTTGTACAGCACTTATGCCAATATAGGAAAGAGCCGGAACACAGGAATGAGCTTGTATCTGAACTGGAACGCGTCTCCTAAAACGCGCCTGTACGTCAATGGCCGTGGAAACTACAGCGACTTGAAAAGTGAAGCGCAGGGATTGCACAATTATGGATGGAACGGTTCTTTCTATGGTGGCGTCCAGCATACTCTTCCGTTGAAAATACGGTTAAGTCTGAATGGTGGTGGTAGTACTCCTTATATTAATCTACAGGGAAAAGGTTCCGGCTATTATTATTATAGTTTGGGTGCGAGCCGTTCTTTCCTGAAAGATGAGCGTTTGAGCCTGAATGTGTATTGCAGTAATATATTTGAGAAATACAGAAGCTATAACAATCATACGGAAGGCGTAAACTTCCTGTCGAAGAGCAGCAGCAAGTGGCCGAGTCGTAGCTTTGGAGTCAGCATCAGCTACCGGATTGGTGAACTGAAAGCTAGTGTGAAGAAAGCTGCCCGAAGCATCAATAATGACGATGTGAAAGGTGGTGGCGGCGAAGGTGGGAATACAGGTGGAGGAGGTGGTCAGTAGACCACTTCCACGCACGCTGTGATTTCTTTATTTCTGCCTTACATCCTGCTTATTGGTATTGAAACCTAACTTGGTAAGTCCTGCCTGTACATCGGGATGACTCATGAAGAGTTTCCATAACAGCCCTGTCCGGTAATTCTCGATCATGACTGCAATTGGTCCCTGGTCGATGGCAAGGTAACGTTGCGGATACCAGTTGTCTGTTTCGCTGAAAGCATCGTAGAATCCGAAAGGACCGAAGACTTTGTCCCCCATATTATACAGGTGGCGCATCACTTGCATCGAATATTCCGGTGTATAGACGATGGATGAAAGGGCGGCGGTGGGAGAGATAACCCCTTTGTCATCCTGTTCATTCGGTGAATGAGCAGCGTATCCGTCGACGGAATAGCTGGCGGTCAGTCCCCAGCAGTCCGGTCCGAAACCTTTGTAGTGTTTGGGGTTGCGGATGCAGTAAGCACGGTTCACTAATGTCAGATTGCGCATTTCGTGGAAGTAGCTGGGGCAGTATTCGTCTTTCAGACCGACGGGGTCGAGTCCGAGGAAGGAGTATTGTGCCCAGAAAAGCGGTCCGGCTTCCGTGCCCTGATAGCGGAGATGCAGTTCGATGCCTTCCACTTTATGCGGGGAGACGATAGCTCCGTTCTGCGCCCAGCCATCGTGATAGACGGCTGCCGGTACTCCGTGGGTAGGAGAGGCTGCGGCGAGGATATACATAATCATACATTCGTTGTATCCATGTATGGGGAAGTCCATTTCCCAGCCATAGGTGGGGCTCCAGTGCCAGTATAGTACATTTTGGTCACCGTTGCGGTACCAGTTCCAGTCAACGTCTTTCCATATTTGGTCAATGCGTGCTGCCAGTGCTTTTTCTTTCTCATTACCGTTGATGTAATACTGGTGTACGGCGAGCAGTCCTTGCATAAGGAAGGCAGTTTCTACCAAGTCACCTCCGTTATCCTTCTGTCCGAAAGGTTTCACCTTTCCCGTATCGCCATACCACCAGTGCGGATATGCTCCGTGAAAACGGTCCGCTTTTTCGAGGAAGGAGACGATGCGCTCCATTCGTGCCAGACCTTCTTCGCGGGTGACGTATCCCCGGTCTATTCCGGCAAGGATAGCCATGATGCCGAAGCCGCTGCCGCCGGAAGTGACTACATTGGCATCATTCTGCGGATATACCCCGTCTACATGATACCGTTCGGGGGCAAGTCCGCTGTTGGGCTCGGCACCTTCCCAAAAGTAGAGAAAGGTGCGGTGCTGAACGGTGTCCATCAGGGCGTCGTCCGTGAGCTCGGAACTGGCGGTGGCTGGTCTGCCGGTCTTGTTTTTGCAGGCTCCTGCTGTCAGTATCAGGCAGAGGAGCGAAATATAGAGAGATAATTTTTTCATTGATTGTGGATTTAAATGAGAGAATAAAATTTAGGCACGGATTACACGGATTTCACGGTTTTAAGAGATTTCGCAGTTAAAGACCGTGTGAATCTGTGTAATCCGTGCCTATTGTACGATTTTTATTTTAGCGTGAATCGTGCGGATTTCACGTCCCGGCTGTTTGTTCCGATCATTACTTCGAACTCTCCCGGTTCTGCCACCAGTTGCAGGTCGTAGTTGTAATATCTCAGCATTTCCGGCGCAATCTTAAACTTGACAATTTCCGACTGTCCGGGTTCAAGGAATATCTTCTGGAAGCCTTTCAGCTCTTTCACCGGACGGGTAGTGCTGCCGACGAGGTCACGGATATAGAGTTGTACTACTTCCGATCCCGGCCATGTACCGGTATTGGTGACCATTACTGCTGCCGTCAGTTCTCCCGTCATGTCGATGGTAGAACGGCTTAGGTCGATATCACCGTAAGAGAAGGTAGTATAAGACAGTCCGTATCCGAACGGGTAAAGCGGTTCATTGTCCACATCCAGATAATTGCTGCGGAACTTTTCGAACCACTTGCCTTGTGCTAGCGGGCGTCCCGTATTCTTATGTGCATAATACAGTGGAATCTGACCGACATTCTTCGGGAAACTCATTGTCAGTTTTCCACCCGGATTGACATATCCGAAGAGTGCGTCGCCGATGGCATAAGCAGCTTCGCTGCCTCCGAACCATACGTTCAGAATGGCGGGTACGTGTTCCTGCTCCCAAGTCAGCGTCAGCGGGCGACCTGTGAATAATACCAGTACGACAGGTTTTCCGGTTTTAAGCAACTCCTTCAGCAGGTTTTGCTGTACATCCGGAATGTTCAGGTCTGTACGGCTGCTGCTTTCTCCGCTCATCTCGGAAGATTCTCCGAGAGCCGCAATGATGATATCCGACTGGTTGGCTACCGTCAATGCTTCGTTCAACAATTGCTCGTCTGTCCGGTTGTCACGGTTCAGCGAACGTCCGAACATCGTGGCGCGTTCTTCGTAAGAGGCGTCGCTGATCAGATTGCTCCCTTTGGCATATAGGATGTTTGCTTTTCCGGCAGTCATCTCTTTCAGTCCTTCTACCAGTGACGGACATCGGTCGAGTACGGCAGCTACGCTCCATGTACCCGGCATGTTTGTCCGGCTGTCGGCTAACGGACCTATCACGGCGATGTTACCTTTCGGGTTAAAAGGAAGAAGAGGTTCGGCAGGAGTTCCCGGACGCAGGGTCACGTTGTCATTCTTTAAAAGAACAAAGCTTTCTGCGGCAATTCTGCGGGCAGCGTCTCGGTGCGCTTTCGTAAAGATATCACGTGCCGGACGTTTTAAGTCGCAGTACTTGTAGGGATTGTCAAACAATCCCAGTTTATATTTTGCTTCCAGGATACGGCGGCAGGCAGTATTCAGTGTTTCCATAGAAACTTTGCCTTCCTGAATGGATTTCTTGAGTGTGCTGACAAAGCCTTCGCTCACCATATCCATGTCTACTCCGGCATTGATGGCACGTGCGGAAACCGTTTGCAGGTCGCCGATACCGTGGTCGATCATTTCGGAGATTCCGGTATAGTCGGTTACCACAAATCCGTTGAACCCCCACTGACCACGCAGTACATCCGTCATCAGCCACTTGTTGGCGGTAGCGGGCACACCGTCTACTTCGTTGAACGAAGCCATTACACTACCTACACCGGCTTCTACAGCCGCTTCGTAAGGCAGCATATATTCATTGAACATCCGCTGGCGGCTCATGTCTACCGTATTGTAGTCACGTCCGCCTTCTCCTGCGCCATACAGTGCAAAGTGTTTTACGCATGCCATAATTTCGTCATTCCGTTGCATGTTCTTTCCCTGATAACCGAGTACCATCGCTTCGGCAATCATGGCTCCAAGGAAGGGATCTTCACCGCTGCCTTCGGAAACACGTCCCCAACGAGGGTCGCGTGAGATGTCCACCATCGGGCTGAATGTCCATGAGATACCGTCGGCACTGGCTTCTATGGCTGCGATACGTGCCGATTCTTCTATGGCGGTCATATCCCAGGTGCAGGATAATCCCAGCGGGATAGGGAACATGGTTTCGTATCCGTGAATGACATCCATACCGAATAGCAAGGGGATGCCCAGACGGGATTGTTCTACCGCCTGTTTCTGCACATCGCGTATTTTTTCTACTCCTTTCAGATTGAACAAGCCTCCTACTTCGCCCCGTTTGATTTTGGCGGCGATGTCGCTGCTTTTGGCTTGTCCCGTAGTGATTTCTCCGGTGACAGGTAGGTTCAACTGACCTATCTTTTCTTCCACCGTCATCTTTTTCATCAATGCGTCGATGAAGCGGTCCATGTCTTGTGGCGACTTCTGCGCTGCCGCACTCAGGAAGCCGGCAGCGAGCAGCAGAAGTGAAAAAAATATTTTCTTATTTATCATATCGTTCTATCAGTTTGATTTGAATATTAATTAATAATCCGGATTCTGTACCAGTACTCCTTTGGACTTGTCAATTTCTGACTGAGGCAAAGGCAATAATGCGTTCTTATCCTGGTAGTTTACTTTCCCGGCAGCGTGCAATACTTCCGAGGCGATCCCCCAACGTACAAGATCGTAGAAACGGTCGGGCTCCAGCCCGAGTTCCACGCGGCGTTCGTGGCGGATGGCTTCCCGCAATTCTCCCTGATCGTTGGTTGTTATTTTGGGCAGTATATTCGTATTGGTGCCTCTGGCACGTGCGCGTACCATTTCCAGATAATCCACTGCTTCTCCGGGGATATTCTTTTCGTTGGCAGCTTCGGCAGCCATCAATACTACATCCGAATACCGGATCAGGCGGATGTTGACCCAATATCCTTTGTTGGTGTATTCCTTACGTAGTGCGGGGTCGGTATAAGCTTTTTTGTTGAAGTAAGCTCCCATAGCCGGAGAGACGGGGGATTCACCATAAGGTTCGTTGGTGTTTTCCGGGGTGATCGGTTCATCGTCCGTTTTGCGGAAGTAGAGCAGGGTGGCGTTTTTACGAGGGTCACCTGTCTCGTAGGCGTCGGCCATCAACTGGGTTGCCATGTGCCATCCCCAGCCTAAGTCCCACTGACCGGCTCCGCGAACGCCTTGCACTTCGCAGAATTGGCTGCCGATAACGTCACTCTGTGGAAGGGCGGCAGTGGCGGTACATTGCAGTTCGAATATAGAACCGCCGCTGTTCTCTCCGTCGTCGGTGAATATTTCGTTATACGGAGTTTTCAGATTATATAAACCTTTGTTGATAACGTCTGTAGAGGCTTTGTACATGTTGTCCCAGTCACTGCGCATCATATAGGTGCGGGCATGAAGTGAACGGGCAGCTCCCCAAGTCAGGCGTCCGGTATATTCGGTGCTCCATGTTTCGGGCAATGACTCTTCCGCAGTTTTCAGGTCGGTATCGATCTGCTCGTAGATTTTATCGGCGGTAGTCTTCGGGATGTTGGCTTCCGAGGCATCGTTGATCTTGTAAGTCACCAAAGGTACTTCGCCAAAAGCTCTCACTAGATTGAAGTAACAATAAGCACGGAAGAAAGAAGCTTCCCCTTTGTTGATGATATCTTCGGTTTCTGTTTGTCCGGCAGTCTCTTTCTCGGCAATGGCGTCGAGGATATCATTACACTGGTAGATGATGGCGTAATTCTTTCCCCAGTATGAACCTAGCAAACCGTTGGTCGGGGTGTATAAGAAGTCATCGTACATTTCGGCTACATCCGATCCGTCACTCGGGATACTTCCTTTCTCGGAGTCTTCGGAGCGTAGATAATGGATAGCAATGGCGGGAGTACCGGCGGTGATGTCGAAACTACGCATCATGGTATAGACATTGTAGATTTTACCGTTGACCAGCGCATTGGGATTATCGTCTTCGGTGAATTGTCCCTGCGGACTCCGGTCCAGAAAGTCGCTGCAACTGCTTATCAGCAGAGTGGAGGCGGCAATAAAGGTGGAAAAAAGATATTTATTTAGTTTCATACAATTATAGATTTGATTCATTAAAGTTATATTCCGCATGGAAACCTGGCTGTGGCACCTTGTCACCCGCATGGAAACTTGGGTGTGGTACCTTGCCACGCCACTAGAAGGTCAGGTTGATGCCGAAGGTGTAGACAGCAGGTACGGGGTAGCTGCCGTCGTCTACTCCGAAGGTGGTGGCGCTACCTCCCAGTTCCGGTGTGTAGCCGGTGTTGTGCTTCCATGTCTTCAGGTTCTGTATGTTGACATAGACTTTCAGTGCCTGCAAGCGTATTTTAGCAAGGAGGGCCTTGTCGAACGAGTAAGCAAGTTGCACGTTACGGATACGGAAGAAGCTGCCGTCTTCGATATAATACTCCGAATTCAGGTTGTTGATAGAATGTTTGGAGTTCAGCAACGGCTGGCTGTTGGAGGTACCTTCTCCGTGCCAGCGGTCCATGCGCTGTGACAGATAGTTGAACTGTGCAAAGTTATAATTGTCCCAGGTACGGAAAATTTCGTTACCGTGCTGTCCCATCATATCGATGCCCAATGACCAGTTCTTGTAGTTTACTCCGAGAGAAAGACCATAGGTGAAATCCGGTGTCGGGTTACCTATCATTGTACGGTCTTCCGGGGTAATCTTACCGTCTCTGTTCACGTCGGCGAATTTCAGGTCACCGGGAGTGACTGTGGCAAGGGTATTTTCGGGTGATGCATCGATGTCGGCTTGCGACTGGTATACGCCTGCCACCTTGTAACCGTAGAAGAAACCGATAGGATAGCCCGCCATCGTGTAACTCTGCTGTTTGTCTCCGGCGATAATGGAGTATCCGTCCTGAACGAGGCTCTTCACCTTATTCTTGATGGTGGTCAGGTTGGCGCTGACAGAGTATCCCCAGTCACCGATCTGGTCACGCCAGCTGGCTGCCATTTCAACACCCATGTTTTCGATTTCTCCCAAGTTGCCGATGCCGGGTACTGTTCCGGAGATACCGGGCACTTCGGCAAGCAAGTCTTTGGTCCTTTTCTTATAATATACTCCTTCGAAGTGCAGACGGTTGCGCAGCACGTTCGTTTCGAAACCTGCTTCCCAAGCTTCTACTTTTTCCCAACGCAGATTGGGATTGGGCAGATAGGAGAGCTGGTAACCGGGATAGATAATGGACGGCTTGCCGAAAACAGCCGAGTAAGCATTTGACAACAGCGGTTCGGCGGGATAGGCCCTGTCCAGATTCTGATTGCCTAATGTACCGTAAGATGCTTTGATTTTCAACATATCGAGCCATTTGATATCCTTCATGAACTCTTCTTCGGTCATCAACCAACCGCCGCCTAGTGAGAAGAAGTTCTGCCACTCATTGCCGGTGTATGAGAAGGCGGAAGAACCATCGCGACGGAACGAACCGTTGAACAGGTATTTTCCTTTGTAGTTGTAGATCACACGTGCCAGCATGGATACCGTAGTCCGTTCCCATTGGGTACTTCCGTTGGTAGCTGTTGCGGCATCACCGATGCTGACAAACCATTTGTCCGGATCGTCAGGAATCACCAGACCGACACCTTGCTTGCGTGCTCCGTCCAGTCGGCTCAGTGAATTGTAATACGTCGTAAAGCCGGCTGTAGCGGTCAGGTTATGATTGCCGTGATCAAAACTATTGGTGTAAGTCAATAGATAGTCACTCTGCACTTTCGTTTCATTTTCCTTGAACTGGCTGACTTCTGTCTTGCCGGTTCCCAATGTAACTACATCTCCTGCGGCAGTATCGTCATACACCTTCATGATAGGCAGATAAGTACGTCCGTTGTTGGAAGCATAGTCCATAGAGAACATCGCTTTGAAGTTGAAATGTTTCAGGAAGTCCACTTCGCCATAGATATTACCCGATGCCCGATAGTTTTCGGCTTTGGTCGTATTGGCTTTCAGATCGACGTCTACCATCGGATTGTTGATCTGTGCTTTCTGAAATTCGGGCAGAACGCTGTACAGGCCATATTCCTTATTGTATACCGGTGCGATAGGGGCAGCACGAAGAGCGCCGAGCACCTGCTTGGAGTCTGCCGGAAGCGTGCGTGCTCCGTTGAACTGGAAGCCGACTTTCAGAAAGTCCGTGATCTTGTAGTCATTACTTGCATTGATAGTCACTTTGCTGAACTTCTCATGCTTGATGTTTCCCTGTTCGTGAGAGTAACCTACGCCCAGGTAGAAACTATGTTTCGGCGAAGCTCCGGTAATACTGATATTATTGTTGGTGATGAATGCAGTCTGGAAAATCTCATCCTGCCAGTTGGTGTTCGCGTTCCAGCCGCTGAAGTCGAACGGAGTGTCCTTCTGATTGGCAAGCTGTTCGCTGTATAGCTCCTGAAATTGCGGACCGTTGACCAAATCAACCTTATCTACTACTTTCTTGAAACCGAAAGAGGTATTAATGTTAACCAGTGTCTGTCCTTCTTTGGCTTTCTTGGTGGTGATGATGATGACACCATTTGCACCGCGAACACCGAAGATAGCCAGTGATGACGGGTCTTTCAGGATCTCCATAGATTCGATGTCCTCCGGATTAAGGAAGTTGATGTTGTCATTGAATAGTCCGTCTACCACGTACAATGGTTTGTAGCCATTGATGGAGTTTGTACCACGGATACGGATTTCGGGATCGGCACCGGCACGTCCGGAGTTTACGATTTGTACACCTGCCACTTTTCCTTGTAGGGAAGATAATGGGTTCGTTGCAGGTTTGTTGGCAATTTCTTCTCCTTTGACGTTGGTGATAGAACCTGTCAAGTCTCTTTTCTTCGCGCTACCGTATCCGATAACGACAGTCTCGGCTAGTACCTGCGAATCTTCTTTCAGGGTGACGTTGATCACATTCTGTGCTCCTACCTTGACACTCTGTGTAGTCATTCCTACATAGGAGAATACCAGTACGTCTTCTGGGGTGACAGAGATTGAATACTTACCGTCCATATCGGTGATGGTTCCGGTGGAAGTTCCTTGTACGAGCACCGATGCACCGATCAGCGGTTCATTGGCGGCATCTGTTACCATACCGGTCACTGTCTTTGTTTGTGCAAAGGCGGATACGGAGGTCAGCAACAAGCAAGTGAGCGCCACTATGCTCTTAAACCTGATGGTTTTCTTCTGAAGATCTTGTAAAAGTCTAGTCCTCATTGCATTAAATTTTTCCATTCGTTACTATTTAGGTTGAAGTTTATTCTGCCGTCTTCCGGCGAAAGTAACAAAGTGAACAAATGAAAGGCAAAAAAGATTAGGGAAAGAGAGAGAAAGGGCAATTTTAACATTGTAATTATGATGTGTGAAAAAATTATTTGTCTTTTTGTTGCTTGTTTGTTTTATTCTATTTACATTTGTAAAACGAAACGAACTATGAAGCTACTTCTTTCTTATATTATAGGGTTGTTCCTGATTTTGTCTCTCTCTGCTTGTCATGATGGAGGTAATGCAACTACTCTTTTACATCAGGCAGACTCACTGATGCAAGAGTTCCCCGATAGTGCCCTGTCTCTCCTCGAATCCATTTCTCATCCTGAAAAGTTATCCGGCTCTGAAAGAGCTGATTATGCTATATTTTTGACACGGGCAAGGACTAAGTTGTATGTTCATGAGTCAAGTGATTCATTGATTCGGTTTGCAGTAGATTATTATAAAAGAAGTTGGAATAATGAGCGTAAGATGCAAGCCTATTATTATCGGGGTTGTGTGTATCGAGACATGCGGTGTATGGATTTGGCGGTAAAAGATTTCTTGCAAGCATTAAAGGTAATTCCTAAAGAGAGCGAGTATCTTTATTTGGGGGCCATTTATGAGAATCTGGCGGGATGTTATGCGGAACAAAATCTTTATAAGGATGCTATGCACGCCCATCATAAAGCGCATGAAATTTATATTAAGCAAAAGAAAGATGATGGTCTATTTTATGCTGTTAGAGGGATAGGGTATGTTTTTATGCTTCAACATCAATTGGATAGTGCTTTGGTCTATTATCAAAAAGCATTGGATGTTGCAGAGAATATAGGGGAAGATTATTATAAATCTATAATATTGAGTGAATTGGGAATTTTGCATAATGAAAAAGGGGAATTTCAAAAGGCTAACCAATATCTTTCTGCATCTATATCTTCTGCACCAACTGGTACTAATTTATTTTCTGAATATCTTCGAAAAGGTTGTATCTTACGTAATATCCATCAAATGGACTCTGCACGGTATTATTTGAATTTGAGTAAATCTTCTCCTTATATATTTAACCGTGGAGGAAGTTATGGAGAATTATATAAATTGGAGAAAGAAGAGAAAAATTATCCAGCAGCTATAGCGGCAGCTGATTCTTTTATTTATTATCTAGATTCAATTTATGATACAACAAAGGCAGCTGAGATAACTCGTTTGGCTGATCAATATGAAATCGAATTTTATCAGCAAAAAATTGCGGGAAGATATAAAATTGAGGTCTTATCACTTTTGCTGTTATTTATTATTGGAGGAGCGATTTCTCTTTGGATTGATAAACGTCGAAAAAAGAAGTATCTTGAGTTACAAAATCAATTAATGAAGAGTCGTACAGATATTCTATCTGGGGACTTTGAGGATCAGGGTAATGCTGAATCTGATTTTATGAGGATGTTGGAGCCGAGTTTAGAACTTTGTCTTCAGTTGTTTCGAAGGACAGAAACCCATGAGAAACTTCTTTCTTTGGAGAAAAAGATGGGCGTTGCTACCTCTTTGAGTATTCATGAAGGACAGATGATTTGTGAAAGCATTTATGAAACTTTTGGCGACATTATGCTTAAATTGAAAATTCAATATGCTGATTTAACTAAAGAAGACTTGCTCCATTGCGTATTTTTCTTATTGGGTTGCTCCAAAGAAACAATCTTATTATGTACACGTGCTTCTGAAGGAGCATTTAAAAGTCGGAAAAGTCGCATGAAGATTAAGTTAGGAGAAGAATTCTTTGAATGGATGACTATACGCCAATATCTTGTCTCATAGGTGTTTATGTTGGATTGTGACATTCCTGTAACTTTTCTGTAACTTGCAGTCGAGATCCATAGTTATCTTGTAACTTTATTGTGACCAGGCATCTGAATTTATTTAAATCTTATCCCTTACATTTGTATCATAACCAATAAAAATAAGTATTATGAAAGCAAAACTATTATTATTACTTTGTTGCTTATTTGCGATTGAAGGATGGGCAAATTCAAATGATATTCATTTACTAAAAGATAGCCGCTCTAATCCTATGGGAATACCTATTCAACCTACTTATGAGAAATGTGCTATTCTCTCTAATATTCTTAATGTAAGCTTCGGTAGAGCAAAAGATTATGCTATCATTACTGTAACGAATAAAGCTACAGGTGAAATTGTACATTCCAAAACTTATCACAACACTAGCATTGTCATGATTGATATGTCTTCTTGTGAAAAAGGAGAATATACTATTCATATAATTTTGAATGATTGTTTGTTGGAAGGTACATTTACTGTACAGTGAAACTGAACTGAATAAGGTAATGGATAAATGTACTTTTAGTCTTAGTGACAAGAAGTAACTTTTTGTGTTCCTTTTCTGTATAGTCGATATTTCTAATTGTAAAATATTAAGTTAGAGGAAGGAGGTAATTTCCTTTGGGATCTGTTATTTATTATTGTTGTAACGTATTTATCAACCTTTAAATTCAATCGGTTATGAAAGCAATTTTTTTTATGTTTTTATTATGTTGTATTTGCTGCTTATCATGTTCGGATGAGCAAAATACTCTTTCAGAAGAACAGAATGTTATTGAGAATAAGACTTTTGAAAAAGTGAGTAGTTTAGAATTGAAACAACAACTACTGGATTACTTGAATAATTCGGTAAAAACAAGAACTACTTTTAATAATGCTGAAATGAATTACGATTTAGGTATGCAAGAAATTTTGCGTCCACAAATCCAAACCTTTGGGGAGGAAATGATAGTTGTACGAAGTAAAATGGATGCTAATAATATAATGGCATTTTATAAAGAGAATGGTGTTATTGAAAACTGTCTTATAATTGAATGTGCACAAAATGCTGAAGATGCACTTGAAGAAACTATGTTCACATGTTATGATAGTAACAATATTCCTATTTTTAAAGCAATGGTTAATAAAAGAAATAATACATGTAATGTTCTTGAAATATATGATGGACTTGACGATCTGACAGCCCGTGGTGGAAATTGGGGGTGCAATGTATCTCTTGGCTTGGCTGGTGCTTTATGGTCAACCGCTTTTGGAATGGTTACGGCTGGTGCGGGATTTGTTGTGGCGGTTGGTTGGTGTGTGTTACAAACTTGGCTATGTAGCTCCCGTGTAGTCTCTCGCCCTCCAACGGAAATACAAATAGATACAATAGAATTTAAGCCGATGGAAAGAGATGATGATAGTATAGCGAGAGACACAATAGGTAAACTATTGCCCCTGCGTTGATAATTATTTAATATGTACAGTAAATGAGAAATAATATCAAATTAGCATTGTTTTATATTTTAATATTAGGTCTGTTCTCCATTCTTTTATGTACAGAAAATAGTATTTGGTTTTCTGCTTCTATTGCAATGATTTGTACATCAACGGGAGTTTGCATAGGACAACTTATTAAGAAAAGAAAACGATTTCATGCTAGTACTGACAAATTATGGGTTCTATCAGGACTGTTTTTATTATCTATCATAATTTCATTATGCATTTATTTCTTTTTTGATAATAACCCCAATAAAGTGACATATATTTTACTGATGAATCTAGTTCTAGCTTTAGGTTCTATATTGTATATCTATATCACTAGAGAAAAAATATAAAATAATTAGTCGTATGAATTGATAATTAGAATATTTCAATTCATACGACTTTTCAAATATAGTATTATGAGAAAACTTATTTTATTTTTCCTATTTGTGTTTTCTGTTACAGTAGGATTTGCACAGAGTTTTTCCGGAGATAAACTGTTTATTTCGGTAGATGGTGGAAAAGGTGTATTGTTCGGTAAGTCAAACTTGTCACCTTTTGGTGTTAATTATCGTGGGGAATATAATGGAGGCTTGACGTGTAATGTGAAGACACTCTATCGAATTGATAAATTTTGGGTTGCCGGATTAAAGTTTAATCTCTCCGGTACTTCTGCCAATTATACACTTGATGATGAAACGAATGTAGCTGACAATGTAGAACTTTGGTATTTAGGACCGCAACTTGGATTCAAAATTCCAATAACCGAAAGAACTTTAATTAGTTGCGTATTGGGAGCCGGATATCTACATTATCGGGATGAAGGTCGAAGTAATAGTGAATTTAAATGTACTTCCGGTGCATTGGCCGGGAATATGGACTTTCTGGTAGAATATAAATTGACAGACCACCTTGCGGTAAACGGAGGCTTTTCTGTTTTAAGTGGAGACTTTAAGAAGATTGAAATGACAGCCGATGAGAAAAAGGAAACACTACGTCCAAACAAATTGGATAGACTCTATATGAGACGTCTTGATTTTCAGTTAGGACTAGTTTTCTGCTATTGAACATCTTAGGTCAAAAGATTAGCTGGATAGAGTGAACCTTGAAAGATATTTATTACTTTTGAGGTAAAGCTTGGTTTAGCTGAAAGGTATACGAACAGTCTGAATAATAAATAAAAATAGAACAATGAAATTCATGAAAAAAAATAGGCCAGATGTGATGATTATTATACTGCTTATTCTTTGGGGAATATATGAGATATTCGTAGTACCCTTTGAATATGATACTTTGGTATCTATTTTTGTTGGCTTTAATTTGGTGTATCTTTTTCCTTGGTGCTGTAAAGAAACAAGTGCTGAATATTTAAAGATAAGAAATGCTGCCTTACAATATGCTTTCACATTAATCATTGCAGTACTTTGTGCTTTAAAGATTGTCGGAGTTCTGTGTGAACGTATGTTTGATGTTGATGGTCTGAAAATGATATTTATTGGCGTCTTCTTTCAAAGTGTCTATTTCCTGATTGTTAAATTTAAACGTTCGAAGATACATGAAAGGTAATATTAAATTGGCATTATTCTTTGTTCTATTATTGGGACTCTTTACCATTCTTTTATGTACGGAAAGTAGTCGTTGGTTCTCGGCTTCCATTGCAATGATTTTCACAATGAGTGGTGTTTTTCTAGGGCAACTTATTAAGAACAGGAGAAAAAAGTAGTTAATAAACAGAGCGCTGTTTCATCCTTTTTCAAGATAAAACAGCGCTCTGCTTATTGATATTAACGCCTGTATGGCTCTCTTTTAGTACATCTGCTCCGCAGTCTCCATACATCGAATAACATCTTCCTTATTTCCACAGAAAGGACCGGATTTCTCGATCTTCAGCGTAGACATGGCGGCAGCAAACCGACCTGCTTCTTCGATGCTCGCACCCGATACCCGTTGATACAAATATCCGATAGTATAAGTATCTCCACAGCCGGTTGCATCTACTACTTGTCCGGGTTTATAAGCCGGAATGCGATAAAAATCCGTACCGTCGTAAATGAGAGACCCCATACTTCCTAAAGTGACTAATACTTCTTTCACTCCCCATTCGTGCAGTTTACGTGCGGCCTCATGCGGATCGGAAAGTCCTGTGAGCACTTCCATTTCGTGCTCATTTACTTTAAGGAAATGAATATATTGCAGAGCTTCCCGCTTGTCAGTCCAGTCTACCGGGTATACGTGCGTATCACGTACTTCACGCAGGTATCCTTGCGAATCGACAGCTATCAATCCTTTCCGGGATAACTCCTTAATCACTTCTAAAGAAAAATCATCTGCTAACAGCGAACCAAGATGATAAATTTCCGCCTCTATCTCCTGAAGCTGGGAAGCGGTGAAAGGATCGGCTTTAGCCAACACACGTTGTGTACGGTCATCCGGATTTTCTCCATAGATGTTCTCGAAGTATACAGAGTGCTGGCTGGGTAATGCGGTTACGCTGATGCCTATCCCGCGCAGCTGGTCTACTACTTTCATTTCCGTAGCGCCGACTGCTGTCACTAATGCATAATCTATGTCATTGAAATGGCGGATAGCGTGTGAACAATAGAAAGCTGTGCCTCCAGGCATATAGACTGTGCTTTGAGGAGTGACTACCTTATCCAAAGTGATATGGCCGATGCAGCAAAGTTGATGTTTCTTCATATATGTAATCAATTAAAAAGCCCCCAAGATATTTCTTGAAGGCTTTCTAGTTTATATAAATGTGTGCGGATGATAGGACTCGAACCTACACGCCTCACGGCACCAGATCCTAAGTCTGGCGCGGCTACCAATTACGCCACATCCGCATGCGTCGCTTTTTGTTTAACGGTGCAAAGATAGGAAGATTTTCTGATTTGACAAATAATTAGGCAACAAAGTTACTCACTTAAGATTTCAAAAGCCTTTTCAATCAGTGTGTCCCTATGTTTAGATTGGTCATCCTCAGTCATATCGATAGCTATATCAGGCAAAATACCTTCTTCCAGCGGCTGCATATTTTTGTCGAAATGAGGACTGGCGGAGAAGCGGATGCTCCATCCGTTCGGCAGTTCCGATGTGAAAGGAAGTCCCGAACCGCCACCAGTCTGGTCACCGACCTGTATGATGTTGCCGTTGTCTATGCTGCGCATCAGATTGACGAAATCATTGGTTGCACTGTAGCAACGGCGGTTGGTCAGTATAACGACTTTCTTCTGCCAGCGGATGCTGTTGGAAGGTTCCAGGTAGATCGGTTCCGGTTGGGAAAAGTCACTATGTCCTGTTCCCGTTTTATGCTGTATGAATCCGGTCAGGATTTTACTATTGGTAAATCGGGCGGCAATGCGGGAAGAATTAGTCAGATTACCTCCTCCGTTGTCGCGTACATCGATAATCAGTCCGTTGCAGGTTGCCAGATAGACAAGGATTTCATCCAGATTGCCATCGCCGACCCCGGAACTGAAACTTTCGTAGCGGATATATCCGATATTATTGTCGAATATTTTGTACTTCATCCCCGCCGATGTATAGTAGTCCTTGCTGGCACTTCCCAGATAATACTGGTAAAGAATATCTTCCCGATAATTCCACGGATACCCCTGATACCATGCGTCGTAATAAGAGACACGCTTGGCAGATGAAAGATTGACATGACCGTCTTTCAGGATATAGAGCATTTCACTGAGTTTATCGAAAAGGTCGTCATTGGACATGCCCGGTACAATCAGTTTGCTGTATTTCTCATGAACCGCATCCCAGTCAATGCCTTTCGAGTCCAGAAAGCAATACCGTTCGTCAATGATCTTCCATAGTTGCTCGAAGTTTCCTACGGGATCATCAGCGTAATCATCTTCTCCGATGCACCCGGTCTGTATCGGGAGGCAACAGAGTAGTAAAAGTATTTGTATAATTCTATTTCTCATTCTTAATCTTTCAGTTCTTGTCCATAAACTCTCAATTCTCAACTCTTCACTTTCAACTCTCAACTCTCCACTTCTCCTAGTACGCTCTCACCGACGGAGGCAGATTCGCTCCTTTTTTGTTGGAAACCCGATACAGGTCTTTCACAAATCCTACCATAAATACATGAGAGTAGGTATGTGTCTTGATTCCGTTAACATTGGATTGTTGCAAGTCTGCCAGATAACTGAAACGCATCTTGGTGTATCCTATCGGGAGATCGACAGAAAGCATCTGACGAAGGGACGGCTGATTGTGGAGAGAGGTAAATTGAATAACTCCACTGGAGTTGCCCAGTGAGAAGATTTCGTAATAAGACTGTCCGTAGTGCGGTGAGAACATAAGTCCGATCATCGGTACGTTGACCTGATAGCGGAGTACCATCGGATAGCGCTTGATTTTCAAATGCCAGATAGCCATTCCCGAAGCGTCCAGATTGACGTATGCCCGGGCAGAAGCCGGATTGTTCGAATTGCGGAGATTGTAGACAAATCCTCCGTTGACGTCAAACAGTCCTCCTGCCAGTAACTTGAAGTTCTCGGTGAGGCGGAACTGGTAATGGAGGCCATAGTTCCAGTTGACGAGTCCGGAGAAAGTATTGTTGTTGTCTGCGCGGTTGTGTGTATAGCCGACGTCTGCCTGAAAGAAGTTCTGCACAGAAACATTCCCGTCGAACAACTTTGTCATCCGGATCGTCTCGCGGGAAATACGGAAATCTATTCCTTTATATTCCTGAGGCGAAAGATAGGTGTCGAACACATTGGTAAATCCGACTCCGTACATGGTGGCACGTGTTACGTAGCGATGTGCTTGCAGACTGTCGGTCTGCGCCTGTAATCTTGTGCAGAGGGCGAACAGGAGGTATCCTGTCAGCCCTAAGTATAATAAGTTTTTCTTCATTGGCACATTGGGTATTTTTTACCGCATGTATACATTAGCTAAAACAGCTTCATCTGTCCCGTAATCTCATCGATGATGTCCCCTTCGCTCTTATCGCTGTCCGGGTCCAGATTTTCCGGTTCTTCTTCCGGTTGTTCCGGTTGTTCGTTAGTCGGTTCCGGGAAACGGGTCGGTTCAAGTTCGTTGATGGTATCCACCGTATAAGTAGTGATACGCTTTCCTTTTGCCTTGAAGCCTTTGACTGCAATAAATTCTTCCGCGTCAATTACCATCGCTTCACGGAAACTGTCGTGTCCGCCGAATATGACTTCCAGACGAGGATAGTACTCATCAGTCAGCAGGATCAGACGGGTATTCTTGTTATCTCCCAGATAGTTCTGCTTGCGGTTGGAACCTTCAAAACAGAAACGTTTCAGATACGGATAGTTCTGTTGGTCGGCGTCATAAAGCGCGGCAGTCCATATCTTGTTCGGGTCGAACTTCTCGACGATGCTGACATTATCTTCGTAGTGGTTGCTCAAATCGAAATTAGTGGTGTAGAACTCGCCATTGTTGAGCACTACCAGAATGGTGTCGTCGCTTTGGAATTCTCCCAGATATTCACCCCGTCCGTCGTAGTTGAGGCGCAGGATATCGCGGTCGAACCAGACTTTTCGTCCTCCGAGGGTAGAGCCTCCTTTCTGTTTCAGGGTAATCTTATGCACCGGCAGTCGGGTGAGGATCACTCCCTGTGCCTGACGTCCCTTGATGCTGATTTCACTGAAATCACGTTCGAAGATGATGCGTCTTACACGCGGGTTCGGCTTTAATGTCACTTTGATGATTTCGGCTTCTCCGTTCGGGTTGGCGCTGAAATAAGTGATGCGTGAGTCCGGCGTTCCTTGCGTGACATCGTATTCACGGTCGCGGACCACACCTGTCACGGCAAAACGTTTGATATACGTCGTTCCTTCTTTGCCGTCCCGGTAAGTGATATTGTAGATGGTGCGTTTGTCATTCTTCTTGAATACATTGACGTAAAGAATGTTTTTGCCCACAAACTTCTTGTCGGCTACCGGAGTGACGATATATTTACCATCCCGGAAGAAGACGATCACGTCATCGATATCCGAACAGTTGGCTACGAATTCATCCTTCTTCAGTGCTGTTCCGATAAATCCTTCATCACGGTTGATGTAGAGTTTCTCGTTGGCCTCTACCACTTTGGCGGCTTCGATGGTGTCGAAGTTGCGCAGTTCGGTGCGGCGCGGGAAGTTCTTTCCGTATTTGCTTTTCAGCATCTGATACCAGTTTACGGTATAGTCCACGATGTGAGCGAGGTGATCGTCGATTTCGGCGATCTCTTCTTTCATACGGGCGATCAGTTCATCGGCTTTGTCGGTGTTGAACTTCAGGATGCGCCCCATCTTGATTTCCATCAGTTTGAGAATATCCTCTTTGGTCACTTCACGGATAAAGCTCGGGTAGAAAGGAGTCAGGCGGTCGTCGATATGTGCGCAGGCGGCGTCCATGTCTTTGGATTGCTCGAACTCTTTGTCCTTATAGATTCGTTCTTCGATAAATATTTTTTCGAGGGAAGCGAAATGGAGTGATTCCAGTATTTCCCCTTTCTTGATTTCCAGTTCCTGTTTCAGCAGTCCCAGTGTGTTGTCTGCCGACTTTTTCAATACCTTGCTGACGGTGAGGAAGTGAGGCTTGCTGTCATCAATCACACAGCAGTTGGGTGAGATGCTTACCTCGCAGTCGGTAAAGGCGTACAGTGCGTCGATCGTTTTGTCCGATGAAGTTCCGGGTGCCAGGTGTACCAGTATCTCTACGTTGGCGGCTGTATTATCGTCTACTTTGCGTATCTTGATTTTTCCTTTGTCAACAGCTTTCAGGATGGAGTCGATGACGGTAGAGGTGGTCTTGCCATACGGAATCTCCGTGATGGCGAGTGTCTTGTTGTCCAGCTTGTTGATCTTGGCGCGTACTTTTACCGCTCCGCCGCGTTCTCCGTCATTGTATTTGGCTACGTCGATGGAACCGCCTGTCTGGAAGTCGGGATATAGCTGGAACGATTCTCCATGCAGATAGCTGATGGAGGCGTCGCAAAGTTCATTGAAGTTGTGAGGTAATATCTTGGATGAAAGTCCGACGGCGATACCTTCCACTCCCTGTGCCAGCAATAGCGGGAACTTCACGGGGAGGGTGACCGGTTCCTTGTTTCTGCCGTCGTAAGACAGCTTCCATTCGGTCGTCTTTGGATTGAATACGATGTCCAGCGCAAACTTGGAAAGGCGTGCCTCGATATAACGGGGAGCTGCCGCACCGTCACCGGTGAGTATATTACCCCAGTTACCCTGACAGTCTATCAGCAGGTCTTTCTGCCCCAGCTGTACCAGTGCATCGCCGATAGAAGCATCACCGTGCGGATGGAACTGCATGGTGTGTCCCACAATATTTGCCACTTTGTTATACCGCCCGTCGTCCAGACGCTTCATGGAATGTAGAATACGTCGTTGTACAGGCTTCAAACCGTCATTGATATGGGGAACGGCACGTTCCAGAATCACATAAGAAGCATAGTCCAGAAACCAATTCTGGTACATGCCTGTTAACTGATGCTTTACGTTTTCGTCCCGCGCGTCCGCCGGTTTGTAGTCTGAATGTCCTTCCGTTATCTCGTTGATTTCGTCACTCATATATCAATCTTCGCTTTGCTTTAACAACAAATTTTCTTCTATCCATCAAAAAAAGGAGGATGTGCACGCAAAAATACGAAATAAATTCAATATGAGGACGAAAAGAACTCACGTTTTTTATGATGCTGACAGCTTCAGTAATCCTTTGTTTTCTTGTGTAAACTTCCCGAAGACTTGACAAAGCCCTTTTTATGTTGTATATTTGTAGTCGGCTATCCAGCTTTAATTAAAACCTGAACCAATGAAAAAAGAATTGTTTTTTGCTGCATCTGATAGGAAGTATATGCCTTTAATTTGGTATGATATACTGACAATATAAAGAACGGAAGTCTGAGAAAACAGACTCTGTGAGACTCATTTATCATTGATGGGCTGCGAACTCTTAGCGGGTTTGCAGCCTTTTTTGTTGCATAAAATTAAAGATTAATCTTTGAAAAGGGGAATTTGAGTTTATAATAAACTGGGGGGACGTTTATAATAAACGATGCAGGAATTTATTAGAAACGTTTGTCTGGTTTATAAATAAAAGGTTGAAGTTTTTCATGGGAGCTTGGTCGGGGTGTTGCAGTATCTCTGCCACGGATGCGCTTATATGGTGAAATATGATAACATAAACTCTGTTCGCTTTATGATACAAAGAAGGAGCGTGTGTCAGAGTCAATAGTAACAAAATTCTCCTCCTTCAGGAAGGAGGAGTCCCCGTAGGGGGAGGTGGTAGGTGAATACATAAACTATTGATATTCAATTGTACAGTACACCTACCACCCCGGCTTTCAGCCACCCTTCCTTCCCGAAGGAGGGGAGTTTAGTTACTTTTGACATACCCTCCAACAAAACTATAACCTAATGAAAAAACGAGGAAGAGAAGGGCGGGGTTATACCCGTATTTCCCAACCTTTTTCGTATTCTCTGCCCCAGAGCTTGTTAGCTTCCAGATCATTCAGAATACGTCCGCTTCCCGGATCAATATCTAAAGAATGACCTACACGCTGCGCGATATTGCCTAACTGTACTAACTGAGTACTGATGCAGGCATCTACAATGCCGGAATTCAGCTTACCACCTTTGCGGATGGCGTCAAACCAGTTTTCGAAGTGATAAGCATCCAGCTTTTCCGATGGATTTAGCAAATTACCAGTTTCAAACTTCAAGTTACTTTTTACATCTTTGATTACTTTCCCTTGTAAGTCTGTTATTTTGTACTCATTGCCTCCACTGATGAAAAGGGTGCCTGTTTCTCCGTAGAAAGCGGTACCTACTCCGTATCCGTCTACCGGTGTGCTGTTGCAACTACGCCCTTCCCAAGAGCAGGATGCTTCGTCGCCGAACTGGAAAGTGATGAGTTGTGTATCCGGAGTTTGCCAGTCGTCTTGAAAGCGATAACGTCCTCCGACAGAATCTACCTTTGTCGGATAATCAACGCCCAGCCCCCAACGGAGGATATCAACGAAATGAGTTCCGTTATTCAATGCTTCACCGGTACCCCAGTTCCAGAACCAGTGCCAGTTATAATGAATATAATTATCTTTAAAATTGGGCACCCGTGGTGCAGGGCCTTGCCATAAATCCCAGTCCAGATAGTCGGGTACAGGAACCACTTTTCCTGTGCCGATGGAAGGACGGTTGTTGACATACCAGGACTTGGCATATCTCACTTTCCCGATTGCCCCAGACTTAATCTCTTCTATTGCTTTGATAACGTTCGGCCACGAACGACGCTGGTTGCCGACTTGGACAATCCGGTTATATTTAAGCGTCGCCCTGACTAACATTTCATTCTCTGCCGGATTGTGGCTGGTCGGTTTCTCCAGATAAACATGCTTTCCTGCTTGCATAGCCATAATGGCTGCTTTGGCATGCCAGTGGTCAGGCGTGGCAATGACTACCGCCTCAAAATCGTCCGATTCCAGCATTTTGCGGATATCTTTTTCTCCTTTGGGAGTGCGTCCGCTTATTTTATGAATATCTGCCTGACATCTTTCAAGTGCTCTTGAATCAACATCACAAAGGTAAGTAACTTCACAACCTTTCATCTTGGCAAATCCTTGTGCCAAGGCATTACCTCTGGAGTTTACACCAATGACTCCGATTCGTATTTTTTCGTTCGCACCCAGGATTTCCTGATAACTATTTGAACCGAAGCCGGGAATAATGCTTCCCAAGGAAAGGGCGGCCGTGCCTGCAACTGTTTTTTTGATAAAATCTCTTCTTGTTGTCATAGTGTTTATTTTTCCTCAAAGTTAAGCTGTTATTAACTGATATCAGACTTCTTTTCCGTCAATCAATCTTCAAAAAACGTAAAGCTGTTACTTCTTTTTTCGAAGGAGATGGCGTAACCCGATAATGAGTATACGCGGAATCCATAGTATGAAATAGATGAAAAAACTGATAACGAGCACATACCCCAGTTGAGTGAATATTTCAATCCACGGACGTGTATAGACAAGGATTGCAATAATATTGATTGCAAAAGAGAGAAGAAAGCATATCAGATAAATGTTTCTTTCCCTTTTAATTTTTTGGGAGGTGATGATGATATCTTTCATAATTTAAAATTTCATATATGGTATTTTATATTCGTCGGGGAAAAGGATATGTCGCTCTTCCTCCATTGCTTGATTGCCAAGCAGGCAAAGTACGGTGGAGCAATAGGCTTCTTCTACCACATTTTGTGCTTTTTCTCCAGTGATACATGATTGGCAGAAAGAAGAGAGAATGATATCGGAACCATCTTTGTCGGCTCCGATCATGCTCAGCCCGTTGTTGACGTTAATGTCTCCTTCAATAACAAAATGTGGCGTGTATTCCATTTTTGTTTCCGGTCTCCAACTGGGTCCGGCTGTCGGGATAGCAGCGAATACTTTATCCTTAACCTGTCCGATAAGTTGCCGGATGCCCGATGTTGAATGGTCCTCTTCCAGATAATAGATACCTTTTGCCATCTCCATAGTACCTTTGTGCCCGAGGATCTGGTCTTCCATACCGTTGAACTTATTGGAAATCAACGATTCGTAGGCAATCTTGGTTCCGTCGGAGTATCGGTAAGTCACATTTACGCTATCGTATACTTCGCGACCGTCTTTCCAGTAGACGATGTCTCCCATACCGATGATGCTTACCGGCATTCTTTTAGCTGCCCAGTTGCATACTTCCAGTTGGTGACAGGCCAGTTCGGTCATTAATCCGCCTGAGCTTTCTTTGTACAATCGCCAGTTGATTTGATGTTCCAGTTCCGGTGAGGGGACGGGACGGCGCCAGTCTGCATTTCTGAACCAATGGCAGCGCATTCCTACCACATCTCCGATGAGTCCGGAATGAATCATTTGCATTCCTTTGATATACTTCTCGTCATACATACGCTGCATACAGAAGTAGAGAACCTGGTTGGTCGTTTGATAAGCATCATATATAGCTTTGCATTCGTCTAAAGTCCGTGCCATGGCTTTTTCACAGAATACGTGTTTGCCGGCTGCCAGGGCATCCAGTACGATGGGGGCATGCCAATTCAACGGAGTAGAGATGATTACGCCGTCAATATCTGCCGATTCCAAAAGCTTCCGGTAGTCAGTGTATGCTTTGGCACCCGGACATAACTCTACTGCTTGTTGGAGGTTAGGAGCATAATTGTCACAAACGGCAACAATCCGGGCATGGGGAATCTCCTTTAGATTGTGGATATGATACTGTCCCCTGGAACCTGTACCAATTAAAGCGATCCGGGCTTTCTCGTTGCGGATTTCTTTAAGCTTTTCGGGTGTGCAGGAAGACAGCCAGGGTGTGCTTGCCAGCAGTGCAGTTCCTCCTGCGATATATCCCAGACTTTTGATGAATTGTCTGAGATTCAAATCGACTCCTTTTTCTATTTTGTTTCTCATATTTTATAGAGTATATATAGTTCCTTTTATATGTTTGAAGTTCTCGTTGATCTGTTCCCGTTGTTGGTCGTCGGCAATCATCCAGACTGTACTGAGTATTTCTGCATCCAGCGGATTGTCTGATAAGATACTCGTAACTTTTTTTTGTTCGTTGTAGATTCCTGTAAGCGGATTTATAATATGTCCGGTGTACTGTTCCGTATTCCCGGAAGTGGACAACGTATTGTCAGTAAGGCAAAATTCGTCAAGAGTTTGTTGAGTGTAAGGATTCTGCAAACTGACTTTCCAGCAGTCTCCATAAGGATGGTGTCCTATTCCCATAATCGAACTGTTGCCAAAATCGACGAAAGCATTCTCTATATTTCCCCGCAAGAGGATTTCTTGAATCTTTTTTAAGGCGTATCCCTTCGCGAAACCTCCAAAATCAAGTGTTACGGAAAAGTTGCTAAAAGAGATATGGTGATTGCCGTGAATTTGTATTTGTGAGAAATCGTTTAATGTGATGTCGAAAAGATGAAGAGTCTTTTCATAATAATATTGGCATGACCGTAGGATATCTTCCAATTCCGCACTGACAGAAACTGAATCTTGTTGTGTATGGCTGTTTAGCTTTGATACTTCACTTGTGGCATCAAATCGATTCAACATCTTATCCAACCTTTCTAACTCGTCGGTAATATGTGCCCAAAGCATGTTTAGGAGGGGAAGGTTGGAGTGAATCATCAGGATATCAAGACGTGTCCCCATAACATGAGGAATGAATCCATGAAACATGGATTCATCTGCATAATATTTTATTTCACTTCTTAACACGTGTCTGCGGTCTTTCTTATTTCTCTTTCTTTGCCAGCTCTACAGCTGTAGTGGTGATATAATATTTAGATATTGTATTCTCGTTTTCCCATTCCGGCATATTTTTATCATGCAAATAGCCAAGGAATGCTTCTGCTACTTTACTGAAGTGAGCTTCATGTCCCAGTCTGTCCGCCTGTGGAATATCAATCAGATAAAGTCCTTCATTCATTTTTTTGACGGATAGGAACGGATAGGTCGCTTGCAGTTGTTTGATTGCCTTTTGCAACTGGCTCTCAAATTCAGAGTGATCAGAGTCTGCAGCTCTTTGGATGTAGAGTTGTTTCACAAAACCACTTTCTTTGTCCTGAATTGTTTTCAATGTAGCCTTACTTCCTTTCTTAAGGGAGGTAAAAGTGTCGCCACCATCACTTGGAGGAGTGTAATTCCAGATAACCTTCATACCTATATGAATCCCCTTTACTGTGTAATTTAGGCTACCATTCGCTAAAACTTCCAGCACATTATTATTGATATATTTGTTCAAGAAGGCGGGGAAGGTGTCAGCCTGCGTCGATTGCGAAAATTCAGGTAATGTAATGCGGGTAGGCCAATGTCTGGCTTTCAATACTTCTACATCCGACTGATAACGGATGGTTTCGTTGGGGAAACATTGCCAGTTGACCAGATCGATAAGATGAGTGGTTACATCTGCAATACCTTCTCCTTGTTGCTCTGTGTCATAATACCATACCGGACGAATCAGTGGCTTGCCTGATACATTCTTAAAGAAATGATGAACACTTTCCATAGAAACTGACGGATCATTCAAAGACCCTTTTTGCAATTCACCAAAAAGATCCGGATTGTTCAGTAATGCTTTTTCGATGATATTCAGGATGTCATATCGTTCAGTCATCAAGTCGTAAAGGAGTAATTTCCTTTCCTTTGCCAATTGATATGCTTGAATCAGTAAGTCGAAATCCTTCTTGTTAATGGCCAAAGGCTTGTCGGAAAGCACATTGTATCCTGCTTTGATAGCTTCCAGAATATAGTTTGTTTTTTTCTGGTTGTTTCCGGCAAGCACAACTACGTCCCCTTGACGGTCGGAAAGCATCCTGGAAAGATAATCGCCCCCAATATATATTTCTTCTTTCCAGGATGTGGGATTCTCCGCCCGTTGATTATAGCTATTTATGTCGTTCAGATATTGTTTGACTTCCGCTCCTTCGGGAGCATATACCCGAATTGTGTCGTTCACTGAGGCCAGCGGATTCTTTTGCAACAGACTGGCATGAAAATGTCCTGGGTCGAGGACCACTATTTTTACGTTCGGATTCATATTTTTGTCATGATTGTTGTTTGCCTGCTTTTTGGAAAAGGAGCAGGAAGCAACTATTAATGAGATGGTCAGGATCCCGATGTGTCTGTATGTGTACCTCATGTGCTATTTTTATTTGTAGGTTTTAATTAGCTTCTGTGCATCTTTCAGCCCTTTTCGGTATGCCTCCTCCATGGTAACGATTTTGCCGTTCTGTTCTTTGCTCATATTGGAAGCTTTCATAAAAGTGAATATCTCAATTGTTTCTTCTTTCGAAATCGGAGCTACTCCGGTCTTGAAAAAAGTGAGTATTTGATCGAGCAAAACTTTGTAACCTTCATATCCTCCTGCTGCTATTGAACCTTTGGGGGTATAAGCTGTACCGCCATAAATGGCCGGACCTTCTTTGATTCCCCTGAAAGTACCTATCCGCCCGTCTTTCCAACGGCCTACCACTACATCAGCATCTTGGGAAGACATACGGTTGACTGACTCGCAACCGGTTCCCATAAGAGTATAAAGCGTTTCTACTCCGTGAATGCCATAAAAACCGAAGTCGGGGTGAGTCGGTTCTACCTTGTGAGGAGAATAACAGTCAGCTCCCAGAATTTTGCCGAACTCTCCGTTTCTCAGCTTTTGATTCTGTGGAGAATATCTGAGTGCAGAAGAAGAAAAGATAGGCACATTGTATTTCTCCGCCATTTCGTAAATGGCAATAGCTTGTCCCAATGTCGCTCCAATAGGCTTGTCGATATAGCATATTTTTCCGGATTTGAATACTTCCATTGCTTGTTCGAGGTGGATTCTACCGTCGTTTGTTTCAAGCATGACGCAATCTACCTTGTCAAGCAATTCCGCTATGGAAGATGTAATCTCCACACCGTGTTTCTTGACCTCTTCTATATATCCGGGAATTCGTTCGTAACTGGACTGGATAGTCTTTGAACCATAAGGGTAAGCTGCTACGACTTCGAACTCTTTGACAAACTTATCGTCAGAGTCTCCGTTCAGTAGCTCGGTGAAAGCTGTAGAATGGGAAGTATCGAGCCCGATAATTCCTATTTTAATTACATCCTGCGCATATAGTCTGAAGCTGACAGACAAGAAAGCAAGGAGGATAAATAAGATATTTTTCATATGTATTTATAAGTTTATTCGTTCTGCACTTTCAGGATCCAAATATAAACAAGAATTTTCTTTTTTGCGTAATATACTGGCCGGACATTTTTCGGAAATTTCTCCATAAAGAGTGTTGTATACTGCATTGGCTTTATTTTTAAAAGGCACAATGCAGAACATCCAGTCCGCTTTTAATAAGGCTGGAATGGTAAGAGTCAGTGCTTTAGCAGGAACAAGGTCGAATGCTTCAAAGCATTTTTCATTCACTTGTTGCTGGCGACATATCGGGTCGAGTTCTACTACTTTAACTAAATGGGAGTCGTTGAAATTGGCTACATCCGGATCATTGAATGCAATATGACCGTTTTCTCCAATTCCCAGACAGACAATATCGACAGGATGACGAAGCAGCAATTCGGAATAACGTTTGCATTCTTCTTCAAGGTTTTCTGCTTGTCCGTTCAGATAGTTTACAGTCTTGAACGGGACTTTGTCGAAGATGCGCTGACGGAGAAAATTTCCGAAACTTTGTGGGGCTTCCGGATGAATGCCGATGTATTCATCCATGTGGAAAGCGTTGATTCTGCTCCAGTCAATCTGTTTACTGTGAATAAGATGACTTAAGAATTCATTTTGTGAAGGAGCTGCGGCAAAAATCATATTGATTTCAGCTTTCTCTTTGAGAAGTTCGCATATTTTGTTAGTAACTTCTGTCGCAGCACATTTCCCCATCTGTTGGATAGAAGGGAACATTTTGACTGTTAATAGATCTTGTTGAAACAGGTATGTTTCATTGATTGTAGATAACATGGCCTTTTGATATAGTTGTTGTTACGTTAATTTGATTGTCGAAGATGACGATGTCGGCATCTTTACCTTCCTCCAAAGAACCCTTTTGGGAATCCACATGCAGAATGCGGGCGGGGGTAAGGGTTATCATTCGGATAGCATCGATTAGGGGTATGCCGGCTATACTTATCATGGTTCTTACCAAACGATCGGCGGTAGCTACGCTTCCGGCAAATGCCGAACGGTCGGGAAGCTTGGCTACTCCGTCTTCAATAATAACTTTCTGACCGTTGGTCAGGCTGCCTAATATGGATTCACCGTCCGGCATTCCCGCACCTCGCATGGCATCTGTGCAAAGTGCTGTTTTATCGGCCCCCTTGAACTTATATACGAATTGTAGTAAAGGTTTGGGCAGATGAATGCCGTCCGCAATGATTTCTACTGTCATACCATCAATCAGATAAGCTGCCTCTACCACACCTGCATAGCGATAGGCATTTCTACGGGTGATGGTTGACATCGCTGAATATAAATGAGTGATATGAGTATACCCTGCTTCGTATGCTTTTACCACTTCTTCATAAATGGCATCGGTATGTGCGATGGATGGGAGAATGTGACAGCTATTGAGCTTTTCCCCCAGTTCAATTGCTCCTGCCAGTTCCGGAGCAATACTCCATCGTACAATATCTTGTGAAGCTTCCAGTATTGTGTTATATTCGTCCGGATGAGGCGTTTTCAAATGATTGGGGTCTTGGGCTCCACACTGCTTAGGCGAGAAGTAGGGCCCTTCCAGATGCAGCCCGATAAATTGGGCACCTTTTTTATTAAGACTTTTGGCTTTTTGATAAACGGCAAAGGTCGTCATTAGCTCTTCGTTTGTGCTGGTCAGTGTTGTAGGTACCATGGCTGTTGTTCCATATCTGGCATGAGTTTCGGCTACTCCCAGAAAGGCCTCTACGGTTCCATCCATAAAGTCATGACCTCCGCCACCGTGAACATGTATATCGATAAATCCTGGGGAGACATATTGTTGGTTGGCATCTATGATCCGGTCGTCAGCTTGAGGAATATATGCTTCGGATGATACAATCTGTTCTATCTTACCATTCCGGCAAACCATTATTTTATTGGTTTCGATGCCGGTAGGGAGTATTAGTTCCCCATTGATAATAATCAGTCTTTCCATTTTTTTAATTTTTAATGTCTTACGTTCAGTTTTATCTCCAGGAGTTGATTTTATGCCATTTGATGGCAAAGAATACCAGATAGATAAAGCAAGGAATAAGTACCCAGTAACCGATACGCAAACTGTACTGGTCGGCAAAGTGACCATATACCAAAGGTAAGATGGCATTGCCGCATAATCCCATAATCAGCAGAGAGGAACCGGTTTTGGTGAATTTGCCTAACCCATGAATGGAAAGAGGCCATATTCCTGCATAGATCAGAGCGTTGGGAAAACCTAAAGCATTCAGAAAGAAGATGGAAGCATTGGCTTGATGACCGAATAATGTCATATCGAAGTCTGCCCATACCACTCCGAATGAGAGAGCCAAACCTAGTAATGTACACCCTATCAGTGCATTTTTCTGGGAAATGTATTTAGGGATAAGGATGATACCAAGTATATATCCTATCATTGTGCATCCCAGTGTGTAAGAAGGGAATACTTTTGCTTCCAGTAAATCCATCCCCATAGAGTTGGCGTAATTGATTATAGTGTCAATGGCTATAACCTGTGTACCTACATGAAAGAAAATGGCCAATGCACCTAATATGAGGTATGGAAAGTCGAGAATGCTTTTTTTGTCAGTATGTTTATTGTCCTGTTCATCAGTGGCATTCTGCTCGTCAGTATTTATTTCCGGTAATACGGAGTAGCGGATACCGATACCTGTCAGCAGTAAGATGATGCCCAGAATAATGTATGGGATAATGACACGTTGTATCAATTCATTGAGCATGGCGTTCTTTGTTGCTTCGTCCAGTGCACCGGATTCAATTAATGCAAAGAGTTCACTGTCGTTTGCTTTCAGAATAAGGGCAGCGAATATGAGCGGGGAGATAATTCCTGCCACTTTATTGCAGATTCCCATGATGCTGATACGTCGTGCTGCACTATCTATCGGGCCGATAATGGTGACATAAGGATTGGCGGCTGTCTGCAAAATAGCCAGGCCGGTGCCAATAGAAAACAAGCCGATGAGGAATATTTCAAATTGCCGTGCCAGAGCTGCCGGGACAAAGATAAAGGCTCCCAAAGCAGTCAGCATAAAGCCATACATGATTCCTTTTTTAAATCCTACTTTCTTCAATAGAATGCCCGAAGGAATGGCCATGACAAAGTATGCTATATAGAAAGCAAAGGCTACAAAATAGGATTCAAAATGGGTAAGCTCGCAAGAAATACGGAAGTATGGAATCAGTATGGAATTGACCCATGATACGAATCCGAATATGAAGAACATACCGGCTAGAATAGCCAGAGATATATAATAAGTTTTTTTTCTTGCCGAAGGTTGATTGTTTCCCATAAATTGGTCTTTTATAGTATGTATTTATATAATTGATAAAACAAAGGTAGTACATTCGATTTCTTTCTTCTCTGTGAAAAACGAAAAGCTACATTCAAAAAACGTATCTTTTGAAGCGCCTGTTTGTCGAATGTCCGCCTTCATTATTGTGCTTTGGTAAAATACGTATCGTATTTTAAGATAAGACTGTCTGCTATTTGAATCGGGTCTTCCTCTGAAACAATAGGGAAAGAGTCTTTCTGTAATGTCCAGTTGTATTCAAATTGCGTAATGTCCTGGTGGAATTTGTCTTCGTCAAAAGGTTTATCTTCCGAAACAGCAGCGATGACTCCGTCTGTGAAACGTTTCCAACGTTCCCGGTAGAAGCTTCGGGTAAGTCCGCCCCAGCCTCGATTGGCATAGTCATTCAGTTGGGTGTCCTGTTGCCCCCATACGGTCAGGATACAGCGTGCATTTTCTTCATAGTAATCCTTTTCCGACACGGTTGCACCACAGTTTCTGGCGTCTTGTAACCATTTCCCGATGGATAGAGTCGCGTCACAGGAAAGGAGGCGGTCTACGTCAAGCAAGAGGTTGTCCATACGGGTACTCCATTCTCTCATGCCTGTTGTATCTTTCCGGTTATAGCAAGCGGTAAACTGATCTCTATATTCGGAGAACAAGTTTCCTAGTACTTGTCTTCCGATATTGATTACGTCAAAGCGAAAATCACTATTGTTGATGTTCCGGGCTTTTAGTAGCTCTTTCCATATTTGCCATAAGTCGTTATTTGCGTAATGTATACCGGGGCTTGTATTCCAACTTTTAGTTCCCGTTAGTCTGGGGCGTGCGTTCATTAATACCGATTGACCGCATGTGGCATGTTCGGTATAAATTTTCTGATGCAAGGCTCTCCACGCTTTGATGATATTGGCATCCTGATTTCCTCCTCTGCACATGGACCAGTTGGTTATCCATTGGTCGGTAGTGACAGGATAATCCCATGCCTGGTCAAAAACAAATTCGTACATAAGAGGGTTTACATCAAAGCCTTCAAGAGTTGCTCCCAAGCCATAGACATTGTCTCCTCCCTCCTTGAAGAGTCGTTTAATCTTGAAATCAATATCATTCAGATTGCCTGCTATCATCGTATTGCCGCCAAAATTACCCAGATAACACCAAATATAGGGATTCCCGTAATATTTTTCAGTATTTCGCCAGATTTCTGTATGATCGCAATAGTAATCGAGTAATATCAGTTTGTTATCCGGTACTGCTTTTAGAAAGGAACGGATACGGGGGTGAGTCCATTTCTTTTTGTCATAGAAGAACATCCAGGTCATTTGTAACCATTGGGCTGCTGAGTCTACCTGATGAATCGACTCGTAAATCTTGCTTGAGACATTGGCTAAAAAATCCTCGCTCCAGTCAGGAGAGTCGACTTCATTGAAAGGATCGATTCCATAAATATGGTTAGTACCATATACTTTGGTTTGTTCCTCCAGAAAACGGCGCTGAATGATTGAGTATAATGAGTCCATCGGATCGATAAAATGACTGCGATATTTTTCATCGAAGCCGCCCCACTGACTCATCTGATAGATTTTTGCATTCGGATAAATTGTTTTTAATTCGGCTGGTACATGACCGGCAAATGCTGGTAATACAGGAGTCATATCAAACTCACGTTCTCTTTCGAGAATACGTTTTTGTAATTCCTCCTGATCCTTTAGCCAGGATTGAGGTAGTGGACTTTGCCAGTAATCGACATTGGACATCCGATGCCAGGGAAGATGGGCTGGCCCTGTAAAGTATGAGCGAACCTGTTCGTCGCTCAAACCCATGTCTGTCCATACTTTGTACCAAATGGATTCTTGTCCGGTAATGGCAAGAGGCATGGTGACTCCGTTTAATGCCATCCAGTCTATCAGTCGTTCCCAGTCCTGCCATTTCCAATAGGGCATGGTATAGCCGAATGTACAATAGTTGAGAAAAAAACGATTGTCACATTTGGAACGGATATATACTGGCTGAGGTATCTCCGGTAGTACATCAGGCATTTCCACTGTCTCTGAGGCATACCAGGAAACATGGGTATGACAGTAGTTTTTCAGATAATGATTCAAACCGGCAGCCAATGAGTTACGATTGTTTCCTTTTATCCGTATTTTCCCTTGACTCGATTCCAGAATAAAACGGTCTGTATCAATAGAATCTGTCAGTAACTCGAATAGAAACGACTGGGCATGCCGGGAAAATAATCTTTGGCACATTTCTTTTAATACAGGAGGTTCTGTTTCTACATTGCGTTGGCAACTGACTATCAAAAATAGCAGGAGTAAGTATAGGTATTTATGATTCATAGAATGGCGATGATTAAACTGTTTATACTAATGTGAACTCCGGATGGGGCGGCTGATGACAAAATTACAGAACTCATGATAGAGTTGGGTATCGGCTGCGTTCCCTGATTTTTTTAGTGTAAGTAGGGATGCACTTCCCTGATAATAGGCAAGGCGTTTTTTCTCCCATATGCCATGTTTCTTGAATGCACTCATATAGTTCTTCAAACGATAAGCCTTTCCTCTGCTATTCAGAGCATTGTCATCAAATTCCAGTTCCATGTGCATATCATACGTGAGTGCTTTCTGGCAGGCATCTTCCAGACGAGAATCGGGGACGGATTCGTTGAAGAAATAATTAGGCTGGAAATAAGCATAATTAAATCCTAGTGATTTCCACTGATTATATCCATCTGCTCCATAATAGGGGATCCAGTTGAAACTATATTTTAGTTTATTCAGGTAGATGGCAACCGCATTTAAAATGTCACGGGTGTCGGTCGCTTTCTCGGCAAGCCAATAAAATCCCGCTAATTCTACATGTTGATAGTTCTTTTCATTGAACTTGGCACGTACCTGATCGATATACCATTTGCAGGCTTTAATTCGGTCGGCAGAGTTGGAAAAGTCAAGCGTCTGGTTATCAATTTTCCCCCAATACTTGGTTGATGAGGATGCTTGTTCCGGGTGTTGGTAGACAATGGGCTCTGGTATACTGATCACAATCTGACGTTTCTGCCGTGGGGTTCCCAAAATGGCAGAGGCCTCTTTGACTGATGCATCTAATGCTCCGATTCCTGTTTCAGATTGGAAGTAATAGTCTATAAGTTTCGTCCAGTCTGCTTGATTGGCTGATTCCAGATTGTACCCTTTGGCGAACATTTTATTAGCGCCTCCTGTACCTGTGTCCATAATTTCCAAAAAGAGGAAGCTGTCGAATAGCCAGTGGGATTGATTGTCGGTATCTACATATCTGATATAAGAACTTACACGTTCTTTATCCCATGTATAGGGAGTGCGATGATGTCCTCCGCCATAAAGTAACACCATATCTGTAGATGTCAGTAACTCGGTGCGGTTCTTTTCCCAATCATAGAATTCTACGACTGGATCGTTTATTTCCGGATCATTCCCGGATGGGAGGGTAGGGACCGTGTGGTCTTCGTCTTGGCAAGCAGCAAGACCACTACCTATACAACAGAGAAAGAGAATAAATAGAATACGTTTCATATTTGCTTTTATTTTATAGGTATTATTTTAATACTTCTTTATTTGTTTTCAGAGATTTGAAGACACTGTTGACGGCTTTATTCTTTTTGTTTATTTCGATAGCTATTTTCTTGTCGAACAGAGCATGAGCGAATACGGGGTCCTCAATGAATATAATCGGAGTACGTGGATGCTTATCCCGATTTTCTGTATTCTTTGTGGCTTTACCATACAATGGAAACTCCGTAGCATCATAATATTTTAATTGAGCTTCCAGATATTCCGGTAAATACAAGAATGTAATGAGCAAAATGATGATATGTCTTTTCATAATAAATGGTTGTTTATAAAAGCAATGCAATATACATAAAAAGAAACTTACTATGTATATTGCTATAGCTTTTATGAATATCCGGATTGGGCTAATTTTTCTTGAAGAATCCAATTGTAGAAACGACTGCCCGGTTTCCTCCGGTCATGTCATTCAAGTGTTCGTCTCCTACAACCATTCCGGTAGAACCTCCGCCATCAAGATTAATAGCTCCTACACAGCCTAATCCTTTCATTATTTGTGCCAGTTCTGTTAAAGTAGCTCCACCACTGGCGGTAATACGTCCGTCACATATGAATATGACCACTTTTCCATCTTCACGATAACCGATTGCTGTACGGTCCGGGGTTACATTCGCTCCGAAAATGTCATACGGAATGATTTCATAGTTACTGAGATAGTAATCTGTGCCCTTTGATGTCTCTGTAAAATCGAATGGGATTTTTTTGTCTTTCAGTAATACAGGACCTGCACTTAAAGCATATTTAGGACTCCAGCTAATTGCGGTAGTCGGATTTTCATTAGTGACAATTCCATATTTATTTTCTCCTTTGACAGATGGCAAAGGACGGTCGAAATAGAAAACATTGCTGGAGGCATCCGTTCCTGTCCAAACAACATTCGGCTTGCCTGAAGCATCTACGCCGAATGTTCCTCTTGTCACATTATACATACTGTTGTATTCTGTATCGCCAGTTTTTAGTGACCCCCGAACGGCTGAAACAGAGCCCGATTTAATGGAATTGATAACAGCTATTCCTGTATGGTTTCCATTATAGAAGTATCCTCCATTGACCAATAAATAACAGTCTCCATTGAATGACGCAGATTGCGTGTCGATGGTTGCGGGAGAAGATGGTATGTGGACACGTACTTCTACCTTACCGGTAGAGAGATCACCAATGGCGTACCATGCATGGAAATTACTACCATTTAAGTTACTGGTGGTTTCGTACAGTTCGATTTCTGCCGGTAATGTAGACTTGGTCAGTTTATTCCATGTCAATTGGATCGCTTGTGGCTCTGTTTCCAAGGAAACAGTCGACTCTGCACTGTAATAAGTACCGGTAGAGGTTGTCAGGAAGGCACGTACTTTATAGGATTTGCCATAGTCGAGTAAGGTATTCGGAATCACTTGAAATACTTTTCCGTCTTCAGCAACTTCCGGTCCGTTTTGCTTTTGATCATTGATAGTGGGTGTGTTTTCGGTACTCCAGCATAAACCATATTTTACGTTGGTTTGTCCAGCTATGTTTGTCACTTGATAAGAGGAACTGATACAAGTTGAGTTTGCTTTGATACTTCCTATGATTGCGATGCTTGGCTCGTCACCGAGGGCTACCAACCGATAGAGCTCGTAAATGGCACGTGAAGTATTCGTAGCCGAGAATGCTCTTACTCCGAAATAGTATATGTTTCCTTCTTCCAGACCATTTTCGATTGTATATTCTGTGACATTTGCGGATACCTTGGCTATTTCTATATTTTCACTGGTATCTGCTTTTCTTAATAAGATGCTGAATCCGGTTTCATTATTACTATTGTCTTTCCAACGTAGTAATACTTTGGTTTTTCCCATTCTTTCTATGGTTATGTCTGAAGGTGCTTGTACGCTTGCAGACTGTTCGTCGCCGTCATTGTCACTTGAGCAGGCTCCGAAGGCACATGTTAATAATATTGCTATAAATATAATCTGTTTCATTTTACTGTACTATTTATTGTTTGATTACAAAGACTGTTTATTTGCTGATTCTGATCGCATCAAGTGCTTTGACGGTTATTTGTTTTTTATTAGGCAGTGTAACCTTGTGTTCTTGTTCACTCATATTTACTATAAGGTATACGTGTTCGCCTGATACACTAGCCCATTCTGCCGCTAATACTACCGAAGTTATTTCATAGTTGGGTATCTCTTGCGTTGGGTTATCACCAGTTGGAATTATTTCCTGTATAAAACGGCCTCCCAAGAATAAATCATGTTGTTGACGGCGGAAATCTGTCAGATTTTTCAGAAATTTAGCTTCCCTTTTCGCATCTGGGCGCATCAACAGACTGGGCTCTACCCATCCTAACTGAGAACCCCATAACAGACTACGCATACTCATGAAATTCAAAGAACCGTCTGTGATACGCCAAGGGATGTAGGTGTATCCGCTATAGATGCAACGGTCAGAATAAATGAGCGGAAACAACGGAACCATTTTTGTATAGCTGTTGTGCGGAGAATTGACAACTAACATCATGTCAAACAGGTCAATATAGCACTCTGCATTTTCTTCTGTTGTCATGGCTTGGTTCTCTTTGTATAGATTTGTGCGCATTTCGGTGAGTAAACTGCGGTAGGCAAAAGGCCACCAATCACCACCGCCAGGTGCATGTCCGTGGTTGGTTGCATAGCAGGGTTCGCTGTTGGCGCAACCTATCTGATCCATATATACACCGTTCGTTTTTAGTTCAGTTAATATCTGTTTGTTGACTCCTTTCAGCACATCTCTCCAAATATAAGAAGCTGGGCAGGTTACAGTATTTAATACCTTTGAGCTATATACTTCTGTATATAATGTTCCATCAGCTTTGCGACAAGAGGCATCTTTACCATTAAGCGTTTTATAGCTGTCTGTTGCTGGATCCCATAGACGACCGTTAATATATGGAGTAATAAATCCTCCAAGTTCCTGTGTTTCTTTAATCATTTCTTTGAATCCTGCTTTTTCGGGAAAGTATTCCGGATATTTAGTATCGAAACGATGATTGTGCCAATAATACCAATGCAATCCGACTCCTTTTCCATAGTATTTCATCGCTTTACGTACTGCTTCCATTGTTTCAGCATTTACTTCTCCCGGCCGTAGCCACATATCAGCGTTTTTGATCCATTCTGCTATAGGACGTTCTGAAATAGTTTTTGCACCCCACAGTGTTTCGAAAGTAAATGGACGATACCATTGTACTGCAGCGTCCTGCCATCCCTTTTTGGTAAATCCCATCACTGTTTCCCAAGGAATGCTGAACTTCTTGTTTTGAGTCCAGGCATAGGATGTTGTCACGTTCTGAATAAATACAAGACTTTTTCCTTCACTTTTCATTCTGAATACTTTGCCAGATCCCCCTTTGTCTTGTGCGGCAAAGTAGACTGTGCCTCCTTTATGATGCATCAGTACTAACTGCATTGTGCCTGTACACGAAGGATAACGTGATTGCAGTTGTCCTTCATTACCGATTGTGTATTCGGTCCCGAATCCGACAGGAAGAATTCCTTTTGCTCCTTCCGGTCTGTTTACAGCAATACGGGGAAATTCAGATTCTGTAATCACCCATCCTTCCGGCATTTCTGCTTCAATGCGCCATTCCGGTAGTTCGGCATCTTTACCTAATGTGACTAATATGCGTACCGGACACGTCGGTCCTGCATCTATAACCATTTGCCAGGTGAATATTAATGTTGAGGCATCTTGAGTTTTTTGTATCTCGCCTCCTTTATATTCGCCCCATCGGGGCATTAAGGTCGGGTTCTCTCCGTTGGGACCCCGATAGATTAGTTGCCACGGATGTGTTGTACTTCCATTTACAGGCAATATGTTCATGCCATCCATGCGGAATTTCTTGAATAAGAATTCTTTTCCGTTGGCAAACACTAATTCAACATTCTTGTTTTTTAATACAAAGTTTCCATTTTCATTTTTAGCAGTCACTGAGGCTGATAAAGTTCCAAAACATTGTAAATAGCATAATATGCTAATAATACCGGTTATCATATTTCTCATATACAAAAGATTAGGATGAATAATTTCTATTTAATAATTTCGATGCTTTTTCTGAATAATTTTATTACTTCCTCTTGTGGAAGAGCGGTTTCCAATATGAGACGCCCTGCTGCGGGGAGGATACTTTTGCTTCCTGCTGACCGGATAGGTATTCTTTTACCACTCTCATTCATCAAAGACAGCTTGTTTTTTTCTATATCAAGAGTGAGTTGCCCTGTACCGTTCATATGCCAATAAATGATACAAGTCCTTCCTGCTTTCTGGAAAATGAATGCCCGGATTGGCTTTTCGTCATCCTTGGTTATTTGATGATAGGGGTATAACTGATAATTTCCTTTTTTATCTTTCATCAGAAGATATTCTTGTTCGGGATTTTTGAGTAATTCTTTCTGTTTGTCTGTCAGGACACCTTGAAGTTTTACTTCTTCCCACATTTTGATAACTCTCAGGTTATCTTCCGTACGAGGATGATTCTGTAACTCTTTTAAATTGCCAACTAATGATATGGGAGAATTCCATGCGACAGCTTTGCTGCAAATATATTCATACATGTCTGGTTGCATGCCTATTGTCTTGTCGTTGGGAGCCAAGTAATTCACCCATCCGAAATTGACAGAAGTAAAATCTTTGGCTATCTGCTCTGCACATCGAAGTGTATACTTCTTCATTGCCGGACGGATACGTTCCGGAGGGAATATATCGAAAGCATTCCCACGACTTAAAATATGCCATCCATAATGTGATTTCAATGCTCCTTCTGCAAATAATGGAGTTGGTTTCATTTCGTTGTATACTATCATCTGAGAGCGGGAGACATTATACCAATAAGGCATCGGTACATCTTCCGCACCATCAAAATAGACAAAACGAAAGCCTGCTTCGTGGTAGATTTTTCCTAAACGTTCGGCAATCTCTTTTTGGATTCCTGTATTTTGGTTGACACGGATAAACAGGGGCCAGTCATCTACATCCAATAGTCTGAAATGTTGTCCTTTGTCATGTGAGGCTGCTTTTGAGTTAAATACTCCCCGTACACATCCCGTAAATTGATATGGTGGTTCGGTGGTATAGTTCTCATAAGTGACAAGCTCGTTGTCAATTTGCAGGAGACGTCGTCCTTTCTCCATACGTACGCCTTCCGGATTACCTTCTATAGTGATGATAGTACTTAAATCATCTAATGGTTCCGAGAGAATAAATTCGCGTATATGGTTGGTGCGGGAGTCCGGTATGCCGTTGTTGATATATGGGTCATTCACTGCTACTTTGGAATAATGAATATGAATGCCGGGTATCATGTCTGCTGCTTTGATTTTATTAGTGATTTCCTGTAAATCTTTCATTCCATTCGGATATTCTTTTCTCCATTCATAATGTCCGCAAGCTTTGGCGAAATCAACATAATAGACGACAATGGATTTGAAACCACCTTTTTGAGCATATGCAATATGTTCATCTATATTTTTAGTCGTGACATCACGTAGCTCATAATAGGAGTACTGATATTCTTTACGTTGGCGACTTTCTACTCCTAAAGGCATATGATAGTCACGTTCTACTTTATCAATACAGGTTAGCAGTTTTTCTTTTGAAGTAGTAATCAGTGCTGCACCGGAATTGAATAGTTTCACTTGAAAATCAAGTCCTGCATACATCGTAGTATATTCCTTGTTTGCAAAAGCATCGATATAGGTGGTCGGATGGGTGCCTAGCAGGCATATGGCTGTCTGTTCATCCCATGATACATTCAGCCACTCACCAAAGTTCTCACGTTTACGTACTGGTAATTGTAATAATGAGATTTCATCTATTTCAGTTTTGCGTTTTACCCCAAAATCTTCGATACGATAATCAATTTGCTTCAGAGTGAAACCTATATAATAATCTGTGATATTTAACTCTATGATGGCAATGTCATAGGTATCCTGAAATTCTATACGTAATTCATTTCCGTTACGTTCAATTTTATTGGCTGGGAAGGTGCGTGGCTTTGCAGGAAACATTAGGAAGTTTTCATTATCGTAAGGACGGTATTGGGTAATAGCGCATAAAGGTACATCTGCATTTGTTATCAGACATTCCTCTCCCGTAGCTTTGTGTATCAGGCTGCGTGCTTTTCCGTCATTGCTAATAATTAGACGCATTTCCGCGTTCTCTATGACCACATCATTGTTTTCTTTCTGTTCATTAGGCATAGCTATACAAAATTGTGGCAACAATGTCGACACAAGCCAGACTAATAAAACCGGATATGTATAATATATTCTTTTCATCATTTATTTTATGTTTTTATTACCACTTATCTGTGCGAAATGGTCTGACCGGCAGATTGCGTGTATTAATCAGATTTCCTTTCAGGAAATTCCGAAAACAGTAACGAACGGCAACGGGAGATTTGACTGTTGGGGATTTGACAATTACTGTATGATCCTTCTGATTTAAAGAGGCCTCTGCCGGATAAAAGACTTTATCTGAACCTGCAATCTCAAATCCGGAGATATTCATCCAGGGGCTTAATCCTTTTTCTGCATGGGAAAAGGAGATTTCAATTGTCTCTCCGTTGATTTTCATGCTTTTATAAGATGGATATTCGGATTCTATTCCCTGATATCCGTATGTCTTATTCAAGGACATATATGCGAGGCGTTCTCCAATCCCTTTTTTATTGTGAGGATGCACTTGAGGAGCTTCGTATGTCTCTACTAAGTCGTTTGTTCCGATCATACCACTATTGGGAATGAGTGAAAGCGCCTTTTGTTGAGCTTCCCGCAATAATGCTCCTATGTAGCCATCTTCTTTATATTCACAGGCAAATGGGACTGTCTCAACATAGTAGAAAGGCAGGTCTCCTTGTTTCCATATTGATCGCCAATGTTTTACCATCGTAGCTAGGCGTTCGGCGTATGTTCTGCTACTTCTTACATTACTTTCTCCTTGATACCAGATAAAACCTTTTATTGTATATTTGTGACAGGGGTATAAAATTCCATTATACATTAACATCGATTGTAAATAGACTGGTGTCTTGTCACTTCCTATTAAAGTCAGGTCTTCATCCTTGTAGGTTTGTAGTATTTCCTTAGGTAGCCAACCTTCTACTCTTGAGCCTCCCCATGCACAGGTGATAACTCCTATAGGAATCTGCAAGGTCCGTTGTAAAGTTAATGCATAATGATAGGCGGCTGCACTAAACTTCGGAGCATTTTCCGTAGTTGGTTGCTGCCAGCTTCCTTCTGCATACTCCTGCGGAGATAGTTTTACTGTCGGCTTTATGGTTACCATTCGTATTCCCGGATGATTGGGAGCATCTGCTATGACATTATTGGAGTCGCTTATGGGACAATAATCAAATCCGTTCAAAGGCATTACCATATTTGATTGTCCGGCACATAACCAGACTTCTCCGATCAGGAGGTGCTGCAAAGTGACAGATTGCTCTCCATCCGTCAGTGTTAATGTATATTCTTCGAAACTGGCAGCAGGCGTTGTGATCTGTAATTCCCAACACCCCTTTTCGTCAGCATGGGTTTTGACTTCCTTATTTGCCCATGAAGGAGTTACTACAACAGTAGAATTTGGAGTCGCTTTTCCCCAGATTCGTACATTGCTTTTTTGCTGTAAGACCATATTGTCACTAAGTAGTGGAGGCAATTTGACTTTTGCCTCCATATTGATGCTCCACAGTACAATTATTAAAAAGTAGATAAGAATCTTCATGTAGCATTTCTTTTTTTAGTCACGGAAATCCATTTGTATTTTTTCTTTCTTTTTGATGACAGGACCAGCCGGTTCCGGATGGTGCTGAGGATTACGATAATCAAAGTAATAAATATTCAGCTTATCAAATAAGGTGAATGCATCTTCCATACGTGACAGGAACTTGTCGTAGTCTTTGACTGTCGGTGCGGACCAAGCTGATTCTGCCAGTGCGCAGAGGCGGGGAAAGATCATGAAATCTACCCGATCTTTAGTATGCATTAGTTCCGTCCATGTATTGGCCTGTATGCCTTTGACATGTGAGAGGTCAGAGGCTGACACTCCCCATTCGGCAAACCATTTGTCGGGGAAAGCATATACATCTTCTATTGGGCAGAATCCGTCCCAGATTCGTCCCCATTTGTGGTCTTTATATTGTACGAAGTCAAAATAAAGCGGTTTGCGCGGACACATGATAGTCGAATATCCTTTGGTCAGTGATTTGCGCAGGTAATCGGGTTTATCATGCCTCCACCACATAATGATAGTATTATCTTGCTTTACATTCAAGTCGAGAAGTTCATCCCAACCGACTAAAGTTTTACCTAGTGAGTTTACTACATCTGTCATTCTATGCATAAAGTAGCGTTCTGCTTCCTTTACAGTTTGTAACCCTTCGCGTTTCAATAGTGCTTGTACATGTGGGTCTGTTTCCCATGCCTTGATTCCGTAAGCTACTTCGTCGCCTCCGATATGTAAATATGGAGAAGGGAATAAGGCAGCTATTTCTTTTAGTATATTAGTCAGATAAGTATAAGTTTCTTCTTTGCCAACGTTAAAAGTGAATTCCGGATGTTCTTCCGTTCCTCCGCCTGAGTATTCCGGGTAAGCTTTATTGGCTGCTGTGGCATGTCCGGGCATGTCTATTTCGGGTATAATTTCAATATGACGTTCTTTGGCATATGCTATGATATCACGGATCTGCTCTTGTGTATAATATTGTGCCGGTGTATCCGGATCACTATGGCAACCTTCTCCTCCTATAGTTGCCAGTTTAGGGTATTGTTTAATTTCGATTCTCCATCCTTGTGCGTCTGTCAGATGCCAATGGAAGCGATTCATCTTATAATATGCCATCAGGTCAAGGATTTGTTTTACCCTTTTTTCGCCGGAAAAGTGACGTGCTTCATCAAGCATATATCCTCTCCATTCATAACGCGGGGCGTCTTCTATCGTTCCACATCTTAGATCTCCGTTGGTTAACTGCTGTAATAGCGTTTGAATACCATAGAAAACTCCAGCTGGACTTCCTCCTTTGATTAGGACCTGTTTGGGGGCGATAATCAGCTGATAGCCCTCTTTGTTTTGCAGTCTATTGTCTAATGATAAGTTGATTCCTTTCGCAGCTTTTTTGCCGGGGATTACTTTCATTTTATAGTTTAAATCAGCGAGTTTCTTTTCAAGGAATGCTGCTTCTTTATATAAACTGGCATCCAGATAGTGGATTTTCTGACCCGATTTGAGTTTACACGTTTCTGCTTGCATGGTGACTTCAGCAGGATAGGGGATAACCCGTACCTGTTCTTGTGCTTGCAGGCTCATGAACAAACTTAGATAGACTATTGCCAAGGTTGTAAGTAATAGTTTCATGTTTCTTGGTTTTATTAGTTATTTAATAATAATTATAGGATTTTCTCCATGTAAATCCTCTATGGATACTGTCGCAGTGATGGTACGGGTCTCATTAGGGAACAATGAAATGAAGTTATCACTCCAAAATACCGGATTTACGACTTCTTTTGTTTTTTCTCTTTGTATCATTAAGTGGTTGAAAAAGGATAATTTATCAGAGTCATTCGTTAAAGTAAGCGTGATCTGATACTCTTTTTCTTGTTTTTGAAGTTTTAAATCTTGCTTTAATGTAACTTTAGGCATATTTACCAGCCAATAGAAATTTTGATGTTGCGAGTAACGCCAATATAAGTTTTCAGAAATAAGATTTCTGTTTAAGTCTTCTAATTCCAGCTTTATATAATATATGGCAGAAAGGTCACCTCGTTGAGGTACGGTTTCTAATTCTTTATATTGGTCGGCGCCCACGGATATGGTATCTGTGTATGCCCAGCATTCTTTCATCGAATAGTCTATGATTCTGGCTTTGGCTATAACAGATTTAAGTTCTTGATGAGTAGCGTTTATCACAGAAATCCGGTTCGTATTTGCATTCATTTGAATATGAATGGGTTCCATTGCTTTCTTTGAGAAATAGTAAGAAGCATTGGGTGACAGATACCAATCATAAATTTGCCAGCAGACATCGGGCCAACAAGAGTTTAGTTTCCAGATCATTATCCCTGTTGTGATATCCCACATCCGGTGGTTGGCTGCCTCAAACATGGCACGATACCCTTCTGAACTTACTAGCTGGCCTTTATATGCATAATCCTCGCTACTGACTGGGTCGCTATAGAAGGTTCGGATTGCATTGTCGTATGCACGATAGCAGAAGTTATTGGTGTCCCATGCTCCGTGTTCCGCCCATATACTGTCTAATGGATAAATCGGATTTCTCCGGTCAAGTGGCTTATCAATGGTAGGTATAAACTTTTTCAAACTTTCGTATACAGGTACGGAAGGCATGCCTAATTCGTTTCTGAACATTTGCAGATAAACCTCTTCTACTTTGTCGAAGTAGTAATCGGAGGGTGCCCAGTTATAGTCGGGAGCGCCATCATCGGTAGTACCGGTTGGTAAGTCCGGTTTTAAATAAGGAGTTAGTTTGTCTACGTCCCAACTGATACTGGTAGTCGGTATGTAGGGGCGTGTCGTGTCGAGGCTTAATACGGCTTCTTTGGTCGGATGATACAATTCTTCATCTACCAACACTTCATTAACTCCGAACCATGCAATGATACAGGGATGATTACGGTATCTTTTGACCATGTCTTTCACGCAAGCGATAGCTAAGTCATTGTTGAGAGGATTATGCTGGTTGTCACGTCCCGGGAACATTCGGTAGCATTGATAAAATACATGCCAGTTCATCAGTCCGTATTTATCCCAGCTATCTAGCCAATCTTCGGAAGGGGAAGGCATATCTTCACTGCCGATCAAAGTAATGTTGGCATTTGCCATTAATCGTGCCTGGTCATAAATTCGTTTGGGTGAGTCGTCGAGAAGTACATCCGGTTGTATCCATCCCCCTTTACAGAAGATGCGTTTGCCATTGATAAAGAATACACGACCATATTCTTCCCCGTTTTTCATTAATTCCGAAGTTACTTCGCGAATTCCGAAGTTTACCTTCTCCCGATCGGACGATTTCCCATTATTCATGTCGAATGATAAATCGAGACTGTGCATATATTGCTCTCCATATCCGTTTGGGTACCATAAGTATGGGTTCTGTATAGATAAGACGGAAAACTTCTGGGGAGATAATATTATTTCTTTACTTTCATTGGGGAGCATTGTGACAGGCAGAGTTACGCTTATCGGTTTCATGCTTCCAGCCAGTTTACGTGTGTAACTCGGATAAACTAATTCGTTGATAAGGCGAATTGTTGCTTTAACTTTACCGCTTATCATCTTATCCGAATGATTGTGTACAGTCGCTTTGATTGTAATGTCAGCAACTGTTGTATCTTTTTGGGGTAGAGTAGTGATAATATATGGGTCTTCAATAGTGACCTGGCTGGTTGCTTCCAGGGTGACGGACTGATAAATACCCATATTCCGGTCACGCACTACAGGGGCGCAATCCCAACCACCTGTGAATTTTAATGTTTCATCTTTGAACAAATCGGAAGCCGTACCACGGTTAGGCCCAAAGGCTATAAATTGTGTTCCGGGGTTAGGAGTTCCGGGATGGTCCACTTGATATATTTTTATAGCAATACAGTTCTGTGTGGGCTGGATATAATCGGTTATATCGAATTTGAAGCGGCGGAACATGCCTACTACATCTTCTTTTTTCCCTATTTGATGTCCATTAATCCATACGTCTGCACGATAGTTAATTCCATTGAGGTTCAGCCATATTTTTTTGTTTTTATATTGCTTAGGCAAAGTGAAGGTCGTGCGATACCAATAAGGTTCCTGCCAAGGATTTTTTCCATTGCCCAGGTAACTGTATTTAGCTAAGTCCATTTTTTTATTAAACTCATCAGAGACATCAGGAATTAGAAAGTTGTTCATGCCGATTCTGGGATCAGGATAAACGTTCTGTTTCACTAATGCATTCAAAACAGTAGTCGGTACTGTGGCTTCATACCAGTCGGTAGCTTGGAATGAAGGCATAGATACTTTTTCCGCATTTTCGCTTATTTCGGTTGTACTTTTTATTTCCCAATTGGTTAATTTCAACTGGTTATCTGCTTTGCTTATCAAGCAAAACAATAGAAACGGATAGAGTATAAGTAATTTTTTCATAACAATTTATTCTACAAACATTAAAGCTGCTGCACCCATAAATCCGGCATTATCTTTTAAACCTGCTGGCTTTAACTGGATGCTTGCAGCAGTTTGCGGACAAATGTACTTTTTAAATAAAGATACCATTGAATCCCAAAATATATCTGATGAATGCATAACTGAGCCTCCGATAATTACGACTTCCGGATCAACGATATTAACAGTCCAGGAAAGGGCATAAGCTAATGCCTGGGTAAACTCTTTCCATGCTTTTAATGCGTTGATGTCTCCTTCCCGGGCTAATTTACTGATTTCTTCTCCTGAAATCTTTCTTTTTGTAATTCTCTGATATAAATTTGATATTCCAGTTCCCGATACATAATCTTCTATCATTCCTTCTTTGTATGGAGACAGCCAGATTTCTCCGGCACAACCGGTAGCTCCACGAATAATTTTTCTGTTTACCACTATAGCTGCTCCTAAGCCTGTGCCAAGAGTGATTCCTAGTATTGAATTTAGGTTTCTTCCGGCTCCCCATAGGGCTTCTCCTAACATCATTGCATTTGCATCATTATCCAGTTTGACCGGAAGTCCGAAAGTTGATTCTATTTTTTTGTGTAAAGGGTAATTGTGTAACGTTGGAAGGTTATTGCATTCGAGAATGATGCCTTTGTTGATATCTAATGGACCGGTAGAACCGATGCCGATGCCGATTAATTCTGCTCCATCGGCTTGTTGTATCATTCTTCGGATTAATAGAGTCAATTGCTCAATAATCATTTCACCGGGTTCGTGCGCTAAAGTCCGGATAGATTCGGGGATACCGATTATCTGTCCGTTAATATCGACAAGTCCGGCTTTTATTTTAGTCCCGCCAATATCGACTCCAATTGCAATTTTCTTTGGATACACAATTCTCATAGTTTATTCGATTGATGTTATTTTGGCACCATGTGTAAATTCTCCTGGTATTATTCCGCATTTGGTTGCCCATGTATTTATAAGAAGTTGTACAGGAACTATACAGGGGATTGTAAATAACTCAGCATTAGTGCTTGGGATAGTAATGGCACATAAATTATCATTTTCAAACACTAAGTTTGAATCGGTGATAAAGATAACTTTTCCTTCATATTTAAGGATATCTTTTACTAAAGATAGTGATTGTTCGTAGGTTTCTGATTGCGAGTGTGCAAATAGAATGGCTATGAATCCTTTCTTTACCATTTCTAACGGGCCATGCCTGAATTCACCACCTAATAAAGCTGATGCAGGCGTATGCGCTGCTTCCATGAACATCAATGCACTCTGGCTGGCAGCTGCAAAAACTGGTCCCCGTCCTATTAATTGCACAAAAGTGGAGCCGTCTATCAGTTCAATAGCTTTCGACATCCATGGAGTATTTCCATTGACCATGTTCTCAATAATTTTACTGAGTTTATGCCATTGGGTGCTGTCGATTTCTTGATTGCATAACTTCATTGCCAGTAAATATGCTACTTGATAACAGGTTATGAATGTTTTTGTTGACGTTTTTTCTTCCTTTCCAGCTTTGCACAATAGGCTATAGCGAGAGAATTTGACTAAACTGCTATCTTTTTCATTACAAATAGAAAGAACTGTGATGTTTGAAGATAACTTTTCTATTAGTTTGATTACTTCATAGCTTTCTCCTGATTGCGAAATACATATAATCAACGATTCTGGACTAATTAATGAAATTTGATAATGCAATAATTCTCCTGCGTTCAGAGCATATGCCGGGATTTTATATGAATTAAGTAGAGAAGCAGTTGCGTTAGCGATGAAGTAAGAACTGCCCATACCGGTTAACAGAATATTTCTATATTTGCCGGAACACCATAATTCTGAAATTTGTGACAAAACGGATTTTCCTTCTACGCTTTTGTAGAAGTTTGCCGTCTGCAGAAGTGCTTGCGGTTGCTCTTGTATTTCTTGGAAAAATTGTACCATCGGATTTTTTTAATTATAATCTAGTGACTTTAATAACTACTTAGCAACAGTTGTGCAATTATTCATATGTAATTGCCAACTGTTACTGAGTAGTTTATAGATGATCTTAAATGATATTTAAATTTTCATTTATAAATTGAATCTGGTAATTTCATAAGCAAATAGTCCCTGATCCGTAGTCAACATATAGACCTGAACGGCATTGCCATCAGCACTTCGACCGAATACAACATCTCCTGTTTCATCAACGTTGGTACCAAGTACCTGTTTGCCAGAAACGAACGAGGCTGAAGATGTCATACCAGTTACCGCATACCCCGTTCCGGGGATACTGCCTGTTCCTGTTGTACTTCCTTCACGTGAATCGAAGATAAAGCCATTAGCCATTGCTGAAGTTCCGGGATTATTCGTGATGTTGGATACATATAGGCGGTGGGACCAAACCCCATTGCTTGACAGACCATTTTGAACGCCTAACAAACATGTACCGTTAAATTCAACATATCCTATTCCCCGGACATTCTTATCATATGTAGCGCTACCGGACCACCAATGTGATGTTGGAAGTGAGAAATCTATGGCGCGTGCGCCTGTGCCTATAGGAGTGTAATTAATTGCTTGCCGGAAGTTGGCACTGGCCCAAATATATCCTAGTGGAGAAGTATTTGTCAATGGAATGACTTTAGTTGCATTCCACATGGAGACTGATGCTCCTCCGCCCCATTCTACATAAGCGTTGCCTTGCATTGCACCATCTTTGAACATAAGGAAAACCGCACGTGGTACATTTTTGGTTGATGTGGCAATAATTGCATCCCCTGAAGTCAGATCACCTTTGACGCAGATTGTGCGTCCAAGCTCTAGTTTTTTGACTCCATTAATGCCTACAGGAGCATTGGCGAATGTACTCCCATTAATATTTGCATAAACGATGCTCTTAGGTGCATTCTCGATGCCGTTAGGCCAAACCCAGGCACGTACGTTTGGGTCGGTAACATTGGCGTCTAAAGTACTAGTGTATGCCATAGCTACTAAATGTCCAGCATCATCACTGGTAATAGCATGGATGGAGCGGCCTGCATCAATACCTGTAGTGTTGACTTTTACATCAAGTACTTTGCCGTTATAACGATCCATTACAATCATTTTATTGTAATCAGTGCTATTACTGATAATTAGATAGTCGTCAATAACAGCCATTGTACGGTTCGCTCCAACCTCAAATCCATGTGTGTCATCTGTATAGATTTGGAAACCAAATAATGAAGCTGTATAGCCCACTCCCTGAGGTAATAGATCCGGGAGTTCCAGACTAGTCTGATAGACTGTTTTGTCTGTTCCATTTTGTGCAATAACGGTTATAGTCGGTTGGTTACTTAAATCTATAATGCCGGTTGCCGGATCCAATGATGATGATTCGATAGTAGCCCATGGAGAGACTGTTAATGCCGCAGACTTCAAGGCTGCATCAATAGCTGAAGAGGTTTTATAGATGATGATTTTTCCTGTACCACCCGTACTCTCAGGTTCGACGATACGTATTGTTGCACGTGAATAGTCTGTCAGTTCTACTTTACTAATACTGGCTAATTTTGATTTCACATAAGCAGCCTTAAATGTATAAGTAATTTTGCTTCCATCTTCTTTGACTAATGTTGATTGGAAACCACTGACCAGATCACGAATGCCGGAAATGCTGGGGGAGAATTTTGCTCCTACAGGCAGGCTGGCTGAAACTTTCATTTGTGTCAGGTCACCTTGTATTTTTTCCGTATCTGAAATATAATAAGGAACTTGTATGGTAATTGTATTACTTGCCTCGTCTACGATAGCACTATATGTGGTACTTTCATCAGAAGCTAAGCATCCGGTTATGGTTAGTCCTGTAACATTTTCGCTGCCTGTCCTTGCCAGATCGTCCGGGTCCTCGCAGCTCATGAAGGCTAGCATTGATATTAGTACCCCGGTGAATAGATATTTTATTTTCATAATTTTTCTCTTATTAAATAATTATTATTTCCACAGTTCATTTTGTTCACAGAGTGTGTTGTCTTGAAGTTCTGTGTATGGAATAGGGAAAATTGTATATTTTTCAGGGAATAAACGGTCTTGTGTATCGCATTCTACTCGTGCGTAACTGAAACTGCCACCGGCCTGTGTTATCTTAACGCCGTGCAGACGTTTATGATCAAGTGTTCTTACGGCGATTCCCCAACGGATCAGGTCGAAATATCGGTGTCCTTCCATTCCAAGTTCACAAATACGTTCTTTAGACAGATCTTCCAGATAATCACTCCAATTATTTTGTTGGGCGAGTTCCGGCAGTCCGACGCGGTCACGGATCGTTTTCAGATCAGCATAGGCTTTTCCAAACTCGTTTTGTCGTGCATATGCTTCCGAACGAATCAAGTAAATTTCAGCTAAACGCATTTCTATCCAGTATTGTCCACTCAAAATGCTGCTAAAGTTGATATTGGTATCATCAGAAGCGAACTTACGAATCAGATAACCTGTTGTTGATTTGTGCACATTATCTTGTCCGGTTGTAGCAAAATCCATATATCCGTCATTTCCATCTACATACAACTGGAGAGTACGTCCTTTCCATGTTGCTCCATTATAAAGAATGGAGGCGTAAAAACGTGGTTCGCGATTGGTAAATGGAGCATTGTTGTAGGAACTGAGATTACTCCAGTCAAAAGATTGGTAGCTACCGTTTACTTTGATATCGAAAGAGGAAGCGTATTCATCAGATGGAGTGACTGCCGCACCTACACTTCCTTCTGTAACACCGGCTGCTTTCCAGTCGTATGGTGGACACACGTAGATGTCAAAAGAATGTTGCTTGGCGTTCTTTCCCTGTTGGAAGTAAACCGGAAGGATTAGCTCACTATTATTGACTGAGGTGAATATTTTGTAGTAATCATTGGCAGTCGTTCCTTGCAATAAACTGTAATTCAATTTTAATACTTCATTGCAGGCATCTATCGCATCCCCCCAGCGTTTAGCATAAAGGGCCGCACGTGCTTTCATTCCGTAAGCGGCTCCTTTGGTAATACGCCCCACATTGGTACCTGTCCAGTTTTCCGGAAGGTCTTGTACTGCCTGGGTGTATTCGTTGATAATGAAATCCCAGCAATCTGATTCAGATGAACGTGCTTTAGCTCTTTCGTCAGGTCCGTCTACATAATCTTCATCAGTACGCAGGATAACTCCGCCATGACGGAGCACCAGTTCCTGGTAAGCAAATGCACGTAAGAAACGAACCTCTGCTGTACGCTTTTTCATTTCATCCTGATCTAAGTTATCTCCATAACCTTTGCTTCGGTCATAGAAATATTCGTTGAGTTGACGGATACGGGTATACATACCACTCCAGTTGGAGCGGAAGTTGCTCGTTTCGGTGACATAATTCGTCTGATAAAAGAATTTATTCATGGCACCTCCGTTCACTCCATACCAAGAGTATTTTAACAGATCTGTAGCTCCATCGTCCATTAAGCAGTAAGAATCTATATTGATAGTAGCATTATCATATAGCACGCTATATAGCCCTTTGACGTAAAGGTCTACATTTTCCAGTGAGGAATATGCTACATTCTCGCTGTACCAGCCAGTAGGATCTACGTCCAGTACATCACATTGTGTCAAGCAAATGCTAGCTGCTATGCCTATAATGTATTTTTTTATATTTTTCATATTAACTATTTGTTTTAAAATCTAACATCTATACCAAAACTGAATGTACGTTGTTGTGGATAATATCCTGTTGCTACATTTGTACTTTCTGGATCGATATACTTGAAATCGGTAAATGTCAGTAGGTTAGTCCCGTTAGCATAAACTCTGATGTTTGACAATCCCATCTTGTTGGTCCAGGCTTTAGGAAGCGTATATCCTAAAGTCACGTTCTTCAAACGTAAATACGCACCATTTCTTTTCCAGAAATCCGATTGTTGGGCATTGTTTGAATGAGATACACTGCTGACAGTCAGACGAGGATATTCCGCATTTGTATGATCGGGTCGCCAACTGTTTTCTACCAGATAAAGAGGAGCGTTGTCCCAATTTGCATACCAGGGTCTTGTCATAGGGGTCATATCTGTTGCGCCATTTAAGTCTTGCCATGAGTATTGAAGCATTTTATCACAAAGTGCCGCTCCTTGAAACTGAACAGATAAATCGAAGCCTTTGTAATTAGCGTCAGCCATTAGTGCAAACATCATTTCCGGGCGGATGCCACGTGATATTTTGATTCGGTCGTTGGAATCGATCTTTCCATCGCCGTTAATATCGGCATATTTAATGTCTCCTACTCGTGGTGTATTCCATGATACTTGAGGTGAATTGGCAATCTCTTCTTCACTCTGATACAACCCTAATGCTTTTAATCCCCATAATTCACCGACTGATGATCCGAGAACACTTTGCCAGGGTAATGTGTTATCCGCCTGTGTTCTGCTTAAGATACGGTTATGAGCGTAAGATAAGTTGCCATTCAAACTATAACTGAATTCTCCTATACGATTGCGATGTTTCAGTGCAATTTCAAATCCGCGGTTATCAAATGTTCCTGTATTTTCAGAACTTGGGTAGTGTCCACCTAAAGAAGGAGGATAGATATTACTAACACTTTGAAGAATGTCGTATGTATATTTGTAGAATACATCAAACTCAACTCCCAACAAACCGTTCCAGGCACTAAGATCGAAACCTAAGTTATATGATTTTGTTTTTTCCCAAGTCAGTCGTTCATTTGGATAAGCTACTGTGTTGCTAAGTGTTCCTTGAGTGTTAGGTGTACTGCCAAATACTACTCCATTATTAGTATAAGAGTAGGATTTTCTGTACAAGAAAGCACTAACGTTGTCGCTACCTAGAATACCAAACGAACCTCTGAGTTTAAAATAGTCTATTTTAGGAAGTGCGTCTTTGAAAAAGTCTTCTTCCGACATCACCCATCCTAAAGAAACTGAAGGGAAGAATCCCCAACGGTGTCCTTTGGCAAACTTATAAGAACCGTCGTAACGGAAAGATGCTTCGGCCAGGTATTTATTGGCGTAGGCATAATTTAGACGACCTACATAAGCGGCGTAAGCACTTTTCCCAGAAGAACCGCTATTAGTTGCAGTTTGGGCATCTCCCAAAGATATTTCGGGTAAATCGAATAAGTCGTAATCCGTACGACTAGCATTCAGTGCAGAGCTTTTTACCTGAGTTTGTTCGTAGAGGAAAAGGGCTCCTACATCATGAAGTCCGAATTTGTTGTTATATGAAATAGTCGGACGTAATATTACTTGTTGTGATTTTTGGTCACCCTGATATAGGTTACCATCTGCCAGCAGATTTGCACTTTGTACATAGCTGTAGCTTTTGGTGGAAGAATCATAGGCATTGACAGAATATGCATAAGCAAATGTTTTACTTGCCAGGTCTTGCCAGTCCCAACTGATGAACATATTTGCTTTCAAACCTTTCAGGAATGGGGCTGTATATTCGACATTTGCGGAACTTTCTATTCTGACTCTGCGAGATTCCTGGAATCCTGAATTTGCAGATCCATAGATCGGATTGGCTGCGCTGGTTGCGCCTCGGTATGCCGAAGTAGGATAACCTTCATACTCTTTCGGAACAAAAGGTATAGAGTAAAGCAACTGATGGAAAATACTATAGGCTTGTTGATTGCCATAAGAGTATCCTCCCGGCTGATAATAATCTTTGATTAATGCTGCGGTATTTAGTGACACTTTAATGTCTTTGGTCGCTTGTACATCAATATTTGAACGGAAATTGCTGCGTTCGTTTTTGTTGCCTTTAATAATACCATCTTGATGTAAATAGCCGCCGCTGATGAAATATCTGACCTTATTGCTGCCTCCGTTTATAGACAGATTGTGTTGGTGCATAAGGGTAGTCTTATATAAGTCGGAGGTCCAGTCTGTATTTTCAAATCCATCGGTAGGGTCTCCGTTATAAGTTGCCGCAATTTCTTCGTCGGTAAAATATGGATTATCTACGCCATTATTGTCTAGTTTGCGAGCCAGATTATACCATTGCATATATTGGGTTCCGTTCATCATTTTAGGCAGAGTGGTAGCGTGCGATAGAGTCATACTGCCTCTGTAGGTGATATCTGTTTTACCTTCTTGCCCATGTTTGGTTGTTACCAGCACAACTCCGTTGGCTGCCTTCATACCATAAACGGCACAAGATGCAGCGTCTTTTAGGATGGTAACAGACTCCACGTCATTCGGGTCTACTTGTCCCATAGCTCGTTCTACTCCATCAACTAAAACAAGTACCGTACCTGAACCGCTGAATGAAGAATAACCACGGATTAATATGGAAACATCATCCGATCCTGGTTGTCCGAGTGATTGTTGGGTAATAAGGCCGGGCAACTTACCGACTAATGTTTGTGACATATTACTGGCAGTTGTTTTCAACATATCTTTTTGAGATACCGTGGCTACAGATCCGGTTAAGTGAGCTTTCTTTTGTGTTCCATAACCTACTACTACAACTTCGTCCAAATTAGCGACATCTTCTTTTAAGATGATGTTGATCGTACTGCGTCCGTTCACTTTTATCTCTTGTTTGTTCATACCGATGTATGAGAATTCAAGAGTGGCAGTGTTGGATGCATTGATAGAGTATCTACCGTCAATATCGGTAGTGGTACCTGTGGTCGTACCTTTGACAACGACGCTGACTCCTGGCAACGGATCACCGGTCACGTCTGTGACGACTCCCCTAACCATGTTCTGGGCATAGCCATTTGTGGCATACGCAAAAAGCATCGACAATGAGAATAGTATGATTCTGATTGTTCGGAAACTACTTTTTTGCTTAAAGCATTGTTCCATCATAAGATAAAATTTAATTGGTTAATAAAAAAGTTTTTGGGTATTAGATTTATTGTAATTCTTCTAGTACTTTCCAGCATTGATATAAGCCCCTGGGGACATGGAAACAGCCTTTCCATTTGCCTCCTTTAAGTGGCAGAAGTACTTCTCCCTGGCGGTTTAAGTAACCGAACCATTCAGGATATTGAGCATCTTTGAAGTGCGTCCATACATACTCATGTATTTTCTCGAACCACTCCATACATTGTTTGTCACCTGTCAATTGGTAACCTTTTAGTAGGGAAATAAGTGTTTCAATGTGTACCCACCAAAGTTTTTGGTCCCATTCCAGTTGTTGGGGAGGGCAACCTTTGCGGTCCATAAAATAGTAGATGCCACCATATTCTTTGTCCCATCCGTAGTTAATCATCGTCAAGGTTACATTTTTTGCCTTTTCGATTAGATCAGGGCGATTCAGGCGTTTTCCTAAATCCATGATAAACCACATCGCTTCGATGTCGTGTCCGGGAGTCACTTGCCGTCCTTCAAAACAGTCTACGAGATTGCCGTCCACTCCTATGTTTTCAACAATAATTCCTCCTAGCTCCGGGCGATAGAATACTTCCATCACTTCATGGATACAAGTCTCTATTGTTTTTTCCAGATACTCTTTGTCCAACAAGTGTTCTATTTCAAGTGCCAGATTACAAAGGATCATCGGGAGGGCGAAATTTTTCAGATTACGTGTGCCCGGATGGATTTTGTTCCATTTACCTTTCGGATTATCTGCCTTTGAGAGAATAATATCGAACGTTTTCTTTGCAATGTCAGCATATTCCTGATTGCCTGTAGCCAGACTGAGTTGCCCGAAAGCCATTGTAGCAAATGTATAGGAAAAGATGTTGTATGGTTCTACCAGAGGATTACCTGCCCGATCCAAAGAAAAATACCAATGATAGTTTCCATCATGTCCGTATTTCTTTAGAAATTCACCGCCTTGAATAGCGCAATCCAGCCATTCCTGTTTTTTCTCAACTTTATTGTAAAGCATTGAGAATAACCAAACTTCGCGTCCTTGCAGCCAAATAAATTTATCTGTATCGAATACGTTGCCTTCACGATCCAGACAAGTGAAATAGCCACCGAATTCGTGATCCTGAGAATGCTCTAACCAGAATGGAAGAACATTATTCAGTAGTTCGTCTTTGTATTGGTTTGCTAATTTTTTTAAATCCATAATTGTTAGTTTTTTATTTAATAAGGTCTATTTTACCGTTCCGAACGGGTCCAGTATCTTTCAATCTCCTCCAGAGACTTTCCGGTAGTTTCCGGTACGAGTTTCCAGACAATGAGCATATACGGTACACACATGATGGCGAACAGGAAGAATGTTCCGGCTGGAGTAAGATTCTGGAGCATCCAGGGGGTTAGCTGTCCGATCAGATAGGTACCGATCCAAAGAGCGAATCCGGCAATGGACATTGCTAATCCGCGTATTTTGGTAGGGTACATCTCAGAGAGAAGTACGAATATCACAGCGCAAATGGAAATGGCGCAACAAAAAACATAACACAGAAAGAAGGCTAACAGGAACAGGCTGGAAATATTCCAGGCATTTCCGAAGAGGAAATAACTGCCAATGAGTATCAATGAAACGACCATTCCGGATACCCCATAATATATCAGTTTCTTGCGTCCTACTTTGTCAATGATGAGAAGTGCCAGGATAGTGGTCAGTGTATTCACAAGTCCTACAAGAACCTGATAGAACAGAGAATCCCCTCCTGAAAGACCGGCATTCTCAAAAATGGAAGGCCCGTAGTAAAGAACTGCATTAACCCCCATGAACTGTCCCAGAATAGCAATACATACACCGATAATGACTGCTTTCAGAATACCTGGTTTCAGAAGGATAGACCATTCTGAACGGGTCTCGGAAACAAGGACGGATTTTGTCTCGTTTAGCTGGAAATCAGCCTCTTTAAATGAATTGTAGATCTTTTCCAGAATATAAGTGGCTTTCCTTTCTTGTCCTTTTACTATCAGCCATCTGGGGCTTTCGGGTATGAAAAAGATAATAATAAAGAATATTATGGCTGGTAATGTCTCCATGCCTAACATACCTCTCCACACTTCTGTAACTACTATTTTTTCTAACCAGGCGATAGGTAAGTGGTTTCCACTCTCTGAATATGCCAATAACTGGTAGTTGACAAGATAAGCTCCTAGAAAACCGACAGTTACGGCCAGTTGATACAGGGAGACCATCCTGCCTCTGAATTGTGCGACGGAAACTTCGGAAATGTAAAGAGGAGATACAATAGAAACAACACCAATTCCGATGCCACCTATGATTCTATAAACAACTAACTGGTTAAAGTCAATGCAAAAAGCACAGCCGATTGCTGATGTAGAAAACAGAATGGCAGAAAGTATCATTGTTCTTTTACGTCCGATGCTGTCGCTCAATATTCCGGAAAAGAGAACACCGACAATCGATCCGATCAATGCGCATCCTACATACCATCCTTGTTGCAAGGTGTCCAACTGAAACAGATGTGTCACCTGAGCTATTGTGCCGGATATGACAGCTGTGTCATAACCGAACAGAAAGCCTCCTAAAGCAGCAACGACTGAAAGGAATATGATATAACCCAGATTAATTGTTGTTTTCATATAGTTTATTTGATTTCAAAGTATTCTCTGTATCTGTCATATAAATGTCCTGCCTGCAGATAAGCTGATTGCGGACTTAAAAAGTGAGAAAACTCAAAAGTGATTGCTTTATCATATCCGGCACGTTTTGCCGCTTCCAGTTTCATGCGGAGTTTGTCGAATTTGATCGGCAGGAACCGGATGGGCATATCGCGGTCGAATGTTTCCGCGTTTGTCCAACATTGCATTCCGTATTTGTCTGCCAGTTTCTTGTTCACAGTGAAAAAAGCATCCAGTTCGTCGTAGTCAATGTGTCCGTCTTGAAAAGCACAAGCGTCTACTACATCGTGTATACCATCAAAAATTTCATTCCATTCTCTCTCATGTTGTTCTACGGATACAGCATCCTCCCTTGTCATTTTTCCGGTTCCCATGACTGCCTTTTTACCATCAATCCAAGGGGATATAAAAGTAGGGAGGCCATTCGATACATCTTTGCATTGTTTACCCATGGTATGAAATGCACCGATAGCTCCTTTGGTATTGCGGCTGATTTCCGTGCTAATATACCAGCCTCCGAAACTCTTATACTTTTCACCGTAAGTATTCCATACTTCGTCAATCACATATTTATTATATTCCACTTCCCACGACATATCACGTGTATCCCAATAATGACCGGTGTCATACAGCCCAAAATAAAACTTCATGTTATATTTTTCAGCCAGTCGTAAGTACATATCTACTAAATCCACGGAAGGCATATAGCATCCTTTTCCTAATAGATATTTGGACGGATAAGTGATGAACTTGCGATATCCGGAACGGATCATAATAACGGTATCGATACCAATCCTTTTCATGTGCTGAAAGTCGAGATCCCATTCTTTTTCTCCCCAGTTCTGGTGTGGAATATCGTGAGATATTTCATCTAGAAAAGTGCCTGTGATTTTCAGACCATTATTCTTCGGTACAATTAATTTGCTGTCCGTCCTTTTGCTCGGAGAGAGAACGAATTCACTTCCATCTTTGCCTTCAGCGGCCAGTAGTGTGGGAGCCATTAGGGCGGAGGCTCCCGCTAATGCGGCTTTCTTTAAGAAATCTCTGCGATTATTCGCTTCCATAGTTTACTTTTTTTAGTTTCTACTCTTTTTAGTATATATTTAACCTATTGAATTTTTAATAGTTTAATATTTATTACTAACTCGGAATCATCTGCTAGCTTTATTAATTCCTTTGAGCTAGCACTTTTAATTTATTAATTATGAATTTATTATTGTGTTATTTATTAATTGGGCGATAATTTATGATTAGTTTTATTAATATGGCATTAATATTGCCCCATTCGCAGATGGGGCATTTTATGTTTTCTAGTGTATATTTTTCATAGGCTAATCATTTTAGTCAAGTAATTTAGGTTACTTGGATGAATTGATAGAACAAAGTTAGGCATCCAGAGTTGATTTTTTGCGCAAAAAAACGAAAAAGTGTATTCAAAAAACGCATCTTTCTACTCTTTGGTAGATTTATTTGCTGAATGCAAGTACCATTTAAAAAAATCATATATAATTTCGTTTGATTCAGGGGTTGGGTCATGATTGACTCTGTTGCTCATCGCGACATTATTACGGTATCCTAAGAGCCGGTTGACCGCTATTGTATGGTTTAGCGCTATCCACCGGTCTGTTCCGTCAGAGTATCCTCCGGAAACAAGAAATGGGCGAGGTGCCATCAGCGTATGCAATTCATGCAAATCATATCCTTCTTTGCGGAGCTTCGGATAAATGCCTTTAGCATAATCATGCCCATTTTTGCTCCATGTATTTTCCCATGGTGGCGGATAATATCCCAAATACCAGGGTTCCCAGTAATTGATATATCCCTCTTTTGTTTCGTCGAATACAATTCCGGGGTCTCCCCATGCCGCACAAGCGAACTTTTCGTATAGGCATGAGGCAAACATTGCCCACTTCCCACCATAAGAATGCCCTGTGATGCCTATTCTTGTAGAATCGACGTCCTGTACTTTGGCTAATACTTCCCATGCATTTGCGGCTGCATAAGCTAATGCTGAAAGTGGTTGGAGAGTTGCATTTTCAATGGTGGGGTAATAAATGGAATATGTCTGATTCTCTGTGGTCTTCGTTGTTCCTATTGATAATGTGACAAATCCTCTTTTCGTCAATTGATATGCAAAGTCTCTATAAGGTTTTCCACCCAATCCGATAGCCGTTTCGGGTTCATAAAATGTAGTGATAACGGCAGGCTTTTTGCCTTCTTTGTCCGGAACCAGCAAATAACCTTCAGTCTGTTCGTTGGGAGTCCAGTAGAAGCGGACACGGTATTGCATGAAGTTTTCACGGTGGAGAGTATCCAGAATTTCAAATGTTTGTCCGGTAATGACAGGCGGCCATTGTCCTAACAGGCTCATCCATCTGTCCTTGATTTCAGTTCGTCGTCTTTGCCAGTCTTCAACGGTTCTGACTGTATCCCCATTATAATATAATAAAGGAGAGCGAAAATTCCCATATACATTTTCGTATTCTGCGGGCGGGCGGAAGTAGCTCGATAACTTATTCCATAGATCAGAGGAGTCATTATTTCCGCTATTTTTGTTTCCGCTGCATCCTGCTAGAAATGCTGCCAGATGAGTGATCAGGATGAATAGCACGATTTTCTTTTGCTCCATAAGTTGTTGATTGACTTTGAGAGTTAACATTTACCGAACAAAGATATGCCACTTTAGTAATGCCTCCGGTACTAAAAACGAAAAGCTATATTCGAAAAACGAATAATTTATTTTTTATCTGTTCGTGATTTTTTCTCCCGATATTCCAAAGGGGAACATCCTTTGAACTTTTTGAAAATCCGGGAGATATTATTATAGTCTTTGAATCCGGCTTCCGTTGCAATGTCTGCCAATGAACGATCTGTAGTAAGAAGTAAATCGGCCAGATGGTTGACCCGGCAGTTTAAGATATACTGATAGATGGAAGTATGCATCGCATTTTTGAATTTCACTTCAAAATTTCTGCGTGAGAGCGGAATCTGTGCCAGCAAAGACTCTATGGTCAGGTCGGAATTGTAATGACTCTCTATGTATTTTACAACTTCGAGAATGTAAGGGTCCTTTATATTATGTTTTTCTGTGGATTGCCGCAATTCTATGCGGATAGGGTTGATGACGATATTGAAGGTCCCTTCATGTTCCTTTTTGATTTGTTGATGAATGAGCCTGCCTATGGAATATCCTCCTCTTTCTACTTCCAGTTCTATGGAGGAGATGGGAGGATCGGAAATATTGCAGATCAAGTCATCATTGTCGACTCCTAACAGGGAGATTTCTTCCGGTATGTGTATGTTACTTATCTTGCAGGTTTCCGAAATGAATAGTGCGTGTGAGTCGTCGCAGCAGAACAACGCTATGGGTTTAGGAAGCTCTTGCAGCCATTGGCTTACTTCTATTCTGATTTCGTCTTCATGCTTATCGGATTCGAAACAATAAAAGTTGCCGCCTATCCGTTTAACTTCCTGACGGAAGCCTTCGCAACGTTCGTCAGACCAGACAACTCCGTTTATGCCGAAATAAGCAAAGTTGTGGAACATCCGCTTGGCGAAGAATTGGGCGGCCATTCTGCCCGTTCCTTTGTAGTCGCCCGTCAGATTGGAGTAAGTAGTGCTTCTATGGTGATAATTCTGCAATACAATCGGAATATTCAGTTCTTTCAGTAGATTGACGGTGTCATTGTTCCATTGTCCGATGATGGCGTCAGCTTTCCATTCTTTTGCCCATTTGAGAATACCTTTTTCTCCATACATGCCGCTGTAATAGGATGGAAGCCGATAGAAAAGCCAAGGTCCGTTTTCTTTGGAATATTGTACAAGTCCGCGGAGCAATTTTCTGTCAAATTCACTGGAATAATCGATCAGCAGTAGTATTTTTATCATAGTGTGTGCGGGTATATTAAAGTTTATGGAAACAAATATATAAATATTAGTTTGTTTTCTTTCTATAATAGTCTAACTTTGTTGCGAAGAAGATATGTATGACACCCGGGTCTCGTGCTGTACGACACCCGGGTGTTGTGATGTCTGACATCCGGGTGTCATACGTGCTGACACCCGGATGTGGTACAGAATGAAAATATAAACGAAACAAGAAAGGAGTATAAGACATGGCAATCCCTTATGTAGTAAGAAAGAAAGCGGACTTGACGTCCGGAGAAAGAAAAGAGTTATGGTATGGTGTACCAAGTAAAATACAGGATAGAGGCGGAGTACAGAACAAAGAACTAGCCCAAGTGGTGGAGCTGCGGGGAGGTTTCCACCGTGGTCAGGTTGAAGGCATATTGGTGGAAGTGGCGGATGCCATCCGCTATTTGCTTTCTATGGGACAGTCTGTGACGATTGATGGGCTCTGGGCACATTCCAAACGGCTCTGACCAGTCCTGGTTTTGAACGTCCCGAGCAAGTGACACCGGGACAAGTATCGGTATCCCGCGTTTATTTTGTGGCAAACAGTGCACTTCGTGACCGCATGAAGAAAACAAAGTGTATGCGCATCCCTTTTAAATATTATATGCCTGAAAGTATGTTGACTAAAGAGATGAAGAAAGCAGACCAGGAGCAGGAACAAACAGAAGAATAAGATAAATTAATACCCTCCCTGTCTTATTTATGAGATAAATGCCTATCTTTGTGGCACTTTTTACGAAAAAAGGTAATTCAAATTAATAGATATAGAAAAGAAAATGGCACAAGAAGACGTTTTTAAGAAACTTGTATCGCACTGTAAAGAGTACGGCTTCGTATTTCCTTCAAGCGATATCTACGACGGACTAGGCGCAGTATATGACTACGGTCAGATGGGCGTTGAATTGAAAAACAACATTAAAAAATATTGGTGGGACAGCATGGTGCTGTTGCACGAAAACATTGTCGGTATCGACTCTGCCATCTTTATGCACCCTACCATCTGGAAGGCTTCCGGACACGTGGATGCATTCAATGACCCTTTGATTGACAATAAGGATTCTAAAAAACGTTATCGTGCTGACGTATTGATCGAAGATCAGTTGGCTAAATATGACGATAAAATCAATAAAGAAGTAGCAAAAGCCGCCAAGAAGTTTGGTGAATCATTCGATGAGGCTCAATTCCGTTCTACCAACGGACGTGTGTTGGAACATCAGGCTAAGCGTGATGCGCTTCACACTCGTTTCTCAAAAGCACTGAATGATAATAATCTGGATGAACTTCGTCAGATCATTGTTGATGAAGAGATCGTATGTCCTATTTCCGGTACTAAGAACTGGACGGAAGTTCGTCAGTTCAACCTGATGTTCTCTACAGAAATGGGATCGACTTCAGACGGTGCCATGAAGATTTATCTTCGTCCGGAAACGGCACAGGGTATCTTTGTAAACTATCTGAATGTGCAGAAAACCGGTCGTATGAAAGTACCTTTCGGTATTGCCCAGATTGGTAAGGCTTTCCGTAATGAGATTGTTGCCCGTCAGTTCATCTTCCGTATGCGTGAGTTCGAACAGATGGAGATGCAGTTCTTTGTAAAACCGGGAACGGAACTGGATTGGTTCAAGAAATGGAAGGAGATTCGTCTGAAATGGCATAAAGCGCTGGGCTTCGGTGATGCCAGCTACCGCTATCACGACCACGATAAATTGGCTCATTATGCCAATGCTGCAACAGATATCGAGTTCCTGATGCCATTCGGTTTCAAAGAAGTGGAAGGTATCCACTCCCGTACGAACTTCGACTTGTCTCAGCATGAGAAATTCTCCGGCAAGAGCATCAAATACTTCGATCCGGAATTGAATGAATCATACACTCCGTATGTGATTGAAACTTCTATCGGTGTAGACCGTATGTTCCTGAGCATCATGAGCGCTGCTTATTGCGAAGAGCAACTGGAAAACGGAGAAAGCCGTGTTGTGCTGAAATTGCCTGCTGCCCTTGCTCCGGTGAAACTGGCTGTTATGCCGTTGATCAAGAAAGACGGTCTGCCTGAAAAGGCCCGTGAGATCATCGACGCTCTGAAGTTCCACTTCCACTGCCAGTATGACGAAAAAGACAGCATCGGCAAGCGTTATCGTCGTCAGGATGCCATCGGTACTCCGTTCTGCGTAACAGTGGATCATCAGACATTAGAAGATAACTGCGTGACATTGCGTAATCGCGATACCATGCAGCAAGAGCGTGTAGCTATCTCTGAACTGAACAATATCATCGCAGACAGAGTGAGCATCACTTCATTATTGAAAACTTTACAATAAACCATTAACGAATGAGTAAAAAAATCTATTTATTCTCCTTAGTATTACTGGCTTTGGCTTTTGTTTCTTGTAGCGAAACCGAAGAAGTTGGTAAATACGATAATTGGCGTGCGCGCAATGAGGCATTTATTGACTCTCTTGCGAATGTTTATGCTACGGCTTCTGGTAGAGGAGGCTTGGAACGCATAGAGATGTTGACTGCTCCTGGTAATTATATTTATTATAAGGAAATGGAGCCAATGACTGATCATGTAGTAAAGGTGGGAAATCCTAAATATACTGACTATGTGAAGGTATATTATAAAGGAACAAATATTTTAGGAGAATATTTTGATGGTAACTTTAAGGGAGATAATCCGGTTGTAGATGGGAAAGATCCAAGTGAAGGAGATTCTCCTACCACCATTTTCCAGGTCAGCGGGGTAATTACCGGCTGGGGTGAAGTGCTTCAGAGAATGGAAGTTGGTGATCGTTGGAAGGTTTATATCCCTTGGGATTATGCCTATGGAAGTAGCGGTACTACCGGTATTTTGGGGTATTCAGCTCTTGTCTTTGATATCACATTGCTTGATTTTGCTAATACTGAAGCGGAGTTGAAATAATAAGATAAAACTCTCTATATGTAAAAGGTGCTGTATCTATATTACGTAGATACAGCATTTTTTTTATTATTCTCCTTAATGCTACTCTCCCTTATCTGCAAATGTGTCGGAATCACCACTTGCTTGACCGTCCTGTCTCCCTTAATCTGATCAATCAGCAGTTGACAGGCTGTTTCCCCCATCTTATAAGTCTGATGCGATACGGCAGATAGCTTGGGTTCCACATAATTGGCGTGCTGCTCATCCGTGTATCCGATGATGGCGATATCGTCGGGAATACGAAGTCCGTGCCTTTTGATTACTTCCATAGCGGCAAAAGCCAATGTGTCATTCATGGCAAGGATGGCATCGGGAGGCTGGGGGAGAGATAATAATGTTTCCGTAGCAATCTGTCCTTCCTCATAATCAATTTTCCGGCAGACAACTAATTCCTTTTCAATCGGAATCCGATTATCGCGCAAGGCTTCCAGATAACCGTGCTTCCTTCTTTTTACAATATCCAGATGATTGGCACCGCCGATAAAAGCCACCCGTTTACTTCCATTGTCCAGCAGATGCTGGGTAGCCATTTGTGCGGATTGTGCTCCGTCTGCTATTACTGACGAGAATTGATCGGTCAGGCAAACACGGTCGAACAGAATCAGCGGCATATTGATCTCTTTCAATGCGGCAAAATGAGAAAAGTCAGTTGTTTCCTGAGACAGGCAGGCGATAATCCCCTCTACCCGCATATTGACCAGATTCTCTATATTCCTTTTTTCATGCTCGAAAGACTCGTGCGATGTCGTGATAATGACGAAATATCCGTTATCGATCGCCATGTTCTCTATCCCGTTCAGAATGGAGGCAAAGAAATGAGTGACAATATCCGGAACGATCACTCCGATGATGCGCGGCGCATTCTTCCGCAGACTCATAGCGAAAGGATTGGGACGATAATTCATCTCTTTGGCCAGCTTCTTGGCTTTGGCGCAAAGTTCACGGCTGATTTCCGGGCTGTCTTTCAGCGCTCGGGATACAGTAGGGATGGATACGCCTAATGCTTGGGCGAGGTCTTTGAGTGAAGTATGTTTCCGGTTTTCCATCTGAAGGTCTCCAACTTAGATTTATCTGCAAAGAAAGCATATTCCCTGATAAATCTCCGCATTTAAAGAAAGATTTTTTACGTAAACCGTTACGTAGCTTTTTCGCCCCTCTCTTGTCCGTTGAGAAGGGTTCACCCCTTACTTTTGTCGCATACAAAATAATTTAAAACCCTATACGTATGCAATACCATGAAATCGGAAAGACAGGGATGAAAGTATCGTCTCTCAGTTTCGGAGCTTCCTCACTGGGAGGAGTTTTCCATGATTTAAAAGAAAAAGAAGGCATTCAGGCTGTGTTTACAGCCATCGAAGCCGGAATGAACTTTATCGATGTTTCCCCTTATTACGGACATTATAAGGCAGAGACTGTTCTAGGCAAAGCGCTGAAGGATATTCCTCGCGACCGTTATTATCTTTCTACGAAAGTCGGACGCTATGGCAAAGACGGGGTCAATACATGGGACTACTCGGCAAAGCGTGCGACGGAGAGTGTATATGAAAGTATGGAACGTCTGAATATTGACTTCATCGATTTGATCAATGTGCATGATATTGAGTTTGCCGACTTGAATCAGGTGGTTAATGAGACATTGCCTGCTTTGGTCGAACTGCGTGAGAAAGGTGTGGTAGGACATGTCGGAATCACTGACTTGCAACTTGAAAATCTGAAATGGGTGATAGACCGTTCACCAAGCGGAACTATTGAATCTGTTCTTAGCTTCTGTCACTATTGCCTGTGTGATGATAAATTGGCTGACTTCCTTGACTATTTCGAATCGAAAGAAATCGGTGTCATCAATGCTTCTCCTCTCTCGATGGGCTTGCTGAGCGAACGTGGTGTTCCGGCTTGGCATCCGGCTCCCAAGCCATTGGTAGATGCCTGTCGCAAAGCGATGGAGCATTGTAAAGCAAAGAATTATCCGATAGAAAAGCTCGCTATGCAATTCTCGGTGAGTAATCCAAAGATTGCGACTACCCTGTTCAGCACCACTAATCCGGAGAATGTGAAGAAAAATATCGGCTTTATTGAAGAATCGATCGATTGGGAACTCGTGCGTGAAGTGCGGGAAATTATCGGAGAACAGCAGCGTGTAAGTTGGGCAAACTCTTAAAAAACGATCGATTCTATGGATTATACGATTATTGATGCGCATGCCCATCTGTGGCTTCGCCAAGATACGGTGGTCGATGGTTTTCCTATCCGTACTTTAGAGAACGGACGCTCCCTGTTTATGGGGGAGATTCGGCAGATGGTTCCTCCTTTTATGATTGACGGGGTGAATAGTGCGGAAGTTTTTCTGTCCAATATGGATTATGCCCAAGTCTCGGCTGCGGTTATTACACAAGAATTTATAGACGGCATTCAGAACGATTATCTGATGGAGGTTGTTTCACGCTATCCGGACCGTTTCTTTGTTTGCGGAATGTGTGAGTTTCGCAAGCCGGGCTATCTGGAACAGGCGAAAAAACTGATCGGGAAGGGATTTAAAGCGATTAAGATTCCTGCCCAGCGCTTACTTCTGAAAGAGGGACGGGTAATGTTGAACTGTCCTGAAATGATGCAGATGTTCCGGTGGATGGAAGAGCGGGGAGTGATCTTGTCAGTCGACTTGGCAGAGGGGGCGATACAGGTTCCGGAGATGGAAGAGATTATTCAGGAATGTCCTCGATTGAAGATTGCTGTCGGCCATTTCGGGATGGTTACTCTTCCGGATTGGAAGGAGCAGATTAAGTTGGCACGTCATCCGAATGTGATGATTGAGTCCGGTGGTATCACATGGCTGTTCAATGACGAGTTTTATCCGTTTAAAGGTGCCATCAAGGCTATTCGTGAAGCCGCAGAACTGGTTGGTATGGAGAAACTGATGTGGGGCTCGGACTATCCGCGCACGATAACAGCCATTACTTATAAGATGTCTTATGACTTTGTGGTGAAATCCCTGGAATTGTCGGAAGTGGAGAAAACGTTATTCCTGGGCGGGAATGCGCGGAAATTCTACGGGTTTGCAGAACTTCCGGAACTCCCGTACATTAAAAATATGTCGGAATAGAAAGGAAACAGCCACTATACCGCTAAACAATCACTGTACACATGAAAAAGAATACATATACCATTCCTCTCGCACAGGTTTTCAGCCTTTTCTTCTTGTGGGCGATCAGCAGCAATCTGCTTCCCACAATGATCCGGCAGTTGATGAAAACCTGTGAACTGAACACTTTCGAGGCCTCTTTTACGGAGACCGCTTATTGGCTGGCTTACTTTATTTTCCCTATCCCGATAGCTATGTTCATGAAGCGTTATAGCTATAAGGCGGGAATCATCTTCGGGCTGTTGCTGGCAGCTGTCGGCGGATTGCTGTTTTTTCCTGCTGCCATGCTGAAAGAATATTGGGCTTATCTCTGCATCTTCTTCATTATCGCTACCGGAATGTGTTTTCTGGAGACAGCCGCCAATCCTTATGTCACCGTGCTGGGAGCTCCCGAAACGGCTCCGCGCCGATTGAATCTGGCGCAATCCTTCAATGGACTAGGCGCTTTTATCGCAGCGATGTTTCTGAGCAAGCTGATTCTAAGCGGTACCCATTATACACGCGAGACGCTTCCTGTTGATTATCCGGGAGGCTGGCAGGCTTATATACAACTGGAAACGGATGCGATGAAACTTCCTTATCTGATATTGGCTCTGTTGCTTCTTGCGATAGCGGTCGTATTTGTTTTCTCAAAATTGCCGAAGATTGGAGATGAAGGAGCGGAACCTGCATCCGGAAAGAAAGAAAAACTGATTGATTTCGATGTGCTGAAACGCTCGCATTTACGTTGGGGAGTCATCGCGCAGTTCTTTTATAATGGTGGGCAAACAGCTATCAACAGTCTGTTTCTCGTTTACTGCTGCACCTATGCCGGTTTGCCGGAAGATACGGCTACCACTTTCTTTGGACTGTACATGCTGGCCTTCTTGCTAGGGCGCTGGATTGGTACGGGATTGATGGTCAAGTTCCGTCCGCAGGATATGTTGCTGGTGTATGCTTTGATGAATATCCTTTTGTGTGGTGTCGTGATGCTATGGGGAGGAATGATCGGACTGTATGCGATGCTCGCCATCTCTTTCTTTATGTCTATCATGTATCCTACACAGTTCTCTTTGGCACTGAAAGGACTCGGAAATCAGACAAAGAGCGGTTCGGCCTTTCTGGTAATGGCAATTGTTGGTAATGCCTGTCTTCCTCAGTTGACAGCGTACTTCATGCACGTTAATGAACATATTTATTATGTCGCTTATGGCATACCGATGATTTGTTTTGCGTTTTGTGCCTATTACGGTTGGAAGGGCTATAAAGTAATTGATTAATAAATTTATCTCAAACAAATAAAATGAAAGCAGTTCAAATTGTCAACCCCTCCGAAATGAAGGTGGTTGAACTGGAAAAACCGACCGTCGGTGCCGGTGAAGTATTGGTAAGAATCAAGTATGTCGGATTCTGTGGCTCCGATTTAAACACTTTCCTGGGGCGTAACCCGATGGTGAAACTCCCTGTAATACCGGGGCATGAAGTAGGAGCAGTGATTGAAGAGATCGGTCCGGATGTTCCGGCTGGCTTCGAAAAGGGGATGAATGTAACATTGAACCCATATACCAATTGTGGTAAATGTGCTTCGTGCCGTAACGGGCGTGTCAATGCCTGCGAGCATAATGAGACATTAGGCGTACAACGGAATGGAGTGATGTGCGAATACGCCGTGCTTCCTTGGACGAAGATTATCCCGGCAGGTAATATCTCATCCCGTGACTGTGCTCTGATTGAGCCGATGAGTGTAGGGTTTCATGCTGTTTCCCGTGCTCAGGTCATCGATAATGAGTATGTGATGGTGATTGGCTGTGGTATGATTGGGATTGGCGCTATTGTACGTGCTGCCTTGAGAGGAGCGACGGTGATTGCGGTCGACCTGGATGATGAAAAACTGGTACTGGCCAAAAGAGTGGGAGCGTCTTACGCAGTAAACTCTAAAACAGAGAATGTACATGAGCGGATACAGGAAATTACCGCAGGGTTTGGAGCTGATGTCGTGATTGAAGCTGTCGGCAGTCCTGTGACTTATGTAATGGCTGTGGATGAAGTTGGCTTTACCGGTCGTGTGGTTTGTATTGGCTACGCCAAAAAAGAAGTCGCTTTTCAGACCAAGTATTTCGTCCAGAAAGAACTGGATATTCGTGGTTCCAGAAATGCATTGCCTGCTGATTTCCGTGCGGTAATCAACTATATGAAAGAAGGTAAGTGTCCGGTAGAAGAACTGCTCTCAAAGATTGCAAAACCGGAAGATGCTTTGGAGGCAATGAAAGAATGGGCAGCTGATCCGGGAAAGGTATTCCGTATCTTGGTAGAAATGTAGATAATTTATTTTACAGAATCAACCGCTTAGCCCATTGTATTGAGAATATGAAGAAAGAATGATCCCGTTGGTTTTAAACCAACGGGTCGTTCCTTTAAAACCAAGACACCGTTCCTTTAAAACCAACAGATCTTTTCTTTTAAAGAAATTCTAGATGTTTTTTATCTGTTGAGAATCAGTGTTTTACGGACTGGCCCTAAACACGGGTCAATAAATGGTTATCATTCTTTACATAACTGCGTGGCATTAAAAGATTGAAGTATAATTTGTGCTTTTAGTCTTTAGAATGTTCTTCTATTATTAAGGATGGAATGATAATTGGCTATGATATTGAATCAATCCTTCCATCGGACTTTGGAGAATCTTACCTATCTGAATACCTGTTTGTCGGGCAGCATCCTGTAGAATCTCTTTGTAACAGTAGGCTATCGATCCGATGAAGTGTACCGGATATTGCTTGTAATCATACTGCATCACATTCCTGCGAAAGAAAGCTATAAAGCTGTTCATAACTAATTGGCGGATAGCCGGTTCTTCCAAATGCTGTGCGATAAAAGGAGAGAGACTGGCCAAAAAACGATTGGGAAAGGGCTGGCGATAAACCCGGTCGATGATTTCGGGAGGCGTCAGATCGAACTGCTTCAGAAACTCTTCTTTCAAGGTGGCAGGAAGTTGATTTTTCAGAATATCTCCTACCAGCAGTTTTCCAAGTACGGCACCGCTACCTTCATCTCCCAAAATAAATCCGAGAGGAGAGATGTTACTGACGATCTCTTTTCCATTGTAAAAACAAGAATTGGACCCCGTCCCCAAAATACAGGCGATACCAGCCTCCTGGCCACATAGCCCGTGGGCGGCAGCCAGCATATCCGAATTAGCTTTAATATTCCCGATAACGGGCAGACTGTCTGCAATAGCCCGTCGGAGGACGGGAGCTTTCTCGGGTGTACAACCTGCTCCGTAGAAGTAAACTGCATTGAATTTCCCTTCCGGCAGTTGAGGCAGAAGGGAAGCTGTCAGCTTCTGTTGGATTTCTTCTTCCGACTGGAAGAAAGGGTTGATCCCTTTCGTTCCAAGTCGCTTGATAACTGTGCCGTTCAGTACGACACACCAGTCTGTTTTGGTAGAACCACTGTCTGCAATGAGTATCATATCTTAATGTATATTTTCTTTTTATATAGAATGTAGCCTATTGCCCAGTTGAGAAGGACAAAAAGCAGGGCAAATACCAGTGAGCCTCCTTTATCTCCGAAGACAGGTTGTAGGAGTGCACTGTAAATATAGCCATGTAAAGAAGTCGCTTCACCTTGGTAGGTCATAGGAATGACTGCCAGCGTAATCGCCAGAATATCTGCCAATACATAAATAAATAGCGGATTTACTCCAAACGATTCGAAGAAACGGCTCCAGTTTTTATAACCTTTAATGTCAATGATCCATACGAGTAATGCCAGAAAACTGGAACCCAGACCGCAGGTTACGAGTACGAAGGAAGGAGACCATACTTTCTTGCAGATAGGGGAACCATAACTCAGTAAGAAACCTGCGAAAGTAAGGATAGTACCTATCAGGAACAAACGTTCCAGCTTCTCATGAATATCTTTCACTTCCATCAATAGCTTTCCGGCACAGAAGCCGATTAGGACGTGGGCGATGGCTGAAATAGTACTAAGCAGTCCTTCCGGATCAAGTATCTGACCGCCATAGATATGAGCTTGTCCTAATACTGCACGGTCGACGATGGAAAGAATATTTGTTTCGTCGTAGACATATCCATTGCCGAGGGCAAGGATTGCAAAATAACTAATGAGAAGTACAGCAATTAAATAAGGTATATATTTATGCTTCATGAGTAAAGCGACTATGGCAGTAACTCCATATCCCAAAGCAAGCCGTTGCATGACTCCGAGAATGCGAATCTGGTCGATAGGGAAGGGATCGTGCTGGAAGCAGAGAATGGAAAGCCAGCTGATGCCAATTCCAATCAGGAAAATGATCACGGTCCGTTTGAGAATTTTTAAACCCGCGGGAACACTGAAGGTGAAATTGTACTTTCTCAAAGAGATGTACGTGGAGATTCCCATAATGAACATAAAGAATGGGAATACCAGATCGGTAGGAGTTAATCCAATCCACTCGGCATGTTTGAGGGGAGCATACGCATGTTGCCAGGAACCGGGCGTATTTACTAAGATCATACCTGCGATGGTGATGCCCCGCATCACATCGAGTGCCAATAGGCGTTTGTTACTTGTTGTTACATTCATGACTGTTACTTTTTAATGTGTTAAGTTATAAGTAATTCAATTTTATCTCTTTTTTCCGAAGGAACTGTCCAGTCGATTGCGGATCATCCATGAAGCAAGGATGCCGGGAATGGTGCATACGCATACCCAGATAAAGAAGTTGGTGTATCCAAGATGTTCCTGTATCCATCCTGCCGGCATTCCCGGAAGCATCATGCCAAGTGCCATAAAACCTGTTCCAATGGCATAATGAGCTGTTTTGTGTTCACCATCTGCAATATAAATCAGATAAAGCATATAGGCAGTAAAGCCGAAGCCATATCCCAGCTGTTCGATGGCTACACAAATGGAGATTAGCAGGAGGTTGTCCGGAGTAGCTGCTGCCATCCAGACATATAAAAGGTCGGGAAGGTTGATAGCCAGCGCCATGGGAATGATCCATTTCTTAAAACCGTCACGGGAAACGAGGAAACCGCTGATGATGCCGCCTATCAGTAGGGCGGCGACGCCGATGGTGCCATAAATGACTCCGACGGATGCGGTTGATAATCCCAATCCGCCTTGTTCGGCACCATCCAATAAGAATGGAGAGGCTATTTTAGCAAGTTGGGATTCTCCCAACCGATAGGTGAGCAGGAAGAAAAACATAAGTCCCAGGTTTTTCTTCTCAAAGAAAGTGACGAATGTCTTAAAGAAATCTTCCAGTAACTTACCCGGTGTTAACCCCGGTCTTTTGACATCTGAAGCAGGGTGAGGGAGAATAAAGCGATGGTATAGTGTCAGTCCGAGGAATAATCCTGCCATCAGATAGAAAGTGATGCTCCAGGCCATTGGAACATTGCCATGCGATGTTTCCAACCAGCCTGCCAACATAACCAGGATTCCCTGCCCGAAGATATTGGCGAAACGATAGCAAGTGTTTCTGATGCCTACGAAGAAGGATTGTTCTTTGTTGTTGAGGCCAAGCATATAAAAGCCGTCAGCCGCAATGTCATGCGTGGCAGAACTGAATGCCATCAGCCAAAAGAATGCAAGAGTGAGTTGCACATAGTGTGGAGTCGGGATAAAAAAGGCAATACCGGCGAAACCGGCAGCAATCAAACCCTGCATGGCAATAATCCAGGAACGCTTTGTCTTGACCAGATCTACGAAAGGACTCCATAATGGTTTGATCGTCCAAGGCAGATATAACCAGGAAGTATAGAGCGCTATTTCTGTATTCGACAATCCCAGGCGCTTGTACATGATAACGGCAATCGTCATCACAGCCACATAAGGCAGTCCTTCCGCAAAATAAAGAGTCGGAATCCAGCTCCACGGATTTCGATTGTTTCTTGGTATTATGTTCTTGGCATTTCTTGTTGATATCATGGCATTAGTCTCAGATGTTATTCATATTGTTTTTCAAGTCTGCTTCCGGGATAATAGTGAGCTAAAATATCTTTGTAATAATAACCTCGCTCTCCCATTACTGCCGCACCGATCTGACAAAGTCCTACTCCGTGTCCCCAACCGGCTCCGGTCAGTGTAAAGCGGGTTGGAACATTTCCCTCTTCTCCTTTTTCCTTATCCACAAGGAATGCTGAACTATAAAGATGGGAAGGCGACAATGTACGTCGGATCTCTAATTCTTTTCCGATGGTCAGTGTCCGTAAAGTACCTACTATCTTTAATCGTATCAGGCGTCCGGAAGTTCCTCGCTCTACAGGGATTAAGTCTATGATTTCCCCGAAATCAATTCCCGAACGTTGATGGATTAACTCAGCTAGTTCCTGTTGGCTATAACTGATTTTCCAACGGTAGAAATCAGTCGTTTCCTGATCGTAGTTATTAAGAACCTGACTCAGAATCTTTTTATCCTGCGTATTACAAAAAGCATCCGGAGAAGTTCGTATCCATCGGTCCGCTTCTTCTTCCTGCGTCAGATCGGGAAGCTGTATTGCCGGACCTGTTATTTGTTTCTCCGAATCAGAAGCATGGGATTCCGGTATGTAATCCCGTTTACCGGTCAGATAAGGATGCCTCACATTCTCCCAACAATTCTGAAACTCTTCCATTGCACCGCCACAACATTTGGAGAATCGTGCATCGCAAATCTTTCCTTCATACATCAGCACCTTTCCACGGGTAGCTGAAACAGCTTCGATAGCTTGTGGAGTAGAAGCACGGGTAATTCCCTGATAGCGCTGGCAATGATCATCCGCACAAACATCAAAATGCGTATGCGCTTCATGATCATACCATTTGATAAGTTGAGAGTGGAGAGTGAAAAGTGGAGAGTTGGCTGCGCTGTCCGGCTGTATAGTAGCTTTCCATTTTTCATTCTCCACTCTCAATTTATTGATCAGCCAGCTTCTGGAAATGACAGCATGTGCTTTCAGTAGTTCCAAAGAGGCGGTGGCACTCATTTCTGATGAGATGACACTTGTCAGGTAATCTTCTATAGAGATTACATTGATGGCGGTCAGTGTCTCTCCTTCGACAATGATTTTCAAAGCTCCCTGGAAGCGTTGTACTTCTTTGCGTTCCCAATGAAAATTGATGCCGATGGTGACATCCTTTAGTTCAAAGAAGATCCCGGCATTTGGCTGAGGGTAGAATATCAATTCATCGTATTCTTTCCCTGACCAGTATATCTTTTCTTTTTGATAAACAGCCTTTTGTGTCCCTGAAACCTTTGTGCCGTCAGGAGTAGTGAAGCTTTCGGGAAAAGAAAATTCAATTTCTTTTCCCGAAAGGATACCGACTGTAATCTGAGGTTCTTCCATTTCTTCTTTACTAGGATGTTTGATCGGTGAGTGCTTTTAACTGTTCCTGTGACAAACTGACCTCCTTGTAAATCTGAGTGATTTTTTTAGCTGTTATCTTATCCAAATCTTCTTCTCTTACAATGGGGAATACGCCACACATCTCCGCAATAGCCGGGCTTATCAACAAGCCTTTTTTCCCTTGGGCATAATAACATTCCGGCCGATGTTTAGAACGCAGGAAAATAATACAGTTCCACTGTTTTATTTCATCGCCTCCAGTGCGGTTTACTGTTTCGAGTCCATACCAGGCAATCACATTGATTAAAGGTTCCTTGTCATGATAAATAGAAACTATCTTATCGTAAAGATACTCAAACATTTCAATGATCCCTCTTCTGTTTGGAGATGAAATGCCAATGCTCGTGGTGAACCCGTTTTCTAGATGACTATGTACGCTATCTTCAGAACTAAGCATGTCCGATATGAAAGTCATCCCAAAAGGATTGGCAATCTTTTCCTCTTTTCCTGCTGCCTGAAAGTGCATATGGTCAGGGGCGGAAGCTCCGCATTCCGGTCCGTTATATAAGATGAGGAACTCGTTCATGTTTTCGGCAAGGAAAAGCATATCCTCAAAACGGTTTTTGATGGTTTGCGGGGTATGTTCCTCTTCAATTATGGTCAGATGCCGGCGGAAAATCGGATAAGGATTGAGGCATACCTCATAATGTCCGAGTGACAAAGACGTTTGTTCTGCCGGGCGATTGTCATTGCACAGAAAACAAGGTCTTTCTTGTATGGACTGAGAGTCGGTCTGGGCCATTGTAGAGATTGCCCGTTGTGGATTTGGGAAGAATCTTACTCTCTTGGTGTCCTCTCCTAGTTTGAGTTCCAGCGTCTTTTCTTTTTTAAGATTCTGTTCTAATTCCTTATAATTCTTTTTTGCCAGCTTCCAGTCTTTTTTCTGTTTTTCTATCATCTCGTTGACGAGACGCTGAAAACTTTCATCGATGCTGTGCATCCGGATTCTTGCCTGTAACTCCCAAGTTCGGATACTGTCTTTGTAGAAATTGTTCCGGTTAATTTTTTCGATATCTAATGCTGCGTCAGAGTTGCCTTCCCAACGGCGGCAAAGATAGATTACATCATAAATACGACCGATCGTATATTCACGAGAAATACTCAGACCTATGGCATAATCTTCTCCATAACTGGTATTGGGGAATTTGATCTTGCGAAGGATGGGAGTGTAGAAGGCCCGTGGGGCACCCAACCCATTGATACGTAAAGCATTGTTGGGACCGTCCTCTACTGTCCACTCTTTATGGTCAATGACACCGGGAGCTATCTCGTTCATCTGAAAATCCGTCATTAGGTAAGTCCCTATCACCATTGCACAGTTCTGCTGATAGAAGGTATCGACGATTTTCTGTAAGGTATGCTCATCCTTATACAGGTCATCGCTATCCAGTTGCACGGCAAATTTACCGCATTTCTCATGGTGTACTCCTACATTCCAGCAACCTCCTATACCGAGATCATTCTCCTGGGGAATGATATGTATTAGTCTATTGTCCGCACTAAATTTCTGGAGGGCTTCGGTGGTACCGTCCGTTGAGTGATTGTCGATCACAATCACATTAAAGGGAAAAGTCGTTTGCTGGCTCAAAGCAGAATTTACGGCGTCACGAATGGTCCGGATACGATTACGGACAGGTATGATGACAGATGCTTCAAACTCAAAAGCTTCTCTGTCCAGGTTTACTGTTCGGGAAGAAGGTCTTACATAGGCATTGATTTCTTTCAGATGCTTGATACAAACTTTCTCCATTTCGATCTGTACTTCCCGATTTTTAGGATTTACGTAGTCGAATTGTTTCTCTCCGCTTTTCCGGGTATCTGTTTCTATTTCTGTGTAAAGGAACTCATTGATATGGATGATTTGAAATAGATTACCTAGCATCAGACGCATTTCATAAAATGCAGCATATTGGAAAACTGTTTCCTCCAGAATACTTGAAGCAAGGGTGAAAATTTCGGAATTGAATAAAAGCACCGAACCGAAATCAAAATCATCCCGGAGGCTTCCTTGTTGATAATCAATAACGGGAGCTTGTTTGAGAACTCCGTCAACCAGTTGGTAATGATCTGCGTATACCATTGCATTTTCTGAGGAACTCTGTATAATCTGTGTCATGCGTTCCAGTGCGTACAATCCTAGTTTTAGCGGGGTCTGTTTCGTGTAAAGCAAAAGATAGCTGGCATCATCTGCGTTGTCAGCAATTGTTTTAATCGTACTTGTAGAGTAGAGACCGTTAATGAGGAGACATTCACACCCCGGTAAGCACTCTTTGTTGGTATCAGCGCTTAGCAGGTAGATTTTGTTCACTAATTCTGAAGCTTGCAATTCTTTTACAGTTTGTATCGTATCTTTCGGATTGCCAAAAGGTATGAAGCAATTGATTTTCTTTTTCATTTTAATGTTTTTTTATTAAAGAGCTGTTGATAGGGGCTGCTGACGATTTCCTTTTGATGAGCAGGCAAAGCCCCAGAAAAGTAAACGCGGCATTCAATATCAGTAACTCGTAGCTAATTTGATATCCATCGAACCAGGCTTCCGAATTTCTTTGCAATACGTAGCAAAGTGCAGGAGAAAGAATGGCTACTAACGGAATATATGGATCATAAACTTGTTTTTTAGTAAAAATGCCGAAAGCGAATAGTCCGAGAATTGGACCATACGTATAGCTGGCCAGCGTATAAATCGCATCAATCACACTCGTATTATTCAGCAAATTGAATACGAAGATGACGATTCCCATCACGAACGCCATCCCGATGTGCACGTGTTTCCGTATTTTGCAGAGTGCCGCTTCGTCTTTCTTGTGCGCATTCAGAATATCTACGGTGAAAGAAGTCGTCAGGGCTGTCAAGGCCGATCCGGCAGCGGAGTACGCCGAAGCTATCAATCCGATAATGAACAGGATACCGACTATTCCCGGAAAGTAATTGCCTGTGGCGATCATTGGGAACAATTCATCGCTCTTGCCGGGATTCTCGATTCCCTGTCGGGCGGTGAAAGTATAGAGCAATACACCCAGCATCAGGAAGAGCAGGATCACGAAGAACTGTGAAATCCCGCTTGTAATCATATTCTTCTGTGAGTCACGGAAGTTCTTGCAACTGAGATTCCGTTGCATCATATCCTGATCCAGCCCGTTCATGGCGATAACGGTAAAGACTCCTGCCAGGAATTGCTTGAAGAAATATCGCTTGTCGTTGACATCGTCAAAAAAGAACATTTTGGAGAGATCGTTGTCTGAAATCGTTGAGACCAATCCGCTGAAATTCAGATGCAGGCTGGAAGCTATATAGTAGATACAAAGTACAACGGAGACTACCAGACAGAATGTTTTCAGTACATCAGTCCATATCAATGATTTCACTCCTCCCCGGAAAGTATAGAGCCAGACAATGAATACTGTCAGTATAACATTGATTATAAAGGGAATATGGAAAGGCTCGAAGATGAGTAATTGCAAGGTCAGACATACTAAAAAGAGCCGCACGGCAGCTCCGAGCATTTTGGAAATAAAGAAAAACCAGGCTCCTGTCTTATAGGAAGAAGCTCCGAAGCGATTTTCAAGATATTCATAGATAGAAACCAGATTCATCCGGTAGAAAAGCGGAACGAGTATGAATGCGATAATGAACTGTCCGACGATAAATCCCAGTACCATTTGCAGGTAGGAGAAGCCGCTGGCTTGTACCATACCCGGTACGGATACAAACGTAACTCCGGAGATAGTGGAACCAATCATGGCAAAGGCGACAATATACCATGCCGATTTGCGGTTGCCGACGAAGAAGCCTTCGTTATCCGCTTTATGTCCTGCTATATAGGAGATAGCGAAAAGGATCATAAAGTATGCTATGATAGTAATAGATAAGATAATTGGACTCATATCTGTTGCTTAAAATTCGTTCGCGGGTGAATATATTCAAATATGCTTTTCCTACAAATTGTACAAATGTAGGGAATTTATCAAATAAATGCATCCTTCTTATGAGTTTTTTATTCCGGGTGTACCACCTGTATCATTTCTCGATGAGTGCCAGTTTTTGTTGAGAGAAGGAAGTTCAGGAGATATCTTCTCTAATGAAATGCCTGTAGTGACTGAAGTGTCGTGCATCCAGTCTATGAAACGGCAGGTATCAATCGTGCGGGGATGTTCTTCATCAGTTGCCAAGGCAAGGTAACCTCCGTCGTTGCTCAGTTGCGGAAATTTGGATATTTCGGTTATACTTTTGCCGTCAACCTTATGCTTTCTGATCAGTGTAGTTGCGGAGTGAGTAAAACAAATATATCCTTTGCCGGGAATAACAAGGTTTGTATTTTCATCTTCCTGTTTGAGTATTGTGGTACTGAATATTTCTCCCGTTGCTCTCATTTTAAACAGACGCAGAGACTTTACAGTGATATCCTGATCAGCAGGATTATAGAATTCGATGTATTCGGCACCGTCTTTGGCATTGTCATACATCACTTCGTTGAATAGTAACATATTTCTCACATTGTCAGGATATTCCGGCGATTCCGGTGTGTCAGGCTTGTCCGGTTCATCCGGAACGTCCGGTATGTCGTCCGGTTCAGTACTTGTTATTACATCATCAGACAACTGTATATGATGGAAAGTGAAACCGTCACAGCGGCTTTTTGTATAAACGCAGTATATGCCGCAGCAGATTGACTTTGTGATACTTGCGTCTTTTATTTGTTTCTCCTTCGTATATTCGGTTTCCGTTTCCATGCGTGTCCAGAAAGTCCAGTAGCCGTTGGCGTCGCATTCTACTTTGATAAATAATTTCGGAGAATTATTTCCTTTCATGAGTTCTCTTCCCGAAGCCAGTAATTTGGATTGATTCCCATTTTGCCGGTAAAGTGCTACATTGTCTTTTGTTCCTCCTATCTGAATGTAATAGCCGTTCAGATCTCCGGAAAGTATTTCCGATGAAGAGGCTAAATAGAAACGGGCGTAATTATTGGCGGAAGGATTAAAGGTGAGCCGTACCCCGAATTCCCATCGGGTGCTTCTTACAGAAGAAGAGGGGATCGTGATATATGCTGTTCCTGCATCTTCCTGCGGATCATTCAAGTGTACGCCTTCTTTGGTATTAATCGTGAATTTCTCGGTTTCTCCTGTCCAGGGAAGTTCTGATGTTGAACTGTCCGGTTCAAGGCTCTCTTTTTCATCCTCAGGCGGAAGCGCACAACTGTATAATAATATAATGAGGAAACTCAGAAATGTACATGCCTTGCAAATTTTCATACGGCTTTAAATTAGTGTTGTTATCTACCGTATTTGTTTGTGTTCAACGCAGAGGCAATTGCGGATCGGATAATGTTCATGCTTGCAAAGGTACAGTTTCTTGTTGAATAAATGCGAAAGGTTCTTTATTGTTTTCTGTGAATGTTAGAAATAAAAGATACGGATTATACGAATTAACACGATAGCTTTATGCTTTCACAACGCTAAAACCGTGTTAATCTGTGTAATCCGTGCCTAAAAGTTATTATTCCTGTTATTACTCAAAGCGCGGCATCACATACTTGTCCGTATAAGAAGTGAAACTGATGCCGGGCATATAATGAGTATTCGAATTATTTTCCAGCTTCTTTATCAGTGAATAATCATCCGCGTTCAAAGCATAGTAATTATCGGAAGACGGACTCGTCACCCGTACCGTCCAGTCGAACATATTTCCAATAATGGTCAGCGCATCCGTTTCGGGATTGAATGCAGGAACTCCTGTTTTCACCACATCATACGTGCGGCTTTTCAGCACATAGAGGGCATTGTTGACATCTGTCAGGAAAGCAAGCGTCTTTTTATTTCTGAATTCCGTCAGATAAAGGTGCTCTAATGTTAATCCTTCCGGCAAAGCGATGGCACGAACGTAGGGACGTCCTTTCACCTGTTTCAGATGGAACAGACGACGATCGGCATCCAACAGAAGATATCCTTCGTCGTACTCCTTCTTCACCGTCGGGTTTCCTACGATCTCAATGGCCGGAAAGCGGAAATTCTTCTTGGTCATAGCTTCTGTAAACAAGAGGCTTTTTTCTGCATTCACGCTATTGGAAGCCATATCGATAAACTCGATGCCTTGCGAAGTAATGCGGAAAACATCATCCGGCATCTTCAGGTCTACACGCCCGGACATCGACTCCAACAGAGGATAAAGACCGATGGAAGGAGCGTTGATATCCGTAGGTACGCTGCGGAAATTGAAATTCTCCGTCTGCACGATCTTCGGAGTGACCGCTATCCCGTTAATCGTATCCGGAAAACGTTCGTCGGACATCAACTGGCGGAAATAAAACATAGGCAGAATACTGTCGAAAGCCGCTTCGGAATAGATGTTTCCGGCAGCGTCGCGACGTACGGTTCCTTTTCCCTCTTCCTGTCCCATCAAGGCGAAATCGCCGATCACGAAACTATATAGAGTGAAAGGAGTCTTCTCCGGCTTTACGACAAAGAAGTTGTAGCACCAAGGCAACTGCCAGAGAAGCAGGAAGGCGATGGTGACATATAATAGTATGGTACTGAAACGTTTCATCTTTATTTAATTCTTCATTTTTAGTTCTTCATTCTTCATTATCCTAGTCCTGCTTTCCCGCTTTGAACCGTACGATGGAGAGCCAGGAGAAAGACGCGGTCAGCAACGTATAGACCAGCAGATACGGGAGGAATTTGTTATAAGCTTCCGGCGTGGGCGACAGGAAGAAGATTCGCAGTAACAATACGGCGATAATGAGATTGATGATTCTGCGTTTCCATGCCGGTTCGAGGCAGATCCATGCGATGAGCAGGTAGCCGGAAATACCGGCAAGATACCACGTGAGGGCGGTCAGCAGTATATGATTCTTCAGTTCGTGAGCCAGTACTCCGCTCAGATAGACCTCCATCAGAAGGAAGTTGGAAGCGAAGCAGACAAGCAACAGTACCAAACCGGAGAACAACATATTGCCGGTCATTTTCAGTTCGGGATAGGGCAGGTGCAAAGTCAGTTTCAGACATTTGCGCTGCATCTCGGGAACAAACTGCACGATGGCCATCAGCACTCCGGCAATCAGGGGGATGTATTGTAACATATCGATGAATATGGCATCCCGCTGCATCATGACTTCCCATACATGCGCGGCGCCTTTCATTTCTATCACCCGGTTGATGCGAAGCATACAGTAGCCTGTAAAACCGAGTGTGGTGACTACGGCAAGCAGAAAATACCACCGTGTCTTGATCCATTCTTTATAAAATATAGCGTACATGAGACTTCTAATTTACTTTTTAATCTTTAATTATTTAATTGAATCAGTATTTGCCGGTCAGACCGATGAAGGCATCTTCCAGATTCACATGTTCGCTATGCAGGTCCGTATAGGGTACTGACATGGATTTCAGTTTCGCTTCCGCCTCTGTGGGTGGGAGGAAGGAGAATGTTTCCAGTGTATTCCGCATCACGGAAGGATGATAGAAATCATCGGATGCGGGCAGTTCGTAACCTTCGGGAACAGTACAGGTATAGCGGCGTCCTTCTTTCAGTAATTCGTCAATTGGCTTCTGAATCAGTATCTTTCCGTAGTCCATTATGATACAGTCGTCTACCAGTCGTTCCATATCCTGAATGATATGCGAAGTCAGAAAGACAGTCTTGCCTTCGGAACGTGCATAATCGCGGAGATAGTCTACAAACAGGCGGCGATAACCGGGGTCGAGACCGAGGGAGAAGTCGTCTAATACAAGAAGCTCGGGATTCTGTGCCAGAATCAGTCCGAGTGCTACTTGTGAACGTTGTCCGCAAGACATACGGGAGATGCGCTGTCCGGTAGCTACTTTCAGTTTGTTCATCAGTTCATAATAAGCCTCTTTTTTCCATTGATTGGGGTAAAAGGCTGCGTAGAACTTCTCAATCTGGGTGATGGTCATGAATTGATACTGTACGTGCCCTTCTATCAGCAGCCCGATGTTGCGGCGCAATGCCGGAGCCATCGTCTGTATCTCTTGTCCGAAGATACGGCATTCTCCGGAACGTGGTTTCAGATATCCGCTCAGGATGTTGATGGTCGTGGTCTTGCCCGTACCATTCTTGCCCAGTAGTCCGAGGATGCGGCCTTTGGGGACTGTGAAACTAAGATTTTCGTAAATCAACCGTTTGCCGTAGTAGTGCGTCAGGTTGTTACATTCTATGATTTGTTCCATTTTATTTTATCAGTTATTCTGTTCAAAAGAAGAGAAGAAAAAGGATGGGAATCACGATTCCGACAATCATTTCTATTCCTCCTCTGCCGATAATACCTTTGCTGCCTTTCAGCATGATGACTCCGGAAAGGGTGATAATGATGAGGCCGACTGCGAAAATATCCGCAAAGTAAGTCCACCATTGTCCGGGGTTGTAGTGCAGGCGTGCCATTGCTCCGATGAGCGGGCGGCGGGTGACAGATTCGTAGACTGCCTCTCCCGTACGGACGTTTACCTGCAAGTTGGACCCGCCTTTCAAGAATACTTTCATGATGTCCGTTTTCGGGAAATAGTGCTTGGTATAGTTACCTTCCTCTCCCAATGGTTGCAGCAGAGTCAGTACATTTTCCCTTTTCATTCCCTCTTTGCCCGGCAGTTTTTCGGCAATCTTATATTCTTTCCGTTCGATGGAGAAGTTCGGGTTGATGGTGTCACGGTGATTCATCACAATGCCGGAAATGGCATAAATCAAGACCATTCCGGCAAAGAAAAAGGATAAATCACGGTGTATCAGCCTGCTCCATTTACGGATGCTGCTACTCCACTTCATACGAATTAGCTTCCATGAAATAGAAAGACAGATACTCTTTGCCGCTGCTTGCTTTTCGGTCGGCTATCTTCGCGCGGAAGTCGGCGATACGGGCTTCGGGCGTGTTGGCTGTCTCGCCGCGTGCTTTCTTCTCTGTGTCACAGCCGGCTTCACCGGTTCCGTGTTTTTCGGCAGCTTGCGCTTTGAGTTGTGCTTCCCAGTTTTGGAGGTAGGCTTCGTCAATGCGTTGTTCTTTTAGTGTTCCGGTGACGCGGACGATGGAGTTCACACATTTCGGGTCGAATGCTCCCAGTGTGCCGGCTTCTACGCGGATCACTTGTGTGTCGTCACTGCCCATCAGGAAGATTTTCTTGGCGCCATGCTTGCAGGTATGTGTGCAAACGCCTTCGATGGTTACTTCTTTTCCTGCAAGGTTTTCTGCATTTGCAAGAAGAGAGTCAATTTCTAAAGCAGACGAAGTGGTCTGTTCTGTTGTTGTGTCCGAGGAACTTTTCTGCTGTTTGTTTCCACAAGAGGTTCCGATAACGGCAACCGCCAGTAGAGCGATTGCGATGCTTAGCTTTTTTGTTTTCATTGTTACTTTTTGTTTTTATGTAGTTTATATTCTTTTTTATGAACTTGCAAATGGCTTTTAGTTCTGGTTCTTTACACAACGAACTGTTTGACCGCTAAGTACACTGATATAACTCAGAGACAATCTGCCTTCCGGATACTTCGCCATTGAGAATGTGCTCATTAGTCCGAAGAACTGAATATTGGTCAGGTCGCCGGTGCTTGTACTATAAATAGGCTTATATGCAGTTGAAGTCATGTAATAACTCATACTGGGTTTTCCAAACCATTCGGTTACCGTACTGTTGCTGCTGGTTATTGCCGTTGCCTGATATTTGGGGACGGTTGAATAACCGGTTGACATACGTACTCCCGAGAATTGATAATTAAATTTAGCCTCGTTGAGTGTCGGGATTTTACCACCGTCATATGCTGTGTCATAGAAAAGAGCGTCTTTTCCGTTTTCCAGACTATTGCCGTCCGCATCTTTGGTCGAATTACCTACAAGGCTGAAATATTCGGCGCGAGTCGGGATGTGCCATCCCTTCGGACAGATGCCCTGTGCTCCTTCAAAGTCGTAGCAGTTTTCCGGAGTAACTGCTTTGCCGCTAAGTGCGGCATGAATGTCGTAGAGATAACCGTACTGCTTGATAGAGGCTTCGTCCTGCAATGCTTTAGCGGTAAGTGTACCGTCAACTGTAACCAATTCGTACGGATACCAGATGTGAGAATCTGCAGCCGGATCACTTGACGGAGTATATCCATCCGGTACATAGCGTAATGGTTCCGCCATCCATGTTGTTCCGTTGGAGAGAGTTACCGTATTGTAGGTAATGCCGTCGTAGATGAAATATCCGTCATGCTCTTCAAAAGGAACTTCCGAATCATCTCCCTTGATCTCTCCCTCGTCTGTCCAGTTCTCGATTTCACCACTGAGTGTAACGATGATATTATCGGGTAATACACGTATATTGACACTGTATTGTCCGCCTTGAACTAAATCTGTGGATACGAGCTTTTGCATCAATGTATTGTTATCTGAAGTTGTTACTGCAAGAGTGAACGCAGCCGTCTGTGGGACTACAATGGCACGAAAAGTCGTATTCTTCGTCACTTGTTGTGCTGTGATGTCTGTTGCGGCGGCGCTCTCGCTTACGGTTGTCTTCATGGTTGCCCAATCGATATTGGCAGTAGGAACAGAACCTTTGAGCACTATAGATGAAATATCCAAATTCGTTTCGTTTGTCACATTAATAACCAGTTTGGTCAGCATGTGCTTGAAGATCATGCTGATGGAGTTCACCGAAGGAAGTACGTCGGATTTGCTTGCCGCCATAAAGTCGGAAATTCCGTAGTTGGTGGTCTGGTCGGCATGCACGGTGAATGAAGTCGGTACACCGGTTGCGCTGTAAGGATAGTAAGCCACGAATGAAGACTTGTCTGCTCCTTCGGGATACCATTTCAGACTTCCGGCGAAAGCTCCGTCATTGAAAGTCATAAGCTCGTTGGTGGCATATACAGTGCCGTCTTCTTTAGTGACACTCAATCCGATCTGATCCTGATCTTCGAAATTAACCTCTGTGGCACGTGTGATAATAGGAGTGATGGTCACCCGGTCCACAGATGCTACTCCCTCGTTTTCCTCCTGCTGGCAAGATGCCAGAAATGCTGCTGTCAGCACAAATAATATCCCCTTTTTCATCATTTGATAGTTTTATATTATGTAAATGAATAATTTTAAAATGTATAACCTAACTTAATCGTCTCATTCCAACGGCTCGAACCTGCTATATATTCAAGGTTGAAACCGTGCGTATATCCGCCCTGTATTTCGGCATAAATTCCCCGATGAAAGTGATAGCGTAATCCGACGTTCACTGTCGCCCGTGGGGCAGTTGCATACTCGTTCTGCAGATGGTAATAATCTGTCAGGCGGTATGGAGGATCACCCGGTTCGCCTGTCGTTTCAGTAGTCCTGCTCTTCTCCGTGAAGTCTCCTATGGATAAACTTGCGGCAGCTTTCACATCGAACCTTCCGGCATGAAGTACGCCGGATGCGTAAACCCGTCCACAAGTCATTGTCTGTGACGCGACATAAGGGTACATTTGGGTAGTCATGCTTTTGAATGACGAAATCTCGGCTCCGACACGCAATTCTCCTTTAGGAGCGATCAACTCATATTCGGGCTGAACGGATAAAGCCTTTCTTTCGAAAATCCGGTTGGAACCGTAAACATGGGTAGTCGTGATTCCGTTGGATATCTCCTGTCCCAATACATTCTCGTCATTTGTCTGGCGTGACCATGAGAGGTTGATCCGCAGGAAATGTTCGGTACTGCCTTTGGCGAAACGGTATCTCAGATGCGATGTAATCCGGTGTGCCGGAAACTTAAACCAGATAACCTCTTTCTCTCCGGCGGTACCGGAAGAATGCAGATACTCCAAATCTCCGTAAAGCGATCCCCATTGAGCCTGAACTGCTGCTCCGTGAGACAGTTCCTTGATGGGGAATCCGTTGATACCCGATTCGCTCAGATGGACTCCGCTTCCCGACCATGCTTCGTAGGCACCGTACATCAGTCCTTTATCAAGGAATGCGTAATAAGGTGTAGCGGCTGTTCCGATCTCTTCTGCTGAAACGGATTCGCTGTTTTTGCTGAAAATATAAGAGAATCCGATCGCATAATGGTCCGAATGATACATGATGCCGGGAGCGACTTTTAAGTCCAGTCTGTAGTTGGTATGCCGCAAGTCCTTGCGTTTGGAGTAATTGGCAGAGGTGAAATCGATCTTTCCGCCGATGCGCCAGTTGGTGCCGGCATCTGCTGCTATACCTCCCATAAACGCATAAGTTTGCAAATCCTTTCGGCCGGGGGTAAACTCCAGCAGGTCTACCGGATAAAAACCGGGATGAATGAACATGGAGCCGCTCATATCCTTGCCGGAAGTGTGGTCGAATGAGAACGAGCCGATCAGAGAATACTTCTTTAAGTGTGTGATGGACTTGGCTACTGCACCGGCACTCCATAATTTACCGGCTTCGTAGTAGTTGCGGAAGTCACCATGATTGTTCTTGCCGTACAGCTCGGCGTAGGAGACGGTGACGCTGTCCATCATGATTCCCGTTACGTTTGTTCCGGCATTCCATGAATTTCGTCGTTCGATAACATCGTAAGTCTGTGCCGAGCTTACGGCTGCTATACACAGCAGCATACATCCTATATATATTCCTTTCATATTACTCATGCAGGGATTGTTGTTCTCTTTCATAAAAATCGGCGGAAGAGTTGTTCGTATCTTCCAGTATTTCATAACCGGCCTCCTTCGATGCTTCCTCGTCTACCCGACGGTGCAGGCTGCGTCCGTCATACAGTGCGCTTTGGCTGACATATCCGGCATCGATGGAAGGTGAAATGCGTTTTTTGTTGCTCGACGAACCGCCATAGTACACCTCTACCCCGTCAATCACCCAGTCGAGCGGAATCTTGATGACTTGATCCACCGTGCTGCCGGGCTTTTGTATCACACTGCCTGTTTGCTGTACATACTCCTGTATCGTAGTGTCCTGAGCCTTGAAGATGACAGTGGCGGGAGAAAATATGGAGAATGTATATGCATTCGCCTGTCCCAGTTTGATGACCACGTCCAGATAATGGTCGTGGCTGATCTGGTCGCCCGGAGCAGGATGATACATCGTATTCCAGTAATAAACATTGTTGTAGCAGGCAAAATATCCCGGTTTGTTCAGATTGACCGACAGCGGGTATTGGGCGGCATGATCTATGGCGCCGTTGACGGCGATGACTGCATCTGCACCGGGTGCCAGCGGGAAGGAAGTGCCGTTACCGCGGAATTGCCAGATGCACTGGACGATAGGAGCGAAATCGGGGAAAATGGTTGCTCCGGTTGCTTCGTCCTGCGTCACCCATACGTTGGTGGACTGGGAGTTGTAAGGATCGAGTGTACCTAAGCATAAATGGTCGAGATACTGCGTCTGGGAATCATTGTTGTGCAGGATAATGTATTTATCAGCCTGATAAGTACCTTCCTGCGGCAGCTTGGTACATCCTCCGCAATAGATTTCCTTGATAATGATGGCACCGGCTTTGGAGTGTGTGAGCGGAACGTTGAGTGTGACATCCCCGTTTACGAGTTTTACCTTGTCTGCCAGTCCGTTGAATATATGCTGATCGGCTTTATCGCTGATTTGTATGCGGTATATGCCGTTGGTCAGGGCGAATTGCGCTGTACCGTTCTGGTCGGTTACCGTCTTGTAGGAATTGCCGCGGTCGATGTCTTCGATTTGGACGGTGATGCCTTCCCGAAGGTATTCCGCATAATCGTCCGGATAGACGGCAGTCACCTGCAAGGTGTGCAGCTGGTCTTCGTAAGGATTGCCTTTGTCGATGTCTGTACATCCTCCGAGTAAGGATGTGACGAAAAGCAGTATGATATAGATTGACTGTTGTTTCATATTTCTAAAGTTTAATGCGGCAGGTTAGTCCATAATAAAAGTTCGGGGTAAAGATTGCACTGGTTCCGGTTGCGTATGATTTCACATACGCCCGTGAGTTCGTGAAATTAATTGCGTTGAACGACAGCGAAACATGATCGCCTATCTCCTTGGTAATGCTGATATTGGCAGAGAAATACGGATCATATCCGTCGGCTGCGAAAGTATAGGCATTGCCCGATTTACGTATCAGATGTGCGAAGTCCGGATTTTCGGCTTCGGCGGCGGTGAAAGGATGTACCTCGTTGTTCAGGTCGAGGTAGGCAACCGGATAAATAGCCGTATAAGAATTTCCGTCGTAGATGCTGCCTCCTGTTTTCTCGTTGCTGTTTTCGCTGACGTTGAACGCATACGACGTACCGTTATATTCGGAGAGGTTCTGCGACCGCTTGATGAGCGAGGCTTCTAGTTTGCAGGATATGATCAGCCTTGCTTTCGGGATACGGGTGATCGCTGTGATATTGGCATCCAGCGAGTGAGTGCGCTTGCCGTTGGCGGTTGTGGATGAGTTGTCGCCGTTGGCATATATACCTACATATTGGTAGGAACGGTTGGCGAGACTGGTGTGCGACCATCCGTTTTGGTAGTAATAAGACAAGGAATTGTCTATGTATTTGGTATATGTATAGGCCGCATCCACACGGAACTGCGTACGGAGAGGAGTGATCTCCGGAAAATCGATGATCATTTCCGCTCCTCTGCGGGTGACGTCCGGTCCGTTATCGGGAGAGGTTGACCTGACGAAAGTCTGGTCTTTCACCTTTACGTCCAGCGGTGTCCAGTAACTGTTCTCATCGTCCCGTATATATCCCATGCCCGTCTGATTGTCTACGGTAATCTGCGGATTGGCGGACAGCTCGAATCCTTCCGGCAACTGTAGAACATTGTACGCGAACGGAGTATAGGTACTTGTATATTTATAAGGCATCTTCGTGCGGTTAAAGTATCCTACCAGCGAAATACGGGTGCGGGCTACATTGATGTCAACTCCTATTTCGGCATTCTGATTCTTCTGCCAGCGTAGTTTCTCGTTGTGTAATAAAGTATATGGCTGACTGTAATAGACGTAAGCCGACTCATTGTTATTGTATGAGACTCCGAAAGTCTGAATATCCCGATACTCCTGTCGGGGATAGAGCACATAGTACGAAGGCAGCTTCTCGGTCACTCCCCATCCGCCTCGAATCGCTATGTTTTCGTTCAGCTGCCATCTGGCGTTGAAACGTGGCGACAGTGTGTTCAGCTTGTCGTATTGCGTTCCGCTGATGAACAGATTCTCCCAACGCAATCCCGCCATCAGCCTCAGCATGGTGCTGCCGACAGGTACCGACAGGCTTTCTTCCGCATACAACGAAACATTGTGCATATACGGATAAGCCGAGTAAGAACGGGGGCGATATCCGTTGGGAGCCAGCGAAGGATTCTGATAATACTCTCCGTCGCCCACATTGCCTGTTCCTTTCCATTGCACGCCTGCTTTCAGATTGCTGGTTATGTTCTTGAAACGACGGTTCCATTCGTACTTCAACGAAGCGGCATAATCCAGTTCTTTGGAATCGACAATCTGATCGGCAAAGAAATGGTAAGGCAGTTTGCCTGCAATGAAATAGCCTTCCTGTTCGGCGTGGACTGCCGGCTGTTCGGACGCATAAGAATAAGGTGTATGTGCATGCGACTTGTTATCATTGTAATACACCGATGCATCCAGTTTGAGGTTGGTAATCCATGACTTGTTGAGCAGCCATGCCAATGATGTGTTTGCACGGAAAACGTTGTCTCTGACTTTGGTATATTCTCCCGTATATGCGTCGGGATCATCCTTCGTATTCATACCTCCGATGTTACCGGTCAGTCCGATGTCGAATCGGAGCACTTTCCGGAACGTATTGCTGTAACCTGCGGAGAATCCTCTGCGGGTATAAGAAGTATAGGGTGAATTAAGCTTTTGAGTAGCCTTGATCCATTCACCGCTTATGTTGACGATTCCTTTATCGTTGCCGAGGTCCAGCCCTTTGGAAAAGGACACCTGTTCTGTGCGGGGATTGATGGATAGCAGTACATTCCACGGAGTCTTCCCTTTCTTCGTATGTATTTTGACCATACCGCTGTTCAAGTCTCCGTACTCTGCCGAAGGTACTCCGGTGATGACTTCTACCGATTCGATATCGGCCACGGAGATGCTGCGGGTATCTATTCCGCTCATATTGCCGAAAGAAGAATTGTTGCCGATGCGTACTCCGTCTACTTCTATCGCCGTTCCGAAAGCCGCGTTGCCTGCGGATGAACCTCCGTCGCGCAGAGAGAAAATATTGTTGCTGGTCAAGTCCGGAACTTTCGTCTTTCCTCCCGGAAGAAGGGCGGAAATATCGCTTACATTCGATATCTGCAGATGTTCCAGTGCGTTACTCCCGATGTTGAGCGTGGTGTTCAGCTCACTCTTCGGAGCTTGTGCGGTAACGATTACGTCGTTCAGGGCAAGTGTATTTTCCTTCAGTTGTATCTTTAATCCTTTGATGCTGTTGTTCACATTCACCGGGACCGTTGCCGGAACATAACCGAGGAAAGAAATTTCCAATTGATACTTGCCTTCCTGTACTCCTTGTATCGTAAATTCCCCCTTCTGATCGGATACAGCCCACAAATAGGTGCCTTTGATTAAAATGGATGCGCCGGGCAACGGCGAACCCGTCCTTTCGTCGGATATACGACCGGAAATAGAATAATTGTTAGTATTGGCTTCAATTCTGGAAATGATCAAAGAAAGAAGCAAGCAGAGCATTATTTTAAGTGTAAGAAACCTCATAGAACAAATTTTGTGCAAATTTCGTTCTATATCGTTAATACTACAATCGCAAATAATAGCTATTTTCAGGCGTACGGATACCCATAATTAGGTACGGTGCTTTTGCCGCAAAGGGTAATCGTAAGGATACAATAGAAGATTTCTCTCCACAGTGATTTGAATGCAGTTTTGCTCTCACGGTCTAACTGTTCGTTTGTATCCCTTTATTCATCGGCGTTTCAGACGTGATAGCAAGCGTGGTGGCAGAGTGAGGGCAAACAGTTGCTCTCACTCTTGCTGATTGCGTTATATGTCATTCTACTAATATTATCATCTGATATCCAATGTGTTAACATCTGATGTGTCAGTCATTAACAATTGATCTCCCAGCTCTTAATAGTTGAGAAATCAGGCCTTAATAGCCAATAACTCATGCATTATTGACTGGTAAATGAGTTGTTGCTGACTGAATGAATAGGTTGATCGGAACAGCTGATGCAGTCCGGTCAATACATCGTGCGGTCAAGTCAATCAGATCTACCGTATCTTCGAAGAGTTTCAACCGCTTGAAACTTTAGTTTCATCAGTGAGAAACTCTAGTTTCAAAGGCTTGAAACTTTAGTTCCAAAGGCTTGAAACCAAAAGTTTCACTGCATGAAACTGATTTTGGAACTACTTCTCTGGGAATAACTGAACGGATTGTGACAGATGTGACCGCTAATTTTCATTCAATAAAGATAGAAATTTGATCAAAAAAAGTATATAGTTGATATTTTGTGCTTTATGATTGATAAATCGACCTGCTTTTAATAGGAAATGGCTAATTTTGAACTTATATTAATGACTATATCCTATGTATTCGTGTTATACTGAAGCGATTTTTAGAAGCTATTTTTGAACGAATCTTAAATGTAATATTATCATGGATAATTTGATTTTTACATCCGAAAGTGTTATTCTATATGAGCGTAAGAGAATACATGCTTTAAAATATGAAGAGATTATTTGTATTACAACTGATAGACCTTACCTTGTTATTACTACTGTAGAGAGTCTGCAAATGTTTATACAAATGTCATTGTCAAAGGTAGGCGAATTATTACCAGACTATTTCTGTCTATGCAATCAGTCGACTATAATCAACCTGACTTATGCTTATTTATATGAAGAACATAATGGTCACTTTTTCGTATCTCTCTCAGCGATGTTGGAGCCTTTTGAAGTTTCTAGAAGATGCAAGAGAAATATAAAGAATAAAATGCTATATATTAATAAGAATAGAGGCTTATGACAAATAACGAACTCAAACTCTTGCAATCGGCAATGGACCATTCAAAAAGCTATTTAGAATTTGGATCAGGAAATAGTACTTATATGGCTGTAGCGACCGACAATATTAAGAAAATAACAGTCGTGGAATCGGATGTAACTTTCTGGGAAACGCACCTTATGTCTACGCCTGCCATATATGAAGCTGTTGAGAAAGGTCGGCTGCATCCTTATTTGGTAAATATAGGAGTAACAGGTAAGTGGGGATATCCTATGAATGACAATAACCGTGATTATTGGCCAGCATATCATTCTTGTGTGTTTCAGTCTAATCATTCGTATGATACGGTTTTGGTGGATGGGAGGTTCAGAATTTCCTGTATTCTACATGCTTGTCTATATTGTCCTCAAGACACTAAAATCCTTATACACGATTTTTTCAATCGACCTAATTATTATGTAGTTCTACCTTTTCTTAAACTGGAAGAAAGAGCTGATACATTAGGACTTTTTTCAATAAAGCAAGATACTTCATTGAAGCATCTTGCCAAAGAATACATTTCTATCTATGAGTATCTTCCCGGCTTTTAAACCGTATTATTGGGTTTCATTTCTTGAACCTTAATGTTTTTTCTAGCTCTTGCTCATATTTCCATTTGTTTTCGTACCCTTTGTCTGTATAAAAACAATAAAGATAAAAATGTCCGATATTGTTTTTTTGAAATAGCCATACGTCACAATAATAGTATTTTTTTCTAAAACATTTGCTTCCCAGCGATAGAGGATATGTTATCACAGTGTCGGCATTGAATACATCTTTAGCATAACTTGCCGGTTTATATTCAATGTAATGTTTTATTTCATCAAAGGAGATGTCTTCTCTTTTTTTATTTAGTGACATGGCTAACTCGGCTCTAACGACAAACAAATAGCGATATACTTCTTTTCCATCATACTCTACTTTATCTTTGAGGATAAATGGCGGACGATTATTATTGGGCTGGATACTGAAGAATGCGATAAAGTCTTGGTCATCCGATTTGATTGTCGGGCTTAGAATGCCTGTGTGCATTTGAAATCCTGGTAGTGACTCAAAATCCTCGGATTCATCGGTTAATTTGATAAGTTTTGATTTTTTGTGCTTAAGTCCTATTTTTTTTAGCCACATTTGTAATGTCATAGTTTTAATTGGTATTCCTGTCAGAAGTGGTACATGTCCTGGGATAATTCCGTTTTTCAAACAAATGGAATCGCTGTCAATGTCCCTTTTTGGGGAGACTGTGTTTTGGGCTTTAAGTTGAAAGCTGATAAGATAGAACAGAATAAAATATAAATATTTCATATTAGTAGAGTTTAACCGTAATAAATCCCGTCACTTCCCGTTATCGGATAAGATCCGAAAGAGCCATAAGAATCGTAAGATCCCGATATAGGACTATCGATAAAGGGAACTGTATTTATATCGAAAACACCTCTCAAACTTTCGTAACTATAGTCTCTTTCACTTTTTAGTGTAGGGTCGTAGCACCTTAGCATAAGGTTCCCATTTGCATCTCTATATGCTGCTTTTGGTATCGCGAAATGTAGTATTCCGCTAGAATCTAGTTGAAAGGATGCCCATTGGGTTGTACTGAAACTATTCATGGTTCCTCCTATGTTTTGAGAACCTTGATAACCATAATACTGAATGAAATTCATAAAAGAACCAATATTAGCTCCCCCTTCGGCTTCGGGATTATGGTTTGTATAATTTATATAAAACTGTACCATCTCGTCTTTATTCAAAGTTATACCATATAGTTCTTCGTAGGTGTAAATGAAAGCATTGAATAAGCAATCCCATGATGGATCACCATCACCAGCAACTATCGTTCTTAGCTCCCATTCTTTTAGTGGAGTAAAATCTTCAAAAGATTTGTTTAGATTGATTTTTTTTAGTTTCTTCATAACATCGTTATAGTTTAATATGTTGAAGATAAAACCTTCTATCGTTTTAACGATAGAAACAAAAATAGGTTTTATTTTTTATATAGAATGCATAAGGATTTGTAAATATGCAATTCGGTTGTTATAGATATGCAATTCGGTATATGAATGCTATTTCACTCTGGACTTTAAATTATCAAATAACCTTTCGATAAGCCTCCTGTCCCGTATAATGATATCAGCTATTCCACCTAATTCATATTGGAATTCAAGAACTTCTCCATAATTGGTTTTTAATCCTTGCGGCAGATCAACCGTAATCAGATAAGAATCGATAGAACTTTCTTGTGCCTTTTGTTCTTTTGTTATTAGTGATATTGATGCAACAGTGCCATTAATGGAACCGAATTCCGTATATGGAAAATTATTTAGTTTAATGATAACATTACTGCCATTTTTTACTTTACCTGCCCCACTTGCAGGTAATAGCATCTGACCAACCGTTATATTCTGAGGAGGTATGATGCTAAATACTTCTTCTCCGGATTGAATAAATTGATTATCAACCCAAAAATTAAGAAATTCTACTTTACCGGTAAATGGAGCCTTAAAAATATATTTGTTTTCCCAAACTTTAAGGTTATCCCTTAAATCATAGTATGTGGTGAGTAATTCCATCTGTAGTTGGCTGTCCTTTTCGTTTTGTTCTATTTCCAAACGATTAAGTTGATATTCATTTTCAGCGATTTGTAGCTGAATAGATGCATTCTCTTTCTTCAAATTTTGATAATTCAGCTTTGCCGATAAAAAATCATTCAGAATATTATCTACATCATGTCCTGCAACTGCATCCTTCTTATTCATGGTCTGATATTTACGATACCATTTTTCTGTAACATCGAGTTTCTTTTGGGATATGTTTATGCCGCTTGAATTTTCAGTTGCCGTAATATGTTGCCATTTAATATTAGTGAGCAGATTTCTTTTTTGTTGTTTATAGCTGTCACCGGAAAGAAATCTTTTATAACTCTCAAGAGCAGACAAAAATGCATAATACTTCAAATTAAGTTCCCCTAATGAAACTTTCTTTGGAAATAGTTTTTCGTGAAGGATCATTTCTAAATTGTTGGGATCAAATGCATGGATGAGGTTATTTATTCTTATAACATCAACAGTTGTTGCAGAATTCTGTATAATTGCGATATACTGTCCTTCTTTTACATTTTCCTGTGGAGTGATGTTCAATAGTTGCATCTTACCTGATGCATTAGCCACAAGTCTGACAGGAGAAAGGTTCGAATTAATTTTTATTTGTCCGGTTACTGTATCCGGATATTTGATAACCCATCCCATGGTTAGCAATAATACAAAGAAGAAAATTACCGCTCTGGCAACCCATTTCCCAAACGTCATAGGCATTTTGTCGATAATGTCGTTTATTTCTTCACTTCTTTTTGAGGTTTTCCCCTCTATTACTTCCTTATTTTTCCGTTCCCAAATCATATTGACTTTGAATTAGTTCATAGTATTTTCTTTTATTCTTCATTAAGGAGTCATGTGTGCCCATTTCAACTACCATACCATCTTTCATGACAATTATTTGATCGGCTTTTTTTATTGTACTCAATCTGTGCGCGATAACAATAACTGTTCTATTCTGAAAAACAGAATTTAAAGCTTGTACTATTTTCTGTTCATTAATGGTATCTAGGGCATTAGTGGCTTCATCCAAAAAGAGATATTCAGGCTTTTTATAGAGTGCTCTGGCTATGAGTAAACGTTGCTTTTGTCCTCCACTGAGTCCCCTTCCCATTTCCCCGATCGCTGTTTGATAACCGAGTGGCATTCTTTCAATTTCCTGAGCAATATTGGCTATTTGGGTGGCTTGTTGTAAAGCTTCATAATCAACGTCCTCGTCATTTAGTACAATGTTGTTTTGTATGGTATCATTAAATACCTTACCATCCTGCATGACACATCCGCATTTCGCTCGCCATTGTCGGAGACTTATTGTATTTATATTCATGTTTCCAATACAGACTTCACCATAAGAAGGCATGTATAGTCTTAACAAGAGTTTGAGTAGAGTTGATTTACCGCAACCGCTATCTCCTACAATCGCAGTGACTTTGCCTGCCGGTATTATAAAATTGAGATTTTTGAGAACAAGAGGTGCATTGGGCGAATATTGAAAAGAGAGGTTGCTTACTATCAAATTCCTGTTTTGAGGCAAGGTTATATTGTTGGATATGATAGATGCCATCTCATCTTCATCTTTCAATTGGTGTATCTCATTGATACGCATAAAACTGATTTTGGCATATTGAGCGGATTGGACGAAACCGACAAATTGAGTGATAGGACCATTTAACATACCAATAATGAACTGTGTAGATATCATTACGCCAAATGTGATATCGCCATTTATGACAGCTACAGCACAAAAGAAAGTAACAGCCATATTTTGCATATTATTTATAAATTGTGACTCAAGCATTTGTGCGTTGTTTACTTTTAAAACTTTTATGTTGAGGCGATATAAACGTGCCTGTATCGCTTCCCATTTCCATCGCTTTGTATCCTCGTAATTGTTTATTTTTATTTCTTGAATATTGTTGATTGTTTCCACCCAATAGCTACGGTCTTTTGAGGTTAATTCAAAATATTCCCAATCTAGTTTCTTACGTATTTTAAGAAAAAAGAATATCCATAAAACGTAGAGGATACTGCCTCCCATGAATATAAAGAAAATGTTTGCATTATATATTAGGAGTATGACGCTGAAAACCAAAAATGTCATTGATGAGAATAGCATGCCTAGAGAGTTGTTCATAACGAAATTACGTATACGCTCATGATCATTGGCACGCTGCAAAATATCTCCGACTAATTTGTTCTCAAAGAAAGTGGCTGGGAGTTTCATTAGTTTGATCAGATAATCTGATATCAGGGATATATTGACTCGGGTTGATACATGTAATAATACCCAGTCGCGCAAAGCATTGGATAATGTGACACTTAGTAAAAGAATAATATTAGCGACGAGCATCATCTGTATAAAAGTGATATCGCGCGTATGAATTCCTATGTCAATTACTGACTTGGAAATGAAAGGCAGAAATGCTTGGAGCAAGGTTGCCATGAGCATGATAAACAGTAAAATCCCGAATGCTTTTTTGTAAGGTAAGAAATACCCTAATAAGTTTTCGAGGCTTTTTAAACGTTCAATCTTCTCATTGGCCTCTATTTGTTTGAAGTTTGCCATCGGCTCCAAAGCCATTAGTACTCCTGTTTCTTCTCCTTTTTTATACCATTTATCTTTAAATTCTTCATGTGAATAAGAAACGAGTCCTTTTGCCGGATCTGATACATATATCTTGGTTTTGCTCGCTTTGTATACAACAATAAAATGATTAGCATTCCAATGTATGATGCAAGGCAAAGATATACGATCTACGATATCATGCATGCTTGCTTTCACTGAGACTGTTCTTAATCCGATCTTATCTGCTGCATAGCTTATATCTAAAAATGATACGCCTTCTCGGGTTATGCCGCATAAATCCCGTAAATATTGGAGTGAGTAATATTTCCCATAGAATTTTGCTATAATCATTAAAGATGCAGGACCGCAATCTTTTGCATCCATCTGAAATTCATGAGGAAAAGTTGTTAGATTCATGGGGTTGGTTATATAAAACTGTTAGTTGTTACTATAGCAAATGTAAGGTTTCAAAGTAGAAGTATAATTAATTATTGATTGTTGATTTGCAATTCGGTAACTATTAATATACAATTCGGTTACGCCTTTGGTTAAATTGCACAAAGCAGGAATATAAACTAGAATAAAACTAGAGGGTATTCATCTAATTTAGTAATGCTTAATAATAAGACATTGATAGTATGTTTTCCTTGTTTTATGGATAAAGAAAGTTCATGATTTTAGTTTAAAGCATATAAACTAAAGCTTGATATTGACCGAATTGTATATTAATAGTTACCGAATTGCAACTTTGAAATAAATATATTGAAAAAGTTGATATTTAGATTTTATCTTTGATTCATATAATTAATTTACTTGATAAAAGCTTAGTATTAACTTCTAATTACAATAATATGAGAAAACTAAAAAAAATAAGCCTGAAAGAACTGGAAAAAGAGGCTATATGTTTAGACGAGTCGGAATTACGTTTATATATGGGAGGATATGACCCTAATGATTGTTGGTGGAGATGCATAGCTTATATAAATAGTTGTGGTTCGAACTATTCAGCTGACGATGCGATGGAAATGGCACGTGAATATTATGGGCATTGTGGCAGTGCTTTTAATGAAAATAAGTATGGCTTTACAGGTAGCAGTAGCGATAATCGCCAATGTTTTAATTACTTTTTCGGCTCAGGCGTTGATTGTGGCAGTAGTAGCCGGGAGATTTTTGTATTCAACCCTAATTTAATGGAGGGAATGGGGATAAGTCCTAGCGGGGAATATCATGCGATTGTAATTACTAGGCATGAAGGCAGTGTTATGGAGTATTTTGATCCACAAAATAGAACTTATGGTCAGATAACACAAGAACAGCTTGATGATTATACCGCTAGAAATGGAAAATCTTCTTTTTTTCGAGCTGGAAGAAGTTCATAGACAGTGTTTTATTCTAGTAAAAGATGGTAATGGTAAAAAATGAACATGAGAAACATTATTGTATTTGTTTTATTGTTTTGTAGTTCTCTTATTTTAAGTGCTCAGAATAAATCTTCTCAGTTTGAACAGGATTTAGAACTCATTAATATGAGGTTTTTTCCTTCTGATCAATACGATCTGTCAGATAATATGCGAATGATATATGTTACAGATGATTATAAGAATCCTTTAAGAAGATTAGGAACAGTACATTCAATTTTGAAAAATCATGATGGACAATGTAGAATTTTTGTATGTTTAGTAGGAGCTGGAGAAATTCGTTATGGAGGTTTGGTAAAAGCAAATAAAGAATTGTTTGGAGATATATCTTCTTCCACTTATAGTCGTGTTAGGCATGATTTAAATTACGGTAGACCAAATTCTAGCCCCTCTGAACAAGATATAGAAGATCTGAAAATGATAATGACATTTTACCCACAAGATATAGCACGAACCCTTTTCAACGCAGACCATATAATGGTCTATCCATATAATATGGAAGGGAAAAAGTATGAAGATAACTTTACACGTGTACGGGTAGTTGCAATTGAGAAAAATGGAATCGATGTTTTTCTTTATTTTGCAATGACGGATCAAGGAATAAAAGACTTTGATAAATATTTAATGGATTTTAAAGGTGTTTTTTTATTCTCTAAATAGAAGAAAAGACAATGATAAGAAAGAATTTGTATATAGTAGTATTACTGCTCTGTAGTTTTACTAATTTAAGTGCTCAAAATGAATCATCCCAATTTGAACAAGATTTAGAACTTATTGGTCTGAATTTTTCTCTTTCTGATCAATACGATCTATCAGATAACATGCGAATGATATATGTTACAGATGATTATAAGAGTCCTTTAAGAAGATTGGGAACAGTACATTCTATTTTGAAGAATCATGATGGACAATGTAATATATTTGTATATTTATCTGGAGCTAATGGACTCCGTTATGGAGGGATAATAAGGAAAAACAAAAGTTTATTTAAGAATGTCTCTTCACTAACTTATAATCGTATTAAAACTGATTTTAAGTATGGATATCCTGGTGCTACCGAGCAGGATATAGAAGACCTCAAAATGATGATGACATTTTATCCTCATGATACGGCAACAGTTCTTTTTAATGCTGATTACATGATGGTTTATCCCTTTAATATGGAAGGGAAAAAATACCAAGATAAATTTACCCGTACACGGGTTGTTGTAACAGGAAAAGATGGCTTAGATGTATTCTTCTATTTTATGATGACTGATGAAGGAATTAAAAACTTTGATAAATATTTAATGGATTTTAAAGGCATTTTTTTATTCTCTAAATAGTAGACAAGATAATGATAAAACAGAATTTAGATGTACTGTTATTGCCACTTTGGTAACTTAACAGGTATAAGTGCTTGTGGTGAATTTTCTTGATTTGCATGATTGGTTAAGTTTTTGGGGATAATAGTAAATAAGTTCTATATCTGGCTTGTGTAAACGAATAATTTTAGGATATTAATGTTGAATTAAAAAGAAATACAATGAAAAAATTAAGTAAATTAAGATTGCCTCTGATTGAAAGAGAGTTATCGGTATTGAATGAAGAGGAATTGCGTGCTTATATTGGAGGACAAAAGCAATCTTGTGTATTTAATTGTTTTGATTACCTTGATGGAAGTTTACACTCGGCAAATGATTACTATAATTGGACAAAACAAGGATTAGGATATGAGCCTGATGAACATGGGAATGTAGATATATCTGATGTTGGGACTATTGGTGGCTATGGAGGATTTAATGTAAGTAAAGTCAATAGTGGGGAATCCTTCATATTACGATCTGATGGACAAACCAGCAATGGAGAAAGAGTTATGGCTGTCTTTGCAGTGGGGAGTGAAAGCAATGAAGAAGGGCATGCTGTAGTTATAAGTGGTTTCTATAGAACTGATGATGAGAGAATCGTGTACTATTATTATGATCCAACCAGTTTATGTAGCGGCAGTATACTTAGTGATGATTGTGATTCGCTCTACCTTGTTAAACATGAAAACCCTAATACCTAAAACAATGAGTAGTAGGTAATTAAATTCAGTTGGATTTCAATAAGAATTAAAATATGAAACATTTGATTTTTTCCCTATTATTTATCGCTACTTCTTTGAACCTACGAGGACAAGATACGATTATTTTAAAAAATAATGCACGAATGATATTGGATACTACCAATATGAGAACTATTCCACAATTTGAAGAAGACTTAAAGCTAATTGATATGAAATTTATTCCATCAGCACAATATGATATTTTTTATGATATCAACCTTGTGTCTCCTTGCAAGGAGCAAGATTGCCCTTTTAAAAAAATAGGATTAATACATGCAATTCTGACAAGCCATGATAAGCAATGCAAACTCTTCGTTTATATTGCTGGAGCTATTAATGCTCATTTGGGTGATATCATAAAGTATAATAAGAAATCATTTGGAATAGATACTTTATCAAAATATAATCGTGTCAAGCATGATTTTGATTATGGAAGGCCATATTCCAGTGCTTCTGAACAAGATATAGAAGATTTGAAGATTATGATGACATTTTATCCTCAAGATACAGCAAGGTCTTTTTTTAATGCTGATTATATGATGACTTATCCATATAATATGAAAGGAAAGGCGTGCCAAGGAGTTTATTCTCGTACACGAGTTGTTGTTATTGAGAGAAATGGGTTAGACGTCTTTTTCTATTTTACAATGACGGATGTAGGTATTAAAGATTTTGATAAGTATCTAATGGACCTAAAAGGTGTTTTGGGATTTAATGCAATGACTAGGCAGGATGGACATTAGTATTGCAAAGAAAATCAGAATGAGCAGTTTAATATAACAAAGAAAGAAAATACTACAACAACTACAGAAAGAAAATAATTCAATAGAATATGAAAACAAAAATAGACCTTTGGGACGTGACCTTTAATATTATACTTCGATTGGATTCCATAGAACGATTAGAGAATATTATTGCCTCTATCACATTTCTAAATCGTCATTTTAATACAAATGTTACAGTTTGGGAATGTTCTTATAGGGATAATGGCTTTTTAAAAAAGTTACTCGACAATGCTAGGGTAAGTTATGTATTTAAACAAGATGATGATCCCATATTATTTAGGACTCATTATCTTAATCAAATGATACAGGAAACAACTACTCCTATTGTCTCTATTTGGGATACGGATGTTATAGCTCCTGTAAATCAAATAATAGACGCTGTGAATCTACTTAGGTTGCAAGAAGCAGACTTTGTCTATCCTTATGATAAGCTTTTCTTGGATACGTCAATCATTATTAGAAACTTATATCTTGAGTCAGAAGATATAAGCCTGCTTATGAATAACACGAAAAAAATGAAACAAATGTATCCCCCAAAACCAGTAGGTGGTGCTTTCTTCTGCAATCTGAAAGCATATAAGGAGTCCGGGTTGGAAAATGAGAAGTTTTATGGATGGGGTATGGAAGATGGTGAACGATATTGTCGGTGGGAGAAAATGGGCTATAGAATTAAAAGAATAGACGGTCCTTTATTTCACCTTAGCCACCCTAGGGGGATTAATAGCGATATGCACCATCCTGACCAGCACGTTATAAAAATGAGAGAATTCAAAGCTGCAAATCGTTTTACTAAAAAAGTAGGAACAGATGTTTAAGGAAATTGCTGATTACTTATTGAATATAGACAAGGAGAAAGCTACCGGATTATTGGTTGGCAATGCGGGAGTCTCTCTCTTTTTATATCAGGTTTATAGAAAAACCGGGCAAACTGAGTTTGAGGAAACGGCTGATATAATGCTTAATAATATTTTAGAAAAACAAACCATGCTGTCTTCGACTAATTTTAGGGATGGCTTGGCAGGAATCGGTTGGGGGATTGAATTTCTTCTTCAGAATAACTTTTATGAGGGAGATCCGGAAGAAATTTTGGAAGATGTTGATAATGTTATTTTTAAGTCGATCTACGAAGCTAGACTGCCCCTTTTAGGTGTAAATGAAGGTTTATGTGGCTATTTGCTCTATTTGAACAGTCGCATAAGGAATAAAAAAAGGAGTAATTCGGTAGCCCATCGAATAAATTGTGAGCTGATTAAGGTTTTGATAAACAAAATAGATAAAATAGCTCCAGAGCATTTTCAATCGCTAACTAAGGATATTCATTTTGATCTTTTATGGGAGTTTCCAGCATTACTTGTTGTTTTACGCCAAAGTTTGGACTTAAATCTATATAACGAGAAGATAATAAATATGGTTAATCAATGGATGGTATATTTAGGAAGTTATTTACCTAGTATGCACTGCCACCGACTGTCGTTGCTACTGGCATTATATTCTATTAATACTTATATCCATTCAATTGAAATGGAACAACATATTAAAGTGTTGGCATATTCAATTGACTTTAATAAATTGAAATCAGAGGTCGATCCTTATGCTATCAATATAATGCATGGATGGCCAGGAGTGGTGTGTCTACTTTCAATGGCAAGCCAATATTTAAATGCCGATTATCCTAATTATCATTTATTTGATAAAACACGTTGTGAGATATTACATCAATGTTTGAACGGTTTGGAAGAACAAATTGATAATTTAAGTAAGGGAATTTCAGAGAATAAATCTATATCGATAGGAATTGTAAATGGAATAACTGGCATAGGGATTATAGATTTGTGTTATCCAGAAGTAATGTCTGTAAATTCGAATAAATGATGAATAAAACTGTATTCTTATTCGCAACTCATAAATTGACGGATTTTGTTTTGGAACAATATTATAGATTAAAATTAGCTACAAAAAACATCGGGGTATTATATTTATTGATTGAAGATGGGGAATTGCAGCAGATTCCTGTTGATGTAAAATATTATTCCTTTAGTGTGGATACTCTGAATGAACTGAATTATGAACCCATAGAAGAATCTATAATTCCGGGAAGCAATCACTTTCCTGTTCTTCAGTTCTATAAGGAACATCCTGAGTTTTTATACTATTGGAACATTGAATATGATGTATATTTTAACGGAAAGTGGGAATCCTTTTTTGACCCTTTTGAAATGATCATATCTGATTTTATTTCATCACATATCGAATGGTATACGCAAAGACCAAAGTGGGATTGGTGGAAAAGTGTACAATTTAAAACATTATCAATACCTCAAAATAGATATTTGAAGTCTTTTAATCCGATTTATCGTATTTCAAATCGTGCGCTAAAGGCATTGGATGGTGTATTAAGCTTACGAAACTCAGGACACCATGAGGTTGTAATCCCCACTGTGCTAGACTACTTAGGATATACGATTAATGATTTCGGAGGAAATAGTGAATTCACTCTGTGTGAACTTAATATACCTTGTTATTTATCCAATTCTGAATTGAACAATTGGTATACTGAATCTACGATGAGATACAGACCGGTATTTAATAAAGAAGCAATAACCCGAAAAGGTATAGATAATATGTTATATCATCCGATAAAATTTTAATTCAGATGGAAAAGAACGGCCACATTAAATTGCAATCGATTGCTAATATTTTGCTTATAAATATTCAGCATATTGATAAGCTTGGTCTTTGGAATGGAAAAATGGGAGTCATCTTATTCTTTTATCATTATGGAAGATACGTTGATAAATCATTTTATGAGGATGTAGCAGATTCTCTTTTAGACTTAGTTCTAGAAGCTGTTAGTAGGTCTGCACATTCGGATAGTTATGCTCTTTTGAGCAGTGTGGGTATTGGCATTGAGTATTTGCTTGCACAACCATTTGTTGAAAGTGATTCTGATGATTTATTGGAAGATTTTGATAAATACTTGTTGAGAGGTGGCAGTAGGGCTTCATCTTTGATGCAATCACTGTATATGCATGTTCGAAAAGAGCAAAATATTCTTAATTTATCTGGACTATTAGAACTGAAAAATGAACTTAGTCCATATTCATCGATGAGTATCATTGAGGAAATAGCCCAATATCCTTTGACGTTTTCTGAACTGGCATGGGAAGGATTGAATATTCTGAATCAAATATCAAATAGGGAATAAATCATTGGTGGAATACATGAATATGAAAAGGTATGATTACTTATTAGTAGGAGCAGGATTGTTTAATGCAATATTAGCTTATGAACTTTCACGTATAGGGAAAAAATGTCTGGTTATTGATAAGCGTTCTCATTTAGGAGGGAATATGTATTGTGATCATATAGCAGGTATTGATATTCATAGTTACGGACCACATATCTTTCATACCAATAATAAATATATATGGGATTATGTGAATAACCTATGTGAATTTAAACCGTTTGTCTATTCTCCATTAGCTTGTTATAAAGGAAAATTGTACAATCTTCCTTTCAATATGCATACATTTTATGAATTATGGGGAGTTAAGACTTCCGTAGAGGCACAAAAGAGAATCAAAGAACAATTAATTCCATTGAAAAATGATAATTTGGAAGAATATGCTTTGAGTACTTTTGGCAGTGAAATCTACGAGACATTAATCAAAGGATATACAGAAAAACAATGGGGACAGGAGGCAACCATGTTACCGGTGTTTATACTTAAAAGGCTTCCTTTACGCTTCACCTTTAATAATAATTATTTTGAGGATTTTTATCAAGGCATACCAATAGGAGGATATAATTCTCTTTTTGTTAACGCATTCAGGACTTGTGAACTGATGTTGGATACAGATTTTATACAAAATAGAGATTTGAGTAAACTAGCAGAGACAGTGATTTTTACTGGAATGATTGATGAATATTATGATTATTGTTGTGGAGTACTTGAATATCGTTCTCTTTGCTTTGAGACGGAGACAATATATATGGAAGACTTTCAAAGCTCTGTTGTCGTAAATTATACGGAGAGAGAGGTTCCTTATACGCGAATAATCGAACACAAGCATTTTGAAGGTAAATGTACTCCAAATACAATTATAACAAAAGAATATCCTCAAGAATGGCACAAAGGGCGTGAACCGTATTATCCTGTTAATACAAAACGTAATGAAAGTATTTACAAAGAATACAAAATGCGATCAATTCTTGACCAGAATGTCTTTTTCGCAGGACGTTTGGGAACTTATCGATATATGAATATGGATCAGATTATCAAAGAAGCGTTGGAATTGTTTAAACAACTTAAGAAATAGAATAATAATGGAAGGGTTCTCAATTATCATGCCGACTTACAATCAAGCTCATTTTATACGAAGAGCGATACTGAGTGTCTTGGAACAAACTTATAAATGTTGGGAATTAATTATTATAGATGATGGATGTACTGATAGTACAGAAAGGTATATTCAAGATTTTCTTGGAAATTCGCAAATCAGATATTTGCGAAATGAGGTGAATCAAGGGATAGGCTATTCTATAAACCGAGGTCTTGAAGTTGCCAAATATGATTTAATTGCTTATCTTCCTTCTGATGATTATTATTATAAAGACCATTTGTTGATACATAAAAAAGAATATGATAATGACTTGGATTTGTTTCTAACTTTTACAAAGGCATCTTCTAAAATAGAGGATTCTTTCATGAAACAGAATTGTATCAATGCGCAAAGATATGAAATCTGTAATCTATTCTGCAGTTCTCCTTTACAACTAGTACAGACAGTGCATCGCAATACTTCAGAAAAATGGGAAACCTGTAATGATGTGATATCCAAAGATTATTATAGAATGTATTGGAGTAAATTGGTTATGCTAGGGGGCTTTAAATCAATTAATTTTTTGACTTGTTGCTGGAGCATTTATTCTTTTAAAGAGCAAATTCAAAAAGAAGAAGTTTGTTTATTAGAAAGAAAATTTCTATCTGGGAATATAGATAAGCATCAAAAAGATGCTGAAGCTTGTGATATCGCTGATTCAATAAAAACTCCTTTAAAGATATTATTAGTCGGTGAACTTAGTCATAATCCAGACCGTATTTTAGCATTAAAAGATGCTGGATGTGATTTGTTTGGGTTATGGGTAGAAAAACCTTTGTGGAGTAACATTGGTCCTATAGCTGGTATAACGGATATATCTCTAACCGAATGGCAGTCGGAGATAAAAAAAATAAAGCCGGATATTATATATGGATTATTAAACTATATGAGTGTACCCCTAGCTCATGAGGTGCTGATGAACACAAAAGAAATACCTTTCGTTTGGCATTTTAAAGAAGGTCCTTATGTATGCCAATATCGTAATTTGTGGGATAAACTAATGGACTTATATACTTTGTCTGACGGTCAGATATACATTAATGAAGAATGTCAGTCTTGGTTTGAGCAATATATACCGTACCCAAACAGGGAAACTTCTTTTATTTTGGATGGAGATTTGCCTTCCGGTAAATATCTTAATAATAATTTCTGTTCAAAATTATCAAAGACCGACGGAGAAATGCATATTTTAAACTCCGGACGTTTGGTCGGATTATCATTAAGAGATATTAATTATTTGTGTCAACAGAAAATACACATCCATTCTTATGGCTCAAACTCGCCACTTGTACACTGTGCTCAACAGGCAAATCCTACTTACTTCCATGTACATGGTTATTGTTCTCCTAAAGATTGGGTTACAGAGTACTCACAGTATGATGCAGGATTATCACACTGTTTTCTAAGCAAAAATTATAATGAATTAGTACGAACGTCGTGGGATGATCTAAATATTCCTGCCAAAATGAACACTTTTGCTATTGCCGGTCTACCTATGATTCAAAGAAACAACTCTGGGCATATTGTTGCAACACAGCGAATAGCCGATACTTTTGATTGTAACATATCATTTAGTACTCTTGAAGAACTAGTTGAAACATTAAGAAACACAAAAAGAATGGCAGAGTTAACTCATCATATAATGAAAGAACGCGAACTATTTGTTTTTGATACCCATGTTCCCGCATTAATGGATTTTTTTAAAGTTATAATAAAAATGAAAGAATTACATTAAATGTAGATAATTAAGAAAGATATTGTTCTCTAAATAGCTTATACAATTCATCTTTTTTTCTTGTTCTTTCATTATACATATAGTAATATGAGTTAATATCAAATCGTTCATTATAAGCCATATTATTACTCATGGCTCTCTTTATTTTACATTTTACAAATTCTTCTAAGGATTTTGTACAATAATGTTTGATATAAGCTGTGCCGTAGGATACATCTGCCTCGTCCATTCGCCAAAAGCTTCTCATATTTATGATTCTATTATCAGCATTATAATATGGGAGGTGATCAATCAATGTATGTGCATTGATCGTTTGAATCGTTTGAATTTCGACTTTTTTTAATAAGGATTTTACTGCACAATTGAATTTGTAATTCTTTGTTCCTGAATTTAAAGATAAAGGTCGAGGGAAACGATCCTGAACATTTCCATCCTCATAATATAGTTTATCATTATCCCCATAATGCAGATTATTAAAGGCTATTTTTGTAGCGTTTTCATCAAATCTAGCTAAGAATGTTTTTATATTTTCTTGATGTTTTAATTCCAAAAATTCGTCATCATCGACAAAAAGAACCCAATCAAAGTCATAAGAAGAAAAGAAATCCTTTCTGTGCCAAACATCATTAAAGACTTGTTTTCTATAATTAATAATTATGACTTTACCATCATTGATATAAGAGGCTAATATTTCCGATGGGATTATTGAATCATCGTCATTATTGTCGTATAAATATATTGCATTAAATCCTAAATTCAAATAATGCTCCACAAATTCAATCAGATATTCATTGTCATTTTTTATAGGACATGAAACTACTATTTTTAAATCATCTACATGCATTCTTTATCATATTTCATTAGTATTGAAGAGTGTCGTATCAAAAGTACTATACTAATAAGATATATGGTCCTATATTAACATTAGAATTGCAATTCGGTGTTTTTTTATATACAATTCGGTATACAATCGGTATCATATATGTTCTTTTCCATAGAAAATATGTGTACATGAAATGATTGATATGAATAAAAAATCAGGTCGGCTTGCTACATGATAATCGTTGTAGTGCAAGCCGACCTTAATTTCTATTTTATGTATCTTATACGTTCTTTACTTTGATCAGATACTCAGCGATCTGTACAGCATTCAGTGCAGCACCTTTCTTGATCTGATCGCCAACGATCCAGAATGTCAGACCGTTTTCATTTGTAAGGTCTTTGCGGATACGTCCAACGTACACAGGGTCTTTGCCTGCAAGGAACAACGGCATCGGGTATTCCTTTTCGGCAGGATTGTCCTGAAGAACGAGACCCTCGCCTTTGGCGAATGCTTCACGGGCTTCTTCTACCGAGATCGGACGTTCTGTTTCCACCCAGATGCTTTCAGAGTGAGCACGAAGTGCGGGAACACGTACGCAGGTTGCACTGACTTTCACGTCAGAGTGCATGATCTTGCGTGTTTCGTTATACATCTTCATTTCTTCTTTGGTATAACCGTTTTCTGTGAACACGTCGATCTGCGGAATCAGGTTGAATGCCAGCTGATAAGCAAACTTCTCTACTGTCACAGGCTCGTTGGCCAATACCTGACGGTATTGTTCGTACAACTCGTCCATAGCGGCAGCACCGGCACCGCTGGCAGCCTGATAAGTAGATACGTGCACGGTTTTTATATGAGAAAGCTGTTCGATGGCTTTCAGTGCAACTACCATCTGGATAGTTGTACAGTTAGGATTGGCAATGACGCCACGCGGGCGCTCCAACGCATCTGCGGCATTTACTTCGGGCACTACCAAAGGCACATCAGCGTCCATACGGAAAGCGCTGGAGTTGTCGATCATCACAGCACCGTATTTGGTGATTGTTTTCTCGAACTCCTTGGATGTTCCTGCACCGGCAGAAGTGAAAGCAATGTCTACTCCTTTAAAGTCATCGTTGTGTTGTAAGAGTTTGACCTCGATCTGTTTACCGCGGAAAGTATAGGTTGTTCCGGCACTGCGTTTAGAACCGAACAAAACTAACTCGTCCATCGGGAAATTTCTCTCATCGAGCACGCGCAGGAATTCCTGTCCTACGGCTCCGCTTACGCCAACAATAGCTACTTTCATCTTTTTCTTTTGTTAAATGTGAATAATGTGGTTAATCGCTGCAAAATTAGAACATTTTATCATATAATCAGCATTTTGGAGATACTTCTTCACATTTTATCAGTTCCCATCCTTTAAATTGGAGCAAAATGCAATGCAATGCAGTCCCTTCACTGATAGTTGTTACCTTTTTATCCCGGCTATATTGTTTTAGTTGCCCTCTGCCTTCTTCCGCTTGTTCTTCCAGTTCCTTATCGGTGGCGGTGCGCGGGAGGTATTTTAATTCCAGAATATAACTGTGCGCCGTGTCCGGGTAGCGGGATTTGTCCGGCAGGAGGAAAAAGTCACAATATCCGTAATTCATCTCCAATTCCGGCTGAACCAGATAATAAGAAGCAAGAGCAAGGTATGCTTTGAAGAAACCTTGCAAATTGTGTTCTCCCTCGATGGCATCGCGGATGGCGGAGTTTTCTTTATAGGCAAGGGCTATGTACTCAAACAGAGGGCGCCATTGTCCGTCGAAGGCCATGTCGTCAATTAAATCTTTTAAGTGAGGCAAGAATACTTCCTTACGCTGCTGGTAGTATTCCCGAAGGAATCCGAAATACTGCTCACGGACGCAATTGTTAGGAATGCACATCACAATACGGTCTCCACGTGTGCCGCACATTGTAAGCAGTCCATAATAATAAAGCAGGCTGCGGAAATTGTCTGTTTCAACAATCTTCTCTGCGGGAAAAGATGTGTGGAGGTTTACCAGTATCTCTCCTTTAGCAGCTATCTCTTCAATCGTACTCATGCGGTCTCCTCCCGATACATTCTCATGATCGAGGCGTGCCAGCATTTTCAATTTGCTGTAGTCCGTACGGATATTCTTGTCGACCAATTCTTCCGGAGATGCGTCGAAATTAACCCGGTGACGCAAATAATATAGTGTCATGTCGCAATTGAACATTCTCGGATCGGTCTTCAAGCTGGCTTTGGCAAAGCAGTAATTGTCATACCACGGTTTCATTTCATTAATCATGGCATCTATATCTCCTTTCAGGATACCTTCTTTCTGATAATAGCCGAACATCTCCCGTACATCTGTTTCACTGAATCCCATCATCATATTGAAGTGCGGGTCCACACTGATATTCCAGTCTATGTTATATCCGCTGGATAAGTCGTCCAGCGTAACAGGACTTACCCCCATCAGGAAGATGCGTTCGAACATACCCTTGAACTGCTTGAAGTATTCCCGGTAGAAGCCGCTGGCGTGGGTCAGGTCGCGGAAAAGGTTTTTCCCCTGTTCACTCAGGATGACATTCGTAAAGTTGTCATATTCATCAATGATGAGGTAGAGCAAATGTCCCAGGCGGCGGGCGGTGGCTTCCAGCCAATGCAGCTTTGTAGCGGCTTCGGTAGAAGCGATGATTTGCTCCAGTTCTTTCTCGCCTTGGTAGTATTCCCGGTAAGTACTGAAGAAGTCGTTCAACTGTATGCAGCAATAATTGTTGAAGTTGTCTTCCAGACTTCCACGTCCCAGGTTTGCTTTGGAAAAGTCAAAATAGAGCACCTGGTAGATTCCCTGAAGCGGGGTGGGGTGCTTACCGATCCATAGATTGCCGAACCGTTCTTCAAAACGATCTTTCTGTGAAATATCGTAATAGGCACGCATCATGGTGAGAAATACACTCTTGCCGAACCGTCGGGGACGAATAAGGAAAAGGTAGTTTGCTATTTCTTCTATCTGGGGAATGAAATGCGTTTTATCTACATAATAATAATTTTGGTCTATCAGCCTGCTGAAGTCCGATATGCCATAAGGGATTCCTTTTGCCATAATGCGTTCATTTTATTGGGATGGATGCAAAGTTAAGTTTTCTTTTTATCTCCAACAACTATCCTTCTGCAATTGTTGCTATTATTCCTATTAAATAAACAGGAGGATGAGATTTATAATACCTGCATTGTGATTCTGCGAACTTTTTTGTTCCTTTGCGTAGAAATCCTAAAACCACGGACCTATGAACCTGTTTGAATTCAATTTAGCGTTACCGATAACCGATCCGACTTGGGTGTTTTTTCTGGTGCTAATTATCATTCTCTTTGCTCCGATGATTCTGGGGCGCCTTCATATACCTCATATTATCGGTATGATTCTGGCCGGTGTGCTGATCGGCGAACACGGATTCCATGTGCTCGACCGTGACAGCAGCTTCGAACTGTTTGGTAAAGTGGGGCTTTACTATATCATGTTCCTTGCCGGACTCGAAATGGACATGGAGGACTTCAAGAAAAACCGGATGAAGAGCGTTGTCTTCGGCTTGCTTACTTTCCTGATTCCTATGGCGCTGGGTATATGGAGCAGTATGAGCATGCTGGGATACGGTTTTCTTACCGCAGTGCTGCTCGCCAGTATGTACGCTTCTCACACTTTGATTGCTTATCCTATTATCAGCCGTTACGGATTGTCCCGTCTGCGTAGTGTCAATATTACTATCGGTGGTACGGCCATTACGGTCACTCTTGCCCTTATCATCCTTGCCGTTATTGGCGGAATGTTTAAAGGCACCGTCGATGGTCTGTTCTGGGTGTTCCTCGTTGCGAAAGTAGCCTTCCTTGGTTTCCTTATTATCTTCTTCTTCCCCCGCATCGGACGCTGGTTCTTCCGGAAGTATGACGATAGCGTGATGCAGTTCGTGTTCGTGCTGGCGATGGTCTTCCTCGGAGGCGGACTGATGGAGTTTGTAGGAATGGAAGGAATTTTGGGAGCTTTCCTTGCCGGATTGGTCCTGAACCGCTTGATTCCTCATGTTTCTCCGCTGATGAACCGTCTGGAATTTGTGGGAAATGCCTTGTTCATTCCTTACTTTCTGATCGGTGTCGGTATGATTATCGATGTCAGAAGCCTGTTTACGGGGGGCGAAGCATTGAAAGTGGCGGTAGTCATGACAGTGGTAGCTACTTTCAGCAAATGGCTTGCCGCATGGATCACGCAGAAGATTTACCGTATGCAGCCCAATGAACGCAGCATGATCTTCGGACTCAGTAATGCACAGGCTGCGGCTACGCTGGCGGCGGTGCTGATCGGGCACGAAATTATCATGGAAAACGGAGAGCGTCTGCTCAATGATGACGTACTGAACGGTACGGTCGTGATGATCCTTTTCACCTGTGTCATCAGTTCGCTGGTAACGGAACGTTCCGCCCGCCGGTTTGCACTGAACGAAGATGCGCAGCCCGAAGATAAGGGAGCGAAGAAAGCGATGGAGCAGATTCTGATTCCGGTAGCTAATCCGGAAACGATTGAGAACCTGGTGAATCTTGCCCTGGTGATCAAGGATGCCAAGCAGAAGAATGGCATGATTGCCCTGAATGTGATTAATGACAATAACAGCTCGGAGAATAAGGAACTGCAAGGCAAGCGGAATCTCGAAAAAGCCGCAATGATTGCCGCTGCCGCCGATGTACCGGTGACGATGGTGAGCCGCTACGATCTGAACATTGCTTCGGGGATTATACATACGATTAAGGAATATGAGGCTACGGATGTAGTGATCGGTCTGCACCGCAAGGCGAATATCGTCGATTCCTTCTTTGGCAACCTTGCCGAAAGCCTGCTGAAAGGTACTCACCGCGAAGTGATGATAGCCAAATTCCTGATGCCGGTCAATACGCTCCGCCGCATCATCATCGCCGTTCCGCCCAAAGCCGAATTTGAAACCGGTTTTTCCAAATGGGTAGAGCATTTCTGCCGGATGGGAAGCATTCTCGGCTGCCGTGTGCACTTCTTTGCCAACGAACGTACACTGATGCGTCTGCAACAACTGGTGAAGAAGAAATTCAGCGGTACCCCGACCGAATTTTCTCTGCTCGAAGAGTGGGGCGACCTTCTGCTGCTGACCGGACAGGTGAACTACGATCATTTATTCGTTGTCATCTCTGCCCGTCGGGGTTCTATCTCGTATGATCCGTCCTTTGAACGTCTGCCGGCACAGCTGAGCAAGTATTTCTCCAACAACAGTCTGATTATCCTGTACCCCGACCAGTTCGGCGATCCGCAGGAGATTGTGTCTTTCTCCGACCCGCGTGGTTACAACGAATCGCAGCATTATGAAAAGGTGGGCAAATGGTTTTATAAATGGTTTAAGAAAAGCTGATGGAAGAAAATAACTGGCAACAACGGACAGAACTCCTGTTGGGAGAAGAGAAAATGAAGCGTATCCGTGCTTCGCATGTATTGGTTGTCGGGCTGGGAGGCGTGGGGGCGTATGCTGCCGAAATGCTTTGCCGGGCTGGGGTAGGCAGGATGACGATTGTAGACGCGGATACCGTGCAGCCTACCAATATGAACCGTCAGCTTCCTGCCATGCATTCCACCCTGGGGATGCCGAAAGCGGAAGTGTTGGCGGCACGCTACAAAGACATCAATCCGGATATTGAACTGACCGTTTTACCCGTCTATCTGAAAGACGAGAACATCCCCGAACTGTTGGACTCCGCTAAGTTTGACTTCATAGTGGATGCCATCGATACGATCAGCCCCAAATGCTTTCTGATCTATGAAGCGATGAAGCGTCATATAAAGATTGTTTCCAGCATGGGCGCAGGCGCGAAGAGCGATATTACGCAGATTCGCTTTGCCGACCTTTGGGATACCTATCACTGCGGACTCAGCAAAGCGGTGCGGAAGCGTTTGCAGAAAATGGGAGTAAAGCGTAAACTTCCCGTCGTATTCAGTACCGAACAGGCGGACCCGAAAGCGGTATTGCTCACGGATGACGAACGGAATAAGAAATCGACCTGCGGAACGGTCAGCTATATGCCGGCAGTCTTCGGCTGCTATCTGGCGGAATATGTCATTAAACGAATCTAAGAAGCTATTATGATAAAATTAGAAGGAATAACCAAGAGTTTTGGTTCTTTACAGGTGCTGAAAGGCATTGATCTGGAAATCAATAAAGGAGAGATCGTCAGTATCGTAGGACCTAGCGGAGCCGGAAAAACGACTCTCTTGCAGATCATGGGAACGCTTGACGAACCGGATGCGGGCACGGTGGCGATTGACGGAACGGTAGTCAGCCGGATGAAGGAGAAAGAACTGTCCGCTTTCCGCAATAAGAATATCGGTTTTGTGTTTCAGTTTCATCAGCTTCTGCCGGAGTTTACCGCGTTGGAGAATGTGATGATCCCCGCATTTATCGCCGGAGTATCGTCTAAGGAAGCAAACGACCGTGCCATGGAGATACTGGCTTTCATGGGACTCACCGACCGTGCTTCCCATAAGCCGAACGAACTGTCGGGAGGAGAGAAGCAACGGGTAGCCGTAGCACGTGCCTTGATTAATCATCCGGCGGTCATCCTTGCGGACGAACCTTCCGGAAGTCTGGATACACATAATAAAGAAGATTTACACCAATTGTTCTTCGACCTGAGGGACCGGTTGGGACAGACTTTCGTCATCGTTACCCATGATGAAGGACTGGCCAAAATCACCGATAGAACGGTACATATGGTGGATGGCACAATTAAAAAAGATTAATAAGGAAACCAAACTTCTAAAAATGGATACCAAATCACTAGAAGATTGTGTGAGTTCAATCTTTTAGCTATATATTTATAGTCGCTTCTCTACGTAAGTCTGTGAAGATGTCAGTAGAGTGTTTGTTTTGTTTGTGTGTGATGCATTCTTGTCTGGTGTGATAGGAATGCATCTTTTTTTATATATCACAACAAATGCGATTTTAGTCATAACAAACATAAGGCGCCATTCGTTCGAAATCTGCGGGTGTGAATTCCTCGTAAAGCATCAGTTGTTTCAAGTCTCTTACTTTCCCCTTCTTCTTCCGGTACTCTGCAATGACCTTGGCTTGATAATAGCTGATGTACGGATGATGCATCATTCGCTCTACACTTGCCTTATTGATGTTGATCCGGTGAATCTTTCCGGCATCCACGGAGAACCACGAACGGAGCTTTTCCGCTTTTAACCGAATCTCCCCTAACTGTTCTATCTGATAGAATCCTCCCAATAATCGGCGACGGTTTACAATCGATCGGGCAATCCGGCTTCCGATCCCCGGAATCTTTTTAAGTTCGGTGGTATCCGCCTGATTAAGGTCGATGATAGTGCCCGGCGGGTATTTCATTAAAGTATCATATGGCGCAGTCGCTTGTACTACTAATATCCGGCTGGTATCTTGAAGGACCGGTGTTTCGGTAATGCGTATATACGGTTGAAGAGTCCGGTATTGTTCTTCCGTCAGCCCGTATATTTTCCGAAAGTCTTCCGGACGTCGGAATCTGCCTTGCTTTCTGCGGTATCGCAGAATATTGCCCGCCATCCAGGTAGGCAAGCCGAGACTGAGGAAAGTGGCGGAGTCGGCGGTATTCGGATCGAACGCTGCCGGTCTGATTTCTTTTTTCGGATAGGCGGGCGATGAATACTTGCCTCTGCAAACTGGATATTTCTTGTCCTGCTTTGCTTCTTTTATGGAAGAGATAAATTCATTATATTCCTTTTCGGATTTTGCCTGTTCAGCCGGGTCGGTTTTCTCCGATCCGGAGAAAGCCTGCAAGATTGCGGGGATTGTGTATACCCCTATAACAAGAACGACAAGGACGATAATGCCTTGTCGTTCGGTTTTAGTAAAATAAAAAAAGTCTTTCCACATTATAGTTTGATAAGTCCCAACTCATTGATAAAGATCAGAGAGATGGCAATCGGTGCAATATATCTTAATATAAAGATGATCAGTTTGTATACGGGAACTTTCAGCGAACCGTCATTGGTGATCTCCGACCAGACGATTTTCTTGTCGAGATACCATCCGGTAAAGATGGAAATGCACAGACCGCCGAGTGTCAGCATGATCTTAGCCGTGACAAAGTCGAATAAGTCAAAGATTCCCAATCCGAAGATGGTGAATCCTTTCATCACTCCGAGCGACAAAGAACAAAGGATACCTAAGAAGATACATCCTCCGGTCACCAGTCTGGCTGCCTTGCCGCGTGTGAAGTTGAATTCTTCGTGCAGATAAGCGGTGACCACTTCGTGCAGGGAAATGGTGGAAGTCAGTGCTGCCATGGCAAGCAATACGTAGAACATGACGGAGAAGATATAGGCCAATATCGGTACTCCGCTGAATGCCTGCTGGAATACATTGGGCAGTGTGATAAAGATAAGGCTCGGACCCGCGTCCGGTTGTATCCCTACAGAGAATGCGGCCGGAAAGATAATGAAGCCTGCCAATACTGCTACAAACGTGTCTATAATCCCTACGCTGAATGCTGTCTTGGTCAGATTGGTTTCTTTGCTGAAATAAGAAGCGTAGGTGCAGAGACATCCCATCCCCAGGCTAAGGGAGAAGAAAGCCTGTCCCATCGCACTCAGAAATACATTTCCGTCCACCTTGCTGAAATCCGGTTTCAGCAGAAACTCGATACCCGCACCAGCTCCCGGCAGGGTAACCGAACAGATTACAAGTATCAATATAATAATGAACAGAGTCGGCATCATGATCTTGGAAGATTTCTCGATACCTTTCTCCACGCCTTTGACAATAATAAAATGAGTAACCAACAGAAACAGAACCAACCACAAGACCGGTCGCCACGGACTGCTGGAGAACTGCTGGAAGGAAGAGATGAATTCTGTGGGAGTCTTACCCGTAAAGCCGTTCGTAAGAGCTTCATACACATACTCCAGCGTCCATCCTGCCACTACGGAATAATAACTGAGAATCAGAAAAGCTGCGAGGACTCCCATGCGTCCCACCCAGCGCCAATGAGTGCCGGGAGCTAATTTCTGATAGGCTCCCGCTGTATTTGCCCTCGAACGGCGTCCGATTAGGAATTCGGCAATCAAAATGGGAAGTCCCAAAAGAAAAACGCATCCTAAATAGATCAGTATAAAGGCTGCGCCACCGTGATTACCCGTTTCATAGGGAAATCTCCAGATGTTTCCCAATCCTACTGCCGAGCCGGCGGAAGCAAGTATTACGCCTAATTTACTTCCGAAGTTCGCTCTATCAATTTTCGTCATAAATCTTGTTTTGTCTTACAAATCGTTATAAAATGTACGTATTAAAATGCAAATATAGAAAATGATAGTTATATTTGTACCGGAATCGTAATTTTATTTAGATATGCTATCTTATATTAAGAAATATCCTATTTCACTTTTTATCATCTTAACTGTGATTTATCTGTCTTTCTTCAAACCTCCTAAAACGGACTTGAATGAAATCCCTAACTTAGATAAATTAGTTCACATCTGTATGTACTTTGGTATGTCAGGTATGTTATGGCTGGAATTTCTGCGGGCGCATCGTCGTGATGACGCACCGTTATGGCACGCATGGGTAGGGGCATTCCTCTGTCCCATACTGTTCAGCGGCTGTGTGGAATTGCTGCAAGAATATTGCACGACTTATCGGGGAGGAGACTGGCTGGACTTTGCCGCCAACTCGGTGGGTGCCATCCTTGCCAGTTTAGTGGCTTATTATGTGGTTCGTCCGCGAATGATGAGAAGGGAATAGAAGACTGTAGTAATGCATAATCATACTCATGCCTATGAGAAAATATTCTCATAGGCATGAGTATTTTTTCTCATCGTGGTGAGAATTTTTTCTCAAAGGCATGAGAATACTTTGAGAAATTAACAGCGATATTATAGATAATCTACAACCGAACTGAGCTTAATTCCGTTGGACCCTTTGATCAGGATAGTGTATCCTTTCGGCTTGTCGGCTTCCAGTTCCTTTATTACTTCCTGTACGTTGGGATAGGTTTGGAAGGAGTGCTCTGCTGCTGCAAACTGATCTCCTACCAGCCATACTTTTTCGAACGTGCATTCTTTGAGGTAGTCTGCTATCTTCTGATGTTCGGTAGCGCTTTCGGCGCCCAGTTCGCGCATATCACCAAGGATGAGCATTTTGTGAGGAACTTCCATGTTGCGGAAGTTCTGTAAGGCAGCCATCATGCTGGTCGGGTTGGCGTTGTATGCGTCGATGATCAGTGTGTTATCATCCGTTTTCTTTAGTTGCGAACGATTGTTCTGCGGTGTATATCCGGCTAAGGCTTCGTTGATCTTTGCATCTTTCACTCCGAAGAAGCGGCCGATGGTGATGGCAGCCAGTGCATTGGGGAAGTTGTATTCTCCGATCAGTTGCGTCTGAACCTGATAGGTTTCACCGTCCTTGCCCGCTTTCCATTCGAAAGTGAGATAAGGGGAGTTGCCGGTGATGCGTCCATTTACGTAAAGGTCATCTTCGGTGCCGTAAGGGATCAGGTTCAGTCCTCCGGCAATGTTCATCAGATAAGCATTGTCGTGATGGATAAAGACGGTAGAACCTTCTTTCTTACGGAGAAAGTCATAAAGTTCTCCTTTGGTTTTTATCACACCTTCGAAAGAACCGAAGCCTTCCAAATGGGCTTTGCCTACATTGGTGATGATACCGCAGTCCGGCTCTACGATTTCGCTGAGGAATTTGATTTCTCCCGGATGATTGGCGCCCATCTCGATGACGGCAAGGTCGTGTTCCGCTTTCAGGCGGAGCAGGGTAGAGGGTACGCCGATGTGGTTGTTCAGATTACCTAGCGTATAAAGAATGTTGTGGCTCTGAGAGAGTACGGCGGAGATCAGTTCCTTCGTAGTCGTCTTGCCGTTGGTACCAGTGATACCGATTACTCGTGTACCCAGCTGGCGGCGGTGGTAATTGGCAAGCTGTTGCAATGTTTGCAGGCAGTCGTCTACGAGTATATATCGTTGATCGCCTTCAATCGCGTATTCGGATTCATCGATGACAGCATAGGCACAACCGGTTTCCAATGCTTTTCCGGCAAAAGCGTTTCCATTGAATGACTCGCCTTTCAGAGCGATAAACAGTGATCCTTCAGGACAGTTCCGACTATCGGTCGTCACTAATTGGCAATCCAGAAATATCTGGTAAAGAGCAGAAAGTTTCATAGCCTGAGCTTTTATTTTTAAATGTTGCAAAGATAGGCTATTCTTTCGGATTTGGTATCGGTCAGAAGCGTTTTTTACTCAGCATATACCAAAGGAAGAGTCAGCACCATCCGGCACCCGTCCGTATAGGATGAATCGATGTGGAGGATGCCTCCTAACTTTTCGGCAATCGTCCGGCTGATCGACAGTCCGAGGCCCGTGCCCTGTGAGAAGGAGTTCATTTTGTAGAAGCGTTCGAATACTTTTTCCTGTTTCTCCTTAGGGATTCCTATACCGGTGTCAGTAACGCTGATCTCGAGTTTCTTTTCTGCTTCCAATACCGAATAAGTCAGTTCGATGCTGCCATGAGTCGTGAATTTGATCGCATTGTGTGCCAGATTGGCAAGTAACTGCGAAATGCGTTCCGGATTGCTGAGTATGATTAGTTTTTCCCTTTCCGGTTTGAAAAGGAATTCGACTGTGTCTTGTTTCTGCATTTTAGCTACTTCGATAGATAGCTGGCAGATCATATTGATATCCGTTTGGATATTTGTAGGGAGCTTGTTATATTGGTCGAGCTCCGACAATGCGAGCACATCGGTCACGAGTCGAAGCAGATCGTCCGTGTTGGCTTTGATGATGTTGACGAATTCTTTCGTTTCCTCATTGCCGTAGTGGTCACTTAATACTTGTGAGAAGCCTATGATCGAATTGAGCGGTGTCCGTATTTCGTGAGACATACTCTGAATAAAAGTCGTTTTCATCTGGCTGGTCGCTTCTGCCTGATCTCTGGCTTTGCGCAGTTCTTCTCTCGAATAAGTCAGTTCTTCGTTCTTATTTCTTAATTCACTTTCCGAGGCCTTCAGCCTCCGGTTCAGACGGCTTTCCCGATATAAGAACAAGAAGAGGATGGTTAACAGGATGATCAATGAAAAAATCAGCGTCGTTTTATTGCTCAACTCCTTTTCTTTTGTCCGAAGCATTAATTCCTTTTTCTCCGCATTGAGCTTTTCTACATTTAGCAGCGTGGCATATTCGCTGCTCGCCAGTTGTTCATTGGCTATTTTCAAAGAATCGTCTACTTCAATATACTTTTTCAGAAATTTCACCGCTTCATCCGGTCTGCCCATCTGTCTGTAGATTTCTCCTTTGAGGCGGTATTGTCCGCTGCTCATGGCGTACTCATTCAGCCGTTGCTCTTCGGCTTTCTGCTTCTCGACAGCTTCCAGTGCCTTGACGAACTGTTTGCTGCGCTGGTAGTAGAAAGCCTCTGTGCGGTAAAACCTTTTTTTGAGTGAGTCCAGCCTTTTGTCCTGGTCGAACAGTTCCCTGCATTCTTTCAGCATCTTCTCCGCTGCTGAGAAATCTTTAAATTCACTGTAATACTCTACGTATGTCAGCTTTGCCAGTATTTTATGGCTGGCGGAGTTGGCTGTTTTTACTGCTTTTTCCAGTGCTTCCAGCGCTGGTTCCGGCTGATGATGCGTAATGTAGTAATTGGCAAGTTGAGCGTAAGTATTACTGATGTTATAGTTTTCTAATTTGTATTTTTCGGTCAGTTCGATTTCTTTCACGCGCCATTCGGACGCCATGACATCAAAGTTCTTGATTGTGTAAATCTGCGACATGATGTTGTAGCAGTACATGAGTCCGGTCTTGTTGTCCTCGGCTTGTGCCTCTTTCAGCACTTTTTCGGCTTCATAGAGGGCGATGTTACTTCTTCCGGTTTTCAGGTAATATAGGATCAGCCGGTTGGCCCAGGCGAAATAGTAGTACTTGGACTGCTGTATTTCTTTAGCGAATTGTTTTACCTTATTGGTATAAAAAATGATGCTGTCTTCATTATTGGCCTGGTAATAATAATAGTCCAGCCGGGTGGAGAGAGCTACCGCCTGCATCCGCTGGTCGTTTTGTCCGCTAGCCATACGGAACAGCGTATCGGACATACTCAGCACGACCGGTTCCAGCAAATGTTCCTGGCAACGCTGATAGTAGGCATACAAAGAGGAATCAACGTTATAAACTTCAGCTTCTTTCTGGGCTTTTGCAGGAATAACGATGAACAAAAAAGAGACAAGGTATCCTAAGATAATTCGGGACAATCGGCTCATGGTATTCGTTTTCGGTAGTTCTATTGATTGCTATTGATTGCAAATATACGTTTATTTCCTAATTTTAATACGAATACTTGCTTTTTTTATCTACATTTGCAACAGTCTAACTGGAATATAATCAAGAATGAAATTGATCTCTCCAACTTATATAAATGTGAAAGGACGTCTGCTCGATCTTGCTACTCCGCAAGTGATGGGTATTCTCAATGTGACACCCGATTCTTTTTATTCCGGCAGCCGGATGCAGACGCAGGAGGAAATTGCGGCGAGGGCACGGCAGATCATCGATGAAGGAGCCTCTATCATTGATATCGGAGCTTACTCCTCGCGCCCGAACGCCGAACACATCACTGCCGAAGAAGAAATGAACCGCTTACGTACCGGACTGGAGATCGTAAACCGGAATCATCCGGATGCTATCGTTTCGGTCGATACTTTCCGGGCGGATGTAGCCGAACAGTGTGTGGAGGAGTATGGCGTAGCTATCGTCAATGATATCGCTGCCGGTGAGATGGACAACCGGATGTTTGAGACTGTGGCCCGCCTGGGAGTCCCTTATATCATGATGCACATGCAGGGAACTCCCCAAAATATGCAGAAAGAACCCCATTATGATAATTTGATGAAGGAAGTGTTCATGTACTTTGCTCGCAAGGTGCAACAACTTCGTGAATTGGGTCTGAAAGACATTATACTCGATCCGGGTTTTGGTTTTGGGAAGACACTGGAGCATAATTATGAGTTGATGGCTCATTTGGAAGAGTTCAGCATTTTCGAACTTCCACTGTTAGTCGGTGTTTCCCGGAAATCAATGATTTATAAACTATTGGGAGGAACTCCGCAGGATTCATTGAATGGAACAACCGTACTGGATACCGTTGCGTTAATGAAAGGAGCGAACATTCTTCGGGTGCATGACGTGCGCGAAGCGGTGGAAGCCGTCCGGATTGTGGATAAACTGAGAACTGAGAGTGAATATGGCAAATGATAGAATGGCATTATCCGTTGGTGATACTCTCTTGTCGTTTGTGAATTAATAACTTGTAATAAGTAATAAGTACCGTGTTTTTTGACGTTGGCATAAAAGATTTTATCGATGTACTGCTGGTCGCCCTTCTGTTGTACTACACCTACAAACTGATGAAGGCCTCCGGCTCTATCAAGGTTTTTACCGGCATTCTGGTTTTTATCCTGATCTGGCTGGTGGTCACTCAGATTCTGGAGATGAAACTGCTGGGCTCCATATTCGATACCTTGATGAATGTGGGTGTGATTGCTTTGATCGTCCTTTTTCAGGATGAGATTCGTCGTTTCCTCTTGACGCTGGGCTCGCATCGGCATGTCAGTGCATTGGCGCATTTTTTCAGCGGGGCGAGGAAAGAAGCCTTGAAACATGATGATATCATGCCGGTGGTAATGGCTTGCCTGAGCATGGGAAAGCAGAAAGTAGGCGCATTGATCGTGATCGAGCATACCACTCCGCTGGATGAAGTGGTCCGTACAGGAGAAATTATAGATGCGGCTATCAGCCAGCGTCTGATTGAGAATATATTTTTTAAGAACAGTCCTCTGCACGACGGAGCAATGGTTATCAGCAAAAAACGGATCAAAGCCGCAGGCTGTATCCTGCCAGTCTCTCACGACCTGAACATCCCGAAAGAACTGGGCTTGCGTCACCGTGCGGCTATGGGCATCTCGCAGAAATCGGATGCGCACGCCATCATCGTCTCCGAAGAGACAGGAGCTATTTCTGTAGCTTATCGCGGACAATTCTATCTTCGTCTGAATGCCGAAGAACTGGAAAGTCTGCTGACAAAAGAAAACTGAAACTAAATATAAGTGAACATGGACAGACGAAATTTTCTAAAAACCGGAGGTATAGCTCTACTCGGATCATTGGCGACAGGTTCTGCTATGGCTCTGACTACCCCGGGTGCATTGGGCGGCGAAGGAGCTGACAAGAAAGCAGCAGTTGCTTTGGCTATGAATCATTTCGGAGTAAGCGAGGCAGACTTGAAGAAGGTGCTTGCCGCGGCATTGGAGAAAGGAGGCGATTATGCCGACCTTTTCTTTGAACACACGATATCCAACAGCATCCGCCTGATGGATGGTGCAGTGAACAACAGTTATTCGAATATTGACTATGGAGTCGGAGTCCGTGTACTGATTGGAGACCAGAGTGGCTATGCCTACGTGGAGAATATTACTGTGGAGGATATGCTGAAAGCTGCCCGTACTGCCGCCCGCATCGCTTCCGCCAACAAAGGCAACAAACCGCTGAATCTCACCGAAAAGGAACTGAAGAAGAACTATTATACCGTTGCTTCTCCGTGGGAGGAAGTCAGCCTGAAAGATAAGATGCCTTATCTGCAAAAACTGAACGACCGGATTTTCGCTTTGGACAAACGGGTACATAAAGTACAGGCAAGTCAGAGCGATACCACTTCGCATATCTTCTTCTGCAATTCGGAGGGAGTGATGTTCTACGATTACCGTCCGATGGTGACGCTGGGTGCCGTGTGCATCATGGAAGAAGACGGAAAGACGGAGAACGGCTACGCTGCCCGTGCTTACCGCAGAGGATTCGATTTCCTGTCGGACGAGGTAGTGGACGTAATCGCCCGCGAAGCGGTAGACCAGACTTCTCTTCTGTTCAAGGCTATCAAACCCAAAGGCGGTGAAATGCCTGTTGTCATGGGTGCCGGAGGATCGGGTATCTTGCTTCACGAGGCTATCGGACATACTTTTGAGGCGGACTTCAACCGGAAGAATGTTTCCATATTTGCCGATCAGCTGAATAAGAAAGTCTGCAACGAACATATCAACGTGGTGGATGACGGTACGATTCCGTTCAATCGGGGTTCGGTGAACTTCGATGATGAAGGTGCCGAAGGACAGAAAACTTATCTGATTAAAGACGGAGTACTGACTAGTTATCTGCACGACCGTATCAGTGCAAAGCACTACGGAGTGGAACCAACCGGCAACGGACGTCGCGAATCGTTCCGCAATATGCCGATACCCCGTATGCGTGCTACATATATGGAAGCCGGAAATGTGAGCGAATCGGATATCATTTCTTCTGTAAAGAAGGGAATCTTTGTAGATAACTTTACGAACGGTCAGGTACAGATCGGTGCCGGAGACTTTACATTCTTTGTGAAGTCGGGCTACATGATCGAAGACGGTAAACTGACGCAACCGATCAAGGACATTAATATTATCGGTAACGGTCCGAAAGCTTTGGCGGATATCACGATGGTAGCTACCAATGCGAAGATCGACAACGGTACATGGACTTGCGGAAAAGACGGACAATCCTGTCCGGTGACTTGCGGTATGCCTTCAGCCTTGGTTAGCAAACTGACTGTCGGTGGAGAGAACTAGAAGTAAATGCTTACTTTAAAAAGACGAACCTATGATTACAGACGAAAATAAGAAACTGGCACAGTGGGCGATGGACTACGCCTTGAAGAATGGCTGCCAGGCAGCAAAAGTCCTTTTATACTCTTCTTCGAACACTTCTTTCGAACTGCGCGATGCGAAGATGGACAGATTGCAACAGGTATCGGAAGGCGGATTAAGCCTTTCCCTGTATGTGGACGGACGTTATGGTAGTATCTCTACCAACCGCCTGAACCGGAAAGAGCTCGAAACATTTATCAAAAACGGAATAGACTCTACACGCTATCTGGCTAAAGATGAGGCGCGTGTATTGGCGGACCCTTCCCGTTACTATAAAGGTGGGAAACCGGACTTAAAGCTATATGATGCCAAGTTCGCATCCTTAAATCCGGACGATAAAATAGAGATGGCGAAAGCCGTAGCGGAAGAAGCACTAGGCAAGGACGAACGGATCATCTCTGTCGGTTCTTCCTATGGCGATGGCGAGGACTTTGCTTACCACCTGATCAGCAATGGTTTCGAAGGAGAAACCAAAAGTACGTGGTACTCACTTTCTGCCGACATCACGATCAGAGGGGAAGGCGAGGCGCGTCCTTCTGCTTATTGGTATGAGTCGTCGCTTTATATGAACGATCTGATTAAGAAAGGAATCGGTCAGAAAGCGCTGGAACGTGTATTACGCAAACTGGGACAAAAGAAAGTACAGTCCGGCAAATATACGATGGTGGTCGATCCGATGAATTCCAGCCGTTTGCTAAGTCCGATGATCAGTGCGCTGAACGGCTCGGCTTTGCAACAGAAAAACTCATTCTTATTAAATAAATTGAATGAAAAGATAGCTAGTGACCGACTGACTTTGACGGACGAACCTCATTTGGTGAAAGCCTCCGGCGCCCGCTATTTCGACAACGAAGGTATTGCTACGGAACGTCGCTCCATCTTTGACAAGGGAGTACTGAATACCTATTTCATTGATACCTACAATGCTAAGAAGATGGGAGTCGATCCGACTATCAGCGGTTCATCTATTCTGGTCATGGAAACGGGAGATAAGAATCTGGATGGACTGATTGCCGGAGTGGAAAAAGGTATCCTCGTTACGGGCTTTAATGGTGGTAACAACAACAGTTCGACCGGAGATTTCTCTTATGGCATCGAAGGTTTCCTGATTGAGAATGGAAAACTGACGCAACCGGTATCCGAGATGAATGTTACCGGCAATCTGATTACCTTGTGGAACTCGTTGGTTGCAACCGGAAACGACCCGCGTCTGAACTCCTCCTGGCGTATCCCTTCACTGGTATTTGAGGGAGTCGATTTCAGCGGATTGTAGACACTGACTTTGAATAGACTTAAGTAATGGTCAGGAGATGATGGTCATAAAATGGACATCATCTTCTGACCATTACTGTAATATTACCCTCTGAATTTTATAAATATACCCTGCTATACCCCGTCTTCTGCCTAACTAATGCTTTATTAATTAACGTATTATCTGATTTTTGCTTACCTGTATTTATACCCCCTCTTTGTTTGCTAATTTGTGGGATGCTGTTTACTTTTGCCTGTGTCAAAATTGAATAGGATATAACTATTGAAAACTGATATACACACAAAAGTAAAAGCATGGGAATTATATATTTTGGATCGGGACTTATACTGCTAATCGCACTTTGGTATATTTGGGCAGTCAACAATTTGATCGCTAAGCGAAACAGGGTGAAGCAATGTCGTAGCGGTATTTGCGTGGCATTAAAGCAGCGGAATGACATGATACCTAATTTGGTGGCCGCCGTTAAGTCATATATGGGTCATGAAAATGAAATTCTTACCCGCATTACGGAACTTCGATCACATTCTTTCCAACCTTCACAGGAAGCCGAACAAATAAAAAGTGGCAATGAATTGTCCGGTCTGTTAACCAAATTACAGTTGTCGGTCGAGAATTACCCTGAACTGAAAGCGAATGAACAATTCCATCGCCTGCAAAACAGTATTGAGGACATGGAACTGCAACTGCAAGCCATCCGGCGCACCTATAATGCGGCAGTAACAGACTACAATAATACCATCGAGATGTTTCCTTCTTCCGTTGTTGCCCGTCAGCAAGGTCATCATCAGGAAGAACTGATTGATATTCCCGAACCGGAACAACAGAATGTAAATGTCGCCGAACTTCTCAGATAATACGAATATGGACACAATTGATTTTAAGAAATTATCAGAACAGCTTCGTTCGGAGCTTTTACGGGTAAATGGCTGGAGAAAGGTGGTACGAACAGGAAGTATTGCAGTTTATCTTTTTGTATTCTGCTGGTTTATGTTTGTGTTGTTTGGCGGTGCGCTTGTATCTTATATAGGTCTTGAGAACTATATGCAGTTCACGCAGTATATAATACCTGTATTCATTGGATTTATAGTGGTCAACTTCGTTTTCACCCGCTGTATGACTAACTTTCAGGAACGGGAGTCGGAAGCTATGCAGCACATTATGTCTACTCTGTTTCCTACTGTTTATTTCTCGGCTTCCTCTCAGGTAGACAGCCGGATATTGAGAGACAGCAAACTCTTTTCCACCTCTTTTTCTGATCCGGCACTGGCAGCCAATACATATGGATATATTCAGTTTCCGCACGGCGAGCACTCTTTGCACGTGGCGGATATCGGTGTGTCTTACGGGCTGTTGAATAAGTTGCAGTACAATCCTGTATTGGGATATTTTGTCATGATCTACCGTTTTGTGCTTCGTCCGCTGTTTGCCTCGCGGCTGGATAGCAGTCCGCACAATTTTCGGGGTATGTTTGCCTGGTGTAAGATAGACAAGCGATTCAAAGGAAATATTATCATATTGCCCGACCACTTAGAACAAAAGATCGGATATCTGGCGAAGAATATCCAGGGGTTGAAGAAGCGCTATAGTGCCCGACTGGTACAACTGGAAGATCAGGAGTTTGAGAACTATTTTGCCGTTTATGCCGATGATGAAGTAGAAGCACGTATGTTGCTCACTCCTGCGATGATGCGTCATATGACGGCGCTGCGCCAGACTTTCGGATGTGATATCATGCTTTCGTTCAGCAGAGGTACTTTCTACTATGCCGCCGTGATGCCTTCCGGTTTTTTATGTGTGCGTCCAAGTGCGTTGAATGACGGGAAGCTGCTTGAGGACATATATAATGATATCAGCCTGTCCTGCAAAGTGGCAGAGGAATTAAGATTGAATTAGTATTAACAATAAAACAAAAACACTATTTATGACAGACATGAGTTGGATGCCTTGGGTCGTAGGCGGAGTAATGGTCCTTTCTTTTCTTTATATGAAGGTATGGCCATTTGTCCGTACTATTATAAGAGCTTTTCGGGGGCCTCGTTTTAAATCAAAATCAAAATTATCCGTAGAACAGTATAAAAAACTGTCTATAGGTTCATTGTATGCCTTGCAGCAAGGCGGATATCTGAACACTCTCTCGTTGGATATCAAAGATAAGTTGCCTACTATTCTCGGTGAATGGTGGGGAATAAATAATGCTCATGATGCCCGCGAAACATTGGATGATTTGTGCCGGAAAGGTTACGATTACTACTTTCCGTTTGTTTATGAGGCTTTTTTGCTTAACGATGAAAATGCGCAAGACGATATTTTCCAGCAGAACATGGAGAGTCAGGAAGATTATGAAAAAGCTGTCGGGCAACTGCAAAATTTGAAAGAGGTCTATGAGGAGTTGATAGCTTATGAAGTGATTACTTCTAAAGAAGATATAGCCCGCTATGGAGTGATTGGCTGGGATGCCGGCAGAATTAATTTTGTTGCCCGTGCCTGCTGCGATATGAAATATATCTCAGAAATGGAAGCGTGGAATTATATCGACAAGGCGTATGAACTGGCTCATTCTTCTTTTACATCATGGCACGATATGGCGATGAGTTATGTTATTGGCAGGGCTATCTGGGGAGGGACCAATGCTCACAATTTAGGAATGAAGGGAATGGCAGACGATCTGTTGTCTAATCCTAAGAGCCCTTGGGTGCAAATCAAATGGTAAATTGATCAAGATAGTTTAATCACAAAAACACATAATTATGGAACAAAAGAACAACAAGTACTACAGTTACATCAGCGAGTATTATGCCGCCAACCCGACTAAATTTGAAAAAAGAAAGAACAATCTGAAACCTGTGTTATATTTAGGTTTGGCCGTGGTAGGAGCCGTTCTGGCTATTTTTCCCGGTTTGCTTCCATTGGCAGGCTGGTTGGTGCGTACAGCCGGAATCATCATGACACTGGTTTGCCTGATAGCTGCCTATCTGAATAACTTTGATATATACAACTTTCAAAGTGGAGGAAAAGTCAAGAGTATGGGAGTCAAGAAGTTTAAGCGTGATGAGACAAACCCTGCGAAGATAGTGGAAGCTTTCTTATCCAGGAACTTTGAATATCTGGCAGACCTTCCCGGAGGAAGAAGTGAACCGGTACAACTTCATATTGAAGAAGACGCCACAGGACGTGAAATGTACTGTTTGCTGACCACTTATGATTCAGATTCGAATATTGTAGGTTTGGCAGATGTCATCACTTTATCGGGTAATGATTATGATGATAATATTGATCTAATTAAACAAATGTTTAAAGACGAAGAAGATAATTGATTCATCGGGGCTGGATTATAAAAACAGCTCTGAGGAGAAGAAAACTCTTCTAAATGGAAGAAAAAACACAAGAAAGAAAAACATTCATACTATAAAGGAAATCGACCGGAGGGGCGGGTACAGACACAAGTAACCTGTCAACAAAAGGTCGTATTTCCTTTAAAAATAATCTGTCTCAGGGGATTTTGCTTTATTTCTAACCTTTTTTGAATGATAATTGGTACCTGCGGTTTAGGTGAATCGCCTATCTTTGCCGTATACTATATATAATTATAATTCTATATTGAGATAAAAGCCATGAGACACAGATTTATTGCTTTACTAGTACTTTTTACAGTCATCTTTTTCAGTAGTGCAGAGGCGCAGACTACTGCCCGTAAGTTTGAGGCAGGCAAGAATACTTTCTTGCTGGACGGGAAGCCGTTCGTAGTAAAAGCTGCCGAACTGCACTATACCCGTATTCCGCAAGCCTATTGGGATCATCGTATTGAGATGTGTAAGGCGTTGGGAATGAACACTATTTGTATTTATATCTTCTGGAATATACACGAACAGGAAGAAGGCAAGTTTGACTTTACAGGTCAGAATGATATCGCTGCCTTCTGTCGTGCCGCTCAGAAACACGGAATGTATGTCATCGTCCGCCCCGGTCCGTATGTGTGTGCGGAATGGGAAATGGGCGGCCTGCCCTGGTGGTTGCTGAAGAAGAAAGATGTGGCACTGCGCACGCTCGATCCTTATTATATGGAACGGGTAGGCATCTTCATGAAAGAAGTCGGTAAGCAACTGGCGCCGCTACAGGTAAATAAGGGCGGAAATATTATCATGGTGCAGGTGGAGAACGAATACGGTTCTTACGGCACTGACAAGCCTTATGTTTCTGCCGTACGCGACTTGGTGCGCGAATCCGGTTTTACCGATGTACCTCTCTTCCAATGCGACTGGAGCAGTAACTTTACACGGAATGCACTCGACGACCTGATCTGGACCATCAACTTCGGAACAGGCGCCAATATAGACCAGCAATTCAAGAAACTGAAAGAACTTCGTCCGGAAACTCCGTTGATGTGCAGCGAGTTCTGGAGCGGATGGTTCGACCACTGGGGACGGAAACATGAAACACGTCCTGCCAAAGATATGGTACAGGGCATCAAAGAAATGCTCGACCGCAACATCTCCTTCAGCCTTTATATGACTCACGGAGGAACGACTTTCGGACATTGGGGTGGTGCCAACAATCCTGCCTACTCCGCTATGTGCAGTTCTTACGACTACGATGCCCCGATCAGCGAAGCCGGATGGACGACAGAGAAATACTATCTCCTCCGCGACCTGCTGAAAACGTATCTTCCTGCCGGTGAAGCACTGCCGGAAGTTCCTGCCGCAATGCCGGTCATTGAAGTACCCGAATTTCATTTTACCAAAGTAGCTCCACTTTTCTCCAACTTGCCGGATGCCAAGCAGTCGGTGGATATTCAGCCGATGGAGCAATTCAACCAAGGGTGGGGAACAATCCTGTACCGTACCACATTGCCCGAAGCAGTAACCTCAGGCACTACATTGAAAATCACCGAAGTGCACGACTGGGCACAAATCTACGCCGACGGCAAGCTGCTGGCCCGCCTCGATCGCCGCAAAGGAGAATTTACCACTACCTTGCCGGCTTTGAAGAAAGGTACGCAACTGGATATTCTGGTAGAGGCGATGGGCCGTGTCAACTTTGATAAGTCCATCCACGACCGGAAGGGAATCACCGAAAAGGTAGAACTCCTTTCGGGCAATCAGGTGAAAGAACTGAAAAACTGGACTGTATATAACTTCCCCGTAGACTACTCATTTATCAAGAACAAGAACTACAAGGATACGAAAATATTACCGATTATGCCTGCTTACTATCGGTCATCTTTCAAACTCGATAAAGTAGGCGACACTTTCCTCGACATGAGCACATGGGGCAAAGGTATGGTATGGGTGAACGGTCATGCGATGGGACGTTTCTGGGAAATCGGTCCCCAGCAGACACTCTTCATACCGGGCTGCTGGCTGAAAGAAGGTGAGAATGAAATCCTCGTCCTCGACCTGAAAGGTCCGACGAAAGCATCAATCAAGGGTCTGAAGAAACCGATCCTCGACGTACTCCGCGAGAAAGCGCCGGAAACACACCGCAAGGATGGCGAAAAGTTGAAACTGACAGGAGAAAAGGTTGCGCACGAAGGAGCCTTCACGCCGGGCAACGGCTGGCAGGAAGTACGTTTCGACGCTCCGGTAAAAGGACGTTTCTTCTGTCTGGAAGCACTCTCTCCGCAAGCCAATAACAATATTGCCGCTATTGCAGAGTTCGATGTGCTGGGAGCCGACGGCAAACCCGTATCCCGCGAACATTGGAAAATCCGTTATGCCGATAGCGAAGAGACACGCAGCGGAAACCGTACGGCGGATAAGATATTCGACTTGCAGGAATCCACTTTCTGGATGACTGTTGACAATGTCGCTTATCCCCACCAACTGGTAATCGACCTGAGCAAAGTGGAAACAGTAACCGGCTTCCGTTATCTGCCCCGTGCCGAGAAGGACTATCCGGGCATGATCCGTGAATACCGCGTCTATGTGAAACCGTCTGATTTCAAGTATTAATAAATAAGCATTCGCTCTCAAATGAATATGAAAAAGTATACTTTACTCCTGGCATTCCTTTTAGTAGGAGTGCTGACAGGATACAGCCAGCAATCTGCCTACCTGTTTGTCTATTTCACCGGAAACAGGATGAGTGAGGAAGCCATCCGGATGGCTGTCAGCCCCGATGGATACAACTACTATGCATTAAACGGAAACCAACCGGTCATCGATTCCCGTGAAATCAGTTCTACGGGTGGAGTGCGTGACCCGCACATTCTTCGTTGTGAAGACGGAAAGACATTTTACATGGTCGTAACCGACATGGTCTCCGGCAACGGATGGAGTTCCAACCGTGCCATGGTACTGTTGAAATCGAAAGATCTCGTCAACTGGACCTCCAACATCGTGAATATCCAGAAGAAATACCCGAATCAGGAAGATTTGAAGCGGGTATGGGCACCGCAAACTATTTATGATAAAGAAGCGAAGAAATACATGGTCTACTGGTCAATGCAGCATGGTAATGGCCCGGACATTATTTATTACGCATACGCTAACAAAGATTTCACCGATATAGAAGGAGAACCCAAAACTTTGTTCCTCCCGAAGAATGGCAAATCCTGTATTGACGGAGACATCATTTATAAAGACGGACTTTACCACCTGTTCTATAAAACGGAAGGAGACGGCAATGGAATTAAAAAAGCAACCACCGCCTCCCTGACTTCCGGACAATGGACAGAATCGGAAGATTATAAGCAACAGACGAAAGAAGCTGTAGAAGGTGCCGGCATCTTCCCGCTGATAGGTACGGACAAGTACATCCTGATGTACGATGTATATATGAAAGGCAAGTATCAGTTTACGGAAAGCACCGATTTGGAGAATTTCAAAGTCATAGACAATGCCATTAGCATGGACTTCCATCCGCGCCACGGCACTGTAATGCCAATTACTGACAAGGAACTGAAACGCTTGTACAAGGCCTACGGCAAGCCCGACAAGATGTAAAGCCGTCAATGCACCATCTAATATCCCATAAATAAATACCATGAAAAAACTCCTGTTGTTCATTTTGCTTGTCTGTGCAACAGTACAGGCCTATTCGCAAGAATACCCGAAAGTCGTTTTATCGGGTGACTATCCGGACCCTTCTGTCATGCGCGATGGCGAGGATTATTACATGACTCATTCTCCTTTTTACTACGCTCCCGGATTCCTCATCTGGCACTCCCGTGACTTGATGAACTGGGAAACCGTCTGCCGCGTAATGCCCGAATACGAAGGCTCTGCAATGGCACCCGACTTATTGAAGTACAAAGGAAAATACTACATCTATTATCCGGCCAAAGGAACAAACTGGGTGATCTGGGCAAATGACATCAAGGGCCCGTGGAGCAAACCCATCGACCTGAAAGTGAGTGGCATCGACCCCGGACACATAGCCGATCAGGAGGGGAACAGATATTTATATGTTGACAAAGGAGAAGTCATCCGACTGACGGACGACGGACTGGCCACCATCGGCCAAAAACAGAAAGTGTACGAAGGCTGGCGATATCCCAATCACTGGGAAACGGAATGTATGTGTCTGGAATCGCCGAAGCTGAATTACCATAATGGTTATTATTACCTGACTTCCGCACAGGGAGGAACGGCCGGTCCGGCAACAAGCCACATGGCAGTTGCCGCCCGTTCGAAGAGTGTCACCGGACCGTGGGAAAATTCTCCCTATAATCCGGTAGTGCATACCTATAGTGCCCATGACAACTGGTGGTCGAAAGGACACGGCACACTGATCGATGATGTGAACGGCAACTGGTGGATCGTATATCATGCCTATGCCAAAGGCTATCACACCCTGGGACGCTCCACCCTCATCGAACCGATTGAATGGACCGCCGACGGATGGTATCGTACCAAATCCACCGCCACTCCCATCAAGACCGATCCGTCCATCAAACACGGACTCAGCCTCTCGGATGACTTCGAAGGACCGGAACCGGGACTCCAATGGACTTTCTGGAAAGAATATGCCCCTCAGTCGCTCAGCTTCAAGAAACAGACCTTATGGATAGATGCGAAAGGAAGTACCCCTTCCGATGCCCGTTTACTGCTGGCCACCGCCGAAGACAAGAATTACGAAACACAGGTGGAAGTCAACGTAGGCAAGGGTAACACAGCCGGACTTCTTCTATATTACAGCGAAAAGGCATACGCTGGAGTCGTGTCTGACGGAAAGAACTTCACTATCTACAGAAACGCGGAAAACAGCTTTACCCTCCCTAACAAGTTGGGCAAACGCTTCCTCGTCAAGATACAGAATCAGGGAAACAGTGTCCGGATGGCAGTCAGCAAGGACGGCAAGGAATGGACTACGCTGGTAGAAAACATGGATGTATCTCAGCTGCACCATAACAACTACGGCGGCTTCTACGCTTTACGCATCGGACTGCTTTCCTCCGGAAAAGGCAGCGCCGGCTTCCGTCAGTTTCGTTACCGCAACGCCATCCCGCAGGAAAAGGAGATGGGGGCTTACTTGATGGTCTTCCATAAAGACGAAACGCACAGCCTTTACATGGCCGTCAGTGACGACGGATATACATTTACGGCCTTGAACGATGGCAAACCGGTGATCGCCGGAGATACCATCGCCCTGCAAAAAGGCATCCGTGACCCGCACATCTTCCGCGGTCCGGACGGAGCTTTCTACCTTTCCATGACCGACCTGCACATCTATGCGCAGAAAGACGGCTTCCGTGATACCGAATGGGAACGTGACGGAAAAGAATACGGCTGGGGAAACAACCGCGGACTCGTACTGATGAAATCGTGGGACCTGATCAACTGGAAACGTACCAATGCCCGTTTCGACCTGTTATCGGCAGGCTTGGGTGAAATCGGCTGCGTATGGGCGCCCGAAGTGACTTATGATGACAAGAAAGGTAAACTGATGATTTACTTCACCATGCGTTTCAAGAACGAGGCGAACAAACTGTACTATGTCTATGTCAACGATGACTTCGACCGGATAGAGACACTCCCGCAAATCCTCTTCGAGTATCCCAACGAGAAAATATCGGCTATCGACGGCGACATCACCAAGGTAGGCGACCGGTATCGTATGTTCTACGTTTCGCACGACGGAGGCGCCGGAATCAAACAGGCCGTATCAGACCGCATCAACGGTGATTACGAATATGACCCTCGCTGGTACGACTTCGAACCTAGGGCCTGCGAAGCTCCCAACCTCTGGAAGCGTATCGGAGAAGACAAATGGGTATTGATGTATGACGTCTACGGCATCAACCCCCATAACTTCGCTTTCATCGAAACTTCCGACTTCGTGAATTTCAAGAACCTGGGACGTTTCAACGAAGGAGTGATGAAGACGACTAATTTCTCGTCGCCCAAACACGGCGCGGTGATCCATTTGACAAAAGAAGAAGCCGCCAAACTGAGAAGTCATTGGGAAAACAGGAAATAACAGAGTATCAGACCTTTTTTAGTGAATACGTACTCTTTTTTGCAGAGATCTTATATTATAATTTATACCATGAAACATTTACTTCTACTATTTAGTGTATTACTACTATCGTTGCAGCCGGCCGCATTTGCCGCAATGCATGAAACGACTGCTACTCCCGATTCAGTATCCCTTTTTGCTTACGCCACCCGAGGTGACGACGGCCGTAGCGGACTCCGCTTTGCATGGAGCATGGACGGGAAACATTGGTTTGAAATAGGACAAAACTACGGCTATCTTCGTTGCGATTACGGCCGTTGGGGATCGCAGAAGAAGATGCTCGACCCGAATCTGAAACAACTTCCCGGCGGAGAATGGCTCTGTATCTGGAAGTTGAACGACCACGACGGATACGGTCAGGCCAGATCAAAAGACCTGATCTACTGGGAAGCCCAGCAATATCCCCGTACGACTTCCGATTTTGAAGGAACAAGAGTCAAAGCAAAGATTGCCGGACACGAAGAAACGGGAACCGTCAGCCAAGTGCCCTGGTCGGTAGTGGACGGACTGACCCGGACGTACGAACGGAACCAATACCGTAACTCCCTGTATGGCGAACGCCCTGTACAAGATAAAGAACGCTTTGCCGGACTGAAACCGATCAAAGCCACCGTCACAGCACAACCGGAAGAAACAAAAGAAATCAGCGATTTATTGATGGGTATCTTCTTCGAAGACATCAACTACTCCGCCGACGGCGGCCTGTATGCCGAACTGATCCAGAACCGGGACTTCGAATACGACCCGTCCGACCGTGAAGGGGACAAGAACTGGAACAGCACCCATTCATGGAAGCTGGAAGGAGAAAACGCCACCTTTACCATATCGACTTCGGATCCTATCCATCCGAACAATCCGCATTATGCCGTCTTGAAGACGAACCAGCCGGGAGCCGCTCTGACCAACACCGGTTTTGACGGAATCGCCCTTAAAGCAGGCGAGAAATATGATTTCTCCTTGTTTGCCCGTATCCCGGAAGGCAGCAAGTCCGGAAAACTACTGGTACGCCTCGTAGATGCCGACGGCACCGTACAGGGTGAAACGACAGTTACCGTCTCTTCCCGTTCGTGGAAAACGTATAAAGCAGTGCTGACAGCGAAAACGTCCGCCGATACCCGTCTGGAACTTCGCCCGCAATCGGCAGGTGAAATTGAACTGGATATGATTTCTCTCTTCCCGCAGAATACATTCAAAGGCAGAAAGAACGGTTTGCGTCCCGACCTTGCACAGACACTTGCCGATATGCACCCGCGCTTTGTCCGTTTCCCCGGAGGCTGCGTGGCTCATGGAGACGGTTTGAAGAACATCTATCAATGGAAAAATACTATCGGACCGCTGGAAGCCCGTAAACCTGCCCGTAACCTTTGGGGATATCACCAGAGCATGGGACTGGGTTATTATGAATACTTCCAGTTCTGCGAAGACATAGGTGCGGAACCGCTTCCGGTACTGGCGGCAGGTGTTCCTTGTCAGAACTCCGCCTGTCATGGCGATTTGAGGGGCGGTCAGCAGGGCGGTATCCCGATGAGTGAAATGGGTGCTTACATTCAGGATATTCTCGACCTGATAGAATGGGCGAACGGTGATGCAAGGAAGACCAAATGGGGCAAGATACGTGCCGAATCCGGTCATCCGAAGCCTTTCAATCTGAAATATATCGGCATCGGCAATGAAGACTTGATCACCGATGTCTTCGAAGAACGTTTCACGATGATATACCTTGCTATCAAAGAGAAGTATCCGGAGATGATCGTTGTCGGTACGGTAGGCCCTTTCAATGAGGGAACAGACTATGTGGAAGGCTGGAAACTGGCGGACAAACTCGGTGTTCCGATGGTAGACGAACATTATTATCAGTCTCCGGGATGGTTCCTGCACAATCAGGACTTCTATGACAAGTACGACCGCTCTAAAAAAACGAAAGTATATCTGGGCGAATATGCCACTCATATCTCCGGACGCAGAGCGAATATGGAAACTGCTTTGACCGAAGCGCTTTATCTGGCTGCTTTGGAACGGAATGGAGACGTAGTGCACATGACTTCTTATGCTCCTCTGCTGGCAAAAGACGGACGGACGCAGTGGAATCCGGACTTGATCTACTTCAACAATCGGGAAGTAAGACCGACAACGGGTTACTATGTGCAGAAACTCTACGGTCAGCACGCAGGCGACCATTACATCCCTTCACAGGTAAACCTTGATAATCAGGACAGTCGCGTAAAACTCCGTGTTGGTTCTTCCATCGTTCGTGACAGTAAGACGGGGGATGTGATTGTGAAGTTAGTCAATCTGTTGCCCGTCAGCATAGAGACCGATGTCCGGTTGCCGGGAATGGATGGTATCCAGTCTTCCGCTACGCGGACTGTACTGGCAGGTGCACCCGAGGCGACTCCGCTTCCGGTGACGGATACGATAGAGGCAGGAACCAGCTTTAAGCAGGAATTGCCTGCTTATTCGTTCACGGTCATCCGCTTGAAGACACAAAAGGTGAAATAAGAAACTATAAACTATAAACAATAAACTGGTTTTCAATAGGGGTTAGTTTATTTTGGGGAGGGGTGCTCACCTATCACCTCCCCCTGTGGGTAGGGGCTGACTAAAAAGTCAATAGTATCCTAAATCTCCTCCTTCGGGAAGGAGGAGTACCCGTAGGGGGAGGTGGTAGGTGAATACATAATCCTATCATTTACAAAGAAATAGGAACAAACATTATTTCTCCTACCACCTCGGTCTTCGACCACTCCTCCTTCCCGAAGGAGGAGATTCGAGATAGAATCGACTTTTTAGTCAGCCCAGGTTTAGGTATTATTGACTTTTGTACCTTCTCTTTTCTTCTTCATAATAGAAAAGATGGTTTTCATCTTTCACCGAACGGGTGGTTCGTTTGCTGTCTATAGTGTAATCAGCCGTAAGATAGTACTAAAGTTCTCTTTAACCTCTTGCATCTTTGCTTTTTCCTATAGGGAAAGTAGGAATAAGACGCCGATATCTTTAGTTGTTCACGGCCGTGAACAGGTCTGATCACATCCGTGAAGAGCATTGCTCACGGTTGTGATCAATTCTTGCCACGGCCGTGAACAACTAACAATATCGGCGTCTTAATGGAAGAATAAAGGCACTATAAGTGAAAGATACCGGTAGTATATGGTATTTGTTGTATAGGGTCAGGGGCCGAATATAGGGGAACGTAATAAGTAATAAGTAACAAGTAATAAGTAATAGGCATTGAATCATAAGTAATAGGTAATATGTGGTAGGATGGGGAAAGGTGACAATAAAATGTGTGATATATGGCTATTGTCACCCTATTATCACCCCTTATTATCACCAAATGATTGCTGATAATCAGTTTATTATCCTTCAAAGGTGATAAGTGACAATAGAAAAGCATGTTATTACTATGGTACGAGTTCGATATAATCCAACAAGTTGGGCCATATCGAACTCGTGTTAGTTATCTGATTATCGTCAGTTTATAGCTTGGCAATCACTTTCTTACCTCTATAGGAGATGGATTTGTCAAAGGTGGTTGAGTCTCCGTCGCCACAGCCTTTTCCCGGTTCTACAACTATGAGGTTGAACTTGCGGCTTTTCAGCATTCCTTTGTAGCTGCCTTTCCGGTCGTCGATGGTCAGTGTACGGTCTTGGTCGTTCCATTTCAAGGTGATGGTGGAGTAAGCTCCCTTTTCGTAGTTGTAATTGTCGAACTCATCTTCGTAAAGGGTAAATTCCGCGTTCGCTCCCGGATAGATACGGATGGTCAGATTGTCCCATTTCTTTTCCGTAGAGTATTGCACGGCGGGCCCCCAGGGGAGAATAGAGCCGGCACGGACGTAGATCGGCATAATGTCGATCGGGACTTCACGTTGCAGGGTCTGTCCGCCTTCCAGTGTTTGCCCGGTCCAGAAGTCGATCCAGCGGGCACCTTGGGGAAGGTAAACATCGGTCTTTCCGATTTTGCTCATGTCTTTCTGATGACCGTTTTGCTTCTTGTCCTGCCATGTGTACAATGAATCCGTCACCGGGCGAACCAGGAAGTTGCGTCCGAACATATATTCGGTGTCCATATCGAGCACTTTCTTGTCTTTCGGGAAGTCCATCATGAGAGGGCGCATGATGCTGCCTGCTTTGCTGGTCACTTCCCAGGAAGTGCTGTAGATGTATGGCAGCAGGCGGTAACGTAAGTGAGTGTATTTCTCCAGTGCATCGTATGACCAGTCGCCTTTCTTGCCGAACTGGTAGATTTCTACGGCTACCGGACTAGAATTGTGTGAACGCATGATCGGCTGGAATACTCCCCACTGATACCAGCGGACGTGCAGTTCATGATAGGCGATGTTGTTTACGTTATTGTTATATCTCCATGCGAAGAAGCCACCTAGGTCTGTATTCCAGTACGGGATGCCGCATAACGCATAGTTCAGTCCTGCCGCTAGTTGCTTGCGCATGACGGACCATTCGGAAGTTACGTCTCCGCTCCATGAATGGGAAGCATACCGTTGCTGTCCGAGGAAGGAGGAACGGGTAAGCAGGAATACGCGCTTGTCGGAAGTAGTGGCGCGTTGGTGTTCATATACGCCTTTGTTGGACATTAAGGGGAAGGCGTTGTGTACCCTGCGGAAAGAACCCAGATAGGTCTGCGTGTTGAAGTCCTGGTCTTTGATATCCATGTGGTCCGGTTCGGTGGAGTCGAGCCACCAGGCGTCCATGCCGAGGTCGAAGATGTTCTTTTTCATCGCTTCCCAGTAGATGTCCCGTGCTGCCGGATTATACGGGTCGTAAGGTTTGACTCCGGCTTTGGGCGGCCACGTTTCGAAATGGAGCAGTGCTTTCAGACTGTCCATCTTCTGATACATTTCTGTCCACGGACCGAAGGAGGCCCATACGGAGATCATGATGTGGGCGTTCTGCTTGTGCACGTAGTCGATCATTTCTTTGGGGCTTTTGATGCGGGGAGTGCCGTAGTCGGCATTCTTGTCTTCTCCGTTCGGGAGGAATTTCATGTATTCCGGGTCACCCATCTTGTTGATGTAGCGGGGATTCTGGAATTTCATGGAGTTCCAGTTCTCGTTGCAGCCCCAGTATTGCCAGTCTTGGATGATTCCATCCAGAGGAACTTTCAGCTCCCGGTATTTGTCTACGACTTCGCACAGTTCGTCCGGACTTTTGTAGCGTTCGCGGCATTGCCAGAAGCCCAGTGTCCAGAGAGGATACAACGGGGCTTGTCCGGTCAGGTCGCGTACTCCGGCTATGACTCCGTCGGCGTTGCCGCCGTAGATGAAGTAGTAGTCGGCACAGTCGCCTACTTCCGAGTCGAAGGAGGTTTCCTGCGGATTGTCGAGGAAGGTGGTAGGGGAGTAATTGTCCCAGTAGAGGGCATAGCCTTTGATGGAGTGGATGAAGGGGATACAGATACTCATGTTCTGGTTGCGGAGAAAGAGTTTCTGATTGCGTTGGTTCACTTTGCCGGTCTGCTGTTGGCCCAGACCGTAGATTACTTCGTCCTTATCCAGCAGAAAAGCCTGACGGACATTGTAGGAGGGGACGCCCGCGTCATTGAAAGGGGTAAACTGTGTTCCGTAGTCTTTGTCGGTCAGCAGCCGTTGCCCTAGCTTGTCGAAGAAGTAGATGCCGCCTGTTTCGGGGTTCACTTCCACTTGTATCATCTGACTGCTCAATGTTACATTTTTCCCGTTTTCACCGAAGGAAACCGGGGTTTGTTCCGGTGCTTTGATGACAACGAGGCTTTCTTTGTCGGAAGCTGTCTCACCGGGCGTCTTATATACCCGGACGATGGAAGGCGAATAAAATTCTACACTGACGTTCATCCCTTGTGCTGCATACTTGATGCCTTGGGAAGTACGTTGTACGTTTTGTGCCGTACCGTTTGCGGCAATGATCATGGCCCATGCCAACAGGATGCCTGTTTTTCTTAGATTCATTTTCATGGTTTCTTTAAGTGCTTTATGATACGGCAAAGGTAGGATGGAAGGACATTTTGCGGACAATAGCTATGTTGAAACAAACAACAATCAGGTTGATTTCTTCATTTCCTTTTCTTCTTTTGCTTTCTCATGTGGCTTCTCGTTCTCTGCTTGCCCTGCTTTTGCTCTGTTCTCTTCTTGTCCCATTCTCTTCGCTTTCTCTGTATATTCCGAGGGACGGCATCCATACATTTCTTGAAAACATTTGCTTAGGTAGCTGGAACTGCTGAAGCCGGTACGTTCCGCTATTTCGGTTACGCTCAGTTTGCCTTCGGCAAGTAGTTGCGCTGCCCGTTGGAGACGGATGTTGCGGATAAAGAGGCTGGGGGACTGGTCGAGCAAAGTCACCAGCTTGCGGTAGAGTCCGGTGCGTTCCATGCAGAGGTCACGGCTTAGTTGCTCTACGGAGTAGCCGTTGACGTCGAGGTTCTTTTCTACCAGTTCTATCGCTTGTACCAGGAAGGCGGATTCTGCACTGTCCGGTTCGGGGATATTTTGTACAGTACGGTTGGACTCTGCACTGTCCGGTTCTATGCCGTTTGGCTTTTCATTATCATCTGCCGTTTCGTTCCTGTCGCAGACGGAAGGGTGGCTTTTCTTCTCCGAACGGGCTTTCTGTTCGGCTTCATAGCTGTTGCATTGCTCTATCAGGTTGCGGATGCGGAGCAGCAGGATTTCTTCTTTATGTTGCTGTTTCATCTTTTTCTTGGTCTGATAGATATAGAGGCGGATGCTTGCTAAGACAATCAGTAACACGAAAACCGTATACAGAACGTAGGCGGTAGTCGTTTTCCACCAGGGAGCGTGGATAGTGACGTGTATCTTTGTGATGTTATCGTTCCATTGTAACAGGTTGTCGGATGCAGCGACTTTGAATGTGTATTCTCCCGGCGGTAGATTGGTATAGGATGCCTGCAGGATGCCGTTGCCGACTGTTGCATTCCCTTGTCCGCTGGCAAAAGCGTTCATCCATTGTTGGTCGATGCCTTCCAGTTGGTAGCGGTAGTAGGTGCGTTCGCTGTTCACGTAGTTCAGTGCCGAACATTCGAAGGTCAGAAAGTTCTGGTTATAGTCCAGTTCTAGCTCCTTTGTGTAAGGGGCGGCTTGCGGCAGGATGATGCGGTTTCCGTACTTTTCTCCTGTGTTTACTTTTTCACCGTAGAGATGTAAGTTGGTGAAAACCGGTTTGTAAGGCAGGCCCGGAGTGGCGGATTCATGGTCGGGACGGAAAATGGTAAAGCCGTCGATGCCTCCGAAATAGAGTGTACCGTCCGAAGACTCAAAGATAGCTCCCTGTATATATTCCTCTTCTAAAGCCCCGTCCAGTTGATTGAAGTTGGTAAAGCCGATTTCCTGATTCTCCGGATTGATATGGATACGTGAGATGCCATTGCTGGTAGTTACCCAGATATAGTTGTTTCTGTCTTCGATGATTGATTGTACGAAGTTATTGCTCAGTCCGTTTTCACGATAGAAAATGCGGTGGGCTTGTTTATTAGGTGAGGCGGATTGATTATCTGCTGTTTGTGTGGTCGGTTTGCTATCCGGTGTTTGCTCTTGATCGGTGAAGAGTTCCAGTCCGTCGGCTGTCCCTGCCCATGTCCAGCCCCGTGTGTCGGTGCATAGGGCGGTGTATGATTGCCCTCTGTAATATTTGTTTCCACCTCTTTGATCTAATTCCTTTGCCAATTCTGCAGAGACCGATGAGGCTGGTACAGGCAGCAGAGTCCGTGAACCGTCCTGATCGACAGCTAACTGATAGATTGTGGAATGGCTTTTCAGATAGATATTGCCGTTATCATCTTCTGCAAAGGCTTTGACAGCGACATCCTCTTCCGGTGATGCGGGGAAAGCAGTGCGGCTGACGTGAATCAGTTTGTGTGTGGCAGGATGATGATAGAGTAATCCCCGATTGAGTGTGCCGACCCATAAACCGCCCTGGGCATCCTGAAAGATGGTGCTGACTTCGGTCGAAACGAGCTGTCCTTTCTTTGTTTCCAGTACGGGGATGTATTGCTGTTCCCTGCTTTCGAGGTCGATGATCCAGAAACCGTGAACACAACTGATATAAGCTTTATCGCCCTGTGGAGTGATGACCAGGGTGTTGAGCGTGTAGTTCTGTTCGAACAGCTTCTCCCATGTCCGGTTTTGGGGATTAAAGTAGAAGAATCCTCCTTTGCGGCCGTTGCGTAACTGGTAGAATCCTTTTTTGCTTTTGACAACGAGAGAAGTACGGTTGAAGTTCTCCTGTTCGGAAGCGGGATAAGCAGCTCTGTCATACAACTGTTTCCCGGTTTTCGGATCGTAACAAACGACCTCGCCCGTATGATAGAATAGGTAAACCGCAAGTTCATCCGAATGTATGTCCTGTAGCTTTCGATGTTCATTCTCCGGCAGGGCGAGGCGGATGCCCGTTTCCAGTTCCCGCAACTCCTGGGAAGTAAGTAGCCAGATACGTCCCGAATTGTCGACGAAAAGGTCTTCTACCGGTTCGTGTATCTCTTTTCTGCGGAAATAGGAGTCAAGGTGAGGTATGTATTTTTCTTGATGGAGATCGATGCACATCAGTTTATGATAATCTTTAATCCATAGGAGTGAATCTCCGCATTGATAGATACGGTAACATCCTTCATACTGTTTCAGCGGGGAAACGTCTTCTGCTGTGCGGTGAAGGTAGCTGAAATGTACGCCGTCATACAGATTGACATTCCCGTTGGTGGTGAATACCATTCTTCCGTCGGGGAGTTGGAGTATGTAGCGTATCTGGTTGTCGCTCAATCCTTGTGCCGTGTTGATCGATGTAAACAGGAAGTCGTTGGCGTCCACCGTCAGTGTCATCCTGATACACAGGAGGAGGAATAGTAGTATTCGGGTGTTTTTCTGGTTATTTGCCGCCATTGGGATAAGGATTATGATGTTCGATGATGCAAAGATAAAAAAAGTCGGGGTTATACTTGGATAAACTGTTCTTTTTGTAAAGGGTTTCGGGAGGGAATGTCTGCATATCAATCAAAAAAGGGGGGAAATCATGCAAACGATGAAAGTTTGTATGCGAATATAATTATATTCCCTATTTTTGCTTTTGTTACAATGAGGACATTTAATCATAAAAGAAAAATAATATTATGAAGAAACTTGTAAGCACTTTGACAGCGATTCTTGGTATAAGCACTCTTGCAGCACAGGATGTGGTTGTAAAAGGACCGGACGAAAAGTTGCAGTTGGCGGTATTTGTGCAAAACGAGACGAAGCCTTGTTATTCTGTGAGTTACAACGGAAAGACGATGTTGGAAAAGTCTCCTTTAGGCATGAATACCAATATCGGTGATTTTACGAAGAATCTTAAACTGACCGGACATTCCGTCGACAAGATCGACACTGTTTATCAACAGACACGTATCAAAGTTTCCAACGTACATTACCGTGCCAATGAACTGACTTGTCATTTAGAGAATGAGCAGGGACAAAAGCAGGGAGTTGTTTTTCGGGTGAGTGATAATGATGTGGCTTTCCGCTATACTTTGCCGCATCAGGGAGGAAAAGCGAGTGTGACGGTGAAGGAAGAACAAACAGGTTTCCGCTTTCCGGAGCAGACTACTACTTTCTTGTGTCCGCAGAGCGATGCGATGATTGGCTGGAAACGTACGAAACCCAGTTATGAAGAAGAATATAAAGCGGATGCGCCGATGAGCGACCGTTCGCAGTACGGACATGGGTATACGTTCCCTTGTTTGTTTCGTATAGGAAATGACGGTTGGGTGCTGGTCAGCGAGACGGGTGTGGACAGTCGTTATTGCGGTTCACGTTTGAGTGATGTGAGTGAAGGGAATTTATATACGGTCGCCTTTCCGATGGCGGAAGAAAATAATGGAAACGGAACGGTCGCTCCTGCTTTTGCACTGCCCGGCGCTACTCCGTGGCGTACCATCACAGTGGGAGATCATCTGAAGCCGATTGTAGAAACAACCGTTCCGTGGGATGTGGTAAGCCCGCTTTATGAAACAAAACATGATTATCGTTTCGGGCGTGGCACGTGGAGCTGGATTCTTTGGCAGGACGGCAGTATCAACTATGATGATCAGGTACGTTACATTGATTTTGCTTCGGCTATGGGATATGAGTATGCGTTGATCGATAACTGGTGGGATACTAGAATCGGGCATCAGCGTATGAAGTCGCTGGTTGAGTATGCACGCGATAAAGGTGTCGAGTTGTTCTTGTGGTATAGTTCTTCCGGCTATTGGAATGACATTGAACAGGGACCGGTGAACCGAATGGATAATGCAATCATTCGTAAACGTGAAATGAAATGGCTGCAAAGTCTCGGTGTGAAGGGAATCAAGGTTGATTTCTTCGGCGGTGACAAGCAGGAGACAATGTGGCTGTATGAAGATATTCTGAGCGATGCGGACGATCACGGATTGATGGTGATTTTCCACGGTTGCACATTACCTCGCGGATGGGAGCGTATGTATCCGAATTATGTGGGCAGTGAAGCAGTGCTGGCTTCGGAAAATATGGTGTTCAATCAGCATTTCTGTGATGAGGAAGCGTTCAATACTTGCCTGCATCCGTTTATCCGCAATACGGTGGGATCGATGGAGTTTGGCGGCTGCTTTCTGAATAAGCGCCTGAACCGTAATAACGACGGCGGTACGACACGCCGGACTACGGACGTGTTCCAGTTGGCGACTACCGTTCTCTTTCAGAATCCGGTTCAGAACTTTGCACTGGCTCCTAACAATCTGAAAGATGTTCCGGCTGTTTGCATGGACTTTATGAAGCGGGTGCCCACAACGTGGGATGAGACACGGTTTGTCGATGGCTATCCGGGGAAGTATGTGGTGTTGGCCCGTCGTCAGGGAGATACCTGGTATCTGGCGGCTGTAAATGCCGGCAAAGAACCGCTGGAACTAAAACTGGATTTGGAAATGTTTGCCGGAAAGACGGTGGCTCTTTATAAGGATGATAAAAAGGGAGAACCGGAGTTAACGTCGCTGAAAGTGAAGGAAAACGGTAAGGTGCAGTTGGAAATCCGCCCTCAAGGAGGTATTCTTTGTATAAAGTAAGCCTGTCAATATGGTTTATTTGTAAATGCTGTTACTTTAAATATCGGTATTGTCTTATCGTAAATCGTATTTATCCTATTAAACTTACCAGAAAAAAAGTACGTTTGCATTGTCTTATTCAACTGTAATTTTTGTATGAATCAGGCATTAACTTTGGATAATAGATAATAGTATGCAAAAACAGATCTTTTTTAGTTTTGTGCTGGTAATGATGTTGTTAGGGAAAGTGAAAGCTCAGCACAATAATCCTTTTGGCAATGCATTGATTCCGGATATGATTGCCGATGCGAGTATTCAGGAAATTAATGGTGTCTTTTATTGCTATGCCACTACTGATGGCTATGGGCAGGGACTTAAAACATCAGGCCCTCCGGTAGTATGGAAATCAAAAGACTTTGTACACTGGAGTTTTGATGGAACTTACTTCCCTTCGGCTGCAAAGGAGAAGTATTGGGCTCCCAGTAAAGCAATTTTTGCTAATGGTAAATATTATATATATCCCACTATCAATGGGTATATGTATCCTGCTGTAGCTGATAAGCCTGAAGGACCGTTTAAACTGGCACGTGGGAAAGACGAATTCTATAAGCCTTTTACTCCTTCTACTTTATTGCAGAGTAAGAATCCGGGCGGGATTGATGCTGAAATCTTTGTTGACGACGATGGACAGGCTTATGTGTTTTGGGGACGAAGGCATGTAGCCAAACTCAACGAGGATATGATTACGGTGGATTCTGTAGTACAGGTAATTTCTACTCCTCGCAAGGAGTACTCTGAGGGACCTATCTTTTTCAAACGTAAAGGAATATATTATTATTTGTACACTATCGGAGGGGATGAGAAATATCAATATGCGTATGTAATGAGCCGGGTTTCCCCTATGGGACCTTTTGAAGCTCCTGAACAGGATATAATATCTACTACCAATTATGAACGGGGAATCTTCGGACCGGGACATGGTTGTGTCTTTCATCCTGAGGGTACGGATAATTATTATTTCGCATATTTAGAGTTTGGCAGGCGAAGTACAAACCGTCAGACATATGTGAATCAACTGAAATTTAATGAAGACGGTACGATTCGCCCTGTCGAACTAACAATGGATGGAGTGGGGGCATTGAAGAAGGTGAAACCAGATAAAAAAATAAAAATAGATACAGTTTATGCGTCTAGTATTGAAGTACCGTTGAAGATTGAACCGATGAAAGACCCGACATGTCTGCGGACAGAATATTTTGTTCCTTCCTTTGCGGTGGACGGGGCAAATGGTTCCCGATGGATGGCTGCTGCCGAAGATAGTATTAATCCATGGATTGTGGCAGATTTGGGTACTGTAAAGAAGGTCAGACGCAGTGAAATTTATTTTGTACGCCCTACTGCCGGACATGCTTATGTTATTGAAGCATCGATGGATGGAAAAGTCTGGCAAGAGTTCGCTGTCCATCAAGATAGGAAGATGTGTTCACCACATACCGATGTCTTGAATAAAAGGTTCCGTTATCTGAGAATTAAAATCCTAAAAGGAGTCCCCGGTATCTGGGAATGGAATATTTATTAATAAGCCAAAAGTGTATGAATATAAAAATGAATATGAAAGTCCCCACATGTATTGTAGTATTGATTTTTACTTTGTCAACAGTAAATGTATTTGCACAGAATGATTACAAGTGGGGAGAATGGACAACTTGGGGCGATCAGGGAGATGGCACCTATTGTAATCCTGTCCTTCCTTCCGATTACAGTGACATTGATTGTATTCGTGTGGGGGATGATTATTATGCTATTTCTTCTACCTTTCAATATTCCCCAGGTATGGTGATCATACATTCCAAGGATTTGGTGAACTGGACGATTAAAGGTCATGTGGTTTCTAATCTGAGACAGATCAGTGAAGAAATGAACTGGACGCGTATGAATCGTTATGGCCGAGGTATTTGGGCAGGGGCAATTCGTTATTATCAGGGAAAATTCTATGTGTATTTCGGTACACCGGATGAAGGTTATTTTATGTCGACAGCTACCGATCCTGCGGGACCGTGGGAACCGTTGCACTGTGTAAAAGCAGAAAAGGGATGGGATGACTGTTGTCCTTTCTTTGACGATGACGGGCAACTATATTTTGTAGGTACCCATTTTGCTGATAAATACAAAACTTACCTGTATCGGATGACACCTGATGGGAAGACCTTGATCGAAAACTCTAAAATATTAATTAATGAGGGGTATGGTCGCGAGGCAAGTAAACTTTATAAAATCAACGGAACATATTATCATTTTTTCAGTGAAGTTAAAAATGGCGGTAGATATATCATGATGCAACGTTCTTCTTCAATTACAGGACCGTATCTTGAAAGGAAACAATTAAGTCATGTACAGCGTGAATATAATGAGCCTAATCAAGGCGGACTTGTTGAAGGTCCTGACAGGAAGTGGTATTTCTTTACCCACCATGGTACGGGTGACTGGGCAGGTCGGATTGCTAGTCTGTTACCGGTATATTGGGTCGATGGTTGGCCGATTATTGGTGAGGTTGGGCAGGATGGCATTGGCACAATGGTATGGCAAGCGGCCAAGCCTTCCAATGAGTATCCGGTTCGGACTCCACAATCATCTGATGATTTTAGCAAGTCGGTACTTTCTCCTCAATGGGAATGGAACTACCAGCCCCGGGACGAGATGTGGTCATTAACGGAAAGACCAGGCAATTTGCGGTTAAAAGCTTTTCGTCCATTAGTCACGGATAATTTGCTGAAAGCGGGAAATACCTTGACTCAGCGTTGTTTTTGTACAAACAAAAATGAGGTTATTGTAAAAATGAACATTGAGGGCATGGTTGACGGACAGAAAGCCGGACTGTGTCATTACTCTAAGAGTTATGCCATGGTGGGGGTACGCCAGTCCGGCAAAGACCGGAATCTGGAATTTCAGACCAATAAAGAGAAAATCACAGGTCCTGCGATAAAGGGAAACAAGGTGTGGATTAAATCTGTATGGGGGCTGGATGGAAAAAGCCAATTTTCATATAGTACAGATGGCAGGAAGTTTACCCCGTTCGGAGAGGTATATCAACTTGAATGGGGATATTACCGGGGAAGCCGCATTGGGATTTACTGTTTTAATAATATAGCGGATGCGGGGTATATCGATGTGGATGAGTTTATTTATTTATATTAACTGTTTAGTGTATGAAACATTCCTTTAATTGTTTAAGTTATGAATTACTGCTTTATGTGCTCATTTGTATTCCATTCTGTTCTTGTTCTCAAAAAGATACAGGTGTGATTTCTCCTAATGGGAAGATATGTCTTTCTGTTGAAATAAAGGAAGATACTGAAAAAGACGGTTTTGGCAAAGTCTTTTTTAATGTAGAGTACAAAGATGGTAAAACTTCCAGAAGGGTTCTATCTGATACCCGAATTGGCTTGGAAACCCAGCTTATGTCATTTACCGATAACATCAGGTTGAAATCTGTGTCCGGTACTAAACTAATTGAAGATGATTATGTGATGCTTACCGGTAAAAGAAGTCATTGTCAGAATAGAGGAAATGAAAGGATATTTCGGTTTGAGAATGAGAAGGCAGAAACCTTAGATATCGTTTTCAGGGCTTACGATGACGGGATTGTATTTCGATATAGCTTACCATCTGTTCAAGATAAGGATAGTCTGACATCTGAACATACAGCTTACTATATTCCAGAAGGAACGAAAAGATGGATACAGAATTATTCTGTTGGTTATGAAGGTTTCTATCCATTGAAAACCAGAGCAGAAAGAGGCAAAGACAATATGTGGGGCTATCCATTACTTTTGGAACCAGCCGATTCATTGTTTGTGTTGATAACTGAGGCCAATATACTTCGTGGACATAGTGGTTCCAGATTGTATAATGGAAATGATATGAATCAATATCAAGTGCGGATGACAGATGATAAATTAGCCTTGGGTGATTCATTCACATCGCCATGGAGAGTTCTTATGATAGGTTCTTTGTCTGATGTTGTAGAATCTACTTTAGTGACAGATGTCTCTGAACCTAACAAAATTTCTGATACAAGTTGGATTATGCCGGGCTCTGCATCATGGGTATACTGGGCGCATAATCATGGTTCCAAAAATTTCAAGATTGTAAAAGACTACATTGACTTGGCTGTTGATATGAAGTGGCCATATAGTCTGATAGATGCGGAATGGAATGAAATGTCAAACGGTGGAGATATTGAAGATTTGATAACCTATTCTCTTAGTCGAAATATAAAGCCTATGATTTGGTATAATTCGTCAACTGCTTGGATGGGGCCGGGTCCTCTTTACCGCTTGAATAGTAAGGAAAATAGAATAAAGGAATATACTTGGCTTCAAAAGTCAGGTGTAGTAGGGGTTAAGATTGATTTTTTTCCTGATGATTATTCGTCTAATATAGATTATTATATTGATTTGCTGGAAGATGCAGCTAAATATAAATTAATGGTCAATTTTCATGGAGCTACTATTCCTCGTGGATGGCAAAGGACTTATCCTCATCTGATGACTATGGAAGCCGTTTATGGGGCAGAGTGGTATAACAATAAGCCAATACTTACAGATCGTGCTGCTGAACATAATGTAACATTGCCATTTACCAGAAATGTCATTGGCTCAATGGATTATACACCTGGTACATTCTCTGATTCCCAACATCCTCATATCACTACTTGTGGGCATGAACTAGCTTTGTCTGTTGTGTTTGAGTCAGCATTGCAGCATATGCCTGATAGGCCGGAGGTGTACAGTTCATTACCTCGAAAAGTAAGAGAATTCCTTTCGGGATTACCTACTGCCTGGGATGATACAAAACTGTTGTGTGGTTATCCGGGTACTGACATCGTACTGGCACGACGTAAGGGAGATGTATGGTATATTGGAGGATTGAACGGAACTAACGAGAATAAAATTCTTTCTTTTTCATTGGCTCCTCTGCAAGTTGAAGGAAAAACGATGGATGTATTTAAGGATGGGGTGGACGATAAGAGTTTTGCCATCGAAGAAAACATCCAGTTATCAAACGATAAAATGGATATGTCATGTCTTCCTCGTGGAGGATTTGTGGCAGTAATAAAGTAAGGATAATAAATGATATTGTTTTAAATGTCGATATTGTTTTATTGTAAATCGTATTCATCCTATTTTTTTCTACTAAAAAAGCGCTACGTTTGCATTATATAATTCAATCGTAATATTTATGAAAGCAAAAAAATTACTATTACTATCCTTGTTATTTATAACGGAGACTTTATCTGCTCAAAACTATCAGGTTCCTGTTTCGGAGCAAGATGAACCTATGATGCAAGGGAAATTCCAGCCTACTTGGGAATCATTGGCTAATTATAAAATACCGGAATGGTTTAGAAATGTAAAGTTTGGTATTTGGGCTCATTGGGGCCCCCAATGTGTGGAAGGATCTGGCGATTGGATGGCTCGTTCTTTGTATATGGAAAATTCGCCTGAATATCGACATCATATAGCGAACTATGGTCATCCTTCTGAATTTGGCTTTAAAGATATTATTCCGTTATGGAAGGCTGAAAAATGGGACCCCGATAAGTTGGTTGCATTTTATAAAAAAATAGGTGCTCAGTATTTTTTTGCTTTGGGTAACCATCATGATAATATGGACCTTTGGGATAGTAAGTATCAACCATGGAACTCGGTTAATATGGGGCCTAAAAAAGATATATTGAAAGGATGGGAAAGAGCAGCGCGTAAACATGGACTTTATTTTGGGGTCAGTCTGCATGCAGACCATACCTGGAGTTGGTATGAGACTTCCCAAAGACACGATACTCAAGGTCCTAAAAAAGGTATTCCGTATGATGGGAAATTAACGAAAGCTGATGGAAAAGGAAAGTGGTGGGAAGGATATGATCCTCAGGACTTGTATGCTCAGAATCATCCGTTAAGTCAGGATAGTTGGGATAATGGTACAATTCATAGGCAATGGGCATGGGGAAATGGAGTTTGTTTACCAACACAGGAATATTGCACTAATTTCTATAATCGTACACTTGATGTAATAAACCGTTATAATCCGGATTTGTTGTATTTTGATGTAACTGTTGCACCTTTTTATCCTATAAGTGATGCAGGCTTAAAAATTGCGGCTCATTTTTATAATCATAATATGTCAATGCAAAAGGGTAAATTGAATGCCGTAATGTTTGGTAAGATTCTTGATGCAAATCAACGTAAAGCTTTGGTATGGGACGTAGAACGTGGAGCTCCTAATAAAATAATAGATGAACCTTGGCAGTCATGTTCGTGCCTTGGCGGGTGGCATTATAATACGTCTATTTATAATAATAATCAATATAAGTCGGCAGCTGACGTAGTGAAGCTGTTAGTTGATATTGTCAGTAAAAATGGTAACTTACTTCTGAGTGTCCCGTTGCGTGCAGATGGTACATTTGATGAAAAAGAAGAAAAGATATTGAATGAATTTGGTAATTGGATGAATATCAATAAGGAAGCAATCTATCAAACGCGTCCATGGAAAATATTTGGTGAGGGACCTATAGCGGATAAAGATGTTCAACTCAACGCCCAGGGGTTTAACGAATGGGCCTATAGTAAAGCTGATGCAAAGGAAATACGTTTTACACAAACAGATAAAAATTTGTATGCTACAGTTTTAGGATGGCCTGAAGATGGGAAAATCTTAATTAGGTCTTTAGCGGAAGGTAACGGGTTATATCCCACTAAAATAGGCAGAGTAGAGTTGCTTGGTTACGGAAAAGTATCTTTTACACGTACTGATAAGGGACTTGTTGTTGATATACCCGCTAAATCGTTGAAGAATATAGCCCCTGTCTTGAAAATTAGAAAATAAAAGTTATTACTATGTCGTCTATTCAGGGATACAAAATGAAAGAGTTTAGCATGCCTACAAAGAGGTATTGCCAAACTTTAAGCCTTAAAAATAATCCGATTCTGATTGAAGAGTATCGTAAGATACATAGTGAAGAAAAGGCATGGCCGGAAATAAGGGCGGGGATACGTGCAGTAGGGATTCTGGAAATGGAAATTTATATATTGGGATCACAACTTTTTATGATTATAGAAACTCCACTGGACTTTGATTGGAAGATAGCTATGGATAAACTGTCTAATCTTCCGCGGCAGGCTGAGTGGGAAAAGTATGTGTCTAAATTTCAAGACTGTCCGTGTTTGAGTTCTTCTGCTGAAAAATGGAAGTTGATGGAACGTATGTTTTATCTGTATGAAGATTAGTTGAGGATAACGTAATCGTTTACTACGTGTTGAGAAAAAAGGAATAGTGTGAAAGTTGCTATTCCTTTTTTTCTGCTTAAGAGTGATAAGAGGTGCGATATTCTTGGGGAGTAATACCTGTGATTTTTTTGAATAACCTGTTGAAGTATGAATAATCTTCAAAAGCAAGATTTAATGCAACATTTTTGATTGACATATCATCGGTTATTAGTATGAGTTGAGCTTTTTCTATTTTCTTACGGTTAATGTATTTTAAGGGGGTATCTCCTGTCTCTTTTTTGAATAGACGAATAAAATGGTCTTTTGATAAACAGGAATTCTCAGCGAGTACTCTTAAATCAATAGTTTCATTTATATGTTTACGGATATAGTGAATGGCTTCTTCTATCCGATTGTCTTTCAATTCCATTTTTACTTGAGCTCTTTTTAGGAAACGTGCTAGCAATTGATATACGATACCTCTTGATTCTATCTTATCAGACAAGGTCCGTTGTTTGTTTTTTAGCAGATTCTGCATAAGGGTGTAATTGTTATCGTAAGAAGTCGGGTCTGATTTCTGTAAGGTCATATGTGGATTTATAGTGCAGAGCCGCTGAAATAATGCCAAATCTATTTCGACAGCCGGGATTTCTATTGGAAAATCCCAATTGTCCAGTAAGTTGCTGTCTGACTGGTGTTCTTCATATATATGCAGATAATAGTGGGAAAAATAAGAGTTGCAGATATAGCTATGTTTGGTAAAAGCTGGAATAAAATACATGTGGTTAGCTTTTAGAATCTGAGTTTTACCCGATATTAAGACTTGTGCAGTACCTTCTGTCACATAATATAAACGTGTAAAAGGGCTATTGACATTTTTCCAGTTCCAATCGGCATTATGAATAGCCAAACCTATGTTCAAAACAAGCGGGTGCAATTTATCAACAAATGAAGCCATAGCATATAGGGTTTATTAATGTGAAGATAAAGATATATAAAAAATAAATATAATTCTTTTGATGTCGATAATTTTAAATAATATATCGATATTGTTTTATAATAAATCCTACTATAGTCGTTCATGTCGATATTGTATTACTCTAAATCGTATTAGTCCTACAATGTGAACTGCCTAGTTGTTACATTTGCGGTATATAATCTAATAGGAATATTTATGAAAAGTATGAGAAAAAACACATGGCTTCCTCTTATTGGACTCCGAACTTTTCTTTTTGTGACCACAGCGTTTACAATTGTTTCATGCAGCGATGACAAAGAAGAAGACGGGTATAACCCTAATCTTCCGGTCAGAATTAGCGAATTGTCTCCCCAGGAAGGCGGATACTTTGATAAAGTAATCCTCCAGGGTGAAAACTTTGGCAACAACCCTAAAAAGGTACGTGTATTCTTTAATAAAAAAGAAGCGATTGTTGTAGGAGCATCCGGCGATCGGGTACTGGTTCATGTCCCGAAACTCCCGGGTGATGATTGTAAGATAGGTATGCTTTTAAACGGTAACACCACCGATACTATTTTCGCAGAAAAGCATTTCGCCTATGAAAAGAATTATCAGTTGATATATGTAGCCGGACAGCTCAACTCCAATACAGAAACATTTGTAGAAGGAAGCTTGGAAACCACAACATTTGCCAATAGTATGCAGCATCTAGCGTGCGATCCCAGTGGCGTCATATATATGAACCATAAAAATACAGGTCAAAGTGGCAGTCTTATTTATATTAATGAACCTGAGAACTACTCTAAGTTTTTGGATTATGGGGCATCTACTGAAAACGGAGGTTCGCCTAGCACTCCGTATTATGATGAAAAAACAGAGAAGGTTTACTTCTGTGCGCACCATGCTCCATTTTTTGGGGAAGTTGATCCTAAGGATTCATGGTCTTTTGTGAAAAGGAAGTTGATTGCCCCCGACGCCAGTTATCAGGCAAAAGGATATCGTCCGGTACCAAGCGGTCAGAAGTTGGAGTATATGTGTTCCTATGCTCGTGCAACAGATGCTAATGGTGAAAGTTTTATCTATTGTCGGACGTGGCAAGGTCAATTCTTCCGTTTCAAACTTGAAGATCGTGTCTACGATTATGTCACCACTTTTGCCAAATCAGATGCATGTCTGGCTACAGACCCCGACGATCCGACCAAGATTTATTGTGCCTTGAATGAATACAACAAAATAACCTGTATTGATTTGACAAAGAATCCGGAAGACAGCGGCTTTGAGACAGATGTCTGCGGCATACAGGGACCAGGAGCATATCAAGATGGACACGTTTCTGTGGCAAGATTGAACAATCCTCAACAGATTTTGTCAATGCACGACCCTGAAACCGGAGAAAAGGTGATATACATCTGTGATGCCAACAATAACTGTGTACGTATGTACAATATGGAGACAAAATTAATGAGTACCGTAGCAGGAATAGGCGGGAAATCCGGATATGCTGCCGGAAATCCTACTGTTTCAAGAATGAACAGACCTTATGGTATCTGTATAACTCCCGAAAATGACATTTACATTGCAGATGCAGGTAATAAAGTAATAATGAAACTGGCATTTATGTAATGATGAGTAGTAATCGTTTAAAGAAGAAAAAATGAAAGCTTATATAACAAATAGAATATATCTTATGCTGTTTTTCTGCTCCATTACCATAATGGCACAAGCACAGCAAAAGTTTGAGATATCCGGTATAGTCCAAGATGAAACAGGACAGCCTGTCCCGGGAGTCAGCGTATATGTAAAAGATAAAACAGGCATAGGTACAAATACCGATATGGACGGAAAATTCGTTTTGAAAGTCGATCGTGGAGATAAAGTGCAGTTCAGTTTTATAGGATATGCCAGACACGAGTATCTAGCATTAAAAACTGAAAAAAACTGGTTATCCAATTAGTACCGGATGTAAGTGCACTTGATGAAGTGGTAGTAGAAGCTTATGGAAGCAAGACTCGTAAAATAACAACGACAGGTGCCGTCACTTCCGTAGATGTAGCGACATTACAGACTCCTGCCACCAGCCTGGCTAATATGCTGGGAGGACGAGTTGCCGGTATCATCTCGACACAAGGCAGTGGCGAACCGGGTAAAAATATCTCAGACTTCTGGATACGTGGTATCGGAACATTTGGAGCAAACGCATCAGCACTTGTTCTCATTGACGGTCTGGAAGGTAGCCTAAATGATGTAGACCCGGCTGATATTGAAAGCTTCTCCGTATTAAAGGATGCTTCGGCAACAGCCATGTATGGAGTACGTGGAGCAAATGGTGTAGTACTTGTCACCACCAAAAGGGGAAAACAAGAAAAACTGAGTTTTACCGCACGTGCAAATGCTACTATATCATGGCTAAAGCGCTTGCCGGAATATTGTGACGGATATAACTATGCGAAATTGGCGAATGAAGCACTCGTAGTACGTGGCGATGATCCTAAATATACGAATCAGGAACTGGATATCATTAAATACGGCCTGGATCCGGATTTATATCCGGATGTCAATTGGCAGGATGAAGTTCTCAAAAGGTCTTATTGGCAACAAACCTATTATTTGAGTGCCCGGGGCGGTGGTAGTATAGCACGATACTTTATCAGCTTAAATGGTTCTAACGAGACTTATGCTTACCAACAGGATAAATCCAGTAAATATTTTAAAGGTTTGGCATATAATACCTTTGGGCTACGTGCTAATATTGATATAGATTTAACTAAAACTACCAAATTATATTTTGGTGTCAATGCCAATAAAACAATCAGAAATCTGCCGGGTGCTGCAGATACTAATCTGATCTGGTCTGCTTGCAGCAAACTTACTCCGGTTACCATACCAGTGGTTTACTCTAACGGAATGCTTCCTTCAGCCAATGGAGTGACAGATGAAATGTCCCCTTATGTACTTCTGAACCACACAGGATTGAAACAAGAAGAAGAATTCACTTCTACCTATACACTAAGTTTAGATCAGGACCTGGGTATGCTGATTAAAGGATTGAAGCTGAATATACAAGGAGCCTATACCAACGACAACGCTTTTCATGAAACACGCTACATCATCCCCGAACTGTGGTCATATGATAAGCGTAATGCAACTGGAGAACTTGCTGGAAAGCGCCAGACCGAACGCATAACGACCCAGTACAGTAAATGGGAAATGCAATACCGCAAATACTTCCTTCAGGCTACCATGAACTGGGCACATGATTTAGGACACGGACACACGCTTATGGCACTGGCGCATTATGAAATGAGTGATCAAAAGCGGTCAACTGATGCCAATGACACGATGTCGGCTATCCCAGTTCGTTATCAAGGACTTTCCGCTAAAGTCGGCTACAATTATAATGATACGTATATAGTCGACGGCAACTTCGGTTATACAGGTTCCGAGAATTTCCAGCCAGGACGCCAGTTCGGATTCTTTCCATCCATATCTGGTGCATGGGTACCGAGTAGCTATCAATGGACAAAAGATAAAATGCCATGGTTGAATTATTTTAAAATCCGTGCTTCATACGGTTTAGTTGGTAATGACCGTATCACCGACAAGCGTTTTCCATATCTGACTAGTATAAATGTAAATGGTTCCGCTACCACAAACTGGAAGTATACCAAGGGAGGTATTTGGGAAAACTCGATCGGGGCAGATAATCTGGAATGGGAAAAAGCAAAGAAGTTTGACGTAGGTTTGGAAGGTAAATTATTCGATAAATTTGAGTTTGTAATAGACTTCTTCCGAGATACTCGCGACGGAATTTTCCAAGAACGCAAACAAGTTCCTGATTTTGTAGGACTCGTAAACATGCCATTCGGTAATGTGGGCAGCATGGTAAGCTGGGGTAGCGACGGCAATATCACCTTCAACCAACGCATCAATAAAGACATGGAATTCACGCTTCGTGCTAATTTCACATACTCTACCAATAAGGTGAACTACTATGAAGAAGGAGATACCAAGTATGAATATACATCAGCAACAGGACGCCCTAACGGCTACATGAAAGGTTATATCGCTTTAGGACTTTTCAAGGATCAGGAAGAGATAAACAACAGTCCGAAACAAGATTTTGGAAGCTACCTGCCGGGAGATATCAAATATAAGGATGTAAACGGTGACGGTGTTGTTAACAGTGACGACCAGGTGCCGGTCAGTTATCAGGATTACCCGCGTCTGATGTATGGCTTCGGAGGAGAATTTCGATGGAAAAAGCTGACATTAGGCGTACGTTTCAGTGGAATAGGTAACACAGACTATTACAAAATATGGACATGGGGAAGTAACAATGTGGGATATATTCCTTTCTACGATGGTAAACTGGGCAATGTACTCACTATTGCAGCCAATCCTGCCAACCGTTGGATTCCGGCCGATTATGACGATCCCAGCATACCAGCCAGTATGAGAGAAAATCCCAATGCCATGTTCCCGCGGCTAAGTTACGGTAGCAATCAGAACAATGCGCAGGCATCTACATTCTGGAAAGGTAATCGCAAATATTTACGGCTCGATGAAATCAGTCTGAACTATAACTGGAACTGTAATTTATTAAAAAGTATTGGAATAAATTCGATCGATCTCGCTGTGGTAGCAAACGATTTGCATACTTGGGACAGCGTTAAATTATTCGATCCGGAACTCGCCACAAGTAATGGACGTGCTTATCCGATTCCGGGCCGCGTTAGTTTCCAGGCAATTGTTCATTTCTAAACATGATCATTAAATAACAAAATTATGAAAAAGTATATATCACACCGATCAATAAACCTATTCATCGTATTTCTTGGGATACTTACAACCGGAGGATTCACCTCATGCAATTTTTTAAGAGTCGACGACTATTTTGACGATACAATGAAGTTTGACAGTATCTTTACTAAATACGAGTACCTGGTACAATATATGTGGGGAACATCAGATCAGTTCCCCGACGAGAGCCGCATCCTTTCTGATCCGGTCACTCCCGGTCCGATGGCTACGGATGAAGCTTTCTCAAGTCAGAATCCGGAGCATGGCCTTCGCGGACTCTCCTACATTCTGGGAACTATTAATGCCGATAACATCGGTAACTATAGCATGAATATATGGTCGTCCATGTATAAAGTGATCCGTAAATGTAACTACATACTGGCACGCAAAGGAGAGGCTCACATGAATACAATACAAGATGAGGAAATCACTGGCTACACCCACATGATGCGTGGTTATGCTTATTACAATCTGATCCAGTCTTATGGTCCGTGCATTATACTCGGTGACGATATCTTACCCAATAATGAATTACCTGAAACTTACAATTATTCCCGTTCGACTTATGACGAATGTGTGGATTACTGTTGTAATGAACTGGAACTTGCTGCCAAATATATGCCTATAGACTTAAATCCGACTTTTTTTGGACGTCCTTCACGTGGTGCTGCTTTTGCGTTGATAGCTCGTCTGCGGTTGCAACAAGCAAGTCCGTTATATAATGGCGGACAGGCCGCACGCACAGCTTTCGGCAACTGGAAGCGGACAGTGGACGGAGCCAACTATGTGAATCTGAACTACGATGAAACACGCTGGGCAGTAGCAGCTGCAGCATGTAAACGTGTCATTGAGATGAACAAATACAAATTGCATACTTCTCCCATCGATCCAAGCATGCCTCCCCGAGCATTGCCGGCTTCCGTGACAATCACTGACCCCAATTTTCAGAATATCGACTATTATCGTTCCTATTCAGAAATGTTCACCGGAGAAACGATAGGCAGTAAAAATCCAGAATTTATCTGGGGTAGACAGTCGGATGCTATGGCAAACATGACACAATGCAGTTTCCCGACGGAAAAAGCAATGGGGGGATGGAACAACCTCTGCGTTACTCAAAAACTGGTAGACGCTTATTATATGGTGGATGGACGAGATAAAAATGATGCAAGTAAAGAATATCCATATCATGTAGCAAACGGTACAGTGACCGATGATTACTTTTCCACCAGTGCAGAGGAGTTCTCCGGCTACACTATTCCGATGGGAGTATACGGTATGTATCTAAACCGAGAGAATCGTTTTTATGCTACAATAGGTTACTCCGGACGTTACTGGGCAGCACGTTCCAATACCCAAGAACAATATGGCCCTTATAGGGCGTGGTATCATCAAATGGTAACTTCAGGACGCGATCTGTTTTCCGGGAAAAATTCCGCCATAACCAATCCTCTGGATTATCCGGCAACAGGATATGTGCTGACTAAATGGATCCATGCGGACGACGCATGGATAGGAACCGGAAGTATGCGAACTACAAAATATTTTCCTATCATCCGATATGCGGAAATTTTATTAGGATATGTAGAAGCAATAAATCACCTGAGTAAAAGCTATACCGTCGAATTACCCGCAATCAATGGTGGAAATAATGCTCCGCAAAGCTATACAGTCGAACGTATTCCAACTGAAATACAAAAATACTTCAACCCGATACGAAATCGCGTCGGTCTGCCTGGATTATCTGACACAGAAGCCGCATCAGATGAAACAACTTTGGACAACATCATCAAGAGAGAATATATGATCGAATTCGCTTGCGAAAACCGCAGATACTTTGATGTACGTCGGTGGGGCATATATGAAGAGACTGAAAAAGCTGGTGTTTATGGAATGCGTTTGGGAGGAGATAAATATACTTATTATCAGAATCCGATTCCTGTGAATCAGGTTAACAACCGAAATCGCGTGATAGATAAGAGACTGATCCTATTACCCTTGCCCAAAGCTGAAGTACGTCGTGTAGAAAATCTCGACCAAAACCCGGGCTGGGAGAATTAATAATTTACTTCGTATTAAAACATAAATAACCATGAAAACAAAATATATTTATATAGCTTTTTTGACAATCTTATGTGGGGGAAGCTTGGTGGCATGCTCCAATGGCGACGAGTTCTTCAAGGATGAACGCTACAAGAAAATGATCTATGCAATCAGCGACAATGAGCAAATATTTCACGCTGAATTTGAACTGAATAATGAAGAAGATATCATAGGCGTGCAGCCTTTCGCAGTAAGCGGCACTAATCCTATAGATCAGGATGTGCATCTGACCATAGAAAAAGATCCGGAGCTGTTGACGGAATATAACTATAATACCTACATGGATGAAACAGATAAATATGCCCGTGAGCTGAAGGACGGGGATTATTCACTTTTATCTTCTATCGTTGAAATAAAAGCAGGAGTGAACCCCAGCTATGAAGTGGGAAAATTACAAGTGAAAATAAAGACATCGATCATTGAAAAACTATCCGTTGACTCTGCTTACTTTCTTTCGTTCCGCATTAAAGAGGCAACACCTTACGAAATCAATGAAGAAAAAAGGAATGTATTATTCCGAATTTATAAAAAGAATCAGTATGCATCCCAAAAGACACCCACTTACTATGCCTCTTCCGGCTTTATGGATGATGTCGTAATGCCGTTCGACTCTAAAATTATCATGCCATTGGCATATAATAAGATACGCACTTACATTGCCGGACAAATTTACGATGCGAATGATACCAAAGAAACAATCAACAAAAATTCGATGGTAATCACTGTAGATGCCGATAACCAAGTGCTGATATCTGCTTTCGATTCTGAGAATGGATTAAAAGTTGAAATGTTATCTCCAAGTTCTGATCCCAATGATGGCTCATATGGATATCGGAACTATTATAATCCAGAAGAAAAGCAATTTTACTTATATTATCGTTTTGATAATGGTGAAGGCTGGAAGGTTGTGCGTGAAACTTTAAGAGCCGAATCTATCATAAGTAAATAGTGATTGGCGACTATAGATATTTTTTCATTATGCGAAAAGAAACAGACGAATATTGCTGTGTTTTAATAAAAATACACTATATTGCGGTATTGTTTAACCTTAAAATATGATAGCCATGAACACAAAATTATTCGGTTTGTTTATCGCATTGTTGGTATGCCTGCCTTCGCTTGCCCAACAAAAGCCTGTAGAGAAGGTAGATAGTGATGGAGTTTATCTGATGCCCGATCAAATGCCGGAGTTTCCGGGTGGGATGCAGGCGATGATGAAGTTTTTGACTACAAATATTAAGTATCCTGTAGAAGCACAGAAGAAAGGCGTTTCCGGTCGTGTGATCGTACAGTTTGTCATAATGGAAGACGGAACATTGGATCAGGCTAAAGTTGTAAGAGGAATCGATCCCTTGCTGGACGAAGAAGCCTTGCGCGTAGTGAAATTAATGCCGAAATGGAAACCGGGAATGGATAGAGGCGAGGCAGTGAAAGTACGTTTTACAGCTCCGATAATGTTTAATCTGTCCAGACCGGAGGCACAGAGACCTACTTTCCCCGAACTTGTAGTACCTATCGGGCAGGAAGTAGAAAACAGGTCTTTGCAAGGAGTATGGCAGAGTTGTGTTGTGCAACCGGGCGAACATGGATATAAAATTCTGTTATTGCCTGTTATAAAGATCATATCGCCTGATCAGACATTCATGAATATAATGACAGCCGGTATGAACGGCAGGTCAAATGCCATCATCTATTGTCAGGGAGAGTACAGTTTGCCATCGGATGGCACTTACGTGGAGATGGTGGAAAAATCGGTTGATCCGGTTTTTATACAAGGAGTAAAGAATGAAATCAGTGTGGAACGATTGCATGATAATCTGATTAAGTTGTCTTTTACGGTTCCGGGACAGGGAAGAAAAGTGACGGAATATTGGTTCCGGGCCCCTTCGCCGGATGTGAAGATAATGGCTAATTGATATTTTAGGCACGGATTTCACGGATTACACGGTCTTAATGAATAAAAGCCGTGTTCATCCGTGAAATCCGTGCCTAAAAAGCTCTCTGTACTTTCTTATCTTCGACTCAGCTTATTATTAATTCTTAAAGAATCCGTTATCTTCCCATTGTCCCGCTTCCTGTGGCTGTGCCGACGTGGCGCTTACATCGATAGGCAGCCATACTTCCATGTCGCCTTCGCCCCGATGTGCCCAGGCATAATAGGGTATCAATGTGAGTTCTACGTCTTTAGTTACCAGTTTTCCTGCTTTGTCATAACTTAATGCCTGCGCATCGGTCGTTATCTGACGGATGCCGTAAAGTAACTCCGGTTTGTCTGTTACCTTGAATTGCGGATGCTGGTTGAGAAGTATGCTGTGGACGTTGAATCTGTTGTCCGGCCATTCTGCGCAATAAACGATGGGGCCGCGTTCAACGGCAACACGTCCGTGATCGGCTTCTACTTTGGGATTTGCCTTTACTATTCGGGGGATCATGTCGAAATGTACCTCTACCACATCTCCCTTTTTCCATTTGCGGGCAATGCTGAGATAGCCATCATTGACATCGCTTTCTACTGTCTGTCCGTTTACGGATACTTGGTAGGCAGGTTTCTGATTGTCGGTGTAAGAATACAGATCACCGGGAAGTACATTGCCGCGTACCCAGCCGGGGATACGGAGTTTCATGGTGAAGTCCTGATTGCCCTGCGTTATTTTCAGGCGGATGTCCCCATTCCAGGGATAGCTGGTTTCTTGTTCCAGCAGAATCTTTTTCTTGTCTACCTTTAGCTCGGCTTTGTTGGAAAGATAAAGGTTCACGTATACCTGATCGTTCTTCACGGCATATACATATCCCGGTAATGACGGAATGAAACGGCTGACGTTTGAAGGGCAGCAGGCGCAGCCGAACCAAGGTTTGCGGCTGTATTTTCCATTAGAAGACAGCGGGTTGGGGTAGAAGAAAGAACCTCCGTCCAGTGATACGCCCGATATCAGACCGTTGTATAGTGTGCGTTCCAAGACATCGAAATATTTGGCGTCTCCGTGCAGCAGGAAAAGACGGTAGTTCATGTATACATTGCCGATAGCAGCGCAGGTTTCACAATAAGCGGACTGGTTGGGCAGCTCGTAGTTGTTACCGAATGCTTCGCCTGCGTGACGTGCACCGATGCCTCCGGTTATATAAATCTTTTTAGAAACGATGTTGTCTCAAATCTTGTCTATCGCTTTGATGTAGCTGCTGTCTCCGGTGATGGCTGCCACATCTGCCATGCCTGAGTACATATATACGGCACGTACGGCATGTCCTACGGCTTCATCCTGTTCTACCACAGGTTTGTGTGCCTGACTATAGGCGTCTTTCCGGCTGGTATATCCACGGGTATCCAGGAAGAACTTTGCCTGATCAAGATACTTTTTGTCTCCCGTCACCATGTATAGTTTGACTAAAGCCATTTCGGCTATCTGATGCCCCGGTACGTATTTCTTTTGTTGAGGGCCGTTGCCGATTTCGCGGCAGACACAGTCGGCATATTTAATGGCAATATTGAGGAAGTTTCGTTTTCCGGTAGCTTGATAATGTGCTACAGCTCCTTCTATCATGTGCCCGAGATTGTAGAACTCATGACTTAGGTTCTCTACCGCTACCCAACGCTCTTTTCCTGCCCAGTTGTGCGGGTGCTTCGGGTTCATGGTGCGGGCTGTATAAAGGTAACCGTCCGGTTCCTGTGCTCCGGCAACGATGACGAGTACGCTGTCAATGTACTTTTGCAGTTTCTTGTCCGGATAGGTTTGCAGAGAGTAACTGGCTCCTTCTATTGTTTTGTATACATCGGTATCGTCGAAAGAGAAGCCCTCTACTTTGTAGGTATCGCTGGGATGTGCTGCCTTTACAAAGTTTTCGTAACGTCCCGTCTCTTCACATTTGCTGAATGCCAGAGGGATGGTTACTTCACGGCTTGCTTGAAGGCGCTGTCCCCAAAAGTTGTCCGTCACTTTAACGGAAGTAAAGGGGATAGGGTCTATAGGATATCCATGATTTATTTGCGCGCTGCCTGTTATGCAGATGCAAGTCAGGAATGTCGCAGTCAGAACGTTTTTCATCTTAGTATTATTTTAGTATGAATCTCTGTTGCGGTGTTATGGTGTCGGGATTACCTGTTTGATTGTTCCGTCCGGATTGAATTCCATCCGGTCAATACATACTTCGCGGTGCCAGCCCGGTCCGTCATTCAGATGGTTCTTGTTGATACGGTGGTATACGATATACCATTTGTCTTTTCCCGGTACTTGCAGGATAGAGTTGTGGGCAGGTCCGTAGATCTCGTCTTTTGGATTTTGAATGAGTACTATCGGATCTTTGGCTACTTCGATCGGACCGAGGGGTGACTGGGCGGTACCATAAACTACGTGGTAGTTGGGTGAGCCGGTGTCGTCTACAGACCAGAAGAAGTAGTAAATTCCTTTTCTATAAATAACGTAAGGAGCTTCACGGTATGCGTAAGTCTGCAAGGTTCCTCCTTTGGGAGTTAATACTACCGTTGTCTCTTCTTTGATGGACAGCATGTCGTCGTTGAGCTCGGCTCCCGCCATGTAGCCGTTACCCCAATAGAGGTAGCTTTTGCCGGATACGGGGTCGGTGAATACATCCACATCAATCTGTTGTCCCCGTCCTGTGGGAGAAGAGGTGATGATAGGTTTGCCCAAATCAGTGAAAGGTCCGGTGGGGGAGTCGGCTACGGCAACTCCTATCTGCTTGCCTTTGTTGGTCGTCGGGTTGGCACTGTAATAAAAGAAGTATTTATATTTCCCGTCTATCTTCTTTTCTTCGATGCAGGGAGCCCATGCGTTTCCGTTTGCCCAAGACACATTTTTGCCCATCTCCAGAATCACAGTCTCTTCTTTCCATGTCTTTAAATTCTTCGATGAAAAGACCTTAAAATAACTTCCGCCCCATCCCGGAAATCCGTCACTGGTGGGGTAAATATAATAGCGTTTTGTCTGATGAGAATACAGTACTTCCGGGTCGGCATGGAACCCCGGTAGAATAGGATTGCCGGATTTCTTATTCTGTGCCGTTACTTGTACTGTTCCGATGAGTAATAAGTGGAATAGAAAGATTCTGGTAAATAAATGCTTCATGATATTTATAGTTAGATTTTTATTATATTATAAGTACGACAAAGATAGGGGATCCACCTAAATAAAAAGGTTACATATCTGTCAAAGGAGGGTAATTATCATTCATAATAGGGAAGATGATCTAAATTTGGACTTTAATGAACGGTATTCGGATGTCCTTTTGTATCTAAAGCATTATTTTTGCGCTGAATCTAAAAAATAGTTGGTTACCATGAGAGCGAAGCTGATTTTACCTTTTCTGATTTTATATTTGTTCTGTCATTTGCTGTCGGTGCAAGGACACGAAGTTGACATTGTAAATGCCGGCAGTGATAAAAATGTAGCATCTTCTCAAGTGTATGAAGTAACTTCCGAAGGAGCCTGGTGTTGGTTCGCTGATCCGCGTGCGTTGCATTATGAGAATGAAAAAGGTACAATAAACAAGACATATGTCGGCTATATTGATATACACGGCAATATTAAAGCGATGCAGTATGACTTTAAAAAGAAAAGACAGGACGAGGTACTGATTCGTTCCTATTTTCAGCCGGATGATCACAATAATCCGACGTTTCTGGTATTGCCGGATGAACGGATTATGATCTTTTATTCCCGTCACACGGATGAGCCTTGTTTCTACTATCGTATTTCCCGCATTCCCGGAGATATTACGACATTGGGAGAGGAAAAGGTGATTAAAACAAAGGACAATACTACCTATCCGTCTCCGTTTATTTTATCGGATGATCCGGAACATATCTATCTATGTTGGCGGGGGATTGGCTGGCACCCTACTATCGCCAAGCTGTCGTTGCCCGATCAGAATGATCAGGTGGCGGTGGAATGGGGACCGTATCAGATAGTACAGTCTACCGGGGCCCGTCCTTATGCCAAGTATATGTCGAATGGGAAAGATAAAATTTATTTTGCTTATACGACCGGTCATCCGGATAATGAGAATCCTAATTTTTTGTACTTTAATTATATAGATGTTCATTCTTTGCAGTTGAAGGATGTTAAGGGGAATACTCTTTCGACTATTGCTGACGGTACTTTTAAAGTGAATAAGACGGGTGACTATGTGCGTCAGTATCCATCTACTCTGGTAGATAATCCATCCGCACGTGATTGGGTATGGCAGGTTGCTTTGGATGAGAATGATAATCCGGTCATTGCAATGGTGCGAATCAGCAGTGATAAGAATTCCCATGATTACTATTATGCGAAGTGGAACGGACACGAATGGAAGAAGACATTCCTTGGTAACGCCGGTGGTCATTTTCACCAGACACCAAACTTGGAGAAATGTTACAGTGCCGGTATGACTATAGATCCGTCGAATACGAATCATGTTTATTGCTCGTTGCCTGTGGAAGGAAAGCAAGGGAAGGTTTACGAGATCATGAAATTTATCTTGAACGAGGCCGGGGAGGTGGTCTCTACAGAAGCGGTTACGCAAGACTCGCAGCAGAATAATGTCCGTCCTTATATAATACCTGATTCAAAAAATACGCCTTTGCGGCTCACATGGATGTATGGCAATTATTACGATTGGATTGTCAGTTCACGGTATCCGGAAGGTTATTGCACAGGGATTGCCTGTGATTTTAAAGGTTTCCCGGGTGCGAAGAAAAAGAAAAATGTTGTAGCGGAGAAGGATTTTAAGTTCAACCCGAAGGTGGCTTTTGTATTGGAACAAACGGTCACTCTGGATGCGGACAATTATCAAGGGTGCCTTTTACAATTGGGCGATCTTCAATATTATCTGAACGGACAAACCATGAAACCGGAAGTTAGATATAACGGAAAGGTATATCCTAGCACAAATATACTTGGAACATCTGATTGCTGGAAAACAACTTCGCGCAATACAGGCGGTGAGTGGTACACTCCACAAAAGTACGGGAGTTTCAAGTTAGAGCTGGAGTATAAGAAGGGAGTATTATGTGTGTATATTAACGGATTGCTGGATCAAAAAATAGAAATACAATGAGAAGGAAAGTTTTAAGAGATTTTGTGATAGGAGTTCTTTTATTATTTGTTCTCCCGTTGGCAGAACTGTCAGTCGCCATTGCTCAGGAGAGTGTGTTTACTGTACAGCAGCCTGACTTTCAAAAGAGTCCTTATACGGGAATGACACGTCAACACTGGATACAGGCGGGTGAGTATCTGCTGAAAGGAGCATTCGGTTATATCCATACGTTGGATGACCAGATGTACTTTCCGAAGCAACTGGACAAAACATATCCCAATAATGACGGCCAAGTTCCGGTTGCTAAGCTGGAGGGGCTGGCACGAACCTTATTTATTGCAGCACCCCTGTTGAAAGATAATCCGGAACTGGTAATGAATGGAATAAGAGTAGCAGATTACTATCGGCACCAATTAGTCGGTATCTCTAATCCGAAAAGTCCGAGTTTTATTCCTCATCGTAAAGGAGGACCTAGTCAGACGTTACTGGAGTTAGGGTCTTTGGCTATTTCAATGAAAGCGGCTCAGGCTGTTTTGTGGGACCCGCTGACAAAAGCGCAAAAGGATTCGCTTGCTGTAACCATGCTGAGCTACGGAGAAGGACCGACCATCGGCTCTAACTGGATGTTCTTTAATGTCTTTATTTTAAGTTTTCTGAAAGATCAGGGCTATGCAGTGGATGAGAGCTATCTGGAGTCGAATTTAAAGAAACTGCTGGCACGTTATCGGGGTGAAGGCTGGTACAATGATGCTCCGGCTTATGATTATTACAGTGCGTGGGCTTATCAGACATATGGTCCCATTTGGGCAGAAATGTTTGGCAAGAAGCAATTTCCCCAGTTGGCACAGCAGTTCATGGCAAACCAGCATGATATGGTAGCTAACTATCCATATATGTTTAGCCGGGATGGTAAGATGAATATGTGGGGACGAAGCATCTGCTATCGTTTTGCAGCGACTGCCCCGTTGTCTCTGTGGGAATATGATAAAAGTGGCGATGTAAATTATGGCTGGATAAGGAGGATTGCTTCTTCTACTTTGCTGCAATTTCTGGAAAATCCGAAATTTCTGGAAGAAGGGGTTCCAACGATGGGATTTTATGGTCCGTTTGCTCCTGCTGTGCAGATTTATAGTTGTCGGGGTAGTGTATACTGGTGCGGAAAAGCTTTTTTGAGTTTGCTGTTACCGGAAAACTCAGACTTCTGGTCTGCTACCGAAAATAACGGTCCTTGGGATAAAGAACTGAAAAAAGGGAATGTCTATAATAAGTTTCAGCCGGGAACCAATTTGTTGATTACGAATTATCCGAATAGCGGAGGCGCTGAGATGCGCTCATGGTGCCATGAAACTGTTGCAAAGGACTGGCAGAAGTTTCGTAGTACGGAGAATTATAACAAATTGGCTTACAATACGGAATTCCCGTGGATGGCGGATGGTAAGAACGGAGAAATATCCATGAATTACGGAACAAAGAATCAGAAAGGCGAGTGGGAAGTATTACGGCTTTATACGTTCCAAAGTTTTAAAGATGGTATCTATCGCCGTGATGCCGTACTTGAAACAGACAGTACAGTAAGATATCAACTGGCCGATATTCCGCTACCGAACGGAATCTTGAGAGTGGATAAAGTTTCGGTCTCCGAACCGACGGAAATCTGTTTGGGACATTATTCACTGCCTCGTTTGAATGGTGTATTTAAAGAAACATCCCGGAGGGTCGGCAAGCTGGATATTCCGGTTATTGATAACGGAGAGTATGAACTGGCTATGATACCATTGGCTGGATGGGATAAACTATATACATCGTATCCGAAAGGGTTGCATCCTGTCAGTGATGAGTGTGCTTTGATTATGGCTTCTGATAAATTGGCTGGTAGCAAGATTTATATGACACTTCAACTTTGGAAGAAGAATGAAGCTAAGAATGGCTTTACAAAGAAAGAGTTGAATCCGGTCCGGTCGATAGAAATTTCGGAAGATAAGAAACAAGTGACAGTGCGTCTGGATACGAAAGAGATAAAAACGATTCTATTTGAGTAATTTTAAAATATGAGAAGTGTACAGTGGAAGTGTTTTTCCACTGTATTTTTTTATGTATAGTGATGAGTCTTAAATGCCTATATGGTGAATTTCCCTTCAAAAAGTTCTACTTATCAGTATATCTGTAAAGCTAGAACTGTCTAATCGTTGTTTATTAAATTTTTTATTCATAATTTTGGTCGTATATACAGTTATGGTATTATAATTTAACGAACAAAATATGATCATATGAAAAACACGCGAATCGTTATCCTTTATTATAAGCTGAGTTTTTTGATTTTGTTTTTGCTTTTGAAGTCTGCTTTGTTATTGGCGACAGAGGATGTCATCTACAACCTCAAATTTAAGCAACTTTCTGCTCCATATTTCTTGCCGACAAATGAAGTACAAAAAGTGTATCAAGATAAAGATGGATTTATCTGGTTCGCTACTCGTAATGGACTTTGCCAGTATAATGGCTATGAGACCACTCTTTATAAATCTAATCTTTATTCTCCGGATTTATTGACTACCAATAGCATCACTTGTTTGGTTGATGATAATAATAATAATCTTTGGATCGGTACATCGGAAGGACTGAACGTGATGGATAAAAGAACCGGAGAAATAAAAAAGTATAAAGCACCATATCTTTCTAACAATGTAGTGTCTGCTCTGTGTGTGACTCGTGATAATACAGTTTGGGTGGGGACGGATAACGGTTTATGTCGTTATGTTGCAGAGAAAGATACTTTTGTAGTTTGTGGAGATGACTTTGGAGATAGTAGACTGCGGTATGTTACCATAAAATCATTATTAGAAGATTCAGATGGCGATCTCTGGATTGGAACTTGGGCACAAGGCTTATTTCGTTATTCTCCATCCACAGATAAAGTGGAAATATATCCGAAAATCAATGACCAATATTCTTCTCATGTAATTTATGAAGATAGTAATAAAGATATTTGGGTAGGGAGTTGGGGATATGGTCTTTTTAAATTGCAGAATCCTAAAGATATGCAACGTGTGTCTTATCAGCGTTTTCTGCATGAGAACGGTGATGATTCCAGTTTGTCTGATAATATAGTATATGATATAGCAGAAGATATCAATACTCACACCCTGTGGGTTGGTACACGTAGTGGGTTGAGTATCTTAAAACTTGATGAACCGGACGCATTTATTAATTATAAATCGGGAAAAACAGATTATCGTATTCCTTCTGACGAGGTTAACTCGATTATGCGTGATGCTCAGAGGAATATGTGGATAGGGGCTATTGGGGGAGGAGTTCTGATGGCTGATACACGTCAATCTACATTTGCTTTATATACACTTAACTTTGGAGATGAAGATATTCCGGTAACTTCCGTTCGTACCTTATTTGCTGATTCAGATCAAAACCTATGGATTGGAGTAGGAACTTACGGACTAGCCTGTAGAGAGTATGAAACAGGAAAGCTAAAGATGTATTCGCACATACCGGAATTTTCGGGGTTAAAAGATTTGCCATCCCTTTTCGCAGTTACCCAGCGTAAGAAGAGTGGTGAAATCTGGTTTGGTATGTATAATGGAGGAATCTACGTATATCGGAAAGGTGAAAAGGTAAAACACTTGACTACAAAGAATAGCGGTTTCCTTACTTCTGATTGTGTGTCGGCTTTATATGAAGATTATGAAGGGAATTGCTGGGTTGGCACGCGAGGAGGAATAGGGGTCAGATTGGCTGACGGTACAGACTATCGCTTTGAAACGATGAACTTTAATGATAGTTTGTCGGCAGGCTGGATATATGTAAGAGATATCATAAAGGATATGGATAACAGTGTCTGGCTGGCAACTTCTAATTTGGGTGTGATTCATATAACGGGGGATGTCCGTCAACCTTCCACATTGAAATATGAGAATTATAGTTTTCATAATCGTAAACTAATCACGAATACAGTCTTGTGTATACATCTTGATCGTTTTGGTCGATTGTGGGCAGGGACTGAGGGAGGAGGATTATACCTTTATAATCGTAACAAAGGAGAATTTGAGGAAAAAACGCGTGCATATAGTATTCCGGGAGACGTTATCGTTAGCATAGAAGAAGATAAAAGTGGTAATTTATGGCTGGGAACGATTTCCGGACTAGTGAAACTTTATGTAGCTGCTGTTGGAAATGATTTCTCAACCCATATCTATACTTCTGCCGATGGGTTGCAGGATAACTTTATAGTCAATTCATCGTGTAGTCGAAATGGAGAATTGTTTTTTGGAGGACATAAGGGGTACAACAGTTTTTTTCCTGATAAAATGGAAATACCTTCTCAGGAAACCAATTTCCTGATAACAGATATTAAAATATTCAATCATTCTTTCAGTAAATTGCCGGTCGAACTGCAACAAAAGATTTCACCGGTAATGCCTACCTATACCAGTAAGATTGAACTTCCTCATAAATACAATAATTTTAGTATTGAATTTGCCGCCCTTACCTATAAGAATCCCGAACTAAACAGATATGCTTACCGGCTACAGAACTTTGACAGGGATTGGCAGTATACGGATGCAGACCGCCGCTTTGCTTATTATAACAATCTGCCGAGCGGGACATATACTTTTCAGTTGAAAGCAACCAATGAGAACGGAGAATGGAGTGGCTATGTGCGTGAATTGACAGTGGTAGTCCTTCCTCCGTTCTGGGCTACCTGGTGGGCATATCTGTTATATATAATATGGGTGTTGGTCGTAGGAATTTTGATTTACCGTACAACAAAGAACCGTATGTTGCTTCGGAATGCATTGCGCCTGCGTGAAATAGAAAAAGCAAAAGCAGAAGAATTGAATCATGCGAAATTGCAGTTCTTTACTAATATTACGCATGAGTTGTTAACTCCGTTGACTATTATTTCGGCTACGGTGGATGAATTGAAGACACAGGCACCTAGTCATAATGATTTATATACGGTGATGAATAGCAATATACAGCGATTAATACGATTGTTACAGCAGATTCTTGAATTCCGTAAAGCAGAGACAGGAAATTTGAAATTGCGTGTTTCTCCGGGCGATATAGCGGATTTTGTGAAAAGAGAGACTGAAAGTTTTCAACCGCTGGTGAAGAAACGAAAGATACATTTCTCTGTACTTTGCGACCCGGAAGCTATTATCGGCTATTTCGATACAGATAAATTGGATAAGATATTATATAATCTGTTGTCTAACGCTGCTAAATACAATAAGGAAGGCGGATTTATCCAAGTAACTTTGTCTTATGATAAAAATAAAGATTTTGTGCTCTTGAAAGTGAAGGATAACGGGAAAGGCATTTCAAAAGAGAAACAGAAAATGCTGTTCAAACGCTTTTACGAAGGAGATTATCGAAAGTTCAATACTATCGGCACCGGTATCGGACTTTCCCTGACAAAAGATTTGGTGGAGTTGCACGGAGGAACCATTTCAGTAGAGAGTGAAGTCGATCAGGGAACAGAGTTCATCGTGAGGATTCCTATTGACCGTTCTTATTATGAAGAAGAACAAATAGATAATGAAGCAATCTTGCCGATACAGAAGACGGTGACTTATGAAGTCACGCAAGTGGAAGCTACCAATGAAGTAGAAGAAGTGACGGAGAAAGCCAATTCTATCTTACTGGTCGAAGACAATGAGGAGTTGCTGCAATTGATGACTAAACTTCTGAACCGTGATTACAACGTCTTTACTGCCGAAAATGGGAAAGAGGGAATTACGGTATTGGAGAATGAGGATATTGACCTGATTGTATCGGATGTGATGATGCCCGAAATGAATGGCATCGAATTCTGTAAGTACGTAAAAGGTCATTTGGAAATCAGCCATATTCCGGTGATTCTATTGACTGCCAAGAATAAGGAAGAAGACCGTGCAGAAGCGTATGAAGCTGGTGCGGAGGCTTTTATTAGCAAGCCTTTTAACTTGACGGTGTTGCATGCCCGTATCCGTAACCTGCTGAAGTATAAGGAACGCACGGCACGCGACTTCAAGAATCAATTGGTGTTTGAAGTAAAGGACTTGAATTATACAAGTCTGGATGAAGACTTTATAAAGCGTGCCATTGAATGCGTGAATAATCATTTGGCAGATGCTGCATTTGACCAGACACAATTTGCCGAAGAAATGATTACCAGTAAATCGACTCTATATAAGAAACTGAAATCTTTGGCAGGTTTGAATACTTCTGCTTTTATTCGCAATGTGCGTTTGAAAGCTGCCTGCCGGATCATGGAAGAAAAGGGAAATAATATTCGTGTTTCAGAATTGGCATATATCGTAGGTTTTAATGATCCGAAGTATTTCAGTGTGTGTTTTAAGAAAGAGTTCGGGATGCTGCCGACTGATTATATTGAACGGTTTATTCAAGATGTAGAGAAGTAGATTAAGTCTGGTCCATCATAGCCTCTGTCATTCAGAGGAGTATAACGACGAAGAATCTTTTTTCCTGTACACAAAAAATGAGATTCTTTCTCTCATTGGTCGTCTGAATGACAAAAATACATTTAATGCATTTCTGCTTTGGTTATGAATGAACTTCTTGTATAAGAAATGAATCAGACATCTAAAAGAGTACTCCCCAATAAGTATAGGACTTAATGGTTGTAAGTACTTGAGTTGCTTGATTCTTGTACAACATTTGAGTCGAAGATGTACAACTATCCAATGAATGATGTGCTGACTTTCCTCCGTACTACTATTGGATTATATCTAGCATTCAGCCTTTTCAGCTTCGCTCGCAAATGCCTTGCCAGAAGTGGATATCGGCTGAAGGCGCTTTTTTATACCCCGTCTCTGGGATGTTTTGGGAGGGGATAAGTGCTTTCAGCCCTTTCAGTTTTGGGATTACAAGTTATAGTTACTCACCACGTGGGCTGAATTCCGTAAGCTCGAGGCTGAATTTCATTCGCCACCGAGGTGAATGTCACTCAGCCCCGAGATGAAGGTTGGTGGAATATCGGCTTATTTAAATTAGTAAACAGACTAATAGTCCAGAAACAAACAGAGGGTCTGTTTGCGTCGGACAGACCCTCTGTTTGTACTGAATAGAGCCTCTGTTATACGAAAATACAGCCTCTGTTTTGTGAGAAACTACTGGCGTTCGAACGAATTATTTTTCAGGCTGAAAGGGCTGAAAGCACCTACCCTCTCCTGGAACATCTTAGTAGTGGGGCACAGAAGAGTGCCTTCAGCCGATATCCACTTCTGGCAAGGCGTTTGCGAGCGAAGCTGAAAAGGCTGAATGCAAGGTGTTCACCTTTTCTTGGAAAGGTAGAGCTTTTGTGCCTTTTTCGAACAGGGTCTGAGCTATTCGCATCAGATATGAATTGATCTTGTCAACAGATTATTATCTGTCTATATAGTACGGTTTACTCGAGAAGAAAAAAAAATAAGAGTAAAGAATTTTGCTTTAAAACGATTCTTCTTAATAATGATGATAGAAAGATGGGATATTTTCAGAATTTATGGTAATTAGAGAATTTCCCATCTTTCAAAAATAAAGCAGAGTTAATATGTGTGTATTTTTATATATGTATACGCATGAATGTAAAAATATTTTCAATAAACTCTAATGCTTGTTGTTATTTGACAATTGCCATATATTCAGAAAGAGAATATAGAGGAGTATTTCCAGAAAAAGAGAATGTTGTTCTTAAATAATTGGTACAGTTTCCGCTGTTGTTAAAGCTTGTATCTGAATCAGGAATCCTTTTGTCACAAGATAAACTATATATTCGAAGTTCACATTCTACATTGGACATATAATAATAACTATGAATATAGGGACCATCATTCCAATTTGTATTCACGATGCCATTGACTATATCTTGACAGCAATATCCACGGATTGTTTTCTTGTGCATTAAATCATAATAGCTGTAAACCATTATAAGTCTACATCGTTTAGTATAACCAATAGACCCTTCGATTTTGCCAGTACTTAGATCTAATCCTACTGTGATGCTTGTGTCTCTAAAATCAAAATTGTGATCACATTTAGGTTCGCTACTACTTTGACCGCTATATTCATCTATGTCAATAGATGTCAATTGTAAAGTAACGGGCAATCCTCCCCCATCCTTTATTTCTAGCCAAAGTGTATCACCTTGAATGAATGTGAAGGAAGTAGGGAGTTCAAAGCTTCTTGTTCCGACCATTTCTTCTTCGAAAGTTTCAAATGAATCTATATACCCATAGAAGTTTGAGCGTAACGTGAACAACATACCAACTGGTTTTTCTGATGCAGTTGGGAAATTCCACTCTATAAAAACTGTTCTTCCTTTTATTGTACATCTAGCAATGCCCCATCCGACAGATGAATATCGAGTTGTCACATTACATTGTTGAGTGTAATGAGAATCATTTATACTGTCTTCACTACTGCAACTAATGAATAACAGAAATGAGCATACTGAAATGAAAACGAAATTCAAAATCTGTTTTTCCATAATTTTCTAATTTAAAGTTGAATATATGATTAATAATTCGCTTATAAAATGCCTCTATATCACCTGTCAAAGTTGAAAGACATGATTTCCAAAAATAGTACTTTATTTAATGCGACGGATCATTTATTGAAAATTATAGGATGAGATATAATTCAATTTGGTGTAAAAATGAGCCAGACCGTTCATATATAAATTCAAATCATATAAATCTAAAAGTCGTTTATTGGATAAAGAATTTCAATGCTAAATTTAGCTCCGGTTTGTGCTATAAATAATCCCTTTCAGTACATAAATTAATTCGTCTGCCTATAGTCGGACGCAAGTTTGCCTATAGACGACATTGCGTTTGCCTATAGCCGGACGAAACGTTGCCCATAGGCGGACGAATTAATTCATGCATTCGCAGGTCTTATTTTTTATAGAGAAAGGGATTATTGTATTTGACTGCAATGATTGTAATAATTGGGTCGCAGATTCATAACCACATAGAAAAGAGTTAAATACAGCATTTTATAGGGAGAATTATCATTCATAAAGGAGGAAAATAAGTTAATCACTATAATTCTCCCTATAAAGATGATTATTACTCTTTGTTGACATTAGAATGGTCTATGTTTGCATTCGTTGACATCTAGGCTGATAAGTCGGTGAAACAATTGACAATTCTAAATATATACTAATATGATGAAAAATGAAACATTAACAAAGAAAACAACTAGCTCAAAGTATGGAGTCTTAAATGTCATACTGTTCGGACGTAATCTTGAGACTAATCATTATTTATTAATTCATTAATATTTTTGCTATGAAAAATTGCATTTTCTATTCTTTAGTGCTAACACTTCTCTTTTTGATAGGAAGCTGTAAAGATAGCGATGACAACAAAACCACTGGGGCGACTTATGATCCGAATCAGCCCGTTACAGTGGAGAGCTTTATGCCGGTAGAGGGCAAGCTACGGGAAAAGGTTATCGTTAAAGGTTCTAACTTTGGTACAGACAAATCAAAGGTGAAAGTTTATTTTGTGGACGAGGCAGCAGAACGCTTATCTACAGTAATAGGTATCGATAACAATACCCTTTATTGTCTTGCACCCAGACAATTGCCGGGTGGAAACCGTATCAAGGTAATTGTTGATGGGAAGGAAGTGACTACAGATGGCACATTTAAGTATGAACAGGCCCAGAATGTTTCTACCATCTCTGGTTCGGCTTCAAAAGATGGGAATGATGATGGTGACCTTGCATCTGCAAAGTTCAAGTACATGTGGGGAATTGCAGCCGTAGGAAATAATACGGTACTTGCTTATCAAAGAGATGATCCTCGTGTCCGTTTGATTTCGGTGGATGATAACAAGGTGACTACCGTTCATCCGGGTTTTAAAGGTGGAAAGCCTGCTGTTACCAAAGACAAACAAAGAGTGTATAGTATTGGTTGGGAAGGGACTCATACAGTATATGTCTATATGAAAGCAAGTGGTTGGGCACCTACACGTATCGGACAGCTTGGTTCTACTTTTAGTGGTAAAATTGGTGCTGTTGCATTGGATGAGACAGAAGAATGGCTCTATTTTGTTGATTCTAACAAGAATTTCGGTCGCTTCAATGTGAAGACACAAGAGGTAACATTAATAAAGCAACTGGAACTCTCAGGATCTCTTGGCACAAATCCTGGCCCTTATCTTATTTATTATTTTGTAGATAGCAATTTCTACATGTCTGACCAGAATCTGTCTTCAGTTTACAAGATTACTCCTGATGGAGAATGTGAATGGTTCTGTGGGTCGGCTACCCAAAAGACAGTGCAAGATGGTCTTCGGGAAGAAGCTTTGTTTGCCCAACCCAACGGAATGACAGTGGACGAAGATGGAAACTTTTATATTGTTGATGGATTTAAGGGGTACTGCTTGCGCAAGTTGGATATTCTTGATGGCTATGTATCTACTGTAGCTGGTCAGGTAGATGTAGCAAGTCAGATAGATGGCACACCGCTGGAAGCTACCTTTAACTATCCTTATGATATTTGTTACGATGGTGAAGGTGGCTATTGGATAGCTGAAGCCTGGGGAAAAGCTATTAGGAAGTATGCAGTAGAATAATCACTAAGAAAAACATAAATATGAAACGAAGTATTTTAGTACTATTTTGGGTATTCATGTCAGCAACTATGTTCGCCCAAGGCGGAATAGATGTTGCGGGTATCGTCTTGGACGAGCAAGGACAGGAACTCATCGGAGTGTCTGTTCAGATAAAAGGAAAACAGGGTGTAGGAGTTGTTACCGATTTTGACGGACGGTTTAAGATGACAGGTGTTCCTGCCGGAAGTACACTCGTATTTTCTTATATAGGTTATGAAACTCGGGAAATTAAATATACTGCTACGAAACTGAAAGAGAAGATTGCTTTGAAGGAGGCGGTCAATGAGTTTGATGAGGTTGTGGTAGTGGGGCGTGATACTCAGAGAAAGGTTTCTGTAGTAGGCGCTATCACCAATGTAGACCCGGCAGGGATTCAAGCTCCTGCGGTATCGGTGAGTAACATGTTGGGTGGACGCGTGCCGGGCATTATTGCCGTGACCCGAAGTGGCGAACCTGGTAACAACTTCTCGGAGTTCTGGATTCGTGGTATGAGTACGTTTGGCGCCAGTTCTAGTGCATTGGTGTTGATAGACGGAATCGAAGGAAATATCAACGATCTTGATCCTGCTGATATCGAAAGTTTTAGTATTCTGAAAGATGCATCGGCAACAGCCGTTTATGGAACTCGCGGTGCCAATGGTGTAGTTGTAGTTACTACGAAGCGAGGAAAAGCCGGAAAGTTGCATGTCAATTTCAAAACTAATGCTACTTATTCTTATTCACCCCGTATGCCGGAATATGCCGATGCTTATCAATATGCAACATTGGCGAATGAAGCGCGCTCTGTTCGTGGAGACGACCCGGTATATTCTGCTACTGAACTAGAATTATTCAAAACAGGTCTTGACCCGGATTTATATCCGAATGTGAATTGGCGTGATGTGATTTTGAAAGATCATGTAATTAACAATCAACACCATTTAAGTATTTCCGGTGGTGGACAAAGTGCTCGCTACTATATGAGTTTGGGTATCCTTAACTCTGAAGCTCTATTTAAACAGGATAAGTCTGCAAGCAAACATGACGTTAATGTAAACTATCATAAATATAATTTCCGTACGAATATTGATGCTGACCTTACAAAAACAACTTTGTTGAGTTTGAATTTGGAAGCAGTAATCAAGACACAAAACGCACCAGGAACAGGCTCAAGCAATAAATACCTGTGGGAATCGCAAGCGAACTTACCTCCTACTGTGGTTCCAGTGAGGTACTCTAATGGTCAGTTGCCTGCTTATGGCACTAATCTGGAGGATAAATCACCGTATGTACGCCTGAATTACATGGGATATACTACCAATGAGACGTATTCTACCAAAATAAATGTAGGCTTGTCGCAGGATTTGGGTATAATCACAGAGGGATTGTCAGTACGTGGCTTGTTCTCATTCTCCATGAATGGTGCACACATAGTCGACAGACACATGAACCCCGAACAATATTATGCCGATCCCAAAGATGGACGTTATTTGGATGGTAGCTTGAAAACTGTGCGTACTGTAAATAAGGAGGATATGACAGCAATACAAGCATCAGCATCCAATCGGGAATTATATTTCGAAGCTGCCGCCAACTATAAACGTTTGTTTAATCAAGATCACCGTGTGACGGGGTTGGCGCATTTTTACCGCCAGGAACTGACCAATGTGGATTGGGGAAACGGTGTGCTGGTCAGCATTCCCAAACGTTATCAGGCACTTTCCTTCCGCGCTACCTATTCTTATAAAGATACCTATCTCGTAGAAGGTAATCTTGGCTATACCGGTTCGGAAAATTTCAATAAAGAACGTCGCTACGGTTGGTTCCCCTCTATCTCCGGGGGGTGGGTGCCTACGCAATATGATTGGTATAGAAACCTGCTCCCATTCAATAACTTCCTGAAGTTCCGTGCTTCTTGGGGACGGGTAGGAAATGATCGTCTGAAAGATGAGAATGGTAATGATATTCGATTCCCTTATTTAACTACTTTAGGTAACGTTTCCAGTACATGGGGAACCGGACTTGCCGAAAATCGTACCGGATCAATGAATTTAAAATGGGAAGTCAGTACAAAAACGAACTTTGGTATCGATGCCCGTTTCTTTGATGATAAGGTAGACATGACAGTGGATTTCTTTCATACGAAGACAACCGATATTTTCCAGAGGCGTGCCAATATACCGGACGAGGGTGGTTTAAGCAATGTACTTCCTTATGCTAATATCGGAAGCATGAAGTCGTGGGGTATGGATGGTACACTAGCTTATACTCATACATTTAATAAGGATATGGCTCTTACTGTACGTGGTAACTTTACTCACGCTGAAAACGAAGTGATCTACTGGGAACAGAGTGGGGTGAATTATCCATATCAGTCTAATTCCGGAGTCCCTTACAAAGTACAGCGCGGATTAATTGCTTTGGGATTATTTAAAGATGAGGATGACATTAAAAGTAGTCCCAAACAGACCTTTATGGATAATTATCGTCCGGGCGATATCAAGTATAAGGATGTGAACGGTGACGGTAAGATTGATAAAGATGACGTCGTACCTCTCAACTACTCTGCTGTACCGTTTATACAATACGGTTTTGCACTTGATTGGAACTACAAGGCATTCCGTGTTAGTATTTTGTTTGAAGGAGTCTCTAAAGTACAATATTTTCAAGGTGGTCGGGGATTCTATCCTTTCTTAAATGAATCAAGAGGCAACTTACTCGAAATGGTTGCTGATCCAAGAAATCGTTGGATTCCAAGAGAATATGCTGAGGCTAATGGCATTGATCCTGCATTGGCAGAGAATCCGAATGCTAAGTTTCCGCGACTAACGTATGGAGAAAATAAAAATAATAATCAGGAGTCTACCTTCTGGTTAGCTGACGGTAAATATCTACGCCTCAAAAATGTAGATATCTCTTACCGCTTTACGAATAATTGGTTGAAGAGTCGTGTCGGTGTGGAATCTGCTACTCTCAGTCTGATAGGCGAGAATCTACATGTGTGGGATAAAGTGAAGCTTTTTGATCCATCGCAAGCCTCTGGTAATGGAGCGGAATATCCTTTGCAAAGGATGTACACCTTACAGTTGAACTTAACTTTCTAAAGGACGATTATTATGAAAAAGAAAACAAATATTATAAAGACTTTATTTCTGTCGATGGTTTGTAGTATAACCATCGGGCTGCAATCTTGCGGTGATTATCTGGATGTCGAAGAATATATTGACCAGATGACTTTTCTTGACTCTGTATTCTCTCGCAAAGAACTCCTGGATCAGTATATTAACGGTGCAGCGCAATATATACCCAATGAAGGCAAACTTTGGTCAAATTCTTCTACACCGTTCCAAATTGCTTCTGATGAGAATTTCATGTCCTGGAATGATAGCCAGCACTACGGCATGAAGTTTTTGCTGGACGAGATTACTCCTTATGACGGATATTACAATAACTATCCCAAATATTACCAGGGTATTCGTATGGCACTCACTGCCTTGTCGAGAATCAATGAAGTACCCGATGTGACAGACGTTGAACGTCGTGAGTTGATGGGACGATGCTACTTTTTGGTAGGATATTATTATTATCTGCTGATGTTGCAGTACGGACCTGTGCCCATTGTTCCGGAAACGCCCTTTAATGTGGATGTGCCGGTAGCCGAAATGTCACTGGAACGAGGAACATACGATGAATGCGTATTGGAAATCCGTAAATGGATGTCTCTGGCCATTCAGTTCTTGCCACTGGAAGTAGAAAGTTCAACGGTTGTGACGCTTCCTACTCAATGGGCCGCTTACGCTACTTTGTCGAGAATTACATTGTATGCAGCCAGTCCGTGGTATAACGGCAATAAGTTTTATGCTGACTGGCAGCGGACAAGTGACGGCGCAAACTTTATTTCGCAGGAAAATGATAATTCGAAATGGGGAGTGTCTGCCGCTTATTCAAAATACATTATTGATTCAAATAAATTTGAGTTGTATTGGACTCCCAAAGAAATAGATAGCAAGGATCTGCCCACTAATGAAGAATTTATCAAAGAGATAGATCCGGATTATTATGAGCCTTATCCAAAGGGAGCAGCCGGTATCGACCATTACCGTTCGTTGACTTATACATTCAGTGGTGAAATTCCTGTGATGATTAATCCTGAATTTATCTATTCCTGTCAAATGCCGACAGGTGATGCCCCATTGGTGGCTGCTGCACCTTTCAAATTAGGTGGATGGGGTGGCTTGAATCTCGTACAAGACTTGATTGATGCTTACCAAATGGTGGACGGACAAGATATCAATGAATCCAGTCAGGACTATCCTTATCCGGATGCCAGCGTTAATTTTGAAAGAATTGGCGGCGCCAACCAAACTTTCTCTGGCTTTACACTTCTAGCGAGCACTGCTAGAATGTATAACAATCGCGAACCTCGTTTTTATGCAACGATAGGCTTTTGCCATTCATTCTGGCCAGGCACTTCTTCTTCGGAGAATCAGTACAAGAATATTGAGGTTACTTATTATTCCGACGGATATGCTTCCGCTAATCCGGATCATCCTGAAGATTATAATCGTACAGGCTATACTTGTGTCAAATATAGACATTTGGAAGATGAGATGAAAAAGGGTACGGTCAAAGCTAAATATTTCCCGGTTTTCCGGTATGCGGAAACATTGCTGAATTATGTGGAGGCTATTAATGAGTTGAAAGAACCTTATACGATGGAGATGCCTAACGGCAGTCAAGTGACGGTGGAACATAATACAGCTGATATTGTGAAGTATTTCAATCTGATTCGTCATCGTGCCGGTCTGCCCGGAATTACTGAGGCTGTTGCTGCCGACAGGAATAAGGTCCGTGAACTGATTAAGCATGAACGCAGAATAGAGTTTGCTTGCGAAGGACGTCGTTATCACGACTTGCGCCGTTGGGGAGATGCTATGGAGGCATACAATCGTCCTATCTCCGGTTGCAACGTCAAAGCAAGAAGCAATGAACGTCAGAAATTCTACACAACAACTATTTTGAACGATAAATTGACACGGCGTTCATTCTCGTACAAACACTATTTCTATCCTATACCTAAGAGTGTGTTGGATAAAAACAAGAACCTCGTGCAAAATCCGGAATGGAGATAAACCTATATAATCAAAAGAAATATGAAACTAATTAGAACTATTTATACGTTGGGGCTACTTGCAGGATTATTTGCATCCTGTAGTAAAGAGAGCCCTTTGGATGGTGAACAATACTACAAACAAGTTTATATTGTAGGTGCCTATGAAGTGGTACAGCAATTTGATGTGGCGTATGGCGATGGTCCGCAAAATGCGTATGTTGCCATTGCTACGGGAGGTAGCCAGAATATCGACCGGAATGTGGAAGTCGTCTTGACTCACAATGACGCTACCATCGAATGGTACAATAATAAGTATATGTTGGATGCCCCATTAAAATATCAGAAGTTGGGTGATCAATTTTGCAGTTTTCCGTCAATGAGCACGACCATTAAAGCGGGCGATGTATATAGTCGGTTGCCATTTACTGTCGAAACTTCCGGATTGGATTGTGATAAACTTTATGCGTTGACTTTCAAAATTGAGTCAGTATCCGATTACGTGAAACAGCCTAAGGATACAGTTCTCATAATGAATCTCAATTTAACGAATGACTTTTCAGGGACTTATCAGATGGTAGCCATCAGATATACGTTGACTGACAATGATGAAGAACTGACTCCTTCTTCCGTTAATATGCAGCGTACGTTGAAGGCAGTGAATAAAGATCAGGCTCGTTTCTTTAATGTTACGCAGAATTTAGATCTTTCACCAACGGGAAACATAACAACTGAAGACTATTTCAACTCAATTGATAACAACGGTGTGACGTTTACACGCCAACCGGACGGTACTTTTACAGTGGCTGGCTGGAAGAATCTTCCGGTTTCTAACGGAACCGTTAGTTTTGAGGATGGCACATTTACATTTTGTTACGATTACGAGTCCGGTGGAAAGAGGTATCGCTTGAGGGGTACAATGACGAAGTAATCGATAGGTATTTTTTATATAGGTAGTAAATGCAGGGGATGAGATGATTGAACTTGTCTCCTGCGTTTGATTATATGACTTCAGATGTGTTCTATTCGGTATAAAATCGTGCAAAGATGCTCATTATTGAGTCATTTCAATGAATATGATCTAAAGTTCGACCTAATTGCACGATTTCTAGTCCTTTATTTTTTATTGAAGTCTTATTTTTGCTGATGTAAATATGAATCATTTTATTTATTAGGGATAAATAGTTCAATAGGTTTGGATATACCAAAGAAAAACAAATTAGTATGAAGATAAAGAAGATTGTAAATTTAATGATGGGCTTGTCATTTTCACTATGCATATTTGCCCAGGACGACTGGCAACTTGTTTGGAGTGATGAATTTAATGCAGATGGTCCTTTGAACTCTTCTGTATGGAACTTTGAGCAAGGATATGCGCGTAATGAAGAAGCTCAATGGTACCAATCCGACAATGCAGTTTGCAAGAATGGGCTGTTGATAATAGAAGCCCGGAAAGAGCAGAACCGTAAAAATCCTCTTTATGTATCCGGAAGTAATGATTGGCGGAAGAAGAGAGAATTTATTGACTATACCTCTTCTTCAGTAACTACTGCCGGAAAGAAAGAGTTTCTGTATGGGCGTTTTGAGATAAAGGCTCGTATTCCTGTGGCAAAAGGAGCATGGCCTGCTATCTGGACATTGGGAAGTAATATGGAATGGCCTTCATGTGGTGAGATAGATATCATGGAATATTATCAGATTAAAGGAACACCACATATCTTAGCCAATGCTGCTTGGGGAACAGACCGTCAATGGCATGCAAAATGGGACAGTCAGGCTACTCCTTATTCGCATTTCACTGACAAAGATCCCGATTGGGCATCTAAGTTCCATATCTGGCGCATGGACTGGGATGAAGAGGCTATCAAACTATATTTGGACGATGAACTGCTGAATGAAATTCCTCTGAGCAGCACAAGGAATGGAAGTATCGGTAAAGGTACCAATCCTTTTACAAAACCACAATACCTGTTACTAAATCTCGCCATTGGCGGAATTAACGGTGGCCCGATTGATGAGGCCGCCCTGCCGATGAAGTATGAAATAGATTATGTAAGAGTCTATCAGAAAGAAAAGGGAATCGCTTCCGGAAAGGTCTGGAGAGATACGGATGGCAATGTAATCAATGCGCACGGTGGCGGAATACTTTTCCATGAAGGAAAATATTATTGGTTTGGAGAACACCGTCCTGCATCCGGTTTTGTCACAGAGAAGGGAATTAACTGTTATTCATCAACAGACCTGTATAACTGGAAATCTGAAGGTATTGCCTTAGCTGTCTCTGAGGAAGAAGGGCATGACATTGAGAAAGGATGCATCATGGAACGCCCCAAGGTGATCTATAATGCGAAAACCGGGAAATTTGTCATGTGGCTTCATTTAGAACTGAAAGGACAAGGTTATGGACCTGCGCGTGCAGCCGTTGCAGTGAGTGATTCTCCTACCGGTCCCTATCGTTTCATTCGCTCCGGCAGGGTCAATCCGGGAGCTTACCCCTTGAACATGACCCGAAAAGAACGGAAAATGAAGTGGAATCCGGAAGAGTATAAGGAATGGTGGACACCGAAGTGGTATGAAGCTATTGCAAAAGGTATGTTCGTAAAGCGTGATCTGAAAGACGGACAAATGTCCCGTGATATGACTTTATTTGTGGACGATGACGGAAAGGCTTATCATATCTATTCCTCAGAAGATAACCTGACATTGCAGATTGCAGAACTGGCCGATGATTATCTCAGTCATACAGGAAAATATATCCGTATTTTCCCCGGTGGACACAATGAGGCTCCTGCTATATTCAAGAAAGAGGGAACTTATTGGATGATAACTTCCGGCTGCACGGGATGGGATCCTAATAAAGCCCGTTTGCTAACCGCTGATTCTATGTTGGGCGAATGGAAGCAACTGCCGAACCCTTGTGTTGGTGAAGATGCGGATAAGACATTTGGAGGACAAAGTACTTATATATTGCCTTTGCCGGAGAAAGGGCAATTTGTCTTTATGGCGGATATGTGGCGTCCGAAGAGCCTGGCGGATTCACGCTACATCTGGCTGCCTGTTCAGTTCGATGATAAAGGAGTCCCCTTTATAAAATGGATGGATAGGTGGAATTTTGATTAATATCGTATATATAGAAGCCGGCGGATATACTTTTCATATTTATTGCTTTCAGCAATAAATATTCTCTATGAGAAAGGGAAAAATTCCGGAAGATTATACATTTTGCGAAGAATGGTCTTTTTATATCCCTTTTTTGACGGATATTTGAACTCTTTTCTTTATGGTATAGGTTATCTTTGCGAGCGAATGATTTCACTGCGAGGTGATATGTCGGCAGAGAACAATGAGAAACATCAAAAAATAATGAAATATATATGGTAAGAATGTTATTACTGGTAGTGGTTTGTATAGGGTTACTGCCAATACAAATGCGAGCTCAGAAGAATAGTTATATTATTCCCGGGGAAGTGTGGAAGGATACGGACGGTAACCCTATCAATGCGCATGGCGGGGGACTTCTTTACCACGACGGTACTTACTACTGGTATGGAGAATATAAAAAGGGCAAAACGATTTTGCCTGATTGGGCTACATGGGAGTGTTATCGTACAGATGTGACGGGAGTAGGCTGCTATTCTTCCAAAGATTTACTGAACTGGAAGTTTGAGGGCATTGTGCTTCCGGCAGTCAAAGAGGACCCGAACCATGACCTGCATCCGTCGAAGGTTTTGGAACGTCCGAAAGTGATTTATAATAAAAAGACAGGTAAGTTCGTGATGTGGGCACATGTAGAGAGTGCCGATTACAGCAAAGCGTGTGCGGGTGTAGCTGTCTCTGATTTTCCAAACGGACCATTCACTTACTTGGGAAGTTTCCGACCGAATAATGCGATGAGCCGTGACCAGACAGTTTTTGTCGATGATGACGGACGTGCCTACCAATTCTATTCTTCAGAAAATAACGAAACCATGTATATCAGTCTCCTGACAGACGATTACCTGAAACCAAGCGGACGCTTTACACGCAATTTCATCAAAGAATCCCGTGAAGCTCCGGCAGTGTTTAAGCATAAGGGCAAATATTATATGTTAAGTTCCGGCTGCACCGGCTGGGACCCGAATGTGGCGGAAATCGCAGTGGCGGATTCCATCATGGGTACATGGAAAACGATAGGTAATCCTTGTACGGGTCCGGATGCGGACAAGACTTTTTATGCGCAGAGTACATACGTACAACCGGTTATCGGAAAGAAGAATGCATATATTGCCATGTTTGACCGCTGGAAAAAGAAAGACCTCGAAGATTCACGCTATGTATGGCTTCCTGTATTGATAAAAGACGGAGCTATTACCATCCCATGGCATGAAAAGTGGGATTTGACTGTCTTTGACAAACAGAAGAAATCTGATAAACAGAAGAAATAGATCATGAAACGGATACTGCTACTTACTTTTTTACTACTATCTGTTTCTGCCTTGTGCTTTTCGCAAAAACTGGTGGAAGTTGCCAAAGGATATAGTTGTACATCTGTCAATACAACGATATTCCGCAATAATTCATTGGTAACGTATGGGGATGAGCAATATATCAGCTATTATGATGCCGACGGCTATCTTGTGTTGGGCAAACGGAAACTAAATTCGAAGCAATGGACATTGCATCGTACTCAATATCGTGGAAATGTAAAAGATGCCCACAATATCATCAGTATAATGGTGGACGGAGAAGGGTATCTGCACGTTTCTTTTGACCACCATGGACATAAGTTGAATTACTGCCGCAGTATCGCCCCCGGTTCTTTGGAACTGGGCGATAAAATGCCGATGACCGGAGTGGACGAAGGAGATGTTACTTATCCGGAATTTTACCCTCTGACAGACGGGGATTTGTTGTTTGTCTACCGTTCCGGTTCTTCCGGACGTGGAAATCTGGTGATGAACCGTTATTCATTGAAAGACCATAAATGGGCCCGTGTACAGGATGTCCTGATTGATGGTGAAGACAAACGAAATGCTTACTGGCAGCTATATGTAGACGAGAAAGGTACGATTCATCTCTCATGGGTATGGCGTGAAACCTGGCAGGTGGAGACCAACCATGATCTTTGCTACGCGCGTTCTTTTGATAACGGAGTGACTTGGTATAAGTCGGATGGTGAACAATATAAACTTCCGATTACAGCTTCGAATGCAGAGTATGCTTGTCGTATTCCACAAAACTCGGAATTGATAAACCAGACAAGTATGAGTGCAGACGCTGGTGGCAATCCTTATATTGCCACTTATTGGAGGAGTTCGGACAGTGAAGTCCCTCAATATCGCATTGTCTGGAATGACGGGAAGATATGGCATAATCGTCAGGTGACAGACCGCAAGACTCCGTTTACACTGAAGGGAGGAGGCACTAAGATGATTCCTGTTGCCCGTCCGCGTATTGTGGTAGAGGATGGAGAAATCTTCTATATTTTCCGTGACGAAGAGCGGGGCAGCCGTGTCTCAATGGCGCATACTGCTGATGTTGCCAACGGTAAGTGGATAGTCACCGACCTGACGGATTTTTCCGTAGATGCCTGGGAACCGTCCCATGACACGGAATTGTGGAAGAAGCAGCGGAAACTCAATCTCTTTGTACAGCACACTTGTCAAGGCGACGGTGAACGCACGGCGGAGATTGAACCTCAAATGATATATGTACTGGAAGCGAATACGAATACAAATACAAAAAAATAAAGATATGAAGAAATTGTATGCAACTCTTTTTTCCGCACTGGTGGTAGGCTGTGCGGTGTGTGCCGGTTGCACAACCAAGAAAGTTTCATCTTCGGCAGAAGTGGTTGACATTATTCATAAAGTCAATGGCTACTGGCAGACAAACCATCCGGAACACGGGCGTTCTTTCTGGGACAATGCCGCTTATCATACCGGAAACATGGAGGCTTACTTCCTGACCAACAAACCGGAATACTTGGAATACTCAAAAGGATGGGCGGAACATAATGAGTGGAAAGGCGCTAAATCGGATCATAAAGCCAACTGGAAGTACAGTTATGGCGAAAGCAATGATTATGTAATGTTCGGCGATTATCAGATCTGTTTTCAGACGTATGCCGATTTATATAATCTGGAACCGGATACACATAAGATAGCCCGTGCCCGTGAGGTGATGGAGTATCAGATGAGTACACCCAACAATGATTATTGGTGGTGGGCGGATGGTTTATATATGGTAATGCCTGTGATGACCAAACTATATAATATCACTAAAAATCCACTTTACCTGGAGAAACTGCATGAATACCTCGCTTATGCAGACAGTATCATGTATGATGAAGAAGCCGGACTTTACTATCGCGATGGAAAATACGTATACCCCAAGCACAAAAGTGTGAATGGTAAAAAGGATTTCTGGGCACGTGGTGATGGCTGGGTACTGGCGGGGCTGGCGAAAGTCTTGAAAGACCTTCCGGAAACAGATAAGTATCGTCAGGAATATATAGACCGTTTCCGTACATTGGCAAAATCTGTTGCGGCCTGTCAGCAACCTGAAGGGTATTGGACGCGTAGTATGCTCGATGCGCAGCATGCACCGGGCCCCGAAACAAGTGGTACGGCATTCTTTACGTACGGTCTGCAATGGGGGATCAATAACGGTTTCCTTGACTCCGCCCATTATCAACCTGTAGTTGAGAAGGCATGGAAATATTTGTCAACAGTTGCTTTACAGCCCGACGGAAAGATCGGTTATGTGCAACCCATCGGCGAGAAAGCCATACCGGGGCAAGTCGTAGATGCTAATTCTACTTCAAACTTCGGAGTCGGTGCTTTCCTGCTGGCAGCTTGTGAAAGGGTACGTTATCTGGAATCACTTATTCAGCATTAAACTCATATAAGGTTGTAGTGCCTGAAATATTCTTCCTGTCAGCTCACTGATATTCATTGGTATATGTGCGCCGGGCAAACGCTCGGTGCTATACATACATTTGCCATTACACAGATAGTAATAGCCATTATTTACTGACAATTGTTTATCTGATACTTCCAGTTGCATTTCGTCCTCAGGAAAAGCGGAGGCATACAGTTGCAGCACTTCTTTGGCATTGATGATTCGCGCCATCCCCAACGGATATTGCGTCTGTTCTTTCTCCGGAGGAAGCAACTGAGTCATGTACCTGCATCCAGTAAATTGCTTGATATGGTGCAACAGACTGTGCTCGGCATCTTTGGTTTCTGCAAAAAACTCGCTGATAATTAATTGCTTATCTCTTCTGTAGACAATAGCCAATCCATTGATTTGATTCTCTGATCTGGCAGTAACCAGAACTCCGTCACTGAGGATAAGGTCCGCCATGACTACTTGAAAATCCTCAAAGGAGTGCTGGATGCAGCAAGTGCGTCCGGAAAGTTTGCTGTTTAGATATTCGTAAACTTCTTTCTGACATCCGACTTCAGAGGTGACTGTTATTTCTTTAGACGGAATAAATTCCGGTACGGTAATCTCTTTAACCGAATATTGGAATACGGAAGCATATCCCATCCGGGTGTAATAGTCGAATAACCAAGGTTCGGCGGGAATCAATGTACTGAAATACGTTCCGTTACGAAGCATCTTTGCAAAGGCTTGGGAGAGTAATTCGCGCATCACTCCGTTTCCGCGAAAATCCGGATGAGTGCAGGCTCCTGAAATGTAAGAGGTCTGTACGGTATCTCCGCAGAAAGTCATCGGATAAGGAATCATCTGAAGAGCGGAAACAATCTCATCTCCACTTTCGATAGCAATGTTTATTTCATTTTTATAGCGCAGCCTGAAGTACATTTCAACGAACTCTTCATTGTCGTCGAAACATAACTGCCATAATGCCTTAACCTTTTCTTTTGTCGTCATACCTTATATATTATTACCATCTGACCATATCCATAGGATGGTCTTTCAGACAAGCCATATACTTTTCGAGAATAGTTACCGGTTGATAAGACAGCTTTGCTTTGCGTAAGCCTTCAATACCTAAATCTTCTTCCCGGTTGATATAGATATACTGTTCGGGAATGCGATTGGCAAACTCGTAATTAATCATGGCGTAAGCACCGTCAATGCTGGTATCTGCCTTTTCTACATGTACCCCGAATGTTTCATGGTTGATAGGCATCCCGAAAGTAAATGCCACAATTTTCCCGTTGACGTGGAGAATGCCTCCGGTCAGACCGAGTGCTTCGAAATTATGTAATGCATAAATGAGGGCACGACGTTCATTTCCCGTTCCTTCCTGCTGGTCGCAGTTGTTCACTTTGCACCATTCGGCTTCCAGGTCCAGACATTCTTGAATACGGTCGGGCGTAATCGGTGTATATTCGTAATCGGGATACGTATTACGGAACCGGTTGATATGATTTCTCTTTGCCTGAAATTTCTTTCCTTTTAAGGTAGCCAGATCACTCCTTAAATATATATAGTCGGCATAGGCACGGTCTTCCGTGAAAATGAACCGTTCGGGTAAAATCGCTTCGAGGTCGGCGCGCATATTGCTGCAAACTCCCAACATACAGAAATTATGCTTCTCCTTATCCGCATCTTCGATTAATTTCCGTAATACAGCTTTCAGATCGCCGTTTCCTACAGGCATCATATATGCCAGTTGTTCGCCGGCCCAAAATTTGAATACCAGAAAATCGTCGATGACTGCAAATTGAGTATCGTACAAGAATCTCCAGCTACAGAGGTTGGAAAATGAAAGATCGCAGTTTCGGCGGTCACTTTTCATGGTGAATGCAGTTATTGTGTCTCTATCAGCTAGTGTAATGTCTTTAAATGGAATCATAAAATGCTTTTTGCGTTTAACTCTTTATATAACGGAAAATGAAAGAATTTTGTTTTTACAAAACACCTAATAATCGCAGGATAGTCGGTGTCAGTAATGCGGTGAATATTCCATTCAGTGTCAATCCCAGGCTGGCATACGCCCCGTATTTGCTGCTGATGTCCATGGCAGTGGAAGTGCCGACAGCGTGGGCGGCTGTTCCCATCGAAAGCCCTTGGGCTATCGGACTGCCTACGTGCATGATTTTCATTGTCTTAAATCCGCAGATGGCTCCCAGTAAACCTACCGCTACTACAACGGCTGCCGTCAGTGACGGGATACCTCCGATAGCCTTGGTCACTTCCATGGCAATCGGAGTCGTTACGGATTTAGGTGCCAATGAAAGAATGACTTCTTGTGAAGCTCCCATAAACTTGGCGATTAATACCACAGAGATCACTCCGACGATGCACCCTGCCAGTTGAGACAAGAGGATAGGCAGCAACTGTTTCTTAATCATTTCCAGCTGAAGATATAAAGGGACTCCCAAAGCTACCACAGCCGGGCGTAACCAGAATTCGATGAGATGCCCTCCCTGATTGTAAGTCTCGTAAGAGATATTGGCCATTTTAAGGAAGATAATCAGAACGGCAATGGTGAGTAAGATCGGGTTCAGCAATACCAGCCCCGTTTTCTTCTGAAGCAATTTGGCAAAGAAGAAAACGCCGAAAGTGACAGCCAGCAGAAAGAAATTATTTTCTAAAAAGCTCATTTGTCTTTATCCATTAAGTTAGTTTTGTTTTTTAAATGTAGCTTGTCGGACAAGTGAAAGTCTGATAAGCGTAGGCTACTCGCCAGTTTAATCTGACGTGCCAGTCTGAATTTACGGACAATCTGGTGTACCCATCCCGTTACGACCAGCACGAGAGCCGTGCTAACGATTGTTGCGATGACGATAGGCCAGAATTCTGCCGCAATAACGTCGAAGTACAACATCAATGCTACTCCGGGAGGTACGAAAAAGAAGCCCAGATTAGCTACCAGAAAGTCGGACAATCCCTGCACCCACTGCAGTTTGATCCAGCCTAATTTCAAAAAAAGGGTGAGCAGCAGCATACCGATAATGCTGGAGGGGAGCTTGATCCCTGTTAAATAAACGATTAATTCACCCAAAGCCAAACAGCCAAATAAAATGGCGCACTGACGTATCATACACTAATTACCTATTGATTTGTTTGAAAACACTGCAAAGGTAGAAAAAATAGAAGTACAGTGTTAAATATTATAATATTTTAGACTTGGAGAATAAAATTAGCCGGAATTGTAATGTGGATATTGCAAAATTGAGTACTTTTGCAGCGCAAATTACAAATCGTAACAAGGTTTATAATATTATTCAAATATATCTATGCTTAATTTAATCAACCAAATCGTGGCTCGTGCGAAAGCAGACCGCCAACGTATTGTTCTTCCGGAAGGAACTGAAGAACGCACATTAAAAGCTGCCAATCAGATTTTGACAGATGAAGTTGCTGACCTTATTTTACTGGGTAAACCCGCTGAAATTAACGAACTTGCAGTGAAATGGGGACTGGGTAACATCAGCAAAGCTACTATTATTGATCCTGAAACTTCTCCGAAACACGAAGAGTATGCACAATTGCTGTGCGAACTTCGCAAGAAGAAAGGCATGACTATTGAAGAAGCCCGTCAATTGACGAATGATCCTTTGTTTTATGGTTGTTTAATGATTAAGAGCGGTGATGCTGACGGTCAGTTGGCAGGTGCCCGCAACACAACAGGCAATGTACTGCGTCCGGCTTTACAGATTATCAAGACTGCTCCGGGCATCACTTGTGTATCCGGTGCTATGTTACTCTTGACTCATGCTCCCGAGTATGGTAAGAATGGTATTCTGGTGATGGGTGACGTTGCCGTAACTCCGGTTCCGGACCCTAACCAACTGGCACAGATTGCTGTTTGTACGGCACAGACTGCCAAAGCCGTTGCCGGTATTGAAAATCCGAAAGTGGCTATGCTGAGCTTTTCTACCAAAGGTTCCGCTAAACATGAAGTAGTGGATAAAGTAGTGGAAGCTACCAAGATCGCTAAGGAAATGGCTCCTACACTTGATCTGGACGGAGAAATGCAGGCTGATGCTGCTCTTGTTCCTGAAGTAGGCGCAAGCAAAGCTCCGGGTTCACCCGTAGCGGGAGAGGCTAACGTGCTGATCGTTCCGAGTCTGGAAGTAGGAAATATTTCTTATAAACTGGTACAACGTCTGGGACATGCCGACGCTATCGGCCCGATCCTTCAGGGTATCGCCCGTCCGGTGAATGACTTGTCTCGTGGTTGCTCTATCGAAGATGTATATCGTATGATTGCTATTACGGCTAATCAGGCTATTGCAGCAAAAAACAATAAATAAGTATCAAGTTTTAAGTATTAAAGACAATATGAAAATTCTAGTATTGAACTGTGGAAGTTCATCCATCAAATATAAATTGTTCGATATGACCACCAAAGAAGTGATTGCACAAGGTGGTATCGAAAAAATCGGTCTGAAAGGCTCTTTCCTTAAATTGACTTTGCCGAATGGCGAAAAGAAAGTACTCGAAAAAGACATTCCGGAACATACGATTGGTGTGGAGTTCATTCTGAATACATTGATTAGCCCGGAATACGGAGCTATCAAATCACTGGACGAAATCAATGCGGTAGGTCACCGTATGGTACACGGAGGCGAACGTTTCAGTGAATCTGTATTGCTGAACAAAGAAGTACTCGAAGCTTTTGCTGCCTGCAACGACCTGGCTCCGCTTCACAATCCTGCCAACTTGAAAGGTGTGAATGCAGTTTCCGCTATTCTTCCCAACATTCCGCAGGTAGGCGTATTTGATACAGCTTTCCATCAGACGATGCCGGATTATGCTTATATGTATGCTATTCCCTACGAAATGTATGAGAAATATGGCGTACGTCGTTATGGCTTCCACGGAACTTCTCACCGTTATGTTTCAAAACGTGTATGTGAGTTCCTTGGCGTTAATCCGGTAGGACAAAAAATCATCACTTGCCATATTGGTAACGGTGGTTCTATCGCTGCTATCAAGGATGGCAAATGTATAGATACTACTATGGGACTGACTCCGTTGGAAGGTTTGATGATGGGTACCCGTAGCGGTGACATCGATGCCGGTGCAGTAACATTCATCATGGAAAAAGAAGGCTTGAATACGACAGGCATTTCTAACCTGCTGAACAAGAAGAGCGGCGTACTGGGTATTTCCGGCGTATCAAGCGATATGCGCGAACTGCTGGCCGCTTGTGCTAACGGAAACGAAAGAGCCATCCTTGCTGAAAAGATGTACTACTACCGTATTAAGAAATATATCGGTGCTTATGCTGCGGCATTGGGCGGTGTAGATATCATCCTGTTTACAGGTGGTGTAGGCGAAAATCAGTTTGAATGCCGTGAATCTGTTTGTAAAGACATGGAATTCATGGGTATTAAACTGGACAATAATGTGAATGCAAAAGTTCGTGGTGAGGAAGCTATTATTTCTACTGCAGATTCTAAAGTGAAAGTAGTAGTGATTCCGACAGATGAAGAGTTGTTGATTGCATCGGATACAATGGATATTCTGAAAAAGTAAGAAGAACTGAGATAATAAAAAAAGGCGGCTTATCATGAAGTCGCCTTTTTTTGTTAACTCTTTTATAAGTCTCGTTTTTTTTACCTTACTTTGTGCTTCAAATCAATATTCGTTTTATTGGATTTACGCAAAATCGTTATTTTATAAATTCATTGATATGCGCTATTCTGTCATAATTCCCGTTTACAATCGTCCCGATGAGGTGGATGAATTGCTGCAAAGTCTCACTGTACAGTGTTTTAAAGATTTTGAAGTAGTTATTGTTGAAGATGGTTCGTCCATCCCTTGTAAGGAAGTGGCAGATCGGTATACAGATCGGTTGGACATCAAGTATTTCTCTAAACCCAATTCCGGACCGGGGCAGACCCGTAACTACGGAGCGGAGCGAAGCGAAGGAGAATATTTTATCATACTGGACTCTGATGTCATTTTGCCCGAAGGATATTTTGACGCGATAGAGAAGGAGCTTCAGGCTTCTCCTGCCGACGCGTTCGGTGGTCCCGACCGTGCGCACGATTCTTTTACGGATATTCAGAAAGCTATCAACTACTCGATGACTTCCTTTTTTACAACAGGCGGTATCCGTGGCGGAAAAAAGAAGATGGACAGGTTTTATCCTCGTAGCTTCAATATGGGGATTCGTCGCGAAGTGTATGAAGCTTTGGGGGGATTCTCTAAAATGCGCTTCGGGGAAGATATCGACTTCAGTATCCGTATTTTTAAAGGTGGCTATACTTGTCGTCTTTTCCCCGACGCATGGGTATATCACAAACGTCGGACAGACTTGAAAAAGTTCTTTAAGCAAGTCCATAACTCCGGCATTGCCCGCATTAACCTTTATAAGAAATATCCCGATTCGTTGAAATTGGTGCATTTGCTACCGGCAGTGTTCACGTTGGGAGTCTCTTTGCTTTTATTATTGACTCTTTTGGGGTTGGGGCTCGTTTTGTTAGCTTTTTATCTGCTATATTCCAAAACGGTTCCCGGGTGTGCGACAGGCGAGATGGCACTTCTGTTTTTAGGATTTGCCGCCATGTTGGCAGCACCTCTTCCCTTACTGCTCTATTCCTTGGTGGTTTGCGTGGATTCGACAATCAGAAATCGCAGTTTATGGATTGGAATGCTGTCGATTACTGCTTCCTTTATACAACTAATTGGTTATGGAACGGGATTCTGGCGTGCATGGTGGCAGCGTTGTATAAGAGGAAAGGACGAATTCGAGGCGTTTCAAAAGAATTTTTATAAGTAAGTGATTTGATCATGGAAAGCAAACACAAACTATCCATCAACCAGTGGGCGCTGGAAGACCGTCCCCGGGAGAAGATGATGGAGAAAGGAGCAGCCGCATTGAGTGATGCCGAACTACTCGCCATATTAATCGGCTCCGGAAATACGGAAGAAAGTGCTGTCGAACTGATGAGGCGTTTGCTTCTCTCTTGTGATAACAATCTGAACTCCTTGGCAAAGTGGGAAGTCTGCGACTATTCCCGTTTTAAAGGAATGGGACCGGCAAAGAGCATCACTGTAATGGCTGCCCTGGAACTCGGCAAGCGACGGAAACTGCAAAATATCCAAGAACGCCCCCGCATCTCTTGTTCAAGAGATATTTATGACATCTTCCAGCCTGTCATGTGCGACCTTGAACAGGAAGAATTCTGGGTATTATTATTGAATCAGGCGACGAGACTGATCGATAAGGTACGTATCAGCACCGGCGGAATAGACGGAACGTATACGGATGTACGTACCATTCTTCGGGAAGCATTGCTGCAGAGAGCCACGCAAATAGCCGTAGTACATAACCATCCTTCGGGAAATATCCAACCCAGCCAACCGGACCGGACGCTGACGGAACACATCCGCCGGGCAGCCGACACAATGAACATTCGCCTGATAGACCACGTTATTGTTTGTGAGGATAAGTTTTACAGTTTTGCCGACGAAGGGCTGCTCTGAATAAATTTATTCTTATCTTTGCAATACATATTAATAAGGAAAGCCCTATGGAAAAATTTAAAATAGAAGAAAAGATCGTAGCCATGCTAAAGACGGTGTACGATCCTGAGATTCCGGTGAATGTATACGATCTTGGACTGATTTATAAAATAGACGTCTCCGACAATGGGGAAGCAGTGCTTGATATGACTCTGACTGCTCCCAACTGTCCGGCAGCCGATTTCATCATGGAAGATATCCGCCAGAAAGTAGAATCGGTGGAAGGAGTGACAACCGCCACTATCAACCTTGTGTTCGAACCGGAATGGGATAAAGATATGATGAGTGAGGAAGCAAAACTGGAACTCGGATTCCTGTAAATTCATAGCTCAAAATATAAAACTGATAACTCTAAACTCAAAACTCATGAAGAACGTTTATTTCCTTTCCGATGCGCATCTTGGTTCCCGTGCCATAGAACATGGACGTACACAGGAACGGCGCTTGGTGAACTTCCTCGACAGTATCAAGCATAAAGCTTCTGCCGTTTACCTGTTGGGAGATATGTTCGATTTTTGGTATGAATTCCGGTTAGTGGTTCCCAAAGGATACACCCGCTTTTTAGGAAAGCTTTCCGAACTCACGGATATGGGAGTGGAGGTACATTTCTTTACCGGCAACCATGATATCTGGTGTGGGGATTATCTTTCTAAAGAATGCGGAGTGATTATTCATCGTGAAGCATTGACTACCGAAATATACGGAAAAGAGTTTTATCTGGCTCACGGTGACGGACTGGGTGACCCGGACAAGAAGTTTAAGTTGCTGCGCTGGATGTTTCACAGTACAACACTTCAGACACTGTTTTCTGCCATCCATCCCCGTTGGAGTGTGGAATTGGGCTTGACGTGGGCAAAACATAGCCGCGAAAAGCGGGTGGACGGCAAAGAACCGGATTACATGGGGGAGAATAAGGAACATCTGGTACTTTATACAAAAGAATATCTGAAGAGTCATCCTAATATCAACTTCTTCATTTATGGCCATCGTCACATTGAACTGGATTTAATGTTGAGTGCTACTTCCCGTGTGCTGATTCTTGGAGACTGGATTAACTATTTCTCCTATGCGGTATTCGATGGGGAGAATCTATTTTTGGAAGAGTATATAGAAGGAGAAACACAAGTTTGATTCTTATTCCATTAAAAAGTGGAAATTCCGATTGATATAAGGTTTCTTGAAGATAGATAGAAACCGGAAAAAGTCAAGACCACGTCTTCAGATTCATTTCATAAGAATAGAATAAATCTGAAGACGTGGTCTTGATGTATTTAGTTGCCCAACTTGAATACTACAGAGGCGTATCCTCCCAGTTTCAAGGTGTAACTGTCGCTGTCTGTATTTTGTTGAGTTTCGCCATTCACAAACAATACTTTCTCAATCTTGTCTGTCAGCGGAAGTTGCATGGCCGTTCCGCCGAAATTATGGATGACAAGCAGTTTCTCGTTGTCCTTGGTCATATACCAGGCGGCAATCGGCTTATAGTCTTTCTCCTGTGATTCGTTGTAGACGGAATGTTTGGTCATATTTCCTTCTGCCAGTGCCGGATAGGTGTTGCGCAATCGGGTGAGGGAGAAATATATGTTCAGAAGTGAATGGGTATCGGCTTGTTGGTCCGCTACCGTTTTCACATTTTTCGAAACGGTGGCATCCGTCTTGTCTGTGTAGTTGGTAGTGTAGCTATCTCCCCATAGCATCGGGCTGCGCACATATTCGTCTCCGTTATCCTTTGTTCCGTAAAGTCCCAGTTCTTCACCGTAATAGATGTAAGGATGTCCGGCGGAAGTGAGTAAGACGGCGGCGGCCAGTTTGCATTTGTCGGCGGATTTACCCAACTTGGACGATGTACGGTCTTCGTCATGGTTACTCAGTTTCGTTGCTTCGATGTAATCGCTTCGATAGTTGGCGTATTTCTGTTGGTAAGAAAGGATGTCTTTGGCAAAATAACATCCGGTACTATTATTGATTCCCCATTCCAGACGATACCAGAAGGAAAATTCAAAAAGGGCGGGCAGACCTTTATAATAAGGAGCTACTTTATCGTATTCCGATAACACTTCGCCTACCATATAGAAGTCGTCCGTATGTCCTTTTTGTTTGTAATAGGCGTTCATATCTTCATAGAACATTTTCAGGAAACGAGGATTTTCTTCGCTGGTCTCACTGTGGTAGATGTGCTTCACGGCGTCGAGGCGGAGGCCGTCCACACCACGGGCGATCCATCCTTTGGCGGCGTCTGCTATTGCCTGATATGCCGGTGATTCGCCTGCCTGGTCTACAGGGCCGTAGTTAAGGTCGGCAAACCAGTCGGTGCAGAAATGAGAATGGAAATAGGTGATCTGCTGGCTGTCGAACATGATGTTGGCAGGGTTGCCGGCGTTGGTCAGTTTGAAATCCTTGTTCAGCGCGAGTTTCTCCGACGAGGAAGAGGCGCCGTATTTTGTTCCAGATGGCCAGGAAGAAGCATTGCTGGTACGGATCAGAAGCCCCCAAGTGGACTCAAAGTCGACGGTGAGTTCATAGATGTTGTTTCCTTTGTCATAAAACTTTTTACAGATGTCTTCTCCGTAGTATAAGTATTTGGCGTTGTCGGTACCTGTGTCTGGATTATCCTCGTCTGCTTTGGTGCCTGTGGAAACGACAAGGATGGGGGAAGATGCGTTGCTCCAGTCCAGTGTAAATTTCAGCAGTCCTTTCACGGCAGCGGTCTCGTCAGAAACCTGAAACCATTCTGCGGCATTGTATCCGGCTGCTCCTTCTTGGGTGATCATGGCGATTTTGCCTGCTGCGATATCTGTTTTCGGGTCTTCAGAGAAAGAATAATAATTGCGATACGGGCTTTCGGATGATGAACTAGCTTCGGTGAACCACGGGTGGGCAGTGCCGGTGTGGTTCATTACGTAGTCCAGATAAATCTTGATGCCTCGGTTGTGGGCTTCTGTAACCAGACGGTCGAAGTCGCTTTCTGTGCCGAGCTGCGGATTGACTTTGGTGTAGTCTGTGACGTCATATCCGTGATAAGACATACAGGGGTGGATGGGAGAGAGCCAGAGGGCTTTCACGCCTAGTTGGTTGAGATAGTCCAGCTTTTGGGTGACGCCATTCAGGTCTCCATATCCGTCTCCGTCGCTGTCGGCGAAGGAATAGACCAGTAACTGGTAGGAGATATCTGCCCGTTTGGTCTCGTCCCATGTGTCGGGAGAGGCGGTAAGTGCGGTCCATTGCCCTTCGATGGGCGGTTCGGGTTCTGGAGCAGGCTCGGTGATATTTTTGTCATCGCTGCAAGCGGTCATGAATGCCATGAGCATTGACAACCACAAAAGAGATAATAAGTGGAGATGTTTATTCATAATGATGATGTATTAAAGACAATAAGTGTCGTTTCTTAAAAAACAGTGGCCGCCCCGATTCCATTGTATTCGCGACGGCCATTCCCTGTTTCCCTGATTTCTTGTAGTATTATTCGATGCGGCCTGTTCCGTTACCAAAGTTCAGATAAACCTTTTGTCCGGTTTTACCTTGTACCGCAGCTTGGTCACCACCGTTGCCCCGGTAAGTTATTTGTCTGTCGAAGATGATAAATTCTGTTTTCCACCAGTCGCCGGCAGAGACAGCTTTCGGATTTACGCAGATTCGTACTGCGCCATCTTTCAGGAATGCCGGAGAAACAAATTCACCATCAGCCGTTCCGGGCACGGTAAATAAGTCCTGTTCTACCAGTTGCGCATCCCAGCCGTTGTATGAGGTATCGCCCATCAGATATACATTCGGCTTTTCAAATTCTATCGCTTTGTCATCGCCGATAACGGAGACATATACTAAGTACCAGCCGGCTATACCGACTTTTATGTTGCCGCCCTCGTCCGACAATCCGGCAAGGTCTTTGGATTCCTGTGAGATAGCATCTACAAAACCGAAGTCATTGCCCCAGTTGGCTTGCGGTGCAAACTTCACCTGATCGTTAGCTGCGAAATAGAAGATTCCCCAGAAAGTTCCTTTCATTCCGTTGACCGGAACAAGTGCTTTCCAAGCATTCGGATCACCGGCAGGAGTTCCCCAGTTGTATGCGCTGCCGGTCATATAAAGTTCGGTGGGCGCACTGTTGTCTTTCACTGTAAAACGGTAGTTGAAGGCATCGAACGAGATTTTGATCTTACCGTCCAGTGCTGTATTAATGGCTTCCGCATTCGTCCAGGTAACAAAATTATCACCGGAGTCATCACCGTCTACACTACTTCCCAAGGCTTTGGTCCAGTCTATGTCGTTTCCGTTAATAGCTGAAGCCGGGAAAATCTTGAAGTTCGAAGTACTTTCTATTTCTGCTTCCAGTATATACAGGTTTTCATCGAGAGCGTCCTTCTTCATCTGTTGGGCACTGTTGCCGTCCCAGCCTGTGAAATCACCGACTATATAATAGCCGTCGGGATCAAGGGCCGGAGTTGTGGCAGGCTGCAAGGTGATGCTTACTTCATTTCCCATCAGTTGAATACCTTCACCGGAAGGAGTTACGGCAGAAGCATTGATAGAGATTTTCAATTCACGTACCACGCTTGCACGGCTTTTGTAGGCTTCCTGCGTCACACTGTCCAGTTGTGCCAAGGCTACTTTAAAGACATGATTTTCCGTCATGGAAAATGGAATGGTGTGATTCTCATTCAGTGTCAAAGAGTTGACAGCGATCTTACTGCCTTCTTCGGCTGTGGTCGAGCTTAACTTTGCGATTTCTACGGAATCGGCTGTGGCCGCGTCCATGACGATGCTGGCGTCTTTGCCTGCTGTGAAAGTTGCAGTCAACTGTCCCGCCGACTCTTCCTGGGGATTGGACTGGGGATCAGCCCAGTCCTTGAAATCTTCATTACAGGCAGAAAATCCGATTGCTGCCAGAAACATCCCTGTGTATATTAAATGTTTTTTCATGATGAATCGTTCTTTTTAAAGTTAATTACTTCTTTTCTCCTGTACCTGCCGTGAAGTTCAGATGGATCACATTGCCGGCTGAACCCTGTACGGAATAACCGTCTCCCTTTTCTGTCCAACTGTCAATAAGGTTGAAATCACGATAGAAGATTTCACCGTCGTGGAGTGTAAATTCTGTTCTCCACCAGTCGAGGTCTGTCTTGAAGCACATACGGACTTCTCCGCTTGCAGTCATGGCAGGAGATACGAAGTTACCGTCTTTGGTGGCGGGAACCGCAAACTTCCATTCGTCGTTGAATGCCCACGAACCACCGGTTGTGTTACCGAACAAATACACTTCAGCCGGGTAGAAAGTAATGGTAAACTGATAATCATCCCCTTTGACAGCCGCTTTGACGTAGAAGAGATACCAGCCGGCGTTTTCTACGACGAAGTTGTCACTGCCGCTGACTCCTGCTCCGGCTTTGTCGGTAACCGTCACGCGGTTGTCGTTAATACCGATATACTCGTTTTCCTTTGTTCCGAACTTGAACTCGGAGTTGGCATCGAAGTAAATCATTGAATAGAACTGGCCGTCCATACCGTAGACACCTGCCATCGGTTTCCATACTTTCCAGTCGGCATCCAGCATAGAACCTACAATGAACATCGTCTTGGGAGGTGTCAATGAGCTGGTGCTCTTGGAAATCAGAACGTTGGGCAACTCAATCACATTGGAAAAACATACTCCTTTTCCACTGCTTGTGATGTTGGCCTTCAGGCGGACATATACAGCTACCGGTTCGGTAGGGAGTTCTGCCTGCTCTCCGTTCACGGCCGTCCACAAGTCGAGAAGCGCATTGTTGAGTTCGGAAGCATCCACATTGATCTTTGCTGTCGGGGAGGTGCTTTCCAACACTGTATAGTTGGCTTTGCTCTCATCTGTCGCTTCTAGGAAATCCTGTTCAAATGAGGCTTGTACCGTGTAGGTGGTAGCTGCCGGAAAACCGTAGTCCGGTTGCGAACAAGTGAGTTCTACAGTTTGGGCATTCTTCAGGTCATATACATTGTTGGCTGCATACGCGGGCGTATTGAGCGTGAATGTATCGGGTTCGTTCAGGATCGGATTGCTGTCATTGTCTGTTTCGCAGGCTGTAAATAGAGGCAGTGCGAAGGTGACAGCGAGTAATATGTTGGATATTTTTTTCATAATGGCATTCTTTTATATAAGGATGAACTCTTGGTTATTTATAGCCTTCATTTTGTGACATATTCCTGTTATTGTTAATATCCGATACAGGGATAGGATATTTGTTGTAGTATGAAGCGACAGATGTTCCGTTCATTGCTCCACCTTTCCAGTCCCAAAGATATTTATTGGTTGTGAACATACCGAAACGAACCAAGTCTGAACGACGGCGACCTTCCAGATAGAATTCACGTGCCCATTCGTCGATAAGTTCCTGTTCGGTTACGGTCTGTACCTTTCTTGTACAGTTGGCGCGTTTGCGAAGTTCATTGATGTCTCCTGTGGCGTCTCCTCCCTGGCGGAAAATGGCTTCCGCACGTGTCAGGTATGCTTCTGCCAGACGGAACAAAGGAATGTCTGTGTCAGGATAAGTAGCATGGCTGACGGGTTTTCCGTCAGAGCGGTAATTCTGCCATTTTACAATCGACAAGCCATCGGTGAATCCGCTGATCGCATCTGTCTGAATCTTGCGTCTGCCGCCTCCTACACCAGAGTATAGCATGGCACGGTCGTCACCGGCAGCTTTGATCATGTCTTCTGTTCTGATGCCATATTCTGCATCGAAAGCATCGATCTGCTCATCTGTATCTAAGCCTTTGGTCGGAATCTCAACATCGGCGGGCAGCATCGGCACATCTTCGAGATTGGAGAAGAATTTTTGTACCATTGCTGCACGGGCAAAGATACAGGACCAACCGTTCGTTGTTCCCATACGGGGCATACCGGCTACACGAGTACCACAAACCAGATAAGTTGAACCGCCATAGTTACGTGTCTTCACTCCATCCTGACGGATAGGCAGAATGATTTCCTGCATGGCATTTTCATTCTCGTCGTTATCGGCCATAAACAGTTCGCTGTAATTTGTACATAGCTTATATGCTGAGCCAATCACTTTGCTGGCATATTCTTCCGCTTTTGCATAATCGGTTTGTCCGGTGTATACGCCTGCGTTCAGGTACAAACGTGCGCGGAGCAACCAGTTGGCAGCTTTGTCTGCACGTCCGAAGGGAGCCTGGCGAGGTTCATACATATCAGCTTCAATTTCGTTCAGTTCATTCTGAATGTAGGTATAGAGTTCCGTCCCCTTCTTCTCGACAGGCAAGTCATTGCTAAAGTGTTCCTTGAACGGAGCTTTACCAAACAAGTCGAGGAAGTACCAATAATGGAGGGCACGCAGGAAACGTATTTCCGCACGTTGGCGCAGTGTTTCTGCATCTGTCATGCCTTCGGTCTGGTCGAGGAAGAAGTTATATTGTGTGATGTCATATCCCAAACGGACGTAAACCCACTCTGTGCGCTGGCTGGAAGGACTCCAGCTAATGCTTGTAAGCTGGGGGATGTCCTGATTCTCCTGCCATGCCCAAAGACATTCGTCGGTAGGCAGTTCGTTGCAGTTGAAAGTGGTACGATAGAAACCGGATTCGCCTTCGTCCTGTCCGTCGAGGTCAGGAGAGCCGTCGATACCCTTTTGTCCGGTTACACCCAACATGGCATATCCTTTCACAAATACTCCCTGCTGGTCGAAACTACCTCCTGTCTGAGGGTCGATGGGACTAATATCCAGATCGTTGATACATGAAGTTACTCCCGAAGAGAGAACTGCGATCAGTGCGGCTGAAAATAGCTGTTTGATATATTTTGTTTTCATGATAAATTGATTTAATGAATGTTAGAATTGCAGACTTAAACCTAATAAGAAAGTCATAGCTCTGGGATATGGATTGGCGTCGATACCGCTTTTTACTTCCGGATCAAGGCCTTTGTATTTACTGATAATGAACGGATTCTGTACTGTAGCATATACACGCCCGCCAACACCTTTGTAGGTTTGAGTCTTCCACAGATTCTGGAAAGAATAACCTAACGTGATGTTATCACAACGTAAGAATGATGCGTTATGTATAAAATAGTCGCTCATGTAGTAATCACCTTGTCCGCTGAAACCGAGTGCGACGGCTTCGGCACTGGTGTTGCTATATGCATTATTGGAGAACAGTCCCGAAGTGCTGACGTTGGCTTTGTTGCTCAGGAAGTCATAGTACACGTAGTTGTTCAGACTGGCACGTAAGGAGAAGCTGAAGTCAAAGTTCTTATATTGCATTTTGGAGGTCAGTCCCATCAAAACATCGCCTGCCGGTTTTTTGTAGATATATTTGTCTCCGCTGTCTATCGTTCCGTTTCCGTTACGGTCAACAAACATATTTTCAATAGGTTTGCCATTTTCGTCGTATACCTGCTGGTAAACGTAGAAAGAGTTGGCTGCGTAACCTACTTTATGCGCCTGTACCTTGGTATTGTTACCTCTGGAAATCTTATCGCCTGCTTCTACGTAATAATCGCTGTCGTCGCCACCTGTCAACTTGGTGATTTCATTGTGGTTCCATGTAATGTTATAGCTGAGGTCCCAGGTGAAGTCCTTAGTCACAATCGGTTTGGCGTTGATGGAAAATTCCATACCGTAGTTTTCCAGTGAACCGATATTCTGTGTCATCTGGGCATTGAAGTTAGTTCCGACGGGAATTTTAACGCTGTTCAGCAGGTCATCCGTTTTACGGAAGTATCCGTCGATACCGCCTGTGATTCTTCCATTCAGGAATCCGAAGTCCAGTCCGGCATTCCATGTGGTCGTTTTTTCCCATTTCAGATTTTCATTGAAAGCCTTCGGGCGGGAAGTAGAGTAATACGTATCGCCAAAAGGATACTGGGCATACTCGTTATTGACTACATACAGAGGAAGATAAGCAAAATCATCACCTATGTTTTGCTGACCGGTAATACCCCAGCCTAAACGCAATTTCAGATCAGACAGGATATTTACATCTTTCAGGAAGTTTTCTTCTTTAATCTTCCATCCCAGTGCCAATGACGGGAATGTACCCCAACGGTTATCTTTGGAGAAACGTGACGAGCCATCCCAACGCATGGTAAAGGTAAACAAGTAACGGTTCAGCAGGGAGTAGTTCAGACGGCCGAAGTAAGAGACCAGTGTATTTCTGGTTGCATAAGCTGTCTGTTCGCGCAATTTGGCGTCATGGGGTTCTTGCGTATAGGAATCCCAGCCCTGACCTTCTTCAAATCCGTTGCGATGGAAGTGCTGTTCTTCACCACCGACCATGATGTCAAAGTCGTTTGCACCCAAAGACTTGATATACTGTACGTATATGTTGTACGAAAGGTTGTATTTATATTGGGTAACGTCGCCATTCCAACCATAATAATTATTGCCGAATGAGTATGGAGAAACAATCGTAGTCTGTGTACCTTCCGCATATTCGCCACCTATGCTTGCGTGCAGACGGAGGTCAGGCAGGAAATGGAATTTATAGTCAACGTCTACATTTCCAACAAAGTCGTTGCTGTTCGCCTTGTCATTTTTGAGTTCCAGTGCAGCCAGCGGATTTTGGGGAGAGTTCGGATTGGACGTGTATTTCCAGTCCGGATTGCTGAAGCCTGTGGTAGAATTTATATTCTGCCAGTAGCCGCCTGTAAACTGGTAAGGGTCTTCGTTAGAATAAACCGGACGGGTAGGGTCGATGGCCAATGCCCCGCCAATAGCGGCACCTGTGTCGGCATAGCGGTTTTTACCGTTCATGAATTTGGCATTGATGTTGAACTTCAGATGATCTTCAAAGAAGGAAGGAGCCAGGTTCACGGAAGCAGTGAAGCGTCGGAAGTTGGATGTTTTCACAATACCGTTATCGTCCGTATAACCTAAAGACACACGGTAAGGCAGGTTCTTGAATCCTCCGTTGATAGAAACATGATGGTCGGTGCTGACAGCAGTACGGAATATCTGATCCTGCCAGTCTGTATTGGCGGTTCCTAAATCTGCCGGTAATTTGTCACCCCATAACTGATTGGCGTAAGCGCGATATTCATCTCCGCTCAATACATCATAGCGCTTTTGAGTTTTGGAGAAGGATACAGAACCGTTATAGCTTACGCTGGGAGCTTGTCCGTTCTTTCCTTTCTTGGTGGTGATAATAATAACACCGTTGGATGCACGCGAACCGTAAATGGCAGTTGCAGAGGCATCTTTCAGTACAGTAAGGGTTTCGATATCCGCAGGGTTGACCATTGACAAACCGTTTGCCATCCCTTTGATACCTTCGTTGTCAATAGCCAGACCGTCAATAACGATCAGCGGGTCATTGCTTGCATTCAATGAAGAACCGCCACGAATACGGATTTGAGCGCCACCGCCCGGTGTACCGTCATTGGAGATCACGCTGACACCGGCTATTTTACCGGATAACATATCCTGAGCATTCGTCGTAATACCTTTACTAAGTTCATCGGGCTTGATAGCCATTACCGAACCGGTCATATCGTTCTTTTTCACCTGACCGTAACCGATGACTACTACTTCGTCCAGTATTTCCGTATCGTCTTTCAGTATTACATTCATTTGTGTGGTTGCCGGAAGTTCCTTTGGCTGGTATCCGATGAATGAAACAACAATTATGTCACCTTGCTTGGCAGACAACTGGAAGTTGCCGTCGAAATCGGTAATCGTTCCGGTGGTAGTGCCTTTCACCACAACATTGGCACCTATAACCGGTTCACCCGTTGTGTCTTTCACTATTCCTTTGACAGTAATTTGCTGAGCAAATGCGTCAATGGACAAGAATATTCCAGCTATAAGCATAAGCAGGACCTTGAACATAAAGTTTCCTTTTTTCATGTTTTTGTCTTTAAAGTTAATTGTAATTTCTCTTATCATTCTCTCTTAAAAATACCTATTGAAAACCTTCTCTTCGTCATTGTTCTTAGTGCTCGAAAACACTCTCTTTTTTACCAAAATGTATATTCTCTATCTTTGTTATTTCTTTTCCTTATTATAATCTTTTCAAACCTTTAGCTTCTGATTTGTCTTTTACCTCTTTGATGCTGATAGCATATCCGCCTCCGTTAGCTGCGTGCAGGTTCAGCTTGCTCTTATTCGTCAGAATACCTTTCTTGATGGTATAAGCCTGCGGGTTCTCTTTCCAGTCGGCATCTTTGGCATCCGCGTAGACGGTAGCGATGTATTGTTTGCCCGGAGTCAGGAAGTCGAATACGAGTTTGGAGGTATGACCGTTTTCACCGGCTGTGCAGCCTACGTACCAGTCGTCCGTACCTTTTGCCTTACGGGCAATTGTGATGTATTCTCCCGGTTCTGCTTCCAGATAGTTCGTTTCGTCCCAGTCGAGAGCTACGTCTTTGATGAACTGGAAAGCGTCCATAAAACGTTCGTAGTTTTCCGGAATGTCGGCAGCCATCTGCAAAGGACTGTACATGGTAACGTATAGTGCCAACTGGCGTGCAATGGTAGAACGTACCTGAGAATTATTTGCCGGATTCATCTTGTTGCAATGCGTTTCGAAGATGCCGGGAGTGTAATCCATCGGACCGCCAACCAGGCGTGTGAAAGGCAGAATCGTTGTATGATATACTTTGTTGCCTCCGAATGATTCATATTCTGTACCGCGGGCGGATTCATTACCGATCAGATTCGGATATGTACGGCAGATACCGGTAGGGCGGGTTGCTTCGTGTGCATTCACCATGATTTTGTAATCGGCGGCTTTCTTCACTGCATACAGGTAGTGATTGTTCATCCATTGTCCGTAGTGATGTTCGCCGCGGGGGATGATGTTGCCTACATAACCGCTCTTTACGGAGTTGTATCCATTGTCTGCCATAAACTGGTAGGCTTTGTCCATGTGGCGTTCGTAGTTGCGTACAGAAGCGGAAGTCTCGTGATGCATCATCATTTTGATTCCTTTGCTGGCTGCATAGCGGTGGATTTCCTTCACATCGAAGTCGGGATAAGGAGTCACGAAATCAAACACATAGTCTTTGCTGTTGCCGAACCAGTCTTCCCAGCCTTCGTTCCAGCCTTCAACCAGTACTGCATCGAATCCGTGAGCGGCTGCAAAGTCAATGTAACGTTTCACGTTGGCTGTGTTGGCAGAATGTTTGCCGTTCGGTTTTGTTTTGGAGTAATCCGTTTCACCGAGTTTTACGCTGGTCAGTTCGTCGGTGTAAGCCCATGAGCCTTTTCCGGTGATCATGTCCCACCATACGCCGATATATTTCACGGGTTTTACCCAAGAAGCGGCATCCGCTATCTTGCATGGTTCGTTCAGGTTGAGAGTGATACGTGAAGCGAGGATATTGCGGGCGTCATCGCTCACGATAATCGTACGCCAAGGTGTGTTGCAGGGAGTCTGCATATACCCTTTGTCTCCTTTGGCATCCGGTGTCAACCAGGATTCGAATACCATATTCTTGTCGTCCAGATTGAGGTGCATACATGAGTAATCAACCAAAGCGGCTTCATGAAGATTGATGTATAAGCCATCATCCGTTTTCATCATCAGTGCAGTTTGTACGCCTGTCTGTGAGAAAGGAGTCTGAGAAGAGTTCGGAGTGATCGCTTCTTTCATCAGCCCTCTGATTTCTGATAAGCGGGAAATGGTGTAGTCATATTCCTGCGTATCATAGTCACCCGGTATCCAGAAAGCGATATGATCGCCGTTCATGCCAAACTGAGAATGCTCTTCCTTGATCACGAAGTAATTGAGTGACTTCTGCTGAGGAAATTCATAACGGAATCCCAGACCGTCATTGAACAGACGGAAACGGATAACGATAGAACGGTCATTCATGGGTTGATACAGGGTGACTGCCAGTTCGTTATAATGATTGCGGATTTCTTTTTCTTCTCCCCAAACCGGTTGCCAGGTTTCATCAAAAGTAGCCGTTTGGGTATCCTTTACTTCGAAGCCGTCGTACAGGTTGGTCTTTGAGTCAAGTTTTGTCAGGTCTCTGCGGTCCACCCAGTCGAAGTCGGTTCTGGTATTATCTTCTTTCTTCAGTTCCAGTCCGAGAGTGCTGGGTTTGATTACCACTTTGTTCTTATACGTCAGTCCATACGTTGGGGCACCTTTTGAGTCTACTTGGAAGGTCATTACCAGATTGTTGTCCGGTGAGGTTAATTTCTGTTGGGCATTCGCAATGAATGAGATGCAAAGGAATGCGATGAGCGATAAAATCTTTCTCTTTTTCATTCTATTTATGGTATTAAATTATAAGCTAACTAATATTTTTACTCCGCTCTGTTCCGGATATTGCAAATATAGCAACCATCTTGAGACTTTGGGTTGTCTAGAATAAAAATACAAGTTTATATTAATGATAATGTTTTGTTTTACAGTAGTTTATTTCTTTTCTGTATTCTGATAAATATAAGTCGAAGTGAACTTATTAAAAGGATAAAAGGTATATTCCACGACTTGGAAGTGTTAATTCATTTCTTAATTCAACCTTTTTCTCTGTCAATAAATCGAAAGCAGATGAGGCAGGAAGTATTTCTTGGTAAGGAACCAGGTCAATGGTCTGTTCCCGGTCGTTTCCATTCAGGAAAACAACGACTGATTTATCACCGTATTTGCGTTCGTAAACGTAGACACCTTTATTCGGTGCGAAATGTTTGAGCTGACCTTTGGCAATGACTTCGTTTCCTTTTCTCCATTGGAGCAGTTTTTGCATAAAGGAGAATGCTTCATTTTGCTGTGGAGTGCGGTTGGCTGCGTCAAAGCAGTTTTTTGTATCGTTCGGCCAGCCTCCGGGGAAGTCGCAGCGGAGCAGGCCGTCTCCATTCGCCTTGTCGGCTGCCATCAGGATTTCAGTTCCATAATATATCTGCGGTATTCCGCGGGTTGTCAGTAAGAATGTCAGGGCTTGCTTGTATCGGTCCAGATTCTTTGTATCTGCTTCCGAACGGTAGAAGCGGGAAGTATCGTGATTGTCGAGGAAGGTCAGCAGGCTCATTGGATGGCTGTAGACGATGTCCTGTGATAGATATTCGTAGAGTCTGAAAAGTCCTCCGTTCCATTCGGTAGTCTCTTCGTCGAAAGCCTTGTTCATCTCTTCCATTAGCGGGAAGTCCATGACAGTCGGGAGATTGCTGTTCTTCGGATAAGCGAGTCTGCTGTCTTTCTGCCAGTAGGAGATGAGTGCATTGTTGCCCAGCCATGTTTCACCTACAATGTTGAACTTGGGATATTCTTCATTGACCGCTTTGCACCAGCGTGCCATCATATCGAAGTCGGCATAAGGGTGTGTATCCTGACGGATGCCGTTGATACCGGCGTATTCAATCCACCATATACTGCTCTGTATCAGATAAGTAGCTACATGACGGTTTCTTTGGTTGAAGTCCGGCATGGTCAGTGTGAACCAACCGTCGATAGCGATTTTCTTTTCGTAATCGGAAGCATACGGGTCCATTTGAGTGGCAGTCTTGAAGCTGGTCTGCACGTAGTTGCCTTCAAAGTTAAACCAGTCTTTGGAGGGCATATCTTTAAACAGATAGTTGTCCGAACCGCAATGGTTGAAGATCATGTCCATTACGACTTTCAGCCCTTTGGCATTAGCTTCCTGAGTAAGTTTGCGGAACTCTTCGTTACTGCCGAAGCGGCGGTCTACCTGATAATAATCGGTAATGGCATAACCGTGATACGATCCTTCTTTCATGTCATTTTCCTGAATCGGGTTGAGCCATATACTGGTGACTCCGAGGTCTGCTATGTAATCCAGATGATTCTCTATTCCTTTCAAATCGCCGCCATGACGTGCGAAAGGCTCATTACGGTCTACATTTCCTTCCAGCATTCCGGGAATGATGTCGTTGGAGGGGTTGCCATTGGCAAAACGGTCCGGCATAATAAGATAAAGCACGTCGCTCGAATCAAAACCTTCTACTGCCGAAGCATTCGGCCGGCGCTGTTTAAGCTCGTAAGGGATTTTTGTCTGCTTTTTGCCTTGTTTCAGGATGATGTCAAAGTTCTGTGGAGCAGCCTTCGAAAGGTCTAAATACAGAACCAGATAATTAGGATTCTCCTGCTTCACCACTTCTTGCAGCGTGATATTATCGGCAGAAAGACTGACGTCTGCGGATGATATGCGGTCACCATATAATAGTATCTGCAATTCGGGATTCTTCATTCCTGCCCACCAAAAGGTCGGGGCTACTTTCTTTATAGTGCTTGCTGCGAATACCTGGTGAAGACCGGGTAATAATAATAGTAAGATAATGAATAATAAATTCCTTTTCATGGTAACTAGATTTTTAAAATTTGTTCGGGGGAACCGATGATGCAAATGTAGGTGAATCGGGTATGCCGTATGGCAGTTAGAAAGAAAATATAAATGATTGTTTTGAATAGGCTGTTGATAATAAGCTTTTTATCGTTATTGCCTCTGTCGAAAAATACAAGTGAAAATGAAAATTGTTATGACGATATTTTTCGTTTTTATTACTATAATCATTATATTTGTCACATCTTAAAAAAGCACCTTATGAGAAATCTAACCTATTATCTTTTGTTTCTTCTTTTTGTTTATCCTCTTTCCTTGTCCGCAAAGCATACGGATATAAATAAGGCGGCCCTTAAAAAACTGGATGACATTATAAGTAAGAAGGAAACTTATCAGATACGGAGAGAAAAAGACATCGCTGATTTAAAAGTACAACTTGCCCATTCCACCGATCCTGCCCGGAATTATGAGTTGTATGCCTCCCTCTTTGGGGCTTACCTGCATTATCAGGCAGATTCGGCGCTTCATTATATTAACCGTCAGATGGAGATATTGCCCCAATTAAATCGTCCGGACCTAGAATATGAGATTGTCATTAACCGTGCTACGGTAATGGGTGTAATGGGCATGTACATCGAAGCTATGGAACAATTGGAGAAGATTGATCCTAAAAAACTGAATGAATGGACTTTGCTTTCTTATTACCAGACCTATCGCGCCTGCTACGGCTGGCTCGCTGATTATACGACAAACAAAACCGAAAAAGAAAAATACCTGAAAAAGACCGATTTGTACAGAGATTCCATTATCGCCGCCATGCCTCCGGAAGAAAATAAAACGATTGTTATGGCGGAACGATGTATCGTGACCGGAAAGGCCGATACGGCTATCGGCATGCTGAACGATGCACTGAAAGATATGGAAGACGAACGTCAGAAAGTATATATCTATTATACCCTTTCCGAAGCATATAGCATGAAGAAAGACGTTGAGAAAGAAGTTTATTATCTGATACTGACTGCTATTGCAGACTTGGAATCTTCCGTCAGGGAGTATGCTTCCTTGCAGAAACTCGCGCATCTGATGTATGAACTAGGGGATATTGACCGTGCCTACAAATATCTGAGTTGTTCGATGGAAGATGCTGTAGCATGTAATGCCCGTTTGCGATTTATGGAAGTGACGGAGTTTTTCCCGATTATTGATAAGGCTTATAAACTGAAAGAAGAGAGAGAACGGGCCGTTTCCCGTGCCATGTTGATTAGTGTCAGTCTGTTGTCGCTGTTTCTCCTCATTGCTATTTTCTATCTGTATCGTTGGATGAAGAAAATATCCGTCATGCGTAGGAATCTAAGTTTGGCCAACAAACAAATGTCTGCGGTCAACAAAGAATTGGAACAGACCGGAAAGATAAAGGAAGTATATATTGCCCGTTATCTGGACAGATGCGTCAATTATTTAGATAAACTGGAAACTTATCGCCGCTCTCTGGCCAAACTTGCCATGTCGTCACGTATCGATGACTTGTTTAAAGCAATTAAGTCCGAACAGTTTATCCGGGACGAGCGGAATGAATTTTATAACGAATTTGATAAGTCATTCCTTAAACTGTTCCCACACTTTATTACTTCTTTCAATAATCTGCTGGTAGAAGAAGCAAGAGTTTATCCAAAATCAGACGAACTGCTGACAACCGAACTCCGGATCTTTGCCCTTATTCGTTTAGGAGTAGTGGATAGTAACAAGATTGCTCATTTTCTGGGTTATTCTTTGGCAACTATCTATAATTACCGGAGCAGAATGCGCAATAAAGCTGCCGGAGATAAAGATCGGTTCGAACAGGATGTAATGAATTTGTAAGTACACTCTAGTCTCTCTTCATGTCTCCAATAGACATAGGTATGATATGACTAATTGATTGTATATGAATGGCTTAGAGTTTCCATGAATTTCCTGCTTTGGAAACTGTCGTTTCCCGGTGTGGGAACGATCGTTTCCTTTAAAGGTAACTCTCGTTTCTCGGTGAGGGAACGCCCGTTTCCTAACGGGAAACATATCAAGAGAAGGGACCCAATGAAAATCATCTATTATAATGATAATATTATTTAGGCACGGATTGCACGAATTTCACGGTCTTTAATTGAATAGAACCGTGTTAATCCGTGAAATCCGTGCCTAAATGAAAATAAATAGTGTTTTGATTACATATTCGTGCAGTCAATTCTTTATTTATATCCGGCAGCTTTAGCTATCCGTTTCGGAATTTCCGTATTGTCAATCTTCTCACCGAACAGTTGAGAACCGGCACCGATAGCAAATACCGGCACATAACCGGCAGAGTGACCGCCGCTTACCCAGCCTACCATAGATATCTGGTCCATTACTTCTTTAGCGCGTGCAGCCATCGGCTCGCTTTTAGAGTACATGCTTTCGGCAAATACCACTTTATTTCTGACAAAGGATTGTTCGAACTCGTCACGCAGCTTCTTTTCCTGTTCCCAGGAAATAGGGAACTGTTTCCAGAAGCCCATTTCTTCACCCAGGAATTCTTTCATGTCTTCCCAAGTCACTTTGTTGCCTTTTGATTTTCTTAGTTCGCTGATACGTCTGGACAATCCGTCAGCAGAATGTTTTTGATATTGCAATGCTTTCAGGTTCAACGCATATTTGCCTGTACCTAGTACGATACCACCGGTTTCGTGGTCGGCCGTAACAACGATCAGTGTTTCTTTCGGATGTTTCTTGTAGAATTCGTAAGCTACTTTGATAGCGTCATCCATGTCCTTTACTTCATTGAATACGGTAGCGGCGTCATTACCGTGGCAAGCCCAGTCAATCTTTCCACCTTCTACCATTAAGAAGAATCCTTTGTTCTTGCCTTTGGTCAGGAAGTCGATTGCGCTTTCTGTGATTTGGGCGAGAGTCAAGTCGTCGCTTTTACGGTCGATAGCATAAGGCAGGCAGGATGGATCTTTGCCTTCTTCCTGTATCAGGATCATTTTGCCGGCATCCTTGCTTTTGGCTTTATAATCGCTGTAGCCACGTGCTACGGTGTAACCTGCTTCTTCGAAAATAGGGAAGATGTTGGGAGCGTCTTTCTTGTCATACGTCTTGTCCGGTTTCAGAAAACCACCGCCTGCATAGAAGTCAAAGTTTGCTTTTGTCAGGTCGACAGCGATTTCATAATTCATATTACGGTCTGCCTGATGAGCGTAGAAAGCGGCAGGAGTGGCGTGGTCTACGCTGACGGAAGTAGTGACACCTACTTTCTTTCCGGCCTTCTTGGCTTTTTCGGCTACGGTTTCAATCGGGTTTTTGTCTTCTCCTACAGAGATGGCACTGTTGTAGGTCTTCTTTCCGGTAGCCAGTGCAGTACCCGCAGCGGCAGAGTCGGTAACAGAGTTTGTCGCGGAGAAAGTGGTTGCCATCGTTGCTACCGGAAATTGGGTGAACAATAAAGGTTCAACGCCGATGCGCCCGTTTTGCAGTTCTGCCTGATACATCTCTGTACCATTTACCTGATTGACTCCCATTCCGTCTCCGATGAAATAGAATACATACTTTGCCTGCTGACCGTTGGCTGCAACGGAAATAAGGACAAAGAGCAGTGTGTAAATCAACTTTTTCATTCTTTTGTATCTTAATATTAGGGTTAGTGATGGACAAAGGTAATAAAAAACGGTGGAAGTGCCGAAGCAAATCCACCGTTTCTTTATGTCATTTGTATGACATTTATGCTTTTACGCGTCCTACGTAAGAACCGTCACGAGTGTCGATTTCAATTGTTTCACCTTCGCTGATGAACAAAGGCACACGTACTGTTGCACCTGATTCTACGGTAGCAGGTTTCAGTGTGTTGGTGGCTGTATCACCTTTCATTCCCGGTTCTGTATAAGTAACCTTCATCTGAACTTTGATCGGCATGTCTGCATAAAGTACAGTTTCGGTAGAAGCGTCAGAAACAACGTCCAGCACTGCACCTTCGAGCAAGAAGTCTACACCATTGATCAGGTCGTGAGCGATGGGGTGTTGGTCAAAAGTTTCCTGGTTCATGAAGATATAGTCTTCTCCTTCTTTATACAGGAATTGGTATGGACGACGTTCAACGCGTACATCTTCCAGTTTTTCACCGATATTGAAACGGCGTTCGAGAACATAACCGCTTACTACGTCTTTCAGCTTGGTACGCATAAATGTGTTACCTTTACCTGGTTTTACATGCAGGAATTCTATACAGAAATAGAGCTTTCCGTCCATACGGATACAAGTTCCGTTTTTGATGTCTTGAGCATTAATCATACTGCTGTTTTTCTTATTATATTATTGTTATTTAATTGTCTTCGTCGTAATTCGAGTGCAAAAGTAATCTAAATCAGTAAAAAACACAAAAACTTTTGAGCAAAAATGACTTATCGCTTGGTTAATTTAAAAAAAGTCTCTATTTTTGCAGCCCGATTACGTAGAATAATAACATAAAAACAAGATACAGTAATGAAAAGAACATTTCAACCCTCTAACAGAAAGAGAAAAAACAAACACGGTTTCCGTGAGAGAATGGCATCGGCTAATGGTCGTAGAGTATTAGCTGCTCGCCGTGCGAAAGGCAGAAAGAAACTGACTGTTTCTGATGAGTACAACGGACAGAAGTGGTAATCATCACTCAGAAACAAAAAAGGCGGAGTTTTAAACTCCGCCTTTTTTGTTTGCTTCTATTTTCATTAAAGTTGGTTATAACTTCCTTTTTATGATAAAAAGTACAGGACTCTTGGCACAGTAGTTAAATAGAGTATTAAATAATGTTTAATGGAATGCTCTTTATCACTTTTTAGTTTTCTTTGTCACAGATCGTAGACGAATATATGCGACGGATGATGGGATGTAGAGAATCCCGAAGTCGCATCATACATATAAGGTTGTTGAAATCTATAGGTGTGGGGAATATAGTTGCAACAATTGTGGTGATGACAGGTGTCCTTGCATTTATGCAGGGACATTTTCATTGCCCACTATTCCGAAATTCAACTAATTTGTAGTATCTTTGGCGCGGATTAACAGCAAAGCGTATGACAATCAAAGAATTCTTTTCTTTTAAAACAAATAAATATTTCTGGGTGAATATCCTTGTCATGATTGTGGCAGTGGTGCTGATCGTGTTCGGCGTGATGAAATGGCTGGATGTTTATACTCGTCACGGTGAGGCGGTGGTTGTGCCCGATGTAAAAGGGATGACTGTGGATGAAGCCTCAAAAATGTTCCGCAATCACGGGCTGGTATGTGTCGTATCCGATTCCACTTATGTGAAGAATAAGGCAGCCGGTATCGTGCTTGACGCCAATCCCGGAGCCGGACAAAAAGTAAAAGAAGGCCGCACCATTTACCTGACTATCAATACGCTGAGTATTCCTTTGCGTGCTGTCCCCGATGTGGCGGACAACAGTTCTCTGCGCCAGGCACAGGCGAAAGTGCTTGCTGCCGGATTCAAGTTGACCGAGATTCAACTGATGCATGGTGAGAAGGACTGGGTGTACGGCATTAAATATCAGGGACGTTCATTGGAAGCAGGAGATAAAGTACCTTTGGGAGCTGCGCTGACCCTGATGGTAGGAAACGGAGAAAACGAACCGTTGGAAAGCGACTCCATAGAAAATGCTGAAGGAGCAGATGAACCTGTTTCCTCAGAATCCCCTTCAAGTCAGGATGATAGCTGGTTTTAATTGATAAATAACGAAACAGACTCACATGATCGAGGAAGAACTTCCGGATGAACTGGAAAATGATTTGGATGATATAGAACCTGTCGGTGATGAATCCCAGCTTTACGAACATTTTCGGGTGGTTGTAGACAAGGGGCAGGCGATGGTCAGAGTCGACAAATATCTGTTCGAACGTATTGTCAATGCTTCGCGCAACCGCATTCAGAAGGCTGCCGAAGATGGATTTGTCATGGCTAACGGTAAGCCGGTGAAGAGCAGCTACAAGGTAAAGCCGCTCGATGTCATTACCGTCATGATGGACCGCCCTCGTTACGAAAACGAGATTATTCCCGAAAATATCCCCCTTAATATCGTTTACGAAGATCCATATGTAATGGTAGTGAACAAGCCTGCGGGACTGGTGGTACATCCGGGACACGGAAACTATCACGGTACGCTTGTCAATGCACTGGCATGGCACATGAAAGATATTCCCGAATATGATGCCAATGACCCGCACGTCGGCCTGGTCCACCGGATTGATAAAGATACGTCCGGTCTGCTGGTGATTGCCAAGACACCGGATGCCAAGACCAACCTCGGAATACAATTCTTTAATAAGACGACCAAACGCAGATACCGTGCCCTTGTCTGGGGAAATGTGGAACAGGATGAAGGCACGATCGTAGGCAGTATCGCCCGTAATCCGAAAGACCGGATGCAGATGGCGGTTATGTCCGACCCGACGATGGGCAAACACGCGGTCACTCATTATCGGGTGCTCGAACGGCTGGGATATGTCACGCTGGTAGAGTGCATACTCGAAACCGGACGTACTCATCAGATTCGTGTCCACATGAAACATATCGGGCATGTACTTTTCAATGACGAACGCTATGGCGGTCACGAAATACTGAAAGGTACTCACTTTAGTAAATACAAACAATTTGTAAATAATTGCTTTGACACTTGTCCCCGGCAGGCTCTGCATGCCATGACATTGGGGTTCGTACATCCCGTCACAGGCGAAGAGATGTACTTTACTTCCGAACTTCCGGATGACATGACCCAGCTTATCGAGAAGTGGAGAGGCTATATAAGTAACAGAGAAATAGAATGAAACGCACAATTGCTATCGTAGCCGGAGGTGACACCTCCGAATTTCATGTATCCCTGCGTAGTGCACAGGGAATATATTCCTTCATAGATAAGGAAAAGTACACACTGTACATTGTCGAGATGCAGGGGACCCGTTGGGAAGTACAATTGCCGGATGGTGCAAAAGCACCGGTAGACCGCAACGATTTCAGCTTTATGCTGGGAACGGAAAAGATTAAGTTTGACTTTGCCTATATTACCATTCACGGTACTCCGGGCGAAGACGGCCGTCTTCAAGGATACTTTGACATGATGCACATACCGTATTCTTGTTGCGGAGTGCTGGCTGCGGCGATCACCTATGACAAGTTTACCTGCAACCAATATCTGAAAGCCTTCGGAGTGCGTATTGCAGAATCGTTGCTGCTGCGTCAGGGACAATCGGTTTCCGACGAAGATGTGATGGAAAAGATCGGTTTGCCTTGTTTCATCAAGCCGAGTCTGGGCGGTTCGAGCTTCGGCGTAACAAAGGTTAAGACGAAAGAACAAATACAGCCGGCCATTGTTAAGGCCTTTGAAGAAGCCCAGGAAGTGCTCGTAGAAGCATTCATGGAAGGAACGGAGCTAACCTGCGGCTGCTATAAAACCAAAGACAAGACCGTCATCTTCCCGCCTACGGAAGTGGTGACACATAATGAGTTCTTTGATTATGATGCAAAATACAATGGTCAGGTAGACGAGATTACTCCTGCACGCATCTCGGACGAACTGACGAATCGCGTGCAAATGCTGACCTCGGCCATTTATGACATATTGGGCTGTTCCGGTATCATCCGTGTGGATTATATTGTGACTGCCGGCGAAAAGATCAATCTGCTGGAAGTGAATACAACTCCGGGGATGACCACTACAAGCTTTATTCCCCAGCAAGTGCGTGCTGCCGGACTGGATATAAAGGATGTGATGACTGATATAATAGAAAATAAATTTTAAGTAATAGGTAACAGGTAATAAGTAACAGGTAATAAGTAATAGATATTAAATATTAAATTTGTGTGGGCATAGCGCCGCCTATTACCTATTACTTATCACTTATTACCTATTACCTGCCTCTAAACTTCATAGCTTATGAATACTACAGAGTTTGATGAGATTCGTCCTTACAATGATGAGGAACTTCCTCAAATCTTTGAGGAGCTGATTGCTGATCCTGCTTTTCAGAAGGCGGCTACTGATGCGATACCGAACGTCCCTTTTGAACTTTTGGCGCAGAAAATACGCGCATGTAAGAGCAAGCTGGATTTTCAGGAAACATTCTGTTATGGTATTTTATGGAAAATAGCAGCGGACCATACGGATGGGCTGACTCTGGATCATACGGCTGTGCCGGATAAGAGTAAGGCTTATACATATGTCTCCAATCATCGGGATATTATATTGGATTCGGGCTTCCTCTCTATCTTGCTGATCGATCAGGGGATGGATACGGTTGAGATAGCGATTGGCGACAATCTGCTGGTTTATCCGTGGATCAAGAAGCTGGTGCGTGTCAACAAGTCGTTTATTGTACAACGGGCGCTGACTATGCGGCAGATGCTGGAATCTTCGGCACGGATGTCCCGTTATATGCATTATACCATTAATGAGAAGAAGCAGTCCATCTGGATTGCCCAACGCGAAGGACGTGCCAAAGACTCGAACGACCGTACTCAGGACAGCGTGCTGAAGATGCTGGCGATGGGGGGTGAAGGCGACTTGATCGACCGTCTGATGGAGATGAATATCGCTCCTCTTGCCATTTCGTACGAATATGACCCCTGTGACTTCCTGAAAGCGCAGGAGTTTCAGTTGAAAAGAGATATAGAAGGGTATAAGAAAACCACTCAGGACGATTTGATCAGTATGCAGACCGGTCTTTTCGGATACAAAGGGAAAGTGCATTTTCAGACGGCTCCTTGTATTAATGACAGGTTGGCACAGCTGGACCGTTCATTGCCGAAGCAGGAACTGTTCTCCAGTATATCTGCCTGCATCGACCAGAGGATTCATAGTAACTACCGGATCTATTCGGGTAATTACGTTGCCTATGACTTGTTGAAGGGTACATCCGAGTTTGCCGGTCATTACACTCCCGAAGAGAAACAACGATTCGTTACCTATATCGAGCAACAACTGGGCAAAATAAAGATTCCGAATAAAGACGAAGACTTTTTGCGTGGAAAATTGTTATTAATGTATGCCAATCCGTTGGTGAACTATTTAGCTGCTTGCCAATGAATAAAGTAAAGTTACATACACTCTGGCTTTTGGGAATGCTTTTCCTGATGACTGCCTGCGGGGATGATGATGATTACTATTATCCTTCTGTGAAGTTGGAATTTGTCACAGTGAAGGCTGGGGCGGATGGTCTGATACAGAGTCTGCTTCCTGACAAGGGAGAGCTGTTGACTGTTGCGAAAGACCGTACCGGATCAACCATTTCTCCAAACTCGGCCAGGCGTGTGATCAGTAACTATGAAGTAAATTCGGAGGATGCTACGGCTGTCATATACTCATTGCAGTCGGTGGTGACACCGGAGCCAAAGGGGGCTGACGATCCGGCTTTTGAAGGCGGACTGAAGTATGATCCGGTAGATGTGACCAGCATTTGGCTGGGACGTGACTATTTGAATATGATTCTGAACGTGAAGATCAATATCAATAGTGGCAAACAGCACGTGTTTGGTATGATAGAAGAGAGCGTAGAGTCGGAGGGGGATGAGACAGTCGTAACCTTGTCTCTGTTTCATGATGCGAATGGGGATGAGGAGAACTATAATCGTCGTGCCTACATTTCCGTTCCTCTGACGAAATATGTGGATGAAGAAAATCCTCATCAAGCCATAAGGGTAAAATTCAAGTATCATACTACCAATAAAAGTGGTGTGGTGGTAGAATCAAGCAAGTATTGTGATCCGGGATTTGAATATGTTCCGGGCGTGAACTGATTAAGATAGTACATATGTTTAAAATGAATCAATTAGTCGTGGGATTATTTTTATTTCTCTCTTCTCTTTTCTCCTGTCAGCAGAAAGGAGACTTTAAAACGGTGAATGTAGAGGATTTCGATTCTATCATTCAGGATGAAGAAGTGCAGCGTCTGGATGTTCGGACACTGGCTGAATATTCAGAAGGACATATTGCAAAAACGATCAATATAAATGTGATGGATGACTCTTTTGCCTCGATGGCGGATTCATTGTTGCAAAAGAACAAACCGGTTGCGTTGTATTGCCGTAGCGGTAAACGGAGCAAGAAAGCTGCTGCGATCCTTAGTGAAAAAGGATATAAGGTTGTGGAGCTTGGTAAAGGATTCAATGCCTGGCAGGCGGCAGGAAAGGAGATAGAATACTAAGGTTGTTGTACGGCTTTTTACTGTCTATTCTAGAATAAATGGTTACGCTCTACATGAAATTCTGAAGGGATGCAATCGTTATCGTGCTAGTATACAATCAAATATATGTTGCTATATTCTCAATGTATTCTCATGCTTATGAGAAAAATTTCTCAAAGGCATGAGAATCTTTTCTCATAGGTGCGAGAATAAAAGTAAGGTTTCATTCACAGATGTTCCGTTTACTCCAATCCCTCAATCAATCTCTTCAAAACCACCGTAGCCGAGATTTCACGGTTGGCAGCTTCGGGGATAACGATAGACTGGGGACTTTCGATTACATCATCCGTAACGATCATATTTCTGCGAACAGGCAGGCAGTGCATAAAGAAAGCATTGTTGGTTACTGCCATCTGTCGGTCGCTGACTGTCCATTCACGGTCTTTGCTTAATATCTGGCCGTAATTGTCGCCTGTATAGGCAGCCCAGTTCTTGGCGTATATAAAGTCTGCTCCTTCGAAAGCCTTCATCTGATCATATTCTACCTTGGCATTTCCTACGAATTGAGGTGCCAGCTCATATCCTTCCGGGTGAGTGATAACGAAATCATAGTCAGTGGCATTCATCCACTCTGCAAAGGAGTTGGGAACAGCCTGTGGCAATGGACGGGGATGTGGCGCCCAAGTCATTACGACTTTGGGACGTGCCGTCTTTTTATATTCCTCAATGGTGATTAAATCGGCAAAGCTCTGCAATGGGTGGCGGGTAGCTGCCTCCATCGAGAAGACAGGACGTCCGGAATATTGGATAAATTGATTCAGAATAGTCTCCTGATAGTCAAAATCACGATCTTCGAAACGGGCAAAGGAACGTACTCCGATGATGTCACAATAACAACCCATCACAGGAATCGCTTCCAGCAGATGTTCCGGTTTGTCACCATCCATGATGACGCCACGTTCTGTTTCCAGTTTCCATGCACCTTGGTTGATGTCCAGCACCATTACATTCATTCCCAGATTAAGAGCAGCTTTCTGTGTGCTGAGGCGGGTACGGAGGCTGGAATTAAAGAAGATCATCATCAATGTCTTGTTTCGTCCCAACTCTACATATTTGAAGCGGTCTTTTTGAATTTCAAATGCTTCTGCAAGGGCTGATTTTAAATCGCCGATGTCCTGTACACAAGTAAATTTCTTCATTTTATCTATCATTAATCGTTATTGTCCAATTGATCATTTGTCGTTTCCTCACTTTACCATCTGGTCTGTCCGTCGCCTTCGATCACCCATTTGTAGGAAGTGATTTCCTCCAGTCCCATCGGACCGCGGGCATGCAGCTTTTGAGTACTGATGCCGATTTCGGCTCCCAGGCCGAATTGTGCACCGTCGGTGAAAGCGGTAGATACGTTGGTATATACGCATGCCGCATCTACTATCTTAGTAAACAAGGCGGCACGCTCTTTGTTTTCGGTCACGATACATTCGCTGTGCCTTGAACTGTTTTCCTGTATATGCCCCAGTGCGTCTTCAAAACTTTTCACCGTTTTGACAGCCATCTTATAATCCAGAAACTCTGTTCCGAAGCTTTCCGGGGTGGCAGGTTGCAGCAATTCAGCCGGATAATGTCCTTCCAGTGCCTGATAAGCCTGTGTATCTGCATAGATAGTAACCTTGCTTTCTTTCAGTTGATCGCAGAGCGCAGATAAATCCCCCAGACGTTTCTCATGAATGATGGTGCAGTCGAGCGCATTGCAGACACTGACACGGCGTGTCTTGGCATTATGGATAATATCCGCTCCTTTCCGGGTATCTCCGAACTCATCAAAATAAGTATGGCAGATACCTGCTCCTGTTTCAATGACAGGAATCCGTGCATTCTCGCGCACGAAATTTATCAGATTGCTGCTTCCTCTCGGAATAATCAGGTCTACATAGCCTGTCGCATTCAGTAATGCTGCCGTAGCCTCTCTGTCAGCCGGGAGCAGTTCTACTATATGCGGATTGACATGAAACTTTTCGAGTACCTTGTGAATGACACTGATGATGGCACGGTTGGAATCGTCCGCATCACTTCCACCTTTCAGGATACAGGCATTTCCGCTTTTCAAGCAAAGGGAAAAAACGTCGAAGCTGACATTAGGACGCGCTTCATAGATGATGCCTATTACTCCGAAGGGGACACTGACTTTGGTCAGCTTCATTCCATTGGGGCGGGAGGTTTCCTTTAAAATCCTTCCCAGCGGGGAGGGGAGAGTGGCTACATTACGTGTGTCGGCAGCGATGCCTTTCAGCCTCTCTTCCGTCAGTTTTAACCGGTCGTACTTCGGGTTACTCTTGTCCATCCGTGCCAGGTCCTTTTCATTTTCTGACAGGATAAAGGGTGTTTCGGCAATGGCAGCATCAGCGACCGCGTTCAGTATCTGATTGATGGTGTCGTCGCTCAGCAATGCCAATTCCCGGCTGGCAGCTTGTACAGCAGCGAAAGTTCCGTTTAAATTTGTAGTCATTTGCTCCTTTTTACGTTTTATGTTTTTTATTCGATATACAGATAGTCGTAATGTACTACAGGCTTTTTGCCATGTTTGCCCATTGCTTCCCTGGCCTGTGCGGAGTCGCAGTTCGCTTTTCCTACACCAACCTGATTGCCCTGGAAGTCCATGATGCGTACAATATCGTCTTTCTCAAATTCGCCTTCGATGTGGGTGATTCCGACCGGAAGAATGCTGGCTGCCTTCTCCGAGCTGAGTATATCCGTGGCACATTCGTTAATATGGATTTCCCCTTTGGCGAATCCTTCGCTGTGGGCAATCCATTTCTTTACACTGGATACCGCCTCGGTGGAAGGGATAAAGCGCGTGCAAACCGTATCGTCCGGTTGTTGCAACAAGTCTACGAGAATATTATCCCGTTTTCCGTTGGCGATAATGACTGTAATCCCTTCGTCGGCTACCTTGCGGGCGATATTCGTTTTTGTCAGCATACCGCCACGACCGAAGCTCGATTTGGTAGCCTGGATATAGTTGGATAAATCCTTTCCGTGCTCGATTTCACGAATGACAGCGGAGGCAGGATCGGAGGGTGAACCGTTGTAGATTCCGTCTATGTTACTCAGGATAATCAGTGCCTGCGCGTCCATCATGGAAGCGATTAGCCCGGAAAGTTCGTCATTGTCCGTGAACATAAGCTCGCTGACCGAAATCGTATCATTCTCATTGACGATGGGGATGACGCCGTTTTCGAGCATCACCGTCATGCAGTTCTTCTGATTCAGATAATGGCGGCGGGTACTGAAGTTCTCTTTGGTAGTCAGTACCTGACCTACCGCAATGCCGTGTTCACGGAAAAGCTCGTAGTAGCGGTTTATTAATTTGGCCTGTCCTACGGCGGAGAATAACTGGCGCTGGTCTACACTGTCGAGCTTTTTCTGCGGGTGTATTTCGCTGCGTCCCGAAGCGACAGCTCCCGAAGAAATAAGAATAATCTCTACTCCGGATTTATTTAATTCTGCTATCTGGTCAACGAGTGCCGACATACGGGTGACGTCCAATGTACCGTCACGGCGTGCCAATACGTTACTGCCTACTTTTACTGCTATTCGTGTAAACTCTTGTTTCATCCTTACTAACGATTTGAAAGCACAAATATAGAGCTTTTTGTCGATATGTTACAAAAACAGGCTGAAAAGAATTATCTTTGCAGCCTGACAGATAAAAGAAAAACAATGAAACATACGAATCCCCAAGTAGAACAAATGACCTCCTTTATCGTGATGGATGTATTGGAGCGTGCAAATGAATTACAGAAACAAGGTGTGGACGTTATCCACCTGGAAGTCGGTGAGCCGGACTTTGACGTTCCGGCTTGTGTGGCGGAAGCTGCTAAAGCTGCCTACGACCGGCATCTCACACATTACACTCACTCTTTGGGGGACCCGGAACTGCGTCGTGAAATAGCCGCTTTTTATCAACGTGAATATGGAGTCACCGTCGATCCGGATTGTATTGTCGTCACTTCCGGTTCTTCTCCCTCTATCCTTCTGGTCTTGATGTTGCTTTGCAACTCGGACAGTGAAGTGATTCTGTCCAATCCGGGATATGCGTGTTATCGTAACTTCGTGTTGGCTGCCCAGGCAAAACCTGTCTTGGTGCCTCTGTCCGAAGAGAATGGTTTGCAATATGATATAGAAGCGATCCGTAAGTGTGTCACTCCGCATACGGCTGGTATTTTTATTAATTCGCCGATGAATCCGACGGGTATGCTGTTGGATGAGAGTTTCCTGAAAAGTGTGGCATCTTTGGGCGTTCCTATTATTTCGGATGAGATCTATCACGGACTGGTATACGAGGGACGTGCGCATAGTATTCTGGAATATACGGATAAGGCTTTTGTCCTGAACGGATTTTCCAAACGGTTTGCGATGACAGGGCTGCGCTTAGGTTATCTGATAGCACCGAAATCCTGTATGCGTTCTTTGCAGAAGTTGCAGCAGAATCTGTTTATCTGTGCGTCCAGCATCGCCCAGGAAGCAGGAATTGCCGCATTGCGACAGGCTGACTCGGATGTGGAACGGATGAAACAGATCTATGATGAACGCCGCCGGTATATGATCAGCCGCCTTCGGGAAATGGGATTCGAGATCAAAGTTGAGCCTCAGGGTGCCTTTTATATTTTCGCTGATGCACGTAAGTTCACTACCGACTCTTATCGCTTTGCATTCGATGTTCTCGAAAATGCGCATGTCGGCATCACTCCCGGTATAGACTTTGGAACGGGAGGCGAAGGATATGTTCGTTTCTCCTATGCGAATTCGCTGGAGAATATCCGGGAAGGACTGGACCGTATCAGTCAGTATCTTTCTCGTTGCGGCTTCTGATCAGTTCAGTAGCGGCTTCGTACTGGTCTTCAGTGACCAGAACAGATACAGATGGAGCAATATAGGGGGCTAATGTCCCCATGATACCATCTTTAATGACGCAGCGGATGTCATTACTTTCCAACAATCCCTTGATAATTTCTGCTTCCCATGGCGAACCGGAGAATACTTCTATGGCCTTGCTATAATCTTCTTCTTTCATAATCTTATGCTATTTGAGGTTATGTATACAAATATAACAAAAAAGAAGGAAAGATTGATCAGCTTTCCCATATTTATTCGAGAGAAATTCTTTTTACGTCGATTTGCTGGTTCAGGAAGGAAGAGGCCGATTCGATAAACTTCTCTTCCGCCTCTGTGGTGTAAAACAGACAGCTGCCGTTTTGGGTACACTTGGCATTCATTTCCGGGTGTCTGCTCAGGTAGTCCTTCAGACTTTCGGCTACATATTCTCCTTGTGCGACAATGCGGATATGCTTCGGAGTATATTCTTGTATCTTAGGGAGCAAGATAGGATAATGCGTACAGCCCAGAATCATCGTGTCAATTTCGGGATCTTTGGATAGCAGCTGGTCAATGTATTTCCGGATGAAATAATCAGCCCCTTCGTTCTGTGATTCATTATTTTCCACTAGCGGTACCCACATGGGGCATGCCATTCCGCTCACTTGAATATCCGGGAATAGCTTATGTATCTCCAATGGATACGATTCGGACTTGATGGTACCTGCTGTTGCCAGTACTCCGATATGACGGCTTTGAGTAATGTCGCCTATACACTCAACGGTAGGGCGGATAACTCCGAGTACACGGCGTTCAGGGTCAATGCCGGGCAAGTCATTCATTTGTATGCTGCGCAATGCTTTGGCAGAGGCTGTATTGCAGGCCAAGATAACGAGATGACATCCCATCTCAAACAATTTATTGACTGCCTGCAAAGTGAATTCGTACACGATTTCAAAAGAACGTGTGCCGTAAGGAGTGCGTGCATTGTCTCCCAGATAGACATAATCATATTCCGGCAGTGCCTCTCTTATCTTGTTGAGGATAGTCAGCCCACCGTATCCGGAATCGAAAACTCCGATTGGTCCGGGTGTATGAGATAGATGTTGCTTCATGACGAGTGCGGTTTTATATACGCAAAGTTACATGAAAAAAGGGAAAGAGAAAGAAGTATGATCTTCTTTTCTCTTTCCCTTTCGGTATTTTATAGCTTATAGCTTCTTATTTGATGCCGAGCTGTGTCTTTACCTTAGGAGTCAGATTAATACTTTGTGACTCATTAACGTAAGCAACCGGTGTTCTTGCAAGGTCGAAGATGTAGATTACGCCTTCGGCAGCACCTACAGCTTTAATTGCGTCGTCCAACTTTTTGTAGATAGGAGCCATTGCGTCAGCCTGAGCTTTTTGCATCTGCTGTTGAGCTTCCTGTTGGAACTGCTCTTGTCTTTGCATCATATCCTGCAGTTCTTTTTGTCTTCTCTCAGCGATGTTAGCAGGAAGAGAGTCCTTAGCGATAGCTTGCTGGAATTCCTGATATTTCTTGTTGAATTCTTCCTGAGTTCTTTGTAATTCGCTGGTCAGTTGTTTGTCTAGTGCTTCAATATCAGATTGTGCCTTAGCAAATTCAGGCATTGCTGAAACGATTTCTTGGGCATTAATATGACCGAATTTCAGATTTTGTGCAAATACACCCATTGGGAGTGCAAGCATCAATACAAGTGCAATTTTTTTTAGCATAGTTCTATAATTTATTTGAATGATTTTTAGTTATTTTCGATGCAAATGTATGAAATTAATTTGAATATCCTAATTTTCTCAGCACTTCATCACTAATATCAATACGTGGATTGGCAAAAATGATGCCTGCAGCAGAGGCTCTGTCGAGTACAAGGTCGTATCCGTGTAGTTGCGACAGTTCCTTTACGGCACCATATATTTCATCCTGAATAGGATTAATCAGCTTCTCCTGCATCTTAGCCAGTTCGCCTTCCGGACCGAAGTATTTGCGCTTCAGTTCGGCAGCGGATTTCTCTTTCGCTACAATCTCATCTTCCTTCTTAGTCTTCTGAGCCGCAGAGAGAGTAGAGGACTGAGCTTGATAGTCCTGGAACATCTTCTGTGCTTCCTTGGCAATTACCTCCACTTCGCTTTGATATTTCTTCGTAGCTTCCTGCAATTGCTCATTAGCGCTTTGATATGCCGGAATATTTTTCAGAATATATTCCGTATCGATCAATGCAAATTTTTGTGCACTAGCTGCCATACTGATGGCAAACAGTAACATAATGGATAGAATAGACTTTCTCATAATGTTCAGTTTATAAGTATAATATAATTATTTGTGTTTGAGATTCCTAGAAATCTCAAACACAAATATACATGATTTTAATTAATAGCGTTTTGATTATATTTGTTTTTTAATAAGTATTAGTCCATTTGGTTTCATTTTCACCCGATATTGTTTGAGAAATTGACCCTGAGATGGTAATGTACCAAACATGTCTAGTTAGTTGGGAAGTATAAGCAACTTTTGCCACTGGTATTTCTAAGTTCCATTGTCTATTCTTGTATTCTCGTTTGCCAATGGTAAAATGAGTAATCGGTGGTGCAATGCCAAATATACTAGCTCCGCAATCTATATTCATAGATATGTCTCTAGGTTCACTCGCTTCTTTCCAGCTTCCACGCCCTCTATACTCTAATTTAACCATAAAGCCCAACACTTCAGAAACAATATTGTTTACTCTGGCTTGATATGATTTAAGTTCATTTACATAATTAAATTTATATTTGGAGGATGCGCGCTTAAAATTGTATTGATGACTGAAGCCTATTGTACGGAATTCTAAATCACCAGATTGCATTCTTGTCTGCACCTCATTTTCGATAGGGGCAACATTAGTTTCACCACATAAAATGGGTGGAAATAGTCCTTTCTTATTTATAGCTGTTAAATATATTTTTCCATTATCATATTTTAAAATAGAATCGTTTATTGCTACTTCAAGTTCTTTATTAAAAAGCGCTTGAAATGCTTTCGGCATAGATAACATGATTGTATCCGTACAAGAATCTGCGTTTTTCAATAATGAATTTGATGTTCTAGAAACGCTCCATGCCAGTTGTTCATCATAGTCTTTGGTTAACAATGAATCATAACATGCAAAAAAATGCTCTGTGTTATTGAAATGTATCGCATTATGATCTGATTCTAACAGCATATTTTCATTCTTTTGAATTTCAGCTCCAGTTTTAGGATCATTAAATTCCTCTTGGGCACATGCACTAAATAGTGTTATGATCCCTAATAATAAATAGTTTGTTTTCATAATAAATTAGTTTTGAATGTGGTTATAAATTAAAATCATGCTCATTTGGTGTTAGAATTCTTGTCCTAAAATAAAGTGGAATTGACTTCCGCCGTAGTCTTTGGTACTGCCTATTCTGTCGAAACCATAACCCCAGTCGATACCCATCATACCAATCATCGGCAAGAAGATACGAACACCGACACCGGCAGAACGTTTCAAATCAAACGGATTGAATTTAGAGATATCATGCCAAGCATTACCGGCTTCCAGGAAACCTAACACATAAATGTTAGTACTTGTTTCCAGCATCAACGGATATCTTAATTCGATACCAAGACGGGCGTAAGCATATCCTTCTTCTCCATACGGTGTCAATGAACTGTTTTCATAACCACGCAAGGCGATACTTTCCGTTGCATAGCTTGAGTAACCTGTCATACCGTCACCACCTACGTCGAATGTACCGAACGGTGATTTCTTGTATTTATTATAGTGACCTAACAAACCGAACTCTGTACGTGTCATCAATACCAGACACTTAGGATGTGCTATATAATCCATCAACGGAGTATATGTTTTGGCTTTAAATTTCCATTTGTGGTACTCAACCCATCTATGAAGTTTATTCATATTATCCTGAGTGATGCCTCTGTCGCTTTCGGGATTATAGAAATAACCTTTATAGTCTTTACCATCAAACAATGAGTACGGAGGAGTAAGCTGAACTGACAGCGAGAAGTCCGAACCTGTACGTGGGAAGATCGGGTTGTCAATAGAGTTACGTGCCAAAGTTAGTGAAAGGCTGAGGTCATTACATTTACCGTTGGTTACCGGGAAATACTGCCAGTCTTTCAGGTTGTAGCGTTGGTAAGCCAGCTCTGCAGACAAAGTAAAGTAGTCATCCGGCCATTTCAGACGCTTACCCCAACCCAGAGAAAGTCCCCACATCTTGATAGACTTGTCGGGGTCATAGTAGTTCTCATAGTTGTTGTAGTTACCGTAGTTGTATGAGCCGTAGCCACCATAGCCTGCATAATAACTATTGTAATAGTTGTTGAAATAGCTTGAGTTGTAGTAACGGCTGCTGATGTCAGTCTGAACTGAGAAGAAAGCCGATACGGAAAGTGAGTTCGGACGTTTTCCTCCAAACCAGGGATCGAAGAATGAGATACTATATGACTGATAGTATTTAGCATTCGTCTGACCGCTGATGGTCAATGTCTGTCCGTCACCTTGCGGCAGGATACCACGGTAGTTTTCACCCGGACGCAGCAAGTTGGCAACAGAGAAGTTGGTAAATTTCAGACTCAGCTTACCGATGATACCTGTTTGTCCCCAACCGGCAGAGAATTCTACCTGGTCATTGGCTTTAGATGTCAAAGGCAGACCTATATCAACTGTTCCGTTTACAGGGTCCGGCTGAATATCCGGTTGCAGTTTTTCAGGGTCAAAGTGTCCCATCTGCTGGATTTCACGTAATGAACGCATCAGGTCATCCTTGCTGAACAACTGTCCCGGACGAATACGAAGCTCACGACGAACTACGTTTTCGTACAGACGGTCGTTACCGCTGATGTTGATCTTATTAATCGTAGCCTGACGGCCTTCATAGATTCTCATTTCGAGGTCGATGGAGTCACCGACGATATTTACTTCTACCGGATCAAGATTGTAGAACAAATAACCGTTATTGTAATATAAGTTACCGATTGCGTCGTCATCTGTAGAGGTACGTTCTCCCAGCAACTTCTGGTTGTAAACATCACCCTTCTTCATGCGGAGCAGGAAGTTCAGCTGTTCTGAAGGATACAGTGTGTTACCTACCCATGTTACATTACGAAGGTAATATTTCTGACCTTCGTCTATATCCATATATACATCTACCGTCTTTGCATCGTACTGTGCTACACTGTCTTTTACGATCATTGCGTCACGATATCCCAGCTCGTTATACTTATCTATGATCAGCTGCTTATCTGCTTCAAAGTTTTCCGGAACAAATTTCTTGGTGCGGAACAGATTCAGAAGTTTGCCTTTTTCATTGGTCTTCTTCATCACTTTCTTCAGCTTGGATGTTTTGATAGCCGAGTTTCCGGTGATATGGATAGCGTGCACTTTAATCTTTTCCTTCTTGTCGATATCAATGTCAACAATCACCTGATTTTCGTTAGATGGATCGTCCTTTTGCGCGATAATCACTTCCGCATTCTTAAAGCCTTTATCATCAAAATAACGTTTGATCAATGTCTTTGCACGGTCAACGGTATTCGGAGTGATCTGCATACCTTTTACCATACCCAGCTTGTTTTCAAGGTCTGTACGTTCCGACTTTTTCACGCCATGATAGCGCACATCCGCAATACGGGGACGCTGTGTCAGACTGATTTTTAACCAAATCTTGTTGCCTTCTATCTTTTCGGCAGTAATCTGTACGTTAGAGAACAAACCATGTTTCCAGTAGCGCTTGATTGCTCCGGTAATCTCATCACCCGGCACGGTAATCGTCTGTCCAACGGACAGTCCGGATAATCCGATTAACACATAGTCTTCATAATTCTTCACGCCTTCAACCTTGATGTCTGCTATCTCATACTTTTTAGGCGTTCCTGAGTATAAGATGACTGGCTTAGAGTCTTCGTCAGTGTTGGTATTCTGCGTAAAGCCCGTGGCTGCAAAGCAGAACAGGCAGATAAACGTTACGAATATAAAGGAAATACGATAATGCATTTATGTTATAATTTGATGTTTCGAATTATGTTAGCTGATTTGTTCACTTGTTTTGCCGAACCGGCGCTCTCTTTGCTGATACTCATAAATGGCTTTGCAGAATTCTTCTTTATCGAAGTCCGGCCAGAATGTATCACAAAAATAAAGCTCCGAATAAGCACATTGCCATAGCAGGTAGTTACTTAGTCGGATTTCTCCTCCCGTGCGGATCAGTAAATCCGGGTCGGGCATAAAGTTTGTGGTCAGATGAGCAGTTATGTATTCATCTGTTATTTGTTCAGGAGATATTTCTCCCGTTTTCGCAAGCGTTGCAATCTGTCGGACTGCTTCAGTCATTTCCCAGCGGGAAGAGTAGCTGAGTGCCAGTACCAGACAGGTTCCTGTATTATTAGCTGTGTGTTCTATACATCTTGACAGACCTTCCTGTACTTCAGCAGGTAATTTCTTTATATCGCCAATAATGCGGAAACGAATATTGTTCTTCATCAGCGTTTCTTCTTCGATAGAATCCAGCAATAGATTCATCAAAGCTGTTACTTCTTCCTGCGGACGATTCCAGTTCTCAGTGGAGAAGGTATATAAAGTCAGATATTTGACCCCCAGACGTGCAGCATCCTCGATAATTTTATGTACCGTTTCTGCGCCTGCCTGGTGACCGTAAGTTCGTTCTTTTCCCCGCTGTTTAGCCCATCTCCCATTCCCATCCATAATGATGGCTATGTGCTGGGGAATCCGATTTTTGTCTATTTTCTCTATATAGGACATGTTTTGATTATAAGGTTCGTATTTAACTACTTCTTATTATTGTATTAGAAATCCGAGTTTATTAACTCTACCACGCCAGATTTTGTCAATACCTTGACCGCCTACCATCCATATATAATGGTTTCTGTCAACTACCATTGTGTAGTTTGCTTCTTTTCCCTTGAAGCTGGATTCGTGAAGAGAAGGATGTTGTGTTATTCCTCCTTCAAGTTTCACCGGAGGAAGAATTCCGGGAAGCATGAACATTCTGTCTACCCCTTTCCATACAAGTAATGTCGGGGAGGTATAGAATTTCTGGAATCCCTTAGCATCATCTTTTGTCTCTTTTCCGCAAATGTAGAATGCATCATTATAATGTATAATAGACGGGTCTACTAATTTCGGACAGTTATTATTTGATGGAATCTCCATTGGAATCCAGGATTTACCATCTTCTGAGGCCCAAACGACCGTAGCTGTGTCATTGTCTAAACCGTCTTTAGTATTACCCACAACGATTGCATTCAACGTTCCGCTTTCAGTTGCATATACATCGGCTGACAGATTGTTTATCGGGAACTCAGCAGGGACAGCTGTTAATTTGTCTATATCTTTCTCCCATGTTGCATCTTTCTCTGCAAAACTGAAATATTTCTCTCCATTAATCTCTACTATACCTGCTATTCCATTTATCTTTTTATGGTTACTGCCATCACTGTCAGAAAAGCTGGTTATCAGATTAGTAACGGAAACACCATCGGAATTGAGTACTTCATCTTTTGTCCAAGTCAAACCGTCATTGGAATTATATACTTCCTTATTCTCAGCAAGTAAATATAACTTGTCAACGAATCGGATAATGGATGTAATATCAGCACCAACAGGAAGTTTTCCAGTAGTTTCTTTATCCCATTTTTGACCATAGTTTAAACGATCAGTAGGAGAGCCTGCCGGTATTGCTGTACTGTAAATTTCATTGTTTTGAGCGAATAATAATATCTTGTCCCCAAGCGTTACTACCTTTTGTTTTTCAGCAGTGTTGATCACGGGATTGTTCGCTATAGGATCTTTTCCCCAACTGAGTGAATCGGGAACCATCGTATGCATCCGTATATTAACTTTGTACTCATTCTGAACCTCCATATTCGGTGCCCATACCTTCAGTACCAGAAAGTTGTTTTTTGCATCAGTAGCGTTTACATACTTAGTCAGATCAATAGAGTCATTAATATTAACGATTGAATCCTGATCGTTCTGATCTTTCATCGTCACGATACCGGATGCCGTAGTCAGCGTCTTGATCAGAATACTATTAATGATCGTGTCAGCATTGACAGGCAGCGAATCCACATTATATATTAAACGGCTAATTTGGTCAATTGTGAATTTATACTTTACCCCGTAGCCTATAGTGTCAAGCTCAAATGCGTGTATAGTCGCATCCGGACTATAATTGACTTCGTTATCATTGTCAAGGCAAGACGTAATAACGAATGACACCATGAAAAAACTCGCAATGATTGATAAAAACTTTATTCTCATTTGAAAGATTGTGTTTATTTACAAGTTGCAAAAATAGGAACATTTTTTCCGATATAGAACATTAAGGGGAAGTTTTATATAAAATTATAGATAATAACGCTGTTTTTATCGACGTAGAACCCCTTGAATAGAACTATTTTAGCTATTTCTCGAAAACATAATGCCAAATCTGTCTGTCGAAGTGTTCTTCTGTCGAATAACTAAAATTATCGCTTATTTCAGGTGCTTTAACACCGGAATTCAGCTTGCACGGACATTTCTCAATATATACTTCGTCCCATAGTTCGGCATCGATGAATGATTGGAGCAACTGTCTCCCTCCCTCTACCAGTAGGGACTGTATTTTTTGTTGATATAGCACTTCCATGATCTGTGGCAGAATGTCCTGTGTGAAGTCAATCGTGCGATATGTGACGTTCTTCTTGTCCGGATGTTTTTCTGCTGTAAATACGATGGTGGGTACTTCTCCGTCAAACAGACGCAGGCTGTGGGGAAGAGACAAGGCACGGTCTAAAACGATGCGTACCGGATTCCGGCCGTACCAGTTGCGGACTGTCAGCGACGGGTTGTCCAACACTGCTGTTCGCCTGCCTACCATGATTGCATCAGCCTCCGCTCTCTTTTTATGTACAAGCATGGTAGTAAGAGGGGAGGATAGTACTACGGGATTGCCGTCTGTTCGTTCTACGTCAATGAAATGATCAGCCGATTCTGCCCATTTTAGTGTGATAAAGGGTCGGTGTAGCGTATTGAAAGTAATAAAGCGCCGGATCAGATGTCTGCATTCCTTCTCCAGTACGCCTACTGTCACTTCTCTTCCGGCGTCCCGCAACTTCTGAATCCCTCGTCCGGCGACCTGTGAGAACGGGTCCTGACAGCCGATTACAATACGGGGAATCTGCTTCTCGATAATCAAGTCGGCACAAGGAGGCGTTTTTCCGTAGTGTGAACAAGGTTCCAGGCTGACATAAATGGTGGAACGGCTCAATAAAGACTCGTCTTTGACGGAACGAATCGCGTTAACTTCGGCATGCGCCTCTCCGCAGCGGATGTGATATCCTTCGCCGATAATATGTCCGTCACATACGATAACGGCCCCTACCATCGGGTTTGGAGCGACATTGCACAGTCCGTTTTTTGCCAGTTCGATGCAACGTCTCATGTATTTTTCTTCTTCCATTTTGGTGCTCTTCGCTATATTATTCTTACTTTTGCACTCCGAAATCGTAAAATATGAACCGCATCACTACTTACATCCGTCAGTCATTGCAGGATATTTATCCACCGGAAGAGGTCAAAGCCCTTTCGATGTTGATCTGTTGCGACATGTTGGGGGTGGATGCGCTTGATATTTACATGGGCAAAGATATAATTTTATCTGCATGCAAACAGCGTGAATTAGAAAACATTATATTCCGTTTGCAGAAAAATGAGCCTATACAGTACATACGGGGATATGCTGAGTTCTGTGGAAGGAACTTCCGGGTAGCTCCCGGCGTGCTGATCCCTCGTCCGGAGACGGCCGAACTGGTGGACCTGATTGTGAAGGAGAATCCGGATGCCTGTCGCCTATTAGATATAGGTACGGGAAGCGGATGCATCGCCATCTCTCTGGATAAAAATCTGCCGGATGCGAAAGTGGATGCCTGGGATATTTCAGAAGAAGCGTTGGCTATTGCCCGTAAGAATAATGAAGAGTTGGATGCTCAGGTCATCTTCCGTCGACAGGATGTTTTTTCTGCTGACGGAATGCAGGGTGCATCTTACGATATAATTGTCAGTAATCCGCCCTACGTGACGGAAACTGAAAAAACAGAGATGGAAGCCAATGTACTTGACTGGGAGCCGGGACTTGCCCTGTTTGTTCCCGATGAAGACCCTCTGCGTTTCTATCGCCGGATTGCGGAACTGGGACGAGAACTACTCCGTCCGGGCGGCAAACTCTATTTTGAAATCAATCAGGCATACGGACAAGACATGATACGCATGATAGAAATGAACCAATATCGGGACGTTCGTGTTATAAAAGACATATTTGGAAAAGATAGAATACTTACAGCTAACCGATGAGTGCACAATTAACAGATGAAGAGGCGTTGAATCGTGTTGCCTCTTATTGCTCCGCTGCAGAACATTGCCGGGCAGAAGTAAATGAGAAATTACAGCGTTGGGGTATAGCCTATGAGACCATAGCGCGTATCCTTGAACGGCTGGAAACCGAAAAGTATATTGATGACGAGCGCTATTGCCGTGCTTTTGTGAACGATAAGTTTCGTTTTGCCAAATGGGGTAAAATGAAAATAGCACAGGGGCTCTACATGAAGAAGATTCCTTCCGATGTGGCATGGCGTCATCTGAACGAAATTGATGAAGAGGAATATCTCTCCATCCTGCGTGACTTGCTGGCTTCCAAACGGAAAAGCATTCATGCGAAAGATGATTATGAACTGAACGGAAAGCTGATGCGATTTGCGGTGAGCCGTGGTTTTGAACTCAAAGATATACGTCGTTGTATCGAAATTCCGGAGGAAGAGGAACAATTCAGTTAAAAAATAAACGGATTCTTCTTTCTATTCTCGTTCAATTTCTGTACTTTTGCGGCAAATAATTAATAGTTAGTTTAGTTATGAAAAACTTAGAGAGACTATTTGCGGAGAAACTTTTGAAGATTAAGGCTATTAAACTTCAACCCGCTAACCCTTTTACATGGGCTTCTGGATGGAAATCCCCCTTTTACTGTGACAACCGTAAAACTCTGTCCTATCCTTCTCTTCGTAATTTTGTGAAGATTGAGATTACACGTCTGATATTGGAACGATTCGGACAGGTGGATGCGATTGCAGGTGTGGCTACAGGTGCTATCCCTCAGGGAGCATTAGTGGCTGACGCGTTGAATCTGCCGTTCGTGTATGTTCGTTCTACCCCGAAAGACCACGGATTGGAAAACCTGATTGAAGGAGAACTTCGTCCGGGTATGAAAGTCGTAGTGGTTGAAGATTTGATTTCTACAGGTGGTAGTAGTTTGAAGGCTGTGGAAGCAATTCGTCGCGATGGTTGTGAAGTGATCGGTATGGTAGCTGCCTATACGTATGGCTTTCCCGTTGCCGAGGAAGCATTCAAGAATGCTAAAGTACCTTTGGTGACGTTGACCAATTACGAAGCAGTACTTGATGTAGCACTTCGTACCGGTTATATCGAAGAAGAAGATATTGCGACGTTGAACGATTGGCGTAAAGACCCGGCTCATTGGGATGCAGGGAAATAATATTGTATTATTTGATCGGAAATTTTAGTAAGAAAGAACCATTCGGACAATATCTGTTCGGATAGTTCTTTCTTTGATTTTATACGAATAAAGAATTATGGCTAATTTTGAAAGTAGTGTAAAGGTAATACCTTACAGTCAGGAACGTGTGTATGCCAAGCTGTCGGACTTGAGCAACCTGGAATCAGTGAAAGACCGTTTACCGGAAGATAAAATACAGGACTTGAGTTTTGATTCGGATACACTGGGCTTTAGCGTTTCGCCTGTCGGTCAGCTGACGTTGCAGATTGTTGAGCGTGAACCTTGCAAATGTATTAAACTGGCAACTACCAACTCTCCGCTACCTTTTAATATGTGGATTCAGCTAGTCTCAACAGCAGAGGAAGAGTGCAAGTTGAAAGTGACTATCAGTATGGATATCAATCCGTTTATGAAAGCGATGGTACAGAAACCTCTTCAGGATGGTCTGGAGAAGATGGTTGAGATGCTGTCGATGATTAACTATTAAACAGGTAATAAGTAATAAATAATAGGTAATACCCGCGGAGTATCAACGTAACTACGATTATTACCTATTACTTACTACTTATTACCTAATACTTAAATATTATGGCGCAGAAACTTTGGGAAAAATCCGTGCAGGTAAATAAAGACATCGAACGTTTTACGGTGGGACGTGATCGTGAGATGGATCTTTATCTGGCTAAACATGATGTACTCGGTTCTATGGCTCATATTACGATGCTCGAAAGTATCGGTCTGTTGACCAAGGAAGAACTGGAACAGTTGTTGGCTGAGTTGAAGACTATTTATGCTTCGGCCGAAAGAGGTGAGTTTATAATAGAAGAAGGAGTAGAGGATGTGCATTCGCAGGTAGAATTGATGCTGACCCGCCGTTTGGGAGATGTCGGTAAGAAGATTCACAGTGGTCGTTCACGGAATGATCAGGTTTTGCTGGACCTCAAACTCTTTACCCGTACACAGATTCGCGAGATCGCGGAAGCGGTGGAACAACTCTTTCATGTGTTGATTCTTCAGAGTGAGCGATATAAAAATGTCCTGATGCCGGGATATACCCATTTGCAGATTGCGATGCCTTCATCCTTTGGGTTGTGGTTCGGTGCTTATGCCGAAAGCCTGGTGGATGATATGCAGTTCCTGCAAGCGGCTTTCAGGATGTGCAATCGCAATCCTTTGGGCTCTGCAGCAGGATATGGCTCCTCTTTCCCGTTGAACCGGACGATGACAACCGATTTGTTAGGTTTCGATTCGCTGAATTATAATGTCGTTTATGCGCAGATGGGACGTGGCAAGTTGGAGCGTAATGTTGCTTTTGCATTGGCTACCATTGCCGGAACGATCTCCAAGCTGGCTTTTGATGCTTGTATGTTCAATAGTCAGAACTTCGGTTTCGTGAAGCTGCCGGATGATTGTACTACCGGTTCGAGCATCATGCCTCATAAGAAGAATCCGGATGTGTTCGAACTGACACGTGCTAAATGTAATAAACTGCAGTCTCTTCCTCAGCAGATAATGATGATAGCAAACAATCTGCCATCCGGTTACTTCCGTGACTTACAGATTATTAAAGAGGTTTTCCTTCCCGCTTTTCAGGAACTGAAGGACTGCTTGCAGATGACGACTTATATCATGAATGAGATTAAGGTGAATGAACATATCCTTGATGATGATAAATATCTGTTTATTTTCAGTGTCGAGGAAGTGAATCGACTGGCTCGTGAAGGTATGCCTTTCCGTGATGCGTATAAGAAAGTCGGTCTTGATATAGAAGCCGGAAAATTTACTCATGACAAACAGGTGCATCATACACACGAAGGAAGTATCGGTAATCTTTGTAATGATGAAATCTCCGCATTAATGCAACAAGTGGTCGATGGCTTCAATTTCTGTGGAATGGAGCAGGCTGAGAAAGCATTATTAGGGCGATAAAATATTTTCTGCCAAACTTTTTTGATCGAAAGTTTGGCAGAAACAAGGAAACTCATTATCTTTGCACCCGTTGAAAAAATGCGGAAATAGCTCAGTTGGTAGAGCATAACCTTGCCAAGGTTAGGGTCGCGAGTTCGAGTCTCGTTTTCCGCTCTCTTTGAAAGGATGCTCGAATGGTGGAATGGTAGACACGAAGGACTTAAAATCCTTTGGCCATTGCGGCTGTGCGGGTTCAAGTCCCGCTTCGAGTACTTGAAGGGACGAATGGTGATTTTCACTGTTCGTCTCTCTTTTTTTATCCCCATTATTTGTTGGAAATGAGTAGTTTAGCAGAAAGAATTGATTGACGGCTTTAGGTTCAATATGCTCGTTATTTTTGTCGTAGATAAAGCCGTCGGGAAATACCAATTTTTGCAACCTCCTTCTTCCTTCTAATCCTTGTAATTCCCATAAATTGAACAAGTTAGAACGCATTGCGAACGCATAATCAATGAATTTATCAAGGTTCAATATTTCTGTGTTCACCTTTGAATATTCTACCTGTAAACCTCTAATTTCTGCTTCTAATCTCGTCATTACCTTTACGCAAATCTCTTGTTTCTTTGTGTCGGAACAAAGTGCATAATTGGTTTCAACTTGCTCCAGTTCTTTTTCCTTTGCTTTGATATTGGATTTTATAGACTGGGCTCTTTCTTTATTTTCTTTATTCATGTTATCAAAGGTAATGGTTAGTTGTAGTTTTAGGAGTTCTGATACCTTATCAGATAGAGAGTACTTATTTACTTCCTCTTCAAAGGCTTCATGTACGTTTTTGGTTGAACTGTTATACTTGCATCCTTTGCGGCTACAAACATAATAACCAATATCAGTACGCCCGAATTTCTTCCGCATCTTAGTTGATATACTTGCGGATAGATTATTGCCACAACAGGGACATTTGATGCTGCCTAGTAATGGTGCATACTCCTTATCTATCTTTTGTTCATATCCACTATGGTTTTTGGATAACTCTCCATTTACTTTCAAGAAAATTTCTTTTGGTATCAATGGAGGATGATTTCCTTGTACAATATCCCCTTGCAAGAATTTATGTGCCATATAGCCACAATAAAAAGGGTTCTTGAACAGTTCTGATAGCTTCTGTTTACAGATATGGAAACCTTCTGCTGCCAGTCTATGCCTGATTTCTTCGTTAGATAGTTTGTTATTGGCTTTCCAAAGGAATGCTTTTCTTATTAGTTTTCCTTCTTCATTGATGGTTATAATCTGCTCTTTCTTTGTTGTTTTTTGCTCATATCCTCTTGGAGCTTTACCAATCCATCTACCTTTTAGTAATGCTTTTACGCTGTTTTCAACAGTTGTTGCTCTCTTTTCGTCATTTTGAAACCTTGCATTTGCGAGTTCCATGAGTTGCATATACTTTCCGACTGGTGTACGTGGGTCATAATTTGATGTTGCAGATACCACGTATGCTCCTCTAGCTTCTACTTCTTCAATAATGGTTGTGCTTCCCGTTCTACTGAAACGGGAGGTACTGAACACTATTACGGTTTTTACTATCTGATTGCTGCCTTTCTTATTGCTCTGTTTGATGAAGGTTAACATACGACTAAATTCTTTGCGTTCCTTATCGCTCTTTGCTGATTCGTATGTTCCTCCAAACTCACCGACAATATTGTATGAGTGCATGTTTGCGTACTCTCTACATTTGTCTATTTGCACCTCTAGACTTTGACCGTCTACTTGTTCACTGGAACTAACACGGGTATAGATGATGGCATTGCCGCCTACTTGTTCTTTTTGCTGTTTTTTGCCTTTAGCAAAGCCTTTTAATTCAAAATTCTCCATATTGTGCATCTTTTTTGTTATATGCCTCATAGCTCAAAACTGAAAAAGCATATAGTGTATCAATTAATTCTTTTGCATCCTCTTGGGATATTCCTTTGAAGTTGCGGTTCTCTTTGATGGTATCTAAGTTTAAATACTGTGCATTCATATTGTATTTCTATTACAAAGTTCATTATTAGTAAATTAAAGGGGAAAAGAAAGTGAATGTTAGACTGTTTATTAGTATTATTTTGCATTTCACTATTCCGCACTCCGCATTTCCGCACTATCCACCTCAGAAAATTCGCTCTCAGCTTCTTCATTAGCTTCGTGCTTGGCACAATATTCTTCATATTCCTCTATCCATTTCTTGATAGTCTTATCGCTTTTACCGATGATTTTAGCTATTTCTCTATAGCTTTTGCCTTCTTTGTAGAGTTGATGGGCTTTTTCTTTTTCAGGGGTAATATCAGCTTCCCCCTTCAATAATTTTTTTTCATCGGCATAGCCTTCTTCCTTGAATTCAATAAAACAATCATCTCGTTTCTCTATAGAGCAGACAAGGACACGCCCTTCATGTAAAGTTATGGGACAGCTTCGGGCTTTTAGTTGTTTTATATAAACTTTATTTATCTCTCCTGTGGTCTTCCCGATACAAAAGCAAGCATCTATAAAGTTGCTAATTTGTTTACTGCCTCCAAGTCTATCTAATGTGATAACTCCTTTACTTTGCAGTTTCGGAGAATGTCCTAACAAAAGAATGCTTGCGCCTAACTTGTTCATAAATGTCCTAAATTCAATAGTGAACCTTGCAGCTTGTTCCGTATCAGATAAATTAGGATGTAGACACGTGATGTTATCAACGATGAAGACTTTTATGTTAGATTTGCCTGCAGCCTCTTCCAGTCGCATAAATAATCTTTCTCTTCGTGCTTTAAAATCACATTCCAAATCAAAATCAATTCTTGCTCTGATTAGGTTTTCGGAAAATTCATATCGTTTTGTACGTTCTTCATTGGAATATCTATCGCATAGTTGGGACATATTCATTTCATAATCGAAGTACATTACTTTTTCGCCACCTTTGGCAATCTCTTCTGCTATTTGAAGTGCAAGTAAGCTTTTACCACAATTTGTTTCTCCGAATAAAATGGTAAGTTCCTTTTCAAACCATAAATTCTTATATAACGCTTTGCGTTTTTCTTCTTTCATACCCTCATTAATAATCTCATTCATAGTGCTGTAATCAAATACAGTCTCGTTATTATCTATTTTCATTATTCTGATTTTATTCGTTTTACAATATCATTTATTATCGTTTGAGCTCTTTCGATATTGCAAAGATATAGCTATGAAATGGGCTAATAACTACTATTTTGCGAGTTGAGTTTGTATTGTGCAGATATACAGTGTGTTATGAATAAGTAGGGGATTTTACAGGGGATTTTGGGGAGAAATTGAGGGGATTTCAGGGAAGGAGTGATTGTTGAAGTACTGAGTTTACTACTCAGTATTATTAAAGCGGTTAATAATGTTCTTCATATCTTGAAAGGATGTAATCTTAAAGATTTCTGTTCCAATCTCAATATAGCCATTAATATTCTTATTTGGCTCTTTTTCAAACAACTCTTGAATTGACACTTCTAGTGCTATGGCAATCTTCTCCAAAATGGCTACGGAAGGATTTCCATTAATATGGTTAGATAATCCTACTCTATTAATTCCCATTTTGTCAGCCAATGTCTGAACAGTCATTCCTTTTTCTTTGATAACTTCTTTTATTCGTAGTCCCATAACTCTTCTTTTGTATTATGTATGCAAATATACGTTTAGTTTTAAATTGTATATTGATTGCAATACGTAAAAGAAGTTAATGTAGGTCTGATAATATACATTTTTATTTTGATATGTATATTGAAAGTGCTACATTTGCAGTGTGATAAGTAATCAATAGCACTACGGATTATGAAACGATACAATAAGCAACAAGTAATGAAAGATGCCCATAGATTATATGGTAGTGGGTTTCATAGAAAAGGTCGTTCTTGGAGTGAATGTCTGAGAGCAGCTTGGGGTTGGGAACATGATGTTGTTAGAGCTCGTGAAGCAAAAGCAGCAAAGCTTGATGCTATGATTGCAGCGAGCTGGATTGCACATAAAGAGGGAGTAAACCAAAGTAGAGATGAAAGAGCTTGGGAGAGAGGTCTCACAAGTGATGAAATATCAAAAGCAATGGGCTACGGTACTGGTCGATATTGTGGAGATTGAAATATTCACTTCTGTAATTACTGAATATTAATTGATTATCAATGATTTACTAATTAGAGTATTCATGGCACATTCAAAAGTCATGAATATCAACTAAAAATGAATATTATGAGTTTGAAAAATAGTTATGTTACTTCGGATTATTTAGAATGGGACTCTATGCTGTCCCTAGTTCGCAAACTATATCGAGACCAGGAATATAGATTGTCGCTGTTAATTGGCTGTGGTAGTTTCTTCGGATTGCGTATAAGTGACTTGCTTACTCTTACATGGTCTATGCTGTTGGATAATGAGAAGTTTGTTATCACTGAACAGAAAACTGGCAAGCGTAGGGAGATTAGAGTTAATTGTAATTTTCAAAAGCATATTGCAGACTGTTATAAGTCTCTTGGTGTAGTGGATAAAAATGAAAAGTGTTTTCTCAGTAGAAAGAGAACTGTGTATAGTACACAGCGAATCAATGTGCTTTTTAAGTCAATGAAATCAAAGTATAATTTGAAAATCGAGCATTTTAGTACGCATAGTATGCGTAAAACTTTTGGGCGGCAGGTAGTTGAGGCAGCAGGGGAAAACTCAGAATTTGCATTGATAAAGTTGTCAGAGCTATTTAATCACGCTGATATACAGACTACTCGTCGATATTTGGGACTACGTTCGCAAGAACTGTTAGAAACTTATGATATGTTGAACTTTTAGAATCCAAATCCAATATTGAGATAAAATCCTAAATCTTTTGTTTTGTTAGAATAAGAAAGAAAACCTTCTATTGGACCCAATGGACTTTCATAGCCATATCCAACACTAATTCCGTATATTGGTTTTCCATGAAAGAAGTTTGATAGGTGATTTTCTGAAATGGCGTAATTACCTGCAAGAGTCAGATGCTGTTTCTTTTGAAATGTGTGTTGAATTTTGATTTGCAGACCTCCGAATGCGTTATTGATATTTTCTGTGTGTATAAGCCCTGAGAATGGTATTTGCTGCTCAAAATCTAAACTATATCCTTCACCACCTATCATGTTGCTGTATATTAGTGGAGTGTTAGTATTAAAAAGAAGTCTTCCATATATTGATGGTATACAATATGTGCTATAACTTATGGGGAATATTTTCTTTATCTGAGTATCAAATGCTGAATAGTTTGCGGAAGAGTGGCAGTTGGTATATATTGTATATCCAATGTGACAATCTAAACCTTTTGTTGGAAAATATTTTTTGTTAATAGTTTCGTATTTCAATTCTACATTGTAATTTAGGAATAAGTCATAGTTCTTCGGATATGAAAATTCTTGATTTGCTAATGTCCTGAAAAAGCGTTGATAATCTAATGATATATTAGCTTTAAATAATAGATTGTCTAATGGTATTATCGAATATGCCAATTTACTGGTATTCTGTATAAAACTTGGATTAGCAATCTTTTGTCCATTCCTGTATAGAAAAATGTCATTATAAGCGATTTTATTGATGATGTTTATTTCCTGTATCTTTGATAATGGGAGGCTATATTGAGCGTTAAGAAAAGATTGTTTACCGCCTCTTAAAGTTATTTCAGCTTTTCCTGTTTTTAGGTTTTGCAAATTCACATTTAATAAGATTGCCGCAATATTTTCGCTGTCAAATCTTAATGCAACTCTTAATTGGTCGTTTTTTATAGAGGTATATTGAGGGCTAAATGGTAACTGAAATGAAGTGGCATGCGGTTTTTTAAAAGGTACTATTCCAACTTTATCTTTGATTGATTGTAAAGAAGCATAATTTGTTCTTGCTGCATTCTCTCCTCTTATGATAAGGGTATCAATCGCTTCATTCGAAAAACTTGCTGCATTATATCCTTTTACATTAACTTTAATGTAAGCATCAACTTGTTTGATTTTGTCAATATCTAATTCAGATTGACATATCATTAGCATTAACTGATTGACAACATCAGGTACAGCCTGTAATTTATCACTTGTTGCCAATTCTGATTGTGCATCAATTGCAATGATTATATCTGCTCCCATGCTTTTAGCAACGTCAATGGGTAGGTTATCTTTGAATCCTCCATCTATTAGAACCTTCTTGTCTGAATATAGTGGAGTAAAAACGACGGGGATAGCCATACTAGCTCGCATTGCCTCTGAAAGTTTGCCTGACCGAATAACTTCTTTCTGATTTGTTGCCATATCTGTAGCGATACATGCAAAAGGAATTGGAAGACTATCGAAATTAGTTGTATCATTATAGCCTTCTGTGAGTTGCTGCAATAACTGTGATATATTTCTGCCCCTGATTATACCTCCGCTCTTTTCATTATTTTTAATGGGTAATGATATGAGATATTTGCTGTCATCCAATTTGAAAGGAAATGGTATTGCATCACGTGAAATTTTATCAGTAAGTAGGTCAATCCAATTTGTTTGCTTTACTATTATTTCTAGCTGTTCAGATGTATATCCAATAGAATATAGTCCACCTACAATTGCACCGATACTTGTTCCTGCGACATAGTCAATAGGAATTCCCAATTCTTCTATAACTTTTAAAGCTCCGATGTGTGCTACTCCTTTTGCACCACCACCACTCAATACAATTGCTACTTTTTTACGTGGTAGTGCATGTATTACTAAGAGTGGGGTGCAAAATAAGAGTAATACCAGAATACATCTTTTCATTGCTAACAGTGTGGATTTATTTGTTAGCTAGGGGATTATAATTAGGGTAAGTAAACGCTAACTTACCTGTAAGATTGTATATTGTTCCTCCATTGGGTGAATTTGTCCATGATAAATTATTAAATGACAGTATAATGCCTTTTTCTTTGTATACTTCTTCAACTGTTATTTCTCCTGTTATATTTTTAGGCTGATATTTGAGGAAGTCGTCTTTTGAACCTGCAAAAAATCCTCCTACCATCGTTAACTTATCTCCTTTTTTAATATCTTTTTGAGGTGAAACCTTTATGTTTAAAATATATCTATATGTTTTATTTGACGAATTTTTATCAAAAAGAATTGCGTCAAATTCCGTCCCATCTGCATTACATTCAGAGCATCCAGTTTCCTTATAAGTGGTTGAGAATGTGCGTGCATTTTCACTGCTAAAAGCCTTTATGTGAATACTTCTGTCCGTTGAAAACTCTGTGTCAACAGGATTGTTGTCTGGAGAAGAATCATCATTACTTTCACAACTGTACATAACTAGGCTAGCCGCCATTAAAATGAAGAATAGAATTTTTTTCATGATTTTTTTAATTAAAAGTTGAATACTTGTTACTTAATTGAGATTGCAAAGATAATACACGTACATGTACGCTCAAAACTTTTCTGCGATAATCTTTCCTTTACCAATTAAAATGATTGGTATATGACTAAAATAGAAGAATTTGTAATACAGAAAGTGAAGGCTATGAGAGTGGAACGAAGGTGGTCTCAGATGGAATTGGCAGATTATATGAATATGTCTGCAAGTTTCATTGCTGATATTGAGAATCCTAAGCGCAGGGCAAAGTATAATCTAAACCATTTGAATGTACTTGCTAAAGTCTTTGATTGTTCCCCTAGAGATTTCTTACCTGATGTTCCAATAGAAGAAGAGGTCTGAACTTGATAAATATGAAAGTTGCAATTTTACATGTTAGGGGTGTTGATACCTATAATATTCACTAATCTTAAAAGTGAATAATATATTGATATTTTGAAAAAAGTGGTATACTTGCGACATGGCTGATTATATATCCAAAACGGTTGTTTATAGTGATATTTTTGATGATAATCCTTACTCTGTAGGCTATTATCTTCACAATATTGAAAAAAGATGGCTAATTCAGACTTTATGCTACATTGTTGGGATAAATACTGTTGAAAGTTTCTCTTTTGATTGCGAGAACTTCATTAAAATGTTTTTTCAAGACTACATAGCTGAAAAGTCTGTCCAAAATCTTTTTTATAGAATAGAAGAACTTAAGAAAAATATGCCAACAAATGTGAAATTGACTTTCATTAATACAGCTAGTTCTATTGAATTTATTCGTGAGTGTCTCATTAAAGAGATGAAAGGGGAATCAAAAGATACTTTAGTTGATTTGATGAATGTTTTCAAGGTATATTTGTTGTATTCAGAAATGCAGGTTGAGAAGTTTCAAGCAATTGTTAATTCTCCTAAGAACAATTCTCTTCGAGACGCAAAATTGACAATCGCAAATGGATTACAGCATTATGGTTTAGTAGAGTATAATATTGTAGATTTACGGCATACGCAATGTGCTAAATCAATGGCTTTATTTAAATATCTTAGCGAAAAGGAAGAATTCAAATTTGCTATCTCTAAATTTTGCTCAAAATACAAATTCACATCATATTTAGATTTCTTGCTGAAAGCTATATCTCCTTTAACTCTCTATTCTCCTACAAAATTTAAAGAAGGATTATTGTCTCTTAATAAAAAGGATTTCGAGAATAATGGTTTGGCTTTGTGGAACTCCTTAACCCCTTATTTTGATGAAATATCAATTGATATATATAATATTGAAAACAATAAGTCAATAGTTTCTGACTATGAAGATTTTACATGCTTTAAAAGATATCCAGTATTAAAATTAGATAACGAGACATACATTATTATGTCTTCATTCTTTTATGCATTAAAGCTTTATGATGGATTTCGAATGGATGTAAAGTCTTTTTTAGGAAATGTGAATTCTACGATATCTACGGAGTTCTCGGAGCAAATTTTATTGTATAAGTCATTATATAATCTTGTTAATCCCTATAGGGATGTCACTTTTTCGGGAAAGTACTTTGATGACCGAAAAGAGACAGGAAAGCCAGATTATTACATTAGAAAAAAGAATCAAATATGCCTTATTGAGTTCAAAGATATGTTGATAAGAAAAGATATAAAGGACAGTTTAGATATTGAAGATTTTATCGACTTGTTGGCAGATAGACTGAATAAGCAAAAACATGGTAAAAGAACAAAAAATAAAGGTATTCCACAGATAATTAAAAATATGGAGGATGTCTTCTCTAATAATTTCCTTAATGATAATTACCAGGTTTGCAATATTAGAATATACTCTATTCTTATTATTGACAATCGTTTACTCTCCCTAAATGGCATCAACTATATTCTTAATGAATGGTTTCAAGAACAGATTGAGAAAAGCTCTATTTTGGTTAATCGAAGAAAGCAGATATACCCATTGCTTATAATTGACTTCGATTTTTTATTATTATTATCGAATTCATTTAAACACCGTTTAGGGGAACTAATCACATTATTTCATTCATATCAGAAATACATAAGGAATGCTGCTGGGACCTTGGAAGAATATATATCATTTAGAAACTATGTTCTTAACCATACTAAAGCACTTAAAATTAATAACAAACAATATCTTGAGTTCATTAGAAAATTATAGCTTCGAAATATGTTGAAGTTATAATTTGCAGCCCTCATATTCACAAAGAATATTAGTGAATATTGCATCTCAATGTATCTTGTTGATTATTAGTAGCTTATTGTATTTATGGGAAATAGTGCTAAAATTGATATTCACTTTTATACTATAAGCTATCTTTTTGAATATAAGTTGGTGACTACCAAAGGTGATTTCTTGTAGCCATACAATATAATTCATATCTTTACAGCAGTCTAAATGCTGTTAATATGATATTATCACAAGAAGAAAAAGAATACTTTCAATTATTCAATGATATGATTGTAGCTCTATATGCGGATAGTACTATAGAGCCACTTTTAGCCATTTGCCGCCAATGTATAACAAAGGAGGCTGAGATTTTTTCAAGTATGTCAAAACACTTGGAGAAAATGCGTCAAAGGAATAATGATATTCAAAATGCTCAGTATCTAAAAAACTTGGTTAATGGCGTTATATCTATTCTTGGCAATGAAAATATTGTTCTATATGATAATATTGAAGAATTGGATGTACAGCTTAGGAGGCAAATAAAAGTAGGCCTTGCAACCTTTAAAAGTCTTGATAATGAGTTTGTGAAGGACAAATCTGTAGAAGATATTTGTAAGTATATTGTTGAAAATTCATTTCTTAAAGAACTGGACGTTAGATTGATACTTGGATTAAAGAAATTGTATTCGGATGTCAATGTAATTGGTGAATACGATAAAGATGTTCTAATTATACTCATAAAATACTTCTTGTATGATATGCAGCATAAGGTTAAGTATAACTATATCAATATGCTAATTATCGAAAATCAAGAGCAGCCAATTATAGAAGACAAAGCAAATACATTGCAATCGTTCCTCTTCTATGCCCAAAGAACAGCAGGTATTCGTTATAAGAAGATTGTTGTTAATGAAGCTGTTTTGCTTAGTGATGATGCTATAATGGAAATTGAAAAAGAAACTTCTGTCAGTAGTACATTATCTAAAGATGTAACTAATGAAAAGAACAGGGCTACTGTAGAGTTAGACAAAGAGAAGATATTAGAAAAGTTATGTCCTTCTTTTAATAATCGTGAGCAAGTTAAGAAAATACTTGAAAAGGTAGATGAAAGGTTTGAAATAACTGTCGGTGAGTGTTCTAAATTGGATATAGCAACTCTTTGCCTTATATTGAAAGAAAAGTGCAGCTTATTTAATAGGAATATTAAGAATTTTTCGGACTTTAAAGGGTATGTCTGTTTATACTATGGTGTTGTTAATCCTTCATATAAGAAAAATGATTGTATTGTTGGAAGTGGCACAAGTCCGTCTCGTTTTGATGAATTATATAATGATAATGGGGCATTTTGGAATCTATGCTTACGCAAAAACAACCAATTCTGATATATAATGTGCGGAAGTGCGGAGGTGCGGAGTGGGTTTATGGTAGTTGCAATCTTAGCTCCGCACTCCGCATATCCGAGGGTAAGGTCTGTTATTTGGTAGATATAAAAATAAGTGTATCAACTAGATTTACTATAAGACTTTTTGATACACTTTTTTTGATATGGTTTTAATCTACGCTTTTAAGTGGCTTTTTGTTGATTTTGAGATGCTTGCCTTCTGAAATGTACTTCTGGGAGGGGTGGTTGTTATAGCCCCTGTGAACAAGTCTACCCAATCCAATGGTTTATTATCCTTTTCAAATCTTATTAGACTGTTTAAAGTAAATCCAAATAGTTTTGCTAGAAAATCCTTATTTACTAAGGAGTAAAAAGATAATTCATGCCTGATGCTCTCTATATAGCTCTTTATCTCTTCATTGTTGAGGTGAACTTCTAAACGATGTAGCTTTGATGGATTGGAATAGTAGTCATCTATATATTTTTTATCTGAACTATTGGCTATTTCTGCTTTTTTGTCATAGGCGATAAGGGTGCTACCTCTACTTTTGTCTTTAATTGCCTTTTTCTGCTTGATACTAACCGTTAAGTATTTATCCTTATCCATGTCTCCACTTGATATATATTTGATTTCAGGACGGTCTTGTCTGCGGTTCACAATTCTTTTTCCATTTAGGATTGTCGTTATTTGTGGATTTCGGATTAGTCTTCGTATTAGTCGAGCTATGTTTGTGGACATATCCAAACATAGGTCTAAGGTCGTTATGTTATGTAATTCTACTCCCAAATTGTTTGTAATAAAGTCCAAGTAGTATATTTCATCTGTATATAAGACACGATTAGAAATACTAATCCACGCTTTATTATATCCATTGGTATGAATATTGCTTGCTTCTTCATCGTCATTGATACCAAGTCTTAATTCTCCAAATAGTTTGTCCTTTCCCATATCGTTATAACGAATTTCGTAAACGAACTTAAAGTGCTTGCCTTCTATCCGTCGTAAGTAGAAATACATAAAGTCAATTTCTTCTCCTACTTCCTTTGTTTTGATGATATTAATATTGTTCGGCTCTTTGATTTCATAACATAACCGTAGCATATCTATGTTCAAATCGTATATCTTATTCATGTTTCTCAGTTTTATTTTCATTATTATTGGGCTGATTTGGAACACTAGTCCAGTATTTCTTTAATCCGTCCGAAATAGCCTGTGTGTGATTGGCTGACTTTGTTCTGCCTTTTAGACTTTGGCTAATCTTTTCTTTAGTGGTATCATCCAGTTGGCGATACTGTCTTTTGTAATTGTTATCCATACTTTATTTATTTAATGTATATATAAATATGTAGTTTGGTAAAAAAGTAAAGTCTAATAAGCTGATTTCTCAAAAAAAATATCTGGAATTTTTTTAGTATGGCTAACAGCTTGCTCTTTATCACACCTACTGAAATACCGTTATTTCAGTCGTGGGTTACCTCTGCAATCAATTGATTAATAGTGTATTAATAAGGATATTATATACTTTCTTCCTTGATTGTCATATATTACCGTACTTGCTAAAAACTTTCTATAATTTTGTAGATTTGTGGTGTAGGTTGTGGATAATCTGCTGTTTCTAAAAGGTTATTAATTTATATTGTTAAGAATCTAAGTGCTTTTCTTTACATAAGTGTCTTGCTGATGACAATATGTTTAAAATTGTTTGAATTAAAATTTGTAATAGTCAGTCAAATTTACTTCCTTTATGTGCTTAAATATCAAATCTGAATAAAAAAAAGAAATATATTATGTTTGATAAAGAAAGATATAAGATTAAAGCTTTGCAGATATTGTCACCGATAAAACCTGTAGATAAAAACACTATTGCCACTAAAGACTTTTTATTACGTGCGAGAAGAAGTCGTGCAAGTTACGATTTGCCACTATATTATTTAGTCTATTTTTTATTTGCAGAATTATTAGATTTTGAAAATCTTGGTCAATTTGAGAAAGTTGCATGGTCATTTCCGATTGATTATAAAGGGAGGGCTTTTTTAATTGAGTTTCGTAAATTCGGTATAGGTGTTTTTGTACAAGATATTGAGAGAGATGAAGATGATGCAGCTCAAATAGTAAAAAGGATAAATGGGGCAGTTAAGTGCGCAAGACCTTTTTTTGATAATATTGCAGAAGAAGCGGTAAAAGCATCTTTATTGAATGTTACAAATAAAAATAGAGAATTATATCAAAGATATGAATATTTGTTGGGACTGTATGAGGCTGAATATGAGAAGTATTTGAGTTATAAAGAAGAATATTCTACTATAGAATCAGGTTCAGTGACTACATATAAATCTTTGGGCTTTGAATATAGGAAAAGAAGTGATTGGTTGGCAATTTCATGTATTGAAGCTTTTTTTAGTTGGACAGAGCATCTTTTTGTTCATTTAGCAATTGTTGCTCAAGGTCTATCAGACGGAGAAGAACTGTCAAAATTGATAGACTCTGAGTGGAAGGTCAAATATAAAAAAGCTATACCAGATGATACTGTTGAAGCTAATAAGTTTTATGATGAGTTGTTAATTGTAAGACAGCAACTACGTAATTTTGTCGCACATGGTGCATTTGGAAAGGATGGCAATGCTTTTGCATTTCATTCTCACACAGGAGCTGTACCTGTAATGATGAGCTATAAAAGACGGAAAAATAGATTTTCACTTTATGGAAGTTTGTCTTTTATAGAAAAAGATGTTATCGCTTTTGTACAGGAGTTTATAGATTTTCTATGGAAAAAATTTCCAGCTGCAATGTACTATACGCAAGAGTTATGTTTGCCAACAATATTAACTTTGGCGGCTGATGGGACCTATAATGATGCATCTAAAGATATGGAAAGTATGAAATTGTTTTCTGATAGATTAATGTCTATGATGGATGATTCGGCAAATATGGACTGGTAGTGTTTTCACTTTAATCTTCTATAATGATTCGATTAGTTTAAGTATTTGTGGTGTCGTTTGCAAATAATCCACTATCTTTAGAAAATGATTCCAAAGGTTCAATATTTCATCCGTTAAGGGTACGAGTATTCCTGATTAAAAGCTCTGTAAATCATTGATTTACGGAGCCTTTTGTGTGTTTCTACCGCCATATGCCCTGCTGATAAAGGGGCAATTACAACCTCACCGAATATATTTGATAATTATTGTCATTGAATTTATTTTTAATGTTAAAAAAGTATGTGATAGATCTACTGAGATTTAATTTCATACCTTGATATATTATTTAGATAGTATGTTGATATTTTGTTTGGTGAATACCTTCATATATGCTGGTTGTTTTACAATATTTCTTATGCATTAAATAGATGTTAAATCCAGTCTTTTCCTTCGAACTATCTTTTTTTGTGTGATGTTGTTTATTTTGAGAACGTTTTGATACAATGTAAAAGATATTGCGCAATTGAACAGGGTGAATAGTATCTTATTATAAATCGGGAGTAAACTCTTTTGGGAATGTTTTTGTGTTTTCCATGTTTTTACGTTTTTCTCCCTGCTGTAAGTGTGGAGGAGGATGCAAGGGAGTTTACATAATTCAATATATTATGGACTTACATTCAGGATTGCCCTATTGGGTTGTTAAAAATTCATTGTTAGATTACTTTCATCCCTTGGAGGATGATTTTTCAACAGATATTGTAGTTGTGGGGTCTGGTATAACGGGTGCTTTGATGGTACACGAGCTTTGTAGTGCCGGTTTAAGATGTTGCATGGTTGACAAACGAAGCATTGCAACTGGAAGTTCCATTGCAAGTACCGCTTTACTGCAATATGAAATTGATGTTCCTCTTTGTGAAATGGCAGAAATTATTGGAGAGGATAATGCTGTTTCTGCATATCGCGCATCTTTGGCATCAATTGCTGATATTGAAAAGGTATTAAAGGAAACAGGAGTAGATGCTGATTTTGAAAAACGACCAAGTCTTTTTTATGCTAGTATTCCAAAGGATATAGAATTAATTGAAAAAGAATATGTGATACGAAAGAAGCACAATTTGCCGGTTCGTTTGCTGGGAAAAGAGGAGATAAAAAAACTGTATAATATAGAGGTTCCAGGCAATGCACTGTTAAACCGAGTATCGGCGCAGATGGATGCTTACAAAGCGACTACTGGTCTTTTGCTCTACCATATGAAAAAAGATGGACTGGAAATTTTTACTCATACCGGTGTAACAGAATGTGTTGAAATGCCTGAAGGATATATTATAGAAACAGATAGAGGGCATAAAATAGAGTGTAAATATGTGATCATCGCAGCCGGATTTGAAGCAGGGAAGTTTTTATCTCGGGAAATTATGGATTTGACTTCAACTTATGCACTTGTGTCGCATCCGGTAGATTCTAAAGATTTGTGGCCTGAACAGTGTTTAATTTGGGAAACAGCTGAGCCATATTTGTATATACGGACTACAAGGGGAAATCGTATCATTGTCGGTGGTGAAGATGAAAAGTTCAGTGATCCGGAGCGCCGTGATGCGTTACTCAGAAAGAAAACTCTTGTATTAGAAAAGAAATTTAGGAGATTATTTCCAAGTATTCCTTTTAAAACAGAAATGGCGTGGTGTGGCACTTTTAGTACAACAAAAGATGGGCTACCCTTTATCGGTAATTGTCCAGATAAGGACAGGATGTTTTTTGATTTGGGATATGGTGGCAACGGCATAACCTTTAGTATGATTGGAGCACAGATTATCTGCAAGAAGTTGCAAGGTATAGATGATGAACGCGGTAGGATTTTCGGTTATGAGAGAATTGAAAAATATTGGTAATTTGCAGAGAGTAAAAGTCAATAGTAACTCAAATCTCCTTCTTGAAGGAGGGAAATTTTGGGAGAGTTGCTATTGACTTTTGCTGTACTCTCCCATGTTTAGAATTATATTCATATAAATATTGCTTTCTGATGTAGCTAATATTTTTGAACTCCAGTACCCAGCCATTGCGGCATTCGTGCCTTGCCGTAGAAATAATAGAACAGCAATCCTATCCAGCTGGTAAGAACGATTAAGATAATAGCTATCAGCCGTCTTTCTATTGGTGCATGGATACGCCATATTTCCAGTGCGGCTTTGATAGTCAGTACTAATCCAACAATCCATATTACAAATCCAACCATAGCTTATTAATATGTAAGAAGTTACTATTTATAGAATGATATACGATTAAGAATCAGTCAAGTTTTTTACTTACATCTTTTTTCACTTCGTTATATCCTTCCTTGATTTCTTTCTTGGTTTTCTCTGCGCTGTTTTGAACGTCTTTTTTGGTGTCTTTCCACGCATCTTTTACGGCATCAGCACCATCTTCGATTTTATCGGATACTTTGTCCACTGCATCATTGACGTTTTCTTTCACTTTTTCAACTTGTTGTTTCGCTTTATCCTGTTCTTTTTTATTACGACAGGACGTGAAGGATATTATAGTTGTAACTACAAAAATCGCAAATAATAATTTTTTCATATTCTTTTAAATTAAAATTGTAAAGTCACTTTGAGAATAAATTGGTGGATTCTTCAGGCAGATTCCTGTCTGCCTGAAGAATGACACAAACTTAACGATTCTGAATGCCTATTTCTTTTCAGTTTTTTTGCTTGAAGTCGAAGACTTGCACTCTTTAGCTTGGGCGGTCTTTTTAGTGCCCTTTGCCTCTTCCTGTTTCTTTTCAGTTTTCTTGTTCATAATTCAAAAGTTTTAGTTAATAATTTAGGTTTATTCAGAAACACTCTAGTGTTCTTAATTGGTTTACTAGAATCTGTTTCATTTTTTTGCATCAGCAGCTATTGTATGCATTTTGCCTTTAAGGTCATCTGCCTTTTCAGCTAGGTCGAAAGTTTTGTCTGCAACTTTATCGGCTACGGCAGCACCCGTATCCAATACTTTTTCCTTTGCAGTATCTAACATTTCTTCGGCTTGCCCACTTATTTTATGAAAGGCATCACATACTTTTTTCTTTAGTTTTTTGGCTTTAGAAGTTCGTGAAAAACGATAAACGAGGGCGCCAATGACCGATCCTATACCAAGACCGAGCCATAAATCAGAAGTTCTATTTTCCATAATTAAGTTGGTTTTAGATAGTTAAAAATAGAGTTTGGTAATAAGTAAGAAACTGTATGTAAGTTAAGTTCTTAAAGTCACATACTTATTAGTGGGTTTATATGTAAATATATAGATATATAATTAGTATTTTATAAAGGAAAAATATTTTGCTTGTTGAATGGAAAAATATTTATTCATATCGCTAGAATATTCATCTTTATAGTCAGCTTGTTTGCTGTCTCATACTTGATAAACAATAAATTATTGTTCCTATGATAGAACTGACTATTAATCTGATCCATAAATTTGAACTTATACTTTTCATGGCTGTAGATTTTATTGATGAAACAATGTTTAAAACTTATTTTTTTTAGAAAAATATGTAGGTTTACTCTATTACACTTCCCCGATTTATTATATTACTTTTGTTATATCATCCGAAATGTACTTAAGCTCCTACTGTATGAAAAAAACACGGGATTAAAAAAAATAGTTCGAAGTTTGAAAATGGAATTAACATCATTTTTTATTTTATGGAAAATTGAAGAGAGGCTTATGGATTTTAAATGCATAATCGAAGGAATAAATATATGATTGAAATTGTCCTAATAATAAGATGATTCCTGTTCGTGTATATTTATGATCTGATGCTGGAAAATCGTACAAAAAATGACTAATATAATTTAGAAAGAACACTTATCTATTTCCGATGTTTTTGTTGGGGAGTATTTGGGGTATTATGCAGTATTTCCGATAGATGAGATAGTTGTGTTTTTTAAGTTTCTGTTTTTAACATATAATTATTAATTTATTCAGTTGCTGTTTAAATAATATTTTCATATTTTTGCAAATGTATTTTTGAGTGTTTTGTGAAAGGAATGAAGATAATTGTAAAAAATAGAAAACTTTTAGTGTTTATAGTTCTTCTCATTAGTAGTGCTGTGAGCAAGGGGCAGATTTATAAGTACATAGGGTTGGAAGACGGTTTGAACAACCAGAAAATCTACCATATTCAAAAAGACCGACGCGGATATATGTGGTTTTTGACTCAGGAGGGGGTAGATCGTTATGACGGTAAACACATCAAGCATTATACTTTCTCGGATGACAGTATGAAGCTGGACTCACGGATAGCTTTGAACTGGCTTTATATGGATCAGGAAGATGTATTATGGGTAATCGGGCAGAAAGGACGTATTTTCAGGTATGATTCACAACATGATAAATTTGAATTGGCTTATGTACACCCTGAATTGATCCGAAATAAGTTTCAAGCATTTCTTGATTATGGTTATCTGGACAAGAATGATCATATTTGGCTATGTTACAAAGATACAATTACCTGGTATAATATTCGTACTGGAACAACACAACATATGCCAAAGCCTGTCGATGGTGCAATATCTACTATTGAGCAGGCTGATGGCGGTCATTTTTTTATCGGTACGGGAAGCGGTTTGTTTTGTGTCGGGATAGAAAAGGGAGAACTGAAACAAATTCCTGATGAAGTAGTAAAAAGCATCGTTACACCTGTTCACGAACTGTATTACCATACTGTGTCAAAGCAATTATTTGTGGGTAGTTATAAAGAAGGGATACTTATATATGATATTGGTAAAACCCAAAAAATCACTCCTTGTTATGCACCAAACAATGTGGAAGTTAATCAGATTGTTGCTCTGAACGCTGATGAGTTGTTGATAGCTACGGGTGGAAAAGGAGTATATAAGCTGAATGTAAATACTTGTAAGAGTGAACCTTATATAACGGCTGACTATAGCAGTTATAATGGAATGAACGGAAACAATATCAATGATATCTATGTGGATGAGGAGGAGCGTATTTGGCTTGCCAATTATCCTACTGGTATTACCATTCGTAACAATCGTTATGGAAGATATGATTTGATAAAGCATTCTCTTGGCAATAACCGGTCGTTAGTGAATGATCAGGTGCATGATGTGATAGAAGATAGTGACGGTGACCTTTGGTTTGCAACTAGTAATGGAATTAGTTTTTATCAGACCGATACAAGAGAATGGCGTTCTTTTTTTAGTTCTTTTGATCCGGTGCCGGATGATGAGAATCATATCTTCTTGGCGTTGTGTGAAGTCTCTCCTGGTGTGATATGGGCTGGTGGTTTTACGTCTGGAATTTATAAGATAGAAAAGAAGAAAGGGTTTAAAATAAGCTATCTTTCGCCTGCGGCCATTGCAGGAATACGTCCTGACCAATATATTTATGACATTAAAAAGGATTCGAGCGGTGATGTATGGTCCGGTGGATATTATCATTTGAAACGCATTAATCTTGAGACTAAAAATGTTCGTTTGTATCCGGGAGTAAGTTCCATCACCACCATTCTGGAGAAAAATGCCCGTCAAATGTGGATTGGTACAAGAATGGGACTCTATCAACTTGACAAGCAATCCGGTGTTTACCGGTATATTGACTTGCCTGTTGAATCTCCTTATATATGTGCATTATACCAGAGAGAAGATGGTATCCTGTATATTGGTACTCGTGGAGCAGGTCTTCTTGTTTATGATATCAATAAAAAGAAGTTTATTCATCAGTACCGAACTGATAATTGTGCACTGATTTCTGATAATATTTATACGATTATTCCGCGTCAGGATGAAAATCTCCTGATGGGTACGGAAAATGGTATTACGATTTATTCACCTAAAGATCATTTTTTCCGTAACTGGACACGGGAGCAGGGACTGATGAGCGTAAATTTTAATGCCGGTTCTGCCACAACTTACAGTAACAGTACGCTTGTCTTTGGTGGCAATGATGGTGCTGTTAAGTTTCCGACAGACATAGAAATACCTGAGCCATATTATTCGCGTTTGTTATTACGAGATTTTATGATAGCTTATCATCCTGTCTATCCTGGTGATGACGGATCTCCCTTGAAGAAGGATATTAACGAGACTGATTGTCTGGAATTGGCCTACGGTCAAAATACTTTTTCGCTTGATGTGGCTTCCATAAATTATGATTATCCTTCTAATATTCTTTATTCATGGAAAATCGACGGTTATCATAAAGAGTGGACCCGTCCGAGTCAAGATAATCGGATTGTTGTTAGAAATCTGCCTCCTGGCAGTTATACGTTACAAATTCGTACTGTATCTAATGAGGAGAAGTATAAAACTTATGAAACAAGGAGTATTCAGATCATTATTACCCCTCCGGTGTGGGCCAGTATGTGGGCAATGGTGGGGTATGCAATTCTGGTGGTCTTGATTATGATTATCATATTCCGTGTTATCATGTTGCATAAACAAAAGAAGATTTCTGATGAGAAGACACGTTTTTTTATTAATACTGCTCATGATATACGTACGCCGCTGACATTGATAAAAGCACCGCTGGAAGAAGTTGTTGAAAACCATATGGTGGCAGAGAAGGCATTACCCCATATGAATATGGCCCTAAAGAATGTGAATACATTGCTTCAGCTGACAACCAACTTGATAAACTTTGAACGGATCGACGTATATTCGTCTACTCTTTATGTTTCTGAGTATGAATTGAATTCTTATATGAATGATGTTTGTGCTACTTTCCGCAAATATGCTGAGATGAAGCGTGTCAGATTTGTTTATGAGAGTAATTTTGATTATTTGAATGTGTGGTTTGATAGTGACAAAATGGGGTCTATCTTGAAGAATATTTTGTCAAATGCGTTGAAGTACACGCCAGAGAATGGTAGCGTGTGTATTTGTGCTTGCGAGGAAGGGAATACTTGGAGTATTGAGGTAAAGGATACAGGAATTGGTATTCCTTCATCTGAACAGAAGAAATTATTCAGAAATTGTTTCCGGGGTAGTAATGTAGTCAATTTGAAAGTGACCGGAAGTGGGATTGGATTGATGCTGGTATATAAACTGGTTAAGTTGCATAAAGGAAAGATCCATATTCAAAGTGTTGAACATCAGGGAACATGCGTGCAAATTACTTTCCCGAAGGGAAATACCCATTTGCATAAAGCAAAGTTTATCTCTCCAAAAACGCCGAATGAACGTATGGATGCTGTTGTACTGGGGGGAACTTCTGACTTGCCGGTCTTGGAGGCACCTCAGATAAAAACCTCTTTACAGCGTATTCTGGTAGTGGAAGATAATGATGATTTGCGTAATTATCTTGTGGATATGCTTATGGCAGGGTATAATATCCAGTCCTGTTCCAATGGCAAAGATGCGCTTGTCATTATAAAGGAGTTTAATCCAGATCTTGTTATATCCGATATAATGATGCCTGAGATGAGTGGAGACGAACTGTGCTCAGCTATCAAAACGAGTGTGGAAATGTCTCACATTCCAGTCATATTGCTGACTGCGTTAGGGGATGAGAAAAATATACTCGGAGGACTGGAAATCGGAGCAGATGCCTATATAACCAAGCCATTCAGTGTGGGTATACTAAAGGTGACTATTAAAAACATATTGGCAAATCGTGAATTGCTCCGTCAGGTCTATAATAGTATCGAAAATAAAGAAAAGCATTTACCTGTCAATTGTACTAATACTTTGGACTGGAAATTCATAGCTTCAGTCAAGGAATGTATAGAGAAGAATATGGGAGATTTGGACTTTGGGGTAGATGTACTCAGTAATCAGCATCATATGAGTCGAACAAGTTTCTATAATAAACTGAAAGCGCTGACCGGTTATGCTCCGGCTGACTACATCCGGATGATCCGTTTGCAACGTGCAGCACAATTATTAAAGCAGAAAGAATATACAATAACGGAGATTGCTGAAATTGTCGGGTTTTCGGATGCGAAGTATTTCAGGGAGGTATTTAAGAAGTATTATAATGTCAGTCCAAGTAAGTTTGTGAATTCGGATCAGGAATAGAGTAGACGAGATATCGTTTTATACCATTGTTGTTTCTTATAAACTTTTGGAGAGGATTATAGGACGCTAAATTCGAAAAAGAAGAAGATGTCAAAAGCAAGATAAATGTATCATCCTGCTTTTGACATCTTCTTTTTTTAATAGATTATTTATAATAACTTGTTGGAGCCGAGTATGATCAGCATTGTATATCCCAAGATAAGTCCTATAATTCCCATAATGATACCTACCTTTTCCATATCTTTTTGCTGAATCATTCCTGTGGCATGTGCCAGGGCATTAGGTGGTGTACTAATTGGTAATATCATTGCCAGCGATGATCCGATGGCGACTCCAATTAATAAAGTCTCTACACCTCCCAACGATGACAGGTTTTCACGCATGCTGATTCCGGCAATGGCGAGAATAGGGACGAGTAATGCTGCGGTGGCTGTGTGTGAAATAAAGTTGGCCATAGCATAGCAAATCAGTCCGGAACCGACAATCATCAGTACAGGGGGCCATGTGCTGAATGGGATGGCTTCGATCATATGCTTTGCCAGTCCGGTCTCTTGCAAGGCTACGCCCAATGCGAAGCCGCCGGCTACCATCCAGAGTACACTCCAGCTGATCTCTTCCAGGTCACGTTTGGTAATAACGCCTGTTATACAAAAAACAGCTACCGGAATCATTGCCACTACATTGGAGTTTACTCCTGTAAATTTGTCGAACATCCACAATAGAACCGTTATAGCAAAGGTGATATAAACCACAATGGAGCGCCAGTCTTTCTTTGCTTCACCTTCAATTTGCAGTTCGATGCTCTTTTGTTTGAATGGAAACAGTCGTAAGAGGATAAACCAGGCTATAAACAGTACAATAATAGTGTAAGGCAACATAAAGCTCATCCATTCTCCAAAACCGATATTCAGATTTAATCCTTCCGGATCATTCAAATACTTTAAAGCAATGGCGTTAGGTGGTGTACCGATAGGAGTTCCCATACCACCTACATTGGCAGCAACGGGAATGGCCATAGCCAATCCGATTTTCCCTTTTCCATCTGCCGGGAGTGCTTTTAATACGGGAGTAAGGAAGGTAAGCATCATGGCCGCCGTAGCCGTATTGCTAAGAAACATGGAAAAGACAGCTGTAACGAGGATGAATCCCAATAGCACATATCGTGATTGTGTTCCGAAAGGTCTCAGCATAACTCGTGCCAACAATACATCCAGTCCACTTTTGGTTGCTGCGATGGCAAGAATAAATCCACCTATAAACAGCATGATGATAGGATCGGCAAAGCAATGCAGGATAGACTTATATTTGACTGTCTGTCCTAATTCCTCCGCAGGAGTATTTTGGGTTAAGAACCATAAACTACTGTCGGAAACGGTAAGTAATAATAGTACAACAATAAGAACGGAAGTGGTCCATGCCGGAACAGCTTCGAACACCCACATGAGTGTGGCGAAAATGAAAATGGAAATAAGTCTTTGTTCTATAACGGTCAACCCTTCTATTCCAAAAGTATCAATGGGAAGGAACCATAAAATAAGAGAGAGGGTAATAGCTATGGTTAACTTTATACATCGGGCCACTGTCTGATTCTTTGCTAACCGTTTAGCTTTCTTTAAGTCCTGATAAGCTTCTACTAGGTGGAAGCCGTGAAAAATCTTGTACATAATATTAGAATGAGATAAAATTAAAAAACGTTTGCAAAAATAACTTTTTATTTTGTATTTAGTTAGTCTGACGTTAAAGATTTCTTTTATTCAACATATTTATTAAAATTTTATGCAGATGACTTGCTGTATTGAAAAAAGTAGTATTTTTGCCGCCGCTTTTGGAAAATGCATTTATAAAGTTTCCAATATTCAGTATTATTTTAATCAAAAAAACATGAATTATTCTTGCAGAAAAACCATCGTTCCTATTATAATAGGAACATTACTTTCAGGCGCCTGCTCGAACGATGAACCAACCGGGGGAAAAGGCCATCAACAAACTTATTCAGTGGTATTAAAAGGAATTACGGTAGCAGGAGAAGAATCTTCTGAAGAGCTCAAAGATGTATCGGTTTTCCAGTTTAGTGACGGGAATTTATATAAAGAGGAACAGCTGACTCCCGGGCAAGGCGGACAGTCGGAGATTTCTGCGGTCAGCGGATCTCGACTTTATTTTCTGACCGGACTGGAGATTCCTGCCGGAGAGAAAGCTAAAAGTGAAGAAGAATTTCGTAATACGATTATCGGTGAAGGATTGCATGATAATTCTGCGCCGGATTTCATGGCGGCTGTAGTCGAATTGGAGAGCGGAGTAGTGACACGCAGCAATGCGGAGGTCAATGTAATTATGAAACGCGGTGTGGCGCGCATTGATTTGAACACAACAGCCGACAGCAAAACGCAGATAAAGGAAGTCATCGTAGAGAATGCTCCTGCCGAGACTTTACCATTCCTCGAAAATGTTCGGGCGTCGGATAAAACGGTGAGCTATCGGAAGGAGTTCTCTTCTGCATTCGATGGCAAGCAAGAGGGGGTATTCCGTCTGTTCGAGAGCACACGTCCTGTCAATATCATCTTGCGTGGAACCTATGGTGAAGTCCCTATCAGGTTAAAAGTCGAATTACCAGTTGTCGAACGCAATAAAGTATATGAATTGGCAGTGCTCAATGTGGGAGCTGAAGTGACAGGCGTTTTTGAGATCAAACCGTGGGAAGAAGGGGAAACTATTGTCGGAAAGCCTGATACGAACCAACGTCTTTTGCTTAATGCGTCGAAATCCAGGATTCCGGAAGGGGTGAAGGTAGACTATGAGAATAATATACTGGAAGTGCCTGCTACAGGTGCTGATGACATGACACTGGCGTTCGTTACAGACACTCGTATCGATATTTCTTCTACAGAAGGTGCCGGTAGCGGAACAAGTGTAGGCAATATGTCCGTGTCGGAAGAGGCGGAAGGTATCGTGTCGTCATTTAATGTATCGGTTGCAGCGCAAGGCAGCGGTCGCCTGGGCTATACGGTTTTGGTGCATTTGAAAAATGCCTTGTTGAGTGGAACATATGATTACGTGGAGATACGTGTGGCTCCGAGTGACAAACAGATTGAAACAGTGGAAATCGCAGGAAATGTATGGATGGCATTTAATGCGCGTAGCCGTGATCTGGAAGATCAGATTTATCCGTTGGACGGGGCTACGGTCGAAGACATGTATCATAAGAGTTGGATAAACACGGTGGGTGGTCTGTTCCAGTTTGGACGTTTATATATGTACGTGCCTTGGCAAGGGTATAATCCTTCCAACAATTTAGGTAATCAGACTGCTGATGCACCTTGGGTGAATGATACACATATGCCTTGCCCTGAAGGATACCGGATACCGACTAGTAACGAATGGCAGTCTCTGCTTCCTGCAGACCAAGAGATTCCGGGTAGATATAAGGCGGGAAATGGAGAGACGATTGCCGCTACACTTCACATCGGAGAAGGAACACTGATAACTCCGTCCAATGGTGTAACGGGAACACAGTATTATGTGAAATTTACTTCAGAAGACACCGGTCGTAGCCTTATTATTCCTCTGGCTGGCTCGAAGGGAGATAAGTCGTCATCCAATAATCCGGCTTTCGGGAAAAGAGCTGTGTTGTGGACATACGAACGTAACGGCCTTCCGGGCGGTTATGCATGGGCTTACTGGTTGCCGTTCGAAGGAGCCGAGGCAACCGTTATTAAGAAACAACGGTTACAGATGGAAGCATTTGCATCCGTACGTTGTGTAAAGAAATAGAGGAGGCTGTTTATGAAGATGCTAAGAATCATAATGATATTACTGGGCGCATTATTGCTTGCCAACTGTTCGGGCGATTTTGAACAGGAGACCGGCATTGTTCCTTCCCATTCCGGACAAGTGTCGTTTTTGTTTGGGTTGCAGCAAGATGATGCGTCCGTGGTGCAGACACGTGGAAGCAAACCGGAGCAGATTACTCGTATGTGGTATGCTATTGCCAATGAACGTGGAGAGATTATTAAGCCCTTATATCAGAAGCTGGAAGAAAACTTCTCAAAATTGACTATCGAAGGATTGAGTATGGGGGATTATACAGTCGTTTTTCTGGCCACTACGAGCGAGGAAGAAGATGAGGCTGTCAAAGAACCCGAAAAACTGTCCGATGACTGGTTGATAAATCATGCGGAAAATGCGCCGTTAGATGCGGTTTACTTTTATAAGAAAATAGAATTGCATATCGGCAGAGATCAGGCTTCGGTATCGCATACAGTGGTCTTGGAACGTTCTGTAGGAAGAGTGGATATCGATTTGAATGTATCGTCCGATTATATGTGGAGATTCATTCGTAAAATCGATGTAACTTTCGACGATGCCGAAGGAATATATGCTACTCTTGGTGCAGACGGGAAATATTCCGGAACCAAAAAGATAGAATCTTATGACATTACCGGGAAATACTCGTTTTACTCATTGCCCGGCACAAAAGCATTATCCGGATTTGTGACGATTGAGTCCGATCGCAGTGACGGAACTCAGTTTGTCCGTAAATACCGTTTCACGGATTGTAAGATTGAGGCAGGCCGTGTGTCTCATATTAGTATTGATTATCTGCATCCGGAAAATCAGGATGGTTCACTTTATGTTCGCAAGGAGGACTTCTTTCGGTTTCGCGCTGATACGATGTTTTTGGCCAGTGAGCCACGTGAGGTCTTTTATGACAGTCGCCGTCGTTCTTTTTATGCGAATGCTCCGTTGCAGGTTTCCATTTCAGACGAACATCAGTTGCTTGTCAAGTTCTTTTCTCCTGTAGGCATTCAGGATGTGAAGATTATGTGCCGCTTTAATAAATTTAGCATGGAGTTCTTCGAACTGGCACATTTTGAACAGATTTATCCGTTTATGGAAGCGTCATTCCCCTTGCCGGTTGTAGATTCGGAACGGACATTCACTACAAGTAGTGGACGAAAGATAGTGGTGCCTGCACAGCCCGGACTTTCCAATGACGATGTGACGCTTGTTATTCGTACAGAAGATCCGTTTATGAAGAAAATGGAACAGATAGACAGCCGTTGGTTTATACGTTTTTCTTCTTATTCGGCTGACAATGGTCATGCGTATTGGCGTCATATGAATCCGTTATTGTGCCGTCATGGAGTGGCGTTGGCTGTCAATATGGCTTTCATGTTCTCTTCCGAAGAGTTTAATATGGAAATGAACAAATACGAAGGTTTGTTGAAAGACAATGGAGGAAATCCGATCAATCTGGATGCGTTGCGTCAAAGAATCCGTAATCATGGCGGGCTTGTGCTGGGTTGTGTTGCCGGTGTCGGCGGATTAGGTGGAGGCAATACGTACGGCTTGGCTAATTATTGTTATACCGGTGTTTATTTTGATGCGACTCCTCCGGATGCCCATCCGCATAATTATCCCCGTCAGGCCATGTTTCATGAATACGGGCATTGTCTTGGGTATAACCATAGCAGTACGATGACATATGGTGACCAATGGACGGTGTTGTGTGCAACGGTTTTTGTGAACATGGGAAAGAATGGCAAATTGCCGGTATGTTCGAAAGAGATAATAGCACAGTTACCGATGTAATCTGAAATCTTTTTCCTTCTTGCTTATTGCAAGTACAAGAAAAGCCCCGAACCATCACGGTCCAGGGCTTTTTTCATCATTATAAACATGTATATAAGCAATACTAAATTTAAACACGTAAGACATCACGCATACAAACGACGCTAACTGCCCATTATGGGCTGTCAACATTTGCAAATATATATATTTATAGATTAAGAAAGAATATCGCATCGTCACGAGTGAATATTCTGAGTAAAATGATATTAAATCAGTAGTAATTTCAAATGGTTCCGCCATCACAACGAAACGACATTTGTAATAAATTCAATATTAAACATGTCTAACTTTGTACTTTGACAAACTTTCAATTATGACTAAGACTGCAAAGATACGGCTTTTTTAATAAATATGCAATAATTATAATGTCGTAAATTCACTTCTGTCATTCGTAAGGGGGAGGCTGTTGAGCGGATATTAAATCGGAAAAATTGTCTGTCGTTGATAAATGTGAGATTTATAGGTATATGGATTGTGATAGGATTTTGTATGAAAAGATGATTGGTTTAGTGCAGGGCTATATATCTGCTTACTCTTCTCGTTTATAATTTGGATATTAATATTGGGACTTCTATTTTTCTTGTTTTTGGGGGATATATAAATAATACATTAAAAATGGAACATAGAATGCCAAGAATGGCACTTGTGGTAGTTGTTTTAAATCTTTTACTTTGCGTGATTTTATGTGATAAAAAAGAATTTATAATTAACTATGAAGATTATGAAGAAAAGATTGTTGTATTTGTTTATGCTTATTAGTTCGGTGAGTCTATTTATGAGTTGTAGTGACGATGACGATGTGAAATATCCGGTTGACAGTGAACTTGCAGGTGCATATAAAGGAACGATGGATGTATATTATGTGGGAGTATCTACTCCTATTGCTTCTGATATGGTTCAGAAGGTTTATATCTCAAAGGCTTCGGATACTGCTGTAAAACTGGAACTGAGAAACTTTACTATTACCGTAGCAGGTGCTGAGCTTCTTATTGGTGACATTACTGTGGATAATTGTGCTTTGGCAAAAAGTGGTGATGCTTATAAGTTCTCCGGCAATCAGACATTAAGTCTTGTTGTGGGATCATGCAATACATCCGTTTCGGGTACAGTTGGTAAGAATGCTGTAGATATGGTTATTGATGTAGATGTAGAAGGCGGAATGAAAGTTAAGGTCAATTATAAAGGTACTAAACTGTCAGGAAGTGAAAACACGGAGGCTAAAATAACCGATTTTACTATTGATGACGAAGTTATAACAGTAGCACCGGTTATTGATGATGCAAAGAGTGCCATTACGTTTAAAGTTAATGATGAGGCTACTGAGGAAGACTTGAAAGCCTTGGTACCAGTCATTGCTGTTTCAGAAAAGGCTACCGTAACTCCGGCAAGTGGTGTTGCTCAGGACTTCTCCGGAGGAAAAAGTGTTGTTTATACTGTAGTTGCTGAAGATGGAACATCAAGAAAGTATACTGCTTCTATTGAAGGTGTTCAGAATATCATGAAATATTCTTTGGATGAATGGTCTGAATTTGATGCAGGTAATAGTTATGAAAATTATTGGACTCCGGAGCCAGCAGGATTCCTGGCTACTTCCAATGGTGGTGCCAAAATGTTGAATGGATCATCTTCGGCAGTAAAAGTAGGCTATCCTGTGATGGAAGAATCTGAAGGCTTTAGTGGTAAGGCTGCTAAATTGGTGACATTGGATTCTAGAGCACATGTTTTAGGCAGTATGGCACCTATTACTTCCGGTTCTTTATTTACGGGTACGTTCAGTCTTAATATGCTTGCTCCTTTGAAATCAACCAAATTTGGTATTGCTTATGACAAGGAGCCTAAGTTATTAAAAGGCGTATATAAATATAAAGCAGGAACGAACTATATAGATGGTTCTGTCAAACCAGCGCAGGAGGGGCTTAACATTATCGACGAATGTTCTATTGCTGCGGTATTGTACGAAGCAAAAGATGCAGCCGGCAAAGATGTGACACTCACAGGAGTAGATATTAATACTTCAGAATATCGTGTGGCAGAAGCTCGCTTGAAAGATGGTACGGATAAAGATGAATGGACTACATTCGAACTTGCATTTGAGTATTTGCCGGAGAAATCTTATGATAGTACTAAAGAGTATAAGTTAGCTATTATATGTTCTTCCAGTAAGGAAGGTGATAAGTTCAAAGGCGCAGCTAACAGTACGCTGATCGTTGATGAATTGGAGGTTATTGGCGAGTAATGGGATTATAGCTAGAATAATAGGTTAGTTATATGAAAATTTGAAAACTATAATATCTTGAATATCGAAAAAGGGGGGACTTGAAATCCCTCCTTTTTTTGTATATATTGGTTGAGTATGCTGTAAATATGAACCTTAAAAAGTAGATAAAAACAGCTTTTTTGCAATATGATCTTAAAAATAGATCATAAAATACAAAGAATGGACCTTGTGATAATTAATATAAATATGTTACTTTGTACCCGATTTTGCGATCAAATAGATTATTAACTAAATAAGAGAATTATGAAAAAGAGTTTGTTGTATTTGTTTATGCTTGTTTGTTCAGTCAGCTTGTTTTCAAGTTGTGGTGATGACGATGATGAGGTGAAATATCCTATAGATACAGATTTGGCTGGAGGCTATATTGGAAAATTGTCAGTAGTTGTTGATGGAAATCAGATGGGGACTACTGAGAATCAAAAGATTGCTATTGCGCAGTCAAATAAAGGTGCTAATCAAATTGCTTTATCACTGAAGAATTTTACTTTCTTGATTAATGTGGGTGATATTGAGGTAGACCCTTGTACAGTGAAAGCTATTGATGGTGGTTACTCATTTGAAGGACAACAGAATCTTGATTTGGTGGCACCTCTCGGTAATTGTCCTATTAGTATTTTAGGTACTGTAAAAGGTAGTAATATTAATATTGAAATTGGCGTAAAGGTTGGTGCTCCTTTAAATCAAGATGTCAAGGCTACTTTTGTTGGTACTAAATTGACAGGTAATGAAAGCTCTGAGGCTAAGATTACAGGCTTTACATTTGATAGTGATGTTGTAACTGAACAGCCTGTTATTGACGATGAAAAAGGAACAATTACTTTTAAGGTAAGTAAAGATGCTGCTAATGAAGCTTTGATTTTGTCACCTTCTATTACAGTATCAGAGAAAGCTGTAGTTACTCCTGCTTCTAATGTTAAGCAAGATTTCTCAAATAATAAGAAAGTTGAGTATACAGTTACTGCTGAAGATGGTACTATGAAGAAATATAGTGTTTTTATTTCTGGAACCAACAAGGTTGTAGTTTATGATTTTGAAGATTGGACAGTAGATGAAACTCAGACTACTCCTGAATATCAATATCCAATAGCTGTAGGAGGATGGGCTAGTTGTAATCAGGCTGTTGTGTTTATTAAAGGATTTGGCTTTTTAGCTAAACCTAATCCTATTACTTATAATGGTCCTTTTCCTATTAATAAAACAGAAGAGGCTCATGGAGGAAATTATGCAGCGGAACTAGTATCTATTGATACTACAGGATCAGACGATATGTTAGGACAAAAAGTGCCTAAAGTTACAGCAGGATCTATATTTTTGGGAACATTTGTAGCTACAAATGCATTAGCAGATCCGATGACTACAACTCTTTTTGGTATTGAATATACAGAAAAACCTCTATTAGTGAAAGGATTCTTTAAATATACTCCTGGAACCGAATTCTATAACTCAAATGGAGTACTAGAACCAGATACAAAAGATGAGTGTGCTTTATCCGCAGTTCTATACGAAGTAGAAGATGTTAAAAAAGAAACATTGGATGGAAATAATATCTATACATCTGATAAAATTGTAGCTTCTGCTGTATATACAAATACTGGGACAAGTGAATATACTCCTTTTGAGTTAAAACTGGAATATAAAAAGGATAAAGAGTATGATCCCAATAAAAAGTATAAATTTGCAGTAATCTTTTCAGCTAGTAAAGATGGTGCTGCCTATAATGCTGCTGTTGGTAGTAGATTGTTGATTGATGATGTTACTATTGTTAATGAATAAGTAATTAGACTCAAAAGTAAAAGATATATTTTAGGTGTTTCCCTTCATCTCTTCTTTATTAGAATGGGATGGAGGGATTCTTATTTTTATTATAATTTGTTAGGAATGATATGAAGGAGAAGTATATTACTCCATTAATTATGAAAAATGTATTTTTCTAATAATGTTTTTAGATGAAGTTTGGGATATAAAAACTCTCGTTATAGCTTGTCTATAACGAGAGTAATGATGAATCTATATAGATTATTTTTTATTAGAACGCATATCCGAATCCTACATTTAAATAAATAGGATACATAGCAAATGCAATCGTATCAAAATCCTTCTTGAAGATATCGTTCAATCCCCATGTCAAGTCAGCATACACATTTAAATGTTTGAATGCTCTCCACTCACCGCCTAATTGCAATCCCCATTGGAATTTACGCAGATTGTCAGAGAAATCATAAGTAGCAATGCTTTCACCAGTAAAATCTACTCGCGAACCTGTCTGATCCGGAGTACGCAAGTGACCTTCATATACATGTCCGGAGAAGTTTCTTTCAATAAGATAAGATACATACGGACCTGCTGAGACTTTCCAACGTTTGCTTACTTTATAGTTGGCAACTACTGGGATAGTCAGATAAGAGTTTTTGACTTTAGTCTTTACGCCACCGGTCCATAAGCCTTGTAATTCTCCACCGTTGGTGTTGATAATCTTCATCCCATAGTTCTTTACTGTAGCTTCTGTGGTCATATTCTTGTTTTCAAGTCGTACCCCTACAGTCATTCCCCATTTCGTGTCAAACCATTTAGTTGCGTTTCCTTCAATTGAAATGGCGAGGCCACCAGGGGCATAGCTATCTATTTTACGAATTTCTTCAGGTAGAGGCAATGGAGAAGTTCCTCCAATACTGAAACCCGCCTTGATTCCATATTCCCATCCGTGTAAATACGACCAGATGATACCTTGATTTCTTTCTTCTTGCGCCTGCGCTGAAAGTGTACTTACTAATAGTAGTACAGCTATAATATTGAGTAATTTATATCTTTTCATTTTCTTGTTTTTTTAGTCTTCGCAAATAAGTTCTACTTCATCGACATATAGTGTACTGCCCACTGCCCCTTTAAAATAAGCACCGTCTACACTGGACGAAAACACAATACCTAATTTGTATTCTCCATTTTTTAATTTGGTATCATCAATTACTCGTCCTTTTACCGGTTCGAAAGGAATTTCAAAATCAGTCCATTGATCTGATTCAACAACATCTTCCGGTTTAATTCGCGCTAATGATACTAACTTATCTGAAGTAAATACATCATCACCATTAAGCATGACAGAATTATTCTCAGCTTCATACATAACAGCATAAATATCACATTTGTCTCTTACACCCTCTTGTGGCTTTCCTTCTGCGGAATATACATCTCCTGCTTTAAATTTATAATGTCCTTTGAGCGTTTTAGGGCGTTTATCGAACTGGAAACCGAAATTAGTGGCTTTTCTAGGATTTGCCAACGCATTTCCTACTTCAAATGTTCCGATAAATAAGTTGCCGGCAGCAATATACATTTTTACGGATGCTCCAAAACTACCGGTATCACGAGTTTCCAGTTTAACTCCTTTACCTCTGAAACCATTGGCTATCTGTACAGTCGGGTAATCTGTTTTGGAGTTTGCCATACCTGTCAATTTAAAACCCGGATTACCACTTGACCATTGTAATACTTTAGATATTTCTTGTGAAGTGCCCGGCTGGAATTCATAAAAGATATCGTAGTCATTGGAAGGTAATAACTCTTCAAAGTTGAAAGAAGTAGGTAATTCTGCTAAAACGACATTGACGGTATAAACAGGTTTCCATTGACCGTCTTCTGATGTGACAGTGAATTTCCGGGAATGTGGCTCTTCACTAAAGTCATATGTGGCTTCTGTATCTCCAGCAGCTTGATCATTTATTTTTATAGTGGCTCCTTCCGGAATTACAAATTCTAACTTTTGTTTGGACAAGTCAGCTCCCTTGTTTACATATACATTAATCAGCTTTGAGTCAGCATTGATGTTTGCTAATTGTACATCATCCCCTGTACAAGCATCAATGGCTGCTTCTGAGTTCAGTGCTTCATCCTGTATGCAGGAAGTTGCAGCACAAGCTAGTATGAAACAGGCTATTAAAGTCTTAATTTTCATGCGGTTTAATCTTTTTAGTTACTAATTCAGTCTCTTTATATAAAACTCGGGTGCAAAGTTAAGTTTCTTTTTGAAATCTAGCGCTCTGTTAGTGAGGTAATTCAATAAAATTAGTGCCTTTTATAAAAATAGTGTGGACTAAAAGATGAAAAAGGCTTTTGCTTAGTTTACTAATAATTCATTCCAAAATACCAAAATGGGATAGATCGAATGGGTGCTATATTCGTGCTCGTACTCTTTAAATAACTTGTTGAAGTTTTCGTATAAGCAATTCATAGCTGAAGTGCATTTATCTGCAATGATGCGATAATTGCACAACAAAAGTGCAGTATTATGCATATTTCTGCACTTTTGTTGTGCAGAGAATTATCAAGGATTGCTCAATAGTAATTTAGCATCACTTTTGCTCTCATGCTCTAACAAACTGTCTGTATCCCTTTATTCATCGTGGTTTTCGGTGTGGTAGCAACTGTGGTAGCAGGTATGAGAGCAAATGCTTGCTCTCACTTTTCCAAATCCAATCTCTAACCTTTGTAGTATCTTCGTTTTATTCCTGTAATTCCAATGTCAGTTTCAACCGTTGGAACAAAGTGTTTCAACCTTTGAAACTATTAGTTTCAAGGCATGAAACCTTTTGTTCCAAGGCATGAAACTATTAGTTTCAAGCGTTTGAAACTTTCTGAAACACCTGTCGATTGGATTCACTTGACCGTATGTTTGGATTGACTCGACCGTGTTAGTTGTTTCAATTGACAGTTCTTTTAGGAAGCATTGAATCATTTATTGGCTAATAATGTATGGGGCATCAGCCATTAATAGCTGATTTCTCAGTTATTAATGACTGAGAGATCAAACGTTAACAGTTGAGATGTCAGATATTAACATCCTGTAAATCAAAAGATAGTAATGTGGAAACAATACTGATCAGGATGAAACAGAGTGAGAGCAACCGTTTGCTCTCATACCTGCCACCACAGTTGCTACCACACCGAAAACCACGATGAATAAAGGGATACAGACGGTTTGTTAGAGCATGAGGGCAAAACTGCTGTCAAATTACTGGGGGGGGCTATTGTAAAACCTCATTGTTTTTCTCCTTCTTAACTAATTTATTGATTCTCCCGTAAACTTACGGTGGTAAGACTTACGGCTGTAAGTTTACGATGCGGGTTAGTGTAAAGGTGGAAATTCTGATCAATAAACCTACAGATATTCCTTACTTATATTTGAAAAATAGTATCTTTGCAGTGACTAACATAATATACAAGGGTGCAGGGAATCCTGCTTCTGAAAAGTTGCGGGCATTTATTTGCCTGTAGCTTTCCTCATAGGCGGTTTCGTACCCCCGTGGGGAGTATGTAATGTACCTCCAGCATCCTTGTATGTGTTAGTCAACGGGAAAGGCGAAACCGTTCTTTTTTGCCCTTTTATTAAACTTTTATCTTATGGATACTGAAAACGCTTTGACTAACGCGAAAGAAAGTCCCAATGAAATTTTTTTTGAAGAAGAAGCCCGTCTATGGGCAGAGGTGTATGGCATGCAATCCGATAAGCCGGACCTTGAGTATCTTCAACGTATGCTGGAGAGTATGAACCATTTGTTGCTTAGCTTAGAACTTCCATGGGAACGCTTTATTCCTATCTTGTACCGAAGTTTTGCCCTTTATATGCGTCGTCCGGACGAAAATACAAATAATCGGAAAGCCTACCAACTGTCTGCCCAACTTATGGACTCTGTCGTTTACTTGTCACAGAATACTAACTTGATTCATCACATACACCTTTTCTGTAATATGCAGATTGCCGCTCTTGAAAAGCTACGGAATGAAAAAGTAGAAATTGAGCAAACTGAAGATTAAACAAACAGAAAGTCAACCAATCTAAAGGTTACTTCGTTTTAAAAGAATCATACAAAGACTGAAAAGCCGAGTGCGATCTCCCATCGTACCCGGCTTTAATCTTATATGTTTAACCTAAAACCTATGAAACTTTTCTTTTATTAATCACACGCATTGCTGCTGTATAATATTCGCATGGAACAGAAATGAGTATACTGTTCAATCCATTGTCTTTCATTGATGCCTCGATATACGCTGCTTTCAATAAACTCTTTACGCTGGCTACTTCCCAGGGACTACCAGCAAAAACATTGACCTGAGAAACCTTTCTACTTGTAATCATATTCTTTTTGTGTTTTAATTGTTATGGCTGCAAATATAGGAAGTTGGATTTATAGATTAGAGCAATTTTGAGTCATAATAGTATAGAAATGATGCAATGATCTGATTTTAGCATAAATTGGTCAGTTTTTAGCATTGGAAAAAAGTGGAGAGAAAGGAGTGAAAGCTATATGCTAGTCGTCAGCCTTCTGATGATTTACCGGCTTATGTCCCATTTTCTCTTCAAAAAGTTCTTTTATTCAATTAAAATATATTTCTTTGCAATCATTAAAGACCTTTGGATATACTTAAACTATACGCATAAGCGCCATTAATATAGATCGAAATGACTGCAATTAATTTTAATTCGATATATACTACCTATTATAGGAGAGCATTCCTGTTTACCTTATCATACGTCCATAATGATTTGGTAGCTGAAGATATTGTATCGGAAGCAATCATTTATTTGTGGGAATTAAGTAAAAAACAGGAAATTCCGAGTATCGAAGCTGTATTAATCACTTATATACGTAGCAAGTCACTCAATTACCTGAAACATTTGCAGGTTCAGGAGAACGTCTACCAAAACCTGACAGATAAGGGACAACGGGAATTGGAAATCCGTATTTCAACCTTGGAAGCCTGTGATCCGAAGGAAGTTATGTCCGAAGAATTACGCTCAAAGGTGAAAACATTGTTGGCTGGTATGCCGGAAAAGACGCGCATTGCATTTATATCCGATCGTCTGGATGGAAAATCTCATAAAGAAATAGCTGAAGAATTGGGTATCAGTGTCAAAGGAGTGGAGTATCATATAAGCAAAGCTGTGAAGCTGCTGCGTGATAATCTGAAAGAGTATGCTCCTTTCCTGATATTTTTTATTTGATGATCTTGAAAATATCTTTTTCTCCTCTTTTTTTAATAACAGCAAAAAAAGTTGTATTTCTCACTAGGGATTATTTTTAGTGAGTGGTATTCTATATGAAAGGGGGAGCAAATATACTCCTGTTTATTACTTATAAAGTAACTCAACTTATAATATGAATCAGAATTTACTTTTAAAATATATATCCGGAAAAGCCTCTCAAAGGGAGAAAGAAGAAGTTGCAGCATGGATTGATGCCGATGCCGCTAATCTCAAAGAATTTATGTCACTCCGCAAAAGTTATGATGCACTTGTTTGGCAGGATGCGGATGAGTTGAAAACGGGGCGTGACAAGCTGCTTTCACTACGCACTTTTACGATGAAGGCGATGCGGATTGCGGCTATATTTGTTTTGGCTTTCGGATTAAGTTATATACTGATACAAACTCTGCAAAAGGAAAATGTAGAAATGCAGACCGTATATGTGCCTGCCGGACAACGTACGCAAGTGACGCTTGCTGACGGAACAATGGTATGGGTAAACGGAAAAAGTACGCTGACTTTTCCCAGTCAGTTCGCTTCCCGTACCCGTAAAGTGGAACTGGACGGGGAGGCCTATTTCGAAGTTCAGAAAGACCCGGAGAAACAGTTCATTGTTTCCACAGCCCATCAGTCTGCGATTAAAGTGTTGGGCACAAAGTTCAATGTAAAGGCGTATAGGGATTCCGAAGAGATTACTACCACTCTGATAGAAGGGAAAGTGCATTTCGAATTTAATAATACCGCACAGAAGCCTCAGTACATTACTATGGCACCCGGTCAGAAGCTGATCTATTATTCGCAGAGTGGAAAAACGGAGCTCTATACTACTTCCGGTGAGGGAGAACTGGCATGGAAGGATGGTATTATCGTCTTTAAGCAGACATCTTTGCAGGATGCTCTGGAGATTTTGGCAGACAGATATGATGTGGAATTTATCGTTCGACGCAATGTGCCCGATGATGACCTGTTCTCCGGGACATTCACGAGCAGGAGCCTGGAGCAGATACTGAATTATATAGAAGCTTCTTCGAAAATACGCTGGCGTTATCTGAACAGTGTACAAGGAAGTAAAGAGAAGATGAAGATAGAAATTTTTATTTAGTGTTATTAATAACCTTATTTCAAAAAAGCTTATTGCCATGAAAAACAAAGACCCTTGAAACTAAAAAAGATACGGGATGATATTGGTCGTATCTTCCCGTATTGAGCCCAGTAATCGTGAATCTACTTGTTTCCCGACAAGTATAACTACTAGTTTTTTAATTAAACTCGTTACAAATTTATGCAAAATTATTGTATCGTCCAATTTCTTGGAGGATTAAACCTTCTTAGGCGGTCTTCAAGGAAAATATCACTATCTATGAAGTTACTATTTATACTCATTGTCTGCTCATTCGGACTGGCATATGCGTCCGATGGATATGCGCAAAAGACTTCCATCACATTGAAGGCAAACGATTGTACCATAGAGGAAGTGCTTCACAAAATCGAACTTGAGTCCGGATTCGGCTTTTTTGTAAACAGTAAGAATCTCGATTTGAAACGCAAAGTGTCGGTGTCAGTGTCTAATAAGAATATATTCCAGGTTCTGGAGCAAGTTTTTAAAGGTGTGGGCATCGAATATAAAGTTTTGGATAATAAAATAGTACTGGCTGCAAAAGAAAAAGACGTTGCACAGCAGAGAAAAGAAAGACTTATTGCCGGCACGGTAAAAGATAAGAATGGAGAGCCGTTGATTGGTGTCTCTATCCGGGAGAAGAGTTCCGGTGAGGGAACCATCACCGATATGGATGGAAACTATAAGCTTTCCACTTCATCGGCGAATCCTGTTCTTGTATTTTCCTATGTAGGTTATCAGTCAAAAGAAGTACCCGTAAAAGGAAATGTTGCCAATGTGGTGCTAGAGGATGCGACGCAGGAACTGAATGAGGTGGTAGTGACGGCATTGGGTATCAAACGCTCGGAGAAGGCATTGTCATACAACGTGCAGCAGCTGAGCGGTGATGAACTGACTACTGTGAAAGATGCGAACTTCATCTCTTCTCTGAATGGTAAGGTGGCCGGTGTTAATATTAATTCGTCCAATACCACGGGAGGTGCTTCGCGTGTCGTGATGCGTGGTGTCAAATCTATCACTTCTTCCAATCTGGCGCTTTATGTGATCGACGGTGTACCGATGTATAACATGATGAATGGAGGTGGCGGTGGTATCTATGACCAGCAGGGTACGGATGGCGCTGCCGACATTAACCCGGAAGACATCGAATCTATCTCTATGCTGACCGGACCTTCTGCCGCAGCTCTGTATGGTAATGCTGCCGCTGCCGGTGTTGTGCTGATAACCACCAAGAAGGGGTCTGCGGACAAGACTTCTGTCACGGTCTCCAATAATACTACTTTCTCGAAGGTGTCAATGATGCCTGAGATGCAGAGCAAATATGGTAACCTGCCCAACAGCCTGGATAGCTGGGGACCGATTGTAAACAGTGACTACGATCCGCGTGACTTCTTCCAGACCGGAGCGAATGTCATTAACTCATTTGCTTTGTCAACCGGTAACAAGAAGAATCAGGCGTATTTGTCGGCTTCTACTACCAACACCACCAATATATTGCCCAACAGTGGATACAACCGCTATAATTTCACTGTCCGTAACACGACCAGTTTCCTGAAAGACAAGATGACACTCGATGCCGGTGCCAGTTATATTCTTCAGAATGACAAGAATATGATGTCGCAGGGTTATTACTATAATCCTCTGCCGGGACTTTACCGTTTCCCTCGTAGTGAGAATTTCGATGATGTACGTATGTTCGAACGTTATAATTCCGGTATGGACCTGATGGAGCAATACTGGCCTTACGGCGGTACTTCAAGTGGTCTTGCCAACCCCTACTGGATACAGAATCGCCAGTTGCGGGAGAATAAGAAGACCCGTTATATGATCAACGCTTCCCTCAAATATCAGTTGTTCGACTGGCTGGATGTGGTAGGACGTGTGAAAATAGATAATTATGATAATCGTAGTACTTATAAGGCATACGCTTCTACCGGCACACTGGTGTCGGGTGACCGTGGAACGTACAGTGACACCTCTACACAATCAAAGAACACGTATGCGGATGCGATTGCTACACTGAATAAGAGTTTTAACGACTGGTCGGTCAATGTCAACCTTGGTGTGTCACTGAGTGACAGCCGTTATGAAATGATCGGATATGAAGGCGGATTGAAACTTATCAATTTCTTTGCCGTCCACAATATCGATTTCAATAAAGCATGGAAAGCAAAACAGTCCGGCTGGCATGATCAGACACGCGCTATCTTTGCCAATGCGGAAATTGGTTGGAAATCGATGATCTATCTGACTGCTACCGGACGTAACGACTGGGATTCAAGACTGGCTTTCTCCGATTACAAGTCTTTCTTCTACCCGTCAATAGGACTTTCCGCCATTCTGACGAGTATGTTTAATGCTCCTGATTGGCTGACATACCTGAAAGTTCGCGGTTCGTACACTGAGGTAGGTAACTCTTACGGCCGCTTCATGACTACCGTTACTTACCCTTACGATGAACAGACACAGAGCTGGACCAGTACCTCTTCTTATCCGAACACGAAACTGAAACCGGAACGTACCAAGTCATGGGAAGTAGGTTTGGACGCACGTATCCTCAATGACATCAGTCTTAACTTGACTTATTATCGTTCCAATACTTATAATCAGACATTCTATGCGGACTTGTCGCTTTCTTCGGGATATTCTAATATTCCTATCCAAAGTGGAAACATCATGAACGAAGGTCTGGAAATGTCATTGGGTTATAACAAGCAGTGGAAAGATTTCTCTTTCAATACGAACTATACATTGACATGGAATAAGAACCGGGTAAAACGGTTGGCTGACGGTGTGTATAACTATGCCACCGGACAACCTATCCAGATGCCGGAACTGTCTCCGCTTACTTATGGACATACGGATGCCCGCCTGATTTTGCGTGTCGGAGGATCAATGGGAGACGTATACGGACAACGCTTGCTCAAACGTGACTTGAATGGCTACATTCTTAATGAAGAAGGTGTCGGACTGGCTATGGAGAACAAAGAAACCTACTTAGGTTCTATTCTGCCTAAGATGAATATGGGCTGGAGTTTAGGATTCGGTTATAAGGGAGTTAATCTTGGCATGACTTTCACCGGACGTTTCGGAGGTATTGTTATCAGTGAGACGCAGTCCGTACTTGACGCTGCCGGTGTTTCCAAAGTCAGCGCGGACGTACGTGACGCAGGAGGCGTGCAGATTAATCAGAGCAAAGTCTCTGCACAGACTTACTATCAGACCATTCAGGGAACTGCGGCTTACTACACGTATAGCGCTACCAATGTACGACTCGGCGAACTTTCACTTAGCTATACATTGCCTAAAAAATGGTTTGACAATAAGGTCGGAATGACTGTTGGGCTGGTAGGAAAGAATTTATGGATGATTTATTGCAAGGCTCCTTTCGATCCGGAACTGACCACTTCAGCTGCATCTAACTTCTATCAGGGATTTGATGCCTATATGCTTCCGAGTACAAGAAATTTCGGATTCAATGTTAAATTTCAGTTTTAAATAATAAATAGGTATGAACAAGATAATAAAATATATCGGAGCAAGCGCAGTCGTATGTATGATGGCGGGGTGTACTACTAACTTTGAAGATTTTAATACCAACCCTTATCAGCCTTCAAAAGTACCGGCAAGTAACTTACTGTCTACGATGTTTAACGTGTATGCTTGTCCGCAACAGAATGCTTGTCAGGAGATTAATTGTATGTGGGCCAGCTTTAGCGGTCAAGTGACTGCGACAGCTAACTGGAGCTTTGGAAAGAATATCTTTGCTTATTATAATGCGTCCGAAGGGCACAATGACAGTTCATGGGGAAGACTCTACGGCTATATCTATCCTTCTTTCTTTCTGGTCGAGAACTCTACGGAAAAGAAAGGTGTCATTTATGCCATGGCTCAGTTAACCCGTGTTTATGGTATGCAGTTGCTCGCATCTTTGCAAGGTCCCATTCCTTACACACAGATGAAGGCCGGCGAAACGGAAGCCCCTTATGATAATGAGCAGACTGTATGGCATGCCATGTTTGACGATCTGGATAATGCGATCACCATTCTGAAGTCGGCGGCAACGTTCGGCGTAAATCAAGATTTGGCTGTGGTAGACCAGTTCTATAAAGGTGACTGCTCGAAGTGGCTGAAGTTTGCCAATACGCTGAAACTTCGGATGGCTATCCGCATCTCGGGAGTAGAACCGGAATATGCTCAGACCAAGGCTCAGGAAGCTGTACTTGGAGGTGTGATGGAAAGTGTGGGCGACAGTTCTTATGATACGACTAATGGCGGAATCAATGAAAATGGATATGCTATTGTCAGCGGATGGCCCGAAGTAAGAGCCAATGCCTGCCTCGTGTCGTACATGAACGGATATAACGATCCTCGCCGTCCTGCTTATTTTACTCCGCAGACTCAGACTGCTGCCGGTGGGTATGTAGGTGTCCGTTCGGGTTCGGCAGAAATACCTGAACCTACGGTATACGCCAACTATAGCAAACTCTTTATCGCTACCGACAAAACATTGCCACAACCGGTAATGTACGCTGCCGAAGCTGCTTTCCTGCGTGCGGAAGGAGCACTGAAAGGCTGGAATATGGGTGGAGATGCCAAGACTTTCTATGAAAAGGGAGTTCGATTGTCTTTTGAGGAATTTGGGGTATCGGGTGCCGATGATTATTTGGCTGACGCTACATCTATACCGGGAAATTATGTGGATAATTTAATTGCCGGACATACCGGAAACAATTATACGAACCAGTCGTCCATTACGATCAAGTGGGAGGATGGAGCTGATGACGCGAAGAAACTGGAAAGAGTACTTACCCAGAAATGGATTGCCTGTTATCCCGACCCGATGAACGGATGGGCAGATTTCCGTCGGACAGGCTATCCTAGAATCTTCCCGGCAACTGAATCTATGAATGCCGATTGTAATACGGGGCGCGGACAACGCCGTCTTCGTTTTACACGAAGTGAATACAATAACAATAAGGCGAATGTGGAAGCGGCCGTCAGTATGCTTAGCAATGGAAAAGATTCTAATGGAACTGATCTTTGGTGGGCAATGAAAGAAAATGGTACTTATTAATAGCTTAAATTAGGAATAACAATATGAAGAAATTATTATATATCATATTTGGAGTAATGGGTGCACTGATGTTTATACAGTGCAGCGACTGGACTGAAATGGAACCGAAGTTCACCGAACCGGTGAATATCAATGGCGAAGACTATTATAAGGCACTGAGAGAGTATAAGAAATCCGATCATCCGATTGTTTTCGGCTGGTACAGTGAATGGACCGGAACCGGAACGAATATGAACAACCAGTTGAGAGGTATTCCCGATTCAATGGATATCGTCTCTCTTTGGGGAGGGGCTTTCAACCTGACTGAAGCACAAAAAAGTGACCTTAAGGAAGTGAGAGAGAAGAAAGGTCTCAGAGTTTTGTATTGTCAGCATATCACAGATATAGGCAGAAGTCATACGCCTGCTTCTGTTGAGAATGATTTCATCGTGGATGGCGTACAGTACAACTCTAAGGATGAAGCGATGGCTGCTTATTGGGGGTGGTATGGCAATTATGGTGACACTTCGGAAGAAGGACAAGAAAAAGCTATCCGTAAATATGCGCGGGTGATTATTGATTCAATCAATAAGTATAACTATGATGGATTCGATATCGACTTTGAACCGAATTTTGGCTATTCCGGAAATCTGAGTGGAAATTCGGACCGTATGCATATTTTTTTGGATGAATTATCGAAAGAATTCGGACCGAAATCGGGAACTGGACGTATATTGATGGTCGACGGAGAACCGCAGACACTGAACAAGGAGTCGGGCCCTTTATTAGATTATTATGTGGTTCAAGCCTATTACTGTAGGTCGGATGAGGGATATAGTGATGCTTTGGATGGTCGTTTTGACAGATTATTAAATAAATTCGGTTCGATAGAGGATGAAGCTACGATTCTTAGTAAAACAGTTTGGTGTGAGGACTTTGAAAAGCATAAAGGGGATGGCGGACCGGAATTTACAACTCGTGATGGTATTGTGACTTATTCATTGAAGGGAATGGCGATGTACTATCGTCCGGGAGTAGATGCCCGCATTGGCGGAGTGGGTGCCTACCGTTTTAATCTTTGTCGTCCGGTGAATGACTATTTCTTTATGCGTGAGGTTATTCAGGTTCTGAATCCCGCTAATCATTAATTGCAAGAACATAACTAAAAAAGGATAATTATGAAGATGATTAAATTTTCAAGATATGTTGTGCTGGGGGCAGCTTTGGCTGTTGTCACCGGATGCAACGATGCAAAACTGTCAACTATCGATAATGGAGTATATATTGCGGAAGCGGCTCCTTCTAATACGTTTAGTCAGCAGATAGAGGCACAATTGGTGGACGAGGGAGATGTGATAAAAACATTGACCGTCCGTTTGGTTCGTGCTATTGATCAAGATGTAACTGTAACACTGGATATTGATCAGCAACTCATTGATGAGTATAATCAACAGCATGAAGCGTCTTACGAACTTTTGCCGGAAGAATTCAGAAGTTTTGAACGCACAGTTACGATTCCCGCAGGTGAAGTGTCTGCACCAGTCATTAATCTTACTATAAAGCCGTTTACCACCCCCAATAACGAGGCTTATGCGATTCCGGTACGGATCACTTCCGTAGCCGGACCGATAGGACTTGTTGGTAACGCAAACCATATTCTTTATCTGCTTACTTCCCCTAATAAACAGAAAGCGGTGGTTTTGAAATCAGCAAATAAAACCAGTCTGAACTTTAAAAACGAAATACCTGTTACTCAGTGGACTATAGAGTATTGGATCAAGTTCGATAATACAACGGGCAGACCGACAGGAGATTGGGTGGGTCCTGCCAATATTGCTTTCAGACGATTAATTTTCGCAGACAATTCGGCTCCTATTTCTTTCAATGGCGTTTTATTGCGTTATTGGGCGGATGGAGCAAAAAAGATTGCGCCATGTTTGCAGTGTCAGTTGGATGGAAACTATTTTGATAGTGAGGAATTTTGGTATCCGGATATATGGTATCACATTGCTTATACTTATGACGGATCTACTATTTCCCTCTATAAAGATGGTACATTGAATAATAGTAAAGCCGATTCAAGAGACTTTACATTCAATAATATTTCTTTAGCACAGAGTTTCGGCTGGAATATGCAGGTAGAATTAGCTCAGATTCGTCTTTGGAGCAAATGCCTGACAGAGAACGCTATTCAGGAAGGAATGTCACGCCAGATATCCGGAGATTCGGATGGTTTGATTGGGTATTGGAAGTGTGATGAAGGAAAAGGAAATGTATTGAAGGATAATAGCCCGAACGGTAATGATATAACGCTTACCGGAATTCCTGCATGGAGTGAACAATACAATTTCTATCATCCTAATGATTAAGCGGATGGTTGGAGCTTTATCAATTGATTAGAGAATCCGATACTTACAGATAGTGAAAAGAAAAGCCGGCTGCAATCCTTTGCAGCCGGCTTTTTTATAAATGGGTTTTATGCCTTATTTCTCATCGTTCTCGCGAATTTCCACGCGACGAATCTTGCCGCTGATAGTCTTGGGCAGTTCGTCAACGAACTCAATCACACGCGGATATTTATAAGGAGCAGTCACCTTCTTGACGTGGTTCTGCAATTCCTTGATCAGTTCTTCTCCGGCACGTGCTTTATAGTCTTTGGACAATACGATAGTAGCTTTTACTACCTGTCCGCGAATCTCATCGGGTACTCCGGTGATGGCACATTCTATGACGGCAGGGTGCGTCATCAAAGCGCTTTCCACTTCGAACGGGCCGATACGGTAACCGGAACTCTTGATTACGTCGTCTGCACGTCCTACAAACCAAAGGTATCCGTCTTCGTCTTTCCACGCTACATCACCTGTGTAGTAAATGCCGTCGTGCCAAGCCTCGTGTGTACGTTCCGCATCCCGATAGTACTCTTTGAAAAGTCCGAGAGGTTTGCCTTTGCTGGTACGGATCACAATTTGTCCTTGCTCTCCGGCTTCCACGGAGCGACCTTCACTGTCGATCAGGTCTACGTCATACTGCGGATTGGGCAGTCCCATGCTTCCCGGTTTCGGTTCCATCCAAGGCATGGTGGCAACTGTCAGTGTCGTTTCCGTCTGTCCGAAACCTTCCATCAGCTTGATGCCTGTCAGTTTCTTGAAGGTTTCGAATACGGCAGGGTTCAGTGCTTCTCCGGCAATGGTGCAATACCGCAGTGAAGACAAGTCATATTTAGTCAGGTCTTCATGAATCAGAAAGCGGAAGATGGTTGGAGGTGCGCAAAGGGAAGTCACCTGATACTCCTGTATCTTTTCCAGAATAGCTGCGGGCGTGAACTTTTCGTGGTCATAGACGAAAATGTTGGCTCCGGCGATCCATTGTCCGTAGAGTTTTCCCCATACGGCTTTTCCCCAGCCGGTATCGGCGATGGTGAGGTGGAGGCTGTTCTCATCCAGATTGTGCCAGAAACTACCCGTAACGATATGGCCTAACGGATACGTAAAGTCATGTGCTACCATTTTAGGTTCACCGGTAGTGCCGGAAGTGAAGTACATCAGTGAGATGTCGTCATTCGTATTGGCATGTCTCGGGCGGATGAAAGGGGCAGCGTTATCGATTCCCTGATGGAAATCTTCGAATCCTTCCGGAACTTCCGGACCTACACTGACCAGCTTTTCCACGCTCGGACACTCGGGAAGAGCATCTTTGATGTGTTGCAGTATGATTCCCTCGCCGGCAGCCACAATCATTTTGATGTCGGCAGCGTTGCAGCGATAGATGATATCTTTCTTTGTCAGCAGGTGAGTGGCGGGGATCACCGTTGCTCCCAGCTTATGCAGGGCGATGGTGCTGTACCAGAACTCATAGCGACGCTTTAGAATCAGCATCACCATGTCTCCGCGACCGATGCCGAGGCCCTGGAAGTAAGAGGCCGTCATGTCCGTATAGCGTTTCATATCGGCGAAGGAGAACTGACGGCTTTCGCCCTGGTCATTGGTCCAGAGCAGAGCGTTCTTGTCGGGTTGTTCGGCAGCCCAGGCGTCTACTACATCGTAGCCGAAGTTGAAATTCTCCGGTACGTTTATTTTCAGGTTCTTGATGAAATCCTCTTGTGAGGCAAAGCTAGTCTGTGCTAAAAATCTTTCTACCATAATGTTATTACATAATTACGGCCAGAAAACGTACCGTTTTGCCATCGAGCGCTTTCATGCCATGTGGAAGTTTTGAATTAAAATAAATACTGTCTCCTTGGTTCAGGATGATTTCCTTGCCCTCGATGTTGATCAGCATACGGCCTTCAACTACCAGGTTGAATTCCTGTCCGTTGTGGTGATTATAATGGATCGGCTCATCGTCTCCCTTCGGTTCGACCGTGACGATGAAAGGATCGGCGGTGCGGTTCATGAAGCCCGACGCCAGTGACTGGTATTTGTAAGCCCTGGTACGTTGGATGCTGACTCCTTTGCCGGCACGGGTCACGAAGTAGCTGCTCATTTTCGGCTCTTCGCCAAACATCAAAGTATCCAGTGCGATGTTATAGGTACGGGCTATCTTTTGTAGCATACTAACGGAAATGTCGTATTGTCCTGTCTCTGCGAGCCGGTATTCTTCGGCAGATATGTCGCAGTCGCGGGCGATATCTTCAGACGTTAGTTCCAGTACGTCACGTAATCCGCGAAGGCGTTCTGCGATCTGTTTAATTTGGTCATTCATACAAGTGGTTGTTTTTTGATTATTAATAATTTTGCGGTATTATTTGGATGCTTTCATCGCTTTGATGACGGCAGAGGTAAATCCGTTGTGTTCCAGTTCGTTGATTCCCTTGATCGTAATTCCGCCCGGAGTAGTCACTTTGTCGATTTCCACGCTGGGGTGGGTGTCATTGTTCAGAATTAATGCGGCGGCTCCCTTGACGGACTGGGCCACCATTTCCATCGCATCTTTGGGGCGGATGCCCATTTCGATGCCAGCCTGCATGGCTGCCTGGATGTATTTCAATACGTAAGCGATGCCGCAGGAAGTCAGTGCCGTGGTGGCGGCTATCTTATCTTCGGGGATGAGCATGGCCATTCCCATTTCGTTGAACAGGCGGAGCATAAACAGGTTCTGTTCATCGTTCGTGTTGCGTGCCGCGATAAGCGTCATACTTTCCAGTTCGCTGATGGCGGTGTTCGGAATCAGGCGGAACATCGGCATCTCCGGTGCTATCACAAAGTGTGCGAGTTCTTCAAAACTGATACCAGCCGCTACGGATACGAGCGTCTGTTTGCTCTTCAGCTTCAGCTCGCGCATGACGGACTCCACAAACCAGGGCTTCACGGCGAGAATGACAACATCCGCTCCCGTTGCCGCTTCGGTATTGCTCAGAGTGGTGGAAATGCCCGGAAATTCTTCTTTCAGTTTCTCCAGTTTGCCTGCGCTGGGGTTGGATACAATGATATCTGAGTCTGCTATCAGACTTCCTTTTGCCAGGCCGCGGGCTATAGAACCACCCATGTTTCCTGCACCGATAATAGCTATTTTCATATGCGCTTCTTTTTTAATGTATTCTTACAGACAAAGGTAACGGTAAATTGCGAAAAAACAAAAAGCAGCCTGAATAAGAACTGTTTTTCTGTTCGAGGCTGCTTTTTTGTTCGCTGTTTATTAATCAAATATCAGTTAGAGTACTCTTTTGAAACGGGCAAGGAACTCGTCCGCTTCCTCCATGCTGAGGCAGAGAGGGGGCAATAAGCGGAGTACATTCGTCCCGCTGGCTCCCGTAAATACGTGTTCGTCGTAGATGAGGCGGCTGCGCAATTCCTTGATCGGTTCTTCAAATTCGAGTCCGATCATCAGTCCGCGTCCGCGCACTTCTTTGATTTGCGGGAATTTCTTGAGTTCTTCCAGCAGGTAGTCGCCGACTGCTTTTGCATTTTCTATCAGATTGTCCTGTTCGATGACGTCCATTACGGCAAGGGCTGCCGAGCAGGCCAGGTGATTTCCGCCGAATGTAGTTCCCAGTTGTCCGTAGACGGGCTTGAACATCGGGCTGATCAGTACTCCTGCCATTGGGAATCCGTTTCCGATGCCTTTGGCTACGGTGATGATGTCCGGCTGGATATGGTTGTATTGATGGGCAAAGAATTTTCCGCTACGGCCGTATCCACTCTGGATTTCGTCCAGAATCAGAATCGTTCCGGTTTCGGTACAAACCTTGCGAAGTTCCTGCATAAATTCGGTAGTCGGTATTTTGATACCGCCCACTCCTTGTATTCCTTCGATGATAACAGCGCATACGTCACCTTTCGCCAGTTCCTGCTTCATCGCTTCGATGTCATTCAGAGGGAGATAGGTCACATGACCGTTGTTGTTGATCGGAGCAATGATGGTGGGGTTGTTTGTAGCCTCCACTGCAAGGGAGGTACGTCCGTGGAAGGCTTTGCTGAAAGAAATGACTTTGGTGCGTCCGTTATAGAAAGAAGCCAGCTTCAGCGCGTTTTCATTGGCTTCGGCTCCGCTGTTGATCAGAAACAGCGAGTAATCTTCATAACCGGAAATCTTTCCCAATCGTTCGGCTACTTGTTGCTGCAGCTTATTGATCACCGAGTTTGAATAGAAACCAAGGGTTGCTACCTGATTGCTGATCATCTCCACATAGTGGGGATGCGCGTGTCCGATGGAGATGACGGCATGGCCTCCGTAGAGGTCCAGATATTCCGTACCGTTCTCATCCCATACTTTACAGCCTTGTCCTTTGACTATATTGATGTCATATAAAGGATATACGTCGAATAATTTCATAATTCTTCTGTTTTTAGAAAGCGGAAGGTTTCAGCCGTAATCCTACGGTTTCTTCCAGGTTGAACATCAGGTTCATGTTATGAACTGCTTGTCCGCTGGCACCCTTCAGCAAGTTGTCGATACAGGAGATAATCAGTAATTTGTCACCATGTTTCTCCAGATGTATCAGACATTTATTGGTATTTACGACTTGTTTCAAGTCTATATTCTTATCTACAATATGCACGAAGGAGTCTTTTGCATAATATTCCTCATACATGCGAACGATTTCTTCGAGTGCAACTTTCGTTTTTACGACAAGAGTGGCAAAGATGCCGCGCGGGAAATCTCCCCGATAAGGAATAAAGTCGATCTCTGAATCGAAGCTGTTCTGCAACTGCTTCAGTGATTGCTTGATTTCCGGCACGTGCTGATGATCGAAGGCCTTGTATATGCTGATGTTATTGTTACGCCAACTGAAATGACTGGTAGCACCGGGCTTCACGCCGGCACCGGTACTTCCGGTGATGGCATTGACCGAAACATCGCCTGTCAACATCAGATTCTTGGCTAGCGGAAGCAAACCTAACTGGATGCAGGTAGCAAAACAACCGGGGTTGGCTACGTGCTTCGCCGTACAGGTAGCACGACGGTTCAGTTCCGGCAGACCGTAGATGAAGTCATGATCGTCACTCTTGATGCGATAATCCATCGAGAGGTCGATGATTTTCAAATCTTCCGGCACGTTGTGGCTTTCCATGAATTTCTTCGTGTCACCGTGGGCGGTACAGAAGAATAGTACATCTATTGCGTCCAGAGGTAACTGGTCGGTAAATCTCAGGTCGGTTTCTCCGTATAGTCCTTCGTGTACGTCGGTGATTCGGTTTCCGGCATTACTGCTGCTGTTGATGAATACGATTTCAGTTTCCGGATGGTTGAGCAGCAGACGGATTAATTCGCCTGCTGTATATCCTGCGCCACCAATGATTCCTGCTTTAATCATATCTCTTCGTCTTTATGGTTATTGTAGTAAACACGCAGCGGAGTAGAAGTTACCTTAATAAAGCCCTTAGCATCTTCGGCTGTCCAGCCCTTCTGCATTTCACCATATTCGCCGAACTTCGTTTTCACGAGGTCGTCTTCCGATTCTACACCGACGGTAGAGAAAGAAAGCGGGCGGAGCTCGAGGATTGCCGTACCGTTAACGTTACGCTGGCTTTCCTGAAGCATGGCTTCGATGTCACGCATCACCGGTTCGAGATACTGGCTTTCGTGGAGGAACATTCCGTACCAGTTGGCCACCTGATCTTTCCAGTATTGCTGCCATTTGCTCAATGTGTATTTTTCGAGGAAGCGGTGAGCACCGATAATCAACATCGGAGCGGCAGCCTCGAAACCCACACGGCCTTTGATGCCGATAATCGTATCGCCCACGTGCATATCACGTCCGATACCGTATGCGGCACCGATCTCTTCTACCTTCTGGATAGCTTGGATCGGATCATCGAATGTTTCGTCATTGACAGCTTTCAGTTCTCCCTTTTCGAAAGTGAGACGGAGTTGTTCGCTGCCTTCTTTTTCCACGTGTTTCAGGTAGGCTGTTTCCGGTAATCCCTGTGCGGAGTCGAGGATTTCGCCACCACAGATGGATGTACCCCACAAACCTACGTTATAAGAGTATTTCAGCTTGGTAAAGTCTGCACTGAAACCATGTTTGTTCAGATAGTCGATTTCTTCCTGACGGCTTAATGCCATATCACGGGTCAGCGTGATGATTTCTACATTCGGAGCCAGTACAAGGAAAGTCATGTCAAAACGAATCTGGTCGTTACCTGCTCCGGTAGAACCGTGGGCAATGGCATCCGCACCGATTTCGTTGGCATAACGTGCGATGGCCAATGCCTGGAAGATACGTTCCGAGCTGACAGAGATCGGGTAAGTACCATTACGCAGCACATTTCCGAAAACCATATATTTCAGACTCTTTTCGTAGTATTCCTGAGTAACGTCCAATGTTACATATTTCACTGCTCCCAGTTTGTAGGCGTTTTCTTCGTTTGTCTTCAGCTGTTCTTCGCTGAAACCGCCCGTATTGGCACAAGCTGCATATACTTCGTAACCTTTTTCTTTAGCGAGGTACATGACGGTGAACGATGTGTCCAGTCCGCCGCTGAATGCCACCACTACTTTTTTCTTCTTTTCTTCCATAGTGCTGTATATATTAAATGTTATTTCTTTCTTGTTCTTTTTTTATGTTCCGCGGGTCTGTCGGATCGTACAGCATGGCTGTGCAGATGCAGAACTTACGGTTTTTAGCTACCAGTATATCGTGGTTGGTGCAGCCTTCGCATCCTTTCCAGAAAGCCTCGTCGTCTGTCAGTTCATTGAAAGTGACGGGGACATATCCTAGTTCGGTGTTCATTTTCATCACTGCGGCTCCGGATGTCAGACTGAAAATCTTAGCTTTCGGCCATCGGAGACGTGCCAGTTGGAAAGATGCTTGTTTGATGCGCTTTGCCAATCCTAATCCGCGAAAATCGGGATGTACAATCAGACCGGAGGTTGCTACGTATTGCTTGTTTCCCCATGATTCGATATAGGTGAAACCTGCGAATGTGTCGCCACAGAGCGCGATTATTGCTTTGCCCTCTTTCATTTTAGTCGCTACGTATTCGTGTGTGCGCTCTGCGATTCCGGTTCCTCGTACGGCAGCAGCATTTCTGATAGTTTCCAAAATAGTGTCAACGTAAACCTCATGTGAGGCGTCGGCTACCATAACATCTATTTGTTGAGTGTCCATTTCTTTATATATAATATAGGTATAGTTATTCGATATTCGGAATGATGAGCGACAAAAGCTGACGTACTTTGCTTGTGGCTACTCCTTCACGCAGAACCAGCATGATGGTATCGTCACCGGCAATGGTTCCCAGAATCTCGCTGAACTCATTGTTGTCGATATCATAAGCCATGCTGCTGGCGTAACCGGGACGGGTACGGATGACAGCTATATTGCCGGAAAACTGTAGGGAGATAAATCCATTGTTGCGCAACATCTCACCGGCACTCTGGTCAGTGGAACGTTTATACATGATGTTATTCGGCAATACATATACATACTTGCCGTTCATACTTGCAGCTTTGGCTACTTTCAGTTGTTTCAAGTCGCGGGAGAGGGTGGCTTGTGTCAGTTCGAAGCCTTCACGGTTCAGCTCTTGCAGTAGTTCTTCCTGCGAGCCTACCTCCTTGCTTGAGATAATCATTTTGATGGCGTCTAACCGATTTGCTTTCTTCTTCATTGTATAATTATTCTAAGAATGGCGCAAAATTATGCATTATTTCGGAGAAAACATGCATAAATCATGCTTTTTTTGCATAAAAAGTAAAATTTATACTGATGTAAGGTTTGGCTATGCAGATTTGTGTCAAAATGCACATCCTTTCTATCAAAATGCGTAAGGAAAAGGAGGAAGGAACCGCCTATCTTTGCAATGTAGGTAAATGGATACCTTAAATATATAGACAAAATACCATGAAACAGAACTTTTTTGCAGTCGACCTGGGCGCAACAAGCGGCCGTACAATCTTAGGCTCTTTTATTGAAGGCGGATTAAATCTGGAGGAGATTAATCGTTTTCCTAACCACTTGATCGAGGTGGGTGGACATTTCTATTGGGATATTTATGCATTATACCGTCACATTATCGACGGATTGAAATTGGTAGCTCACCGTGGCGAATCTATTGCCTCTATCGGTATAGATACATGGGGAGTAGATTTCGTCCTCCTTGGAAAAGATGGAAACCTGCTTCGCCAGCCTTATGCATATCGTGATCCGCATACGGTAGGAGCACCGGAAGCCTTTTTCTCTCGTATCTCTCGTAGCGAGGTATATGGTAAAACTGGTATTCAGGTAATGAATTTTAATTCACTTTTCCAATTAGATACTTTGCGTCGCAATCATGACAGTGCATTGGAGGCAGCAGACAAAGTTCTGTTTATGCCGGATGCGTTGAGCTATATGCTGACCGGGAAGATGGTAACCGAATATACCATTGCTTCCACTGCCCAATTAGTGAATGCACATACGCAACGTCTGGAACCGGAGTTGCTGAAAGCAGTCGGACTGCAAGAAGAGAATTTCGGTCGTTTTGTCTTCCCAGGTGAGAAGATAGGAACATTGACTGAAGAAGTGCAAAAGATAACAGGATTGGGGGCAATTCCTGTGATTGCGGTGGCCGGACATGATACCGGATCTGCTGTAGCAGCTGTTCCCGCACTTGATCGTAATTTCGCATATTTGAGTAGCGGTACTTGGTCGCTGATGGGGGTGGAAACAGATGCACCGGTAATCACTGCTGAAACAGAGGCTTTGAACTTTACGAATGAAGGTGGCGTAGAAGGCACAATTCGCCTTTTGAAGAATATTTGTGGAATGTGGTTGCTGGAACGTTGCCGTCTGAATTGGGGAGATACGAGCTATCCGGAATTAATAACCGAAGCGGATTCGTGTGAACCATTCCGTAGTTTAATCAATCCGGATGACGACTGTTTTGCAAATCCTGCGGATATGGAACAGGCCATTCGTGAATATTGCCGGACTACTGGGCAGCCGGTTCCTGAGCAACGTGGACAAATAGTACGTTGTATCTTTGAGAGTCTGGCTTTGCGTTACCGTCAGGTGTTGGAGAACTTGCGTGCGCTTTCTCCTCGTCCTATCGAAACTCTGCATGTGATCGGTGGAGGTAGCCGTAATGACTTGTTGAATCAGTTTACTGCTAATGCTATCGGCATCCCGGTTGTGGCAGGACCGTCTGAGGCAACAGCTATCGGTAATGTCATGATTCAGGCAATGACGATGGGAGAGGCGACGGATGTTGCCGGTATGCGTCAGTTGATAAGCCGTTCAATTCCGTTGAAGACTTATCACCCACAGGATATGGCAGCCTGGGATGCGGCTTATATCCATTTTAAAAACTGCGTTCGATAAATTCCGGAGAATCAAGAAATAACCGACAGAATAATATTAACTTTTAATAATAGAATATCATGAAAAAAGAAGAAATGATTCAGAAAGCGTATGAGATTGCTGTTGAACGCTATGCAGCAGTAGGTGTAGATACTGAAAAGGTACTGAAAACCATGCAGGACTTCCACTTGTCACTTCATTGCTGGCAGGCTGATGATGTAACGGGATTTGAAGTGCAGGCAGGTGCACTGAGCGGAGGTATTCAGGCAACCGGTAATTATCCGGGCAAAGCTCGCAATATTGATGAACTGCGTGCCGACATTCTGAAAGCCGCTTCTTATATTCCGGGTACACACCGTTTGAACCTGCACGAAATCTACGGGGATTTTCAAGGTAAAGTGGTAGACCGCGATCAGGTAGAGCCTGAACATTTCAAGAGCTGGATTGAATGGGGTAAAGAGCATAACATGAAACTCGATTTCAACTCTACTTCATTCTCACATCCGAAATCTGGTGATTTGTCACTGTCTAATCCGGATGAGGGCATCCGTCAGTTCTGGATTGAGCATACCAAACGTTGTCGTGCCGTTGCCGAAGAAATGGGTAAGGCGCAGGGTGACCCGTGTATCATGAATCTTTGGGTACATGACGGAAGCAAGGATATCACTGTAAACCGCATGAAATATCGTGCATTGTTGAAAGATTCTCTGGATCAGATATTTGCTACTGAATATAAAAACATGAAAGACTGTATTGAATCAAAAGTATTCGGTATCGGTCTGGAAAGCTATACAGTAGGTTCCAATGACTTCTACATCGGTTATGGCGCATCCCGTAATAAGATGGTAACTTTGGATACCGGTCACTTCCATCCGACTGAAAGTGTTGCCGACAAAGTATCTTCTCTTTTGCTTTATGTGCCCGAATTGATGCTGCACGTAAGCCGTCCGGTTCGTTGGGATTCCGACCACGTAACCATTATGGATGATCCTACAATGGAACTGTTCAGTGAAATTGTTCGTTGCGGTGCGTTGGAACGCGTACACTACGGTCTCGACTATTTCGATGCTTCTATCAACCGTATCGGTGCTTACGTTGTCGGTAGCCGTGCTGCTCAGAAATGTATGACACGTGCTTTGCTCGAACCGATTGCCAAGCTGCGTGAATACGAAGCTAACGGACAGGGATTCCAGCGTCTGGCTCTGCTCGAAGAAGAGAAAGCGCTTCCATGGAATGCAGTATGGGATATGTTCTGCTTGAAGAACAACGTTCCGGTAGGCGAAGATTTCATTGCAGAAATCGAAAAGTACGAAGCGGAAGTAACTTCTAAACGATAAGTGATGGATATTCTAATAGGCTTGTTGATTATAGCCATCGGTAGCTTTTGCCAGTCCAGTTCCTATGTACCTATTAAAAAGGTGAAGGAATGGAGCTGGGAAAGCTTCTGGTTAGTACAAGGTGTGTTTGCCTGGTTAGTGTTCCCGTTCCTGGGATCACTGCTGGGGATACCCGCAGGAGGCAGTTTGTTCGACTTGTGGGGAGCCGGAGGTGCTGGAATGAGCATCTTTTATGGTGTATTATGGGGAATAGGCGGATTGACTTTCGGACTCTCCATGCGTTATCTGGGTGTTGCGCTTGGACAAAGTATCGCATTAGGTACTTGTGCCGGATTCGGAACCCTTTTTCCTGCCATCTTCGCCGGAACCAATCTGTTCGAAGGTAACGGACTGATTCTTCTTCTAGGAGTTTGTATTACGCTGGCGGGTATTGCTATCATTGGTTATGCCGGTGGCTTGCGTGCACAGAATATGAGCGAAGAAGAAAAACGGGCTGCCGTAAAAGACTTTGCATTGACAAAAGGTTTGCTGGTAGCACTTCTTGCGGGTGTGATGAGTGCCTGCTTTGCTTTGGGACTGGATGCCGGAACTCCTATCAAGGAAGCTGCTTTGGCAGGTGGTGTGGATGGACTTTATGCAGGTCTTCCTGTTATCTTCCTCGTGACTTTAGGCGGATTCATGACAAATGCCGCTTACTGCCTGCAGCAGAATATAGCTAATAAGTCTGTCGGTGACTATGCCAAAGGAAAGGTATGGGGTAACAATCTCGTCTTCTGTGCGTTGGCCGGTGTGCTGTGGTATATGCAGTTCTTCGGATTGGAAATGGGTAAGAGCTTCCTCACGGAAAGTCCCGTGTTGCTGGCTTTCTCATGGTGTATCCTGATGGCGCTGAACGTAACCTTTAGTAATGTATGGGGAATCATCCTGAAAGAGTGGAAAGGAGTATCTGCCAAAACAATCACAGTGTTGATCTGTGGTTTGGTAGTCTTGATCTTCTCGCTGGTATTCCCGAACTTGTTTTAATAATAAATAGATATGAAATCAATTTTAGAAAATCGTCCGGCACTTGCCAAAGAAGTAAACAAGGTAGCTGAAGTTGCCGGATACTTGTGGCAAAAAGGATGGGCTGAACGTAACGGTGGTAATATCACCGTAAATATCACAGAGTTTGTAGACGATGAAATCCGTCGGATGGAACCGATTAGCGAAGTAAAATCCATTGGCGTTACATTGCCTTATCTGAAAGGATGTTACTTTTATTGCAAAGGAACCAACAAACGCATGCGTGATCTGGCTCGCTGGCCGATGGAAAATGGTTCGGTGATCCGCATTCTGGATGATTGCGCCAGCTATGTGATCATTGCCGACGAAGCGGTGGCGCCGACTTCGGAACTGCCTTCCCACCTGAGCGTACACAATGATTTGCTGAGCAAGAATTCTCCTTATAAAGCATCTGTCCATACTCACCCGATCGAACTGATTGCCATGACTCATTGCGAGAAGTTCCTTCAGAAAGATGTGGCAACCAATCTGTTATGGAGTATGATTCCCGAAACGAAGGCATTCTGTCCGAGAGGTCTGGGTATCATTCCTTATAAATTGCCTAGCTCGGTAGAACTGGCGGAAGCTACTATCAAGGAATTGCAGGACTACGATGTAGTCATGTGGGAAAAACACGGTGTTTTTGCCGTAGACTGCGATGCCATGCAGGCTTTTGACCAGATTGACGTGCTGAATAAGTCGGCGCTGATCTATATTGCTGCAAAGAATATGGGCTTCGAACCGGATGGTATGAGTCAGGAACAAATGAAAGAAATGTCCGTTGCTTTCAATCTTCCTAAATAATACTTGTATTAATCACTGAATTTATCTACTTTAGCGACCGCAGCATTTTCTACCAATGGAGAATGTTGCGGTAACTTTAAAATTATGACACAACTATGAATCGCATTATTCTGAATGAGACCTCTTATTTCGGTGCAGGATGCCGGAGTGTAATTGCTGTGGAAGCAGCCAGACGTGGCTTTAAGAAAGCCTTTTTCGTAACAGATAAAGACCTTATCAAATTTGGTGTTGCAGCCGAAATCATTAAAGTATTTGATGACAATCATATTCCGTATGAACTTTATAGTGATGTAAAGGCCAACCCTACCATTGCCAATGTGCAGAATGGTGTGGCTGCTTATAAGGCTTCCGGTGCTGACTTTATCGTAGCTTTGGGTGGCGGTTCTTCTATCGATACGGCAAAGGGGATTGGTATTGTTGTGAATAACCCGGATTTTGCCGATGTGAAATCTTTGGAAGGTGTGGCTGATACCAAACATAAGGCTGTTCCTACCTTTGCATTGCCTACTACTGCCGGAACTGCTGCTGAAGTGACTATCAATTATGTGATCATTGACGAAGACGCACGCAAGAAAATGGTATGTGTAGACCCGAACGATATCCCTGCTGTAGCTATTGTAGATCCGGAACTGATGTATTCCATGCCGAAAGGACTGACTGCCGCTACAGGTATGGACGCGTTGACTCACGCCATCGAAAGTTATATTACTCCGGGCGCATGGGCAATGAGCGATATGTTTGAACTGAAAGCTATTGAAATGATTGCTCAGAACTTGAAAGCAGCGGTAGATAACGGTAAAGACACAGTTGCCCGCGAAGCAATGTCGCAAGCTCAATATATTGCCGGTATGGGATTCTCCAATGTAGGTTTGGGAATCGTACATTCCATGGCTCACCCGTTGGGTGCTTTCTATGATACTCCTCATGGTGTAGCCAATGCGTTGTTGTTGCCTTATGTTATGGAGTACAATGCAGAGTCTCCGGCTGCTCCGAAATATATCCATATTGCCAAGGCAATGGGCGTCAATACAGACGGTATGACGGAAGTTGAAGGTGTGAAAGCGGCTATCGAGGCAGTGAAAGCGCTTTCTCTGAGTATCGGTATCCCACAGAAATTGCATGAAATCAATGTGAAGGAAGAGGATATTCCGGCATTGGCGGTGGCTGCATTCAATGACGTTTGTACAGGTGGTAATCCACGTCCTACGTCAGTAGCGGAGATTGAAGTATTATATCGGAAAGCATTCTGATTTTAATTGTATAAGGTTTGTTTTTTATAAGCATCCGGAGGATCTGAACAGGTGCTCCGGATGTTTTTTTACTGTTTAGCGTGTGTTTTTTGAAAATAATTCCTACTTTTGTTCAATTCAATTGTATGAAAACACGCCTGTATGACTGAGGATAATAATCTGGGATTAGAATTTAAATACTTGATAGTTAATGATATGGACCGTAAATTCGGTCTGTGGGTGAATACGGTCGGCTATCAGTCTATCCCTCCCGATTCTCCTTATCCACTGAAGGAACATCCGTCCGGTTACTATTTCAATGCCGAAAAAGGAAGAGTCTTGCGGGAATATCAATTGGTCTATATTACAAAAGGGCGCGGTTTGTTTTCTTCCGATTCTACTCCTGAAAGACAAGTTTGTAAAGGTCGGCTGATGGTATTGTTTCCCGGACAGTGGCATACTTATTATCCATTGCGGCAGACCGGATGGACGGAATATTACATTGGTTTTGAAGGTCCGGTGATTGATACGATTGTGGGCGATGCCTTTCTTTCCCAGGAAAGACAGATATTGGAAGTCGGCATCAATGAAGAACTGGTATCTTTGTTTTCCCGCGCTTTGGAAGTGGCGGAAGCGGATAAAATATCTGCCCAGCAATACCTTTCCGGAATCGTGCTTCATATGATCGGTATGATTCTTTCAATTTCCAAGAATAAGGTCTTCGAGATGAGTGATGTCGATCAGAAGATCGAGCAGGCAAAGATACTTATGAATGAAAATGTATCCGGCAATATTGATCCGGAGGAACTGGCGATGAGACTGAATATCAGTTACTCATGGTTCCGCAGGGTTTTTAAGGAATATACCGGCTATGCACCCGCCAAATATTTTCAGGAACTGAAACTTCGTAAAGCCAAGCAAATGTTGGTGGGAACTTCCCAGTCAGTAAAAGAAATTTCTTTTTTTCTAGGCTTTCAGTCTACCGAATATTTCTTCTCCTTTTTCAAAAAACGTACCGGGCTTACTCCGCTTGAATACCGCTCGTTCGGTCGGGAAGAATAAACGTAAAGTTATTTATTGTTAATCTCCTCGATGTGATTTAACCTTTCCGTTTTAATCTGGTCAAATATAATATTGCAATGATGCAATCGGTTTATTATCAGATTAACTATAAAAGAAAAAAGAAATGAAAAGAATCGTATTTTGGATGGTAGCTTTGCTACTGATGAGTGGTGTGGCAATGGCACAAGGAAATCGCCAGGGTGGAAGACAACAGATGGATCCGAAAACCCGTGCGGAACGTATGACAGAGCGTATGGTGAAAGAATACTCTTTGAATGAAGATCAAAAGCAACAATTACAGGATGTCAACCTTACATGGGTGCAAAAGATGGCTGCTAATCAGGGCGGACGTTCGAAAGATAATAAAGCTGCCAAGATGACTAAGGAAGAGCGGGAAAAGAAGATGGCGGAAATGAAGAAGTCCCGTGAAGATTATGATGCCCAGTTGAAGAAGATTATGACTAAAGAACAATACGATAGCTATGTGAAAAAACAGGCTGAACGTGAGAAACAGATGAAAGAAGGGCGTCAGAACCGGCAAAAAAGACAAGGGTAATATAGATTGTAATGAATGGATGTACTTCCTTTCGGAAGAAGAATTAAGGAGATACTACTGATTTTTGAGGTAGTATCTTTTTTGTATTCGGGTGATTCTTATTTTGCTTTTTGAGGTTGTGAACAAGTCACATCCTGCTTGTTTAAAAATGAGTCTCTTATATAGTTAATTTGTTTGTTACTAATTAATTAACCTGTTAATAACTTTGTTGATAACGTGGTTAATATAAGATTGGGGTTGTGAATAAAGGAACTGTAATCAGTAGAATCTTACCGGAGAGAGATAAAAAAAGAACCGCTTAAAAAGCGATTCTTTAGTAAGTTGCGGAGATCCGACTCGAACGAATGACCTTTGGGTTATGAGCCCAACGAGCTACCAACTGCTCCACTCCGCGATGTTTAACGGGTGCAAAGGTACGGCTTTTTTTGAAACAAACAAATAATTTGCTGAATATTTTTCGAGTAAATCATCATTTTTTTTCTTATTTAGTTGAGAATGAATGAAATAATGATGAAACTTTTTCTTAGCACCTATTAATATACAAATGTTAATATTCTCTCTATTTTCTTGTATGGTCTAAAGAAAAGAATTACTTTTGCTCAAAATATTCAGCAATGTGCAATTTGTATAACCTATGACCGTATCAAAAACGAAAGCCAAGTTAGTAGACGTTGCCCGCCAGCTTTTTGCAAAGATGGGGGTGGAGAACACTACGATGAATGATATCGCCCTCACTTCGAAAAAAGGTAGAAGAACGCTTTATACCTATTTTAAAAGTAAGGATGAAATCTATTTGGCTGTTGTAGAATCGGAATTGGATATCTTGTCGGATATGATGAAGAGGGTGGCTGATAAAAACATTTCGCCGGACGACAAACTGTTGGAACTGATATATACCCGATTGGATGCAGTAAAGGAGGTCGTTTATCGGAATGGAACCCTGCGTGCTTATTTCTTCCGTGATATATGGCGGGTAGAAAAAGTGCGAAAGAAATTTGATGCGAAAGAAATCCAGATTTTTAAAGCTGTGTTGTTGGAGGGACAGGCGAAAGGAGTGTTTCACATTGATGATGTGGAGATGACTGCCGATTTGATACATTACTGTGTGAAGGGAATTGAAGTTCCTTATATCCGTGGGCATATAGGAGCTCATCTGGACGAAGAAACAAGAAATAAATATGTGTCCAACATTGTGTTTGGCGCACTGCATAGAACAGAAATTTAATTAAATAACTTTTAGTATGGGATTATTAGACGGAAAAACAGCCATTGTAACCGGTGCCGCCCGTGGTATTGGCAAGGCTATCGCTCTGAAGTTTGCTGCCGAAGGTGCAAACATTGCATTTACTGACCTGGTCATTGACGAAAATGCAGAAAAAACAAGGGTAGAACTGGAAGCAATGGGTGTGAAAGCCAAAGGTTATGCTTCTAACGCTGCTAACTTTGAAGATACTGCAAAGGTCGTAGAAGAAATCCATAAGGACTTCGGACGTATCGATATTCTGGTGAACAATGCCGGTATCACTCGTGACGGTCTGATGATGCGTATGAGCGAACAACAATGGGATATGGTAATCAATGTGAACCTGAAGTCTGCATTTAACTTCATCCACGCTTGTACACCTGTTATGATGCGTCAGAAAGCTGGTAGCATTATCAACATGGCATCTGTAGTGGGTGTTCACGGTAATGCGGGACAGGCTAACTATGCTGCTTCCAAAGCCGGCATGATTGCATTGGCCAAGTCTATCGCACAAGAACTGGGCTCTCGTGGCATCCGTGCCAACGCCATTGCTCCGGGATTCATCCTGACAGATATGACTGCTGCTCTTTCTGACGAAGTGAGAGCTGAATGGGCAAAGAAAATTCCTTTGCGTCGTGGCGGTACTCCTGAAGATGTGGCAAACATCGCTACCTTCCTGGCATCAGATATGTCTTCTTACGTATCAGGTCAGGTGATTCAGGTAGATGGTGGTATGAATATGTAATCGAACAGTATGACTGTCGTATACGAAGACAACCATATAATTGTAGTCAACAAGACCGCTTCCGAGATTGTCCAGGCAGACAAGACGGGCGATACACCGCTTTCGGAAACTGTGAAGCAGTACCTGAAAGAGAAGTATCAGAAACCCGGAAATGTTTTCATCGGTGTGACACACCGGCTGGACCGCCCCGTAAGCGGCCTTGTTATTTTTGCCAAAACGAGTAAGGCACTCACTCGTCTGAACGAGATGTTCCGTACCAGTGAAGTGAAAAAGACTTACTGGGCAGTAGTAAAGAATGCCCCCAAAGAGCCGGAAGGTGAATTGGTGCATTATCTGGCACGTAACGAGAAGCAGAACAAGAGTTTTGCTTATGACAAAGAAGTGCCGAATAGCAAGAAAGCGATTCTGAATTATCGGCTGATCGGACATTCGGAGAATTACTATCTGCTTGAAGTAGACTTGAAAACCGGACGTCATCATCAGATTCGTTGCCAGTTGGCAAAAATGGGATGTCCCATTAAAGGAGACCTTAAATATGGCGCTCCGCGTTCCAATCCCGATGGCAGTATTTGCCTGCATGCGCGGAAGGTACGATTCATCCATCCCGTCTCAAAAGAGCTGATAGAGCTCGAAGCTCCTCTTCCCGAAGGAAATTTATGGAAAGGATTTGAACTGCTTTAGTCAGTGCAAGTCCTTTTTCTTTTGCCAAAAGAGTAAATATCCCTGCCATCCATTCGGTAAACTCTGGCGACAGCCTGATAGTATCGAAATAGAGTTTATATTTGCATCATGAAAACTATAATTCATGAAGTAAATCCTACCATGAAACAATTTCGAATTAACAAGAAAAATACAGATGAACGCATTTAAACTTTTAATGGCTGCTTCCTGCTTTTTAGGTCTGGCAACGAGCGGAGTGGCAAAACAGGACTATTCAAAGAGTGAGGGATTGTTACAGTATGTCGATCCTTATATCGGCTCCGGTTTTCACGGGCATGTATTTGTCGGAACGAGTGTTCCGTACGGCATGGTGCAACTCGGACCCAACAATATTCATAAAGGCTGGGACTGGTGTTCGGGATATCATTATTCCGACAGTATTCTGATTGGTTTTTCTCATACTCATTTAAGCGGTACGGGATGTACCGATCTGGGGGATATTCTGATTATGCCTCTCAATGAAATCCGTACTCCCAGAGGTAACCAGGATGATATACGTGACGGTTATGCGTCGAAATACTCACATGACAATGAGATAGCCCGTCCGGAATATTATTCTTTAATTCTGGACAGATACAATATCAAGGCCGAACTGACAGCTACTGACCGGGTAGGTTTTCATCGTTATACCTATCCCGAAGGAAAACCGGCCTCTATACTGATTGACCTGCGTGAAGGAAACGGTTCCAATGCATACGACAGCTATATTCGCAAAGTAGATGACTATACAGTGGAAGGTTATCGGTATGTCAGAGGGTGGAGCCCGTCGCGAAAAGTATACTTTGTGCTGAAGAGCGATCAGAAGATCGAGAAATTTACGGCTTATGACGATAATACCCCCAAACTTTGGGATCAACTGAAAGTAGAATCGGTGAAAAGTGTGCTTACTTTCGGCAATGTGAAAGAAGTAAAGATTAAAGTGGCTATTTCTTCCGTAAGTTGTGACAATGCAGCGATGAACCTGCAAGCGGAACTTTCTCACTGGGACTTCGACAAGGTGGTGAAGATGAGCAGTGACCGCTGGAACAAACAGTTGGATAAGATGACCGTAGAATCAGACGATGAGGCTGCCAAACGTGTGTTTTATACCGCACACTATCATACCATGATCGCTCCTACATTGTATTGTGATGTCAATGGTGAGTATCGGGGGATGAATGATATGATTTACACAGACCCGAAGAAAGCGAATTATACCACTCTCTCCCTTTGGGATACTTATCGCGCCTTGAATCCTCTGATGACTATCATTCAGCCCGAAATGGTGGACAATGTAATTAATTCAATGCTTTCCATTTATCGGCAACAGGATAAACTTCCTATCTGGCCTTTGATGAGCGGCGAAACAAATTGTATGCCGGGATATAGCTCTGTTCCGGTGATTGCAGATGCTTATCTGAAAGGATTTACCGGATTTGATGCGGAAGAAGCCTTGACGGCTATGAAAGCGACAGCAACTTATGAAAGGCAGAACGGAGTTCCTTACGTGATGGCCAAAGGATATATCCCTGCTGATAAAATCCACGAAGCTACTTCCATCGCTATGGAATATGCAGTAGATGACTGGGGAATCGCCGCTATGGCACAAAAGATGGGGAAGACGGCTGATTATGAGACATTCTCGAAGCGTGCCCATTACTATAAGAACTATTTCGATTCTTCTATCCATTTCATCCGTCCGAAACTGGAAGACGGTTCATGGCGTACTCCGTACGATCCGGCACGTTCTATTCACGGAGTCGGCGATTTCTGTGAGGGCAACGGATGGCAATATACATTCTTCGCTCCGCAAGATCCGTATGGATTGATCAGCCTGTTTGGCGGTGACAAGCCGTTTACATCGAAGCTCGACAGCTTCTTTACGAACAATGACAGTATGGGTGAAGGTGCTTCCAGTGATATCACCGGTCTGATCGGACAATATGCGCATGGCAATGAGCCGAGCCATCACATAGCCTATCTCTATACCTATGCCGGCGAACAGTGGAAAACAGCGGAAAAGGTTCGTTTCATCATGAGCGACTTCTACACAGATCAGCCGGACGGTATCATCGGTAATGAAGACTGTGGACAAATGTCTGCATGGTATCTCCTTTCTGCTATGGGATTCTATCAGGTGAATCCGTCTGACGGTGTGTTTGCATTCGGCAGTCCTCGTTTTAAAAAGATAGAAGTGAAAGTGCGTGGTGGTAAAGTGTTTACTGTTGAAGCACCGAATAATAGTAAAGATAATATCTATATTCAGAAGGTTTATCTGAATGGCAAACCTTATCATAAAAGTTATATTACGTACGATGATATAATTAACGGCAGTACTTTAAAATTTGAGATGGGCAAAAAGCCTGCCAAGAATTTTGGTAAAGCTTCTGCCAATAGGCCGATCGTTTTGAATAAATAGGTAAAAAATAGTTTTTAGGATAGGTATTGGTTAGGATGATGAACGCCTTCAAGTGTTTGCGGAAGCATATATTTGAAGGCGTTTTCTTATTGTCAATGACAGATATGGAGATGAAAAAAGAAGGCGTATCAAAAGTCAAAAGTAACTAAACCCTCCTCCTTCAGGAAGGAGGAGTACCCGTAGGAGGGGAGTTTAGTTACTACTGACTTTTGATACGCCTTCTTTTTGTTTGTGAGATATTACTTCTGTTTTATTTTCGGTTTATCAATAAACCTCCAACTCGTAGATTCTTGCAGCCTTCAGACTGTTGTTTTGTGTAGATTGTGTAACCAGCAGTCTGACGTAACGTACCGAAGTCGGCTTAAACTGGCGAACTACCGTGTTTTTCTTGTTATCACTCAGTTCATCAATCGTTTTCCATTCTTCGTCCGGACTGTTTCTGCCTTGTAAGAAGCAGGTATGAGTGATAAAGACGCTGCCTTCATTTCCGGCATTTACCAACTTCCATCCACGGATCGTCTGTTCCTTTCCGAAGTCGAAGTCAATGTAGTTGGGAGCCGTGCTTGTATCACACCATTTCGTCTTCACATCACCGTCTACGGCATATCTTGCAACTTCTTTTTCGTTGGTTTCACCGGAACATTTGATTAGTTTGGCTTGTTTCAACAGGTTTGTTTTAGTCGTCGCTTCTTCTCCATTGTCTGCTTTCAAGGCTGTGCGGAACAATTCCGAGGCCGGAGTTACTGCCGGATACTTCTCATTAACCAGCGTTGCGGCAAATAATACGATATCTGCATGATCCGGCAAAGTAACCGTAGTCGCTCCTTTAGGAATATCCATGCCAAACTTGAACATATACGTAAACTCATAAGCCTCATCTTTGTCAGAAGCATGACGGTGAGTGCCGACATAAGCGATTTCTGCATCTTTCAGGAAGCCTTCCGTATGTCCCAGATGCTCCCACTGACCGATAAAACCGGTATAGGAAGGTACGGTGATTTCCTGTGAGTTGTTACCGGTGCTGAAGGTAGCAACTGCATCTTCACCGGCAGAGGCTGCCAGGAAATAGATACGGTTGTAAGAATGTCCGGTTGGCAACTGAAGTACATTGCCTTTGCAAGTCAAACCATTGGCAATTTCTTTCTCTCCCAAGCGGAAAGGAATGCCGTCGGCTTTCAGGATGGAGTCGGGGAGAAGTTCTGCTGCATAGCTGTTGCCCGATTCGAAGTTCCCTTCTTTGCGGAAAGCATTCCAACTGAAACATCTGCGATCATAGTCCAAAGGAAGATAAGCGCATGCCGGAGCTTGAAGATCAGCTTTTTTCTTCAGCTTCACTTTAAATGTCTGTATGCTGTAGGGAGCGATGGATACATTCAGCTGGTTCTTGTTGAAGTCAGCACTGCCGATCTCTTTTTCCGTACCGTCTGCAAGTACTGCCTTCTCTATTTCACCGGCGAAGGTGATGGCTGCCTGTTGCGGAGCTGCGCCTCCTGTTTCATATACACGTACTACATATTCATCGGATACTTCCGCTTTTTTCAGCGCTTTGATAACGACTTGATCGTTGCTTGAACGTACAAAAGCAAATTCTTTACCTAGTGTTCCGGCATGTTTCGGACTGCTGAAGGCTTTGATCGGCTGATTCAGAATTTCAGCTTTGATGGCGGTGGCGGGTTTGTCAAGTGCTCCGTTATGTCCTGTGAGGCTATAAGTAAATGTATGGAAGCCGAAGTCCTGGTGATCCTGATAAGCGTAATTTCCTTTTGTTTCCGGTGTATGGAGAAGAGTCAGACGGATCGTGTTGTTATCCGGTTTATCCCAGCCATATTTACTGTCATTTAGGATCGATACACCGTAGCTGTTGTTCTTATCGGTCAGGTCTGCCCATTGCTGCGCATATACTTCGTAAGCGGTCTGTACATTATTGCCTCTTTCCACGCTGCCGATTCCCAGATCGTAAGTAGCCTTTTCATTTTCTATATTCAGAGGAAACTCTGCTTTCAGCAGCGTGTTTGTTGACTGCCAGTCTATTTCGTTATAGAAATCTATGCGGTCGGCACGGCTGCCTTCGTAGAGGCGGATGTATTGCTTGAAGAGCGATTTGCCATACTTCTTCTCAATGCAGAGTGCTTTACGGAGTGCGCCGTTTTCCACTAAAGTGATCTTTGCGCCGTCTGTGATGGAGACAGGTTCACGGTCGATGGTCTCTTTCAGGATTTCCCATGCAGGCCATGCGTACGACTTGTTTTCGGTGAAGAGTGCCAGGCGAATCGCTTTTCCATCTTTTACGAGTTCTTTGTTGTTGCGCTTGTCGGTCAGTGAGATGATATCTCCGTTTTTATCCAGTGTGATTTTGTAGACGGAGTTTTCGATGGCTGAGGCGGCTGAAGGAGAGATCGTTTTTTCAGATCCTCCGGTGCGGACATCGTACACTGCATAACTGTTTGCGGGCAGTGACGCTGCAACCAGGATGTGAGCACGTCCGTTCTCGTAACCGATCATTTGCGAAGCGACTTTCTTGCCTTGTGCATTGTATACAGTGAAGCCTTTCGGGGTTTTAGGCTGTTCGAGGATGATCTCTGTCAAGTCCGATACCGGGAAAGCGTTTGCATTATAAAGAACGACAGGCGTTCCTTTCACGCGTGTATCCATCTGTCCGGCAATGGCGTTGACGGAAGAAGTCAGTACTTGTGAGAATTGTTTCAGAGAGATCAGTTCATCGTTCCATGAGAACTCATAGGCACGGGGGATACTCGTTCCCGTCAGGTCATCATGGAATTGATGGAAGATGAAACGTTTCCATGCCTCCGTCAGCGTGTGTTGCGGATAGCTGGCAGTACCCAACCATTCGGCAGCGACCGCCGCTCTTTCTGCTGCATCGCCCAACTGTTCGTTTTGCCGGTTGTACAGCTTCATGGCTGCCTGCGAAGTGTAGCAACCTGTTCCGTGAACATCCATCAATAACTCTCCGTCAAATACCGGCAGTTCCGGGTGATTGTTGAACGGCAGATAATCTTTGAACAACTGATCGCTGGTAGCACTGATCACCTCTACCGGGCCATCACCTTTGATTCCCTGTTCTACAGAACGTACCGAACCCAGAGTAGGAGAGCCACCGATATCCCCTGTTCCATAATAGCGGTAGACCGTATTGAGCGGAGTACGTTGGGCTAATTTTTCCAGATCTTTATTCTTCGAGAGATCTTCGTTGTTCCATTTGCGTCCGTAGTCATATCCGTGGGCTAGCATTACTTGTTTGCCGTCAATGCCCTTCCAGAGTCCGATGGTAAACGGATGCTTGCTCTTTCCATAGAAGGGATGATTACGCCAGTCCAGCTTCTGTGAAGAGAAGCCGATCAGTCCGCAGTGTGCGGCAATGGTGGGAAGCGTCCATCCGAATCCGAAGCAGTCCGGCAGGAAGATATCCGTTCCTTCTTTTCCGAACTCTTGCCGGTAGTACGTCTGTCCGAGCATGATGTTACGGATGGAGGCTTCGACGGAAGGAACCAACACATCACTTGCTTCCCAGCTACTTCCGGCGATATGCCAGCGGCCTTCCTCGATGAATTCCTTCATCTCTTCATACTGTTCGGGATAGTATTCCTTCATCCACGCATACTTCACTCCCCCTTCAAAGTTGAAAACGTATTCGGGATATTTCTTTAGCAGAAATAAGTTCTGACTAATGGTATTCCAGACATATTCGTTGATTGTTGTCTGGATGTCCCAGTTCCACTGGGTGTCGAGGTGGGCGTCCGACACCATATAGGCTTTCACCTTTTTCTTCGCGGTGTCATCTTGTGCATAGCTTCCTCCTGCTAAGGCAAGGGCGAGGGCTACGGCAATTACTTTTTTGTTCATCATGGTTTATTTTTAACAAGTTTAGTAGTTTACAAATTTATACAAAACTAATGGAATTAATTCTATTAGGGTTTAGAATAGTACTTCTTTATGGAAATGGCACGGATATTTACCTTTTTGGCACCACTTTACATCTAGAAAGTATTCTTGTCCGGTTCGGGCTGCATCTTGTCAGTCATAAAGAATGATTGCTCAAGAAGCTTTTTGTCATTCAAAACGTGTCCAAATATAGCGGATTTCGAATGATTAGCTGTCCTTTGTAGTGCCAATATGTAGGCAAATATATTTTGTCTGTTCAGAGTACTCTATGGATAATTAGGGTATAAGATAAGTAGCTGATTATCATTCTATAATATATGTTTGTGAACAATGAAAGTACAGCAGGTGTCGGCAATGACAAACCAGTATCAATACTCTCTGACCATTTTATCTTATCATGTTTTTTAGATGTTGCGGTAATAACTCCCATGATATGCTCTCCATTTGTTTCCCGGTCATTACGTTTATTGCAGTTGATGTAGAAAAGAAATTTACAATGATTCTTTTAGTGTTTGTTGATAAAATAGCTTTTCTTGCATAACTTGGTTATATAAACTCAAATTCCCGTTCTCCATGTCCCGGCATGCAGATGAGCTGCATAATCTCCAAAGTGGCATGAGATTTCATTGTGATAAGGTTGCCTGCACCTTTTATCTGTATTTCTTAATAATGTGATGTCTGTATACATTCCATAGTTATCCCAATATGTGTCTGTTAGTAGGCCGGGACCTGTTATGTCTAAAATCTCCTGTTGCGATTTTAAGATTATTGTGGCTCTTTCTGCCATTTCATCCATTATTCTGTGTAAAAAAGGATGTTTAGGGATTCCACCGAACATATAGTTGGCTATTCGAAGTCGATATCTTAAATTCAAGGCTTCTTGCTCTGCCTGGCAGACAATTTTCTCTTCTCCTAAAACCAAATTATACTTTCTCAACTCATCAAGTGGCTTTAAACTTAACATATCTAAATCCATATAGAATCCTCCATAGAGGTATACAAGGGCTAATCTTAAGAAGTCTGCTTTTTGTACATTGTGATAGAATGCATTATAGGCTTCGATGTATTCAGGTAAATCTTGATTTAATATATCCTGTGCATCATCCTTATTATATAGGCGGATATTCCAGTCCGGATGATTGACTTGTATTTCTTGTTTGCATTTCTCGAATAGTTCGGGGAACGGTTCATCTTTGCGTAGAAAGATAAGGTGTATATTCTTTGGGATCATTATTTATTTTATTTTTAAAGGTTACTTACCAAACCAGGTACCAAAGAAATAGTGTATGGCATGAGCCTGATTGATACGCTCTTCCATTTCTTTAGGAATCTGGTTGTTTTTTATTTTCTCTACCTCCCATTGTCCGATAGGATATATTGTCTTTGATTCGAGGATACGTATGTCTTCTTTATGTGGAAATGCGTTGAATGCATGCGTTAGCAAGAAAGGGCCTGTGGAATCCAGTATATCAAATCCGTTATTAACAACTTTCCCACCGGAATGATTGATTAACCTTTGGCATACAAAGTTGATAAAATCATTATCGGGTGTTGACGCCATGAAAGCGTTGCAAATGATATATTCAAAACCAAAGCGTTTAGCATGCCAGTCGGGTTCCTTACCTACGATAAAATCCGATCCTTCTAGTAAGAACTCAATATTTTCGAGGCACTCGAAATCCATGTCTACGTACAATCCTCCATAAACTTTCAAGAGAAGATAGCGTATAGCGTCTGCTCTTTGTATGTTACAAGGATATGTATCATACTTCTCCAGGAAATCAGGGAAATGTTTGCAGACAAATTCCCTGTTCATTTCATCTGTCCATAGGATATATTCCCAATTCGGGAGATATTCTTTCCATGTTTGTGGCAGTTGGTCAAGAGGAGAAGGTACATCTTTTGTTTTCCATGTTTGGTGGATAATTCGTGGGATTCTTAAACTGTTTTTCATAGTCTTTATTGTTGAAATATTTTCTTTTCTTTAATATTTTCTCTTCTATATCGAATGAGGGTTTCATTGCTCTTCAACATGTCCGGAGTGTAGATTTGCGGTTGATAATATGCCTCTTCCAGTTTTTTAAACTTTCCATCCGGCATTATCTGATATTTAGTATCTATACGTTGCCCTTTCAGGTTATCTAGGTGTATAAAATTTCTTTTTATACTATCGAACTGAATGATGTAATTATTTTCAGGAAAGTTCAACTGTTGAACATTCACCGTAAAATCTTTATTGATTTGTGCTTCCATGGTTCTAGCTTTGCTGCATGTTCCAGGCCATTCACAAATGGGAATGTAGTCAATGATTGCTCCTGCAAAATTGAATGTAACTAACCAATGTTTATCCATATCGTGAAGAGCTGACCAAGTTCTGACTATTCCCATGATATATTTTCCATTAGTATCTTCAATGAGAGAAAGAACTGTTTCAATGGGAGGTCTCTTGTCTCTTTTGTCAAGATTAGCATAGAATGGAGAATTGCTTATTCTATAAGATGTACCTTGAGTTACTGCTCTCGTATGTTCAAAATCATCACGAGAGATACTGTTGTTGTCTTGGTAAACAAAGAATGAAATATCATAATTGATGGGTAGCTTTAGGAACTCATTTTTTGAAAAAACATAGAATACACGTTGCAAGTTCTTTTCTTTTATATCCGATAGCTTCACTAAAGAAGTGACTTTGTAGCTGTTTTGGCCATACATAGATAGTCCGCTTGCCATTATTAATATAATTAAAATTGCTACTTTTTTCATGGTTGATTATTATTTATAGATGATGATAGAGTCCACGGTAAAAGTGGACTCTATCGTTTCGTTCTAGGTTATACATTTTTATATTATAAAGATGTTGTATCATATTTCCCACCGTCGTTGGGTCTTACTTGAGTTACAGTATAATATCTGTTAGCAACCTTTGTGCTTCCCTCTAGCTTTAAATTTTCAGTTTTGTAGTAAAGGCGATTAATGTTGCTACATCCATCATCAGAGTTGGAAGTTGCATTATCCATAAATGTATAGTAATACTGTTGTCGTGAAGTATCATATCCTCTTCCTGTAACTACAATAAAATGGTCTGTACCGTCGATGTTTGGATTTAAATCGAGATCATAATCAACTCCTACTATGATAACTCGTTTTGCATTGAGATGTTTATCGATACATTCAATTGCATTTTTGTAGTTTTGAGCTGGATCATTTCCCCAGTTTGTTAATAATCCATTTGCAGAATCAACTAGCTTAAAAACATTTAAGCTACTTCCGTAATTGGATAATCCATATTTTTTTAGTGTTTCTTTGCAAAGACTTAAGCAATTAGCTCCTTCTCTCCAACCAACAAACCTACTTTTGTCCATTAATTCTATTGGATCTTTGGGAACGGGTTTGTCTCCACCTCCAGGTTTCGGACCATCACCGCTAGTTCCTCCACCGCTAGTTCCTCCACCAGTCCACCCGCTACCACTTCCCCAATCTCCACTTCCCCAGTGTCCGCTTCCCCAATACTCGCCAGAACCACTACCGCTGCCGGAACCACTACCGGAACCGAAACCTGATCCGCTACCGTAGATAGTTACGTCCGGTGTCATCCATCCAATGCCACATACATAGACGGTGGTATCTAAGGCTCCTTGGGCATTAAGCCGTTGATAAACTTCTTCTGTCATGCAATCATTGGGACCTGTACCTGCCCCTGAATTGTAACTGGAGATCAATATGGTTTGGTTGATCCCTCTTAATTTTAATTTCTCCGCTTTACTTTTCTTTTCCATAATACATGATAATTTTAGTGTTTATAAATAAAGTCGTTTCTTTTGGATGCATAGATAAGTTTATACACTTGTTTAAGTTGAAATCAATTGATACATATCACCCCATGATAAAGAAGATATTCTACTTCCGTCAGAATTAATTTGTAAGTTTGTTCTTTATCTTTGCTGATTTCAGATGAAAAACAAGGTAGCAATTCGTTGAACAGACATTCAAATGTCTTCTCTTCTTCTATGAGAATCAGAATATTATAACATAAATCGTTAATAAGCACTTCTTTAAAACCCTCATATAGCAGACATGGAATGCATACTATATCAAAGTGGTCTGAATGGCACTCTTTGTTTATACGTTCTTTAAGCAGTTTTTTTGCTTCTGTCGGCCAGGGTTCCGGAATTTCGTAAATGGATAGGTAGGGATTTCTATTAATAGTAAATATGGCTTGTTCCTCTTTTCCGGCATTTAGAAACATGAAATAGGAAGATGAGCATTTCTCCCAATCATACAGATCGGTATAAGATAGCTTTTCCCATTTTTTGGACAAAGAATGAAGATAATCTTGATAGGATGCAATACACATTTGTACACTCAAATCGGGGAAGGTAGTATTTTTAGCCTTGTTTTGCATTCGCTTATGATTATTCGCGAACAATTCTACTACTCTATTGTAATAGTCAGGATATTTATTTAATAGAGTTTTGCTAAGTAAATCACAAATCCGTTGGTTCTTTTTATGTCCGCCGATGATATGTAATAGTTTGGCTTTGTCGTATAGATAAAAATTACAGAAATCATCATAAATGTATCCATTGTCACGAACGCTGTGATCAAGGACTGTTGCCACAGGTTTGTTATAACTGTTTGACTGGGCATAAAACAATATTTGTTCAAAGAGGATATTGTTATTTATGTGAATATCTTTGCTGTTTATATCATTTAAATGGTTTGATTCGATAAAGTTAAATGCAGTCCGGCAGTATTCAGCTATAAACTCCAAGTCATTTCCTCCGATAATTCCTGCATTATATGACATGATAGAGTCTTTTTCTAATTCTTTTTTTAGGAAGGATGGCATTAATAAATCTTTTTGTAGAATATGATTCATCATACTTTTATAATAACTGCTTCCTATTTCTTTGTTCTGAGCAATCAATTCACTCATCTCTATGGTGTTGTCTAGTTTATTAGGCAAATATACATCTCCGTCTACATGTATGAAGGGTTCTTTTTGGAGTGAATAGGTTAATAACTTGGGATATGCCCAATGAGGTTCAGGGCAAGTTAGATTGTCGTATTGAATGATGATATCTGTATACGGTAGTTTCAATTGTTCGGCAAAGATTTCATATCCATGGGAATCGGTATATAAAACGATATTTTGATAGTTGTCTTTTAAAGAAAGACAACTTAATGCCCATGACATTAAATGGTATTGTGGATTCATCCATCCAAAACTATTGTCTAACAATGAATTATTTCCATGCCAAAAGGTTTGTACTATTTTCATAACTATTGATTTGTTGTGTGTTATTTCTATAGTGATAAAATTAGTAATAATGTGGAGGAAAAGGTCCTTCAGATAGGGCTAATTCGCATGGTTGGCGCAAATGTTTACTTTTTTGGCAGTGAAATATGTTTTTTGTGCATCAATCTTGATAAATATAAGAACTGCAAGGATCAGCACAACCTCTGTTCATTCAGAATTGTGTAATCCTTGCAGTTTTATTTATGTCGGGTAGAAAGAAACAGTTTGTTTAGGGCAGCGGATCTGCGGCAGCAGGTTTCTTCGGATTGTAGATAGCCATACCCACCTTGGAATCTGCGCAACCATAATACAGATACCATTTATCCTTATAATAAACCATCCCTTCGATGAACACCGTTCCGTCTACATACTGCCCGCTCTTTTCGAAACTATCCATCGGGCGGAAGAACGGTTCGTCGAGACGGGTGATGAAACGGGTCGGGTCATTGGCGTCGAAGAGGGCTTGTCCGGCAGCGTAAACATTGGCGGTATAGCGTTTGTCGCCTCTGCTTGCACTGTTTTTACCATTATACAGAAGTACGATTCCCTTTGGAGTATAAATAGCTGGAGGACCGCATTCCGTCAGCTGGCTGTCGAAGTGTCCGTCACGGGGTGAAAACAGTTTTCTCAGCGAGCCGTCCGTATTTACGTATGGAGTCCAGTTGACTAAATCTTCGGAAGTGGCGGCAAACACATGTTCCTCTCCCCAATACATGAAGTATTTTCCGTCGATTTTCTTGATCACCTGTTTCCCATTGACAACTTCGGTCAGAATGGAGCCGGACTTGCATCCTAAATTGAAGAACTTGCCGTCATACGCTTTGGCAAAAGCGGGACCGTGCTTTGTCCAGTCTTTCAGATTGCGGGAAGTGGCTATTGCCAGACGCGGAATGTGGCGGTTCCATTGCGTATAGGTCATCACATACAGTCCTTCTGCTGTGACGGCGATACGCGGGTCTTCGCATCCGCCCGGCCATTCCAGTTCCTTTTGAGTATCGTTATCCGGATAAAATACCGGAGTCTTTTCCCGCTTGAAGTGAATGCCGTCACTCGAAGTGGCGTATCCGAGACGTGAGGTACGGTGACCGATACCGACACCGGATTTATCTTCTGCCCGATACAGCACGACAATCTTGCCGTCATGCAGGGTAGCTGCCGGATTGAAAGTGTCATTGGATTCCCATGCAACGTAATCCTGTGTCATCGGACAATAGAATTTCGTGTTCTCTATAGGAGATATCACCGGATTAGCTCCCTGTGGTCGTTCGAAGCCTCCGAATGCCCAATCGGGTAATACGTTCTTTTTGTCGTTGGAAGGTTGTCCCAAGGCGGTACAAGTCATCATGGTTGTAGTAACCAGAAATAAAAAGGTTGATTTCATATTATATAATTATTATTGGGGGAGTATATACTCTCTACATATAAATTAAAAAATAAAGATTTGCTGTCATCTGTCACATAAATGGGGGCAAATGAATGATTATGTGATTGTTATGAGGTGACGGCAAGGTGTGATAGCAGAGTGACAGTAGTTTTGCTGTCACTGTGGCATCGCGGAGACGCTTACGGCGAAGAAGGTCGGTTTCTGCGCCTTGATACCAAAGTTTCATCGGCGAGAAACTAAAGTTTCAGCGGTGAGAAACTATGGTTTCATCAGTGAGAAACTTTAGTTCCAGCGGCTTGAAACTTTAGTTTCAAAGGCATGGAAACTCTTGTTTCATACAGTGAAACGATTGGTTCCAAAGCATGGAACTATCGGTTTCACCGTATGAAGCAGTTATCTTATAAGTAAGATGGAGTAGAGACTACTGAATGCTGTTCAATAAGTCCACTTTGCCTTCATTGACCAGTTTGAGGATCAGCTCTCCGAACAACGTATTCTGCCATGCAAACCATGCACGGGTAAAGTTTTTCGGGTCGTTTTTGTTGAATGATTCGTGCATGAAGCCGGTACCTGCATCCGTATCCATCAGCATTTTGATGCAAGTTTTGATTTCTGCGTCATTCTGGCTGGTGAAGGCTTTCATCATGATACTCATGGGCCATATCATGTCATATCCGATATGCGGACCTCCGATACCTTCCCCGGCACTGCCTTTGAAGAAGTAAGGATTGTCTTCGCTCCATACAAACTTGCGGGTATTCTGATAAATCGGATCAGTCACTTTGACGTCGCCCAGATAAGGCAAAGCGATGAGGCTCGGCACGTTGGCATCGTCCATCAGCAGCTGATTGCCGAAGCCGTCTACCTCGAAAGCATAAATCTTACCGTATTTCGGATGGTTGCAGACAGCATATTTCTTTAATGCTTTTTCTACTTCATCCGCCAGTGCGGTACATTCTTTGGCCAGCGCCGGTTTCTTGTTCACGGTGTTCAGAATTTCGGCAGCTTTGCGCAAGGAAGTGACGGCGAAGAAGTTGGAAGGAACGAGGAACTGGAAAGTCGTAGCGTCATCCGAAGGGCGGAAAGCGGAAGCAATCAGTCCGACAGGTTTCACCGGATTGCCCCAGCCATCATTGGTCATGGTGTCGAGTGCGCGTTCGGTCTTACGCTGGAATCTGTACGGACCTTTCGCGTCGTCCTTACGCTGCTGTTCCTTGAAAGTCTTCAGCACATTTGCAATGGCCTGCAACCATTCGTCGGAGAATACGCTGGCATCGCCCGTTGTTTTCCAGTAATGGTATGCCAGGCGGATCGGGTAGCAGAGAGAGTCGATTTCCCATTTGCGTTCGTGAAGTTCCGGTTTCATGTCCGTCAGGTCGCTCATCCATTCGCCTCCTTCGGAGTTCATGTTGAAGGCGTTGGCGTACGGGTCGATATTGATACATTTAAACTGGCGGTTGATGACTCCTGCCAGCATCTTTTTCAGTTCGGGGTCTTTATTGGCAAGCTGCACATATGGCCATACCTGTGCACCGGAGTCGCGGAGCCACATGGCGTGGATGTCTCCGGTGTATACAAAAGTGTCCTCTTTTCCGTCGAAGTGGACGGTGGTGTCCAGTGTGTTCGGGAAACAGTTCTCGAACATCCATGCCAGTTTCGCATTGGTCAGTAGTTGCTTGATGTGGTCAATCTGCCGTTCTACTTCCTGCGATACGAATAAGCGCTTGGAGGTTTCGGGGCGGTTGGTCTGGTAATTATTGACCCGGGTATTGTCTTGCTGGGTCACAAATTCGCGGTTTTCCATTGCTTGCACGCCGGCAGCGCCCGAAAGTGCTGCGCAGAGGCAAAGTGTTTTGGTTATATTCATGGTAATTGTTTTTTTAAATTCATGTAAGGGTTAATAATCAATGTTTTATTTCTCGATTTCAGCGAACAGCTCGATCAGGCAGGCATTATCGAGCAGCCATTTATAAGGTTCCTCGTTATGTCCCGACCAGTCTCTGCCCAGTAATCCGTTGGCATCCCGATAGTTTCTCCATGCGTGGAGCGCGTTCTCTGCCATCGCACGGACATAAGTCGGGTTGTGGTCAATCTTCTCCAGCGCCTTGAAGCCTCTGAACAGAATCACGTTAAACCACGACATATCCTTGTGTACCTTGACTGACGGGTCTTTCTTATCTGCTTTCGAACGGAAAAAGGCATCGGTTCCCGCGGCTGTCTTCTGGGCATCGCGCAAGTAATCCTTGTCTCCTGTCTCTTCGTACAGCAATACGCCTGCCTGAATCATTTGTCCACTGTTGTAGGCGTACTTGTCTTTCGAGACTTTCCCTTTCAGGTTGATATTGTCCCAGTAAAGGAAGTCGTCGGGATCACACAAGTGTTTTCTGGTCCATGCGTAAGTTTCCTTGGCCTTGTCCAGATACTTTTTGTCCTTCGTCAGACGGTATAGCTTGACGCCGAGTACTGTTGACGGGGCATTGGAGCAGGTGTGCTTCGCTTCTTTCTGCTGTTCGCACCAGAAGATTCCTCCGCCCAGTTCGTCACTCCAGCCGCTGTAGATGTATTCGTACAGGGCAATGGCCTTTTTCAGATAGTCGGCCTTCTTTGTGAGGCGGTAGTAGTCGCAATAATCCAGTGCGATCCAGATGTTGTCATCGTAGTAGCGTCCATGCTGACCGTATTTGACAGGGTACGACTGATAGCATGCCGGAAGGCGTTCTCCGTCCCAGTACTGTTCCAGTCCCGGCAGGATGCGCTTTTCCAGTATCGTCTTGTACTTCTTGTCTCCGGTGGCCTGGTACATGGCTACGCAACCGGACATCATCCCTGAGTAGGGCCACAGAAAGGAGGCCTTCAAGGTTCCGTTCTGCTGTGCTCCGCCTGCCAGATAAGTGATTTTCTGGTCGGGATTCACGGGATATGTTTCGGTAAGCAGCCCGTCTTCCGTCTGATATAAATTCAGAACATTGTCGAGGATAGAGTCGGCAATGGACACGAAAGGATGATTTTTCACCGTCTTTCCGTAAGCGGAAGCGAGGCAAAACAACATACAGGCTACAAAACATATATTTCTCATATGGGTATCAGATTATTTAATGAAGTATTCGGGGTTATTTTTGCTGACGTTGGTCAAACACCAATTCCACTTTCACAGGGAAATGGTCGGATGGCGTACGTGCTTCATAAGCCTTAATCGTGATCTCTTCCGGACAATCTCTCACGTCCTCCTTTTTACTGTTTTCCCGTACACTCCGATAGGTATCCGTCAGCACACCGTATCTCTTGACGTGGAAAGAAGGTGAAACGAAGATATGGTCGATGCGGCTTTCGGTAAAACTGTTCGGATCGAAGTTGTTGAAAGTACCGTTGAGCGCATATCGGTAGTCGCACTTCTCGTAAGAATCGCAGAGGACGCCTTTGCTGACAAATGCGTCGTAGGACTGGTGGGTCTGGTCGACGTTGAAGTCTCCCGTCAGGATAGCCGGTAGATTTTTGCCTCTTCCCAGCTCTTTCATCTTTTCCTGTACGAGGAAAGCGCTCTCCACACGGGCTTTCTTGCCGATGTGGTCCATGTGGAGATTGAAGAACAGAAACTCGAAACCGGTATCTTTGCATTTGAAATGACCCCAGCTGCAAATACGAGGCAATACGGCATCCCAGCCTTTGCTCGGCACGTCCGGAGTTTCCGACAGCCAGAAATCTCCTTTCTCTACGATGTCGAATTTGTCGGTACGGTAGAAGATAGCGGAGTGTTCGCCTTTGTCTTTACCGTCGTCGCGCCCTACACCGATATAGTCATAGCCGGGAAGGGCTTCTTTCATGTCTTTCAGTTGGTGAAGGAAGCATTCCTGTGTGCCGAAAATATCGAAATCGTGGTATTGCACGATCTGGGCAATCACCGGATAACGCTGTCCCCAGCCGTCTCCACGGGCGGAGTCGGAACCATTGGCATTTCTCAGGTTGTAGGAGGCAACGGTGAGCGAAGTAGGCTGATAGCTCTGGCAGTTGCAGAAGACTATCGCTGCAAGAACGATAAATAAAAGGTTTCTTAGTTTCATGTTTTCTTTAGTTTGTTTGGATTAGATCATTCATTAAAGCATTCAAAAGTACGACATTTTATTCAAATGAAAGGGAATACGGAATATCTTTTTCAGTCGTTCCCCGCTGTTTGTTCGGCGTAGGACTCATCTGATACTGGATATTCGCTCCCTTCAGTAATTGGTCGTGCGTCAGATAATTGCGGGTGAATACCTTACCATTTACCTTCATATCCTTCACATAACGGTTGTCGGTGTTATTGTTGTTCGCTTTTATTGTGACGGTTTTTCCATTTTCTAGATGCAGCTTGGCTGATTTGAAAAGGGGAGTTCCCAGAATGTACTGATCTGTTCCCGGACAAACGGGGTAGAATCCTAAAGCCGAAAAGACATACCAGGCAGAAGTCTGACCGTTGTCTTCGTCACCGCAATATCCGTCGGGGCCTGCTGTGTAGAGCTTGTCCATGATTTCACGAACCCAGTGCTGGGCTTTCCAAGGTTCTCCCGAATAGTTGTAAAGATAAACCATGTGCTGGATAGGCTGGTTGCCGTGAGCGTACTGTCCCATATTCATTACCTGCATTTCACGCATTTCATGGATCATGCCCCGGCTTTCCATGCCCAGTTTGCCCGGAATGATAAAGACGGAATCCATCATGTTGTTGAACTCTTTCTTGCCTCCCATTAGGTCTATCAGCCCTTGCGGATCATGGAATACGCAGAAACTCCAGTGCCAGCTGTTGCCTTCGCAGAACTCGCCGCTCCAGTCTACTGCATCAAATTTGGGGTTGAACACACCTTTGTCGTCTTTGCCCACCATCAGTTTGCGTTTCGGGTGGTAGACGTTCTTGTAGTTCAGTGCACGTTGTTTGAAGATGTCGATTTCGCTTGCCGGTTTGCCCAGTTTCTTGCCTAGCGTGTAGATGGTCCAGTCGTTGTACGCATATTCCAGCGTGCGTGCAACATTCTGTCCTATACCGATATTGTTGGGGACATAACCCAGTTTGTTGTAGGCGTCGTATGCAAGGCGGCCCGAAGCTGTGCCGCGGAGATGGGCGTTTGCGTCATGTTTCAATGCTTCCCAAAGTGTTTCGATGTCATATCCGCGCAGTCCTTTGATATAAGCGTCGGCTACTACGGAAGCAGAGTTGTTGCCGACCATACAGTCACGGTGTCCGGGACTTGCCCATTCCGGAAGGAATCCGCTTTCAAGGTACGCATTGACCAGTCCTTCCTGCATCTTCTGATTCATGGACGGATACATCAGGTTCAGGAACGGGAACAGACAGCGGAACGTATCCCAGAAGCCGGTATCCGTAAACATATAGCCCGGCAGCACTTTTCCGTTGTAAGGGCTGTAGTGTACGACCTGTCCTTTGGCGTCTATTTCATAAAAGCTGCGTGGGAACAGCATCGAACGGTACAGGCAGGAATAGAAAGTACGCAGATTGTCGATATTATCGTCTTCCACATCTACTTTGCTCATTTCACGGTTCCAGATGTCTTTTCCTTTGGTGACCAGCTGGTCGAAACTATCCTTGCCTAGTTCTTTGAGATTCAGTTCCGCCTGCTCATAACTGATAAAAGAAGAAGCGACACGTGCGTGAACGATCTCCCCTTTCTGGGTAGCGAATCCGATGATCGCTCCGGTATGGTTGCCCTGAACTTCTGTTTCGTTCGGGAGAATGTTGTTCTCTTTCACGCCGGAAGTAAAGGTAAACGGTTTGTCGAACTGGATGACAAAGTAATTCTTGAAGTTCTCCGGCACTCCGCCGCTGTTCTTGGTAGAATAACCGATGATCTTGTTTTCTTCCGGAATCACCTTTACATAAGAGCCTTTGTCGAATGCGTCGATAACGACATAAGCGTTCTTGGTTTCCGGATACGTGAAACGGAACATAACGGCACGCTCCGTCGGAACGAGTTCCGTGGTAACGTCGTGGTCTGCGAGATACACCTTATAATAATAAGGTTTGGCAATCTCCGCTTTGTGCGAGAACCAGCTGGCGCGTTGGTCCTGGTCGAATACCAGTCCGCCTGTGATCGGCATGATGGAGAACTGACCGTAGTCGTTCATCCACGGGCTGGGTTGATGTGTTTGTTTGAAGCCCCGGATTTTGTCGGCATTGTAGGTATATGCCCAACCGTCGCCCATTTTACCGGTTTGCGGTGTCCAGAAGTTCATTCCCCACGGCAGTGCCGTAGCCGGATAGGTATTTCCGGTCGATAACTCAAACTTGGACTGCGTTCCTACCAGCGTGCTGACATAGTCTACCGGATTCTTGACGGCAGAAATTTGCATGCTGTACAACACCGCACCTCCAATAAATAACAGGTGTTTAAATGAAAAATGTGTTTTCATGAACAAATGAATTTATGAATAAAATTAGTTTCTGTGACGAAAATAGAGAGAAAAGGAATGCCGCTACCGGAAGTCGAAATACTAAATCGCCCTGTGGCGCTATAATTAACCAAACTGGCACGCATTCTTACATATATTCTGCGCCAAAAAAGTGCTGGAAAGTTTTTTTGTTTACCTTTGTCATATTGCAAATCTAAGGATTCTATGCCATGAAAAAACATTGTATTTTACTTTTCTTCTACTGTCTTAATCTGCTGATGAATACAGCCGGCGCCTATAATTTGAAGCAGGTTGCCGACAAAGAATATATGTCCAACAGCTCTATTACTTCTCTGTGCCAGGACGACAAAGGACTGATGTGGATCGGCACTTGTGACGGACTCAATATCTATGACGGTCAGGAGATCGAAGAGTTTAAGACCCGTGACAAGGAGGATTACTTATCCGGCAATCAAATTGATAATATTATCTATACCGGCAACGATACTTATTGGTTCCAGACCTATTATAGCCTGATTCGTCTGGACCGTAAAACGAACTCCATTACACGCTTTAATGAGTTTCAGAAACTCTTCTTGATGAATAAGGATAATCATGGCACCTTGTTTATCATTAAAGACACCAACTGCATCTATTATTTTCATAAGAAGGAAGGCATCTTTAAGAAAATCAATGTGACTGGTATCCCGATATCGGATGTCATTACTTTCTTCTTTGATAAAAATAACCGTATGTGGGTGATGATGAAAGGGTATAATCGGTGTTATGACCTGCAACAGGACCCTCTGACGGAGAATATCACTTTAGTATCGCAGAAAAGCGGTTTGGATCATCACACGCCATTGATTTGTAGCTTTTACGATGACGCCGCCGTTTACTACGTGGATAAAGAATACAATCTCTATGCCTTTCATATTGAGAGTAAAAAGAATGAATTTATAGCTAACCTGGGAGCGAACATACAGGCGCATGACAAGATTTCCTCCATTGTTAAATATCATGATAGCTTTTTTGTCGGCTTAATGATGGACGGTGTTCTGACGTTGGAAAAACAAAAAGACAGCGGTGAATATCAGATTCAGACCTTACCTATAAATAGCGGAACATTCAGCCTGATAAAAGACCGCTTTCAGGATGTTGTCTGGATTGGTACGGATGGGCAGGGCGTTTATCTTTACTCAAATCCTCTTTATTCTATAAAATCGGTTGTACTGAATAACTATACCGAAAAGATAGAACGGCCCGTGCGTGCTTTGCTGCTTGACAAGGAGCGTACTTTTTGGATCGGTACCAAAGGGAATGGTATACTTAAAATCTTTGATTATGAGGTACAAAAGAATATCTCGGACTGCCGCTCGGAGATACTGACAACATCGAACAGCGGTTTAGGCAGTAATGCGGTCTACTGTATCAGAGAAAGTAACCATAACTTGTTATGGATCGGTGATGAAGAAGGACTGAACTTTTATTCGTATCGCGAACGCCGTATCAAGAAACTTCCTCTCTGGATTGATAATGAGGAATTCAAATACATACATGATATTTATGAAACGGAGGACTCGGAATTGTGGCTGGCCAGTGTGGGGATGGGAGTAGTCAGAGCGCGTATCGGAGGTACACCGGATCATCCGGTTCTTGAAAATGTGCAACGATATGTGGTCAATGGCGGAGAATTCGGCTCTAATTACTTCTTTACGATCTGCAAGGGGGACAGTCTGAACCTGTTGTTCGGCAATATGGGATACGGGGTATACCGCTTCAATGAAACGATCAACGGATTGGAACCGCTGACCACTCATAAGTATGAGAATATGAACTTGAACAAGGTAGTACCTATTATAAAAGATGATGCGGACAATTATTTGATCGGTACTACTTATGGAGTCATTAAGTATGCCTCAGAAAACTCTTATCAACTGTTTAATGCGAAAGACGGTTTTCTGAACAGTACTATCCATGCCATTCTGAGGCATTCGTCCGATAACTTCTGGCTGAGTACGAATCAGGGATTGATTAATTTTGATACCAAAAGAAATGTATTCCGCTCTTACGGCTTTGGCGACGGGCTTAAAGTCGTCGAATTTAGTGACGGAGCTTCCTACAGAGACCCGCAAACGGGTATACTGTTTTTTGGAGGAATCAACGGCTTTGTAGCTATTCAGGCAGACGGACGTCCCGAACAGCTTTATATGCCTCCCATCTACTTTGACAAACTCTCTATCTTTGGAGAACAATACAATCTTGGAGAGTTTATCACCCGTAAAAAGGAGAATGAAGTATTGAATCTGAAATACGATCAGAACTTCTTTGCTGTTTCATTCACCTCTGTCGATTATCTGAACGGAAATAACTGCACCTATTCTTATAAACTGAAAGGATTGAGTGACCAGTGGATTAATAATGGTAAAGAAAGTTCTGTCTCTTTCACGAACATGGCTCCCGGCGAATATACGTTATTGGTGAAGTACTACAATAGTGTATTCGATAAAGAAAGTGAAGTCTATTCTTTGTTGATACGGATCGGTGATCCGTGGTATGCCTCTTGGTGGGCGTATCTCATTTATTCTTTATGTCTGCTTATGATAGCCGCCATGCTGGTACGCTCATTCATTCTCCGCACCAAACGGAAAAAGCAGGAACTGCTGAATGAAATAGAGAAACGCCATCAAAAGAATGTATTCGAGTCGAAACTTCGTTTCTTCACTAATATAGCTCACGAGTTCTGTACCCCGTTGACTCTTATCTACGGTCCTTGCGGACGTATCCTTTCATCAAAAGGACTCAGTAAATTCGTAGTCGATTATGTTCAGATGATTCAGACGAACGCGGAACGTTTGAATAACCTGATTCACGAACTGATCGAATTCCGCCGTATCGAAACCGGAAACCGGGAAGTGAGGATCGAAGCCCTGAATGTATCTTCCTTAATGAAAAATACGGCAAAAACCTTTGTCGATATGGCTAAATCCCGGAATATCACGTTCCTGAGCAAGATACCCGAGCAAGTTTCCTGGAACTCAGACAAAGGTTTTCTGAATACTATTATTATCAATCTGATATCCAATGCCTTCAAGTATACTCCGGATGGGAAAAGTATCAAAATAGAAGTGGATACCAACGATGAAAACCTGCTGGTTCTCCGGGTTGCTAATGAGGGAAGTACGATTAAAGAAGAAGACTTTCAATATGTTTTCAACCGTTATGCTATCCTGGATAGCTTTGAAAATCAGGATGAAAAGAACTTCTCCCGTAATGGGCTGGGACTTGCCATTTCCTACAATATGGCGAAATTGCTGAATGGTACGCTGAAGGTGGAAAATACGCCTGACGGCTGGGTATTGTTTACTTTGTCATTGCCTCCGCTGGAAGTGACTACCGGCGTATCGTCTTCTAAACGAATCACTTCGGAATACATTCCAAAAATAGAGTCGCAACTGGTGCTGAAACTTCCTCACTATGAATTTGACAAGATGCGGCCTACATTGCTGGTGATTGATGATGAACTGGAAATGTTGTGGTTCATCGGGGAAATCTTCTCTAACGATTTTAATGTGGTCACCCTGCAGGAGCCGGAACGGGTGGAGCAGGTATTGAATGAAGTTTATCCGAATGTGATCATTTGCGATATCATGATGCCGGGAGTTGGCGGTATCGAATTGACGAAACGGATTAAGTCGGTGAAGGAAACGTCACATATACCTATTATTATGGTTTCCGGCCGGCATGAAATGGAACAGCAGATGGCTGCACTTTCTGCAGGAGCCGAGATGTATATCACCAAACCGTTTAATGCCGAATATCTCCGTATCTCTGTTTGTCAGATGTTGGAACGTAAGGAAGTACTGAAGGATTATTTCAGTTCAGCAATCAGCTCTTTTGAAAAGACAGATGGTAAACTGACACATAAGGAATCGAAAAAGTTCCAGCAATCTGTTCTGAAGATTATCAATGACCACATTCAGGAGAAGGAACTGACTCCCCGTTTCATAGCCGATCATTTGGCTATCAGCGTTCGCAGCCTTTACCGGAAAATGGAGGAGATGGGGGAAGAAAGTCCTACGATTATGATTAAGGAGTGTCGTTTGCATGTAGCGAAAGATTTGCTGCTGAAAACGAAAAAGACGATTGATGAAATTGTATTCGAAGCCGGATTCTCTAATAAGGTCACTTTCTTTAAAGTATTCCGTGAAAAGTACGGATGCACGCCAAAAGAATTCCGGACCAAACACTTGGAAGAAGTGCAATAATCAGTCCCTTCTGTTGACTGTCTGTATAGCATAACGAGACTTTTTCCGGAAGGTGAAGAGTCTGATTACACTGAGAGAATATGCTCTATAGCAGGTTTGTAAGCGAGTAAATGTCTATGCCAAAAAAGTAAATAAGAAGTTCGTTTTCCTGTTATCGATATTCTGAATCTTATCTCAGCCTTCATTGCGGGGAATTTAACTTTTAAAGAAAACCGGAATATTATCAAATCATGCCAAAATAGTAAATATCCCTGCCGTGTGGCATAAAACACGAAGAAGGAAAACTCAGAATTTTGGCAAACACGCTAATTTTGCTGATGCAATAAAGAAGCAGGAATATATATAATATGTTTAACTAAATATCTCATGAAACTATGAATCAACAACACGATCCTCCACTTAATTTATTTAAGTATGCAATGATTCCTTTTTACCTTTTATTTCATTTTGTTTGAATTAAATTTAATATCTTATGAAACCTAATTTATTTATGAAGCGTAAGCTTGAAATCGGACTTACCTTATTAATAGGGATGTCTGCCTTTTGGGGTTGCAACAATGACTTGGCTCCGATACGCCAAAATCAAGCCTTACCTCCCGATTTGAGTAAACACTCTGTTTTCGAAAGTTTCTCTCCCGACAGTGGTGGTATCGGAACACAGTTAATCATCCGTGGAAAAAATTTCGGTTCCGATCCAAGTTATGTGAAGGTCACTGTAAATAACAAGGAAGCAGCTATTGTAGGAATGGACGATGAGGTAATCTATGCCATCGTTCCCGCACGTGCAGATACAGGTTATGTTCGTCTGTTTATAGGTAAAGACGAAAATATAGAAGAGTATGCTTCCGAGACAAAATTCCGTTATCAGTTTAAGCGTAATGTGACGACGATGGTGGGACAACACGGTATGAATGGTCGTGAGGACGGCAGTTATGCTGCTTCCAAGCTGCAGAGAACCTGGTTTTTGCTGACTGATAAAGACGGTTCGGTATTCTTTATAGATGAAGGACGTGGTCAGACACAGAATGGTGCTTTGCGCCGTGCACGTAATGGTGAAGTGGAAACTTTGGTGCAGTGTTCCAGCGGTCCGTTTCAGTCACCTACCTGTCTGGCGTTCAGTCCGGCTCAGGACACTCTTTATATCTCTCAGTATTCCTATACGGATGAGAGTAATACCAAGACTGACTTCAATATTATTTATGTAACGCGCGAAGGTGGATTCGTGGATGTAAGAGGACTTTGCAGAGCGAAGAAAGTCGGCACTACAGGACTGGCAGTACATCCCAAAACAGGGGAAGTGTTCTTCTGTAATAAAGGTACTGGCTATGTGTATCGTTTTGACGGACCGAGTTACGAAGACTTTACCCCTCTCTTCCGAATTAACAATGCAACGGAAATTGAAACCCGTATGACTTTTAATACCGAAGGTACGATCCTTTATGTAGCGGTATGTAACCGCCATTGTATCTATCAGGTTCCTTATGATGCTGCTACACATACTTTTGGGAATCCGGTTCTTTTTGTCGGCGCATGGGATGAAAGTGGCTATATCAATGGTACAGGTGCGACTGTCCGTCTGAATAAGCCGGAGCAGATGGCATTTGATGAAGACGGAAATATGTTTGTTCCCGAACGTAATAACCACATTATTCGTAAAATCACACCGGCAGGTTCCGCTTCTCTGTACGCCGGCCAACCCGAGCAGAGTGGATTTGGTGACGGTTTGCCCGAAGAAGCAAAATTCAATCAGCCCGAATGTGTGACGGTTTATCCGGACAACTCGGTCTATGTGGCTGACCGCGATAACCATGTTATTCGTCGTGTGACAGTAGAATAAATAATCTATAAAAAGAATTATCCATGAATAATATTCAAAAATGTATCGTATTACTCTTGACGGTAATGCTGCTCGTGCCTGATAGTGCATGGGCACAGGAGAGCAAGCAGGAATTTGTAATCAAGGGGGTAGTGGAAGATAATCTTGGTCCTGTTGCCGGTGCGTCGATTGTTGCTAAAAATCAGCCGGGCGTCGGTACGATTACCAACTTAGATGGAGAGTTTACCATAAAGGTGGGAGCTTATGATGTACTTCAAGTGACTTTTATTGGTTATCAGACAGTTGAAATTCCTGTGTTATCGATCAAAGACCGGAATAATCTGAAAGTGAAAATTGTAGAAGATAACCGTAAGATTGATGAGGTGGTGATTACTGCCAGTGGTATCCAGAAGAAAAAGACCTTGACCGGTGCCATTACCAATGTTGATATCAAACAGTTGAATGCTCCGGGAGCTAATCTTTCGAATGCATTGGCAGGTGTTGTACCGGGTATCATAGCGATGCAAACCAGCGGTGAACCGGGTGAAAATATGTCAGAGTTCTGGATCCGTGGTATGAGTACATTTGGTGCCAAGTCAGGAGCTTTAATACTGGTGGATGGAGTAGAACGTAGCTTTAATGAGATTCCGGTAGAAGATATTGAATCATTCTCAGTGTTGAAGGATGCGTCGGCAACTGCCATTTACGGACAACGTGGTGCAAATGGTGTTGTCCTGATTACTACCAAACGTGGTGAAAAAGGGAAAGTGAAGATTAATGTGAAAACCGGTTTCAGCTGGAATACTCCGGTGAAGGTTCCTGAATATGCAAATGCTTATGATTGGGCGAGTTTGGCTAATGAGGCTTTGGAAGGACGTTATGAAAGCCCTCTGTATACAAGTGAAGAGATGAATATTATCCGGTATGGACTGGACTCTGATCTTTATCCGAATGTAGACTGGAGAGACTTGATGCTGAAAAGTGGAGCTCCCAGCTATTATGCCAATATTAATTTCTCCGGTGGTAGCGATAATGTACGTTATTTCGTATCGGGACAGTATACCAGTGAAGACGGACGTTACCGTACTTCCAGTTCTGAAAATAAATACAATACAAATACGACGTATGAACGTTGGAACTATCGTGCGAATGTAGATATGAACTTAACCCGTTCAACGATATTGAAAGTGAGTGTAGGCGGATGGTTGGTTAACCGCAATTCTCCACAGAGCGATGCGGATGATATCTGGAAATCCTTTGCTTACTATACTCCGCTGTCTTCTCCGCGTAAATGGTCTACAGGTCAATGGCCGGTTGTTAATGGCATGACTACGCCTGAGTATCAGATGACTCAAACCGGATATCGCACTATTTGGGAAAGCAAAGTAGAAAGTAGCGTTGCTTTGGATCAGGACTTGTCGTTTATAACGAAAGGCTTGAAATTTTCCGGAGTCTTTGCTTTTGATACCTATAATAAGAATACCATCCGTCGTTCTAAAGCGCAAGAGTTGTGGTCTGCGGAATATTCTCGTGACGCAAACGGTAATCTGGTGTTGAAGAGAGTACAGAATGCTGCTGCAATGTCTCAGACAAAAAAAGTGGAAGGAGATAAACGTTATTATTTGCAAGCTTCTTTGGATTATAGCCGATTGTTCGCTCAGAAACATCGCGTTGGAGTGTTTGCTATGGTCTATCAGCAAGAGACTACTGACGTCAATTTTGATGAGAGTGATTTGATGGGATCTATTCCTCATCGCAACTTGGCTTATTCAGGACGTTTTACTTATGCTTTCCAAGATAAGTATATGGCAGAATTTAATTGGGGTTATACAGGTTCCGAGAATTTTGAACATGGAAAGCAATTTGGCTTTTTCCCGGCCGTATCTGCCGGATGGGTGGTTTCGGAAGAATCGTTTGTGAAGAAAGCGATGCCGTGGTTGGATCTGTTTAAGATTAGAGCTTCTTATGGTGAGGTGGGTAATGACCAGTTGAGAACTAGCTTGACCGATGATAAGGCACGTCGCTTCCCTTATATATCTTTGGTAAGTACGGATGATGGAGGATCGTATACTTTTGGTGAATTTGGTACTAACAAAGTACAAGGTTATCGTATTAAAACACTGGGAACATCGAATTTGACCTGGGAGGTTGCCAAGAAGTATGATATCGGTGTGGATTTCAGTATCTTTAATGGGAAAGTCACCGGAACAGTAGATTACTTTGTTGATAAACGGGATGATATCTTTATGCAACGCAATCAAATGCCGCTGACAACCGGTCTTGCCGACCAAACACCTATGGCCAATGTAGGTAAGATGAAATCAGTCGGATGGGATGGAAATATCGCTTTCACCCAGCAGATTGGACAGGTGAGTCTGCAACTCCGTGGTAATTTTACTTATCAGAAAACTGATATCCTGGATATGGATGAGGCCGCCAATGAATTATGGTACAAGATGAATAAGGGTTTCCAATTGAATCAGAGCCGTGGTTTTATCGCCCTGGGTTTGTTTAAAGATCAGGAAGACATTGACAGAAGTCCTTCTCAGGCATCTTTGGCTAACAAAACAATACTTCCGGGAGATATTAAATATAAAGATGTGAATGGTGACGGAGTCATCACAACGGATGATGAGGTACCTTTGGGATATCGTCAGCAGCCGGGACTTCAGTATGGTATCGGCTTGAGCGCCAGTTGGAAGAACTGGAACTTTAGCATGCTTCTCCAAGGAACCGGTAAATGTGACTTTTTCGTAGGCGGCAGTGGACCTCATGCTTTCCATGACGGTCGTACAGGTAATATTCTGCAAGTTATGGTAGATGGTAATCGTTGGATTCCAAAGGAAATTTCGGGCACGGAAGCTACGGAAAATCCGAATGCCGACTGGCCTCGCCTGACTTATGGAAACAACAATATGAACAACCGAGCATCTACGTTCTGGTTGAAGGATAGAAAATATCTGCGCTTAAGAAATGTGGAACTTTCTTATGACTTTCCTCAGGTATGGACACGCAAGTTCCTTGTGAGTAATCTGCGTCTTGGATTTATCGGACAGAACTTGTTTACTTGGGCACCGTTTGACTGGTGGGATCCAGAAGGTACAAATGAATCGGGAAGTAGCTATCCGATTAATAAAACTTTCTCCTGTTATCTTCAATTTAGCTTTTAAATCAAAAACTACGAATTATGAAAAGAATACTTTATACCATATTGCTGGCTATAGGTACATTGTCCTTCTCGTCATGTACCGATTATATCAATGTGGACAAATACTTTTATGATCAGGTATCTTTGGACTCCGCTTTCTCCAAACGTGTGTATGTGGATGGATGGTTGTCGAGTGCATACAGTGTAATGGATTATATTGGTGAATATAGAGAACCGTTCCGCTGGGCTAGTGATGATCTTTACCATCCGGACATGAAGGATTATGTGGAAGGAAACTATAGTGCTGATAATCAATTGAGCGATAAAGATCAAAATGAGTCACGACTGTGGAAATATTATGAAGGTATCCGAAAGGCATCTACTTTCATTCAGAATGTAGATCGCTGTTCGGAACTGACGATGGATGAAATAGCCGATATGAAAGGACAGGCACGTTTCTTGCGTGCTTATTGTTACTGGGCTTTGATACGCGTCTATGGTCCCGTACCTTTGATTCCTTTGGAAGGACTGGATGTGAATCTTTCTTATGAAGAACTTTCCTTGCCACGAGAGCATTTTGATAATCTGGTTGATTTTATAGATCAGGAATTGGCTGAATCAGCCCGTTCACTACCGACTAAAAGAACGGTCAACAATCTTGGACGTCCGACTCGCGGAGCTGCATTAGGACTTCGTTCACGTGTGTTGCTTTATGCGGCCAGCCCGCTTTTCAACGGAAATACGGATTTCTTTAATGTGAAAGACTGCTATGGTAATCAATTAGTGTCTCAGACTTATGATGAAACAAAGTGGGCGAAAGCGGCGGCAGCTGCTAAGGATGTGATTGAATTGGCTAAGGCTTCCGGTCTGTATGAACTGTATGTTGTAGCGCCGAAAGCGACCGTTCTGCCTTCACAACGTCCTCCTCATAATGCACTTTATTCGGATAAGAACTATCCGGAAGGTTGGGCGGACGTAGACCCGTTACTTTCTTATAAGTCCAACTTTGACGGTACGATTCTGGGATCGAAAAATCCGGAACTTATATTTACCCGGACAAGAATTGGAACAGGACATATCAATGACTGGGCTTACCAATCTACGCCAAAGACTTTAAAAGGAAACAATCGGTTGGCTGTTACTCAGAAGCAGGTCGATGCGTATGCGATGAACGACGGACGTTCTATCACAGAGGCGGAAGCTACCGGTGATTACGTAACCCAAGGTTTCACTACACAGGCGTATGCTGTGGCGAATCCTTTCCTGCCGGCTAAGGTGAATTTGATGTACAATAATCGTGAACCACGCTTCTATGCGTCCATCGCTTATAATGGTTCGGTTTGGGAAGCTTCCAGTGCTTCTGAATCTGAATTCCGCGATCAACAGATATTCTATTATCGTGGTCTGAACGATGGCAAACAGGGATTTAAGGAAGAATGTCCACTGACAGGAGTTACTTTAAAGAAGTTTTATAATTCGGAAGACTCACGGACTGAAGGCGGATATCTGGTTGATAAAACAGAGATGACCATTCGTTATGGTGAAATTCTTCTGATTTATGCCGAAGCGTTGAATGAGTTGACTTCGGGACAAGTTTACCATCTGACTACCTATACCGGAGCTGATGTAGAGATTCAGCGCAGTGTAGATGAAATGCGTTATGCTATCAAACGTATCCGTATGCGTGCCGGAGTACCTGACTATTCAGAGGAGACTTATAATAACCCGAACGATTTCCGTGTGAAATTGAAAAGAGAACGCCAGATAGAGTTATTGGGTGAGAATAGTATGCGCTACTTTGATTTACGCCGTTGGAAAGATGCTATGACAGAAGAAAACCAGTTATTGCAGGGGTGTAACATTAATATCAGTGATGATGAAACGCGTATTGCTGATTTTTATAAACAGACTATCATCACCTCGGTACACAAAGTGTTTGAACAGAAAATGTATTTGTGGCCTTTCCCGACTTACGAGCTGAAACGTAACGTGAATATGACGCAGAATCCTGAATGGTAAAACTAAATAAAATTGGCTTATTATGAAAAAAATAATATCTATATACGGAATAATGGGAAGTCTGCTGATCGCTATGCTGCCCGGAGTTTCTTCATGCGATAAATTGGAAGATGAATTATTCAAGAAGAATACATATATCATTCATAATGGTTGGCAGGATTACTCATTGGAGGTAGCTGATGATAATACCACCGTACTTCCTGTATATTTCGGAGTAAATGGTACATCGGGAAATGATAAGGAAATTCATATAATGATGGAAGTTGACCCGGATACGCTGGATGCGTATAATAAGGACAAGTATAAGAGCCAGACGGATTTATATTATAAAATATTGCCGGAAGGAACCTATACGTTTGATGCCGATTCATGGAATATTAAAAGTGGAGAATTGAATGCGGCGGCTTATATCCATATCGACTTGAATAAGATTAGAGAAGTAGGCAACTTGTATAATGATTATGTACTTCCCTTGCGCATCACTTCTTCTACAGGAGAAGAGATGGGAGCGAATAAATATACGAAAGTATTGGCACATATCGGTTTCAAGAACGATTATTCGGGTATTTATAGTGGTAAGGGCGTTGTGACACAACAGGGAACAACTTATACGACTGAAACGACCAGCACACAACTTTATGCAATTAATAATAATACCTGCTATATGTTTGTGGGCGAGAAGACACGTTCCAACACTACGGACTATCTGAATTATGTGGTTGAAATAAAACGTGATGATTTCGGAGACATAACGTTAACCAGCCATGTGGATGGATTGAAGTTTAAACCTTATAGTGCCAAACTCAGTCGTAAATATACGTATAACTATACAGACCAACGTTATTATACAGAAATTACTACCATTGAATTGGCTTATGAATATCAGGACTCTGCACAGGGCGAATCATTAATGATGTCGTTCGAAGGTACTTTCTCTATGTCAAGAGATGTATTGAGAGTAGACTATCCTAATGTAGACGTAGAAGAGTAATTTACCTTAGTTATAATATATATGAAAGTGATGAAATACTTCGTTCTCGCATCATTGCTTTGTCTTAGTGCATGCGGCGATGATAACGACAACAAAAATAATGAGACACCCCAGAATCTGGCAGAGCTAACCGTTGACGCCAGTGAAATCAGTATCGCACAGGGGGATACCAGAACCGTAAAAATTACGTCCGGTAATGGCGAATATGAGGTGACTTCGGCAAACGAAGAAGTGGTGACGGCAGAAGTCGATGGTGATATAGTGACACTGACAGCTGTAGAAGGACATAACAATGCTCAGGGTGTAGTATACGTGAAGGACAAGTACTACCAGCGCGCTAAGATTTTGGTTAACACGGCGGCAGAGTTTGATCTGAAGTTGAATAAGACGTTATTTACGCTTTATTCGCAGGTGGAAGGCGCCGATGAAGCTTTCGTCAAAATCTATACAGGAAACGGAGGTTATTCGCTGGAAGTGATAGATGAAAATAATTGTATCGAAGTCGATCAGTCTACACTTGAAGACTCGGAATCATTCACCGTGAAAGGCATCGCCCAGGGAAATGCCGAGGTCAAGATAACCGACCGGAAAGGAAAAGAAGCCTTTGTGAATCTGAATGTGATTGCTCCTAAACAGATTACGACCGACGCTGATGAAAAGGGTGTACTGATCAATGCTAATCAAGGTTCTCAGCAAGTAAAGATTTTGAGTGGTAACGGAGAGTATAAAATACTTGATGCCGGCGATACGAAAGTAGTCCGTCTCGAACTTTATGGTAACGTAGTGACAGTGACCGGAAGAAAAGCCGGCGAAACTTCCTTTACGCTGACTGACGCCAAGGGACAGGTATCGCAACCTATTCAGGTGAAGATTGCACCGGACAAACGTTGGTGTATGAATCTGGGAAGAGACTATGCCGTGTGGACGCATTTCGGAGAAATGACAGGCGAAGGAGTAGAAGCATTGAAAGCTGCGACCAACGATTTCAAATTGAAGAAGATGACCTGGGAGCTGACTTGCCGTATCGATAATACTTATTGGTTGCAGACCATTATGGGTAAAGAAGGTTACTTTATTCTCCGTGGCGGTGACGATGGTGAAAAAGGCAAAGAAGGCGGTAATCAGTGGAAAGTCATTGACCTGGTAGGGACAGGCGATAAATTACAACTGAGAACAGGGCATAATGCGATTAAGCTTGGCGAGTGGATGCATCTGGCTTTGGTGGTAGACTGTGACGTAGCACAAAGTAATCCGAGTGAAAAGTACAAGCTTTATATTAATGGCAGCAGAGTTGCCTGGGGAGAAATAAAGAGGAATGATCTCAATTTCTCAGAAATAGATCTTTGCGCAGGAAATGATGGAGGAAAAGTATCCATTGGTAAGGCTAGTGATAATAATCGTTTCTTGGGCGGAGCTGTACTTGAAGCACGTATCTGGTCTGTATGCCGTACGGAAGCGCAACTGAAAGCCAACGCATGGGACTTTGTGGAAGAAAACCCGGAAGGTTTGTTAGGACGCTGGGATTTCTCTGCCGGTGCACCGGTTGCTTACATTGAAGATGGTACTGACTCCGATCACGAGTTGTTGATGCATGTTTGTAAGTACGACAGCTTCAATGCTACAGAATTCCCAATGAGCAGATTCGGGGAAGCTCCTATCGAAGTACCTTTTAAGTAATCTCTAAATTTGAAGAAAAATGAAAGCAATATTCAAACTGTTTATATTGAACTTCTTGGCTTTGGCATTACTTCCATCTTGTAGTGATGATGATCAGTCAAACTCAGAACAGAATGATCCCATCAGTGGCAATATTTCTCCGGTAGGTTCATTTTCCGTAGAAGCTACCAATAACGAGAATGAACTTCTGGTGAAATGGACCAATCCCAGTAATCGCGACGTGGATATGGTAGAACTCTCTTACAGGGACGTGGAAGCGAGCTTGTCTCGTGCTACCGACTTCTCGCCGGGACATATCATCATACAGGTAGAACGTGATGTTACACAGGAATATCTGTTGAAAGTTCCTTATTTTGCTACTTACGAAGTTTCTGCCGTAGCTATCAGTAAAGCCGGCAAGCGATCGGTACCCGAAAGCCGTATTATGATGCCTTATCATGAAAAGGTGGATGAGCCGGAACTGAAACTGCCGGAAATGCTGGACCGTGCACATTCTTACATGACTTCTGTCATTGGATATTATTTCGGCAAGAGTTCCAGAAGCTGCTGGCGTGGTAATTATCCTTATGATGGAAAAGGTTATTGGGATGGTGATGCGTTAGTTTGGGGACAAGGTGGCGGTCTTTCGGCATTTGTCGCTATGCGTGATGCAACCAAAGAGAGCGAAGTGGAGAATATCTATGGCGCAATGGATGATATGATGTTCAAAGGAATACAGTATTTCTGTCAGCTGGATCGTGGAATCCTGGCTTATTCTTGCTACCCGGCTGCCGGTAACGAACGTTTTTACGATGATAACGTATGGATCGGGCTCGATATGGTCGACTGGTATACGGAAACGAAAGAGATGCGTTATCTGACACAGGCAAAGGTGGTATGGCGCTACCTGATCGATCACGGTTGGGATGAGACTTGCGGAGGAGGCGTGCACTGGAGGGAGTTGAACGAACACACTACCAGCAAGCACTCTTGCTCTACCGGACCTACTGCTGTGATGGGCTGTAAGATGTATCTGGCAACTCAGGAACAGGAATATCTCGACTGGGCGATCAAATGTTACGACTATATGCTGGATGTATTGCAAGACAAGTCCGACCATTTATTCTATGACAATGTACGCCCGAATAAGGATGATCCCAATCTGCCGGGTGATCTTGAAAAGAACAAGTATTCTTACAATTCCGGACAGCCGTTGCAGGCAGCCTGTCTTTTATATAAGATTACCGGCGAACAGAAATATCTGGATGAAGCGTATGCGATTGCTGAAAGCTGTCATAAGAAATGGTTTATGCCCTATCGTTCCAAAGAACTGAACCTTACTTTCAATATTCTTGCTCCGGGACATGCCTGGTTCAATACGATCATGTGCCGCGGATTCTTTGAACTTTATTCTATAGACAATGACCGTAAATATATCGATGATATCGAAAAGTCAATGATTCATGCGTGGAGCAGTAGCTGTCATCAGGGTAACAACTTGCTGAATGACGATGATCTGAGAGGGGGAACGACCAAGACCGGTTGGGAAATACTCCATCAGGGGGCATTGGTTGAATTGTATGCCCGGTTGGCAGTATTGGAACGTGAAAACCGATAGTTGAATGATTCCCGTTTAGGGAAAATAAGAAAATAAAAAAGCCATCCCCGGAATAGACGAAGTAGGGATGGCTTTTTTTGTAGTGTGCTTACTATTGTTCGGCAGACTATGTTCCGTGAGTTTTTGGAAAGGTTATTCCTTGACAGGCTCAGCCGGTTTGTCTTTGGATGCAGTGTCAGTAACGACTGTATCGTTGACAATAGCGGTCGGTGCACTCAGTTCTGTCTTAACAGGTTCCTCGCTCTTGGTTACAGTATCTTTTACTACTGTATCATTAACGATAGCTGTTGCATTAACTTCTGCCAGGGCTGTCGCAGCTTCTGCAGAGTTCTGAGCCTTAACAAGGAATGAACCACCACAAACAAACATAAACATTGCTACTACTAATACTAATTTTTTCATAATCGTTTGCTTTAATGATTATTAAACATATATTTTCAATTCTCTCTTATGTGTTAAGGAATCGGTTGTTGCTTTATCTAACGGCTAATTAAAGATCAAAGTGCGTGCCAAAGACTGATGTACGCTATCAATGTATTGATTATAAGTGAGATATGTGAATGATGTACATTGTCTATTGTGTGGAAACGCATGGGGAATGTGTGGAAAATGGGGTGGGGAGTGTGGAATTATTCCACAATAGTCTGCTTTGTTACGTAAATAATAATAAGTAATGCAAGAATGGTTATGTTTCAATGAACCTATACTTAATGAGTAAAGAACTAAAGCATCTGAAAAACGAAAAGTAATGAACTAATTATCAGATTCCTGCAAAGTCTTTTATTCTCACCGCAATGAGAATAATTTCTCACTGCAATGAGAAAATTTTCTCAAAGGCATGAGAATTTTTTCTCATCGTGGTGAGAATTTTTTCTCAAAGGCATGAGAATACTTTGAGAATATAGTAAACTGTATTTGGCTGTGTATTAATATAATAATAGTTGTAGGCTTTCTGCTTTATACCAGTATTTGAGTAGCCTTAGAAACTATGTATTCGTAAAATGCATAGTTTTTCGTCTGTTTAGCTGGAATATCATGTTACTTGTTTGGAGCTGACTAAACTGGTGAATGATTACTCAATTTCGTCCGGCCAAAGACAAGGTTTACCCGTAGCTTTGACAATAGGACGTTGGGCATCAACTTTTCTCAAATAGGTTCCTAACTCTTTAGAAAGCCGTTTCACAATATCCGGATGTTGTGCGCTGAGATCATTACTTTCGCCTATATCATCGGGGATATTGAACAGTTCTTTTTTACCTGTACCATAGTAATAGATTAATTTCCAGTCACCGTTGCGTACGGCACAGTTAAAGTTGATTCCCGGACCGTCGTTTCCCCAGTTGTTGGGCATATTCCAGAAGAGGCTGCGTCCTTTGGAAGGATTTCCGGTCTGTTTCAGTAAAGGTATGAAGCTGATGCCGTCGATAGGCTGAACTGTCTTGTATTTTTTGATACCCGCCATTTCGAGTATAGTAGGATAGAAGTCTTCTATCAGCAGATAGTCATTGCATTTGCTGCCAGGGGCTACGACACCGGGCCAGCTGACGATCATCGGTTCACGGATGCCGCCTTCATAGGTGGAGCCTTTACCACTGTTGAGAGGATGATTCTGGGTGTGCAGTTTGCCGTCACGCCAATACGATTCGGCGGCAAGTCCTCCGTTGTCGCTCATGAAAATGATAATGGTATTGTCGGCTTCTCCGCTTTTTTCCAGCCAGTCCATCAGATCGCCCAGACTCTTGTCCATGCCTTCAATCAGTGTGGCGTATGCGGCTTCATGGTCGGTCATGCCTTTTTTCTTGTATTTGTCGTAGAAACGTTTGTCCTTGTCCAATGGGACGTGGATGGCATATTGGGACATATACAGGTAGAAAGGTTGGTTGTACTTCTTAGCTTTGTTCAGAGCTTTGATAGCTTCCAGAGTTAATGCTTCGGTGACGAAGGTCTCCGTACCCCAGTACTTTTCAAGTCCGGGAACGGCCATGAGTGATATTGGCTTTCCGTCTTTGTTGTGACCGTAATTCTCTTCTCCTAGATAGCTGGCGAGTCCTCCGGCAGCATGTCCGGCTATGTTTACTTCGAAGCCCCAGTGGTGCGGGTCTTCTCCCGGAGTGTCTATGGCACCGAAATGTGCTTTTCCGCAATGAATCGTATGATAGCCGCTGTCTTTCAGCAGTTGTACGAAGGAAGTTCCTACGAATGTGTTGTTGGTGCCGGGCACTTGGCTTACTCCGTTGTAGTTCCAGTCCGGCACATCCAGCACTTTGTCCTTGCGGTCTGTCTTTGTGTTCTTTTGCAGCGTCCAGTTGGTTACGCGGTGGCGTGCCGCGTTCGTTCCGGTGATGAGGCTGCATCGGGTGGGGGAACTGATACTGCTGGCATACGCTTGTGTGAACATCATGCCTTGTTTGGCAAGTCGTTCCATGTTGGGTGTTTCGTACAGCTTATTGTAATCTGTCTTTTGTGTCCAGAAGGGGAGTGAAGTGTCTTGCCATCCCATGTCGTCTACCATGAAAAGGATGATGTTGGGGCGTTTGTCCACGCGTTGTGTCTGGGCGGACTTCTGTGCTTGCAGGCTGGTGGCAGCCAGTGGCACGAGTGCGAGGGGGAAAAGTAGTTTTTTGTTCATGGATTAATTATTTAGTGTTATTTCTTTATTTCAATTCTGCCAGCCTTTTTGATCGGTATGCTCCGTAATTCCTGGTTCCCGTGAGAGTCTGCCCATATCCTTAATGTACCGGTGCAGTGGACATCCAATATCAGCTTATCGGTAGTACGTTTGAGTATCTGCACAGTAGCAGGCGAGAGGTATTTCTCTTGTATGCCGATGACAGCCCAGCCTTTACGGATGGGGCAAAGATGGAACAGACTATCTGTAAATCCGGATAACTTTATTTTTCTTTCAGATGCGTTCAATACTTCGGCGCTCTGTTTTTCCCAGTTGAATGCGAGAATGCTGTCGCAAGAAGAATCTGCGGATTTGCCGGTGCTTTCCCGTAACAGGTAATCTTCCTGTTTGACGAAACTTTCTACTTCCCGATAAGCGGGAGAAGCGTTCAGATTGTAGCAAATGACTGAGAGCGCTTCGTCTCCTGTAGGGGCATATACGCGGTAGGCTTTACCGCTTTGCAGGGGATTGGTCAGTATGGATTCCGGAGTCGGGACGGCGGGAGCTGCCGGACGGAATATCTTTCCGGTTTCATCAATCAGAGGGCGGATATTATCGGCAATAAATTCGCTTGGAGAGTCGGACAGGTAAACAGGTCCGCCGGAGATTGCTTTCGAACGTGCCATCAGACTGCCGCAAACGGTATCGCAGGAATGAAACATATCGTGGTCGGGCCAGACGGTCTGCCCCAGTATGAGTGTATTGGTATATGACTGGAACAGATGTGATTTAGCCATATTCTCGTCATATTTCTTATAGTCGATGCTGGCACGGGTTACGCTGCTGTACAAGGTATGGTCAATGTTCAGCACATTTTGTGCCATGCAGTTCATCAGTCCCATTTGCATTCGATGTGTCTGATGTTCCAGGGCAAGGTTGCAGTCTTTAGCCTGTCGGATAACCTGCGTTCCGCCCATATAGAGCGGGAGGGTGAAGGATTGATTGTCTATCTTCAAGAAGTCAAATCCATGCTCCTTCATGGTACGGACATAATATTCGTACCATGTTTCTATCTTCTCTGTACTGGTGCCGGGCAGTAAACTGCCGTTGTAGGAGTGTAGAACTTGCTGGATTTCCGGCGGAAAGTCATTCTCGGCAGAGATTCCCATCCAATAGCCGGAAAGGCTGTACCATAACCCCATCCATCGGATTTTATCTGCTTGTTTGCGCTTCATGATGCGGCTCCATCCGTTCGGGAAACGTTTTTTGTCGGGGACGAGACTGGTCAGTTGCCGGTTCTTGTTCGCTATGTGCCCGTCGTCAATTAAGACATAACGTACCGGTATGCCGGATGCTTCGATGGCATCGATGTCGTTCAGTATTTTCGTTTCATCAATGTCATAATGATAATGTTCCCACGTACACCATCCCAGATAGTTGAAGGCATTGAAATACTCTTTGTCCGCTCTTTTGCGGAGGGCAGATACGGCTTTATCTGCGATTAACGAATCGTAGGCGTCACTGAATACATGGTAGACAGATGAAGATTTCCGGAAAATCAGGAGGGGGAGTCGGCCGGTCAGTGCATCTTCTCCTAGTGTGGAGACATACAACGTGAGCGTGCCGTCCTGATTAACCTGAAACCAGCTGAGGCTGTTGCTACCCGCAATGGCTTTGGCGAACAGATATTCTCCGTCTGCAAGTTCAAGGAGCAGTGCGTCGCCCGATGCGGACGGCAGGGCATTGGAAGGAATGCCTGCATAATCGCTCCGTGTGAGGTCTTCGAGACGGTTGAACATCCAGGGGAGCAACCGATTGGTGTTATTCGGCCATTGATAGTCGCCGGGGCGGGAATCACGGCTGAAGAATATGCCACGAACATACAAAGGAAGTGCAACCTTATACGAAAGAGTGCTTTGGTGTTCCGGCACTTGTTGTTCGTATAAAATGGGGGTGGATGGAGTATGGGTGTTCAGGTCGATGATTTCTTCCATCCGATAAGCTGCAACATCTTTGTATGTCTTCCCTTTATGGTAGATAAACGGGTTCTGTGCAGACAGCGATACTTCCGCAAAGATGCCCGTCAATAGCCATAAACAGATGTGGATTATTCTTTTCATACCTCTTGTGTTATTTTACGGAATAGGCGCTGAAGTTTATAATATCCGGCAGTGCGACAGATTCGGATACAGTCAGCCTTAATGCTGTGGCTTCTACCGGTTCAAACTTTTCGATTCGTTTGTGCCCCACAGATTCTCCTTTGCAGACTGTTTGCCATTTGCCCTTCACTTTGGCTTCTATCTGATATTGTCGGATGCGTTCTCCGTTTTTGATGTTTTCCTGAATGATGCAGTAATTGACAGGCTGCTCTTTCCCGAGTTTCAGTGTCAGGCTTTTCTTTTGTCCCGAAATGCGGGCTATCGAGGAGGAGAACCGCCGACTGATTTCATCTCCCATTTCTTTCAGGCGCTGTGCGTCTCCGGCGGGGATTAATCCGGTCGGGTCAGGAGTTAGTCCGAGAATAAGCGTGGCGTTTCTTCCTACTGACTTTTCATATTTATCCATCAGCGTGTTTAGTGGATAGATGTTGTTCTCGTCATCCGGTTCCCAGAACCATTCGTGGCGGCCGTTTGCTCCTCGTAGCGGAGTGTCTGCCATCGCCGGTACCCAGTATTTGCCGTTCTTATCGCCGTGTTTTAACAGTTCGAGCTGGTCGATACTGCTTTCAATGCGTTTATGGTGTGAGCAGGGGACGGGAAAGGTAGACCAGCAGGGATATTCCACTGTACCTGTCTCCGAACCTCCCCAACGGAAGTCGGCACGGTCGATGTTATGATAGAAAAGGCAGTTTGGCTGATACTTGTTGACAATCGGTTCCACATCGGGGCCATCGCCACGGGGATCATCGGCTCCGCCGTCAAACCATATCATATATAAATCTCCGTAGCGGGTGCAGAGTTCTGTCACCATTTTCTCGCACAGGCGCTTGTACCATGCCTGGCGGTTGCGGGCGAACGCTCCTTCTCCTTCGGCCTTGAAGTTATGGATACCCAGCAGGGAGTTCCAGCGGATACCGATATAGATGCCCGGTTGCAGACCATATTTGCGGCAGGAGTTGACGAAGTCGCGGACAATGTCTCCTTTCCCGTCTCTCCATTTCACGGCTTTCAGGCAATAAGGGTTGACGTCGCTTTGCCAAAGTCCGAAACCTGTTTCGTGGGTGGCGGTCAGTACGGCAAATTTGCATCCGGCAGCTTTGGCGGCTTGTACCCATTGGTCAGTGTTCAGTTCGGTCGGGTTGAAGATGTTGTAATCTTCGATGGGATTGATACGGTTGTTGCCTTGTCCGTAGCGGATGCCGTCAAACACGTGCAGGTCATAATGGAAGACAGCTCCCATTTCCGCCTCATGCCATTTGAGTTGATGGGGCTTGGGGACGGGGAGTTCCTGTTGTTGTGCGAAGCTGCAAACTGAGTATAGGATAAAAAGAGAGAGATAGCAAAGTTTCTTCATGGTGTTTATTTAGTTACGGTTTCAAGATAATGGGCAAATGAATCGTTGGTATGGAGTAGCCATGCCTTGAGTTGTTTGTTGAATTGCCGGACCAGACGGGGGGATTGTCCGGCAATATTATCCATTTGATAGGGGTCTTTGGTTCGGTCGAAAAGAACTGTTTCGTCTATTTTTCCATTGGTTGCGTGGACTGCGAATGTATGGGTTGACGTACGTAGCCCGCGGTATCCGGTGGCATGATTGTCAAACTGTACATAATAATAAGGTTGTACCACTTCTTTTTTACTCTTGCCCAGAATATGGCGGGATAAGTCGAAAGTCTGTACCGTTTCGGGTATTTCTTTCCGGAATCCCATCAGGGAAAGGAGGGAAGGATATAAGTCGGCGAAGGCGATCATTAAATGGTCGTCTTTGCGTGGCTTTATCTTTGCCGGCCACGAGATAATCATGGGGATGCGCATGGCTTCTTCGTAGAAGATATCTTTTCCGGCATTGTTATGAGCTCCCATACAGATGCCATGATCGGAAGTAAATACAATGATGGTATTCTCAAAAAGTCCGTTGCTTTTGAGGGTTTCGATGATACGTCCTACCTGCTCGTCTACCCCTGTGATACAGGCGTAATAATTGCGTATGTTATTTCTGAAATAGTTTCCCATTTCGGTTCCTTTGGCGGGTATGTCCGGGCGGTGGGCACAGAGGGCTTCCACATCTATATCCTTATATAGGGCTTTGTATTTGTCGGGAACCAGTTCGTAACCGGTATGCGGAGGATTCATCGATACGACCAGTGAGAAAGGTTGTTTATTCTCTTTTTGTGTCTGAATGTATTCGATGGCTTTGTCCGCTTCGTATGCAGGGCCCCATTGGTTGACGTAGTAGAAACTGTCACGTGGAGCAGTCGTGTCCCAGTACATCGGTTTCAGATGATAATCGTATGTCCCGTAGGCTGTCCAGTATTCAAATCCGTGGCGGCGTTCGGGCGGACACCATTCGTTCCACGCTACTTTGCCACGATTGTTGTAAGTGTCTACATAAGGCTTGTAAGGAGAATCCAGATGCCATTTTCCTATGTATCCCGTACGGTAGTTCATGTCTTTTAGTACATCACTCCAACAGCGGGCCTCCTGTGGAAGCTCCACTCCGTAAGGTGCTGTTTGTGAATTGCAGTTGCCTGTTACTTTATTATGCAGGGGGTACATGCCCGTCATCAGCATGGCACGGGCGGGTGATGAAACAGGATAACTGCTGACTGCATTAGTGAATAAGACTCCTTCGGAAGCCAGATGATCCAGGCAAGGAGTCTTTACAGGTTCTTTGCCCAGACAACCTAGTGCGTCCCCCCGATACTGGTCTGCCATGATGAAGACAAGATTCGGAGATGTCTGGGCGGCAAGCGGAAGAACCGGAACGACGAGTGTAGCTCCGATGAACCATTTATGATAATATGTAGTCTTTGGTATGCGTATTATCATAAAAATATCTCCTTTGTGTCTGACTGGTTAAGATAAACTAAGGTCATTGTATATTATTTAAAAGGTGTACATCAGGTTGTTATATGGCTGCAAATGTACGCAAACAATGTGGTTCCGAATATGCCTGTTTCTTTCATTCAACATACATGTTTAATTCATAAGTCCATTTCTTTATTCGTTTTTTTGTATGTTCTGACTTAATTTCGTTTATTTGCCCTAAATTGTCTAATAGAATGAAGCACTTAAATCTAATCCTGATTATCCTGATTCTGAGTTGTTGCCCGCTGCATCCTGTCTATGCTTTTTTAGATAAAGATATTCGGTTGCTGACAATGAGGGACGGATTGGCGGATAACACGATTCCTTGCATCTATAAGGATGAAGACGGATTTATGTGGTTTGGGACGGATAACGGATTAAGCCGTTATGACGGCAAAACAATTCAGAACTTCAAGCCTGCGAATACATATGTTTCGATTGCTGCCATTGTGCGACTGTCAGATGACTTTTTAGGAATTGTATCCGATGGATACCTCTATTATTTCAACCGGAAGCAGGAAACTTTTTTTCCGATACATACTGAATCAGATACTGCCATAGGTGTATTTAATGTCCTGCCCGCCGACAATTCTTCTTTTTGGGGAATATCGGGAAACAGACTGATACTCTGTCAATGGGAGATACGGCAAGGCAAGGAAGAAGAAAAAACGGCTGTTCGGGTACGCATACAAAAGACCTTTCAGTTATTGGAAGAAAAAGGAGAAGTCTTTTCTTCTCTGTGCTATCATGAAAAAGCCGGGAACGGAATATGGCTGACAACTAACCGGGGTAATCTGATCTTGTTTCATCCGGATACTCCGGAGGCGTATCAGAAGATACCGCTGACAGACGGAAAACCATTACAAGTCACTTCCATCTTGAACAGAGACGGAGTTGCCTGGGTTTCTACCATCGGCAAAGGCATTGTCCGTTATCACACGAAGTCGGGGCATATGGACCGGATTTCGTACGGCGGGACAGGAAAAGAGAATCTCCTTTCTCATACAGATGTTTATCAGACTATATTTATCGGCAATAACCGCTATCTGGCAGTGACATGGGGTGGCTATACACTGTTGATGCCGGATGAAAAGCAGCCGGAAGAACTGACGTCGGAGATATATAACAATACGCATACACAGATTTACCGAAACCTCGAAACACGTATGATTTCTGCCTGTTACGATCCTAATGGCCTTCTTTGGATTGGTACTAACGGTGGAGGAGTGATGTATTCTGATTTGAGGTCACAGTTTTATGACCGTTACTATCAGGACAGGCATAACGAAATATGTGATATCCTCATGGATGATAGTCATCGGTTATGGTTGGCGACCTATCACAAAGGAATCATGCGAAGTGACATACCGTACGCAAAAGGGAAAAAACTTAGTTTCTCTAAAGTCGATACAGGTAGCGGGAAATCGGAAGAAACGATGTTGTGTGCCTTGAAAGATGTAGACGGCAATCTGTGGTTTGGAAATATAAACGGTACGTTGACTGTTTATCATGTCCGGACCGGTCGTTTTGTGATTCATTCGCTGTTGGTAGACGGTGTTGCCAACAGGGCTTCGGTATGGGCTTTGTATATGGACGATAAGAACAGGCTCTATGTAGGTACGGAAGACGGGCTTTTATTGTATAACCGTCAGACAGGTATATGCGTTAAATTATCAGCAGCACACTATTTAAATGAGAAAAGACAACCTTTCATTCGTGCGATTGCTCAGACAAAAGATGGAACGATATGGCTGGGGACCAGTAATATGGGAGTTTGCAGAGTAGTTGAATCTGCTTCCGGAGGTATCTCCGTAGAAAATGGATATGAGCAGAAGATGAACATGGAATATCGTTCGGTACGTTCGTTGCTGGCATCTTCGGATGGGAATTTATATATAGGTTATACGGATGGCTTTGCCATCCTGTCTCCACGACAGAACACGATCAGTGCCCGTTATACCACGAATGACGGACTGTGCAGTAATTTTATCGGCTGCATAGCGGAAGACAGCGAAGGGCATATCTGGCTGGGAAGCAACTCCGGCATATCGCGGTATGGTCGTCGTCAGCATCTCTTTTACAATTACTACATAGCAGGTAGTAACCGTTCTGCCTTATTCAGTGACAAGACTTTGTTTTTCGGAAATAATCAGAGTCTGACTTATTTCAATCCGGAGGATATAAATGCCTATCCGACCAACGGACGGGTGTTAATAACCGGTTTGGAAGTGGATAACCATCCTGTCGGGACTGGAGAAAAGATTAATAATCAGATCATCCTCAATCAATTCATCCCTTTTACGGATCGCATTGTACTGGATAATGATAACAAAGATTTCTCCTTGACTTTCAACAACCTGTCCTACTCGGACGAACAACAAAAATATAATTACCGGCTTTTGCCTTATCAGGGGAATTGGCTGATTTCTGATGAGGGAGAGAAAGCCTCGTATACCAATCTCCCAGCCGGTGAGTATGTATTTGAAGTGAAGAATATACATCCGAACGGTCAGACAGGGGCGGTGACTTCGCTGAAGATCGTAATTCTTCCTCATTGGAGTCAGACTTTTGCTTTCCGGCTTTTCGTTTCCCTGTTATTGCTGGGAGGAGTGGCTTATGGAGTACGGTTGATCAGACTACGGCAGAAACGGATGGAACACGAAATGCAGATGAAACATGAACTGTTGACGGTCAGTATGGAGCGTGAGAAAGAACGTCAGATACGTGTGGAACGCGAGAACTTCTTTACGGGCGTTGCCCACGAACTGCGTACTCCGCTGACTTTAATCCTTGCCCCGTTACAGGAATTGATGAAACAGTGCAATCCATTGGATGACTTTTATAAGAAATTGCAGGTCATGTATAAGAATGCGGCCTCACTGCACACCTTGGTCGATCAGTTGCTTTATGTACAAAAGATAGGGGCCGGGATGGTCAGACTCCAGTTATCCGAGACTGATCTGGTACAGTTGGTCTGCAATGTGTCGGAACCGTTCCGGCAGATGGCTGAAATCAAAGGTTTGCAATTTGATATTGATTTGCCCGAAGGGAAGTTCCTGTATTGGGTAGATGAGGGAAAGATCGCTTCGGCCGTGCAAAACCTTCTTTCAAATGCGTTTAAGTATACCCCTTCGGGAGGGCGTGTCTTGCTTTCTGTCTCTCATCTGATGAAAAGTGGGCAGGGTTATTGCCGGATCACCGTTTCGGATACAGGTGCAGGGATTCCGGAATGGTTGCAGAAACATGCTTTTGAATCGTTCGTAACGGGAGATAATGTACCTGAGATGTCAACGAAGGCAGGAATAGGATTGCATATTGTGAAGAACACGATGGACTTGCATCATGGATTGGTAACGCTGAAGAGTGTGCCGGACGAAGGAAGTATCTTTGCCCTTTATATTCCCGAAGGCAAAGAGCATTTTGCAAAAGATTCTTATGAACTTATTGACAGCCATCAGGGAAAAACAAAGCAAAATGAAGAGCTGAAACCGGAACCGTTTCTTCCAATACCGGAAAACAAAATACAGGAAACAGCGGCTAAAAAGAGTCTGCTGATCATCGAAGATAATGAAGATGTCCGCGAATATATCCGGAGCTTATTCATTTCCAGATATGCCGTCAGTGAAGCTTGCAATGGTGAGGAAGGGGTGCGGATAGCCAAAGAACAGTTGCCCGATCTTATTATCTCGGATGTAATGATGCCCGTAAAGGACGGTTTTACTTGTTGCAGGGAAATTCGTATGCAGCAGGAAACCGCGCATATTCCTATCTTGATACTGACTGCCAGAGCAGAAGATGCTGACATCCTGCAAGGCTGTAATAGCGGAGCGGATGATTATATGATGAAACCCTTTAATCCGGAGATATTAAAGACCAAAGTGGATAACCTGATTTTGCAGCGTGAGCGATTGAAGCGGATTTATACGAAAGCCCTGATGCTGAAACAGGAATCGGAAGAGGGGGAGAAAGAAGATGCCTTCTTGCAACAACTGATTCATATCATAGAAGCTAACCTTTCCAATGCGGACTTTAATGTAAAAATGTTGGCGGAGCAACTGAATATGAGTCAGCCTACCTTGTACCGGAAGGTGAAACAGCGCAGTGATTTGTCTGTAATAGATATGATTCGCAGTATACGTATAAGCAAGGCGGCGACATTGATTCTGGAGAATCGCTATTCTATTCAGGAAATTTCGGAAATGGTTGGTTATTCCGATACCCGTACTTTGCGCAAGCACTTCATGGAGCAGTTCGGCGTATCTCCTTCTAAATATATGGGTAGTACTGATTGATAACCTACAAGTCGATATTATATAGTTTCAGCTTATTATATAATGTCTTTCGGTCGATATTCAGTAATTGTGCCGCTTTGCTCTTGTTATTTCCGGTTTGGCGCAATGCCTCCAGAATGTGTTCTTTCTCTGTTTCTTCGTTGCGTAGCGCCATGCTTGCGGAACAAACGGTACTTGTTTCCAGTAATTCGGTCCCTAATTCAAGAAGAGTGATGAAACTGCCTTGTGCCAGTAAGGTCGCTCTTTTTACGATATTCTTCATTTGGCGTAAGTTGCCCGGCCAGTGATAATTGAGTAAGGCTTGTGAGGCTTTCGAGTCAAAACCGATCAGATGCTTGTCCAGTTCCTTGTTTGCCTGATCGAGGAAGAAGTTGGCAAACAAAAGGATATCCTCTTTCCGTTCTTTCAGGTCGGGCATCCGCAGGGTAAATTCATTGATACGATGGAAAAGGTCTTCACGGAAAGTCCCTTTCTCGATAGCCTGTTCCAGATTCTCGTTGGTGGCGGATACCAGACGGATATCAACCGAAACTTCTTGCGTGGAACCGACCGGACGAATCTTTCTCTCTTGCAAGGCACGAAGAAGCTGTATCTGTACCTCGTAACTGAGATTACCTATTTCATCCAGGAAGATAGTGCCTCCATTGGCGGCAACGAACGCTCCGGTCTTGTCCGTCAGTGCTCCTGTAAAAGAGCCTTTCACATGGCCGAAAAACTCGGATGCAGCTAATTCTTTGGGGATCGAACCGCAGTCTACCGCGATAAACGGCTTGTCATTCCGTTTGCTCAGTTGATGGATGCGGTGCGCCACATACTCTTTTCCCGTTCCGCTGGAACCGTTGATCAGTACGGACATATTGGTGGGAGCTACCAGACCTACATAATTATAGAGTTGCTTGGCGGCATCACTTTCTCCTTCCAGATAAGCATGATGGGTTTCGGTGGCGTTTCCGGACGAAACGGAAGAACCTTTCTTTGCAGAAGTTTTGGCTGCGGTATGCGTAGTCGGCGCTTCTTTTGCTTGCAAAGCTTCCGACATCTTTTTAAGTAGTTCCTCCGGATTCACCGGTTTGGCAACATAGTCGCGTGCTCCCAGTTTCATCGCTTGTACTGCCGATTGGATATCGGCATAACCGGTCATGATGATCAAAGGAATATCGATTCCTTTTTCGTTCATCCATTTCAGAAGATCGATTCCGTCGTGATCCGGCAGGCGTAAATCGGACAGGATTAAGTCTGCCCCTTGTCCTTCAATGTGCTTCTGGGCACGGGCAATGTTACTGACTGACGACACCTCAAACCCTTTTTTACTTAGCCAGGTTTTCAGCATCATTCCGAAAGTGATATCGTCTTCTATTATCAATATGGATTTCATCATACTCTCTTTTGCCTCTTTTAATGCTACAAAGGTAAGAGGATTTGGGCGAAAGTAGTATATTTGCAAACTTAAATTAAATAAAAGTGTTATGAAAAAGATTGCATACTTACTATTAACCATATCGTTTTGCGGACTTACGGCCTGCAAAACCGGAACAAAAAAAGGAGGAAATATGGACAACGAAACGTTGGTAAAGATTGAAACAACCTTGGGAGACATCAAGGTTAAGTTGTATAATGAGACGCCGAAACATCGTGATAATTTCATTAAGCTGGCAGAAGACGGCGTTTATGAAGGAACGCTGTTCCACCGTGTTATCAAAGACTTTATGATTCAGGCAGGTGACCCGGATTCAAAGAATGCACCGAAAGGAAAGATGCTGGGTGCAGGAGATGTGGGTTACACCCTTCCGGCCGAATTTGTTTATCCGAAGTATTTTCACAAAAAAGGCGCTTTGTCTGCTGCCCGTCAGGGAGACAATGTAAATCCGAAGAAAGAATCATCCGGTTGCCAGTTCTACATTGTGACAGGCAAGGTGTACAACGACTCTACATTGCTGGGCATGGAAAGCCAGATGAATGAGAATAAGATCAATGTTATTTTCAATACGTTGGCTCAGAAGCATATGAAAGAAATCTATAAGATGCGGAAGGAAAACGATGAAAACGGTTTGTATGAATTGCAGGAGAAGCTTTTTGCAGAGGCGGAGGCGGAAGCTGCCAAGCAACCGGAATTCCACTTCACGCCGGAACAGATCGAGGCTTATACGACTGTAGGAGGTACTCCTCATCTGGACGGTGAGTATACGGTTTTCGGTGAAGTAATCGAAGGCATGGACATCGTGGATAAGATTCAGCAGGTGAAAACCGACCGTAGCGACCGCCCCGAAGAGGACGTGAAGATTGTAAAAGTAGAAGTACTGGATTAAGTAGAATGAAGATCAACAGGCATATTCTGGACAATGGGTTACGTCTGGTACATTCGCAGGACGAAAGTACGCAGATGGTAGCTCTGAATGTATTATATAATGTGGGAGCCCGCGACGAACATCCCGAGCATACAGGCTTTGCTCATTTGTTCGAACACCTGATGTTCGGAGGTTCGGTGAACATTCCCGATTATGATATGCCGCTGCAACTGGCAGGCGGCGAGAATAATGCCTGGACCAATAATGACATAACCAATTACTACCTCACTGTACCCCGGCAGAATGTAGAGACCGGCTTTTGGCTGGAATCCGACCGTATGCTGAGCCTTGATTTCAGTGAACGGAGTCTGGAAGTACAGCGTGGAGTAGTAATGGAAGAATTCAAGCAGCGTTGCCTGAACCAGCCTTACGGAGACGTCGGTCATCTTTTGCGTCCTCTGGCATATCGGGCGCATACTTATCAGTGGCCTACCATCGGAAAAGATTTGTCGCACATAGCCAATGCGACGCTGGAAGAGGTGAAAGCATTCTTCTTCCGTTTTTATGCGCCGAACAATGCAGTGCTCGCCGTAACGGGAAATATCTCTTTTGAGGAAGCAGTTGCATTGACGGAAAAATGGTTCGGTCCCATCCCTCGCAGGGAGGTTCCTCAACGGAATCTGCCGCAGGAACCGGAGCAGACAGAAGAACGACGGTTGACAGTAGAGCGTAACGTACCCCTTGATTCACTATTCATGGCGTATCATATGTGTAGTCATGATCATCCGGATTATTACGCTTTTGATATATTGTCGGATTTGTTGAGCAACGGACGTTCCAGTCGTCTGAATCAACGCCTGGTACAGCAAAAACAACTGTTTTCGAGTATCGACGCTTATATTTCCGGTAGTGTGGATGCCGGATTGTTCCATATCTCGGGCAAACCCGCGGCAGGTGTTTCGCTGGAACAGGCGGAAGCGGCCGTACGTGAAGAACTGGAACGTTTGCAGCAAGAACCTGTTGACGAACAGGAACTGGAAAAAGTGAAGAATAAATTCGAATCGACGCAGATATTCGGCAATATCAATTATTTGAATGTCGCTACCAATCTTGCTTGGTTTGAACTGTTGGGCAGGGCGGAAGATATGGAAAAGGAGGTAGAGCGTTATCGCGCTGTTACTGCCGGACAATTGCAAAAGGTAGCTCAGTCTGCTTTCAGGAAGGAGAATGGAGTGATACTTTATTATAAGAAACAAATATCCTGACTTCTCCTTACCGGCGGGATATTTATTGGAGGCAACGGCAGGATGCGGAGTTGCCGGAATATGCGATTAACTACGGAAAAATAAATGAGAAATATCTATAGTATATATAAGGAGCATTACAAAGCACTGATTTCTCTCGGATTGCCCATTGTAATCGGGCAAATAGGAGTTATTGTGCTGGGGTTTGCCGATACGTTGATGATCGGTCATCATAGTACGATAGAACTGGGTGCTGCTTCCTTCGTCAATAATGTATTCAATCTGGTGATTATTTTCAGTACAGGCTTCTCGTACGGGCTGACTCCTATCGTGGGAGGTTTGTATGGAACTCATCAGTATGCTTCGGCGGGGCAGGCGTTGCGTAACAGCCTGCTGGCAAATTTGTTGGTGGCATTCTTGCTTACCATCGGTATGACTGTCCTTTATTTTAATGTGGGAAATCTGGGACAGCCGGAAGAACTTATTCCCCTGATAAAACCTTATTATCTGGTTCTGCTGGCTTCGCTCGTCTTTGTGATGCTGTTCAATGGCTTCAAGCAGTTTACGGATGGAATTACGGATACTAAGACCGCTATGTGGATATTGCTCGGCGGAAATGTGCTGAATATTATCGGCAATTATATCCTGATATACGGAAAGCTGGGCTTGCCGGAAATGGGCTTGCTGGGAGCAGGTATCAGTACGCTGTTCTCGCGTATCATGATGGTAGTCGTATTTATCATAGTCTTTATGCGGAGTCCGCGTTTTCTTCGTTTTAAGCTCGGCTTCTATCGTCTGGGATGGTCGAAGGCTATATTCGGACGATTGAATTCGCTGGGTTGGCCGATTGCTTTTCAGATGGGAATGGAGACAGCTTCGTTCAGTCTGAGTGCGGTGATGATTGGCTGGCTGGGTACCATTGCGCTGGCTTCTCATCAGGTCATGCTGGCTATTTCTCAGTTTACGTTTATGATGTATTACGGGATGGGAGCAGCTGTGGCTGTCCGTGTGAGTAACTTTAACGGGCAGGGCGATATACTCAATGTACGTCGTTCGGCTTATGCCGGTTTTCATTTGATGATGGCGTTGGGCGTCGTGCTTTCTTCCATCGTATTCCTCTGCCGCAATTATCTGGGAGGCTGGTTTACCGATAGTACCGAAGTGGCGGCTATGGTAACTTCGCTTATCCTTCCGTTCCTTGTATATCAGTTTGGAGATGGATTGCAGATAACCTTTGCCAATGCCTTGCGTGGAATCTCAGATGTAAAACTGATGATGCTGATTGCCTTCATTGCTTATTTCCTTATTTCGCTTCCGGTCGGCTATTTTTGCGGATTCGTGTTGGAGTGGGGGATCATAGGTGTCTGGATGGCATTTCCTTTTGGGTTGACCAGTGCCGGTCTGATGTTATGGTGGCGTTTCCATCACAAGACGAAACTACCGCCTTCCATTCAAAATTCATAATTTAAAATCTTAATTGCCTATGGCTTCCTTTCGCTCCACCAAACTGAAAATAACCATCGGCTATATATTGCTGCTGGCGATTCTTCTTTTTTCTCTGGTCTTTGTGCATCAGGAGATGGAGACGCTGTCGGCTGCGGACGATCAGCAGAATCTGCGGACAGACAGTCTGCTGAGTCTTCTTCATGAGAAAGATCAGAATACCCTTCAGATGCTGCGGGTGCTGAGCGAGGCGAATGACAGCTTGCTCTCTGCCTCGGAGATTGAAGAAATCATATCAGAACAGCAGGACTCGGTGATTACTCAGCAACGGGTACAACACCGGGTCATTACCAAACGCGATTCTCTGATCACTACTCCGAAGAAGAAAGGCTTCTTCAAACGATTGGGGGAAGTGTTCGCGCCTTCTAAGAAAGATACTGCCGTGCTGGTCAATACTTCTCTGGAAGTTGCTACTGATACGATTCTGGAACCTGTCAAGTCGGCGGACTCCCTTCAGCATAAAATTCGCATGGCTACCGAAGAGAAACGGTTGCAGCGGAGGCGAACGATCCGGCGTACCAGTACGAGGTATCAGCGGATGAATACACAGCTGACCGCAAGAATGGATAGTCTGATAAAAGGATACGAGGAGGAAATGTCTGCGCGTGCCCGTCAGGATGCGGAACTTCAGCAAGAGGTGCGGATGCGTTCGGCTAATATCATTGCCGGGATCGCCATTGGTGCCGTATTCTTATCCGCCTTTTTCTTGATCTTAATTATGCGGGATATTACTCGTAGCAACCGTTATCGGCGTCAGCTTGAAGAAGCGAATAAGCGGGCGGAAGATTTGCTTGTTGCCCGTGAGAAACTGATGCTTGCCATTACCCATGACTTTAAGGCACCATTAGGCTCGATCATGGGATATACGGAACTCTTGTCCCGCCTGACCGAAGATGAACGGCAGCGATTCTATCTGGACAACATGAAAAGTTCTTCAGAACATTTACTGAAGTTAGTAAGCGACTTGCTTGATTTCCACCGTCTTGACCTCAATAAAGCGGAAGTGAACCGGATTGTTTTTAATCCAGCTCAGCTGTTTGAAGAAATCCGTGTTTGCTTTGAACCGCTGACGGCGGCTAAAGGCTTGGTCTTGCAATGTCATATCGCTCCGGAACTGTCGGAGAAATATATCAGTGATCCTTTACGTATTCAGCAGATAGTGAATAATCTCTTGTCCAATGCGGTGAAATTCACTCAACAGGGCAAGATCACATTAACTGTTGGTTATAACGCTTCGAAGCTGACAATAGCGGTTGCGGATACCGGCAAAGGGATGGCATCGGAAGACCGGGAACGCATCTTCCAGGAATTTACCCGTCTCCCCGGTGCGCAGGGAGAAGAAGGATTCGGACTAGGATTGTCCATTGTGCATAAGCTGGTTCTTCTGCTTGAAGGTACGATCGATGTACAAAGCACATTAGGAAAAGGAAGTTGCTTTACTGTCGTGTTGCCACTCTTTCCGGTAGGCAAGTCAATAGTGGAAAATAAACCTTTCGGAAGCAGAATCAAGAAAACGTCGAAAGATACGGATGCTTCTCCGGAAGAAACAGATGTTTCTCCGGAAGAGACAGATGCCGTACCGGCCATGAAGGTGATCCGTGTGCTTCTGATTGATGATGATAAGATTCAGCTGAACCTGACTGCAGCCATGCTGAAACAGCACAACATCGATGCTGTTTGCTGCGAGCAGTTGGAAGAACTGATAGAGCAACTGCGCTCTTCGACATTTGATGTGCTGCTGACCGATATACAGATGCCTGCTATCAATGGTTTTGATCTGGTCAAATTATTGCGTGCCTCTAACATTCCGCAAGCCCGCAATATTCCTGTCATTGCTGTCACGGCACGCAGCGAAATGGATGAGAAGGCTTTGCATGAACACGGCTTTGCCGGATGCCTGCACAAACCTTTTACGGTGAAAGAATTGCTGGTAACTCTGAATGAAGGACAAAGGTCAGCTGATGAGGCGCATATAACACATGATATGCAATTGATTGCAGATGCGCTACCTAAAGATACTTTATTCAACTTTTCTGCACTGACTGCCTTCTCGGAAGATGATCCGGAAGCGGCGTGTTCTATTATCCGGACTTTTATCGAAGAGACCGGCAAGAATGCCGACCGGATGCAACAGGCATTAACTGACAGGGAGGTGGATGGAATTGCCGCTATGGCTCATAAGCTACTTCCACTTTTTACTTTGATTGGTGCTTCTGAGTCTGTTGCTTCATTAAGATGGCTGGAGTCTTGCCGGGGGGAAGAGTTCTCCGAAGAAGTAGAAAAGACTACGCTGGAAGCTTTGGAGGCGGTGCGTAAAGTTGTTCGTGCTGCTGAGGAGTATAGTCTCGGTTTACATTAAATCTCTCTCGGCAGCTCCTTTGGAACAGCCTATATAGTGCCATGCTTGTGCCACCTTGTTGGCACAGTTGTGCCAAAGGCATGTCACAGTCGTGCCACTGCGGTGGCACAAGCGTGCCAACGTAGTGGCACGGGCATAAGCTCGTAGCACAGTGAGAAGGTGCTGCCTTAACAAGTATCTAACCTTCCGAATGAACGGAATGAACGGGATGAAATTGCGCTAAATGTAACCATAACCTCCGCCTTTTTCACATTTTAGCTCTTGGACAAACCTTTTTTCAAAGTAATTTGTTTACTTTGTATCACTTTTACACTGACACATCCTGCATGAAACGAAAATGGATAAGACGGGTGGGCTGGATATTGCTTACTCCTATAATACTTTTTGTAATACTGATGGTATTACTTTATATACCTCCTGTTCAGAATCTTTTGCGACGGGAGGTTACTGCGTATGCTTCTAAAGCAACCGGAATGCAGATTCAGGTGGAACGGATAGACCTTCGTTTTCCGCTTAATCTGCTGGTACGAGGGGTGGAAGTCATACAGCAGCCGGATACCTTATTGTCTTTGGAAAGCCTGAATGTCCGCGTACAGGCATGGCCGTTGCTCAAAGGAAAAGTAGAAGTTGACGAGGTTACCTTAAGTCAGGTGGCGGTCAATTCTGCCAATCTGATAGAAGGGATGCAGATAAAAGGCGTTTTGGGGCGTTTCTTTCTGCAAAGTCATGGGGTCGATTTATCGAACGAAACGGCAGTTGTTAATCGGACAGAGCTATCCGATACTCATATACAACTTCTGATGACTGATACCACGACCACTCCCAAAGACACGACGGCATCTGCCCCCGTGAACTGGAAGGTGAACCTTCATCAACTGAAGTTGAAGAATGTATCATTCGGTATGAAACTGCCTGCCGACTCCATGAAGATGGCGGCATACATAGGCGAAGCGACCATTGATGACGCCAAAGCGGATTTAAAGAACCAGTTTTATGGATTGAAGCAATTCCTTTTGTCGGGTGCCTCCGCCAGTTATGACACCGGAGAAGCCCAACCGTCGGAAGGGTTTGACGCTTCTCATATAGCAGTCCGGAATATCCGCATCGGATTGGACTCTCTGCTCTACGAAGGCAGAAATATGAACGCTGTGATTCGTGAAATAACGATGGAAGAGCGTTCGGGACTGAGTATTACTTCACTGACAGGGCGACTCTTTTCGAATGATTCTATCATCCGCATTCCTGAACTGAAACTGCAAACCCCACATTCTGAAATAGACCTGTCCGCCCAGACTTATTGGGAACTCGTAAATATCCCGACGACAGGACGTTTATCCGCCAGCTTTAACGCGTATATAGGTAAAGAGGACGTGATGCTTTTTGCCGGCGGACTGCCTCAAACGTTTAAAGAAGCATATCCGTTCCGTCCGTTAGTGATCCGTGCCGGTACGGATGGAAATCTGAAAGAAATGCAGATTTCGCGCTTCACAGTAGACTTGCCGGGAGCTTTCTCGCTAAAAGGGGGAGGAATCCTTGAAAACCTGACGGACAGTCTGACTCGTTCGGGAACTATTGGGATGGATATGGTTACCCGGAATCTGAACTTCCTGACAGGATTGACCGGAGTCACACCTGATGGCTCTTTGGTAGTTCCCGACAGTATGAGTCTCAAGATGAAGATGGAGATGAACGGTCCACAGTATAAAGCAAAACTCGATCTGAAAGAAGGCAAGGGCAGCATGAATGTAAATGCCGCATTAAACAGTTCGACAGAGGTTTATACGGCCGATCTAAAAATAAACGATCTGCAACTGCATCATTTTCTCCCGAAAGACTCGATTTATGAACTGTCTCTTTCGGCAGATGCCAAGGGCAGAGGGCTGGATGTCATGTCCTTCCATTCTTTAGCCAATCTGAATCTTTCTTTGGACCAGCTTCATTACGCCCGCTATCATCTTTCGAATGTTCATTTGACGGGAAATCTCAAAGGTGCTTTGGCAACGGCTCAGCTTACGAGTGATAATGAACTCTTGAAAATGACGGTGGATGCAGAATATAATTTAGCTCATAGTTATCCGGACGGTAAAGTGACAATTGACGTTACTCAGCTTGACTTGTACGAACTGGGACTTATGCCCAAGCCGATGAAGCGTCCGTTGGCATTCAATTTAAGCGGAGAGGCACGGCAGAACCGTGTTTTCACTCATTTCACCGCCGGTGATATGAAACTGAATCTGAGTGCCCGTGCCGGTGTATATCCTCTGATTCGTCAGTCTACCCATTTTGTAGATGTGTTGATGAAGCAGGTGGATGAAAAACTCTTGGATCATGCTGCTTTGCGTGAAGCATTGCCATCGGCCATTTTCTCTTTCTCGGCAGGAAAGGAGAATCCGTTGGCATACTATATGGCAATGAAGAATATATCGTTCCATGATGCTTCCATGAAATTCGGCACTGCTCCCGATTGGGGAATCAACGGAAAAGCAGCCATCCATGCTTTGAAAGTGGATACCTTGCAACTGGATACGGTCTTTTTCACGGTCAAACAAGATACTACCCGTATGAACCTCCGTGCCGGAGTTATCAACGGACCGAAGAATCCCCAGTTTTCCTTCTCCACTATTCTGACAGGCGAGATTCGCGACCGCGATGCCGAGCTGCTGGCAGAATATAAGAACGAAAAGGGGAAAACCGGTGTGTTGCTCGGAGTCAATGCCCGTCCGCTCGTTGGAGGACGTGGAAAAGGAGATGGACTGGTCTTTACACTGATTCCGGAAGAACCGATTATTGCGTTCCGTAAATTCCATTTCAACGAAGATCATAACTGGATTTATCTGCACAAGAATATGCGCGTGTATGCCAATGTGGATATGTGGGATGATGAAGGCATGGGATTCCGTGTGCATTCGGTACAGGGAGATACGGTTTCTTTGCAGAATATCGATGTCGAAATCCGGAGAATCCGCTTGGATGAAATAACGAGCGTACTGCCTTACTTCCCCGAAATCACCGGATTGTTCTCGGCAGAAGCACACTACATACAGACCGAAAAAGACCTTCAGCTCTCTGCGGAAGCATCCATTGATGAACTGACTTATGAACGCCAGCGCATTGGTGACATTACGTTGGGAGCTACATGGCTGCCGGGCGAACAGGGAAAACAATACCTCAACGCTTATCTGAATCATGATAAGGTAGAAGTGCTGATAGCAGATGGCAAGCTGCTCCCTACCTCGACGGGAAAGGATAGCCTGGAAGTAAATACGACGTTGGAACACTTCCCGCTTCGTATTGCCAACGCCTTTATTCCCGACGAGCTGGTTACGCTTGCCGGTGATATGGACGGTGACCTGAATATAACAGGCAATACCGAGCAGCCATTGATAAACGGTGAACTGATACTGGACAGCGTATCTGTCCTGTCACGCCAGTATGGTGCTAACTTCCTGTTTGATAACCGCCCTGTGCAGTTGAAGAACAATCGTCTGATATTTGATAAGTTCGCCATTTACACCACGGGAAAGAATCCGTTTACGATCGACGGTTATGTCGATTTCCGTGATATGTCCCGACCGATGGCGAATCTGAATCTGCTGGCGGAAAACTATACCTTGTTGAATGCGAAGCGTACTCGCGAAAGCCTTGTCTACGGAAAAGTCTTTGCGGACTTGCGGGCAACCATAAAAGGCCCGTTGGACGGGTTGAATATGCGTGGAAACCTGAATCTGCTGGGCAATACGGATGTCTCGTATGTACTGACCGATTCACCGCTGACCGTGCAGGATCGTCTGGGAAGTCTGGTGACATTTACTTCATTCAGTGATACTACGACAGTTGTCCGCCAGGAAGTGCCTACCGTATCTTTAGGTGGGCTGGATATGGTGATGATGGTTCATATAGACCCTTCAGTCCGGGTGAAAGTGGACTTGGACGCCAGCGACAATCGTATCGAACTGGAAGGAGGCGGCGATCTTTCGATGAAATACACTCCACAGGGAGACCTGACATTGACCGGACGTTACACACTGAGCGGTGGACTGATGAAGTATTCTCTGCCTATCATTGCAGTCAAGGAATTTGCCATCGATAACGGCAGCTATGTAGATTGGACCGGAAACCCGATGGACCCCATGCTGAACTTCAAGGCAACCGATCGTATCCGCGCTTCCGTATCCGAAGGAGAGAACGGAGGAACGAGAATGGTTAACTTTGACGTTTCCATTGTCGTAAAGAACCGGCTGGACAACCTGTCTTTTGCTTTCGACGTAGCGGCCCCGGAAGATGCGACCATACAGAATGAACTGACAGCAATGGGAGCGGAAGAACGTGGAAAACAGGCACTTTATATCATGTTGATGAAAACCTATCTCGGCACCGGACCGATCGGCGGTGGAGGCGGCGGACTTGGCAAGCTGAATATGGGTTCTGCCCTGAACTCCGTACTGAGCAGTCAGATAAATTCACTGATGGGTAACCTGAAGAATGCCAGCGTCTCTGTGGGTGTCGAAGATCATGACGCCTCGGATACTGGCGGCAAGCGTACGGATTACAGTTTCCGTTATTCGCAGCGCCTCTTCAATAACCGCTTCCAGATTGTAATCGGCGGTAAGGTATCGACGGGCGAAAATGCGACGAATGATGCCGAATCCTTCATTGACAACATCTCTTTGGAATATCGTCTGGACCGTACGGGAACCCGTTATGTCCGTTTGTTCTACGATAAGAACTATGAGAGTGTACTCGAAGGGGAGATTACGGAAACCGGAGTCGGTCTGGTACTTCGCAAGAAACTGGATAAGCTCAGTGAACTGTTCATCTTTAAGAAAAAGAAGTAAGAATGAAAGATATACGTATTAACATATTAGCAGGCTGTCTTATAGGTATAGTGTTGTTCTCGGCGTGTTCGGTGACGAAACATCTGCCCGAAGATGAAATACTCTATACCGGAGGAAAAACGGTGATAGTCAATAAATCATCGACACGGGTTGGTGAAACTGCTTTGACGGAAATCAATGCGGCGCTTGCCAAAACTCCCAGTACTACTCTGTTGGGAGGTTTTCTGCCTATTCCTTTTAAAATGTGGATGTATAACGACTTCGTGAAATACAAGAAAGGATTCGGTAAGTGGATGTTTAACCGCTTTGCCGCCAATCCGCCCGTATTTATTTCTACTGTCAATCCCGAAGTACGTGTCAAGGTAGCCACTAACCTGCTCCGTGATTACGGATATTTCAATGGAAAGGTGACTTACGAGACTTTGGTCGATAAGAAAGATAGTCTGAAAGCAAGTCTGCTCTATACGGTAGATATGAAGAACCCTTATTTTATTGATACAGTGTATTATCAGCGTTTCACTCCCCAGACTCTGAAGATCATGGAACGCGGACGTCGTATGTCTTACATCACCCCCGGCGAACAGTTTAATGTGGTGGATTTGGATGAAGAACGTTCCCGTATCAGTACCCTTTTGCGTAATCGGGGATATTTCTACTTCCGTCCGGACTATATGACCTATCAGGCGGATACAACCTTGGTTCCCGGCGGACATATCAGTCTTCGTCTGATTCCTCTTCCGGGATTACCGGCTGCCGCTCAACGTTCTTACTATGTAGGAGATGCTTCGGTCTATCTCTTCGGAAAGAATGGCGAGGCACCTAATGACAGTATCTTGTACAAGAATCTGAATATCCACTATTATGATAAACTGCAGGTCCGTCCGAATATGCTCTATCGATGGATGAACTATCAGCAGTTTGTACGGAGCAAACAGATGAGGGCTTCCAATCGTACCCGTCTTTATAGCCAGTACCGACAGGAACAGGTGCAGGAGAAATTGAGTCAGCTCGGTATATTCAGCTATATGGATATGCAATATGCTCCCCGAGATACGACAGCGGCTTGTGATACACTGGATGTCACTATGCAGGCTACATTTGCCAAACCGTTGGATGCAGAACTGGAACTGAATGTAGTAACGAAGAGTAATGACCAGACCGGTCCCGGTGCATCTTTCGGTGTCACTCGTAACAATGTATTCGGAGGTGGTGAAAGCTGGAACGTAAAACTGAAAGGCTCTTATGAGTGGCAGACCGGAGGCGGTGAGAAGAGCTCACTGATGAACAGTTGGGAAATGGGGCTTTCTACCTCTCTGACTTTTCCGAGAGTCGTGTTCCCGCATCTGGGTAAACGGGAGTTTGACTTCCCGGCCACGACGACCTTTCGTCTGTATATCAACCAACTGAACCGGGCAAAGTATTACAAACTGCTGTCCTTTGGCGGCAATGCCACCTATGATTTCCAGCCCTCCCGTACCAGCCGGCATAGTATTACTCCTTTTAAACTGACATTTAATGTCTTGCAGCATCAGTCTGCGGAATTTAAAGAGATAGCTGAAGCTAATCCTGCACTGTATGTCAGTCTTAGGAATCAGTTTATTCCGGCGATGGAATATACGTATACGTATGACAATGCTTCGGTTCGCAGGATAAAGAACCCTATCTGGTGGCAGTCTACTGTCACTTCGGCGGGTAATATCACTTCCCTTATTTACCGTGCTTTTGGCAAGCCGTTCAATGAAGAAGATAAAAGTTTATTAGGTGCTCCGTTTGCACAGTTTGTGAAGTTGAATACGGAGTTGCGTCATTTGTGGAACATAGATAAGAATAATGCGATAGCCAGTCGGGTGGCAGTAGGTGCACTGTTTACTTATGGTAACGCTACGATAGCTCCCTATAGTGAACAATTTTATGTAGGTGGTGCCAATAGTATCCGCGCTTTTACAGTGCGCAGCGTCGGTCCGGGCGGTTATCATCCGGAAGAGGGAAAATATTCCTATCTGGATCAGACCGGTACATTCCGCTTTGAGGCGAATGTGGAATATCGTTTCCGTATTTTCAAGAGCTTTTGGGGAGCTACCTTTCTGGATGCAGGAAATGTGTGGTTGTTGCGCAAAGACAGAAAGCTTTTGGCTGATGGAAAAGAAGCACGTCCCGATTCACAACTGCGTCTGAAGACTTTCCCTAAACAAATAGCTTTGGGAACCGGTGTCGGTATCCGTTATGATATGGATATTCTCGTATTCCGTCTCGACTTCGGTATTCCTCTGCATCTGCCTTATGATACGGATCGTAGCGGCTATTATAATGTAACCGGAGCTTTCTTTAAGAATCTGGGAATACATTTTGCTATCGGTTACCCGTTCTAATGAATGATTTTTGTACGATTTTAGTGAATAATGATTGATATTTGTCCTGTTGGATTCAACTATTTTTGTAAATTTGCAACGAAATCTGATGCCATTGACATCACTAACCTTTTAATATTACACAATTTATGAAACCAACTTTATTCTTATTGGCTGCTGGTATGGGTAGCCGTTATGGAGGCTTGAAGCAATTGGACGGACTGGGTCCTAACGGCGAAACTATTATGGATTACTCTATCTATGATGCTATCAACGCAGGATTTGGTAAGCTTGTATTTGTAATCCGCAAAGATTTTGAACAGGATTTCCGCGAAAAGATTATTTCTAAATACGAAGGCCATATTCCTTGCGAACTGGTATTCCAGTCTATCGATGATCTTCCGGAAGGCTTCACTTGTCCGGCAGACCGTACAAAACCATGGGGTACAAATCATGCGGTAATGATGGGAGCTGATGTGATTAGTGAACCGTTTGCGGTAATCAACTGCGATGACTTCTATGGTCGTGACTCGTTCCAGGTAATGGGCAAATTCCTGTCTGCTCTTCCCGAAAATTCCAAGAATGTTTATTCAATGGTAGGTTTCCGTGTGGGAAATACGTTGAGCGAGAGCGGTACGGTATCTCGTGGTATCTGCAGTACAGATGCTAACAACTTGCTGACTTCCGTAGTGGAACGTACGAAGATTCAACGTCTGGACGGCGAAGTAAAATACATCGATGATAACGGTGAATGGACAGCTACTCCTGATACGACTCCGGTAAGTATGAACTTCTGGGGCTTTACTCCCGACTACTTTGCTTACAGTGAAGAGTTCTTCAAGACTTTCCTGAGCGATCCGAAGAACATGGAGAACCTGAAGAGCGAATTCTTTATCCCGCTGATGGTGGATAAATTGATTAACGACGGAACTGCAACTGTAGAAGTTCTGGATACTACCAGCAAATGGTTTGGTGTAACTTATCCGGAAGACCGTCAGAGCGTAGTGGATAAGATTCAGGCATTGGTAGATGCCGGTGAATACCCTGCTAAATTGTTCTAAAGAAAAGCTTTTGATAAAGACTAGGAAGCAGTCATTCATGAGAATGACTGCTTTTTTTGTCTTTCATAACGGATAATACTGCCCTTTATCCAATAATTATTCATTATCTTTGCAATCCAAAATCTTATAAATCAGAGACAGACGTGATTTCAGTAGAAGGATTATCAGTAGAATTTAATGCGACACCGCTCTTTGCGGATGTCAGCTATGTTATCAATAAAAAAGACCGCATCGCTTTGGTCGGCAAGAATGGTGCGGGCAAATCGACTATGTTGAAAATATTGGCAGGTCTGCAAAACCCGACCCGTGGAGTGGTAGCCGTCCCTAAAGATGTAACAATCGGCTATCTGCCGCAAGTCATGATCCTTTCGGATGTCCGCACGGTGATGGAGGAAGCAGAACTCGCTTTCGAGCATATTTTCGAACTTCAGGCAAACCTTGAACGGATGAATCAGCAGCTTGCCGACCGCACCGACTATGAATCCGAAGAATACCACCAGTTAATAGACCGCTTCACACACGAAAACGACCGCTTCCTGATGATGGGAGGAACCAATTTTCAGGCGGAAATAGAACGTACCCTGTTGGGATTGGGCTTTAGCAGGGAAGACTTTAACCGTTCGACTTCCGAATTCTCCGGCGGCTGGCGTATGCGTATCGAACTAGCGAAGCTCTTGCTCCGTCGTCCGGATGTGCTGCTCCTTGATGAGCCGACTAACCATCTGGATATCGAGAGTATACAATGGCTGGAGAACTTTCTGTCTACCCGTGCCAATGCTGTTGTGCTGGTCAGCCACGACCGTGCTTTCCTTAATAATGTAACTACCCGTACGATCGAGATTACCTGCGGTCAGATTTATGACTATAAAGTGAAGTACGATGAGTTTGTCGTATTACGTAAAGAACGTCGTGAGCAGCAGCTCCGTGCCTATGAGAATCAGCAGAAGCAGATACAGGATACGGAAGACTTTATCGAACGTTTCCGCTATAAGGCAACCAAAGCCGTACAGGTGCAGAGTCGTATCAAACAACTGGAAAAGATAGACCGTATCGAGGTCGATGAGGAAGACAACTCTTCCCTCCGTCTGAAATTTCCTCCTGCCAGCCGCAGCGGGAATTATCCGGTTATCTGTGAAGACGTACGCAGGGCATACGGACAGCACGTTGTTTTCCATGATGTGAATCTGACGATCAACAGAGGAGAAAAAGTCGCATTTGTCGGAAAGAACGGAGAAGGTAAATCTACGTTAGTGAAATGTATCATGGGCGAGATTGATTTTGATGGTAAACTGACGATCGGGCATAACGTGCAGATCGGTTACTTTGCACAGAATCAGGCGCAGATGCTGGATGAAAACATGACGGTATTTGATACGATCGACCGTGTGGCGACAGGAGATATCCGGTTGAAGATACGTGACATTTTGGGTGCATTCATGTTTGGCGGAGGGGCTTCGGATAAAAAAGTGAAAGTACTTTCCGGTGGAGAGCGTACTCGTCTGGCTATGATTAAGTTGCTGCTGGAACCGGTGAACTTCCTGATTTTGGACGAACCTACCAATCATCTGGATATGCGTTCCAAAGATGTACTGAAAGAAGCTATCCGCGAATTTGACGGAACAGTGATACTTGTCAGCCACGACCGTGATTTTTTGGACGGACTTGCGACTAAAGTATATGAGTTCGGTGGTGGAACAGTGAAAGAACATCTTGGCGGTATTTACGATTTCCTGCAAAAGAAGAAGATCGACAGCCTGAATGAACTTCAGAAAGGAGTTTCTCTCTCTACTTCTCCTACCACATCTGCCAAAGGAAACGAAGCGGATACAGAGCAACCTTCGGAGAACAGACTCTCGTATGAAGCGCAGAAGGAACTCAATAAGAAGATAAAGAAGTTGGAACGCCAGGTGGCGGACTGTGAGGCTTCGATTGAAGAAACGGAATCGGCAATCGCCATTCTGGAAGCAAAGATGGCAACCCCGGAAGGAGCATCGGATATGCAACTGTATGAACGGCATCAGAAGCTGAAACAGCAATTGGATACCACCGTTGAAGAGTGGGAACGGGTTTCGATGGAACTGGAAGAAGTGAAAAACTAATTTATTATATAATATGAAAGTAACCAAGTATTTACCAATTCTTGCCGTATGCCTTATGACAACAGGATGTAATAGCAAGAAAGAGGCCGTACTAACGTCCGGTATCGACCTTGCTAATCTGGATACCACGGCAATGCCGGGTACAAGTTTTTATCAGTATGCCTGCGGTGGATGGATTGAAAGTCATCCGCTGACAGACGAGTATTCACGCTTCGGCTCTTTCGATATGCTTCACGAGAAAAGCCGCGAACAGTTGAAAGAACTGATTGCCGAACTGGCTGCAAAGAAAGACAACGCTCCGGGCAGTGCTGCCCAGAAAGTGGGTGATCTTTATAACATCGCTATGGATAGCGTGAAGCTGAACAAAGAAGGAGCAGCTCCGATCAAAGAAGAAATGGCGGCTATCGATGCGCTCAAAGATAAAGAAGAGATTTACACCTACATTGCCGAAAGTCAGAAGAAAGGAATACGTCCTTACTTTACTATGTTTGTTAGTGCGGATGATATGAACAGCTCTATGAACATGGTTCAGACCTATCAGGGCGGTCTCGGAATGGGACAGCGTGACTACTATCTGGAGAATGACGAGCAGACAAAGAGTATCCGCGATAAATATAAGGAACACCTCGTTAAAATGTTCCAGTTGGCTGGCTATGACGAAGCTACCGCACAGAAAGCAATGGTGGCTGTGATGAACATCGAAACACGTCTTGCCAAGGCTGCCCGTTCACAAGTAGAATTGCGTGATCCTCATGCCAACTATAATAAGATGGACATGGAAACGCTGAAAAAGAACTTCCCTACTTTTAACTGGGATGCTTACTTCACTACTTCGGGACTGAATGACTTGAAAGAAGTGAATATCGGTCAGCCTGCAGCCATGAAGGAAGTTGCCGATGTTATTAATACAGTGCCTCTTGAAGATCAGAAGTTCTATCTTCAATGGAATCTGATCGATGCCGCAGCCTCTTTCCTCAGTGATGATTTCGTGGCACAAAACTTCGACTTCTATAGCAGAACAATGTCCGGCAAGAAAGAAATGCAGCCTCGTTGGAAACGTGCAGTAAGCACTGTAGACGGCTCTTTGGGTGAAGTAGTAGGACAGATGTATGTCGAAAAATACTTCCCTGCCGCTGCCAAAGAACGTATGGTTGGATTGGTGAAGAACCTGCAGACTTCTCTGGGCGAACGTATCAAAGCGCTGGAATGGATGAGCGAACCGACAAAGGTGAAAGCATTAGAAAAACTGGCAACTTTTCATGTAAAGATCGGTTACCCGGATAAATGGAAAGATTACTCTGCTCTGGAGATCAAAGACGACTCTTATTGGGCAAATATCGAGCGTGCCAGCCAATGGGACTTCAATGACATGATTGCGAAAGCCGGTAAGCCGGTTGACAAGGACGAGTGGTTGATGACACCTCAGACGGTAAATGCTTACTATAACCCGACAACCAACGAAATCTGTTTCCCAGCCGCTATCCTGCAGGCTCCGTTCTTTGATATGAACGCTGACGATGCGATGAACTATGGTGCTATCGGTGTGGTTATCGGCCATGAAATGACTCACGGATTCGACGATCAGGGTCGTCAATACGACAAGGATGGTAACCTGAAAGACTGGTGGACAGAAGAAGATGCTAAAAAGTTCGAGGAACGTGCTCAAGTGATGGTTAACTTCTTTGACAGCATAGAAGTGGCTCCCGGTGTGCATGCAAACGGTGAACTTACTTTGGGAGAGAACATTGCCGACCACGGTGGCTTGCAGGTTTCTTTCGCAGCTTTCAAGAAAGCAATGGAAACAGCACCGCTGGAAGTTGTTGACGGATTCACTCCCGAACAACGTTTCTTCCTCGCTTATGCTAATGTATGGGCAGGACACATCCGTCCGGAAGAGATTCTCCGACTGACCAAACTCGATCCTCACTCTTTAGGAAAATGGCGTGTGGACGGAGCATTGCCTCATATCCAGAACTGGTACGAAGCATTCAATATCACAGAACATGATCCTATGTTCGTAGCGAAGGACAAACGAGTGTCTATCTGGTAATAGATTTTGATTAGAAACTATATATGCGAAGGAGCGTTGACTTTCCAACAGGAACAGTCAACGCTTTTTTTTATTAATTCACACCTTATTTATTACGTACGATAAACAATATTTCGTAACTTTGCGCATCAAATACTTAATAAGCAATTCAATGTCAGAGTCTAAAAGAATAAAAACTGCATTGGTATCTGTATACCATAAGGAAGGTTTGGACGAAATTATTACCAAACTTTACGAAGAAGGAGTCGAGTTTCTCTCAACAGGTGGAACTCGTCAGTTTATTGAATCACTAGGATATCCTTGTAAGGCAGTGGAAGATTTGACCACTTATCCTTCAATCCTTGGTGGTAGAGTGAAGACATTACATCCGAAGATTTTTGGAGGTATCCTTTGCCGTCGTGACCTGGAACAGGATATTCAACAGATTGAAAAGTATGAAATCCCCGAAATAGATTTGGTTATTGTCGACCTGTATCCGTTTGAAGCTACCGTGGCTTCCGGCGCATCCGAAGCAGACATCATTGAAAAAATCGATATAGGTGGAATCTCTTTGATTCGTGCTGCTGCCAAGAACTATAACGATGTCATCATCGTGGCTTCTCAGGCACAATATAAGCCATTGCTGGATATGCTGATGGAACATGGCGCTACTTCTTCACTCGAAGAACGTCGCTGGATGGCAAAAGAAGCGTTTGCCGTTTCTTCTCACTACGACTCAGCTATCTTCAATTATTTCGATGCCGGCGAAGGTTCTGCTTTCCGTTGTTCGGTAAACAACCAGAAGCAACTCCGTTACGGTGAAAACCCTCATCAGAAAGGTTATTTCTACGGAAATCTGGACGCCATGTTCGATCAGATTCACGGTAAGGAAATCTCTTATAACAACTTGCTGGACATCAATGCTGCCGTCGATCTGATCGACGAATACGAAGATTTGACTTTCGCTATCCTGAAACATAATAATGCTTGTGGCCTGGCTTCTCGTCCAACTGTACTGGAAGCATGGACAGACGCGTTGGCCGGTGATCCCGTTTCCGCTTTCGGAGGCGTGTTGATTACTAACGGAGTGATTGATAAAGCAGCAGCTGAAGAGATTAACAAGATATTCTTCGAAGTGATTATCGCGCCGGACTATGACGTAGACGCGCTCGAGATTCTGGGACAGAAAAAGAACCGTATCATCCTGGTTCGCAAAGAAGCCAAACTGCCTAAGAAACAGTTCCGTGCTTTGTTGAACGGTGTATTGGTGCAGGACAAAGATATGAATATTGAAACGGTTGCCGATCTGAGAACTGTGACAGACAAAGCTCCTACTCCGGAAGAAGTGGAAGATATGTTGTTTGCCAACAAGATTGTTAAGAACAGCAAGTCGAACGCTATCGTGCTGGCAAAAGGCAAACAGCTTCTTGCAAGCGGTGTGGGACAGACTTCACGGGTAGACGCCTTGAAGCAAGCGATTGAAAAAGCCAAATCATTCGGATTCGATCTGAACGGTGCGGTAATGGCTTCAGATGCTTTCTTCCCCTTCCCGGATTGCGTAGAAATAGCAGACAAAGAAGGTATTACGGCAGTCATCCAGCCGGGCGGCTCGGTGAAAGACGATCTTACTTTTGCTTACTGCAACGAGCACGGTATGGCGATGGTGACCACCGGTATCCGTCATTTTAAACATTAAAAACAGGTATTGAGTATTAGGTATTAAGTATTAACCTTGCGGATAAGGCAGTCTACTTTATACCTAATATTTAATACCTAATACTTAATACTTAATACTTTATATTAATGGGATTATTCTCTTTTACACAAGAAATAGCGATGGACTTGGGGACAGCCAATACCATCATCATCACAAACGGGAAAATTGTGGTGGATGAGCCTTCGGTTGTGGCCTTGGATCGCCGTACAGATAAGATGATCGCCGTTGGGGAAAAGGCGAAGTTGATGCACGAAAAGACCCACGAAAATATACGTACTATTCGTCCGTTGAGGGATGGAGTGATCGCCGACTTCTATGCTTGCGAGCAAATGATGCGCGGTTTGATTAAGCAGGTAAATACTCGTAATCACTTGTTTTCGCCGTCACTTCGTATGGTGATCGGTGTACCGTCGGGAAGTACGGAAGTAGAACTCCGTGCCGTTCGTGACTCAGCCGAGCATGCCGGTGGGCGTGACGTCTATCTGATATTCGAACCGATGGCTGCGGCAATCGGTATCGGTATTGATGTAGAAGCGCCCGAAGGAAACATGATCGTGGATATAGGTGGTGGGTCTACGGAAATTGCCGTTATCTCTTTGGGAGGTATCGTTTCCAACAACTCTATCCGTATCGCCGGTGATGATCTGACTGCGGATATCCAGGAATACATGAGCCGTCAGCATAATGTGAAAGTCAGCGAACGTATGGCAGAACGTATTAAGATCAACGTAGGTGCCGCACTGACCGAGCTTGGCGATGACGCTCCGGAAGATTACATCGTTCATGGACCGAACCGTATCACAGCTCTTCCGATGGAAGTGCCCGTATGTTATCAGGAAGTGGCTCACTGTCTGGAGAAATCCATCTCCAAGGTTGAAACAGCCATCTTGAGTGCATTGGAAAATACGCCGCCCGAACTGTATGCGGATATTGTACACAACGGTATTTATCTTGCCGGTGGTGGTGCATTGCTTCGCGGACTGGACAAGCGTTTGACAGATAAAATTAACATACCTTTCCACATTGCTGAAGATCCTTTGCACGCAGTAGCCAAAGGTACGGGTGTGGCATTAAAGAATGTAGACCGTTTCTCTTTCTTGATGAGATAAATAATACGGATCATTATTCATGCGGAATTTAATAAACTTCCTTTTGAAATACAATTACTGGTTCCTCTTCATCGTATTAGAGGTAGCCAGTTTTGTTTTGTTATTTCGGTTCAACAACTATCAGCAGAGTACTTTTTTTACATCTGCCAATGTCGTTGTGGGGGCAGTTTATGAAGTTTCGGGAGGAATAAGCTCTTATTTCCATCTCAAATCGGTCAACGCAGACTTGCTGGATCGTAATATGGCGCTCGAACAGCAGATCACTAATCTGGAAAAGGCGTTGCGGGAGCATCAGGTTGATTCGGCCACTGTAAACAGCATCAGGGAGATACCTCTGACAGATTATCGGTTGTTCAAGGCACACGTCATTAAGAACAGTCTGAATCAGGCGGATAATTATATAACGCTCGATCAGGGTTCTTCTTCCGGCATCCGTCCCGAAATGGGAGTGGTGGACGGAAACGGAATAGTGGGCATTGTCTATGAAACCTCCTCTTCGTATTCACTCGTGATTTCGGTATTGAACAGCAAGTCAAATATTAGTTGCAAGATTGTCGGAAGTGACTACTTTGGTTATCTGAAGTGGGAGCATGGAGATTCCCGTTATGCGTATCTGAAAGATTTGCCTCGTCATGCAGAGTTTAATCTGGGTGATACGGTGGTGACAAGCGGCTTCTCTACCGTATTCCCTGAAGGAATTATGGTAGGAACAGTCGATGATATGTCCGATTCGCACGACGGATTGTCTTATTTGTTGAAAATCAAGTTGGCTACCGATTTCGGCAAGGTGAGTGATGTGCGGGTGATAGCCCGGAACGGTCAGCAGGAACAGAAAGAACTGGAAAATAAGGCTGTGAAATAATGATAATTACCTATATACATAGAATCGGATGGTTTATCGGGCTGGTACTTCTTCAGGTGCTGATCCTGAATAACGTACATATTGCCGGATATGCTACTCCCTTTCTCTACATTTACTTTATCCTGAAATTCGCTTCCGGAACTTCCCGGAATGAGTTGATGTTGTGGGCTTTCTTCTTCGGACTAACCATTGATATCTTTGCCGATACTCCGGGGATGAATGCTGCGGCAACCGTGCTGCTGGCTTTCCTTCGTCCGTCCTTGCTGCGCCTGTTTACTCCGCGTGACAATCTGGACAGTATCATCCCTTCTTTCAAGAGCATGGGCATCACTCCTTTCCTGAAATATACCACGGCAAGTGTTTTTGTCCATAGTCTGGCATTACTCAGCATTGAGTTCTTCTCATTTACCAGCATCTGGCTGTTGTTATTGCGGGTGATTTCGTGCACCCTTCTGACTTTAACCTGCATTCTTGCTGTAGAAGGAATAAGGAGATAGGAATGGCAAAAGACTATAGATTAGAAAAGCGGAAATTTGTTATCGGGGGGATTGCTTTAACTATTGTGTTGATTTATCTGATACGCCTCTTTGTATTACAGATAACGACAGACGACTACAAGAAGAATGCCGACAGCAATGCTTTCCTGAATAAAATTCAATATCCCTCACGGGGTGCTATTTACGACCGTAACGGCAAACTGCTGGTATTCAACCAGCCGGCCTATGACATCACTCTTGTCCCGAAAGAGGTCGAAAATCTGGATACACTCGATTTATGTGAGTCGTTGGGCATTACTCGTGCTCAGTTCCTTAAGATCATGAGTGATATGAGAGACCGCCGCCGCAATCCGGGATATTCCCGATATACCAACCAGCTGTTCATGTCACAACTCTCTGCGGAGGAGTGCGGTGTCTTCCAGGAGAAACTGTTCAAGTTTCCCGGTTTTTATATTCAGCGGCGTACGATCCGGCAATATTCATACAATGCTGCCGCCCATGCTTTGGGGGATATCGGTGAGGTATCCGTTAAAGATATGGAGGCGGATGAAGAGGGATACTACATTCGCGGAGATTATGTAGGAAAACTGGGAGTTGAAAGATCGTACGAGAAATACCTGCGTGGAGAAAAGGGAGTAGAGATTCTGTTGCGCGATGCGCATGGACGTATCCAGGGACGTTATATGGACGGAGAGTATGACCGTCCTTCCATTCCGGGCAAGAATCTGACTCTGAGTCTCGACATCGATTTGCAGATATTAGGCGAACGGTTATTGAAAAATAAGATTGGAAGTATCGTAGCTATCGAACCGGAAACCGGAGAAATCCTTTGTCTGGTTTCTTCTCCGAATTATGATCCGCATCTGATGATTGGTCGTCAGCGTGGCAAGAACCATCTGATGCTGCAACGCGATAAACAGAAACCGTTGCTCAATCGTGCGTTGATGGGAGTCTATCCTCCGGGGTCAACTTTCAAGACGGCACAGGGACTGACCTTCCTGCAAGAAGGAATCATTACCGAGCAAAGTCCTTCTTTCCCCTGTTCTCGTGGTTTCCATTATGGGCGTCTGACAGTGGGATGTCATGCTCACGGCTCACCTTTGCCATTGATTCCGGCTATTGCGACTTCTTGCAACTCCTATTTCTGTTGGGGGCTGTTCCGTATGTTCGGCGATCGCAAGTACGGTTCACCGCAGAATGCCATCACAGTTTGGAAAGATCACATGGTTTCTCAGGGATTCGGCTATAAGTTAGGAGTTGATTTGCCCGGAGAGAAACGGGGCTTGATACCGAACGCGCAATTTTATGACAAGGCTTATCGTGGACACTGGAACGGACTGACGGTCATCAGTATCTCCATCGGACAAGGTGAAATTCTGTCTACCCCTCTTCAGATAGCTAACTTAGGGGCAACGATTGCCAATCGCGGACATTTTACAACACCACATATTGTGAAGGAAATTCAGGATGCGCAGTTGGATAGCATTTATCGACATCCACGCAACACAACCATAGAGCGAAGACATTATGAATCTGTGGTAGAAGGAATGCGTGCTGCTGCCACCGGAGGTACTTGCCGTATGCTGTCCGTGATGGTGCCGGAACTTGAAGCCTGCGGAAAGACAGGAACAGCGCAGAATCGCGGACATGACCATTCGGTGTTTATGGGCTTTGCTCCGATGAACCAGCCTAAGATCGCCATTGCCGTATATGTAGAGAATGGAGGTTGGGGAGCGACTTATGGAGTGCCGATCGGTGCATTGATGATGGAACAATATATGAAAGGGAAGTTGTCGCCCGAGAATGAGTTAAGAGCAGAAGAAATCAGTAACAGAATCATTTTATATGGTAACGAGGAACGATAGTTTGTGGAAAACACTGGATTGGGTAACGATTGGTATCTATCTGCTTTTGATTGTCGGCGGATGGTTCAGCGTTTGCGGTGCCAGCTATGACTATGGCGATCGTGACTTCTTTGATTTCTCTACCCGTGCCGGAAAGCAGTTTGTATGGATTATCTGCTCCTTTGGTCTGGGATTTGTTTTGCTGATGCTGGAAGACCGGATGTATGATATGTTCGCGTACATTATATATGTAGGGATGATTGTGCTGCTTATTGTTACCATCTTTATCGCACCGGATACGAAAGGGTCGCGTTCGTGGCTGGTGATGGGACCGGTCAGCCTGCAACCCGCCGAGTTTGCCAAGTTTGCTACGGCACTGGCGTTGGCGAAATATATGAACTCATACTCATTCAGCATAAAGAAAGAAAAATGTGCTTTCGTCTTGGGCTTTATCATTCTCCTTCCGATGCTCCTGATTATCGGACAGCGGGAGACGGGGTCGGCATTAGTTTATCTTGCCTTCTTTTTGGTGCTTTATCGGGAAGGAATGCCCGGTGTAGTGCTTTTTGCCGGTTTGTGTGCAGTGATTTACTTTGTTGTCGGCATCCGTTTTGACGAGGTCTTTATTGCCGATACTCCCACACCGTTGGGCGAATTTATCGTGTTGTTATTGATTCTGTTGTTTGCCGGAGGAATGGTATGGGTGTACCCCAAAAAGTGGGAACCCACACGGAACATTATCGGAGGAAGCCTGATCATTCTGCTTATCGCATATTTAATATCGGAATACGGAATACACTTCAGTCTGGTATGGGTGCAATGGGGGCTTTGTGTTCTTGTGGTAGGTTATCTGCTCTATTTGGCATTGAGAGAGCGTCAACGTTCCTATTTCCTGATTGCCCTGTTTGCCATCGGCTCTATCGGCTTTCTGTATTCCAGTAACTACGTATTTGATAACATCTTGGAATCCCATCAGCAAATCCGTATCAAGGTTGTACTCGGTATGGAAGAAGACCTGACGGGAGCAGGATATAATGTCAATCAGTCAAAGATAGCCATCGGTTCCGGTGGATTGACCGGAAAAGGCTTTCTGAATGGCACACAGACGAAACTGAAATATGTGCCCGAACAAGATACTGACTTTATCTTCTGCACAGTGGGAGAGGAGCAGGGATTTGTCGGTTCGGCTGCTGTTCTGTTGGCTTTCCTTATATTGATTCTGAGACTGATTGCTTTATCCGAGCGGCAGACTTCCACTTTTGCACGTGTCTATGGATATTCCGTTGTCAGTATTTTCCTTTTCCATCTTTTTATTAATGTCGGGATGGTGCTTGGGCTGACTCCGGTAATTGGTATTCCTTTGCCGTTCTTCAGTTACGGAGGTTCTTCCTTGTGGGGATTCACCATTTTATTGTTTATCTTCCTGAGGCTGGATGCCGGAAGAGGCAGAAGGCTTTAATCTATTCTTCTTGTTTTTCAATCCGGATACCGACGTCATTGAGTCCGGTTAACTTCTCATCCTGCATTCCGTGCACAATCTTAACTGTGTAGTTTCCGGGATGCAGCGGGCGGACAGATTTGATAAAAACTGCTGTTTGATAGATACTTCCCCACCCATTGCCTGTCCATCTTCCTGTGGAATCAGCCAGGTTGACCGCTATCGTGTCAGTGCGCCATACTGTGGAGTCGAGCAGATTCTCATGAATGAATAAGTAAAGGTTGCGGTAAGGGTATTCACTTCTGTTGCGAACTTCCGCAAATAATCTGAGTGTACCAGGAATACTGTCCGTAACAGGACACTGAAAAGAGAGTGTATCACTCTTTCCCCATCCCTCATTGGGCAGGGACTGGTAGGAGTGATACACGGTATTTTCATTACAGGCTGCCATGAGGCAGGCACCGAATAAACAAAATAAGCTATTCCTGAGCAGGCTTTTCATTATTTTGCGGTTTCTCTTGATTCGAATTTCTTTCAGGTCTGGGAATACGTTCCTGGTTGGGTTGTCTTCCTTGTTCTTGCGGGCGTTCCTGATTTTGAGGACGTTCCTGTTTGAGTTGCCGTTCTCTATTCTGCGGACGCTCTTGATTCTGCGGACGGTTCGGATTCTGTGGACGTTCCTGATTCTGTCCTCTTTCCGGACGTCTGTTCTCATTATTCCGTCCTTGATTCTGTCCTCTGTTCCGGTTATTATTGTTATTGTTTCTCGGACGATTTTCTCTGTCTCCTCTTTCTCCTCTGTTGCCGTTCTCTGACGGTTGGGGACGATTCTCGTTCTCCCCCCTCTGAGGTTGCTGCGGACGATTTCCACCTTCGGCCTGTGCCTGCGGGCGGTTGTCATTATTTCCTTTTCTCTTCTTCTTGTTCCGGTTACCGTTGTTTCCGTCCTTATTATTTCGGTTACGGTCGAAGCGGGTGAGGCTTTCCTGTTCCAGCAAGTCAATCGGCTTTTTGGATTCTTGCTTCACTTCAGCTTCGAGCAGACTATCCGGTTTCATTCCTTTCTTGTTCATGGCAATTACCTCAAAGGCACGTTTTCCACTGATTGTTACCAGATTGGCGGGGAAGTTCTTGTCCGTAGAGTAAGAAACATGATTACTCAGAATATCAGCCTTGAAGAAGTAGAAAGTGCCGTCCTTTGTTTCCAGTTCGATTTCTTTGGAAGGGAGGCGCTTCTGAGCTTCCACATAGCAGTCCACCTCATAGTTGAGACAACACTTTAACTTTGCGCACTGTCCGGCAAGCTTTTGAGGATTCAGTGAAATGTCCTGAAAGCGGGCGGCACTTGTAGATACCGATACAAAGCTCGTCATCCAAGTAGCGCAGCAAAGCTCCCGTCCGCAAGGACCGATACCTCCGATACGTCCTGCTTCCTGTCGTGCACCGATTTGTTTCATTTCAATGCGGACACGGAAAGCTTCGGCAAGTACCTTAATCAGTTGGCGGAAGTCCACACGCTCGTCAGCAATGTAGTAGAAAATAGCCTTGTTGCCGTCGCCCTGATATTCCACATCACCGATTTTCATATCCAGATTCAGGTTCAGCGCAATCTGGCGGGCACGGATCATGGTCGCATGTTCCTTTGCTTTCGCTTCGTTGAACTTCTCCATATCCACCGGTTTCGCTTTCCGGTAGATTCTCTTTATTTCCGCATCGGTCTTGAAGTTGGCTTTCTTCATTTGCAGCGGGACGAGTCTTCCGGTTAGGGTTACGACGCCGATGTCATGGCCCGGAGCAGCTTCTACGGCAACGATGTCTCCCTTTTCCAGTTTGATCTTGTTGCTGTTGCGGTAATAGCCTTTTCGGGTGTTTTTAAATTGCACTTCCACCATATCACACTCTTCCGCGTTGCCCGGTATGTCTGCCAGCCAATCGTAAGTGTTCAGTTTCTTATCTTGTCGGGAGCATCCTTTGCAGCAAAGACCGCCGCTCCCATTATGAAGCTTATATTCCATAGTTTATATATTTATTATTGCTTCAACAGTACGATCATCTTCAGCGAGAAGTCGAAGAATACCATCTTGGCATTTACATTTTGTTCTATATGCAGTTGCGCTTCGCTTAGTTCATCCATGATGCCCATTACGTTCCTTTCGTTGACGAAAGGAGCAAAGCGCGAGGCGAAATTCTGTTCGTTGATTGTCATGTACGTCAGATCACGCTGATGGAGATTGAATATAAAGTTTTCGCGGATCATGCGCTGGCAGTATTCCAGAAAGTTCTTCTGGCGTTCACGTCCCATGCCGGCAACCTGTTCGCTCCAAAGCTTCATTTCCCTGATTTTCCGCTGATAGGACAATCGCATCAGGCTGACAAATAAGTCGAAGAAGAGCTGATTCTCTTCATTCAGATGAATAGTTTCCAGTGCTTTGATAAAGTTCCCGTTTGCCAGATGGGCAATGGAAAGGCTGTCGGCAGGCTGGATACCGTATTTGGACTGCAATACGCGGTCGATGGCCGGCTCGTCTATTTTTCGCACGTTCATGCGTTGAGTACGGCTCAGAATGGTAGGCAGAATCATTTCCGGAGCTTCCGATACGAGCAGGAAGATGGTTTTCTCAGGTGGCTCTTCGAGCAATTTCAATAATTTGTTGGCACATACCGGATGCATCTTTTCGGGCAACCAAAGAATCGTGATCTTGAATCCTCCTTCGCTCGATTTGAGGCTGAGTTTCTTCAGGATTTCATCGCTCTCTTTTGCGTAGATGATGGCCTGTGCATTCTCGGCATCCATTTCTCTCAGCCAGTGATTCAGGTTGAAGTACGGATTCTTCAGAACGAATGGTCTCCAGTCGGCGATATAGTCGTCGCACACTTCCCGTTTTCCTTTAGAACTTTTCACGATGGGGAATACGAAATGTACGTCCGGATGTACCAGTTTGTTGAATTTCACACACGACGGACATACTCCGCAGGCATCCGTCTCACCCCGGTTGGTGCAACTGATGTAGCGGGCATAAGCGATAGCCAGCGGCATTTTACCGACTCCTTCGGGGCCACAGATCAGTTGGGCATGCGGTATGCGCCCTTCACTCACTTCCTGAATGAGTCGTTGCTTGATTTCTTCTTGTCCGATTACGTCTCTGAAAAACATATCAATAAATGATTTTAGCCACTTCTTTGATACTGTCCACTGCTCCGATGGAGTAGAAGTGGATGCTTGGCACTCCATGTGCCATTAACTCTTTGCATTGGGCGACGCACCATTCGATACCAACCTGTTCGGCTTCCTTGTCGTTCTTGCATTTCAAAACCTCCTTGACCAAATCTTCCGGCAAGTCTACTTTGAATGTCTTGGGCACCATACTGAGTTGAGACAACTTCTTGAATGGCTTGATGCCCGGAATGATAGGCACATTGATACCTGCTGCCTTCGCTTGCTCTACAAATTCGAAGTATTTCTTATTGTCGTAGAATAACTGTGTCACAGCATATTCTGCCCCTGCTTCTACTTTCTTTTTCAGCCAGAAGAGATCGGATTCGATGTTGGGAGCCTCCTCGTGCTTCTCCGGATAGCAAGCCACACCGTAGGAGAACGGACTGTTGGTTACTTTCATCTCCGAGCCGTCTACAAAGATTCCCTTATTGAAGTTATTGATTTGTTCCTGCAACTCGATAGCATGATGGTACCCGTCGCCCTCGGGAGTGAATACTGATTCATGTTTGGCCTTATCTCCCCGAAGTACCAGCAGATCGGTGATATTGAGGAATTGCAGGTCGAGCAGTACATATTCGGTTTCTTCACGGGTGAAGCCGCTGCACAGTATGTGCGGAACCACCGTTATATTATACTTGTTCTGGATAGCGGCAGCTACGGCAACAGTCCCCGGGCGTCTTCTCAGCCGGTTTCGCTGGAAAAGTCCGTTGCCCAGATCCTTATATACGTATTCGCTGCGATGCGTGGTGATATTGATATATTTCGGATCAAACTCCCGAAGGGTATCGACAGTCTGATACAGCTTTTCGATGCCTGTACCTTTCAGTGGAGGAAGGATTTCGAAAGAGAAAGCTGTTTTTTCGCTGTTATGTATTAAATCAATTACTCTCATTCTTTTTCGTTGATGTTCGTTGTCTACTTGAATTAAACGTGCATATTGGGACAAAAATACGAAAAAAGAAAGATTTCTTCTTGATTTGTTTGAAAATTGTTTGGTTTTTATCGCACTATTACATAAAAGTGGGGATGGATAAAATAAAACGGACCCTTATTTAGAGTGTTCCAGGAAATTCTCCAGAGCGGCGATCTTGTCATTCCGCAGATATTGCATATCCATGACCGGAATGTAGCTGTAAGGGATAAACTGTAACAATCTCACTGCTGCGAATTTCTTGTCAGCCGACATGAGGACATCCAGCCGAAGATTTCCGCCTGTTCCTTTCTCAATATTGATATTGTTATAAAAATTGCCTGATTCGATCATCTCTTTCAATGGTTCAAGGTATTTCAGATTGAAAGAATAGTTTTTCTCTTTGACCACGCTTTTAGTCGGCAGATATCTCATTTCCCTGGAACGGAATTTAAGTTGGTATATGCCAAGCAGACAGAGTAATATATTGCCGATAAGATACAATATGCTATCTAAAGAAATGCCGTCCATAATGAGGAGGATCGCTTCAGGTAAGTGAAATAATCCTATTAATAAAACAATAACTCCGATGATTGTTTTTTTTACGTTGAATCGTTGTCTGATATCCTGATTGGATGAACTATCAGTTCTTGATAATTGATTTGCCATAGTCTTTTCTTTTTATACTCTTTATACCTGTTTTCTATGCACTTTATGATTAAGTGTGGTTGCAAAGGTAGGAGGAATCAACTGAAATGCGGTATTCCAATCAGGACGAAAATTGTTCAAAAGGAGTTTAAAGGAGTATAAACTTCGGGGGCGTTTTCGCATATATTTGTGAAAAAAGGCAATCTTGAAGAGAGAATGTTTTGATATTCTCTTTTTAAGACTGCCTTTCGCTCATTCTCTGACGAGTCGGAAATTACTTGTCGAGAAATGATTTTTTCATTCTGGCAATGTCAGTCAGGTAATCCTGAAGATCTTGTTCATGCTCTTCTTCTTCAGCAAGGATATGCTTGGCAATGTCGCAGGTAGTGAAATCTTTTCCATTGGTAAAGTCAGCAATTTCCTGATAACGCAGTATTGCGCAACGCTCAGAAGCTACATTATCTTTTAGCAGACTTACAGAATCAAATCCTTGGGGAGCATCATATTTGCATCTTGCCAGTTCGAACCATTTCTTCGGGTCCAATACGGGTACTCCTTCTAGTTCGATAATGCGGTCGGCAAGCAGTTGCGCATGTCTGCGTTCTTCTTCTGCATGTTCTTCGAACTCGCCTTGTACGTCTGCACGCATAGCGCCTTCTACTACCAATGCGCCTACCCAATACTGGTAGTATGCCAGCCATTCTTCAGACAATGCTGCATTCAACTGTGAAATCAAGCTTTCTACATCCAGCTTTCCTTGTAAGATTTTTACGCTTTCTCTAGCCATAATTTAAAAGTTTAGGTTACTATATTCAAGTCGGGTATGTAACAGACAGATGACCTTTTTGTTTGAGATTGCGGAGTGATTTAACAGTGATTTTATATATAGACGAAACATGTAAGCATTGAAAAGAAGTTTTTCCTGTAATACATATGTGTGCAAGATGGAAAAAATACTAATGTCATTTTCGATCAGATTAGAATTATCTATATTTGTCACGTACGGAAGGAATGCCGGATTCTTAATTATTTCCACTGTGTATTGGGCGAAGGTGGTTGCTTTTTATATAGAAAACAATAAAAGTCTGATGAATGTATCTGTAGCGCGAGTCAAAGATTTCTGCTTTGTATTCGGTAGCCGAATATGTTGCTTCATTCCGAATCAAGCATAACCGGATTGCTAAAACAAATGACAGAAGAATCAATTGCAAACTCAAACAGCTTACGCAACCAATAGTAATTCAACGCGACTTTTGCTCTCATGCCCTAACAGATTGTCTGTATGCCTTTATTCATCGTAGT